>Ga0224512_10000004_pt1 | contig 405315 bp, 383 predicted proteins | sample SF_May12_sed_USG_4_FD_169103 | JGI IMG/M metagenome (GOLD analysis project Ga0224512, IMG submission 169103) | Sediment microbial communities from San Francisco Bay, California, United States - SF_May12_sed_USGS_13 | ecosystem: Environmental > Aquatic > Marine > Sediment | place: USA...
GCCCACACGTAACTCACCAGCGTGCCGTCCGCATCGCTCGAGCCCGACCCGTCCAGCGTCACCAGCTCCGACCCACTCAGGTCCGCGTCCGTCACCGTCTGATCCGGGCCCGCATCCGCCACCGGCGCCTGATTCGCCACCACGTGCAGCTCCGTATCCGAACTGCCCGCAAAGGACCCGTCCCCCGCGTAACTAGCCGTCAGCGTCCGCGAGCCGGCGGTCGTCAACGCCAGCGTGCAGCTCCCCCCGGCCACCGTGCCGGTACAGCTGTCGACGCCGTCGCTTACCGTCACATCACCCGTGGGTGTGCCACCGGTCGAGGTGACGGTGTACGTCACCAGAACGTCCTCACCGACCGCAGACGGATCGGGATCATCCGTCGTGATCGTCGTTGTCGTGTTGGCGAGGTCGATGGTGATCGCGAGGCTCGCCGTTGCGGTCTCTTCACCGCTCGCAACCAGAACCGTGAACGCCTCAGTCCCCGCAGCGGTCGGGATGCCGGTGATCGCTCCGCTCGCCGACAACTGCAGCCCGTCTGGCAGCGTACCGCTGCTCAAGCTCCACTCGTACGCCGCCGAGCCTCCCTGCGCTGCGAGTTGTGCGGTGTAGCTCGTACCCACGATCCCACTCGGCAGCGACGTGGTCGTAATGGTCAGTTGTTCGGTTACCGAGATGTTGACTGCGGCCGTGCTCGTTGCATCCCGGCTGTCCGTGGCGAACAGAGTGATCAGGTGCGCACCGGCCGTTAGATCATTCCTGGTAAACGACGTGCCCGAACCGATCACACCATCCAGACTGCTCTCCCAGCGAAGTTGGCTTCCGGTGAGCGCACCATCCTCGGCGTCGCTCGCCGAGCCGTCAAACACCACATCGCTACCCGCGACGAACACAGCACCCTCGGTCGGGCTCGCGATGCTCACGTTGTCCGGAGGCTGGTTGATCATCACGGTGACGGCTGCAGTATCCGTAATCAGCGCGGCACCCTCACGCACCCTTGGCAGCATGGCCATGACCTGTGCGGTGCCGGCCAGCGGGCCGGCGCGCACCACTCCACTCGTGGGATCGTCGACAATCACGAGGGGATCCAGCGCCATCCAGCCGATCCGGGCACCTGCGATCGCTTGGTCCAGCGCGTCGTAGGCGACGGCACTGAGCAGAACCGTCTCGCCCGAGTACACGAGTACCGCATCTTCCGTGATCTGCAGACGCACCGCGGACGCACCAGGTCCGACGTACTCAATCGGTACCGTGATGAGAGGGGGCGTGCCGGAAGTCGAGACGGTGATGGTCGTCGGATCGCCCTCGTCCCGATACACCTCGATCCCGAACGGATCCAGCAGCACGAGACTGAGCAGGATCGTCTCTGACTCGCTGGTCATCGGAACAGTGAGCTGAAGGTCAAACTCGGTCTGACCGGGGGACACGGTGATGGTTGTATCGATGAACGGGGTTGTACTGCCCACTCGAGTGAGCCTGATTCGCACGGCGGCGATGTCAACAAGTACTGTCGGGGTACTGGCAACGACGGGCGCGATTGCGAGTTGCCCCTCGCGCACCTTGTCAGGTCCGCCCGCGTCTACGCAGGCAACGCAGATCGCCGCTACGGCTAGGGCAGTACGGCGATTCACAATCCGCCCTCCAGCAGAGACACCTCCCCCGAGGACTCGATCGTTGGAGGAATATCGATCCGACGCTCGACTGGGGGGGAAGGTCGAACTTGCAGGCCGTAACCAGGCGTGTCAGCAGTGTAGCCTGCTCCGGCGAGGCTACTCAACCCGACGTCGGTGCAGGTCCGAATTCCCCTCGGATGCCCCCCTCTCCCATAGCGGGACGAGACTGCACCCCGCCCTATCGGCGACGGCCGCTACGAAACAGGTTGCGCTTGGAGCGACGCGTTGACAAGAGTGGCGGAAACGCGACAACACGAGCGGAGCGGTCGGGTATGCGGTTAGGCGGTCAAGCGGTTGGGCGGTCAGGCGGTTTGGCGGTTGGGGGAACGATCTAGCGACGCCGCGATCCGACGATCCATCGATTGCTGCAACCGCCTAACCGCTTAACCGCCGCTTCGTCGCCGGCTGCCAGCGCCGGCCACACCGGTCGCACTGGGTGTAGACCGTCACACGGCCGGTGATGAGGTCCTGCGTGCGCGTGGCCACCGCACAGGGCTCACCGCACTCGGGACAAGGCGTCGGCGGCAGCGCCACCGTACGCGTGGCCACGACACCGGATCTCGGTGGGCCTGGATCCACGGTCGGCTCTCCGGACGACGAGGTCATCCTGTGAGGACGTGAGACTCCTGACTCACGGCAACGCGCAGACGCAGCGTGGGAGTCGGCTGCGACTTTCAAGGTATGGACTGACGGCCGGCCTCCGCCAGTTTGCCACGCCACATGCGAGCAACTACCGTGCAACAGCACGACCCCCATTCCGCGAGGCAACGCAGACTATGCCGGCGAGGAAACCCACGTCGATGACACAGCGGTTGACATGGATGCTCGCACTCCCAGGCATCCGCCCCGACAGCGTCATCGTTCGTTGCTCGGGGAAGCGGCACAAGGTGCGGCTCGCTCCCGGCAAGTTCTGGAGACGCGCACGGTGCGGTGCCTGCGGTGCGGCGGTCGATCGCTCCCGCATCCGGCGCGTGGTACGCTGGATCGCGCACCTCGCCCAACCGGCGTCGGCCGCGGCGCCCGAGCGGGTCGCGTGGGTCGGCACGGCAGGCTATCTCCTCTTCGCGGTCGTTTCGGCTGGCTGCCTCTGGTGGCTGAGCGACCGGTGGTGGCTCGCCACGACGCTGTTGTTCGGCCCGCGCTGGGTGCTGCTCCTGCCGCTCGCCGCCCTGGTGCCGGCGAGTTTGCGCTGGGACCGCGCCCTCCTCGTGCCGCTCGCCCTGGCGGCCATCATCGTGCTGGACTCGGTCATGGGACTCCGGACCGGCTGGCGAAGTTGGCTGGCCGCTCCGGATCCGACGCGTGACGTCACCGTGATGACGCTCAACGCTAAGGGAGGAAGTTCGCTGTCCGTGGCGCTGACCGATCTCCTGTTCGGGTCCCGCCTGGACGTGCTGGCGATCCAGGAATGCGGGACGGAGCTGCTGCAGCGGGTGGAGGCACTCCAGGACTGGCACACCGATATCCGCGACGGGCTCTGCCTCGTGAGCCGGTATCCGATCACGACGGTGAGCGCGATGGAGCGGGAGGCCTTCCGGGTGGCGGGTGGCGCAGCCTTGGTCGTCACCTATCGGCTCGAAGCCGATCCGATCCCGCTCCACGTCACCAACCTGCATCTCGAGACGCCTCGCGCCGGCCTGGAGCGGATACGCGCGGGCGAGCTGGAGGAGGGCATTTCCAAACTGGAGCAGAAGTCCTCGCTCCGCGAGATCGAACTGAGGCGTGCGGCCCGCTGGGCAGGCGAGTTCCCGAGACCGCAGATCGTGCTGGGCGACTTCAACACGCCGCCGGAGAGTCCCATCTACCGCGACGCGTGGAGCGACTGGACCAACGCGTTCTCCGTGGCGGGGCGCGGGTTCGGGTTCACGCGGATGAACGGCTGGATCCGGGCACGGATCGACCACATCCTCGTGGACGGCAGCCTCGACGTGATACGCGCGTGGGTGGGGCCCGACGTGGGATCGGACCACCGCCCCGCGCTGGCGACGATCCGGCTCAAGCGACGGGGAACGTGACCCTCAACCAGCACCCCCGAGCCATCCGGCGTCTGACGATTACTTTGTTCGCTGTACGCTGTACGCTGTGCGCGGTTCGCTGCCCACTGCCCCTTGTACGCTGCACGCGCCTCTAGGACCCCGATGACGACACCTACCGTCCGCGTCCGATTCGCTCCCTCCCCCACCGGCTACCTGCACGTGGGTGGCGCGCGCACCGCACTGTTCAACTGGCTCTACGCACGCAAGCTGGGCGGGGCGTTCCTGCTGCGCATCGAGGATACCGACCGCGCCCGTTCGTCGGAGGAAAACGTGCAGGTCATTCTCGACGGACTCGCGTGGCTCGGTCTCGACGTGGACGAGGAGATCGTCTTTCAGGGCGCCGGCATCGCGCGCCACCAGGCGCTCGCCGACCGCCTGCTCGCCGAGGGCAAGGCGTACGAGGAAGACGGCGCCATCCGGTTCCGCATGCCCGAGGGCGAGATCGCCTGGAACGACGCGGTCTACCAGCGCATCAGCTTTCAGGGTGGCGACATCAAAGACTGGGTGATTCTGCGATCCGACCGGACGCCGACCTACAACTTCACCGTGGTGGCCGACGACATTGAGATGCGGATCACCCACGTCATGCGGGGCGACGATCACATCTCGAACACGCCCAAACAGATCGCCGTGTACCGCGCGCTGGGGCACGAGCCGCCCGTGTTCGCCCACGTACCCATGATCCACGGACCGGACGGAAAGAAGCTCTCCAAGCGGCACGGCGCGACCGCGGTGGGTGATTACCGCGTCAAGGGCATCCTACCTGGTGCCATGCGCAACTTCCTGGCACTGCTCGGCTGGAACCCGGGCGACGAGCAGGAACTGTTCGTCGACGCACGCGACCTCGTCGAGGCGTTCTCGCTGGAACGGGTGCAGAAGAAGAGCGCCATTTTCGATCTCACCAAGCTCGAGTGGCTGAACGGGCAGTACATCAGTCGCACGCCGCCCGAGGAGCTGTACGCCTTGGTGAAGACGGACCTGGACGACCGCGGGCTCACAGCCGCAGCCGTGGGACGCGACCGGTTGCGCCGGGCAGTGGCGGTGCAGAGCGAGAGGGCGCGCACCACGCTCGAGCTGGCCGAACGGGTGGCGATCCGGTTCGACGCGAGCCTCATCCGGCGCGACGCGAAGGCCGACAAGCTCATGGCAAAGGACCCGGAGGGATTCCGGACGGCGCTCCGGGCGGTGGCAGAACGGCTGAGCACCATCGCCGAGCCGGACTGGACCCCGGAAGGGCTCGAGACGGAACTGCGTGGCCTCGCCGAGGCACGGAGCCTGTCGCTGGGCGCGGTGTTTCAGCCGATACGGGTGGCGCTCACGGGGCAGACGGTCTCCGAGCCCGCGAACGTGCTGCTGGAGTTGGTCGGGAAGGACGAGAGCCTACGGCGTATCCGCTCGGCGCTCGTGTGGGAGCCCGATGTGTCCGGAATACGCGGTGAGCCTACGGAATGACCGTGTCCCGCCTGGCTTTCTCCCGCTCCCGTTCGGCATCGCGCCGCTTCCGCACCTCCCCGACATAGCGCCGGAAATCGGACGCCGTCTCAGCGCGGCGCGCCGCCTCGATGATCTCCTCACGCATCTGCTGCAGGTTGGCCGCGTCCCGCGCCCGCTCGTAGTTCCCCTGCGGCAGCGGCAGCAGTGCCAGCAGCGCAGTCGGGATCTTGAAATCGCCGAGATAAATCCACGAGCCGTCCATCCCCCAGGTGTTCCCGTCGATCTCGGTGGTCCAGCGTGGCGGCGCCGGGAGCGCGAAGCTGTCCCGAGGCATGGTGTCGATGTACGCCTTGACCCGCTCGCGGATCGCGCTGTCGATGCGGGCCACATGAGTCCGCGCGTCTGCAGACGGACCCACCACTCCGAGCTCCGCCTCGGTTGAGCGAACCCAAACCCGGCCGTCGCCATACCGCGGCCCGACCAGGCGGTAGCCCAACGGGCCGGGAATGAACCGGGAGGTATCGATCGGGCCCGGCTGTGGCGGACCAAACTCGCCGCTCACCAGGAACGTGGGCCCGCGTGGCGGCAACATCGAGTCGATCCGTGGCGAGGGAATGATGCCGATACCCGGGCCGGTGCGGCCGCCGCCCGTGCCACCCTCGGGCACCCCACCATAGACCGGCATGGCGAACTCCCGCGGTCCTTCAGTGCCCGCCGGAATCAACGAGATCAGGCGCACCCCCTCCGCGTCATACCGCAGGAACGTCGGGCCTGCCACACTCACCAACACGACCACGATGATCACGTGCACAACGAGGCTCGCGACCGTCCACCACGGATTGTCGCGCTCCGGCGCCGGGTACTCGAATAGCCGACCTCTCACGCTACCCCTGTCGCTCCAAGACGGCGCCGATCCGCTCGACCGCCTGGCGGAGCCGATCGCTCGGCACCGTGAGCGCAATCCGGAAGAACCCCTCTCCACCCTCGCCGAACGCCGTTCCCGGCATGGTCACCACACCCTGGTGCTCGAGCACATGCTTCGCGAACCCTGTCGCCTCCACACCCTGAGGGAGACGCACCCAGAGGTACATTGTTGCCTTGGGACGTTCCACCGATAACCCGAGCGCGCCAAGCGCCTCGGCGGTCGCGACGCGACGGACCGCCAGTTCCGTGACCAGCGGCGCAATCAACGACTCGGCACGATCGAGCACGGCGGCACCCGCCTTCTGCACCGCCAGGAACACCCCGGTGTCCACCCAGGACTTGAGCTTGCGCAGCGGCCCGATCAGCCGAGCGTTGCCTACCGCCCATGCGAGTCGCCACCCGGTCATCGAGAAGCTCTTCGACACGGAGTGAAACTCGATCGCGCACTCGCGCGCCCCGTCGATCTCGAAGATGCTCGGCGCCCGATACCCGTCGAACGTGACTTCGCAGTAGGGATTATCGTACGCCAGCAAGATGCCGTGCCGACGACAGGTCTCCACCGTGCGCTCGAGATAGTCGCGTGGCGCGACGGCCGCCGTCGGGTTGTTGGGATAGTTGAGATACACCAACCTGGCGGAGGCGAGCTGGGCCGGCGTCAGATGGTCGAGCTCCAGAAGGAACCCGTTCTCCGGCCGGAGCGGTACCCGAATGATCTCCGCATCGGCAACCACCGCGCCGCCGAGGTATGCCGGATACCCGGGATCGGGCAGCACACACCCGTCACCCGGATTGACGAACGCGAGCGCAAGGTGCGCGAGTCCCTCCTTCGAACCGATGAGGGGAAGCACTTCAGTCTCGGGATCGAACCGGGCCGCGAACCGACGCTCCATGTACCGCGCCGCCGACTCGCGGAACTCACGCAATCCGACCTGATAGGCGTACCGGCTCATCGCCGGATCGCGCACCGCTTCGGAGATGGCGTCGACAGCCGGAGGCGGCGGCGGCATGTCGGCGTCGCCGGCGCTCACGTCGATGACATCCACGCCGCGGGCGAGGAGCCGCTGCCTGATGACGGCCAACTCGGCGACGGCGTAGGGCGGGAGACGATCCAGGCGTCGACTGGCGTGAATCACGTCGGCGCTCCGATCCCATGCAGGGCAAAGAATTCCTCGGCGGCCTGCCGTACCGTCTCCCACGGACCGATCACCCGATCGGCTGGCGGGAGAGAGCCGAGCAGAATCTCACCGTAGTTTCGCTTCACGATGCGGTGATCCATGAGAATCACCACACCGACATCCGTCTTCGAGCGGATCAGGCGCCCGAAACCCTGCTTGAGCTTCAGGGCGGCCAACGGGAGCAGGTAGTGGCGGAACCCGTCCAGTCCCCTGGCTTGTAGCGCCTCCAACCGTGCCGCCGTGAGCGGCTCGCTCGGGACTTTGAACGGGAGCTTGGCCAGGAGCAGCACCCTGAGCGATCTGCCGGGCACGTCCACTCCTTCCCAGAAGCTGTCGGTGCCGAGCAGAATGGCCGAGCCCAGGTCACGGAAGCGGCGCAGCAGATAGTCCCGCGGTCCCTCGCCCTGCACCAGCAAGGGCCACCGCCCCGTTACCGACCCGCGGATCATGGCGGCCACCCGACGAAGCTGTGCGTGGCTGGTGAACAGCACGAACATCCCACCGTCCGAGGCGGCAGCCAGCTCGCGGATACCCTGCGCCACCGCCAGATCGTGACCGCCTTCGTTCGAGCGCGGATCCGGCAGGTCGGTGGGAACGCCGAACAGACACTGACGCCCGAAATCGAACGGCGAGGGGAGCACCTCAGCGTACTTCACCGGATCGGGAGGCAGGGACAGCCCCACGCGGTCCCGCAGGAAATCGTAGGTCCCGCCCACGGCGAGCGTGGCGCTCGTGACGACCACCGTCTGCACCCGATCGAACAGCGACTCCCTCAGAATGCCGGCCAGGTCGAGTGGAACCGCCGACAAGGCCACCCCGAACGGAAGACCGCCGGCAGGCCGGTCGCCGCGCCGCTCGATCCAACGCACCAGCTCGAGACCGGCCTGGGGCCTCAACGTGAGCGCGAACCCGTCGGCGGCTGCTTCGAGTCGTCGCACCACCGCGCGTAGCTCACCCACGATCTGCGAGCGCCGGTCCGGCTCGTCGGTGAGCTCCAGCCGATCGGCCACGGTCTCGACACCGTCCCGCAACCGGCCCAGCGTCCCGACCACGTTGTCCAGAGCCACACCCAGCCCCTGCGCCCAAATCGGGTCGGAGGCAAACCCATCGTCCAGCCGCAGCACGCCACCACCGGCTGTCATCAGTCGCTCGGCCAACAGCTGGAACGTGCGCTCCACGTAACCACGCGTCTCGCCCACGGTGGGGAGCAGCGCCGTTCGAATCAGCTCGGCCGACGCGCTGCTCAGGAGATCGTCGGCGCGCGCCAGCTCGGCGAGGAGTGTGGGGAGCTGTCCCCTGCCGTTGCGCTCGAGTCGCCCCAGCACGCGCAACATGCCGCGCGACGTGACCTGCGTGCCGAGATGCTGCGCGGCAACATCTTCGAGGTGGTGACCCTCGTCCAGCACCAGCCGGCGATAGGGCGGCAGCACCGCGGCTTCCTGCCAGTTGTCTTGGACCCGCCGCACCGCGAGATCGGCCGCCAGCAGATGGTGGTTCACCACCACCACGTCGGCCTCCGCCGCGCGTCGCCGCGCCTCGAACAGAAAACAGCGATCGAAGTGCGCGCACTCGAGCCGTGTGCACAGGTCCCCCTCCGCCCGTACCTCCTCCCAGACGTCGAAGGACGGCTGATCAACCAGGTCGGCCAACGAGCCGTCGGTCGTGTGCGCCGCCCACTCGGCCAGGGACACCAGCTCGCCTTGCCGCTCGGGCTCGAGCAAGGATGCTTGTCCACCCAACGCGAGTTGGAGCCGTGCCAGGCAGAGGTAGTTGTTCCACCCCTTGAGCAAGGCGTAGGTGGGCGGCCGCTCTCGATCGACAAACGCGCGCGCGAGCAGCGGCAGATCCTTGCCCACCAGTTGCTCCTGCAGGTTGATCGTGTTGGTCGAGACGACGGTTCGCTCGCCATTCGCGTAGCTCCACTCGATCGCGGGAACCAGGTAGGCGAACGACTTCCCCACACCGGTGCCCGCCTCGAGGAGCGACACACCGCCGTCGTTGTACACGTCGGCAACGTAGGCCGCCATGTCCCGCTGACTGGCGCGGTCCTCGAATTCCCCCAACACGCCCGCGACAATTCCGCCTGGTCCGAGGGCGTCGGCTGCCGCCACCGGATCGATCGCCACCGTTTCGCGTGGCCTCGGTACTTCCACCACCATGTACAGGTGTTCCGCAGCGTTGTCGACGATCCCGAACCCAACGCCGCCGTCGTGCATCCGCGCGGCGACGTCGAGGTCGGCCACGGACGGATCGAGGTCGCCAGACGGGTGATTGTGTAGCACGATTTCACCACGCGTCGCGACACCCGGAAGGGCGAGCACCGCGCTCGCCGTCCCGCGCGCTACCGCCCGAGCATCCACAATCACCCCGTGCTCGTCCACTCGAGCCATGAACGAGACCTCACGGCCGCCCGCCGCGGCGATCTCGGCAGCCACGATGGCCCTCACCTCCGACGAGAGCGTGGTCACGTCTTGAGCTCGCGCTTCTTCGCCGCCGGAAAGAGCACGTTGTTCAGGATCAGTCGATACCCGGGTGACCGGGTGTGCAAGGACAGATCGGTGGGTGGATCGCCGATCTGGTGCTGGGGGTCCTCGGGGTCGTGTCCACCCAGGAAGGTCCAGGTCCCCTGACCGAAGTCACCGTGGATGTACTTCACCCACGGCGCTCCGGGCTCTTCGGCAAGCACGGTGACGCTCGGCTTGAGCCGCTCCCGGCTGAACGACGTGGTGAGACCGTAGAAGTCCGCAATGACGTCCCGGTGGCATTGCACCAGCATCGTGTGCACGGGATCGATCTTCGCGCTGAAGTTGAAGAGCCTGAACGCGCCTAGCGGCTGCCGGCGAGTGGGGTGGTTCACCTGGTGGCCGTCGATATCGGAGAAGCTCGCGATCTGTGGCGACTGCTCGAGGGTCGCCCCGCGGAACGCGAGCGTGCGCTCCCACCGGAGCCGTGCTGACGCGTCCGGGTCCATGGGCGAGCCGTCACTGTACTCGGCGGCCACGTCGACGTCCTCCGCGGCGAGTGCGATCTCGAGAGTCTCCGTGGCCGTGCACATCGCGAACAGGAACCCGCCTTCATTGACATACCCTCGAATCCTCCGCGCCACCGCCTTCTTGAGCGCAGCAGGATCGGAATACCCCAGGGCGCGCGCCGTCTCCACGTGCAGCCGGGCCATGTCGCGCAGCCAGGGTGCGCCGCCCGAAGTGAGAAAGAACTTCGAGTACTGCCCAGTGAAATCCTCGTGGTGCAGGTGGAGCCACTCGTAGTCCGGGAGCGCGCCGCCGATAACCTCGGGATCCCAGACTTTGTCGTACGCGATGCCGGCATACTCCAGCGCCATCGTGACCGCATCGTCCCACGGCGCGGCGGCGGGGGGCGCGTACACCGCGACCCTCGGCGCCTTCTCGAGCGGAATGGCGTCCATGTTGCTTGCGGCAATGCGACCACGGAGATCCGCTTCCCTCGCCGCCGGCAGATCCTCGACGAGCACGCCTTCGAGCGCCGCCTCACGCCGCGCCGTGCGATCGTCTTTGAGAAGAAAGCTCCCGCCCCGATAGTTCAGCAGCCACTCGGCACGGCCGCCACGCTTGATGGAGCGGAACGTCACGCCATACGCCTTGAGGTGGTTGGTCTGGCGGTCGTCCATCGGGATCAGCAGCTGCGTGGCCTGCACTGCGCCCGACGATCGCGGAGCCGCCGCGAGCGGCCGTGAAGCCGTCGAGAGGGCGCCGGCGCCCAGTGCCACCACGAAGTCGCGCCGTTTCACGTCTTGGGAACCGCGCCGCGGATTTCGTCCAGCAACCGGCGTGCCTGCGGCACCAGCGCGCTTTCGGGATACGTGAGAATGAGATGCTCCAAGTGGCCCAGCGCTTCGGCGTTGCGCCCCGTGCGCGCGTGGACCGAGGCCAAGCCGAGTTCCGCCGCCGGTGCCGCCGGCCCGTCGGGATCGGCAACGAGTGCCGAGCCGAAGACGGATGCCGCGGTCTCGAGTGCTCCCGACCGCGCTGCCAGCTCACCGGCCAAGGTGAGCACATCCGCGCGACCAGCCCGCGCCGGCACCTGAGCGGCCGCGGCCTGCAACGCCGCAATCCCACGAGCCGTGTCGCCGCGTGTCACATGCAGCAATGCACTTCCCAGATCCGGTGCACGCTCGGCGCGGACCCGCTCCAGGAGCACGAGCAGGCCGGTACTCCGAGTCGCCTCGTCACGATCCTGCGCGTGCGGGCCGGCTTCACGGAACAGGCGTCTCGCCGCGTCCAGCTCGCCGCGGTACAGCGCGATCCACCCCCGCACGGACACCGCCGCAACCGACGAGTCTGCGCCAACCAATCCTTCGGCCCGTTCGAGCTCCCCGCGTCGCACCCAGCCCAACGCCAGGCGTCCACGGATCTCGGCGTTCTCAACCGCACCGAGCCGTGACTCCCACTCGCGGTACCGGCTCTCCGCTTCGGCTACCAGCCCGGCATCGGCCAGCACGCGAATGAAGGTTGCCATGGTACCGGCGGCGTCTGCCGACGCGCGGTCTCCCTCCCAGGAAAGCTGGCTCAGCATGCGCTGCGCACCGACCAGGTTGCCTGCGTCGGCAAACGACTGAGCGGCGTCGAGCCTGGCTCGTTCCTGGGCGGGCCCAGTGGTGAACCGCGCCATGCGCTCGAGCGCGTACCCCCGCACCTCCGCACCGGCGGCAGTGCGAAGCGCGAGTGCGCGGTCGGCGAACCGCGACAGGAGTCCGGCCGCCTGCACCCGCTCGCCCGGAAGCGCGGCGTCCAGCACGGTCCATGCAACGTCGGGCTGTCCCCACTCGAGCAGGAGATCGGACGCGAGCCACCGACCCGCCGCGCCGCCCCCGTCCATCAGCGCGCCCAGCATTGTCGAGCGGGATGATTCCGGCGCCCGCCCCAGACTCGCCGCTGCCGGTGAGAGGAGGCCCACGTTGGCCCGGACCGCCAGCGCCCACTGGTGCGCCGCCTGGTCCCACTCGCCCGCCTGTGCGAGCACCGGTGCGCTGATCTCGGCCAACGGCACATCGCCGAATCGTTCCCGCCCCAGGGCGAGCACCGCACTCGCTCCGACCGCGTCCCCGCGTTCGGCAAGCCACGAACCCCACTCCCGGTAGGGCATGACGCTTGCCGGCATGGCGGCCATCCATCGAGAGGCAACGGCGGCCGCGCTGTCGGCACCGCCCAGGCGTGCGCCAAGGCGGAATTCGAGACCGCGGATCCACTCGTTGCTCGGATCGGTCTCGACGGCCCGGCGCACGAACGGCCACATCGACTCTATCTGGCCCACGCGGGCGAGCGAGCGCTCGAGGCCTACGAGGAGCGCCACGTCGGCCGGCGCCGTCGCGAGTCCGTGGCGGTAGGCCGCGGCCGCCTCGCCGAATCGTCCCTGGCGCTCGAACGTCAGGCCCTGCTGCCGCGCGCCTTCTGCTGTCACCGGCCGGCCGGGCTCCTGACTCAGGGAGACCGCCGGTCCGAGCAGCAGCCCGAGGCACAGCACCGTGACGACCCTACGGGCGCGCATCGTTGAGCCGCCGGAAGTAGTCGAGGATGAGTCGCCGCTCCGCCGGGGAGAGCGCGCGGAGCTCCTCCCACGTGGGGTACCGGAATCGCGGTGCCCCCTCCGGCTGGTCCGCCTCGGGGGCCTGCACCGTGCCGGGACGCGCGGCCTCGCTCACGCGCTCCTTGGCCTCGTCCTCCTCATCGCTCTGCAGAGAGCGCCCGGCATCGAGGAGCCTGCGGAACAGCTGTTCCTGGCGCTCCAGGACCTGCTGGTCGAGCCGGCCACCGTCGAGATCCCGAGCGATCGCTTCGGCATCTTTCGCCAACTCACCGGCCGCCGTGACCTCACCGCTCGCCTGGAGCCGCCGGAGATCCTGCGAGAGGCGGTACTGCTCCTGAGCGAGGACGCGGAGCTGTTCCAGCAACTGTGCGCCGCCCTGCTGGAGCATCGGGATCAAGCCGCCAGCCTGCCCGTTGAGAGCCCCCTGCTCCCCGGCGAGTTGGGCCATGCGTTCCAGTGCTTCGGCGAGTCCCGATCCGGACGCGGCCTCTGACACGTCACCACGGCTCTGCACCATGGCGTGCACGGCTTGATTGAGTGCGTCGAGCGACTCGCCCGCCAGATCGCCGGCTTCCCGCGGATTGGGGTTGGCGCGTTGAAGCTGCTCGATGGCCTGCTCCATGCGGAGCTTGGCCAGCCCGAGCGTGGTCGACAGCCGCGGCGACACCAGCGCGTTCTTTCCCGCCGCGGCCTGCAAGCGCTCGATCACTCGCTCGACACCTTCCCGGAGCGCGGCCTGCTCGCCCCGCAGGTCCCGACCCGACTCGCCGCGTTGCATCCGCGCGACCGCCTCGTGCTCCCGGCCAGCGAGCGTGGCGGACTCGACCAATGCACGATCGAGCGCCGCGATCACCTCGTCGCGCCAGGACTCCCGCATCCGGTCCCGTTCCGCTCGGAGGTCCGAGCCGAGCGGCGCGAGCATCTGTGCGGCCTCGGCACCGGATTGTCCGGCGTCTCCCATCTCGCTACGGCTCGCCTGCGCGGCGGCACGCGACATAGCCTGTTCGGCCCGGGTCGCCTGCGCTCGCGCCTGCTCGACCACCGAATCGGACTGTCCGATCGAATCCATCAGCTGCGACAGCTCCGCAAGACGGCGGGCCAGTTCCTCGGACCGCGCCCCGAGTGCCCGTTCGTCGCGGGCCGCGGCGTTGGGGGGCAGCGTCTCGAGCTGGGCAGTCCACTCCTCCTGTCGCTGTGCCAACTCGTCGGCGTCGTCGGCCACGGTGGTCAGTTCCCCTTCGACGGCCGCCCGCTCGAACAGCGCACGGCTCCGCGCCAACTCCTCGCGCAGCTGCCGCGCTGCCTCAGCCAACTGTTCGAGCGCATCCTGCATCGCGCCCGCATCGAGACGCTCCAGAGCCTTCCGTAGTGAGCTCAAGCTCTCGCGCAGCTCGTCGCTGACCGCCCGGTTGAGCAGTTCCTGGATCTCGCGCAACTGTCGATGGAAGTCCGGATCGGTGAGTCCGGCCGTCCATGCCGCCTTCGACAGCTCGCGCAGTTGCGTGGTCATCTCGGCAGCGCGGTCGGTCACCGCCTGTTCGTCGGCCAACAGCTCCTTGGCCCGTTCCACCGTGTTGTACGGCAGATGGTCTCGCGACTGGGCGTCCGGTCGAATCCCGCCCGGGGTCGTCGAACGGCGCTCACCTTCCGTGACCAAGTCGTCCAGCTGTCGCGCGAGACCTTCCTGTGCCGCGACCAGCGAGTCTACGTCGTGGCCAGCCGTGCGCGTCGCCTCTCGAAGCGACCGGCGCAGCTCCGCCATCGAGGGAAGGCGTAGGACATAGGTCGGACTCTCACCGACATTCGGCACCGGCGCGTTGTCGCGGGCCCGCACGTGGTAATACGCCGTGTCACCGGGGAGGAATCCCCGTCCATTGAGGTCGAGCACCCAGCTGGCGAGCGCACGCTGCGCTCCACCCACGGGAAGTGGCACGGGCTCCAGCTCGGGATCGGAGCGCTCTCCTCGGCGACTCACACGCCAGCTGACCACTTCGAGTTCCCGCACTCGGTGATCGTCACGCGCATCGATGAGGATCCCTTGGCGCAGTGACAGCGGCGCGGTGGTATCCGCGCCAGGGACGGGAACCGAGACGACCGGCGCACTGTCGGGTGCGGCCACGATACGTAGCGCCGGCACGACGTCGTCGAACGTTTCTCCTGACATCCCGCGCAATCCAAGGATCCATTCCCCGCTCCGCACAACCGGGAAGGCGCCGGAGAACTCCGTGCCGCGTGCGGTGAGTGCCACGGCCGACCGGTCGGAACGCCAGTACGCCTCCACGACCGGCACGCTGGATTGCCCCCGCGTACGGATCATTGTCCCGATCGGCAGCACGACCGCGTCTGGCCCGCCCAGGAGGAATTCGTCAGGGCGTTCGAGGTAGGCGGGGAATTCGGCCGTCAGCTCGAGCGAGTGCACCAGAAGCGGCAACGCCACTTCGATGCGCACCGTCTCGGACGCGCGCTCGCCGCTCACCGCACGGACGAACCGGTCACTCTCGAGCGGTCCGAGGACCACAGTAGCGCGCCCCCCGGAATCCAGCGCAAGTGGGCGCACGTCCCACCCCTCACCGGGCGCCCGCACCCAGAGCGATGCCGAGGAGCGTCTGGGAGCAGACACGGTCAACTCGGCGCTCTCGCCGCGCTCGACCAGGGTCCGGTCGGCAACCAGGGTCACGGGGCCACGCCCACGCATCATGAGGGCGACCGGATTCCAGAACTCCCGGCCCGAGGGCGATCGCGGGCCGGCAAGTGCCACTAGCACGAACCCCACTGCGAACATCGACATCCCGCCCTGGAGCGCGCGGGTCGCCGCGCGCCGAGGGCCAACGAGTGCGTGCCGCCCGTCGGCGTCGAGCCATGCCGATACCTGCTGGTCGGCGAGTGCCGCGAGACCGGGACTGCCCACTTCAGGGGTCCACGCGGCGGTCGCCACGATCGAGCCGCGCCGCCGGTTCCCCGCGCCTTCCAGGCTCCGGGCGAGCGCCGCGACGTTGACCGCACGCACCCGTCGAACGATGCGCACGCTCCCCCAGGCCAGGGCGGCGACGACGAGCATCCACGCGGCGCCCGCCGCCGCCGGCTGCTGGTCGTAGATCCCCTTCTGCCCGAGGGCGAGGCCCAGGGCGACGCCGCCCAGCGCGAGTCCGGCCGTGCGCAACCCACCTCCGGTGAGATGCCGTGCCACCAACTCGCGGCGTCGCCGCTCGAGCCACCGCCTCGTGTCGTTCATGGAACCACCGTCACCGCGTAGACGAACAGGTTCACCCCCATGCGCAGGGCGGCCTCCCGCAGATCGTCGGGATCGCCATGGATGCCGCGGTCTTCCCATCCGTCGCCCAGATCGGACTGATACGAATAAAACAGCGCCAGCCGACCGTCGATCACGAGGCCGAAGCCCTGTGCCGGCAGCCCGTCATGCTCATGGATCTTGGGCAGTCCCTCGGGAAACCCGTACAGGAGGTGGTACACGGGATGATCGAGTGGGACCTCCGTCAACGGACGATCCGGGAAAACGCGGGCCATCTCGCGGCGAAACGATTCGTCCATGCCGTAGTTGTCGTCGGCGTGGAGGAAGCCGCCGTTGCGGAGAAAGCGTCGAAGGTTGACGATCTCCTGTTCGGAGAAGCGCACGTTTCCGTGCCCGGTCATGTAGAGAAACGGGACGTCCCACAGTTCCGGGTCCGTCAGGCGAACCACCCGTTCCCGCTCCGCCACCACCAGGGCCGTGCGCTCATTGATGGCCGCGATCAGGTTCGGCAGGCTCGAGGGATTGGCGTACCAGTCCCCTCCCCCGTCGTAGTGAAGCCGCCCAATGGCCAGCGGTGGCGGTGGGTCGGCGGGAACGGCGAGCAGGAGAGCGGCGATGACGAGAGCGGCGTTCACGTCTCCGTTGCGATGCGGTAAGTCTCCCGCCGCGACAGTGGGAACTCCTCAACGAGCTGCGCTGCCACGTCCCGACGGGTCAGTCCCTGCCCGAGGAGTGCACGCGCGCGATCCCGTACCGCATCGAGATCGACGTGCCGTTCAGCCTCGGCTCCACGCGACGTGCCGGCAACCACAAGGGTGACCTCACCGCGGGGAGGGTGCACTCTGTAGTAACCCGCCAGGGTATCGAGGTTTCCGCTCCGCAGTTCTTCGTGCACTTTGGTCAGCTCTCGGGCCACGGCGGCGCGCCGCTCCGCGCCGCAGACTTTGGCGAGATCCTCGAGCAGGCGCACCACACGACTCGGCGCCTCGAACAGGACGGTGGTCCAGGGGGAACCGGCGACCGTAGTCAGCAGCCGTTTCCGGTCGGCCCCTTTGCGTGGCAGAAAGCCCAGAAAGGTGTACCGGTCGGCGACGATGCCAGAAATGCTGAGCGCCGCCGTGACCGCCGACGGTCCGGGAACCGAGACGACGTGGACGCCTGCCTGCTGCGCCCGCTGCACGAGCGACGCACCGGGATCGCTCACGGTCGGCGTCCCGGCGTCGCTGAGGAGGGCCACATCCTGCCCGCCTTCCAGCGACTGCGTGAGGGTATCGAGTCGTCGATCGCTCGAGTGCGCGTGCAGGCTCACAACCCGGGGCCGCGCCCCGACGTGTTCCAGGAGGATTCGGGCGCGCCGGGTGTCTTCGGCAGCGACGAGGGGTACCTCACAAAGCGTTTGTCGTGCCCGATCCGTCAGATCGCCGAGGTTGCCGAGGGGAGTTGCGACGACGTAGAGCGTCCCAGCGCTCACCAGGCGACCGTCCACGGCAGCCGGTCGTAGAAGCCAGCTTTTTGGAGGAGGAAGCGATGTTCGCGGGTGGCATCTCGGAGCACCACGGGGGCGATTCCGGGCGCCAGGATCTCGAGGTGCTCGAGCAGCTGCCGAGCCCATTCGGTGAGGGCGGCGTTCAGCTCCTCCTGCGTCGCCACGATGGCAGCTGCCTCGACATCGGGCGGTGTGCCGAGCACTTCGAGCGGCGCGTGGATCTTCACGATGAGGTCGCGGATGCGGTCGGCGTGCTTCAAACCTTCGCCCTGTGCTTCCCGGTCGGCCGCCCGAACGATGCCCCAGTACAGGTCTCGATAGTGCTGAATCAGCTCGGGGGCGGCCTGTCGCGGAATGGCGCCGGCCGGCGGGAACACCGCGGCGGCGAGCTCCGGGGTACTTCCGTCCGCGCGCGGGCTCAGCAGGTCTTTTACATGCTGCGCGATCTGGATGTCGTCGGGTTTGCGGGCAAAGTACCCGGTGGCGAAGTTGCCCTCCTCGAACCGCAGGTAGTTGACCCGCCCGTCGGAAATCAGCTCCAGCACGCCGCTGAACCGCTGGCTCTTCAGGGCCGCGAAGAGCTTGGCGGGTCCATCACTCTCGATGGCACGGGGGACTGCCGGCGCCGCGCAGCTCTGGAACATCCAGGCGAGTTGCTCGAACGGGGCATCACAGTACACCAACTCACCTCGTTCCACCTCACCGCGGATGTCTGCCAGCGCGCTGGGAATGGGGAGCACCACCCGACCCACCGACGTGACCGCGACGGCGGTCGTGAGCTCTCCCTCTCGCAGCAGGAGCAGGATCACCTCATCCGGCAAAAAGGCGGCGACGTATCCGTCGACCCGTCCGTCCCGGTCGACCTTGGCGAAGTGCAGCAGGTTGTCCAGATGGACGAAGAGGACGCGCGTGCGGGGAACGTGCACGCGCGTGGCTGGAAACTCGAGATCGCCAAGCCGAATGGTCGTGGCAGCCAGCCGCGCAGAACTCAATCGCATGCGGGACCGAAACCGGGCTGTGGACCTGGCGCCGGAGCGGCGCGAGCCCGTCGCGCCGTCCGCCCCCCTCTCGCCGCGCCTCTGCGCGGCGTGGCTCTCATCGGTCTATGGCAGATGCTGCTCGATCTTCTCCACGAGGTGGGCCTTTGGAACCGCGCCGACCACCGTGTCGACATGCTTCCCGCCTTTGAAGAAAAGGATGCTCGGGATCGAGCGCACGTTGAACCGCATCGCGGTCGCCTGGTTGGTGTCCACGTCGAGCTTGGCGACTTTCAGCTTGCCCTCGTACTCCTCGGCCAGCTTCTCCACAACCGGCGCGACGATCTGGCACGGGCCGCACCAGACGGCCCAGAAATCCACCATCGCCAGACCTTCGTGCCCTTCGATCGCTTGTGCGAAGTCCGCGTCCGTTACGGCCACGGGGTGCGTTACTGCCATGGTGCGCTCCCAGTCATTTCATTTCATTTGATTCGTGTCTTCCGCCCCCGGCGGACCCACCCGACTTGCAGCACGGAGGAGCCGTGTCCCAGCCTCGAGCCCGTGTCGCCCATATCGGCATCGCAGTCGGCAGCCTCGACGAGGCCGCCGCATTCTACCGCGAAGTGCTCGGCCTCACTACCTCACCATCCGAAACGGCAGACGGGGCCCAGATTGTTTCCGTCCGGCTGGGCGATGTCGACGTCGAGTTCCTGACCCCCGCGACGCCGGACGGCCCCATCGCTCGGTTTCTGGCGCGGCGCGGCCCGGGCATCCACCACATCTGCTATCGCGTGCCCGACCTCGATCGCGCGTTGGCCAGCGCTCGGTCACATGGATATGGCCTGATCGACGAGCATCCCCGGACCGGCGCCGGAGGCCGGCGCATTGCCTTCGTGCACCCCAAGAGCACCGGCGGCATTCTCATCGAACTCACCGAAGGCGCGCCGGGGTGAGGCTCACGGTCTTGGCTGACAGACGCGCGCCGGATTCCCGATCGGGGCCAAATCGATGTCGGCGACGAGCCACCGTCCCTGCCACGGGACCACTCGAAACGGCACGACGGCGACGCACCCGCTCCGCACCATCTGCACCTGCACCGACCGACTCCCGTCCGCGCTCGCGATTCCGAGCTCGTTGCCGGCCACGAACTCGAACGAGTCGTGACCCAGATAGATTTGAATCACCGTGAGTCGCTTCCGAAGCTCTTCGCGATCCATCGAGCGTGATGCCGGGCCGCCGGCCGTTCCCCACCGGTCGCTCATCGCCCCGAGGTCGTTGGCTTTCGCAGCATCCAGGAACTCGCCAACCGCGGCGTGCGGATCCGTCGGTGCCACAGAACCCTGCGACCCACCGGGGCCGCAGGCAACGGTGAGCGTGATCGCGAGGAGCGCTATACTTCTTGTGGCAGGCAAGCTGCCGAGGCGTATGAGCATCGGTTCCATCCGGTCACGAAGCTACACAGTCCAGAAAGCAGGGGCAAGGCGATGCGCCTCTACGTAAATGTCGATCACGTCGCGACCATTCGGGAAGCACGCAAGACGGACGAGCCCGATCCCGTTGAGGCTGCCGATGCCTGTCTGCGCGGCGGTGCCGACGGCATCACGGTGCACCTCCGCGAAGACCGCCGACACATCCAGGACCGCGACGTCCAGCGGCTCGCGACCCACCTCGCCAAGCCGCTCAACCTCGAGCTGGCCGCGGCGGGCGGTCTGCTGCCGATCGCCCTTGGGTTGCGCCCCCATCAGGCAACCCTCGTCCCGGAGCATCGGCAAGAGATCACGACCGAGGGTGGCCTCGATCTCGGGGAGCCGGGATCGGCCGCCCACGGTCGTCTGCGGGAAGTCATCGGCCGACTCCGAGACGCGGGCATCAGGATCAGTCTGTTCATCGACCCCGACCCCGTCGGGATCGACCGCTCGGCGGAACTCGGCGTGCCCGCCATCGAGTTGCACACCGGCGAGTATGCCAACACCTGTCGGCGTTCCGCGAGTGCGCTCGAACGGCTCCAAAAAGCGGCGACGCAGGCTCGAGCTCTCGGTCTGGCGGTCCACGCCGGACACGGACTCACCTACACGAACGTGATGGCGGTCGCAGCTATCCCGGAGGTGGAGGAGTTAAACATCGGTCACAGCATCGTGAGTCGGAGCGTACTCGTCGGGATCGAACAGGCCGTGCGGGACATGCGACGCCTCATCGATTCCTCGCGTTGACCCCGTGCTGGTGGCACCGTAGGTTGGGAGCGATCTCCGGACCTGCATTGGAATACTCGTCGTGAACCAACAGATGGGCCTCACCGAGTTCTTCGCCATGGAGGCGAGCGACTACCTCGAGCGCCTCGACGCGCTCGTGTCGCCGCCCACGCCTCCCAATGCCGACGAACTGGTGCGGCTGACCCGGGCGCTGCGAGGCTCGGCGCTTATGGCCAAGCAAAACACCATCGCGGTGGCGGCCGCGGCGTTCGAGCGATTCGCACGGCGGGCGAAGGAGAGCCGGGTCTGGGACGAGGCCACGCGACAGCGGGCGGTCCGAGCCGTAGACGACTTCAAGATCCTGATCCGCCACGTCGGGAACTGGACCGACGTGGAAGACCGGCGCGCCCAAGCGCTCACGTTGGCCCTCGATCCCGACGGCGAGGGCGCGACCGCTCCGCAGGTCCCCGCGCGAGGCGAAGGTCTCGACGCCGGATCGCGAGCGTTCATTGGCCGGGAGGGTGCCGCCGTTGCGAGCGCGCTTGACCAGGCCGCCAAGGCGCTGCAGCAGGACCCGCGGAACCGGGAGCCGTTGGTCCGTGTCGTGACGGTCATGCAGCCCCTGCGGGGGCTCGCCGTGCTCGGCGAGCTACCGCCCATGCCCGAGCTGCTCGAGGGAATCCAGCGCGCCACGGCCGAGGTCCTCGCGCGCGAGGAGGCGCCGCGAGATGCGGCACTGCTCCTCGACGGTGCGGCGAAGGCACTCGCTCGGGCCGCCCGCGAACTCGCCACCGAAGGCAAGGCGGATCCGGAGTCGCCAGAGACGCGGAAGTTTGCCGGTGGGCTCGCCCAGCTGATCGGGAGCCGCAACGTCGTGTCCATCGAAACGCTGTACTACCCGGACGATGGCCCGCACATCGTTGAGCGGGGCACGGCCACCACGCGCCGACGCGTCCTGGGGCAGGTGGAGCTCGTCTCTCACGGCGAGCACCTGCTCCAAGCCGCCCACGACTTGGAGCGGGCGTGGTCGCGCACACAGGTCGAACTGCGTGCGCAGTCGCTGATTGCCACGTTCCGAGCGCTCGGCAGCGCCGGTGGCGGGCCGATTGCCGATGCCGTCGCCAACTTCGCCACCGCCGCGCGCGACGCCGTTGCCCGCGGCATGCCCGTCGATCACACCGAGACGTTCGTGGCCCGGCTGCGGGACGCCGGATCCATTCTCGTCGAGACCGCGGAGGGCGCGGGAGAGGCCGATTTGGCCGACCGGCTGCGCCAGGTGGCTTCCGGACTCGGACCAGGGGCTCCACCGGCTCCTCCCGCTCCGGCGGCGACACCCGAACCGGTTGTGGTGGCCGATACGCCCTCGGTGGCCCCCGCTCCGCCCGCTCAGCGGCCCAGCCGCACGCCGTTCATGATCGCCGACGCGCCACCCGAACCAGAACCCGAGCCCGCGATCGACCGACCGACCGAGGGGGCCCCACCCGAGGACGCCGGGGAAGACGCCGGCCTGGTCGGCAGCTGGACGCGGTTCCAGCGCTACGCGGAGGCGTTGGGTTTGGAAGGGCCGTCCCTGGACGAGTTGTTAGCTGGGCCTCCCGCCGACCCGCTGCGGTCCGTGATGCGAACGGGGACACCGGTCACCGCGCCACCGCCGACCGCGGCGCCAAAGGTGACGGCCCCACCCATCACCGACTACTGCTACCGCGGGCGCGCGGCCCTGGCACGGGCGGCCGGCCTCCGTCGCGAGATCCAGACCAAACTCGGTGCCGGAGCGACCAGTGACGACCTCCGAGACTTCATCGAAGAACTCCTCGATCTCGTCGACCTCGGGCTCCAGGACTAAGCCGGCCTCCCGGGGGTTCGGGTGGTCTGGGCTCCTCGGCATCGTCGTGTCCCTCCTGCTGCTCTGGTGGGCCCTGCACGACGTGTCGCCGCGAGAGGTCTGGGCCAATCTCCGCGGCGTCAGGCCCGTGTGGCTCGTCGCCACGGTGGTCCTCGCCACGGCGGCCTTTCCTGCCCGCGCCGTCCGCTGGCGGTACCTGCTCAGACTGGAGGGCGAGACACTCCCGCTCGGTCCCCTCTGGCACGGGGTCGCGATCGGGTTCATGGCCAACAACCTGCTCCCGGCCCGCGCCGGGGAGCTGGCCCGGGCCTATACGGCACGCCGCCTCACCGACGTGCGATTCACGACCGCTCTCGCCTCGATCGCGGTGGAACGCGTGCTGGACGGACTCACGCTCGTAGCGTTTCTCGTCACCGCGTCGTGGGCCGGCGGATTCTCCAACGAGACCGTGCTCGGCGACGTCACCGTGGGGAGTGTGGCGCGAGGTGCCGGTGCGCTGTTTGGTGGGGTCTTGTTGGCGGCTATCCTGATCGTTCGCATGCCGGACCTCGCCCTCCGGTTTGCCGGAGCAGCCACCCGAATCCTGCTCCCGGCCGCTTGGCGCGGACGGGCGCTGGATCTCACGCGTGGCCTGCTCCTCGGGTTCGAAGCCCTGCGAAGCCCTGCCCGGCTCGTGGCTGCATCACTGTGGTCGCTAGGCGTGTGGCTCCTAGCGGCCGCGTCGTTTTGGGCCGGCTTTCGCGCCTTCGGGATCGACGCGCCGTGGGCGACCGCTCTGCTTGCGCAGGCCCTGGTCGGGTTCGGGGTCGCAATTCCGTCCTCACCGGGGTTCTTCGGCCCGTTCGAGGCAGCGGTCAAGGTCTCCCTCGCCCTCTACGCCGTCGGGGCGACCAGTGCCGTGTCGTTCGCGGTGGGCTACCACATCACGACGTTCATTCCCATCACCTTGCTCGGCATCTGGTCGCTCAGTCGAGCGCAGATGCACCTGGCAGAGCTGCGGGAGGCGAGCGCGTCCGCATGATCGATCGCGTCGCCATCAGTGCCCACGCCAAGGCGAATCTGTTCCTGCGCGTGCTGGCGCGAGAAGCATCCGGCTTTCACACGCTCGAGACGTTGTTCACCCTGCTCGAGCTGCACGACCTGCTCACCGTGGAGCGCACCGAACACGGCATCGAGCTGCTCGTGACGGGTGCCGACACGGGACCGGTGGAGGAGAACCTGGCCTATCGTGCGGCGCGGATGGTGCTGGATGCCACCGGTCACCGATTCGGCGTCCGGATGCGCCTGGAAAAGCGAATCCCCGTGCAAGCCGGGCTCGGCGGCGGGTCAAGCGACGGCGCGGCAGCACTGCACGCCGTGAACGCGTTGCTGCAGCACGCCTTGCCTCGACCGGAGCTCCTCCAATTCGCGGCCAAGCTCGGGAGCGACGTCCCGTTTCTCGCATCCGGCGCGCCGCTCGCGCTCGCCTGGGGACGGGGCGAGCGACTCATGCGGCTGCCGCCGCCGAAACCGGCCCCCGCTTTGCTCGCGCTCCCCGACATCCGGGTGTCGACCAAGGACGCCTACGCCCTGCTCGATGCCTGGCAGGCGAGCGAGACGCCGCGCGGCTCGATCGTCCTGGACCGCGAGGCGTTCGAAACCTGGGGCAGCATCGGGCGGCTGGGTGGCAACGATTTCGAGAACCCGGTCTTCGGTCGCGAGCCGACGCTGCGGACACTGTTCGAGGAGATGGCCGGAACCCGACCGCTACTCGCGCGACTTTCCGGATCGGGGGCGGCCGTGGTGGCCGTATTCAAGAACGAGGCCGACCGGGACGCCGCGGCCCTGACGATCGGCGGCAAGCATCGTATCTTGATCCGGACATCGACCCGACAGGCACCGGCACCAGGTGCGGACCGTAGCGTGAGCGAGCACGGCTGAGCGAAGGGCAATCATGGCTCGGATACTGATCATCGACGACGATGCGGTCGCGCGCCTCCTCGCGGGAAAGGCGCTCGAGCATGATGGGCACGAAGTGTCCTACGCGGCCGATGGCGAAGCGGGGCTCGCCTTGTACTCGCATCGCCCGCATGCCCTGGTGATCGTCGACATGCTCATGCCCGTGAAGGGCGGGCTCCGCACGATCAAGGAGCTCAAGGAGATGGATCCGGACGTTCGGATCATCGCCGTGACGGGCGCGAGTCCGGCAGATCTCGACCTGGCCGAGGGCTACGGGGCACTCCAGGTCCTGCTCAAGCCGATCGAACCGCGCAAGCTCACCGCGCTGGTGGCCGCGATGCTCGACGCATCCCGGTAGGGCACCGAGAGAGCGACAGCGCGACATCCAGCATTAGATTCCTGCACGATGAACCTCGCTGGCCCCTCGTCCAACGGCAGGACGCCGGACTTTGGATCCGGAAATGATGGTTCGAATCCATCGGGGCCAACTGACCGGACGGTCGCGTGGACGCGCCTATCGTGATTCGACGTCGGCCCGACGACCTCACCACCCAACCCTCGACACCGCAGGACGTTGCGCGCACGCCACACGCCCGACGGCGGCGGGTGCCCCCGGCACCGTCTCCCTTGCGCACAGACCGTCGACCGCGATACTCTATTGACCTTCATGCGCTTCGGCAACCACCCCCATCCCCCGAGCAGCGACGCACCAGCCGTCGACAGCATCCGTCCCGTTCGAGGAGGGGTCTGCTGACCACCACGCTACACGGACGAATCACCCGTTGGCTGCTTCGCGAGGTCGGCGGGCATCAATGGGACCGCCTGCTCTACATCAGCGGGGCGGTGGCGCTCACGGGGATCGTGTGCGGCCTGTTCGTTCGCCCGGCGAGTGAGCTCGCCATGTTCGTCTCCCTTACTCTGATCATCAACGGTCCCTACTCACCGCTGTTGCCCGCGGGGTACGAGCCGGTCGTGATGACCTACGGCCAGCTCTATGCGCCGCTCCTCATCGCGGGCATCGGCGTCCTCGGCCAGGTGGCCGTGGAGTTCGTGAACTATCGGCTGTACGAAGCTGCTCTGAACTCGTCGACCCTGCGGCGACTACGTTCCGGACCTCTGGCGCGCTGGATGGTGGCCGCATTCACCGCGAGTCCATTTGCCGCGGTGGCGCTGACGGCGCTACTGCCGTTACCGTTTTGGGTGGTGCGCATTGCTGCACCGCTGTCGCACTACCCGATGCGAGCCTACTTGGTGGCCATGTCGATCGGGCGGTTGCCCCGGCTCTGGTTTTACGCCGCGCTCGGGGCGATAGTGCCGCTGAGCGGGACCACTATTCTCCTCGCCGGCCTGATCGGCGGGGTGGTCCTGGCCATCCCTATCGCGCTCCGCGGACGCGTTCCGCGTTCGACGGTGCGCGTGCAGGTGGTACCGGGGACCGTGGAGAGTTGACGTGATCCGACACTGTCCTGAATGCGGCAAGGCACTCGACGCGATGGCGATCCGGTGCCAATGCGGCCACAAGCTGCCCGAAGCGCTCGACGTGCGGTCCGACCCGGATCGTCCGGTGTGCGAGGTCTGCGACCGCTCCATGCCGATCATGGCCGAAATCTGCCCGGCCTGTGGGACGACGGGCTACCCGGCCTTGCGTCCCCGTCGCGGGAAGAAGTGGCAGGGATCGCCCACCATGAAACCGTTGAGCCCTCCCGAACGGCGGAACCAATCATGAACGTCAGCCGACCCATGGCCCTGCGGATGTTCCTGCGCGGGCTGCAGAACACGATACGGCGCCGGCCGCTCTCGGTCTCGTTCGAGATCACCCACGCGTGCACGGCCAACTGCTGGCACTGCAACTGGGGCGGCCCCATCAAGGAAACCCGCCTTTCGGCCGAGGAGTACGCGGCGATCTGCCGGGGGTTGAAACCGGTCGTCTCGCACATCTCGGGTGGCGAGCCCCTGGCCCGCAACGATGTCGATGAGATCATCCGTGCCCAGGCCAACCCGGGCCGGCTTCCCTTCATGGTGGTGGTCACCAACGCCTCCCAGCTGAGCGGCGACCGCTTCCTGCGGCTCAAACGGGCCGGCATGCACCAGTTGTCCATCTCCATCGACTTCCCGGATGACCGGCACAGTGAATTCCGGCGGATTCCCGGGCTGTTCGATCGGATGGACCGGGTGGTGCCCGAGTGCGTGCGGCTCGCCGAGCCCGGTGGCGTGGTGATGAACTGCAGCATCACGTCGTGGAACTACCGCGACGTACCGGCCATCGTCGATGTGGCCCAACGATGGGGCACCAGCGTGAACTTTTCGGCCTATACGCCGCTGCGGACGAGTGATGACAGCGGTCTCGTGACGGACCCCGACGAGCAGCGTGACCTGCGACGCATGTTCGAGAAGTTGATCGCGATGAAGCAGGCTGGGAAGCCTGTATACACGTCGGAGCGCGTGCTGTGGCGGTACTACGACTTCCTGTGCGGTCAGGAGGTCTCGAATTGCCGCGCCGGCGACAAGTTCCTCGTGATCAGCCCGGATGGCCGCCTCGTGCCGTGCGCGATGGTGATGGCGTATTTCACCGACCATCGGAGCATGCAGCGGGAGTTCACCTGCACCAACACGTGCACCAGATGCTACATCAGCACCCGGGCCAATACTGAAAAGACCGTTCGAGAGTTTCTGGTCGACAACCTCGCGATCCTGTCCCGCTCTGGACGGCGTCGCCTCCCGGTACTGGCCGAGACCGAAGAAACGCCGGTGTCGGAGCCGACCGCCGCCGCCGCGCCGCTGCGCGACGGCACCTTCGACTAGCCGGCGCTTGGCGACCCCGTTCGACGCGGGCCACCGTACGTGGCCCGGTCCAGCCACCGTCGCAACCAGGGCACTGCCGTGACCTGCAGTACCAACGCGTAGACCACGCCCGCTACGGCATCGATCGCATAGTGGTTCTGGGTGTAGGTGGTCGCCAGGAACACACCCACTGCTCCGACCGTGACCACGACAGCAGCCCAGCGCGGAAACCAGAGCCAAGCGCTCAGGGCAATGACCACCGCCGCCGCCACATGCGAGCTCGGAAACGAGCAGCCACGGGCGTCACCCGCCTGTTGGGTCACATCCACGAGTCCGTAGAAGAATCCTTTCGTATGTGGACCCTGGAAGTGCTCGTAGAGGAAGTGCGGTCCGTCCACCGGAAAGACCATGAATATCACGTAGCAGGCCAGGTACGTGACCATGAGCCGAAAGGTCAGGTCGCGTAGCGCGTCGGTACGGCGCTGGAGGAGCGCGGCAAGCGGCGGCACCACGATGAGAGCGTAGTAGAAGAAATACGAGAAGTACATCAGCTCGCTGAACCAGAGCTGAGGCATGGCCGGCGCCCAGACCTCGTGCAGGTGCATGCCAAACAAGGTCCGATCGAGCGCGGCCACCGGACCATCGATCCCGGTGAGATCGAGCACCGGTCGCAGCAGATCCAGTTCCGACCAGAACGCGCCGAGCCACACATACGGATACAGCTCGTGGACGATGTCGGTAATCCGCGATCGCGGCTCCGGAACCCGCGAGAACAGCCACGGGAGCGCGGCGGCCGTGACGTGCGCCAGGGCTATCCACGGGGCGTGCGGAGCCGACGTCCATGCAGCCGCCCAGACAGCGGCAAGCGCCAGATTGTATGCCGCCAGCACCCGATCCATCGGCAGGCGGGAATGCCCCGGTGCTGCCCTGATCCGTCCGTCGTTCATGCAGCCTCTACGTCGTTCGTGGTTTCTCCTGGTGGACGCTGGGCCTACGTCCGCGTTCTCCAAGCGTTCGTCGCGGGTGTGAGATCGCGCGAGGGTCTTCGGCTAGCGGGCCGAACCGTGTCGCAACCACCGGTCGAGGGCGCGGAACCCAGCCGGCGACGCATCGGATGGTGACGTCGGGCGCACGATAGCGGCACTCCCTGATTCGAGCCGCTCGCAAGATATGATGCCCGTCCGGCCGCACGGAAGTCTGGGCTACTAGGCGGCAGGACCCTCCGCCGCACTGCAGCGAGGGTGCCGCGACCTGGGTCAATGGGTCATCTTTCCGGCGTGGCCAGATGGGCCGGCCCTCCATTCCCAAACGGACCACCGCGCATGACGCTAGTCGTGTACCATCGCACCACCATCGCGGACGCCCGTCGCGCCGTCGAGAAGGGGTTCCAAGACGCCGATTGGGACTTCGGGCTCCGAGACGCCCAGACCGGCGAGGACGTGCTCGTGACCGGGGTGTGGCTCTCCGACCGACCACTGAGCGAGAACGACGGCGTGTCCGGCGATGCCCAGCTCGAGGTGAGCCTGGACGTGGAGGTGGCGGACCTGGCCTCGTACGAGCTGGAAGGCATGATGTGGAATGCCCGGGTATGGGTTGTCTCGGCAAGCCTCATCAAAGAGCGGGGGAAGGTGAGGATCCACGGCGTGGATCCCGGGACCTCCTGGTTCCACAAGGCGTGGAGTGAGGATGACTGACGTGCCGATCCGTCTCCCGGCGCGACGCGACAGATCATGAACCTCGACATCTACCACGACGAGCGGCAGGGGAGGTTCTGCGCCGTGATCGACGGTGCCGAGGCCTATCTGAGCTACGGCAAGACAGATGAGCACACGCTCGACTTCCGGCGCACGTTCGTTCCCGAGGAACTCCGGGGCCGTCGACTGGCCGAGCAGCTCGTCCGTCACGGATTCGAGTACGCCAAGGCGCATGGGCACCGCGTGATCCCGACCTGCCCCTACGTCCAGCGGCTCGTGGCCGGCGATCCGGACCTGGAGGCCCTCACGACCATTTGACCCATGCGGGTCGATGGCGAGTCCCGGCCCGCCTTGGCATCCCCCTCCTTCCTGAGTATTTTCTTGGGTTCTATGGTGGATTATCCGTTTTCGGGCGACAAGATGCTCCTCATGGCCGGGACAGCGAATCAACCGCTGGCCGAGGAGGTCGCGCACGAGCTGAATCAGCCCCTGTGTCGGGTCACGATTCGGCGGTTCGCCGACGGGGAGATCTTCGCCAAGATCGACGAGAACGTTCGGGGCCGAGACGTGTTCATCATCCAGCCGACAAATCCGCCGGCGGAGAACTTGCTCGAGCTCCTGATCTTGATCGACGCGGTGGTGCGCGCGAGCGGGGCCCGCGTGACCGCGGTGATCCCGTATTACGGGTACGCGCGGCAGGATCGCAAAGACCAGCCGCGCGTGGCGATCAGTGCGAAACTGATGGCCAACCTGATCACCACGTCGGGGGCGGCGCGGGTGCTGGGAATCGATTTCCATCAGCATCAGTTGCAGGGGTTCTTCGATATTCCGGTGGACCATCTGTACGCCGCGCCGGTGCTGGTGCAGCACTATCGACAGAAGCGTCTGTACAAGCCCGTGGTGGTGGCGCCCGACGTGGGGGGGGCAAAGATCGCGCGCGGGTTCGCGAAGCGACTCGACGCCTCGCTGGCCGTGATCGACAAGCGCCGCCCGTCGGCGAACATCGCCGAGGTGGTGAACGTGGTGGGAGAGGTGGACGACCGGGATTGCCTGCTCGTAGACGACTTGATCGATACGGCTGGCACCATGGCCGAAGGCGTCCTGGCCTTGAAACGGCTGGGAGCGCGGGACGTGTACTGCTGCGCCTCGCACGCGCTTCTGTCGGGACCCGCGGTGGATCGGCTGGCGGCCTCGGAAGTGACCGAGGTCGCGGTGACGAATTCGATCCTGATCCCCGACGAGCGGCGCTTCGACAAACTGAAAGTGCTGTCGGTGGCACCGCTGTTGGCCAAGGCCATTCGGTTCACGCACAGCGACCAATCCGTCAGCTCGCTGTTCGACTGACGACGAGACTCATAACGACGTAGACGTGAGAAGCTAGCTATGACAGAGACACTGGTCCTAGTGGCGGAGCGCCGAACCGAATCGGGCAAGGGATCGGCCCGGAAGCTCCGCGCCAGCGGGTTCGTTCCGGCCGTGGTGTACGGGCATAATCGTGAAACCCAGTCGCTTGCGGTGGCGCACGTCGAGCTGGACAAGGTGCTGCATCGCATCGCGAGAGGCTCCACCGTGTTCGACCTGACCGTCGACGGTCAGACGGTGCAGGCGCTGATCCGTGAGATCCAGCGCCATCCGACGAAGAAGACGGTGACCCACCTCGACTTCTACGAGATCCACGCCGGAGAGAGCATCACGCTGGATGTGCCGATCACGCTGGAGGGATCTCCCGAGGGGGTCCGCAACGCCGGCGGTGTGCTGGAGCAGTTCCTGCGGGCCTTAGAGATCGAGGTGCTCCCGCGCGACATCCCCGAGCACGTCGTGGTGGACGTGACCAACCTCGGGATTGGCCGCTCGCTCCACGTGTCGGATATCACGGTGCCCAATGCCAAGGTGCTGTCGGATCCGCATTCGACGATCTGCACGGTCGTACCACCGCGGGTGGAGGAGGAGCCGGTGCCCGAACTGGCCGAGGAAGAGGCTGCCGAGCCCGAGCTCATTCGGAAGGCGAGAGAGGGAGAGGAGGAATCGGAGGAAGGGGAAGCGGCCGGGGAGTAGGCGCTGCAGGCCATCGTCGCGCTCGGCAATCCCGGACCGGAGTACGCGGTCTCTCGGCACAATGCCGGGTTTCTGGTGGCGGACGTCATCAAGGAGCAGTGGCGCCTGCCGAAGTTTCGCCGGGTCGGGCGATCGCTGGTCACGCAGGGCATGCGGTATCGCGCGCCCTTCATCCTGGTCAAACCGCAGACCTACATGAACCTCAGCGGGTCGGCGGTCACCTCCCTTCTCGCATCCACGCCCCTCGACCCCTCCAGTGAGCTGTTGGTGCTGGTCGACGACCTGGACCTACCGCTCGGCACGCTTCGACTACGGGCGAGGGGGTCGGCCGGCGGACACAACGGATTGAAGAGCGTCGAGGCCGCATTGGGATCGGACGAGTACGCGCGGCTCCGGATTGGCATTGGGCCGCTGCCGGACGACGCTCCTGACCAGGCCGACTGGGTGCTGACCCCGTTCGCCCAAACCGAGTTGAGCCAATTGGCGGACCTGCTGCCCTCACTGGTCGACGCCGTGGAGTGCTGGATGAGCGAGGGCATCGAAATCGCGATGAACCGTTACAACCGACGAGGAACCACAGAGTGAGCCAATTTGCCTATCTGCCCGCCTCCGCCATCGTGGCGGGTTTCGTGGGTCTCGTGATCGCCTGGGTCACCTATCTGTACGTCCGGCGGCAACCAGCCGGCAACGAGAAGATGCAGGAGATCCAGGACATGATACACGACGGCGCCATGGCCTTCCTGCGGCGCGAGTACATGTACCTCCTGCCGTTCCTGGCCATCATCGCCGTGCTCCTGGGCATCGTCATCGGCTGGCCGACGTCGTTCGCCTACATCGGCGGTGGCATCTGCTCCGTCCTGGCAGGCTTCTTCGGCATGAAGTCCGCGACGCGGGCCAACGCGCGGACCAGCGAGGCCGCTCGAGCCTCCGGCCAGGCGAAGGCCCTGCGCATTGCCTTCAACGGCGGCGCGGTGATGGGCCTCTCGGTCGCGAGCCTCGGCCTTCTCGGCGTGGGCCTCGTGCTGCAGATCTACCTCGGCTCACCCGACACGCGGGAGGCGTGGCAAGCCTTCAGCGAGATCATCACCGGGTTCGCTATGGGAGCCTCGTCGATCGCCCTGTTCGCGCGCGTCGGCGGCGGCATCTACACCAAGGCCGCCGACGTCGGCGCCGACCTGGTGGGGAAGGTGGAGGCCGGGATCCCGGAAGACGATCCGCGCAACCCGGCAACCATCGCCGACAACGTGGGCGACAACGTTGGCGACGTCGCGGGAATGGGCGCCGACATCTTCGAGAGCTACGTCGGGGCGGTCATCGCGACCATCGCCATCGCCGCCACGAGTCCAGTAATCGCCAACCAGCTCGCAGCGGTTGCCCTGCCGATGCTGTTCATCCTGGCCGGCCTGGCAGCCAGCGTCGTGGCCATCGCGATGTTCAGGGTCCTGGAGAACTTCAACCCGGCAGGCGCCTTACGGTGGGCCACCTTCATTGCCGCGGGGCTGTTCCTCACCGCCGCCTATTTCATCACGAAATGGGTCGACATCGGACTGACGCTCCCCAATGGTGACGCGAGCCCGATGGGACCGTTCTGGGCCGTCGTGGTGGGCACGATCGCCGGCATCGCCATCGGCTTGGCTACCGAGTACTACACGGCGGGCCCGCCGATCCGGAAGATCGCCGAGGCATCGCTCACCGGACCCGCAACGAACATCATTTCCGGCCTCGCCGTGGGCATGCACTCGACCATCTTCCCGCTCCTGTTCATCGCGGGGGCGATCTTCGTGGCGTACAGCACGTCCGACCTCTACGGCATCGGCATCGCCGCCGTGGGCATGCTGGCCACCGTCGGCGTCACCATGTCGGTCGACGCGTACGGACCGATTGCCGACAACGCCGGCGGCATCAGCGAGATGAGCGGCCTCGGTCCCGACGTTCGGAAGATCACCGATACGCTGGACGCCCTGGGGAACACCACCGCCGCCATCGGCAAGGGCTTCGCGATCGGTTCGGCCGCGCTCACCGCACTGGCGCTGTTCTCCGCGTATACCAACGCCGTGACCCCACCGGGGGCCGAGCCGATCACCCTCAACGTGGCCAACCCGCGCGTAGTGATCGGGCTGTTCCTCGGCGGTATCATGCCGTTCTTCATCTCCGCCGCCACCATGACCGCCGTCGGCCGGGCCGCCGAGGGCATGGTGCAGGAAGTCCGACGTCAGTTCCGCGAGATCCCCGGCCTCATGGAAGGCAAGGCGAAGCCGGATTCCGCCCGCTGCGTCGACATCTCGACGCGAGCGGCGCTGCGAGAGATGATCGTACCGGGTGTGGCGGCGGTCGCGGTCCCCGTGCTGGTCGGCAAGCTGCTGGGGGTCGAGACCCTCGGCGGCCTCCTGGCCGGCGCCACTCTCACCGGCGTCGTGATGGCGCTCTTCATGGCCAACGCCGGCGGTGCATGGGACAACGCCAAGAAGTACATCGAGGGCGGCGCGCACGGCGGCAAGGGATCCGATCCGCACAAGGCCGCGGTGGTGGGCGATACGGTCGGCGATCCCTTCAAGGATACCAGCGGCCCGTCGCTGAACATCCTCATCAAGTTGATGGCGGTGGTGAGCCTAGTGCTCGCCCCGTGGTTCATCGGTTAGGAGGACGGTAGGACGGTCGGTCGGTAAGAGACCCTTACCGACCGACCGTCCTACCCCCCTACCGTCCTCCACATGCTCCGTCTCGGCATTGTCGGCCTTCCCAACGTCGGAAAATCCACGCTCTTCAATGCGCTGACCTTCTCCAAGGCGGCGTCGGCCGAGAACTACCCGTTCTGCACGGTCGAGCCCAACGTGGGGGTGGTCGAGGTCCCAGACCCGCGGCTGGACGCACTGATCGCCACGGTCGGTCCCAAGCGCCGGGTGCCCGCCGTGGTGGAGTTTGTGGATATCGCCGGGTTGGTGGAGGGCGCAAGCCTCGGGGAGGGACTGGGAAACCAGTTCTTGGCCCACATTCGCGGTGTGGATGCCATCGTGCACGTCGTCCGCTGTTTCGCCGATACCGACGTTCTCCACGTGACGGGAACGGTCGATCCCGTGCGCGACCACGACATTGTCACGGCGGAGCTGGCTTTGGCCGACCTGGCCATCGTCGAGCGGCGCCTGGAGAAGGCGCGCAAGACCGCACGGGCCGGCGACGACGCCGCCGCCCAGGAGGCTGTCACGCTCGAGCGCGTGGTGGAGGAACTCAATGCCGGCCGGGGCGCGCGCGAGGCCGGCGAGAGCGAGGAGGCGATCCGGTACCTCCGGGGACTCGGGCTCCTCACGGCGAAGCCCATTCTCTATGCGGCCAACGTGAGCGAGGCCGACCTCGGGACCGGAGGCGGGATCTGGGTGGAGCGCCTGCGAGTAGCCGTGCAGGAACACCACGAGGAAGCCTTCGTCATCCCGTTTTCGGCCAAACTCGAAGCCGAGCTGGCCGATTTGGATGCCGCCGAGCGCGGGGAGTTTCTCGCCGAATCGGGGATCGCCGAGCCAGGACTGGACCGACTCATCCACGCCGGATACCGCCTGCTTGGGCTGGAGACGTTCTTCACGGTCGGTGACAACGAGGTGAGGGCCTGGACCATTCGCCAGGGGTCGACGGCATTCGAGGCTGCCGGTGAGATCCACACCGACTTCCAACGGGGGTTCATCAGAGCCGAAACGATCACCGTCGACGCCTTCGTGGCGGCTGGTTCCTACAAAGCGGCGCGCGAGCACGGCCGGATCCGGAGCGAGGGCCGAGACTACCGTGTGCAGGACGGTGACATCCTGCTGTTCCGGTTCAACGTGTGACGTTAGGCGGTTAGGCGGTTAGGCGGTTGGGCGGTGAGGCGGTTGGGACAGACACCGCGGCGATGAGGGCACAGCGCCGGTTTCCGTGCCCCTCCCGTTCTCCGGCAGCGCGGCTATATTACAGGGTTGCATTCACCTACTCCGCCCAGCACCGGGCGGGGTCACGAGACCACAGGATGGTGCCATGACACGCGAGTACGAGATCGTCTACATCTTCGACAGCACGCTCGAAGAGGCGCAGATCAACGAGCGTCTCGAGCGCTTCCAGGGGCTGTTGCGCGGCCCCGAGTCTCCCGAGCCGGTAACCTCCGTCGACCACTGGGGCAAGCGCACGCTGTCGTACGCCATTGCCGGCCGGGATGTCGGCTACTACGTGGTGGCGCGGTTCGAAACCCAGCCGGAGAAGCTGCCCGAGCTGGAGCGGGCGATCAAGCTCGACGAGGGCGTGATCCGGCATCTGATCGTGCTGGATGAAGGCCTGACGCCGGCGGGCGCGATACCCGAACCCAGCGACCGCGACGACAACGGCCATGGCGACTCCGACCGGGAGGACGACGAATGAGACGCCGTCCCAAGACCTGCCCGGTATGTGAGAGCGGCGTTCGCGTCGTCGACTACAAAGACGACCGTCTGCTGACGCGGTTCCTCACCGAGCGCGGCAAGATCATTCCCAGCCGTCTGTCCGGGATGTGCGCCCGGCACCAGCGCCAAATGGGCCGGGCCATCAAGCGCGCCCGACACCTTGCGCTGGTCCCCTTCATTCGGGGCTACAGCCGGTAGCATGCCGCTCCCGTCCGAGCGGGCGCCGCAAGGCGGGCTCGGGCATCTGATCGTCGGCGGAATCGCGTTTGTCCTCGTTGCCCCGCTGGGGCTTGTTGCCATTCCGCTCGCGGCGCTGCTGCTCGTGTCCCACCCCCGGTCCACCCCCGAAATCGTGGTCGCGGGGACATGTGCCGGCTTTGGGCTGTGGTGGCTCATGGTCCCGGGCGAGTTGCCGGATCAGGTCCTCCGAGCTGGGGTGATTTCGGCGAGCGCGCTCTACGTGATGGCGACGCGCTGGACACAGATCTCCTTCACTCACCGGGCGCTCGGCGCCATCGCCGTCACCGGGGCCGGCATCACGGGCCTCCTGGCCGTCCTGGGCTCGTCATGGGGCGAGCTTCAGTGGTGGGTCGAGTTCCGCGCCGGTCAGTCGGCGCGTCAATTGCTGGGTGCGGTCTCCGCAGCCGGGGAGCGGTCGAGGATTCTCGCGCCGACCGCCGCGCAGATCGAGACGTTCGAGCAGGGCCTGAGCACCATGACGCGCCTAGTCGCCGACTTCTTTCCGGCCATCAGCGCCCTTCAGCTCCTGGCCGGGCTGCTCCTCGCCACGGTCGCCTATGCGAGGCTCGTGCGACAGCCTGTGGGCCGGCCGGCCGAGCCATTTCAGTTCTTCGGGTTCACCGAGCACCTCGGCTGGATCGCCGTCGGTGCCCTCGTCGTGGTCGTGACACCGAAGCTCTCGGCGGCGGAGCTCCCGGCCGCCAACGTGCTGCTCATCGTGGCGGTCCTGTACGCGCTCAGAGGAGCCGCCGTACTGGCGTTCGGCCTGGCGCTCTCCGGTCGCGGCGGGTTCTTTCTCTGGGCCGCCTTTGGTGTGATCTTGTTCTTGATGCTGCCCGTGGTCGTCGGAGGCGCCATCCTGCTTGGTGTCCTCGATGCGGGCCTGAACCTCAGACGGCGGTGGCTTTCCGCCGCCAACGGATGAACGATGGAAGTCATTCTCAGAGATACCATAGCCAACCTCGGCCGAGTCGGCGAAGTGGTCCGGGTCAAGGATGGCTACGCACGCAACTACCTGCTCCCACGTGGGCTGGCGTATCCGGCAACCGATGCGTACAAGCGACGGATTGCCGGCGAGGCCAAGCGGCGCATCGCCGAGCTGGCCGAGCAACGATCCGGCGCCGAAGCCGTGGTGGATCAGCTCGCAGCGGTGGAGCTGCACTTCACGGCCAAGGCGGGTGAAGGCGACCGGCTCTTTGGGTCGATCACATCCGCAGACATCGCTCACCAACTGCACGAGAAGGGGTTCGAGATAGACAAACGCTCCATCGAGATCCCCGAACCCATCAAGGCGATCGGCGTCTATCAGGTGCCGATCCGCTTGCATCCGGAGGTCCGGGCCGAGATTCGGGTCTGGGTCGTCAAGGAGGAATGACCGGAATCGCCGCCATGGGAATCGTCTACCTCGACGGCCAGCGGCTTCGTCGGACCTTGCTCGCGGCCGCTGACTGGGTGGATGCCGGTCGTGACGAGCTGAACCGGATCAACGTCTTTCCGGTCCCGGACGGCGACACGGGCACCAATTTCGCCATGACCCTTCGGGCAGCGGCCGAAGGCGTGCGGCCGCTCCATCAGGGTGACCTGCAGCAGGTTGCCAAAGCCATGGCCAATGCCTGTGTCATGGGCGCACGCGGGAACTCGGGCATGCTGTTGTCCCACTTCCTGCTCGGCTTCGGGGAGGCCCTGGGACAGCTCCGGGTGGCCAGGGCGCGCGACGTGGCCCGCGCCATGCGGCTGGGTGCCGAGCGGCTGTACCAGTCGCTGGACGAGCCCGTCGAGGGCACGATTCTGACGGTCTCGCGCGACACCGCCGAGGCGGCCGAGTCCGCCGCCGAAGGAACGACCAACCTCCGCGACTTCATGCGGCAGGTGCTGCATCGGGCGGAGGAGTCGCTGCGGCGAACCCCTGAGCTGCTCGCCGTACTCAAGGAAGCCGGCGTGGTCGACGCCGGCGCCAAGGCCTTTGTGCGGGTGATCGAGGGGATCGTGCGGCTCATGGAGGGCGACCCCATCATGCCGGCCACCTGGACAGCGGAGATCCAGGTGCCTGCCGCGGCCGCGGCCGCGGCAGTGGATCCTGACCGTGACTATCAATTCTGCACCGAAGCGCTCGTGCGCGGATCGGGATTTCCGCCCTCGATCGAGCTGCGGCAGGAGCTGCGGCGGTTCGGCGGCTCGATTGTGGTGCTGGCCACGAGCGACCTTCTCAAGCTGCACATCCACACCGACACGCCCGACGAGGTGTTCGCGCTCGCGGCGAGTTGGGGCACCCTGGAGACCTCCAAAGCCGACGACATGCGTGTACAGCACGCCGAGGCGCACCACGGAGTACATCGTCGGGTCACCGTGGTCACCGATTCGTCGTGCGACCTGACTGACCGCACGCTCGACGACCACGGGATGGTGGTGGTGCCGCTCCAAGTGATCTCGGGCGCGCAGACCTACCAGGACCGCATTGACATCCGGGGCGCCGAGGTGTACGAGCGGATGCGGGACGACAAGGAGATCTTCACGACCTCTCAGCCGACCCCTGCCGCCTTCATTAGGGCGTTTGACGATGCCAAAGCCAACGCCGACAAGGTCATCGGGTTGTTCGTCGCGGCGGCGCTCTCAGGAACGATGGCGTCAGCACAGGCAGCGGTGCGCACTCGGAAGCTCGAAGATCGGGTGTCGATCGTGGACTCCCGATCGGCCTCGTTGGGTCTGGGCATGCTCGCGCTCCGAGCAACTGAGCTGGCCGATGCCGGATGGTCGGTAGCCGCCATCTCCGACGAGCTGACCGCCATCCGGGATCGGTCGGGCGCGCTGTTCACCGTCGATACCTTCGAGAACCTGCTCCGGTCGGGGCGCGTGACGCGCGGGCGGGCCTGGCTCGGAGGACTGCTCGACATCAAGCCCATCCTCGAGCTGGACCCCGAAGGGCGGGTCGTTCCGCTCGATCGGGTCCGCGGACGGGACGCGGTGTTGCCGCGTGTCCTGCAGCACCTCGAACGGCGACTGACCCCCAGGCCCTCGTCGTTCCGCCTCGCCGTGGTCCACGCGGGCATTCCCGACTTCGCGGCAGCACTTCGGTCTGACTTGATCCGCCACTTCGAGCCGCGCGACTGCTTCATCAATCACATCACGGCCGCCTTGGGCGTGCACACCGGCCTGGGTGCCTGGGGCGTCTTCTACCAGGTCGAAGATCCCGCACCGTCGGACGCCGGGGACCTATTTTCGCCACGGTCGGCTACGAAACGGTAGCACCCGAGGTTCGCGGGGAGCTCCGGCTTGCCGTTCGCGCGCTCGAGGCGCACAAGGCCGTGGACATTCTCGTCCTCGATCTGCGCCGGGTGAGCGATGCCGCCGACTTCTTCGTGATCGCCTCGGGCACGTCCGACACCCACGTCCGGACGCTCGCCGAGCGGACGCTCGAGGCGATCGAATCCGCCGGCGGGCACGCCCATCACGTCGAGGGAGTCCCGGCCGGCCGCTGGGCCCTCCTGGACCTCGTGACCATCGTGGTTCACGTCTTCCACCCGACACTGCGCCAGTACTATCAGTTGGAGCGCCTCTGGTCCGATGCACCCGTGCTCTCGACCGAACTCGTGGGGTAGTCGCGATGCGCCGGATCGCCGCGATCGTGTGCGACAGCATCGAATCGTCGGAGGAACTTCCGCGGCTGGACCGACCGTCAGGGTGCAGCGAACTCCTGCATCACGCGGCGGAACGATTCAAGATGCTCGGGCTGCTGATTCTGCGATTCGACTCTGCGCCGCCCAACAAGAGCGTTCCCTTTGAGGGCTCCGGACACGGTGGATCGGCTCGCTTGCATTGCCCCTCACCCCTCTCTAGCTTCCGCCCGTGAACGCTCGCCAGATCTTCCCGCTCCTCCTCCTCGCCGCCACGGGCTGCGACTTCTCGGGTAGGTCGAATCCCGTCAAAGAGGCGTTCGCGGCGGCTCCTCGTGAGTACCGGGAAGGAACCATCGTCGCCTTCCGCTTTCCGACGGCGCGCGGTCGAGACGCGCGCCTGTATCAGCTCCCCACGCTGGACGACGTCCGCTGGCGCTTCGAGACCGGCAGATCGTCAGCCAAGGACATGGTGGGCTTCGCCGCCGACCGGGACATCCTGTACTTCCTGACCGACGCGAATTATCTGGCCGCACTGGACCTCGCCACGGGTCGAACGCGTCTCGTCGACAGCAACGTGGTCGCGGCGACGATGACGCCCGCTGCCATCCCGCTGGTCGTGCACCGGGACGGGTCGATTGCCTCGGTGGAGCTCCGGTCGGTCGTCCCGTGGGCTACGCCGGTCTCCGACAAACCCAGTGCCGTCTGGGGCACGGTCCGCAACGGACTCCTGGCCCTGGTCGAGAAGGACGGCTCGGCAACCCTCCACTTGTACCGACAGGCGCAGCCTCCGGTCGTGCAACCGGCGCCGAACCCTGCCGTGGTCATCTCGACTTGGGGCGATGCGGCGCTCGCGCTCACGGATTCCGGACTCTACGTCCTAGATCCGGCGGACCCGAAGGCGGCTGCATTTCTCCCCGTCAAACCGCGACCGACGCTCGCCACGTTCTCGGCGTCGGAGCATCGGATCTACGTCGTCCGCGAGGACCTTCGGCTGGTGGCCTTCGATCGCTACACGCGCGACCAAGTCGCAACGCTGGCGCTCCCCGGCCCGACCGATGCCAGCCGTACGGACCCGAACGGGCAGTTCCTCTTGCTGCGACCCGTGGAAGGTGGTTCGGTCTGGCTGGTCGACCTGGCGCGATGGAGTGCGCCGCAGGTGGTCCCCGCCGAGTGGGACGAGACGTTCCCGCTGGTCGCCCCGGACGGGACGCTCCTAGTGCGCCGTGGCGATCGTGTAGAGGCGCTCTCGCACGATTCGCTCACGACCCTGGGCGCCGTGACGTCGCGGAGCGATCGGTGGATCGTCGTCAGTTGGGATCCGCGCCGGCTGAACCTCGAGACGGCCGTGACCGCCGGCAGGGAACCGGAACTTGGCGGCCAGCTCATCTACATTCAGGTGAGCAGCACCAGTAACCCCGACTGGGCGGCAGACCTCGCCGGAAACCTGCGGCGCGCCGGTATGCTGGCCACCGTGCTGTCGCCCGACCGCCCGGGTGAGCCGTATCGAGTGGTGCTGGGTCCGTATCCAACGCGGGACGAAGCCGAGGCCACGGGACGTCAGCTTGGGCTTCCTTTCTGGATCTTCCGGCGGGATACGACCTCGCTCAACCGATGACGCTCGGGGCCTCTCGAAACGGTCCGATCGGGGGACTTCGAGACCCCGAGCCCAGCGGCAGCCTTGGGGGGGCGACGGCAGGGCCGCCTCGGGCCTCCGCCGCCGAACCAGTCCCGACGGCGCCTCACCGCGACATCACCACGGCTACAGGACTTCGCCCATGAAGCTCACCCGGCTCGAACTGTCGGGATTCAAGTCGTTTGCCGATAGCGTCCCTCTGGACTTCTACGAGGGCGTCACGGCCATCGTGGGACCCAACGGATGCGGCAAGTCGAACATCTCCGACGCCGTTCGATGGGTGCTTGGCGAGCAGCGGGCGCGCCTCCTCCGGTCAGCCCGCATGGACGAAGTGATCTTCCAAGGTTCCGTCAAGCGCCACCCGATCAACATTGCGGAAGTTTCGCTCGTCTTCGACAACAGCGAGGGCCTCCTCACCATACCCTACCGCGAGGTAGTCCTGACCAGGCGGCTCACGCGCACCGGTCAGAGCGAGTACCTGCTCAACCAGACACCGGTCCGGCTGCGTGATGTGGCGGACTTGCTGCAGGGAACGGGACTGGGGAGTGACGCCGGCGTCGTGATGGAAGCCCAGATGATCGATCGCCTCCTGTCCGATCGAACCGAGGAACGGCGATCGCTCTTCGAGGAGGCGGCCGGGATCGGCTTGTACCGAAACCGCAAGGAGTCCACGGAGCGGCGACTCGAGCGCACCGCAGCCGACCTCCAGCGCCTCGACGACGTGATCGGCGAAGTGCACACCCAGGTGCGGAGCCTGGCGCGGCAGAAGGGACGCACGGAGCGACACCGCACGTACACCATGGAGCGCTTCGCCATCGTGATGACGCTGGCGCGGCGCGATCTCGCGCGCTTCGAGGAGCGCCATGCCAACCTCCGCTCCCGACGTGACGAGCTGCGAACCCGGTTGCCGAACCTTCGCCGCTCTCTCACCGAAGCCGAGCGAACGCGTGAGGTACGGGCGCAGGAGCGCTCGGCAGCCGAGGTGCGGCGCAACGAGCTCGAACGCCACCTCGGTCAGGCACGCGTCGAGATCGAGCGCCTGGAGGGAGACCTCAAGGTCGCCGATGAGCGTCGCGAACAGGCCACTCACCGACGCGAGAAGGCGGTCGAGGAACGGGGCCAGGTAGAGGCCCGTCTCGCACACATCGAGCGAGAACTCGAGGCCGTGGCCGCTGAGCGGCACGCCGCGAGGGAGGCGCGCGACTCGGTGCAGACCGAGCTCGACCTGCGCGCCGCCTCCGAAGGCGAGGCGCGCGCGCGCCTCACGGCGCACCGGGAGGCCGTGCGGAGCCTCGAGGAGGCACTGCAACGGGGGACGGAGGGAATCCGTGCGCTCCAGGGCGAACACTCCGCCCTCGAGCGGGAGCTCGAGGACACGCGCCAGCGCGAAACGGAGCTGGCCGCCAACACCACCGACATGGCACGGCAGATGGAGGAGGCGCGCGCCCGCAACGCGGAGGCTCGCGATGCCCTGCATGCCCGGGAATCCGAGGAGCGGGAAGCCTCGGCCGACCTCGAGCGGGCCCGGCACACCGTGGCGGCCGCCCGCGAGCAGGAAGCGGCAATTCGGGTGGACCGCCGCGAGCTCCAAGAGCGGATGGCTCAGCAGCGAGCGCGCCGTGAGGCGCTGGCGGAGCTCGAGCGCAGGCGCGAGGGGCTCGCCCCCGGGGTGCAGGCCCTCCTCCGCGAGGCGGATCGCTTCGGGGCCGGGGCAATCGTCGGCCCGCTGAGCGATTTCCTGTCGATTTCGACGGGCGAGGCACGGCTCACGGAGCGATTGCTCGGTGACTGGCTCCAGGCGGTGCTCGTACGCGACGAGAGCACGGTGAGCGAGATTCGCCGCTGGCACGAGGCGACGGGGCCAGGACCCCTGGTTTTGCTCCCGCTCCGGCCCGGCCCATCGTTGCCATCGGGCCGTGCCCCTTCGCGCGTGCCATTCGACGTCGCGCCCGAGGCGGAGCCTTGGGTCGGGGCCATTCTCGACGGCGTCGAGGCGGGCGACGCCGAGGGGAGCCTCATCCGGCGTGCCAACGGCGCGGTGTTCCTGCCGGGCGGGGGCGTGAGCGGACCGCTCAGCCGCCGCGCAGAGCTCGACGAGCTGGCGCGGACGATTGCCGACGGCACGCGTCGCCTGGACAACCTGACCCAAGCCATGGAGCTGGCCGCGGCTGCGCATGCGGCCGCCGAGCGTGAGATCGAGGCCGCCACGGAGCGCAGCGGTCGGGCACGAGCCGCCTTGCGCGAGGCACAGGGGGCAGCCGACGACGCCGGCCGCAGCCAGATGCGCGCCGAACGGGCTCACGCTGAGGCGGAACAGGCGCTCCAGCGACTCGTCCAACGGATCGAAGAGCGGAACCGTCGCCTGCACGCCGTTGTCGAAGAAGTGCAGGACGGAGAGGCGGATCGAGCAAAGAACGCCGAGCAGCTCAAGGCGCAACTGTCCACGCTGCTCGACCTAGAGTCGGCTCAGGAAGCGGCGCGCGAGCGCCGCGTTCAGTGGCAAGTCGAAGAGGTGCAGGTGTCGGCGCGGGAACAGGCCGCCGCAGGGCGTGAGGAACGGGCGCGATCGGCCCTGGCCGAGGCCACAGAAGTGATCTCGTCATTGCGATCCGAGCTGGCCAACATCGAGCACCTCGTCGAATCCGTCTCGAGTCAGCGGCGCGAGTGGCACGACACCCTGGCGGAACGACGTGTGGCCGTCGAGCAGATGCAGGACGCAGCCGGCGCTGCCGAGACGGCCGCCACCACTGCCCACGAGACGCTCGTAGCGGCCGAACACGCGGTCGACGAGACCAGGCGGACGGTGGAGGAACTGGGCGAGGAGCTTCACGGTGTGGAGCTGGAGCTCACCGAGGCGGAAGGTCGCCGCCAGGGCCTGATCGAGCGCATCGAGGGTGAGTGGCACAAGCCGATCGCCGAGCTCTTCAAGGAGGCGGAGGAGGTCGACGGCGACAGCGATGCGCTGCGTGCCGAAGCGGTTCGGCTCGCAGAGGAACTGGAGCGAATCGGGCCCGTGAACCTGCTTGCGGTGGAGGAGCACACCGAAGAGCTGAAGCGCGCGGAGTTCCTCACATCCCAGCGCGACGACCTCGTCGCCGCTCGCGACTCGCTCCTGCAGGCCCTCAAGGAAATCGAGGTCACTGCGCGGGACATGTTCCTCGAGACCTTCGGCGCCGTCCGGGAGAACTTCCACTCGGTCTTCAAAACCCTGTTCGAAGGCGGTGAGTGCGATGTCTTCCTGGCCGACCAGGACAACCCGCTTGGAAGCGACATCGTGATCCACGCGGCACCACGAGGAAAACGCACGCAACGTATTCACCTCCTCTCCACCGGAGAACGGGCACTGGTTGCCATCTCGCTCCTCTTTGCCATCTACCTGACCAAGCCGGCGCCGTTCTGCCTCCTGGACGAGGTCGACGCGCCGTTGGACGACGCCAACGTGATGCGGTTCGTTCGTCTGCTCGACAGGTTCAAGAACGACACCCAGTTCATCGTCATCACGCACAACCCGCGGACGATGCAAGTGGCCGACGCCGTGTACGGGGTGACCATGCAGGAGCCCGGGGTATCGACCATCGTGGGAGTCCGCTTGGGCGAGACCGAGCAGTCGGTGGCTTGAGGCGCACACTCCCCGCACTGCTCGCCCTTGCCTGTGTCTCCACCGCGCTGGAGGCACAGGAGCCCACCGTGTCCCGTTCCCTGTCGCCGCTCGTCGGGCGTGACACGACGGTGGCGGTCTGGTTCTTCGGCACGCGCCACCGCAGCCTGGATGAAGTGGCCCGTGCCGTCGAGCAGCTCGGCGCGCGCGTCCGGCGTCGGAGCACCTGGCTGCACGCAGTGTCAGCCGACGTGGTGGCGGGTGCCCTGGTTCGCGCGCGATCCCGGCCCGAGTTCCGGCACTTGCAGCCTGTGGCCCGATTTCGCGGCCGGCCGGAACCCGACGACGAGATCGCGTTCGCCCCCGCAGTCTCGCCGGCCGTGGCGCAAGACAGCGCCTACGGTCCATCGGCGATGCCGTTTCGGCAACTCAACCTGTTCCCGCTCCACGGGCGCAGCGTGCGCGGGGCGGGCATCACGATCGCGATCCTCGACACCGGGTTCGAGACCACGCATCCCGCCTTCGCCGGCGTGCGGCTCCTCGCGCAATACGATTTTGTGTTCAACGACTCGGTGGTGCGGAACGAGACGGTCGATACCCCCACGGCCTCCCGCCACGGCACGGAGGTCTGGTCGCTGTTGGCTGCCAACCTGCCTGGCCAGATCGTGGGGGTGGCGCGCGATGCCGACTACCTGCTCGCCAAGACCGAGGATATCCGGTCAGAGACGCGCGTGGAGGAGGACAACTTCGTGGCGGCCGTGGAGTGGGCGGACTCGCTCGGCGCCCACGTGCTTTCATCGAGTCTCGGCTACCTCGTGTTCGACAGCGGATTCAGCTATGCGCCCGGCGATATGAACGGTGACGTGGCCGTGACCACGGTGATCGCCGATTCCGCCGTCGCGCGCGGGATCGCGGTGGTCACGGCCGCCGGCAACGGCGGCCCGGGGTTTCGAACCCTCATCACTCCTGCCGACGGCGACTCGGTACTGGCCGCGGGCGCCGAAGACTCGCTCGGGACGCTGGTGGGATTCAGCTCCCGTGGCCCGACCGCCGACGGGCGTCTCAAACCCGACTTCACGGCGCCGGGATTCGCCGTGTTCGTGGTCAATCCCGTGGAGCCCACGGGCTTCTCGCGGGTTGCCGGCACATCCTTCGCCACGCCGCTCCTCGCAGGTTCCGTAGCGCTGCTGCGGGAGCTGCACCCGACCTTTACCCCAATCGATATCCGGGCCGCTCTGCGACGCTACGCCACCAACGCGACCAACCCGGATTCGAGTCGAGGATGGGGTCGGCCAGACGCCACGCTTTCGGCGTTCTTCCCGCGCGGTGTGGAGCTCGCGTCGCCCGCCGATTCGCTGACGAGCGTGACACCGGTCTTCGGCTGGACGGTGCCAGATCTCCCGGTGGTGGCGGCTCCCGTGACGTACCGGCTCCGGATTGCTCGCGATACGGCGTTCGCGAACGTGATCCTCGACACGCTCACATCGTCCACGACGCTGACACTCCAGACACCACTCCCTCCCGGCACCCCACTGACCTACCGCGTCACGGCAACCGTGGCCGATTCCTTTTCAGTTGCGAGCACGCGGAGCCCGCTACTGGCGTCGCCGGAGTGGGTGACGCTCTTGGCACCGGACAGCCCGGCTGGTGTCAGCGTCCTGGAGCTCCGACCCACCTTTCGGTGGTCGTCCCCGACGGTGACCGACCCGCCCGGTCCCTTCACGTACGATGTCCGGGTCGTGCGGGCCGACGACGGCAGTATCGAGATCGACGAGCCCGGCTTGACCGTCCGGCAATTCGTTCCCGACCGCGATCTCGATCGGAACACACCGTACCGCTGGTCGGTCACGGCCCGCCTCGGGAGTGACAGCGCCGTGGTCGGCAGTCAGGGAACCTTTGTGATCCTCGACGACTCCGCGCCGCTGGCGACACTGCTCTTCCAAAACTTCCCCAACCCGTTCCCAAATCGACAGGTCGGGAGCACGACCACGTGCATCTGGTTCGACTTGGCCGATGCCGGCGAGGTGCGGCTCGACATCCTCGACATCCGCGGGCACGTAGTACGCCGCATGGTACCCGGCACCCAGTTAGCGAACATCCTCCAACCGGGCCGCTATGGCCGGTCCGCTGGCGGCGCTCCATCGAGTTGTGACCCACGGCTGGAGTGGGACGGGACCGCGGGCGACGGATCGATCGTGCCGCGCGGGATCTATGTCGCACGACTGGTGACGCCGACTGGGACCTTCACTCGGCGGATCGTGTTCATGGGCGCCGGCTTCTGAGATGCGGCTGGCGGTCCTTGGCTCGGGCACGGTGGCACCATCGAGCGAGCGCACCGCACCGGCGTACTGGCTCGAGGCAGACGGCGTGCGGCTCCTTCTGGACTGTGGCGCGGGCACGCTCCACCGCGCCGCGACGTTCGGGGTCCCGTGGGCGGACGTCACCCACATTGCGATTACGCATTTCCACATCGACCATTGGGGCGAACTGCCGCACTTCCTGTTCGCCCTGCGATGGGGAGTGGAGCCACTCCGGCGCGACCCCTTGGTGATTCTGGGTCCGCGCGGGATCGGGTCGCGGCTTGCGCACCTCACCGAAGCCTACGGCGAGTGGGTGCTCCATCCGGAGTTCCCCCTCGAGGTGGTCGAGCTCGACGCTGGCACGGAACGGCCGCTCGCGGACGGCGTGGTGATCGAGACGCATCCCACCCCACATACGGCGGAGAGCCTCGCGTACGCCGTGCGAACGGAGACCGGCCGGCTGGTGTATACGGGGGACACGGGCTATTCGGAGACCTTGGCAGCCTGGGCGACGGGGTGCGACCTGCTACTGTGCGAGTGCTCACTGCCCGAGGAGCGAGCGATGGACCAGCATCTGACCCCGGCGGGGGCGGCCCGGCTGGCTCGGACAGCCGGTGCCACACGCCTCGTGCTCACGCACGTCTATCCCGTATTCGGGGGCCGCGACCCGGCCACGCTCGTTGCCGGTGAGTTCGAGGGAACGGTGGTGACCGCGCGCGACGGTGACCGGTTTACCGTCACGCGCGCCTACGGAGTGAAACACCCATGATGCGATACCTCGTCCTCGCTGTGTGCTTGTGGGTCCCACCCGCGACCGCGCAACAGATCGACACGGCACTCCGGCATGCGGAGGACGCGTATCGCCGCATCACGACGCTCCGCGCCGAGTTCACCCAGACGCTCGTCAATCCCATGCTGGGGGGACCCGAGGAATCACAGGGGACGCTCTTTCTCGAGCCGCCGAACCGCTTTGCCATGCGCTTCACGAGCCCCGACGGCGACCGGATTGTGGCTGACGGGACGTGGCTCTGGTTGTATGCGCCCAGCTCCGTACCCGATCAGGTGATCCGTCAGCCCGTTCCGCGTGGAGGAATGGCGTCCCCGAACCTCATGGGACAGTTCGTCGATCGCCCGCTCGAGCGCTACGACGCGGAGTATCTCGGGGTGGACAGCGTCGGTGGTGTCGAGGTCGATCGCATCCGACTCACGCCGAAGGTCGGCGGACTCGGCTTCCGCCGTGCCGAAATCGCGGTCGATCGCGCCGACGGATTGCTGCGCCGCATGGTCGTGACCGAGGAATCCGGACAGCGGCGCACCCTCGTGTTTCGCAATATCCGCACGGGCGTGAGCATTCCTCCGACTGAGTTTCGGTTCGAGGTGCCGCGAGGCACCAGGGTTGTTGGGGGGTAGGAAACACTCGGGGCGGACGCCCTGTCGGCCGCCCGCCCCGTGCGCTCGTCGCCGCGACGACGCTAGCTGCCCTTCCGGCTCAACTCCACCTTCTCGCGTTCGGCGAGGGCGATCAGCTCCGGCATGGTCTGCGCCTCCTTGAGCATCGCCACGGCCTTCTGCACTTGCGGATCGTCGCGAAGGCGGCGCTGGCTCTCTGACGCGCGGCCGAACACGTACCGCTGCAGCTCGTAGCTGAGCTCCTGGTCGATGAGGTCGCTCGCCCCTGCCGCAACACCGGCAGAGAGGCTGATATCGCGCCCGCTGAGCCGCCGCAGGAATTCCTGGCGCATGGCGGGCGAGACCCGGAAGCGCTCGTCCTTGATCGCGCCCGACGCTTTCAGCTCCAGCGCATACGACGTCATCACGTCTCGATAGACAGGGAGCTTCGCGCCGAGTGCCCGGACAAAATCCTTCTCGGTATCGAGCAGCGTGTCGGGGTACACCGTCAGGTCGGGGCGGATGCCGCCGCCGCCGCGCATGGGTCGACCGGCATCGGTCCGGAACATCTCCATCGTGTCTGGTTCGACTGCGGCTTCCTCCGTACTGTCGGCCGCCGCGACCATCACCTCCGACTGGTGATCGATCCGTTGGATTGTCCGGCCGCTAGGGGTAAACCACCGAGCGGTCGTGAGCCGGAGCGCCTCGGTCCGCCCGAGTCGGAAGACCGTCTGGACCAGTCCCTTCCCGAAGGTGGAGGTCCCCAGCAGTAGGGCGCGATCGTGGTCTTGCAGCGCGCCGGCGATGATCTCGGCGGCACTGGCGGTCCCGCCGTTGGTCAGCACAACGATCGGCATGTCAGGCCAGCGTTGCGGGCTTCGGGCGGTGAACGACTCGGTGGTGCCGCGCGCGCGGCCGCGGGTTTGCACAACGGCGGCCCCGGGATCGAGGAACAGGTCCGAGACCTCGACACCCTGATCGAGCAGGCCGCCGGGGTTGGAGCGCAGATCCAACACGAGGGAGCGCGCGCCCTTGGACCGCAGATCCTCGAGGGCTTCGACCAACTCACCCGCGAGCTTCTCCGAGATGCTCGACTGCACCAGCGACAGGTATCCGACGTCGCCCTGGAGCACGGTGGCGAGTTGGATGGCCTTGATGTGGATGATCGCCCGCTCGATGGAGAGATCCATCGGCTCGGGCATACCGGGTCGGGCCACCGAGATCGTGACCGAGCTGCCCGGCTCGCCCCGCAGCTCGGCGACCGCCTTGTCGGACTTCCAGCCGAAGGTGGAGCGCCCGTCCACCGCGACGATCCGGTCACCAGTCTCGAGCCCCGCGTCGGCCGCCGGCGTTTCAGCAATCGGGGCAATGATGGTGATCCATCCGTCCCGCACGTCGATGCGGATGCCGAGGCCACCGTAGTTACCGGTCGTGCTCTCGGTGAGCTCCTCGAAGTCCTCCCGCCGGAGGAACCGGGCATACGGATCGTTCAGCTGATCGAGCAACCCGTCGATGGCCTTGTCGTACAGCTCCGCCTCGGACATCGAGTCGACGCTGTAGTCAGCCACATATCCCAGGACGTCGTCGAACAGCCTCGCCTGTTGATAGACGTTGCCTGCGCGCTGCGTTCCCCGCTGTAACAACCACCCGCCCGAGACAAACGACACGAAACCCACCAGGGCGAGTACCAGCAACCGCTGACCTCTCATTCACGACCTCCGAGACCGTTCATTCGACGTCTTCCCGTCCCGCACACTCCGTTGAAACCCCGCCCTCGCTCACTTCGTTCCTCCGAGCCGTGCCTGCACGGCCCGCCACGCGGCCGCTGCGACCGTCTCTGGCGGCTCTGTGGCATCGAGGTGCACGACCCCTTCCCCCGAAGCCTCGCGAAATGCCTGGGCCACCCGCTCGTGCATGGCCGGGTCTGCCCGTTCCATTCGGTCCGGCCGCTTTCCCTGGCGGGCCTGCCGGGCCCGGGCATCGGCCGACGCCAAGTCGAGCACGAACGTAAGATCGGGCCGGAGCCCACCCGTTGCCAAGCGGTTGGCCGCCAGCACCGCGTCGGCTGGAAGGCCACGTCCGGCAACTTGGTACGCGCGCGTCGACAAGTCGTACCGATCGCTGATGACGACGGTATCGCCCCCGGCCAGCGTCGGCCCCAGCACCTTGGCCACCAGTTCGGCACGCGCGACCAAAATCAGGAACAACTCCGCAGCTGGCGTCCAGTCGCGCAACGGGTCCAGCACCAGTGCTCGCGCAGCTTCGGCGGTGTCCGTCCCCCCGGGCTCGCGCACGACCAGCACGGTGCGACCCACCTGACGGAGGTGCTCCGCCAGTCGCTCGACCAGCGTGCTCTTGCCGGCCCCGTCCGGACCCTCGACCGCGATGAAGAGCCCCGGCATCGATCGTGCCGCCACCTAGCCCAGCGTGATGATGCGGCTCTGCCCGCCAGCGCGCATCCCTTCCATGATCTGCTCCTGCGCTCGGAGCATCACCTTGTCGAAGTTCGACTGGGCCGCCACCAATCGTTGGTATGCCGGCGTCGCCTGCACCGTGCTGAACAGACGCTCATAGGCATCCGCGTCTTCCTGAGACGGCTCCTGGCCGCTCGCGACGCGTTGTTCCAACTGCGCGGCGAGCCCATCCAGCTGCCGTAATTGGTCCACCAGGTCTTTGTCGGAGGAGATGGCCTCGCGGGCCCGCTGAAGCGCCTGATACTCCTCGCCCTGGCCGAGGAGTCTGCCGAGCTGCTGTGCGGTTTCGTCGATCACGATCACTCCTTGGTAGTCAGTAGGTAGCGGCTACGACCGAACAGATCCCGATGGATCCGGCTATGCGTCCAGCCGGCTCGCTCGGCCAGGGTCCGGACGCGATCGGCTCGCCGGGAATCTACTTCGACCGCCAGGAGACCGCCGTCGATCAGGTAGTCTCCGGCGGCCTCCAGGAGGCGTCCGGTGTGCGCGAGCCCGTCGTCTCCGCTCACGAGCGCCCCCATGGGCTCGTGCTCGCGGACCGACGCGGGAAGGGCCATCGCCTCCGGCTCCGAGACGTACGGTGGGTTCGAGACGATCGTCCCGAACCTCTCCCCCTCCAACGGTACCAGCAGATCGCCGCACCGAAGATCGATCGGGGTCGCCGGTGCAATACGACGCACGTTGTCCCGGGCCACCGTCAACGCATCGGCCGACGCATCGGTCGCCACGATCCGCTCGAACGCCCCTTCGACGGCCAGACTCAGCGCGATGCACCCGCTCCCCGTCCCAATGTCGGCGGCCGCGCCCCACGAACCCCCACCCCATCGGGCGCGCATCCGCTCGAGCACGAGTTCCACGAGGCCCTCGGTTTCGGGTCGCGGGATGAGCACCCGGGAGTTCACACCGACGTCGAGCGTCCGGAATCCGGCAGCACCCACCACGTAGGCCAGAGGCTCGCCGGCCGCGCGGCGCTCGACCGCGTCCGCATAGTGCATGGCCTGATGGTGGGGCACTTCCCGGTCTTGCTCCAGCCAGACTTCCCCCACGGACTGCCCGTGGAGCCCAGCCCACAGGAGCCCGGCCTCGTGCCGGGGGTCGTCGCACCCTGCCGCAGCGAGCCGTGTGGCTCCCGTCCCGATCACATCGGCGACCGTCACTCCCGGCCGGACGTCAGGCGGTGGCGTGTTCGGCCTGCTTGGCAAGCCGGAGCGCATCGATGATCTCGTCGAGCTCGCCACTCAGGACGTCCTCCAATTGATGGAGCGTGAGTTGAATCCGGTGGTCGGTCACCCGGTTCTGCGGGAAGTTGTATGTGCGGATTTTCGCCGAGCGGTCGCCGGTACCCACCATGGCCCGCCGCTCACGCGCCCGCTCGGCCTCCTGTTCGGCCACCAGGCGATCGAGCAGCCGGGCCCGCAGCACCTCGAGCGCCCTCAGCTTGTTCTGGAGCTGCGACTTCTGGTCCTGGCACTGCACGACGAGCCCGGTCGGGATATGGGTGATGCGTACGGCCGAATCGGTCGTATTCACGCTCTGGCCTCCCGGGCCGGACGAGCGGAAGACGTCGATCTTCAGATCCTTGTCCTCGATGCGGACATCGACCTCTTCCGCCTCGGGCAGCACCGCCACCGTCGCAGCGGACGTGTGAATCCGTCCCTGTGTCTCTGTCGCCGGCACCCGCTGCACCCGGTGGACGCCGGATTCGTACCGGAGTCGTCCATACGCACCGTCCCCACGCACAGTGAAGATGGCCTCTTTGACGCCGCCCACGTTTCCTTCCGACACGGACACCATGTCGACCGTCCACCCCCGTCGCTCGGCATAGCGCGTGTACATCCGCAGCACATCGGCCGCGAAGAGCGCCGCCTCGTCGCCCCCGGTTCCAGCCCGGATCTCGACGATCGTATCGCGTGCATCGAACGGGTCAGGTGGGATGAGGAGTTCGCGGAGCGCGTTCTCCACGACCTCGAGCTCGGGCTCAACCCGCTCGAGGTCGGCCTGCGCCAACTCGGCCAATTGGGGGTCGGGGTCGGCCGCCAGATCCCGAGCCTGCTCGCGCTCATTCACGAGCTTCTCGTACTGCGCGCCGAGCTTGCGGATTCGTTCCAGACGCGCGTACTCGCGGCCCAGGGTCTTGAGCTTTGCGGAATCGCGAGCGGTGGCCGGATCGGCGAGCTGCTGTGCGACTTCGCCCGCGCGGGCAAGCGCGGCCGCGAGCCGCGCTTTCATGGGGAGCTACTCCTTGGGGGACTGCTCGGTCGTGGCGTACCGCTGCCGGAACCGCTCGACGCGGCCTGCCGTATCGACGAGCCTCTGTTTCCCGGTAAAGAAGGGATGGCAGCGGGCGCAGATCTCGACGTGGATCGACTCCGACGTCGACCGCGTCTCGAACGTGTTCCCGCAGGCGCACTGCACCACGACGCGCTGATACTTCGGATGGATTCCCGCTTTCACGACCTGAATCTCCGGCGTTCCTGACTATCCGTGCAATTACGAAGTCCCAAAGAGGGCGAAATATAACCGTGACAGCGACTTGGGAGCAACCGCCGGGCCGTTTTTCGCGATTGACACCTGCCCCGCCGCGCCGTAAGCTTGGCCACTATGGACGCCACCTCCTCGTCGGACGCTCTTGGGCCGGTCGTCGAGCGGCTGACGCGCGTTCCGCTGTTCTCCCACCTCGACGAGTCGGAGCTCACCCGGATCGCCGTCGCCGCCCGTCAGAAGAGCTACCCGAAGCACAGCATGATCCTCTTCGAGGACGACCCCGGCGACGCCCTGTACGTCGTCTTGTCGGGAGAGGTGAAGGTCGTTTTGGTGGGTGAAGATGGGCGCGAGGTCATCCTCTCGATCCTCAAGGAAGCCGACTTCTTCGGCGAGATGGCGCTCATCGACGATCAGCCGCGATCGGCCCACGTCATTGCCGTCACCGATGCCGACCTCCTGGTGCTTCGGCGTGAGGAATTCCACCAGTGTTTGCATGAGAGCCCGCACATTGCGCTGGGCCTCCTGCGGGAGCTCTCCCGTCGCCTGCGGCAGGCTGACGACAAGATCGGCGGATTGATTCTCCTGGATGTGAACGGCCGGATCGCGAGGCTGCTGCTCGAGTGGGCCAGCGAGCACGACGGGCAGCGCATCCCGCGCACCGTGACGCACCACACGATCGCCCAAATGGTGGGTTCGAGCCGCGAGACCGTGTCGCGCACCCTCAAGGAGTTCGTGGACGGGGCGTTGATCGAGGTGACGCGTGACCGGATCGCGATTCTCAACCGGGAGCGGCTCGAGCAGCTCGCCGGGCTGTAGTGAGGCATGTCCACACATGGGCGTGACACCGTCCCTGGCCGCCGATGGTGCAGGTTCCGTATCTTCTCCCTCATGGCGACGGATGGCGGGACGTGAGTTACACGGTGACGGTGTTGGGGGCGAGGGGGTCGATCCCGACGCCCGGGTCCGGCACCATCCGCTACGGCGGGAACACGTCTTGCGTCTCGGTGGAACGGGCCGACGCAACCGGGCGGCACCTCGTGGTGCTCGACGCGGGAAGCGGCATACGTCTTCTCGGGAATGCGCTGGCCTCGCGCGGGAACGGGGTCGAGGTGGATCTCCTCCTCAGCCACACCCACTGGGACCACATCCAGGGGCTCCCCTTCTTCGCGCCGATGTTCGTCCAAGGCAACGTCCTGCGGATTTGGGGGGCCAGGCAGGGCGAGGTGGATCTCGGGGCGATCCTGCGACAGCAGATGCACCCCGTGGTGTTTCCGGTCCCGCTCGACGAGAGCGCGGCAGACCTGGGCGTGAACCACATCGGACCGGGCACCTTCGAGGTCGAAGGGTTCCGGGTGGACGCGTTTCGACTGCGGCACCCCGGCAACACCATGGGGTATCGTCTGACACCCGCGGGCGGTGGGGCCGTGTTGGCCTACCTGACCGACAACGAACTGGACGGGCACCACGGATACGATGTTGGCCCGCGCTGGCGGGCGGAGCTGGTCGCGTTTCTCGAGGGGGTGGACCTGTTGGTGCACGATGCGATGTACACGCCCGACGACGTCGGGGAGCACCGCGGGTGGGGCCATTCGTCCTACGCCGAGGCAGTCGCTCTCGCAGCGGAGGCGCGTGTTGCACGATTGATGTTGTTTCACCACCGACCGGAGCGCGACGACGAGGCCATGGACGGCCTACTCAGCGCCGCCCGGGCGGCGGCGCGCGCGTCGGGACACGACATGGAGGTCCTGGCGGCGATTGAAGGAATGCAACTGATCCTCTGACGACGGAGGCGTAGCGATGCGTTGGCGTGCTGGTTGGACCCTGGCCGCCCTCCTGGTGGTGCCCGGTCTCGTGTTCGCACAAGACACGCGACCCGGTCTCGCCGTCGTGCCATTCACGGACGGCGGCTCCTACGGCCAGGAGAAGGAGGACTTCGAAGCGCTCACCATCGGCCTGCAGCAGATGTTGACGACGGAGCTGGCGGCGAACGCGAACCTGCGGATTGTCGACCGGTCGCGCATCAAGCAGGTGATGGCGGAGCAAGACCTGGGGGCGTCGGGACGGGTCGACGCGGGGACCGCAGCCCAAATCGGCAAGATCGTCGGTGCCAAGTACGTGGTGATGGGTGGGTTTGTGGACTGGTTCGGCGACATGCGACTCGACGGGAGCGTGGTGAACGTCGAGACGTCGGAGATCGTGAAGGTCCAGCGAGCACGAGGAGACCGCGAAGGGTTGTTCTCGCTGGTCGTCGAGTTGGCCGATGGTCTCACCAAGGGACTGAGCCTGCCCCCGCTCTCGCGACAGGCCCTGCAGGAACGTGAGCGGCGGAGCGAGCAGATCCCGCACGAGGCGGTCCGCCTCTATACCCGGGCTGTCTTCTACGCCGATCGCGGAGACAACGAACGGGCACGCGAGCTGTTCTCCGAGATCACGCGCGAGTTCCCGGAGTATACGGAAGCGAGCGAGGCCCTGCGACAGCTCCGGTCGAGGTCCTGACCTGATGACGTGACCGAGCGCCCGGCGGCCGAGCAATGAAGTACCTGTTGTGGCATCCCGGGACGCTCGGCCTCGACCACGTCGCGGCCACGCTCGAGGCCGAGGGCATCGAGCTCCGCACCGCTCAGCCGGGGCAGGTGCCCGCCGTGACGGACGTCCCGACCGTCTTCGTGCTCGACCCGCCATCGCGCACAGACTTTTCCCCCGATCTCCTGGAGACGTTCGTCCGGAGCGGGGGGTCGGTTGCGCTGCTGGGAGCGCCCGGCGAGTCCGACGTTCCAGAGGTCTACCGCGACTCGGTGGTGTCCGCCTACGTGGCCCACCCACCGGGACGCCGGCAGCTGCTCGTAGCGCTGCGCACGGTGTTTCGGGAGTCCGCGGCGCGTCAGGACACGCTGAACGTTCGGCGCGAGGTCGTCCTGCGCACCCGGGAACTGGCCGAGCTGACCCGCATCGGGATGGCCCTCGCGACGGAGCGGGATTACAGCACCCTGCTCGAGTCGATCCTGACCCAGGCCCTCCACATCACCCAGTCCGACGCCGGGAGCCTGTACATCGTCGAGACGCCGGAGAACCAACCCAGGTGTCTCCGATTCACGCTGTCGCAGACTCAGTCCCGCCCGGATATCCCGTTTGTCGAGTTCACGATGCCGCTCGACGCGACGAGTATCGCCGGGAATGCCGCCATCACCGGGAAGCCGCTCGTCATCCGCGACGTGTATCAACTGCCGCCGGACGTCGCGTACACGTTCAACCGATCGTTCGATCAGACCTACGGCTACCGCTCCAAGTCGATGCTCGCGATCCCGATGAAAGACCACAAGGATCAGGTCATCGGCGTCCTTCAGCTCATCAACCGGAAGCGGCATGCCGATACCAGGCTGTCGACGCCCGACGACTTCGCGCGCGAGGTCGTGTCGTATTCGCAGCGCCAGGTGGACCTCGTTTCCGCCCTCGCGGGCCAGGCCGCCGTCTCGATCGAGAACAGTCGGCTCTACGAGGACATCGAGCGTCTGTTCGAAGGGTTCGTCCGAGCGTCGGTTACGGCGATCGAGCAGCGTGATCCGACCACATTCGGGCACTCGGGTCGGGTGGCGTCGATGACCGTGGCCCTCGCGAAGACCGTGGATCGCGAGGATCGGGGGCTGTACCGACCGGTCCGGTTCTCACGCGAGGAGATCCGCGCGATCCGGTACGCCGGCCTGCTCCACGACTTCGGGAAAGTCGGCGTGCGGGAGCAAGTCCTGGTGAAGGAGAAGAAGCTGTATCCGCCCGACCTCGCTCAGGTGAAGCTGCGACACGCGTTCATCAGACGGTCCCAGGAATCGGAGTATCACAAGCAGCGCATGCTCTATCTCGAGGAACGCGGGAACTCCGGGTACGAGGAGTTCGTCAAGCGCCTCGATGCCGAGCACTCGGCATCGCTTCGAGCCCTGGACGAGTTTCTGGAACTGGTGCGGCGGTCCAACGAGCCGACCGTATTGCCCGAGGGGAGTTTCGAGCACCTCATCCAGTACGCGGAGCAGTACTACCACGATCTCGACGGCAAGCCGCAGCCGTACCTCACGGACGACGAGTTACGGTTCCTGAGTATTCGCAAAGGAAGTCTCGACGAGTCGGAACGGCTCGAGATCGAGAGCCACGTGACCCACACCTACCGTTTTCTGCTGCAAATCCCGTGGACCAAGGAGCTGCAATCGATTCCGTCGATCGCCTACGGGCACCACGAGAAACTGGACGGTACCGGGTATCCGCGGAGCGTTCGGGGCAATGACATCCCGATTCAGACCCGCATGATGACCATCGCCGATATCTTCGACGCCCTGACGGCCTCGGATCGGCCGTACAAGCGGGCCGTCGCGGCCTCGCGCGCGCTCGACATCCTGACCGACGAGACCGGCGCCGGCATGCTCGACTCTGAGTTGTTCAGGCTGTTCCGCGAGGCCCGGGTCTTCGAGCACGCGTCGGACGACGACGGAGCGTAGCGCCCTCAGCTCGACGCACCCACCCCCCATCCTCCACCGCCCGGCGTCTCGATCGTCAGCACGTCGCCTGCCCGCATCCGGAAGGCCGCGCGGCCGCCGAGCGGCTCACCGTTCAGACGATTCACCCCGACGAGTCCGGCCCCGCCACCCCGTGCGCCCCGCGGCGCGTGGCGGCGGCGCTCGGAGATGAGTGAAACGTCGACGTCGGCCAGGGCCTCGTACGCCCGCACGACCCCCATTCCCCCGGCATACCTCCCATCACCACCGCTGCCGCGGCGCAGGGCATAGGTCGTCACCCGGAGCGGGTGCTCGAGCTCGAACACCTCGATCGGCGTGTTCCGCGTGTTGGACATGCCGACGTGCACGCCAGAGGGTCCCGGTCCGGTGGGGGAAGCACCCTGTCCGCCGCCGAGCGTCTCGTAGTAGGTCCATCCGCTCCCGCCGAACACGACGTTGTTCATGGTCCCCTGCCCCGCCGCGGAAACCGCAGCGGCGGGCTCGAGGGCCAGAAACAGCGTGTCGGCGATCCGCTGTGACGTCTCGACGTTGCCGGCAGCGACGGCGTGGGGCCACGTGGCGTTCACGATGGAACCACGTGGCGAGCGGACTTCCACCGCGCGGTGCATGCCGCCATTGGTGGGAATGTCCTCGCCGACGAGGCAGCGCAGCACGAACAGCACGGCCGAACGCGTCACCGAGAGCGGACAGTTGGCGTTCCCCGCCGATGCGGGCGCGGTCCCGGCGAAGTCCACAACGAGTGATCCCTCCTGCACCTCCACGCACACGCGGATGGGAAGGTCCTCCGTTACGGTGCCATCGCCCTCGAGGTAGTCCACCGCCTCGTATCGGCCGGGACGGACGCGGGCACCCAGGGCCGCCCGTGTTCGGCGTTCGGCGTAGTCGAGCAGGTCGCGCACGGCCCCTGCGACTTCGGCTCGACCGCGGCGCGCCACGAGCTCCCGAAACCGCTGCGCTCCGCGCTCGCACGCAGCGAGTTGGGCTGCCAGATCGCCAGCGCGCATGGCCGGCGTTCGCACGTTGGCCAGCAGCAATCGGGCAACGTCATCCTGGCGCCGGCCCCGACGAGTCCACCGAACCGGCGGTACGATCAACCCCTCCTCGAACACCTCGGTCGAGTCCGGCGGCATACTCCCCGGCCGTGCCCCGCCCACGTCCGAGTGGTGGGCCCGAACCACGGTGTACCCTGCAACGGATCCATCGAGGTCGATGGCATGGACCATCGTGATGTCCGGTAGGTGCGTTCCCCCGGTGTAGGGATCGTTGAGAATGAAGGTGTCGTCCGGCTCGGGATTGGCGGCCCGGACCGCGGCGACCGCCTCAGGCATCGCGCCAAGATGTACGGGGATGTGCGCAGCCTGTGCCACCAGCTCGCCGTCGGCGTCGAACACGGCGGCCGACGAGTCGCGTCGCTCGCGGACGTTGGGCGAGAGCGCGCTCGCGACCAGGACCGCCCCCATCTCTTCGGCAATGCCCGCGAAGGCGTGTGCCATGACTTCGAGTCCGATGGCATCGAGCGTCATTGGCGCTCCAAGATGACGCCGCCGGAGTCGTGAATGGTTCCGGTCCAGCCGGCCTCCACTCGCAGGGTGCAGTCGGAGGCATCGAGCATGAACGGTCCAATGACGGTGACCCGTGGAGCGAGATCAGGCAGCCACGCCCGCTCTGCTCCATGCGCCGGTGCCTTGGTGCCGCAGGCCCCCGCCAGCCGCAGGGGTTCGGCGTCGCGCGTCATGGTGAGCCGCAGGTTCACGATCTCCACTTCCCGCGACTCGTCGGCATGACCGTACCGCTCTCGGTGAATGCCGTGAAACCCCTGCGCGATGCGGCCGCCATCGCCGTCCCCCGGTACGAGCAACTCATAGCCCTGCCCGGGATACCGACACTCGGCGAATCGCTCCAGACGGGCGTCAGTCATGGCACCGCGTCCCGCACGCTCCATCTCCGCGAACGCCCCGTCGAGGGTCGACGAGGTCGCCGCCGAGGCCGAGAGATGAAGCGATCCCGTAAACGCGATCCGGGCGGGTGCCGACGCGAGGCCGAGTGCCGACAGCACGCCGGCATACGGTGGGACGATGGCCCGGGTCATCCCGAGGCTGTCCGCCATCCGGCACGCGAACATGGGACCGGCACCGCCGAACGGCACGAGTGTCAGATGACGTGGATCGATCCCGCGCTCGACGCTCACACGACGCAGGGCGCGCACCATCGCCGCATTGGCCACCTCGATGATCCCCTCGGCACACCGCTCGAGGGCAAGGTCTGCCTCGGCGGCCACCGTTCCCACAGCCGCCACAGCGGCCGCGCGATCGAGGCTGAGCCTGTCGGCGAGCGCGCGGTCCGGGTCGAGCCATCCCAGCACGAGCGCAGCATCGGTGACCGTGGGCTCGGTCCCGCCCAATCCGTAGCAGGCCGGTCCCGGGAGCGCACCCGCGCTTCGGGGACCAACGCGCAGCGCGCCACCCCGATCCACCCAGGCGACGCTCCCGCCACCGGCGCCGACGGTCTCGATTAGCACGTGCGGAAGGGCCAGGGGCACGCCGCCGACAACCGCCGACGTCTGGGTGAGCGGCTGCCCGTCAAGCACCACGCTCGCGTCGGCGCTGGTTCCGCCCATGTCCAGGGTGAGGAGATCACGCACGCCGAACTGCTCGCTCAAGAGCCGGGCGCCCTCGACACCCCCGGCGGGACCCGACAACGCCAGCGCCGCCGCGCGCACCCGAGCCTGCGTTGCGCTCAGCGTGCCGCCGTTTGAGGCCATGATCCGAAGGTCGTGCAACCCCTCGTCCGCGGCACGCTGCTCCATCCACTCCAGGTACCCACTCACCAACGGACGCAGATACGCCTCCGCGGCGGTCGTACTGGTACGCTCGTACTCGCGAAACACCGGCAGGACCTCGTGGCTCGCCGCCACCGGAATGCCCGGCAAGGCCTGCCGCAGCGCCTCGGCCAGGGCGCGCTCGTGGCGTGGGTCGTGGAAGCTGAACAGCAGGGCGATTGCCACCGCTTCGGGTGACCGCGTCACCACGCTCTGGACCACGCGGCGGATCTCGTTCGACTCCAGTGACCGAACGACTCCGGACGGCCCGATGCGCTCGGCGACCCCCACGACATCGGAAGGGTCGACCACCGGCGCAGGATGGTCTTCCGACAGCTCGTACAGGGCCACCCGGTCCTGGCGCCGGAGCCACAGGAGGTCCTCGAAGCCCGCCGTCGTGACGAGCACCGTCCGACCCCCACTTCGCTCCAGCAGCGCGTTGGTCGCGACCGTGGTCCCGTGAGTGAGCGTCGCCGCTTGCGTGCCCCGATCACGCAAGGCGGGCCAGACTGCCTCCGCGATCTCACCCCGCGCCGAGCGAACCTTGCCGACCCCGATGCCGCCGTGCCGATCCACCGACACGATGTCGGTGAACGTGCCACCGACGTCCACCCCGTAGCGGGTCATGTCGTCATCGGCGTCGACTGACGGTGAAGAGCACCAGGAATGCGCCCACTATCAGCGTACCGGTGCCGACCCAGTCTCCCCACCGGACATAGAGCGGCACGCTGTCGGTGGTCAGCACCTCGCCGACCAGGAAGGTCTTCTCGTAGAGGGGGGTTCGACGATGTTCCCGACCCAACGGATCGACGAACTCCGAGATGCCGCTGTTCGCCGCCCGGGCGATGCCGACGCGGTTCTCGATGGCCCGCATCACGAGATGCGCGGCATGCTGGTAGGGTGCGGCCGTACGGCCGAACCACGCGTCGTTGGTGATGTTGACGAGGAAGTCCGCCCCGCGTGCGCGATAGATCCGGCTCAAGTCCTCGAAGGCAGACTCGTAGCAGATGAACACGCCAAAGGTCCCGGCGGCGATCTCGTAAACGGGGTGCTCGGTCCCTCGGCCAAACCCACCGAAGAAACGAAGGTCGAACCACTGAGGGGCAACGAACGGCACGCGCTCGGTGATCGGCACGAGGTAGCGCTTGCGGTAGACTGGCTGGGAGGGGTAGCGACCCAGGGAGTCGAAGAGGAACGCGGCGTTGAAGTGCTCGTAGGTCGCGCGCGCCTCCGCTGCCGGGTCTTGTCTGGGCTCGAACGCGATGTCGAGCCCGCCGACGAGTTGGGGAACCCCGGTCGATCGTGAGAGATCGCCGATGGCGGTCTCCCAGGTCGGGTGCTGGAAGAAGTACCCGGGGATGGCCGCTTCGGGCCACACCAACAGATCCGGCCGCGGTGTCTGGATGGCGCGGTCGGCCAACTCAAGCGCGCTCGTCACGATCCGCTCGCCCTGGCCCGGCTCCCACTTGTCCACCCAACCGACGTTGGGCTGGAGCAGCGCGACCGTGGCCACCGGACGAAGCGTCAGGCTGCGTTCCCGCACCACGCCGTATCCCAGGACCAGCGCGGTGCCGACGACCACCGCCGAGGCCAGCGTGACGGCCGAACGGCGATCCTCGCGCCGTCGCCATGCCAACGCCAAGGCCGTGTTGGCCAGCACCAACAGATAGGTCACGCCTCGTGCGCCGATCACGTCGGCCACCTGCACCAGGGTCGGGAATCCTGTAAGCGAGGTCCCGAGCCCGAGCCACGGAAAGGCAACGTCTCCCTGATGCCCGATCGCCCACTCTGCCACCGTCCAAGACACGGGGAAGGTGACGAGCAGGCCGAGGCCGGTTCGGCGGGTCACCCACCCAGACAGGGCAAACACGGTGCCGCTGTAGAGGGCGAGAATGACCACGGTGGCGAGATACCCGAGCGCTGCCAGGGAGGTGAAATGCCACAAGGCGACCACCGTCCAGTACAGGACAAGGCCATTGGCGAAGAGCCCGAACCAGAATCCCTGCACCAGATGGCGTCGGACCGGTCGGTCGTCCTCGAGGCCGTCCGCCAGAAGCCACACGGCTGGAATCAGACAGATGAACGATGGCAGGAGCAGGTGAAACGGAGGGTACGCGGCGCACAGGAGCACCGCACCGCCCACGACGAGCAGCCAGTCGCCCCGCGGGAGCGCGAGGAACCTCACAGGATCACTTCGCGTCCAGACCGGGCCGAGTTCTGGATGGCCTCCATGACACGGTGAAGCATGAGCTGCTCGGCGAGTCCAGGGGCTGGCGATTCGCCACGCGCGATCTGCAGAAAACGCTCCCATTCCGCGCGATAGGAACTACTGAACGGATCGCCATGGACCTCATCCCCGGGCGGAGTCACGTTGACGGGTGCGCCGTGCATTTCCTTGAACACGGCGAGCGGGGCGATCGCCGCCGACCCGTTGGCCCCCACGATCTCCACCGCGAGCTTCTCGTGCGGTCCGACGTGGCGCCACGATACGTCCACGAAGATCGAGTGACCGTCGGCGCACTGCATGAACACACTACCCATGTCCTCGACCTCGATGCCCCCACCCCGGCCCGCGAAGACCGCCGACACACGTTTCGTGGCTGGGCAGTCCGCGAGCCACAGGGCGAGATCGACCAGGGGGAGCCCCAGGTCGAACATCGCGCCGCCGCCGGACTGCGCCCGCCGCACGCGCCAGCCCGCCGGGATTCCGGAGGGCCGGAACGTATGCCAGTATCCGCGCACCGACCGGAGGGGACCGAGCTCTCCGCCCACCAGGAAGCTGCGCACGGCCTGCACGTCGCTCCGGTACCGGATGTTCATCCCCACCATGAGGGGGACGTTCGCCGCTTCCTGCGCCGCCATGACCCGTTCGACCCCCGCGGCGGAGAGCGCCAGGGGGCGCTCGCACAGGGTGGAAACCCCGGCCGACAGCGCACTCACCACGTGCACCTCATGGAGATGGTTCGGCGTGCATACGACCACGGCGTCGAGCTTGCTGAATTGCAGCAAATCCTCGATGTCGTCGTACACGTCGGGCACACGAAATCGTCGCGCGAGCGCTTGCGCCTTGGCGACGTCCGAGTCGCAGATCGCGACGATCTCGACTTCCTCGAGCTTGCTCAAGACCACCAGATGCGCGACCTGGGCGATCGCCCCCGCACCGATGACCCCGACCCGTACGCTATCGCTCACGTGGCCTCCTAGGGGAATCGCAGCATGAAGCCGCCTCGTGCCGATGCTGTCCGCAGCTCACTCGTGAGCCCTCCTCGCACCTCCACCAGGAAGGCCAGACGCGACAGGATGGCGATGTCGATGCCGACGGCGGCGCCCACACCGGCCGCCACGGTGTCGAGTGCGTCTTCCACGAAGGTCCCATCGATTGCCGCGCCGTCACCGTCGCGGATGTGCGCGCCGAAGCCGAGCGCGACGTACGGCTGCACACGCCCTACCGCCCGCAGGAGGTACTGGAGATCGGCGAACACCTCGACGTTGGCCATCGTCACGGAGCCAACATTGAGTGTGCAGGCGCAGTCCACCAGGAGTTCCTCCAGGCGGGTCTCGAATTCCGCGATGCGGTCCGCGTCGAACTCGCCCTTGAAGTACGAGGCGCCGAGCATCACCCGCACCCTGGGCGCGAACAGGCCGAGATCGATCCGCACCCCACCGATGGGCTCCGGGGTGAGACTATTCGAGATCACCCCGCCGGCTTCGAGCCCGATGCCGGCAAAGCGTACACCTTCGTAGCTGAATTGCTCGAGGAATCCCTGCGCCTGGAGTGGAGTGGACATCAGGAGCAGGACGATGGAGATCCTAATACCAGCGCTCAAGTCGCACACCCGGGTAATAGGTCATCAGGATGGTGCGGGCGTCCTGTCCGGCCCTGGCCCGCCCCACGGCTCCCCACTGGCACATCCCGACCCCGTGCCCCCACCCCGTGCCATCCGCGCGGACTCGCTCGAGCCCCCCCCCCCCCGCCCCCCCCCCCGCCTCCCCGCCCCCCGCGGGGCCCCCCTCGCGCCCCCCCCCCCCGGCACCCGCCGTAGCTTCCAGTCGCACGGCGGTGCTCCCCAAGACACGTCCGTCCGGGGTCTCCAACACGGTCCTGAGATCCGGCCCGAACACGGGGATCTCGCCGCGAGCCACGGCGATCCGCGCCTCCGTCACCCGACCCGACGGCCCGGTCCGGTGAACGCGCACGCCGGTGATGTCGTCCAGCGCGGCCTCGTCCACACCGAGCGTGGTGGAGACGGTTCGGCGTAATATACGCCGCAACGTGGCGGCGTCCCACTCGACCGACCACCGAAACCGCGGCGAGATATCACAGTAGGCGCCGTTGCCGTGACGGTCACTCACGGGCCGCAAGTAGGGGGCGGCGGGCACGGAACGGAACGCCTCGGCAGGAGACGCGGTCGAGCCGCCGCAGGTGGAATGAAAGAATGCCGACACGGGCTCGCCGTCGTACGTGAGCACCTGCCCGACCGTCGATCGCACGGCCTCCCACCCCTCCTGCGTCTCGGCGTCGACTCCGCCGTACGCCTGGTCGACCACGCTAGCGCGGACGTCGAACCCGTCACCGGCAAACTTGCCTCGGTTCCGGAGCGCGTACGACCGCGTCACGACCGCCTGTGCCTCCAGCGCGGCCTGCTCGGACGCCGTCCGCCGACCCATCTCTGCGTTCACCACGCCCACGACATACGCCTCCAGCGGAACTTCGTTCACGACCGTGAGCCGACCGGAGCCCGCTAGCACCTCGATCACACCGCGGTAGGGCTTGCCGTCCACCTCGATGTGGCGTCCCGCATCGAGAGCGACGAACGTCAACCGATCGTACCGGCCGGCTCCCGGTCCATCGGAGACCCGAAGGGCCCGACCGTCGGGAACGATGGTGACGGACTGCCCAGCGCCGAGGCGGAATGCCGCGCTCTGGCCCTGGATGGCCGCCGTCGATCCGCGACCCGTGACCCGGACACCCGACGCTCCCACGAGGAGTCCCACCCGCAGGTCTGGCTCGACACCGCCCGGCTGCGTGACCCTTCGCGCCGGTCCGCACGCGGTGGCAATCCCCAGTACCCCGACCGCCACGATGCTCGGGATCGAGCAATGCCGCAGGGATCCCCCGATCCTCACACCACCGCCGACGCGCGAAAGTCGTAGTCCATGTTATCGTCGATGCGCACCCGCACGAGGTCGCCGGGTCGCGCCCAGCCGCCCTGCTCGAGCCACGTCACGCCGTCCACGTCGTCTGCCTGCCACGGCACCCGGCCCACGTGCGTCGCGCCATCCTCGTCCGGGTCGGTGAGGGCATCGACCAACACCTCGCTCTCGCGCCCCACGTAGCGCCCTAGCCGATCCTGCGATATCGCACGCTGGAGCTCGGTCAGCTCGTCCTGTCGCGCGCGCTTGAGGGCCTCCGGGACATCGTCCGGGTACACCGCCGCCCGGGTGCCCTCCTGTTCGGAGTAGGTGAAGACGCCCAGTCGTTCGACCTGGATTTCCTCGGCGAAGGCGCAGAGCGTCCGGAAATCCTCGTCCGTTTCGCCGGGGAATCCCACGATCGCCGTCGTACGAATCGCGATATCCGGTATGGCGTCTCGCAGGCGTCCCACGGTGGCGCGGATCGTATCGCGCCGTTCCGGTCGACGCATGCGCTCGAGGAGCGCGTCCGATGCGTGCTGGATCGGGATGTCGATGTACGGAACGATCCGCGGCTCGCGCGCCATCAAGTCGATCAGGCGGTCGGAGAGCCCGGCGGAGTAGACGTACAGGAGCCGGAACCACGGCACCGCCGTGTCCGCCAGCAGGGCGGTCAGGAGCTCTGGCAGCGCGGGTCCACCCCGCCCCAGATCACGCCCGTAGTGTCCGAGATCCTGCGCCACCAAGTTGATTTCCTTGGCACCCTGCGCCTCCAGCTGCTGGGCTTCCCGCACCAGTCGCGTCAGCGGCTCCGAACGGTGGCGGCCGCGCATGAGCGGGATCGCGCAAAAGGCGCAAGTGTGGTCGCACCCCTCGGAGATCTTGAGGTAGCGCACATGGGGCTGGTCACCGAGATAGGCCCGCACGCCCGGATGGTCCGCGACGGGATCGGCGATGAGGCCACGGGCGGCCAACTCGGGCACCAGCGTGTGCAGCTCGTGGAATCCTAGAAAGAGATCGACTTCGGGGATTTCCTGCCGGAGGTCCGAGCGGTACCGCTCGACCAAACACCCCACGGCTACGACGGCTCGTACACCCGCCGACCGTTTCAGGGCCGCCGCCTCCAGGATTGCCTCGATCGACTCCTGCTTCGCGGCGTCGATGAACCCGCAGGTGTTGACGAGGATCACGTCGGCCGTCTCGAGACCGGGTACGACCCGGGCTCCGTGACCGACCAACTCACCGACCAGGCGCTCCGAGTCGACAGTGGCCTTGTCGCAGCCCAGGGAGATGACGCCGAGCTTCATGGGAGGTCGAAGACTGGAAGTCGAGGCTGAGAAATGCGCGAGGCGGAAGGCACGGGACGCGACGCGCGTGCGGTCAGCGCGTTCCGCGTTCTGTGTTCCGCGAGTCCGTCATGACAGGAAACTCTCCAGGGCACGCGCGCGGCTCACGTGTCGCAGCCGAGCCAGTGCCTTCTCCTTGATCTGTCGCACCCGCTCCCTTGTGATTCCCATCATGCTCCCGATCTCCTCCAACGTCATGGGCTCCTTTCCATCGAGACCGAAATACAGCCGGAGGATTTTCGCCTCCCGTTCTTTGAGCGTGCTCAAGACCTCTTCGATGGAGTCGGTCAGGGCTCGCTCGAACGTCTCCTGGTCGGGGCCCGCGTTCTGGGTATCGGGGAGGTAATCCAGGAGCTTGTTGTCTTCGCCGGGAGTGAGCGGTGCATCGAGGGACAGATGGCTCTGAGAAATCGAGAGGGTCTTGGCGACTTCTTCCTCGGAGATGTCCATGCCTTCGGCGATCTCTTCCACCGTCGGCTCTCGACCCAACTCCTGCTGCAGCGCCGACGATCGTTTCCCGATCCGGTGCAGAGTCCCTGCCCGATTCAGGGGCACTCGGACAATGCGGCTCTGCTCCGCCAGGGCTTGGAGAATGGCCTGACGGATCCACCACACGGCATAGGAGATGAACTTGATGCCCTTGGTCTCGTCGAACTTGTGGGCGGCGCGAATGAGACCGAGGTTCCCTTCGTTGATGAGGTCGCTGAGACTCACGCCCTGGTTCTGGTACTTCTTGGCGACGGACACCACGAACCGGAGGTTGCTTCGCACCAGCTTGTCGAGCGACTCCTCGTCCCCCCCCCTGATGCTGATCGCGAGCTCGACTTCGTCCTCTCTGCTGATCAGGGGATACTGACTGATTTCACGAAGATACTGATCGAGGGAACCTTCATCGACGGATGTCCTTTTCGATCCCTTCAGCCGCATGCGCGTGGCGCCTCCCGCTACTCGAGAACCGGAGCTATACGACATTGGCGGTGACGGTCCACCACCTACGCAAGGATATCCTGTCGATCCGTCGCAGCGTCGGGTGCAACGGTGTGTGTGAAGGTTAGCCGGACCCTCGTAGCGGCGCAACCGTGATTGTCCACCCCCAGCTCGCTGCCCAGCTCCGCAGCGCCCGGGCGAGCTCGGCCGTATCGCACTCGTGCGCGAGCGTAGCCGCGACGCACGCGGCCCGATCCCCCGACGCGAACTCGGCGCGCACCAGCGTCGCCATGGGAATTCGCCTCAGGGCTGCCGAGTCCAGCGTCGCACCTCCCACGCTGAGGATGATCGCGACGGACTGCCGTGGATGTGTCATGGGCCAACGCTACCGTTCGTCGACGACCGGCACCAACGGGTCTCATGCGTGGCGTACCCGAACGTTGCTTGCCGGCGATCGGACCCTCACTCCCGTTGCAGCCCGTACTTCTCGATCTTCTTGTAGAGATTGCTCCGCGGCATGTTGACCTTGCGTGCGGTCTCGCTCACGTTCCACCCGGATTCGTTGAGCTTCGCCTCCAAGAACGCCCGCTCGGCCTGTTGCTTGAACTCCTCGAAGGTCTCGCAGTTCACCAGCTCGGAGAGGGCACCGTCGCTCGGTAGTCCGGAGAGGCGCCCCACGTCGGTCGCCTGAACCGTCTCGCCGGTCGACAAGATGAGCAGGCGCTCCACCGCGTTGCGCAGTTCCCGCACGTTCCCGGGCCAATCACGGTGCACGATGGCGTCCAGCGCGTCAGCGTCGACGGGTTTGGGCTTCACCCCGCTGTCACGGGTCAGGTCGGCAACGAACTTCTGCACCAAGAGCGGAATGTCGCCGCGGCGGCTGCGCAGGGGCGGCACCTCGATCGGCACGACGTTCAAGCGGTAGTACAGGTCCTCGCGGAAGTTTCCTGCGGCGATCTCCTCCTGGAGCGACTTGTTGGTCGCGGCAATCACCCGCACGTTGACTGAGATCGATTTCGTGGCACCGATCCGAGTGACCATGCCCTCCTCGAGCGCTCGCAGGACCTTGGCCTGTGCCGCCGCGCTCATGTCCCCGACCTCGTCGAGGAATAGCGTCCCGCCGTCCGCCTGCTCGAATTTCCCGGGTCGGTCCGCAAACGCCCCGGTGAACGACCCTTTCATGTGACCGAACAGCTCGCTCTCGATCAACTCGCTGGGGATCGCCGCACAGTTCACCTCGACGAACGGCGCGTCCGCGCGGGGAGAGCGGCGGTGGATGGCGCGGGCGACCAGCTCCTTACCGCTGCCGTTGGGGCCGGCGATCAGCACACGCGCTCCGGTCGGCGCCACGCGATCGATCACGTCCAGCAACTCGCGGATCGCCGGGCTCTCCCCGACGATCTCGTACCGGTCGACGACCGTCGCGCGGAGCCGCACGTTTTCCGACTCCAGCTCCGCCCGCTCCAGCACGTGCCGTAGCGTGAGCAGAATCCGGTCGGTGTCGAGCGGCTTTTCGAGGAAATCGTAGGCCCCGAGCTGCGTCGCCTCGACCGCCGTCTGGATGGTCCCGTGTCCCGAGATCATGACGACCTGCGCCGCGGGATCCTTCTCGCGGATCTGCGCGAGCGTCTCGAGGCCGTCGAGACCAGCCATCTTCACGTCGAGGAACACGAGGTGGGGATGAAACTCGGGATACACTATGAGAGCCTCATCGCCGGACTCGGCCGTGCGCACCTCGATCCCCTCATACTCGAGGACCTGGCGCATGGCGTCCCGCACGCCTTTCTCGTCGTCCACGACCAGCACGCGTCTTCCCATCACTCGACTCGCCGATAGAGAGTCACGCCGTCCGCACGCACCCGGACCTCCCCAACTGCCCTGGGCACCGAAATGATGAACACGCCGTCGTCGCGTCCGGTCATGCGGTTGACCAGCGCGGGGATCACCGACGGCGGGAACGGAAACGAGACGATGATGAACTCGTCACATCGCCATGCGAGCTGGCCGGGCTCGCGCATCTGCGCCCCACCCGCCATCCGCAGGCGTTCGCTGGCATCCAGCAGGCCGGATAGCGGCCCCAGCAGGTCCTTCCCGAAGACGGCCAGCTTGACCCGGGCCTCGAGCGCGATCCGGCCTTCCGTTAGCACCACGCGCAGCGAGTCGACCGCCGCCCGCGCCGGCGGCGCGAGACGCGCGTCGATCAGCGAGGCCATCTCGTCGGCCGATAGCCGCACGTAGCCGGTGCCGCGGGCGCCGAGTGACGCCTCCTTGGCCTCCGCCGAGCGCAAGGCTCGGGCCGACGGCGCACCCACCGTGCTGTCCGCCGCCGCACGCGGCTCGGCACCGATCACCGAACGATACGCGCCCAACAATTGGTCCCGGAACACCCATCCGCCGCCGGTGATGGCGACGAGCATCGTGAGACATCCCACGGTAGCCAGCAAGTTCTTGAAACAGCCTTCCTTCACAACCGGCCCTCCTTGTTACCCGCGCAGGTCCGCGACGTGCCGTCGAGCGTAGCGAGCGCCCGAGGTGTGCAGCGTACTCTCCATGAGATCGACCGATTGTACGGTGAACTCCTGACCGAAACTCAGGCGCTCCAAGTGTCCTTGCAGTCCGCCCAGGGTTCGGTCATTGGCGCCACGTCTCACCCGCCCCATGGTAACGTGCGGGTGGAACACCCGGGCCTCGACCGGGAATCCCAGCTCCTGCATCTCGCGCTCCACCCGGTCCTGCAACAGCTCGAACGGCGGCACAGCCTCGCATCCCGCCCACACGACCCGTGGGCGACGAGGTGAGGGAAATGCGCCGAATCCCGAAAGCAGAACGGGAAACGGCTTTGCACCTGCCACAGCGCGTTCCAGCCCCTCTCGTACACCCGGGACGTGATCAGGGTCGACGGCGCCGAGGAACTTCACCGTGATGTGGAGTCCTTCAGGTGCCACCCAGCGCACCGGGAAATCGTGGGTGCGTAGCGGCTCGGCGATGGTCCACAGGTCGTCGCGGAGGGCGGGTGGCAGATTGACGGCGATGAACAGCCGCACGGATCAGCCGCGCCGAGCAAGCAGCTCGAGTTGCGGCTCCCCGCCGTCGAGCTGGCTGCCCCGTCGATATCCGCCCAGGTCCAGCGTGATCCGGTCGAACCCGAGGTCGAGGAGACGATGAGCGATCCCCGCGCTCTGCCCGCGCACGCGGGCGAACTCGGATGGCAGCACCTCGATCCGAGCCTCCCGCCCTCGGTGCCTCACGCGGAGATCGCCGCGTACCCCGAGCTCGCGGAGGAGCGCTTCTCCCTCCTCCACCTGGCGGAGTCGTGACGGCGTGACCTCGAGTCCGTACATCACGCGGCTCGAGAGGCAGGGAGACGCCGGCGCGTCCCACACGGGAATGCTCAACTCACGTGCCGTCGTGCGTACGTCGGTCTTGGTGAGCCCTGCCTCGGCCAGCGGCGACCGGATGCTGCGTTCCGTCGCGGCGCGGAGGCCGGGCCGGTGATCGCCCAAGTCGTCGGCGTTGGTGCCGTCGGCCACAACTGCCATACCACGGCTCCGGGCCACCTCGCTCAGCTTGCCCCACAACTCGCTCTTGCAGAAGTAGCAGCGATCAGGGGCGTTGGCCACGTAATCAGGATCGTTCAGCTCGTCGGTCACAACTTCGAGCAGCTGCAGATCGAACGTGGCCGCAATGGCGAGCGCCCGCTCATGCTGCACCCGTGGATACGAAGCGCTGATGCCCATCGCCGCCACCGCTCGCTCCTTGCCGAGCACCCGCCGCGCGACCACGGCGAGCAACGCCGAGTCCACACCACCCGAGTAGCCGACGAGCATCGACGGACACGTGGCGATCAGTGCTTCGAGCCGAGACAGGGAGGTCATGAGGAAAAGAATAACGCGGCGGCGCGAGAACGTGTTAGGGCGTGTTCGCGTCGCGCCGGCGGGTTCTGTGCTAGACAGCGATGCAGCAGCGGGGAATGAATAGCCACCCTGAAGCTCGTTTCCGATCCCCTTACTGCAGCCGCCGGCGTACCCGAGCCAATCCGCGGCGCGCCTCATCGATCATCGGCGCCAGCTCCCGGTCAGCATCGGCCCACCACCGCAGGAAGTACTCGTACGCCTGCCGGGCCTCCGCATCTCGGCCCAGCAACTCATAGGCCCTTCCCAGGTACAGGTGCGGATCCGGCGCGGTACGCAGTCCGATGAAGTAGGGGATGGCCTGCTCGGGCCGACCGGACTCGAGCAGGATCCGTCCCCACCAGTCCGCCGACGCGAAATCGAGCAGCCGGGGGAAATCGACCAGCGTCCGGTACGCCGCCTCGGGATCGCCGAAGAGCCACGCGCCGAGCCCGTCGGCGACCCTCGTGCGATCTCGGGCCTCCTGCGCCAGCAGCGTGTCTCCTTCGGCAGCCGCACCGAACGCTTCGAGCCGTCGTCGGAGGTCGCGGTAGTCGTCCTCCAGGCCTCGGCTCGCCGCGTACAGCGCTCCGCACATCACCGTTCGCGCGCGCTGGTCCGCCCTGAGCGTGCCTAGCGAGAGCTGCCGCTCGATCGCCTCCCGGTCGAGCGATGCCTCAAGGCGGCTCTCCGGAAGCGCGCGCAGGTCCAGCTCGACCGTCAGGAGGTCGCACGGTCCGATCGCCGCGCCGACGGCCGGGTCGTCGAGGTAGGCCAGCGCTCGTCCGAGCCAGCCGCGATGGTATACGCTCGCAAAGAACATGGTCCGGGCAGCGGTGCGGCGCGTCGCGTCCGGCGCCACGCGCAACAAGAGGAGCAGCAATGGCTCCCGGCGAGGCCAGAACCGCGGATGCCGCAGGCGAAACCCGATGGTCATCAGATCGAACACGTTTCCGGCCTCCAGAGTCGAGAGCGCTGTGCGGCGCTCGTCCTCGCCGCCGAACGCGATCTGGAAGCTCAGCTCGAACCGCTCGCTGTGCGGCGATCCCTGCGCCAGCTCCCGGTACCGGGCGATGCGCTCGGTGGCGAGCGCACTGTCGGCGTGGTAGACGAAGGCGAGATCGACCAGGTGCAGGTAGTGGGGCGCCGAAACCGGGTCGAGCTGGATCGATCTCAGGAACGCCCGCTCGGCCTCCTCGTACCCGATCTGCCGCCTCGACCCCTGATGATAGTACAGCTCACCGAGCAGGAACCACGCTTCCGCGTCGTCGGGATAGCGGTCGGCCAGGGCGCGCGCCGAGTCGATCCAGTCCGCGTCGAACCGCACGACCGCGAGGGCCCCGCGCAGGAGTGCCGCCTCGCGCGTGGGAAGCGCAGCCGAGAGGGCCTCGGCACGCTCCAGCTCTTCCCTCCCGAAGTCCGTGGCATCGATCCACCCGCGGCTGAGTCCGAGACGGTACCATGCGAGCGCAAACGCGGAATCCGCCTCGACCGCATGAGCGTATCCTCCGCTCGCCGCCTCGTACTGGCCCTGCCGACTGAGCCGTTCTCCTTCGAGGAACGCCTTGAGCGCCGCCACAGACCTCGTGGTCCGCCCGGCGAGGTCGACGCCGCCCGCCGTGCGTCCCCGGAGGAGGGCGCGCAGCAGCTCGATCGACAGACCATCGACCAGCGCGATCATGCTGTCCGCGGGGCCATCGACGTGGGCCTGGCCGACTCGCTCGCCGTTTCGAAGGTCGATGATGTGTGCGGTGAGCCGCACGTCACGGCCCGTCGACACGGCCGTTCCGATCACTGCGTGACGGGCGTCCGTCGCCCGCGCCACGTCGAGCACGGTTTCGAGATCCGGCTCCGCGGTCTCGCCCACCAGCTCCTGCCAGCGCGCGAGCACCGAGCGGCTGTCGATGGCCCGAAGGTCGGGCGCGTCCAAGTTGACCGAGAGGAGGTCCACGAGGCCTTCGCGCCACAGCTCCATTTCCGGCCCGCGCACGGTGAACGGAAGCACTGCGACGCCGGGCGCCGCCACGGATTCGGCTGAAAGCCGATCATCGACGCCGCCCCCGCGGCCGGCGAGGAGCAGATAGGCGGCGCCTGCACCCGCCAGTGTGATCGCGACTGCCCCGGCGACGATCGCACCGATGCGCGTCGGGGCGCGCCGTGGAAACGGCCCGCCGTCGGCTGCCTCGGGACCGAGAGCGTGGGGCCGGGCCGGCGGGATCCCCGTGGCGTGCACCGGCTCCGTGCGCAGTCGCTCGACGAGCGCCCCGACCTCGACCGGGGGCTCGACGTCCAGCTCGTCGCGGAGCAGCTGCTCGTGGGCGCGGGCCTGCTGGATCGCGTTGGCCGGGTCGCCGGCCGCGGCGAGCGCCTCCATCAACCTCAGCACCACCGGCGAGCTGTACGGATCGGTGGCCAGGAGCCGCTTCCACCATTCGGCGGCCAGGGCCGACTCGCCCGACTCCTCCGTCTGCCGGGCCATCCCTTCCAGCGCCTTGGCGTAGAGGTCGGCCAGGCGCGCGCGCTCCGACGCGAGCCACTCCTCGAACTCGCGCGAGCCACCCAGATGGAACCCATCGAGGAACGGCCCGTCGTACAGCCGCACGGCGGCTTCCCGATCGCCGCGCTCGAGCGCCTCCTCGAAATCGGTCGCGTCCACACCGATCGTATCACGGTTCAGCCGGAGGAGCTCGCCCGCACCGAGGACCGGATCCTCGCGCAGGGCCTGCCGCAGCGCGTAGAGCGAATCGGAGAGCCGGTGGCGTGCGTGCGTCGCATCGCTGTCCGGCCAGAGGTAGGCAACCAGCTTGTCGCGGCTCAAGCCCCGCTCGCCGGCTCCCGCGAGGAGCGCGAGCAGCGCGATGTGGTGGCGGTGTCCCGCGCGCCCCGAGGCGGGCACACTCGGGCCTTCCAGGGAAGCACCACCCAGAAGCCGCATGTGGTACATGACGGGCCTCGATCGGCGGGCGACACTTGCACGAGAGTCGCCAGATAGGGCGCAGATACCCGCCTCGTAATCATAACGTCGAGGTCGGTGCTGCGGCCAGCAGTGGCCCGCGCCGTCTCCGGCCGGGAAGCCGACCAGGCCGATCACCGTCCCGCTCGGTGGAATCGGCCATGGCCGGTCCCGCTCAATCCGAGGCCACACTCATTCGAGAGAGGTGCGAGCCATGCGTGTCCTGAGACTAGTGCCATGCGCGATGCTGGCCGTCCTGCTGGTTAGCTGCGCCGACGAGCCGCTGATGCCGACGGGCGAGAGCCTCGGTCCGGCGTTCGCGGTCGGCGGCACCGACCGCCCCTTCAAGGCGGACTTGAGCGGCACGGCGGTCTGGGAGTACGACTGGGCGGACCCGGTCTGCCCCGTCACCACCGTCTCCGACGGCTGGGGCACCATGACCCACCTCGGCACCGTACACCACCACTCGACCCACTGCGCCCCGGTCACGAAGCCGACCTACGAGAACGGACATTGGGAGTTCACCGCGGCCAACGGTGACGTACTCGTCCTCGAGTACGGCGGCTGGCCCGCCGGCCTCCCGCTCCCGCTTCCGTTGCAGGTCGTTGGCGGCACCGGCCGGTTCACCGACGCGTCCGGGACGATCTACCTGGTCGACATCAAGCTCGTGGGAGAGTGGGGAGACGACGGAAATCCGATCGAGCCGTGGTACGCGTGGTGGACGCTGGAGGGGACGATCTCGTACTGAGCGCGGACCGACATCCGGGAAACCGGCAGGATCGACGGCGATCGGGTGGGCCCGACTGGCCGCGGCGGTTCCTGCTCGACAGGAGTACACACATCGTCAAGGAGGAGAAGCTGACCAGCGCCCGCAGCAGCCTCTGCTCGTCGTGCAGAAGCTCGTTTTCGACGCCAAGAAGCTTCGTCTCGGTCCGCAGAAGCTTCGTCTCACCGGGAAGAAGCTCATGTTCGACGGGCAGAAGCTTCGTCGCGGTTGGAGGAGGCTTCTTCGCGCCGGGAAAGAAAGCGTCTCGCTGCGGGCGGCGCCCGCGGACGCCCCGGGCTTCGCTTCTCTTCATGACGATAAGATGACCATTTATGGTCATCTTGCCGAGCGCTCGTGGGACCGGGTTCGTGCGGTCCTCACTGGTGCGGCCGATCCAGGCTCCGATACTGCACCGCCTCGCTCACGTGCCGCGGGAGAAGCGTCGCGCTGTCGGCGAGGTCGGCAATCGTTCGGGCGATCTTGAGCACCCGGTGGTACGCCCGGGCCGAGAGCTTGAGCCGAACGATGGCGGTCTTCAAGAGCGCGTCCGCCTGCGCCGTGACGCGGCAGAACCGTCGCAAGTCGGCCGGCGTCATGTAGGCATTGGCAAAGAGCCCGTCCCGCCCCGCGAACCGATCCAACTGACGCTGCCGCGCCCGGTTCACCCGGTCCCGTACCACGTCACTCGGCTCGCCGCTCCGCTCGCACGACAACTCCCGGTAGGGGACTGCCGGCACCTCGATGTGGATGTCGATCCGGTCGAGCAAGGGACCCGACAAGCGAGACAGATACCGCTGCACGGCAATCTCGCCACAGCTGCACGCGCGTCCCGGATCGCCGAGGTACCCGCACGGGCAGGGGTTCATGGCGGCGCCGAGCATGAACTGCGCGGGGTAGGAGAGGGACGTCGCCGCGCGGGAGATGGTGACGTAGCCGTCTTCCAGCGGCTGCCGCAATACCTCGAGCACATTCTTCCGGAACTCCGGCAGCTCGTCGAGGAACAGCACCCCGCGGTGGGCGAGGCTCACTTCTCCGGGCCGGGGGTAGCTGCCACCGCCAATGAGCCCGGCGTCGCTGATCGTGTGGTGTGGCGCGCGGAATGGCCGAGTGGTGACGAGGGACCCGCCCGGCGGCATCAGGCCGGCCACACTGTGGATCTTGGTGGTCTCGAGCGCCTCGTCCAGCGTCATCTCCGGGAGGATGGTCGGCAGCCGGCGCGCCAGCATCGTCTTGCCGGAGCCCGGCGGACCGATCATGAGCAGATTGTGTGAGCCGGCCGCTGCAACCTCCAGCGCCCGCTTGGCCTGTTCCTGTCCGCGAATCTCGGCCAGGTCGACATCGCTGCGCACGCGGGAGCCGAACAACCGCCGGGTGTCGACGGTCGCACGCTCGAGCGGTGTGCCGTCGGCGAAGAACCGCCTGACGCTCGCGAGCGACGCCGCGCCGAGTACCGCGATGCCCTCGACGACGCCTGCTTCCGCCAGGTTCTGAAGCGGCACGACCACTCCCCGGAGACCCGCGTCCCGGGCCGCGAGCGCCACAGGGAGCGCGCCCCGGACGGGACGGACGTCGCCCTCCAGGCCCAGCTCGCCGACGATCAGGTAGTCGTCGAGACGCGGATTGGAGGGGGCTTGGCCGGTCGGGTCGCCGTTCAGCTGCCCCGTGGCGGCCAGAATGCCAATCGCGACCGGGAGATCGAACGCCGAGCCGTCCTTGCGGACGTCCGCCGGGGCGAGGTTCACCGTGATCCGTTTGAGGGGAAACACGAAGTCCGAGTTGGCGAGCGCCGCCCCCACCCGTTCCCTACCCTCTTTCACCGCCCCCTGCGGGAGCCCCACGGTCGTGAACGAGGGCAAGCCGTTGGCGATGTCGGTCTCGACGTCGACGAGATAGGCGTCGATGCCGAGGACGGCCGCCGAGCGTACGCGGGCGAGCATGCCCGACGGTACGGCATGGCGGGAGGTGTGGTGGTAGGCAATCCGCTGCGGCGCGTAGCGAGGTGTTGCAGGGGATCCGAGAGAATACGGGCGCAACAGCGCAACGCGGCATCGACCCAGAGGGGGACGTACGGGCACACAACGCGACGTGAGCGCCCCGAAACCCCGGAGTCCGCACCGGAAGATTCCGGGGCGCCTCCCAGCTGCCACACCGCCACCTCGGCGTAAGCCGTTGCGCCACCGCCTCCAGATACCTGGGTTCGGGGGCTCCTGGGGTGCGCGCGTGCCGGCGGGTGGCCCCGGCCGTGCCTGACCCCGGCCGCGCCATCGGCTCGCGGCCGCTGATCGGCCCCGGATCAGACCGAAAGCAGCGGGCGGACCACCACATCAGGCTCCCTGGACGGTCCACTCACCCAGCTCTACGTTGGGAGGGCCGATCGAAATTCCTAGGGAAGAATGGCTCGATCATTGGGGAACGGTATCGGCCCGTGGTGCGCAGACGGAGATCCGGACTGCCCAGCTAGACTGGCGCTTTGACGGACCGGGCTCGAACTCCTCGCATCTCGGATGCGGCACCTGCCTGGCGTTGAGAGCGATCGTACGGATACCCGGGGCAGACAAGCACATGCGACTGGCCACCACCGACGAAGCGTGCCAAACCGTCAAATGACCGGAAGACCAGCCGGAGCCGCGTGCAGCACACGGGCTCACCGCGAATCGCTGGCCCTCTCCAGCCGATCTTGCGCGACTCGCTTGCACGGAATGCCGACTTCAGCGACGCACAGCAGACGGAGCCGCCCCAGCCTGCGGTGGGTGGTGCTACGACTCCTCGCGCTCCTCACTCCCGTCGCCTGCTCGCGAGCGAGATCAGAGGTCGCCTGGCCGGTGGGAGATGCGGTTCGCGCAGGCCTCGATACGGCCGAGTTGCATCTGCTCCAAGAAGAACTCGCTCGGCGAGGTACCACGGCGCTGTTGATCGCGCTGGACGGCCGCCTCGTCGTGGAGTGGTATGGGCCGGGGCATCACTCCCGCGAGCGACTTTGGGGTGCCTCCCTTGCCAAGAGCATGGTCGGAGGCCTGTCACTCGTCTTGGCCCTCCAGGAACGCCGGCTGTTGCTCGGCGACACGGCGGCCAAGTGGATTCCGGATTGGCAAGACGACTCAGCCAGAGCTGCGATCACGATAGAGCAGCTAGCCTCGCACACGTCCGGGCTCGCGAACGGACTGGGGGAGCCACCCTGTCCCTCGGACGACCATCCTGACTGGGCCGATCGGTTCTGGAAGCGCAAGCCCAACCCCTTCGCGACAGCCTTGCACGAAACCCCGCTCTGTGCCACACCTGGCCAGTACTTATACAGTAGCCCCGGCTTTGCCGCCCTGGCTTACGCCGTCACGGCTGCGATCCGAGAAACAGCCACCCCGAATATCGCTCGACAGCTAAAGTCTCGGCTCATGATCCCTCTGGGTATTCCAGCTGGGGCATGGAGTCTTGGATACCGTAAGACCTACCGTCTGGATGGCCTCACGCTCTACGCGAGTTGGGGAGGTGTTGCCTACACGGCGCGCGCTGCTGCGAGACTTGGGCAGCTGATGGCCGACTACGGGCGCTGGAACGGGCAGCCAATTCTGGACTCGGCTTGGGTGGGGTACGTCACTTCCTGCGCGGAAGGCAGGGCCAGGGAGCTGAGTTCCGGAGCCTTCGAGCCAGCCCCGGTCCTCGGGTGGTGGTCGAATTGCGGTCGAGCATGGCCTTCCTTGCCCTCCGATGCCATAGCGGCGAGAGGATCCGGCCATCAAATCGTCCTCGCGGTGCCCAGCCTTCGGCTTGTTGTCGCTCGGTTCGGCGGAAGATTGGACCCAGCCGCCCCAAGCTCCTGGGCGCCGGTTGAGCAGTTTCTGTACGCGCCGCTGATAGCGGCGCTTCGCCATTCCGGCGGATAGGACGCCCGTCGGCACCGGAAGCGGCCATCGAGCGCGAACCGGTTCACGCGAAGCGCCTGGGCCGCCTACACCTCGCGACCCGAACCGACCGTAATGGTTTCCAGCCCGTGGGCCTTGGGTCCGGTCTCAGCCCGGCGGAGCAGCCACGCGAACAGGAACCCGAGGAACCCGAGGATCGAGAAGATCCACATGCCCAGGGCGTAGCCTCCGGGGTTGGTGACGCTAGCGGCCGAATAGTCGTTGGCCCAGCCGATCAAGAAGTTGAAGCCCGCGAGACCGATATTCTGGATCATCGTCATGAGGCCGTACGCGGTGCCAAGCTTCTTTTCGTCCACCAGGTACGCGACTGACGGCCACATCACGGCAGGCACGAGCGAGAACGCGATGCCCATCATGCCCATGGGGATCAGGAGCGAGGTCGTCGTGTAGGCCATCATCAGGTACACGGGCACCAGGAGGAGCGAGCCGAACATCATGAACAGCGATCGCCGGCCCACGCGGTCCACCAAGAGCCCGAACAGCGGCGTGAAGACCATGGCGAACAGGGTGATCAGACTCGAGAGGAACCCACCGAACTCACGGGTCGTACCGTGGCCCTCGATGAAGAACTTCACGGCGAAGGTCTGGAACGGGAACACCGCCGAGTAGAAGGTCACGCACAAGAGCACCACGTACCAGTAGGAACCGGGGAGCCGGAAGAGGTCGCCGACCACGACCTTCTCCGTTTCGCCCGCCTGCCCCATCGCGTATCGATCGCTCGCGCGGTTCTCGAGGATCCAGTAGACCACACCGCCAATGATGCAGAACGTGCCCACCGCCACCGAGATGACGAGCGGCCACTGCCAGTTCTCGAAGGCCGGCTTGGCCCAGGTGGGGGAGTTGAGTGCCGCAAACGATCCCAACCGTGCGATCGTGAGGTTCACACCGAATGCGAACGAAAGCTCTTTCCCTTTGAACCACTTCGCGATAGCCGTCGTGACGGACACGATCAACGATTCGGCGCCGATGCCGAACACGAGCCGCCCCGCAGCCATCACGGCCAGCGTGCCGGTAGCCGCCGTGATCGCGCCCCCCAGAAAGCAGAGCACCCCGAATAGCAGCGTCGCCTTCTTGACCCCGATCCGGTCGATCACGATCCCGCCCACGAGGACCATGATGACGTTCGGCACGCTGTAGATCGCGTTCAGCAGGCCGATGTTCCGATCGGAAAAGCCGAGCTGCTCCTTCAGCAGGTCGGCGATCGGACTCACCGCGTCGTAGACGTAGTAGTTCCCGAACATCGCCAGACTGATGACGACGAGCACGACCCATCGGTACGCGGTCGGCGGGGGCGGCCTGGTCTCGTCGCGGGCCATCGCTGCTGCGGTCATGCACACCGTCCAGTGATCGTCAAGGCGCCCTGCGGGGTGCGCGCATCATACTTGAACCCCACGGCGTTCGCCATGCGGGCGCGGCGCGTTCCGGCGGCGGCATTGAAAGGAGTGCCTGGTGGGTCGGCTGACGGGAGAGCGGAACTACGCGAGCACGGGATAGCCCCGTGTTGCCGCGTACGTCATGAGCTGACGGATGCCGCCCTTGAACGAGTAGGCCTCGTATCCCTGCCGCTGCATCCTTTCGGCCACATACGCCGACTGCACGCCGAAGCCGCAGTAGAGGACGTAGACCCGGGTCTTGTCGAGCTCACGAAACCGGGCGGCGAGGTCGTCCAGCTCGCGATGGACGGCCTTCGGATAGTGCCAGGCCCGATAGTGGTGCGGCTCGCGGCAGTCGATCACCATCGCGCCGTCCGGAATATCCGATGTGAAGATGTACGGTTGAACGAGGTCCACCGCTTCGAGACCTCGCAGCTCGAGCACCTTTCGCCGAGCGACGGCATCGGCCAGCAGCGACAGATCGACCCGCGACTCCTCGTCCGCGGCGGCGCGGGGCTTGGCGTGCGTCACCGGTCGATGCGGCACGATGGCGCAGTACTCCCGGATGTGTTTGCTCAGCACGCCGGTCCCGATGCGGTCCGCCCGGGCGATGATCTCCTCCTTGTCCAGACCGACCAGCGGCCGCAACACGGGCAGGCCGGCCACGGCATCGATCGCTCGCAGGTTGCCCAGCGTCTGCGACGACACTTGCCCCACCGACTCCCCCGTGATAATCGCCTCGGCGCCGATCTCCCGGCCAACCGCTTCGGCCGTGCGGTACATGAGCCGCTTGAGCACGACCTGCCAGTACTTGGGCCGCACGGCCTCCTTGAGCGTCGCCATCGGCCCCTCGAAATCGACCACGTGGATCCGCGGCCGGTCGCCGTAGCTCCACGCATCGGCCAGCACTTTGGCGACCGAGACGACCGCGCGCTCGTACGCATCACCGCTCAGATTGCAGAACACGTAGTCCAGCGCCACGCCACGCTTGAGCATGAGCCAGGCGGCCACCGCCGAGTCGAACCCACCGGAGATGAGACAGACGGCCCTGCCTTCGACCCCCAGGGGAAGCCCGCCCACGCCACGAGTCTTGCCGGAATAGAGGAACGCGCGGCCGTCCCGCACGTCGACAGTCACCGTGACGTCCGGTCGGTCTAGATCGACCGTCGCATCGGGATTGAGCGCGGCCCCGAGCCGCACCTTCACGTCCTGCGAGGTGAACCCGACGCTGCCCGTGATTCGGGTCCGGACGGCATACGTCTTCCCGCGCACCCGAACGCCGAACAGATCGGTCCCGACGCGCACGATGTCGTCGAGGTCCGGCTCGATTCGCGCCTCGATCTCCGAGACGCTGCTCACGCCGAAGACCGCGGAAAGCTGGTGGAGGGCGGCACGATCGGATGCCTCGACGAGCAGGTGGCTCCAGCGCGACTCCACCTGGCCCTCGATGGCGGCGGATGCGAGCGCGTCCCGCAGGTTCCGCACGAGCTGCTGCTGGAACCGCCTCCGCGTCCCGCGCGCCTTGGTCGCGAGCTCCGGCGCCACCCGGACGAGGTAGAGAAGCCGCTCGGAATCGGCCATACCTGGAAGCTAGCGGTTAGGCGGTTAGGCGGTTAGGCGGTTTTTCTAGGCCGTTGAGCGGTTAGGTGGGTAGGCGGCTTTGTTTAGGCGGTCAGGCGGTTGAATAAGGCCAACCGCTTAACCGCTCAACCGCCTAACCGTTAGAGGTTCCTCTAGAGGTTCCTCGGTATGCCCCCGGCCTCACCGCGTGGCACCACTGCTTCCTCGTCTTCGGGGACGGGATCCTCGCCCGGATTCACGAACCTGTCGTGCTCCAGCATGTACTGCCGATCGTAGAGCTGGCGGTACCGGCCGCGCTTGGCCAGGAGCTCCTGGTGCGTGCCGCGCTCAACAATCTCCCCGCCTTCGAGCACCAGGATCTGATCGGCGCTCCGGATGGTCGAGAGCCGGTGGGCGATGACGAACGTCGTGCGTCCCTGCCGGAGCCGCCGCAGCCCATCTTGGATCAGCGCCTCACTCTCACTGTCGAGACTGGAGGTGGCCTCGTCGAGAATGAGGATCGACGGATCGGCAAGGATCGCTCGTGCGATGGCTAGGCGCTGCCGCTGCCCACCGGAGAGCTTGACGCCGCGTTCGCCGACGATGGTGTCGTACCCGTTTTCGAACTCGTCGATGAACTCGCCCGCATGCGCGACCCGCGCCACCTCACGGATCTCCTCGAGCGAGGCGTGTGGCTTCGAGAACGCGATGTTCTCCGCAATGGTGCCGTCGAACAGGAAGTTCTCCTGGAGCACGATGCCGAGCCGGCCGCGGAAGTCACGCAGGCGGATCGCGTTGAGATTGCGGCCGTCCACGAGCACCCGGCCCGATTTTGGCCGGTTGAACGCCATGACCAGCGAGATGAGCGTGCTCTTGCCTGAGCCGCTCGACCCCACGAGCGCGGTGGTGGTGCCCGGTGGTGCCCGGAACGAGACCCCCTTCAACACCGGCACGTCGGTATCGTACTCGAACCACACATCGTCGAACGTGATCTCGCCGTCGATCGTGCCGAGCGGCTCGCGGACGGCGTCCTCCTCCCACTCCGTCGCGGTGCGGCGGATCTCGCGGATCCGGTCAAGCCCGGCGAACGCCTCGCTGATCTGGGTGCCGATCTCGGAGATGTCCACGAGCGGCATGGCCACGAGCCCCACGAAGAACACGTACATGATGAAATCGCCGAGGGTCATCGACCCGGCGATGATGGCGCGGCCGCCGACCATGATCATGATCACGCCCACCGCGCCCACGATGACCGTCGTGACCGACGTGATGGCCGAGATGCCGGTGATGGTCTGCGCGATGTTGCGGAAGAGGCGGTGCGCGCCCTTGGCGAAGGTGTGCGCCTCGCTGCGCTCCGCCGTGTACGCCTTCACCACACGGATCCCGCCCAAAGACTCACCCAGGCGCCCGGTGACGTCGGCGTTGATCTTGGACCGCTCGCGGAACACCGGCCGGAGCCGCTTGAACGCAATGGTCATCGCGGCGGCGAACGTCGACAGGATCACCAGGATGAACAGCGTGAGCGTCCAGTTGAGCACGAACAGCACGGCGAGGGCGATGGCCGCCGTGACAAACCCGCCGGTGAGCCGCACGAGGCCGGTCCCCACCAGGTTCCGGATGCCTTCGGCATCCTGCATGATGCGGGCGATGAGCACGCCCGTCTTGGTGGAGTCGAAGTACCGCACCGGGAGCCGGCTCACATGCTCCATGACGGATTTCCGCATGTCTGTGATGGCCCGCTGTGCCATGACCCCCAGGACCTGCGACATGGCGAACGAGGTGCTCCCTTGCACCACCGCCGCCACACCGACGGCGGCCGCGAGCGGCAGGAGGAGATCACTCCGCTGCTTCCCGATGACGTCATCGATGAGCCACTTGGAGGAGGCGGGCATGACCATGCCGGCCATGCGGTTGACGATCATCAGCACGCCGCCAATCGCCAGGCGCTTCCGTCGCGCCCAGACAATCTCCCGCGCCTCGCGCCAGACGACGGAGAGGTCCGGCTTCTTCTTCTTTTGGTCCAAGGAATCGCTCACGACGGTGAAACACTCACGGAGGGGAAGGGGGAGTCAACCCCGCCCCTAACGGCCGTCCATCCGGCGCCGTAGTTTCCCGCATGCCGTACGCCCTGATGACCGGCGGCGGGAAGGACTCGACCCTCGCCCTCGACCGCGCTAGGCGAGCTGGCCTCGACGTGCGGCTCCTGGCCGCCATGTACGACGGCACCTCGGGACGGGTTCGCTATCACGGCCTCCGCAAGCAGTTGCTCGTCGCGCAGGCGAAGGCGATCGGCATCGAGCTGATCGCCGCCCCCACACCGGTGCACGCGTTCGAGCCGGTGTTCCACGACCTGCTCGATACCCTCAAGCGTCGCGGGGTCACCGGCGTCCTGTTCGGGAACGTGCACCTCACCGATATCCGTGAGTGGTACGAGCAACGGGTGCGGGCCGCCGGTCTCGAGTACGTCGAGCCGCTCTGGGGCGATCCGAGCGTCGAGGTCGCGTGGGAGGTGGTGGAACGCGGCTATCGGGCGCTCGTGATCTCGGTCAACCTCGACATGTCGGCTGTCGGTCACCTGGGAAAAGAGCTCGACGCCGACCTGGTCACGGAGATCTCATGCTCCGATGATCTCGACCCGGGTGGCGAGCGTGGTGAGTACCACACCTTCGTGTTCGACGGACCCGAATTCCGGCACCCCGTGGGCTTCACTCGGGGCGAGACGATCGAGGCCGAAGGGCACCGCATCTTGGACCTGCTCCCGATGAACGGGCAACTGGGCGCCTCGCTTCCCTGAGATCCTCACCGATGGACGTGACACCGATCCGGTGGCGGCGAGCCCACCGACGCTGGCTTCCGCCGTTGTCCGACCTGATCGACTCGTTCCTCTCGTTCCTCGCCCACGGCAAATCAATGAGACGCTTCGCGCGGCCGATCGCCGGCGGCTTGCTGGCCGCTGGCAGCCTGACGCTCGTCGTGGCCTGTGACACGATCGCCGGCTCCGACCTCGCTCTGGACCAGATCGCCGACCCCGACACGAACTCGGCGGTCGTGGTTCTGAGCCGCGACATGCGGACCGCAGCGGTCACACTCAGGAGGGGAGTCGAGTACGTGTACGTGGTGCGAGGTGATCGCACACCGCACACGCTCCTCGCCGAGCACGTCGTTCACGGTGACACGACGCGTATCACGTTCGTGATCTCCGACCTCTACGCCGCCGGCGCGGTCCAAACGGACGGGACCCTGAATCGCTTCGTCTGGACTCATCCAAACGGCACCGACTACACGCCGGTGAGCCCATGCCTCCTCGACGTGACACAGCCGTATGCGTTCGGGACGCCCTCGCTTCAAGCGGTGCAAACCGCCTGTGAGGTTGAGGGGCCTGGCGACGATCGGCTCACCGTCTATGCCAAGGCCGCACGGTTCGAGCAGCTCGGAGGATGATCGGCGACCCACCAGTGTAGGTGGTGCCATTCCCGTATCTTGACCGCTGACGATTACTCACGGCGGGACTCATTTCGCGCGAGAGACCAATGTGTCGAAACATCAGGCAACTGCGACAGCCCGACCGGCCGCCCACCGACGCTGAGCTCGAGGCAGCCGCTCTGCAGTTCGTCCGAAAGATCAGCGGGTACCGCGTGCCTTCCCAGACCAATCGGACGGCGTTCGATCGCGCCGTGCGCGACGTTGCCGCCGCATCGGGCAGGCTCTTCGACTCGCTCCAGATTCCGGCACGACGCCACTCCGCCTGAATGAACACGTTCCGCTACGTGCTCGCGGTGCTGCTCATCGTGACCGTGCCACCCGCGGTGTTCGTCTGGTTCGTGATCCACCCGTTCGTCCGGTTCTGGCGCAGGATTGGCCCCGGGTGGACGTATGCCGTCCTCGCGGTGCCGTGGATCGCGTCCATGGGACTGCTGTTCCGCGCGCGCCGCATCCTTCTCGGCGCCGACTTCGGCACGCGCTGGACGCTCGTCGCGCTCGGTGTAGCGGTGTTTGCGGGTGCGCTGGCGCTCAGCGTCACGCGGCGCAGGCAGCTCACCATGAAGATCCTCTCCGGCATCCCGGAACTCCGGAAAGGCGACCCGGGCCGGCTCCTGACGGAGGGGATCTACGCCCGGCTCCGCCACCCACGCTACGTCGAGGTGATACTCGGCGTGATCAGCTACGCCCTTGTCGCCAACTATCTGGGCGGATACGTGGTCGTGCTCGTCACCGTCGCGTCCATGGTTCCCCTGGTCCTCTTGGAAGAACGTGAACTCCGGGACCGGTTCGGTGACGCGTACGACGAGTATGCTCGGCGAGTACCGCGGTTCATCCCGCGATGGCAATGAGACGGCCGCACGTGACGGCGCACGGTGATCGACCGCGGCGCTCCGGTGGCGGTGCGCGCGGGCGCGCCTTCGACCTGGCGCACAGGCGGGCCTCCGTCTACTCTTTCGGTATCCCGCGGCCGGAGGCGTAGGTGGCCGACTCCCTGAAGCGACTGCAAGCGGCGCTGGCCGACCGCTACGCAGTGGAACACGAAGTGGGCAGCGGTGGCATGGCCACCGTGTACCTCGCCCAGGACCTGCGTCACGATCGACCGGTGGCCATCAAGGTCCTGCTGCCGCAGCTCGCAGCGGCGCTGGGTCCGGAACGGTTCCTTCGCGAGATCAAGACCACGGCCCGCCTCCACCATCCCCACATTCTCGCGCTGCACGACTCCGGTGAGGCCGACGGGTTCCTGTACTACGTGATGCCGTTCGTAGAGGGCGAGTCGCTCCGCGACCGAATGACCCGCGAGGGCCAGCTGCCTCTGGACGAAGCGCTCCTGATCACGCGGGAGGTCGCCGATGCACTGAGCTACGCGCACAGCATGGGCATCGTGCACCGCGACATCAAGCCGGAGAACATCCTTCTGGAGTCGGGCCATGCCATGGTCGCCGACTTCGGGATCTCCCGCGCCATCTCGGAGGGCGGTGGAAAGCGGCTCACCCAATTCGGCCTGGCCATCGGCACACCGGCGTACATGAGTCCGGAGCAGGCGAGCGGTGAGGCACGCATCGACGGACGAAGCGATGTCTACTCGCTGGCCTGCGTACTGTACGAAATGCTGTCCGGCGAGCCACCCCACACCGGACCCACACCTCAGGCCATTCTCGCCCGGCAGCTGACCGATGAAGTGCGTTCCCTCACGGCGGTGCGTTCCTCGGTCGCACCCGCGCTGGAAACGGCCATCCGCCGAGCGTTGGCGGCCGCCCCCGCCGACCGGTTCGCGACCGCCACGGAGTTCCAGGCGGCCTTGCTTGCCGAATCCTCCGCAGTGCGGCGCTCGATGCGGGCGCTCCGCGTGGTCCGAAAGCGGACGGCGCGGGTGGCGCTCATCGCGGTGGGCCTTGGCGCACTCCTGATCGGCGCGGTCTTGGTGCGGGGGGTCCTTGTCCGGGAGGCACAGGCCGGCGAGCGCCCGGTGACACTGGCCGTGTTCCCGTTCCGGGCGTCGGGAACCGACGCCGGCGCCTTGGGCGAGGGCGCGGCCGACCTGCTGGCAGCCGCTCTCGACGGCACGGTGGGGATGACGGTGGCCGACCCGGCCGGCCTCTGGCGCTCGTTGCGGCGGTCCAAGAGCGCGCCCCTGGATGCTCCGGAGCTCGCCCAGGCACTCGAGCTGGGACGCCGAATCGCCGCACCGTACTTCTTGCTCGGCTCGATCACGTCACTCGGCGGGCAAGTGAGTGCGAGCGTCAGGATCTACGACACCACCGGAACCGTCGTGGCGACGGTCGACGCGTCGGCGCCGGCCGAGAGCCTCTCCTACGCGGTCAACCGCCTGGCCATCGAAGTCGTCGCCAATCTGTGGAAGCGAGATACCCTGCCAACAGTGCCGGTCATCGAGAGCTTCGCCACGACCTCGATCGACGCGCTCCAGGCGTATCTGGAGGCCAAGAGCCTCAAGCGGCGGGGGCTGTTCCGTGAGGCAGAGCAGTCGGCGCAACGCGCCGTCGAGCTCGACTCGACGTTCGCGCTCGCCCAGATGGAGTTGTTCGAGATCCGCGCCATGGTGCTGTTCCTGGACGCGCAGCCGTATGTGGGCCTCACGCCCATCATCGAAACGGCGATGCGCCACCGGGGGCGGCTCACGACGCGCAATCGCCTTCGGGTGGAAGCCGCGCGTGCGATGGACGCGACCGACGGGGTCCGGGCCGCTGCGCTGTACGAGCGGATTCTGGAGATCGATTCGCTCGATGTGGACGCCGCACACGGATTGGCCTTCGCCTTTCTGCGCGACGGCTGGCAAATGGAGAAGGGGCTGGACGACGTGATCGATGCCTACCACCGAGCCGCACGCATCGACTCGTCATCGATCGGCGCCCACGCCCAGCTCGCATGGTTGGGGATGCTCACGAATGACAACGAGACCGTGCGGGCCGCCGTGGGGCGACTCCGGACACTCGACACGCTGAGCCCTTTCGTGCAGGGTCGGCTCGGGACGATTCGGGTGCTCCAGGCACCCGCGGCCGACCGCGACCGACTGCTGCGAACGCTGGCCGCGACTTCGGCACCCACGGTGTTCACGGCACTGCGCGATCTCCGCACCATGCGGCCGCAACTCGCCGCACGGTTTGTCGACCTGCTGCTGGACGATACGATGCCGGTGTTCCACCAACGGACCGGTGAGGGGGCACGCGCCCAGCTGTGGCTCGCCCAAGGGAAAGTGATGGCGGCCGACTCCCTGATCCGCGCCGGGCTGCTCGACCGGGTCCGGCCGACGGTGAATCGGTTCGTGATTGCCGCTACGCTGCTCGGCGTGGGCGAGCAGGGCGCCGCAGGGCGCGCGGCCCGCGAGCTTGCCGCCTTCGCCCCACCCGACTCGCTGGCCGCCTATCTGAATACGAAGCCCGAGGTGTGGGCCACGGGCTGGGCGGTCGGGGCCTACCATGCGTCCATCGGCGATACCGCACGCGCACGCGTGTGGCAGCGCGCCCTGGCGGCTCTGCCACGAGGCGACACCCCCTGGGATTGGACGGGATCGCTGACGGCCGATCTCGAGGCCCGGATCGCCGTGCGCCGCGGCGATCTCCAACGCGCCCAGATCGAGGCGGCCCGCGCATACGATCTGTGGACCATCCACTCGGGGTATGTCGGCGAAGCGGATCCGGAACCCGCGCTCCGCTTCCATCTGGGCCAGATTCTCCGCCAGGCCGGCGCCTCCGATCGGGCGGCCGCACTCTTTCGATCGTTTGCGCCGCCACACACGTGGATAGGGTTCTATACCGCGCGCGGCGCCATCGAAGCCGCGGAGATCGCCGAGGCCGAGGGGCATCGCGAGGAGGCCGTGTTCTATTACCGGATGGCCGAACGTCTGTGGGAAGCGGGTGAGCCGGCCATCGTCGGCCCGTGGCTCACGAGGGTGCGGGATGGATTAGCCCGACTGGGGGCAGGCTAGGCCCGTTGCGAGGCCCGCGCCGTGTCGAAGGCGGGTCGGGACGTGATCGGTGCGGGCGGGACCGACCCGGGATCGGGACGAATGCCGGTGGCAACGCGGCGGCAGGCCGGGCACTCGACCGTTAGCTCGCTCACCCGCCATTCCGCATGCGGCGGCCGCGACCGAAATTCGCGCACCTCCGACTTCACACCGTCCACCCGTCCCGCCCTGCTCGCCACAACCCGCATCACCACACTGTCTCGCGGGCATCGGATCAACGAGAGATCGCGGCCCGCTTGGCGCGCGATCTTCTCCAATCCCAACGGCGTGTAGTCCGCCATCGACGGCCTTCCGATTTTCAAACCTGCCAGTGAGGTGGCCGGAGGGAGGGATCAGGTCACCTAGGAAGTGGCTCAAACTACCGCAGCGCTGGCTCGACGCAAGCGCCGTTCTTTCTTCGGATCGCAGTGGTCGTGTGCGACGACTGTGGAGATCCATTGTGCCGGAGGATGGCGCACGGCATGAGGTTTCCACGCCATGTGGAATTGTGGACAGCAGGTTTCCTCACTCCGTGCACAGTGAGGCGTTGTCTGGGAGTCACCGCCATGCGCTGTGGGACCGGTGCCGTCCCTTGCGCGTCCTATCGGGGATCCACATATCCAACGCAGCGACCTCGTGGGGCGGCAGCTTCATGTCCGTCCGGGGTCCAATGGACATCCAGTCTGCACCGCCCGGAGAGCGACCGATGAAGAGCAAACCTCGAGTCGGCACGATTGCCTGGACCGACCTCACCGTGCCGGATGCGGATACGGTGCGGGATTTCTACGCCAAGGTGGTCGGCTGGCACCCCGAACCCGTCGACATGGGCGGATATGACGACTTCAACATGCTTCAGTCTGCTGACGGCGAGCCGATCGCCGGTGTCTGCCACGCACGCGGGCCAAATGCAGATCTCCCTCCGCAGTGGCTCAACTACATCGTCGTCGCCGATCTGGACGAGAGCATCCGGATGTGTCGGAGTCTCGGGGGCTCGGTAATCGCGGGGCCGAAAGCCATGGACGCCGCGAGCCGCTACTGCGTTATCCGTGACCCCGCCGGGGCGGTGGTGGCGCTGTTCGCGACGACCCGGTGAGGGCGATGCCGCTATGTCGGCGGCCGACCCACTGCTGAACCGGGCTCCGGGGAACGATTTGTTCGACTAGCCGGCCACCGCCCGCACCCACCTGCGGTGAATCCCACTAGATTGCCCACGGCACGCGGCCTCGACCACGGCATCGAGGCCGTTCGCAAATCGACGGGAATGTTGTCGCGTCTCGATGCGCCACCGATACGCGTCCACCCATACCGGACTACGGAGGGTTGAGCGAATGGTCACGCGACCGAGTCTCTTGCAGGCTGCTGCCATCGAGACCCGGGCACCCGAGGCGGAGTTCGATGCTCTGTTTCGCGAGCAGCGCGAGATCGAGCGGGTAATGCTCGGATCGATGCCGTACAGTGGCATGGTCGGCGCGTTCGAGGGTGCATCGTACGAGCCGCGCGGGCTATACCGGCCCGAGATCGACTGCATCATGTTCTCGCGCAACATGACCCGGTTCTGTCGGGTCTGTCAGCGCGCGCTCGAACAAATCATCGACCTCTACGCCGGGGACTGACCACCCATGGACATCAAGCTCGTCATCCTTGTTCACGTCCTGGGCGCGACCATCTGGACGGGCGGCCATCTCGTCTTGGCCCTCGGAGTGCTCCCCGATGCGCTGAGGCGTCGAGACCCCTCGTCGGTCGCGGCGTTCGAGGCGCGTTTCGAACGGCTGGGCATCCCCGCACTGCTGGTGCAGATCGCCTCCGGACTCTGGCTGGCACACCGATATCTGCCCGACCCGGCCCGGTGGTTCGCCTTCGACTCGTCGCTCGCGGCCCACATCGGGGCGAAACTCATCCTCCTGGCGCTGACCCTCGCCCTCGCGGTGCACGCCAGGGTGCGATTGGTGCCACGTCTGGGACCCGAGAATCTCAACACCCTGGCCTACCACATCATTGCCGTCACGGTGCTTGCGGTCCTCTTGGTGGTCATGGGTGTCGGCATCCGAGCGGGCGGTTGGATCTGAGCAGCTCCTGGCGGGTGTGTGTGCGGATGGAGACGCTCACCCTGCGGTGGGTGAGGGATGTGGGGCGTCGAGCCTCGCTGTGGTCGCTGGTGGTGACACTCGTGATAGCGGCGCTCCCGGCAAGCGGCACGGCCCAGCAAGAGCGGCGGCTCTTCCCAAACGGGGCATCGCTTCCGCGGACCAAGGCGGGTCCGCTCGAGCCAACACTGGCCGCCCGGCTGATCCTACCGTTTCGCAGTCCGACCCGCTTCGGCAACGTCATCGAAGGCGAGACCGCGATCGGGGCGTCGGTACCCATCTACCGGATTGCCGGGGACATCGAGCGCGGGACGATCACGGTGGGCGCTGAGGCGGGCGTCGTCGCCAGGTTCAATCTCGAAACCAAGGAACGGGACATCATCTCCAGCGACTGGGTCTTCGCGCTCCCCGTCGTCCTCAGGCATGGAGGACACTGGCTCCGGGTTCGGTACTTCCACTTGAGCGCGCACCTGGGCGACGAGTATCTCGAGCGCTTCAACGTGGAGCGCGTTCCCTATTCGCGCGACGCGCTCGAGACCCTCGGCTACTGGCACGCCACCAGCTGGCTCGGGATGTACGCTTCCGGCCGCTGGTCCTTCAGGGTGGACCCCCCCGAACACGCTCGTTTCACCGTGCGCGGGGGCGTGGAGTTCGACGACCCCTCGGCCGACCCACTCCGCTTCTTCATAGCAGCCGACATGGAACTCGATCAGAACGTCGCGTGGCACCCACGCCTCGACGCGCGGGTCGGGGTGTGGTTGACACCGGCCGGCACCCGGCCAGCCGCACGCATCGAGGCAGGTTTCATCACGGGTACGCCGTACCAGGGGCAGTTTGCCGACGCCCGGGCCACCGTCCTCACGCTCGGGTTGGCCTTCGGTCTCTGACGTTCACTGCGGGCCCGAACGCCGTTCCGTCCCTCCGGTCCGCGAGGTAGCTTCACGGCATTCTCGTGATCCAGAGTACCGGTCTCTTCGGGGAGGGGTAGATGAGAACGCCCGTGACGCTGACCTGCGCGCTCGCCTTCATGGTGATGCTCGCGATTCCGACGGCCGCACAAGAGTCGGAGGACGACAAGCCGCCGGCGCTGAACTCGGCGCTCGTATCCGGGCTCAAGCTCCGTAACATTGGCCCGGCCCTCATGTCGGGTCGGATCGTGGAGATCGCGGTCGACCCGGTGAAGCGCAGCACCTGGTATCTGGCCGTCGCATCGGGTGGCGTCTGGAAGACCACGAATGCCGGCGTCACATGGGAGCCGATCTTCGACAAGCAGACCGCCTATTCCGTAGGGACGGTCGTTGTCGATCCCAACGATCACCTGACCGTGTGGGTCGGGACGGGTGAGAACAACAGCCAGCGGAGCGTGGGGTACGGCGACGGCGTGTACAAGTCGGTCGATGGCGGCGCCAGTTTCGCGAACGTGGGGCTCAAGGCCTCCGAGCACATAGCCCGAATCCTTATCGATCCGCGCAATTCCAAAGTCGTGTACGTCGCCTCACAGGGGCCGCTCTGGGCTCCCGGCGGGGATCGGGGCCTCTACAAGACAGCCGATGGCGGCAAGACGTGGGACAAGGTGCTGGAAATCGATGAGCACACCGGGGTGAGCGACGTGGTGTTCCACCCTACGAACCCCGATGTGCTCTATGCCTCGGCGTACCAGCGGCGGCGTCACGTGTGGACCCTCATCAACGGCGGGCCGGGATCGGGTATCCACAAATCGACCGACGCCGGCGCGACCTGGAAGAAGATCAACCGGGGACTGCCGAGCGGGGACAAGGGTCGCATCGGTCTCGCCATCTCCTCCCAAAACCCCGATGTGGTCTACGCGATCGTGGAAGCGGCCGGCGATGCCGGTGGGTTCTTCCGATCCGAGGACGGGGGCGAGCACTGGAAGCGGCAGAGCCGGTATGTGAGCGGCAGTCCGCAGTACTACCAGGAGATCTACGCGGATCCGCACAAGTTCGACCGGATCTACTCCCTGGACACGTACATGATGGTGTCCGAGGACGGCGGCAAGACGTTCGAGCGACTGGGAGAGCAGTGGAAGCACGTCGACAACCACGCCCTCTACGTCGACCCCGACGATCCCGACCACCTGATCATCGGCTGCGACGGGGGGCTGTATGAGACGTTCGACCGCGGGCAGAGCTACCGGTTCTTCCCCAATCTTCCCCTCACGCAGTTCTACAAGGTGGCCGTGGACAATGCGTCACCGTTCTACAACGTCTACGGCGGCACACAGGACAACAACACCCAGGGCGGACCGTCGCGTACCGACAACGTTCACGGCATTCGGAACAGCGACTGGTTCATCACGGTCGGTGGCGACGGATTCGACGCAGCCGTAGACCCGGAGGACGAGAACATCGTCTACTCCCAATGGCAGTACGGCGGGTTGGTCCGCTTCGACCGCCGCACCGGCGAAGAGATCGACATCCGCCCCCAGGAGGCGAAGGAGGGACCGCCGCTCAGGTGGAACTGGGACTCGGCGCTCTTGATCAGCCCGCACGCCCATACCCGGATCTATTTCGCCGCACAGATTCTCTTCCGCAGCGACGACCGTGGCGACACGTGGCGTGCAGTCAGTCCGGATCTCACCCGAAACATGGATCGGAATCGTCTGCCGGTGATGGGGCGGGTGTGGGGCGTCGACGCCGTGGCCAAGAACGCATCCACGTCGTTCTACGGCACCATCGTTGCGCTCACCGAGTCCCCGAGCGTGGAGGGGCTGCTCTACGCCGGCACCGACGACGGACTGATTCAGGTCACTGAAGACGGGGGCCAGACCTGGCGCAAGATCGACGGAGTCAGAGGCGTGCCAGAGATGACGTACGTCAACGACCTGGAGGCCTCGCTCCACGATCCCAACACGGCATTCGCGGTCTTCAACAACCACAAGCGCGGCGATTTCAAGCCGTACGTCTTCAAGAGCGTGGACCGGGGCCGCTCGTGGACATCCATCACCGGCGACCTGCCAGAGCGCGGCTCCACGTACACAGTCGTGCAGGACCATGTGAACCCGAACCTGCTCTTCGTCGGCACCGAGTTCGGCGTCTTCTTCACGGTCGACGGCGGCGCCAAGTGGATTCAACTGAAGGGCGGGATGCCGACCATCGCTATCAGGGAGCTGGAGATCCAGCGGCGAGAGAACGACCTCGTCGCCGCGTCGTTCGGGCGGGGGTTCTTCGTCCTTGACGACTACACGCCGCTCCGGGAGGTGAGCGACGCCCTGCTGCAGCAGACGGCCAAGATCTTCCCGGTCAAGACGGCCCAGTGGTACGCCCAGGCCAATCCACTGGGCGGCGGAGAGAAGGCATCACAGGGTGCCGACTTCTTCACCGCACCCAACCCGCCATACGGCGCGACGTTCACGTACTACCGCAAGGAGCCCCTCAAGACCCGCAAGGCGGAGCGGCAGGCGCAGGAGGCCAAGCTGGTCAAGGAGTCGAAGGACGTCTTCTACCCGAGCTGGGACGACCTGCGAGCGGAAGACCGAGAGGAAAAGCCCGCGGTTACCCTCACCATTCGCGATCAGGATGACGCCGTGGTCCGTCGCATTGAGGGCTCCACGGCAGCCGGGATTCATCGCGCCACCTGGGATCTCCGATACCCGGGATTCACCACCCAGCGGAGTGGCCGCGGAGGGCGCGGGCCGATGGCCGTCCCGGGCCGCTACACGGTGAGCGTCGAGCAGTGGGTGGACGGTGCCGTGAGCGAGCTGGCGCCCCCGACGCCGTTCGAGGTGGAGCCGCTGGGGCTGGGCTCACTTCCGGCGCCGGACCGGGCGGCCGTGCTGGCCTTCCAGCAGCAGACTGGTGCCCTACAGCGGGCCGTGATGGGCACGAACGCCGCTGCGTCGGAGGCGGCGGATCGGTTGAGCGGACTGAAAGAAGCCGTGGAGTCGTGGCCAGGCGCGGATCCAGCGCTCAGAATGGAGGCCCGCACGCTGGAGCTCCGGCTCATGGACCTGCGGGAGAAACTGACCGGTGACCAGACCAGAGCCGACCGCAACGAGCCGGAGATGCCCGGTCTGATGCGTCGGCTTCAGGGGGTCATCGGGGGTCACTGGTCCACGACGTACGGCCCGACCGCGACCCATCGACGCAACTACGAGATCGCCGCGGAGGAATTCGGTGCGATCTATGACCAGCTCAAGCAGGTGATCGAGGTCGCGCTCCCGGCACTCGAGCAGCGGATCGAGGCCACGGGAGCGCCAATCGAACTCAAGTATCGGCTGCCCGTCTGGCGACCGTAGCCGCCCCCACCCTACGGCCGCGACGCGGTGGCGGCTCTCCGGCCGCCACCGCGTCTGCCGGTCGCGCACGATCGAAGAGCGATCACGAGAACGAACGATGCGACTATCCGATCACAAGGTCCTGATCACGGGCGGGAGTGCGGGCATCGGCCTTGCCCTCGCGCGGGCGTTCGCCTCGCGAGGGAACCGAGTGCTCATCGCGTTGCGCAGTGCAGATCGACTCGAAGCCGCGGCGCGCGAAGAACCGGGTCTGCACACTGCGACCTGCGATGTGCGGCGAGAGGATCAGATCCGGCAATTGATCGAGCAAGCCGGGGCCACACTCGGCGGGCTCTCGATTCTGGTCAACAATGCCGGGATCCAGTGGAACGACACGTACGGTGAGACGGACGCGGAGACCGTTCTGACGCACGTCGATGAGGAGATCGGGGTGAACCTCACGGCGCTGGTGAAGCTATCGGCCCTGGCGATTCCCCTGCTCCGCCAAGAGCAGGAGAGCGCGATTGTGAACGTGTCGTCGGTGCTCGCCCTCACCCGAAGCAGAGCGCCCCCGTCTACTGCGCCTCGAAAGCCGCCGTGCGCTCGTTCACCAAGGCGCTGCGGTACCAATTGGAGCAGCGAGCGCCGGCAGTACGGGTCGTCGAAGTGCTGCCGCCCATGGTGGACACGGCGATGACCCGCGGTCGCTCGGGTCCAAAGATGACGCCCGAAGCAGTGGCCGACGCGGTCGTGGCCGGATTGGAGGCCGACCGGACCGAGATCCTGCCGGGCCGCACCAGGGCGTTTGCGCATCTGTTCCGCGTGCTCCCGGGCAGGGCCGAACGTCTCATGCGTGGACGCTAGCCACTCGGCCCCGGCCGGGAGGGCGTCTGGTGATCGAGGAACCCGACGCCACGCGGTTCGTGGTCAGGCTCATTGCCGTAGCCGAAAAGGTCGCGCTCATGCGTAGCCGGGTCCACAGACCGGAGGCGATCGGTAAAATGATCGCCGCCCGCGGCCAGATTGCCGAGATCCGACGGGGCAACCGGTTCCGGGCGTGGATTGTCGTCGATGCCTGATCGGCCGGTCCGGACTTCGCCACGGCGCGTCCCGGCGAATACATTTGCTCCATGAGCCCCAACGCTTCCTTCGACATCTCGACCGGCGCCGACCTGCAGGAGGTCGACAACGCGGTCAACCAGGCACTGAAAGAAGTGGCGCAGCGCTACGACTTCAAAGGCACGACGTGCACCATCGAGTTGGACCGCAAGGCAGCGGTCATTCGACTCGAAGCCGATGACGAATTCCAGATCAACGCGCTGAACCAGCTGTTGGACACCAAGCTGGTCAAGCGGAAGGTCCCGCTCAAGAACGTCAAGGTCGGCGAGAGCGAGGCAGCGGCCGGCGGCCGCGTCCGACGCCTCATCTCGCTTACGCAGGGCATTCCGGACGACGTCGCCCGCCAAATCGTAAAGGACGTGAAGGGCCAGGGACTCAAGAAGGCGCAGATCGCTATCCAGGGCGACGAGCTTCGGGTCACGAGCCCTTCACGAGACACCCTGCAAGAGGTCATCACGTTCCTGCGGTCCCAGGACTACGGGATCGAGCTCACGTTCGGCAACTACCGCCCCTAGCCTCTCGTCCTCTCGTGCCATCGTCCTCAGGCAGCACGCACGCGGTTGGCCGCCCGACGGCCATCGCACGCGGGTCGTGCCACCGCCACACGTTGCTGGCCATCTGTCTGGGGTGCATCATGCCGGGGACTCTCCTCGGGCAGCGGACGTTCCCCGCCGTCCCGAAGTTCCCGATCGAGGAGTCCTCGCTGGCGCTCCGTCACGACGTGCGACCGCACCAGTATCTGGGAGTTCTGGGACGCGCGGCGGCATGGCTCGGCACTGAAACGGGGGAGGCAGAGCTCTGGGTCCACCCGCTCAAGCTCGCTGACGGCTTCCGGCTCGCCTTTACCATCCCGGACTACCTGGAGCCCATACGTGGGACGGACGTCGCGCGAACTGTCGAGGTCCGGCCCGAGCTCACGACCATTACGTACACGCACGCGACCTTCACCGTGCGCCAGCACATCCTGGCTCCGCTCGACGTGCCGGGCCTCCTGGTGCTGCTCGACGTCGAGACACTTCGACCGCTCGAGATCACGGCGAGTTTCCAGATGGTGTTCCAGTACGCGTGGCCGGGGAGCCTCGGCGGGCAGTACGTGTTCTGGAGCGCCGACCATCGCGCGTTCGTGCAGTCGGAGAGCCTGAGGCGTCGCAATGGCATCATTGGCTCCCCATGGGCGACACGGGCCTCGGAGCATCCGGCCCACGCCCTTCCCGACGCCCCCAACACGTTCGTCATCCCGGTCGACACCGTTCGTGCCCGCACCGAGTACGTACCCATCGCGATCGCCGCAGGGACGGCCGACCGTGATACGGTACTCGCCATCTACCATGGGCTGTTGCGCGATGCCGAGGCGCTGTATCGCGAGAAGCGCGCGCACGTCGTCCGGTTCTTCGCGAGCACGACGCAGATCGACACCCCGGATGACGAGCTGGATCTCGCGTTCCAGTGGGCGACGTGGAACCTGGAGGAGGGGCTCGTGTGCAACCCGGATCTCGGGTGCGGGCTGGTCGCCGGGTGGGGACCGTCGGGCACGAGCACCCGGCCGGGGTTCGGCTGGTTCTTTGGCGGTGATGCCGCGATCAACTCATTCGCCATGGACGCGACCGGCCAGTGGGACGCGGTGGCGCAAGGGCTGCGGTTCCTGGCACGCTATCAGCGGGAGGACGGGAAGATCCCGCATGAGATCTCGCAGGCTGCCGCGCACATCCCGTGGTTCACCGAATTCCCTTATGCGTACTACCACGCCGACACCACGCCCTACTGGATCGTCGCCGTGTGGCGCTACTGGCGCGCCAGCGGCGACGACGCCCTGGTCCGCGATCTGTGGCCGTCGATCGACAAGGCCTATCGCTGGTGTCTCACGCGCGACACGGACGCTGACGGGATCATCGAGAACGGGCCCGCCAACCTGGGAGCCATCGAGGTGGGGGCGTTGGGCGAGGGCATCCATCAAGACATCTATCTGGCTGCCGTGTGGATTCAGGCGCTGGAGGCGATGGCGGAGTTGGCCGATTTCCACGGCGACGAGGCGCGTGCCCGGGATGCTCGGACGGTGCGTGTCGCCGCCCGCGCCACGCTCAACGATCGGTACTGGCGCGAGCGGGAAGGACATCATGCCTTCGGCATCCTCCTGTCCGGTGGCACCAACGACAACCTCACGGTGTGGCCCGCTACGGCCGCCGCCTTCCGGCTCTTCGACGACGACCGGGCCGACCGGACTCTCACCAAGCTGGCGACAGACTCGGTGAGCGCCGACTGGGGCGCTCGGATCCTGTCGACGGGCAGCCCGCTCTACGATCCCATGCACTACAACAACGGTACCGTGTGGCCGTTCGTGACGGGGTTCGTGATCTGGGGTCAGTATGCCTATCGCCGTCCCTGGTCGGGGTACCCGCTCATCCATGCCCTCAAGCAGATGATTTTCGACTGGGCGCGGGGCCGCCACCCGGAATTGCTCTCCGGCCGTTACTATCGCCCCCTCGACACCGCCGTGCCGCAGCAGCTCTTTGCCACTTCGATGTTGGTGGCGCCGGTGATGCATGGGCTGCTCGGATGGGAGCCCGACGCCTTCGAGCATCGCGCCACGCTCGCGCCGCAGTTGCCACCGCACTGGGATCGCGTCGTCGTGCGCAACCTCCGGGTGGGCAGCAGCACCCTGCAGGTAGAGATCGAGCAGACCCCCTTCAGCCAGACGGTGACGGTCACCCGTGAGGGGCCCGAGCTGGACCTCCAGTTGGTCCAATCCATGCCGCCGGGTACGCTCACGCACGGGGCGTTCACGAGCCCGCTCAGCGGGGAGGGGCAAGTGCAGACGCGAGCCGGCCAACGCGAGACGCAGATCACCCGTACGCTGCCGCTCACGGAAGTCGTGACGACGTTCGACCTCTCCTGGACCGGCGGACTCGCCGTCGAGCCGCCGACCGTCGATCTCGACCCGGGACAGCAGAGTACGGGGCTCCGTGTGCTGGATTTCCGACAGGATGGCTCACCGACGGCCCGACGATGGCGCCTCACGGTAGAGGGCCAGCGCGGTGTGCGCTATCGGCTCCGTCTCCACGGTGAGCCCCTCAGCCGGCTCGAGGGCGCCGAGGTGCTGCGGACTGACGACGCGACGACGACCATCGGCATGACGCTGCCGCCCGGATCCGGGCGGACCACCACCTCCATCATCCTGCACGGGACACGATGACGACTCCACGGATCCTCATTTCCGAAGCCGACATCCAACGGCGCGTTCGCGAGCTGGCAGCCGAAATCTCCAACGACTACGCCGGGGAGCCGGTCACGCTCGTCGGGGTGCTCAAGGGAGCCTTCATCTTCCTCGCCGACCTGTCGCGCCACCTCACCATGCCTCGCAGCATCGAGTTCATGGCCGTCTCGTCCTATGGGATGGGCACCACCTCGAGCGGGGCCGTGCGCGTCCTCATGGATCTCAGACGGAGCATCGAGGGGAGGCACGTCCTGGTGGTGGAGGACATCGTCGATACGGGACTCACGCTCCACTACCTGCTCGAGCTCCTCTCCACCCGCGATCCGGCATCGCTCAAGACATGCGCACTCGTGCGCAAGAAGGAGCGACACGAAGTCGACGTGAAAGTGGATTATCTGGGGTTCGACATCCCCAACGTGTGGGTGGTGGGGTACGGACTCGACCACGCCGAAGATCTGCGAGCACTCCCCTACATCGGCGTGGTCGATCCGGACGACGAAACGGCGGGCGAGTGACAACGAGCCTCCTGCCCCCGACGACGGCGTCGGGAGCAGGAGGCTCAGCGTTTCACCGCGGTCCCATCATGGCATCGCGCTTGGCTCTGAACTCACTGCGATCGCTCCAGTTCGGGAACGTGTCCTCCGTGGCCAGCCGATAGCCGACCCGAAACAGGAGCCCGAGATCGTCGATCGCCCCACGCAGATCCCAGTTCGGACCGTATTCATCCGCGGGCTTGTGGTACCGCTGGGCTTCGTAGGCATCCATCTGTTCACGCGTCCACGCCTCTCCATGCTCCACGTGGTCGACCCCAGCATCGGCATAGAGTGCCGGAACCCCGGCCTTGGCGAAGCTGAAGTGATCGGATCGATAGTAGTAGCCGGCCGCCGGATTGGGATCGGGGCGGATACGGCGCCCTTGCAGCGCCGCCTCGGCTCGGAGATAGTCGTCCAGTTCCGATTGGCCAAGACCGATCACGGTGACGTCACGCATGGGCCCGTAGACGTTGAGGACATCCATGTTGATCGCCGCCACGGTGTGGTCCAGAGGAAAGACCGGGTTGGCGGCGTAGTGCGCCGAGCCAAGCAGTCCCTGCTCTTCCGCGGTCACCGCGAGGAACACGACCGATCGAGCGGGAGGTTGCGGCAGCGTCGTGTAGGCCTTGGCGAGCACCAGCAGTCCCGCGGTCCCCGTCGCATTGTCCTGGGCGCCGTTGTAGATCTGATCGCCTTCCAGGCTCGGGTCCATGCCCAGGTGGTCCCAGTGCCCCATGTAGATGACGTATTCGTCGGCGTGGGTCGTTCCGGGCAGCAGCGCGATCACGTTTTTCGAGGTGGAGCGGCGGACCGCGTTACGGAGCGACAGGGAGGCTCGGAGCGACAACGGGACCGGGCGGAATCCACGGGTCGCCGCGGCCGCCTTCAGTGCATCGAAGTCTTCTCCGCCCTGGGCCGCGAGTGAGCGCGCCACTTCCGCCGTGACCCATCCCTCCACCGCGACCCGCGACGTGTTGTCGTCGGCGCGGACCAGATCAAACTGCTCGCCCGACCAACTTCCGGTCACCACCTCCCACGGGTACGAGGCCGGTTCGGTCTCGTGCACGATCAGCGCTGCGGCCGCTCCCTGCCGGGCGGCCTCCTCGAACTTGTAGGTCCAGCGCCCGTAGTAGGTCATGGCGTTCCCGGTGAAGAGCGTGCTGTCTTGTGTCGCATACCCTGGATCGTTTACGAGGATGAGAACCGTCTTGCCCTTTACGTCTACGCCATCGTAGTCGTTCCACCCGTACTCCGGAGCGATGATCCCGTAGCCGACGAACACCATGTCTGACGCCCGCACGTCTACCCGCTCCACCACACGCTTCGTCCAACCCATAAAATCGGGGCCGTAGCGAAGGTGGATCGTTCGTCCTCCGCCGGCTACCGACAGCGTCGCGGCCTTCGGGTCGGTGGTGATGGACACCAACGGCACGTCCTGGAAATACGAGTCCCCGTTGCCCGGCTTCAGGCCGAGGCTCGAGAACCCCTCTTGCAGATAGGCGATCGTCCGCTCCTCACCGGGCGAGGACGGGCTGCGTCCTTCGAAGGAGTCGGAGGCCAACACCTGGGTGTGTCGGGCGAGATCGTCGGCGGTGATGGTGGCGAGGGCACCAGGGGACGGTCCTCCGCGCTCACAGCTGACGACGCCGAGGATTGCGGCAATCCACGCGGCGGTCCTGACGGTACGTGAACTCACATTTCCTCCCTTGACGGTTATCGGTTCACCGAGTCAGACGGCTCACGCCGCGATCTCGTGCCTGATGCGGTCCAAGACCGGGATGACATCAGACGGGTTTGTGGCGATCCGCACCCGCCATCCACCTCCTGTCGCAAGCCGCGCCACGGCTGCTTCTCCCGCGTCGCCATACAGATCGTTCGCCGTCGCGAGGTCCGCGAGCAGAGCGGCGCGGAGATCGTCGGACGATACTCGCTCCAGCGATGCTTCTCGCCCGCCGCGCTCGAGGAGGCAGACGCCGACCGGGCCGTCGGTGGGGCTGAATGCCGCACCGTCACGGACCTCGATGAGGATCTTCACTTTGCCGTTCGCCAACTTTTCGGGATGTCGGTCGGCGAGTTGCGGAAACCACCGCACCGCGTCCACCGGTAAATGCAATCGGCCGGGCCTGCCCCACAACCGGAGCGCCGGGCTGGTCTGGATGTACACTCCGTCATCAGCGACGACGTGCCACCCATCAAGGTGCGCCTGATACGCCACCGTGCTCTTACCGCGTCCGCTCGGGGCGGCGAGCAGCAGCGACACCCCGTCCTTGTACAGCATGGCGGCGTGGATCGGATATCGGTCGCGGGCGGTCACCAGCACAAGCGTCAGCATCTCTACGACGCCAAACATGAACCGGGCCTCATCCTCGACCAGGGCCTCGGTGACGTACGCAATCGCGTCACCCCTCGCCGTATCGGCGACCCCGAAGCTCCCGGCGGTATGCACGAAGACCCGATGTCGGTCTGGCATCCGATAGGTCATCTGCCCGCCTGCGGCAGTCCCTTCATTAGCGCCGTGGACGACTACCGTCACCCGCACCGGCATCTCCCCAGCTGGCGGCTGGGTCGGGGCAATCGCTCTACCGGACTGGAACCACTGCGTCACGGCGCGCACCACAGCCTCGCTGTTCGATTCGAACCGCACTGCGACGCCGACCACGGCGATCTCAACCCCGTGATCAAGCGGCACGCGCCGGAATAGCGGGTCTCCCGGGCGGGTGAACCGGGCGCCCTCAGTCACGAACCGTGCTTCCATGCGCACGTGGCGCGTTGAGCCGACGATACACTGCCCGTAGCGGTGCTGGAGTGATGGGTCGGAGCACCGTCTTTACAAGTCCGAGGCAACAGGACCCAAGGCACACTCGGTACCGCAAGACACTCAGCAACGTAACGAGCGCCCGTCGGTGCAATCCCCGTGCGCGATACTGCCCCGCCACCTGGATAATGGTCAGCACGTACCGGCGACGGCAGAGCGCACTGTGAGGTCGAAATGCCGGGTGCGCGAGTGTCCGGCGGTACACCTCGGCAAGGGACTCGTGCATCTCCAACGGTCGCCGCCGGGAGAAGCTCTCCGCGTGCACGCGGACGGCCGCCAATGGCTCGGCAATGAGCGAGGCTTCGCTGCGCACCGCCAGACGCAGCCAGGCGTCGTAGTCCGACACGGCGCGCAGGCTCTCGTCGAAGCCGCCAATCTCGTCCATGAGTTCCCGTTCCACCATCACCGTGGGCATCGAAATCCAAGCATTGACCGCCAAAACATCCGCCACAATCCAGCCGTCGCAGCTCTTCCACTGCCGACTTCGGAAGCTCGGGTCCTCGTGCCCGACTCCATCGATCCACCGATGGTAGCTGTACCCCCACTGGCGACGGCGAGTGCGGAGATCACTGACCTGACGGGCGAGTTTCGTGGGTACCCATTGATCGTCCGAATCCAGAAACGCGAGATACCGGCCCTTCGCTGCGGCGATCCCGCGATTGCGCACACGTGCGGGGCTGCCACAGTGTTCTTGAAACAGAACGCGCATTCGCGGATCCGACAAACCGGCCAGATACGCTCGAGTCCGATCGGTCGATCCGTCATCCACCACGACCAGCTCCCAGTTCTCATATGTCTGCGCGAACACGGAGTCCACGGCATCCCGGAGGTGGGACCCGGCGTCATAAGTGGGAAGGATGACGGACACCAACGGTTGGTCGCCCATGTCGCTCGAGGAGAAGGCCGTCCGACATCATACCGCTCGATGTTTGCCGTCGCTACCTTCGGGGATGCCCGACGTCGACGTCGATCGCAGGCTCCGGCGCTACCATCGCAGCTGGGACCCACGTCACCTGTGGCCCGAGGTCTCGGAGAGCGCCTTCCTCTCGGCTACACGGCAGATAGCCGACGTGACCACGGTAATCCTCACGGGATCCGAGAGCCGACCGCGACTCGATCCCGACCGAGACATCACTCATGCGTTGCCGATCGCAGCTTTCGCCTCGGGCATGGGCCCACTCCTCGGGTATTGGATCGAGAGCGGGACCCCTACCGCCCCGTCGGACGTGGCCAGGTCCCTCGCCGTGCAGCTCGATCACGGCCGGCAGCGGGCGGCACGGATGCGCACGGAACTGGAAACCGTGCTCGGTGCCTTCCACCAGCGAGGCATTCAGGCAACCGTTCTCAAAGGGATGCACACGGGATGGGCCTACTTCCCGGAGCCAGGCACCCCGCCCATGGCGGATATCGACCTGCTGGTCGAACCGCTCGCCGTTCCTGCCGCCCATGACGCACTCCTGAACCTTGGTTTCACCAGGGGAGCGTGCCTGCGCGAGCGGACGACGTGGATTCCATCTGGGTCCCGGATTCCTGTGTCGCTGGAAATGACCCACGTTGACAACCCCTGGGATCTCGACCTCCACGCCACCCTCGATCGCCGCATGGCCGAGACGGTGCCGGTGAGTCTGGGTTCCGTCGGGCCGGACGACCTCCACACGTGGTCGGTAGGTCCGGAGACGGCATGGGTCCTCAGCCAGCCCCTGCTCACGGCCTACCTCGGCGTCCATGTGTCGAGCCATTTCGAAGCGACATCGCTGATTCGGTTGGTCGAGTTGGCGCTCGCGATACGCCGGGGCGTCGAGCGCCGGCACCTCGACTGGGATGCGCTGGCCCGACGACTCCGCACCACCGGGTCGTCTGCCTTTGCCTACCCGGCCCTGGAACTGACCGAGAAGCTCGTTCCGGGAATTCTGGATTCCAGTCTCCGGGCGCTGGTGCGCGACGATGCGCCGTCGGCGGTGCGCCGGCTCGTCGACCAATCGGGCCCCGGCACGGCCCGGCGCCTCCATCGGCACTCGCTGGACAGCCGCCTCATGTGGCTCGCTACGTGGCGCCAGCGGGCCTCCTGGCTCTGGACGCGACTGTGGCCCCACATCGGGGACGAGCCAATGCGCCCGCTCGAGGCACTGCGCATTCAGGCTGAACGGGCGCGGCGCATGCTCACGGGGCGGATGAGATGGAGGCGACCGGGGTGAGCCGGAGCGCAGCGGTCAGACCAACTGCCCCCACGAGACCAACCACCCCGGCCCACACCAAGAGAGGACCGAACGACGACGCAGCCAGTATCTGCCCGCCTGCGCTCGCTCCGATGATCGCGCTCACATCGGCGGCGACGTTGCGCCAACTCGAGACGACTCCGTATCGCTCGGGCGGAACCCGCTCGAGCAGCAACTGATCGATCAACGGATTCGTGATCGGTGAGACCGCCCCCTGCAGAATGAACAACCCAACCGCAGCACCCAAGCTCGACGCAACCGAGAGCCCCCACACGGCAGGTGCAAACACAGCGAGCGTGGCGATCAGCAAGTACCGCGTCCCGACTCGAGTGGCGACCTCTCCACTCCCCATCACGCACACACCCCAGACCAGGTGGGCTACTGCGAAGATTACCCCCACGAGACCAACCGACACCTCGAGCCGCCGCGTGAAGAAGATGTTCAGGAACGGTGCCACCAGGGCAGGACCGAGCATCCACACCAACACGAACAACAACACGGGCAGCAGCGCACGGCCCAATCGTACCCGCGTTGCAGAACGATCACCCGCGCTCGCGGACTCGTCATGCGCGAGGCGGCGCTGGGGAAGGCCCGCGAACAGCAGGATGGCGGCACCGCTGCCAATGGCTCCCAGGAGCAGCGCGACGCGAATGGCCAGCAGCCGCTCCACTGATAGCCAGGAGCCAAGCCAATCCGGCACCGAACCCGCGACCGCCATCCCGAGGCCGCCCGTTGCCACCAACAGTCCCACGTTCCAGGCGAACGCGCGCGGTCGCGCCGACGCATGGGCCAGTCGCATCAATGCAGGTGGCACGGCGACGCGCCAGATGCCCCCGCCCAGTCCAGCCACGACGGCAGCCCCGTAGATGGCAGGCACACGTTGCGCGACCGCCCCGAGGATCAGGCCGGCCGTGGTAGCCAACGCCGCGACGATCAACGCGACTCGACTCCCCAGGCGGTCCGTTATCCAGCCAGCCGGAAGCAGTACTGCCAGGCCCCCGGCCGCGAGGGCAGCCGCCGCATGACCCATCACGGCCTCCGAATGGCCGAGCGCCTCCAGATAGAAGTTGTACAGGAAGGCATGGAAGAAGAGACCGGTGCCGAACAGCACATTCCCGGCAATCAAGACCGCGATCGGCCCCAGGGATCGAAGCGAAGTGCGGGCCAGTGGCGTGCTCCCCCGAAGACGTTGTGCCCGGCGGTCAGGCGACGAAGCGAGAAACTTGCGGGAGATGCAACTGAGATGCTAGGTATTCCCCGTAGAACGCCTCAATTCCGGGGCGTCAGGAGGAGACGACATGCACCCCATTCTCGTCCGGAGCTTTCTCTGGCTGGCAGTGGCGGGATCACTCCCGTCGCTCACACTCGTGGCCCAGGAACCCGCCAACAGAGACTCGACTCCCCCGCAGCAGTCGGACACCGCAGGCGCGCGTCGGTTGCCGCCGGTGATCGTCACGGGGACGCGGGTACCTGTACTGCGGGATGAGTTCGGATTTGCGGCGACGGTACTTGGCGGGGCCGCCTTGCGCCGAGAGCCGACGCCGACGGCGGCAAGCGCCCTCGCCCGATTCCCTTCCGTGGCGATCGAGGAAGGTGCCGGTATCGCCGGTCCGACGGTTCTTCGTCTCCGGGGCGGCGACGAGCCATTCACTCAAGTGATGTTTGACGGCGTTCCCATCAACCTCACGGGTGGCTTCGCGGATCTGCAGGGACTCACGCTCACGAACGTAGACCGGGTCGAGGTCACCCGTGGACCGCAGAGCGTCATGTACGGGTCCTCCGCGATGGCAGGGGCCGTGCAGTTCTTCACGCGTCGGGGCCGCCAGGGCTCGCCGCACCTCACCGTCGTCGCCGAAGGGGGAACGTCCCTCGACCGCGGAGGTCAGGGACGCTCCGAGATCACAGTTGACGGCGGTTCCGAGCGGATTCGCTACTCTGCCGGCGGCGGGCTCACCCACTACAGTGGCGTTTATGCTCAGCCACACGATCTGACGACTTGGGACGCATCGGCACGAATGGACGCCGACGCGACCCCCGCGTGGCACCTGGTCGGCACCATCCGCTACATGGACATCTCGTCCAATCTCCCTGTGCGGGACCCTGGGGCGACGAGGGCCCCACTCGATCCGAATCAGCGCGACGGACGGACCCGCCTGCTGGCCTCGGCGGTGGCGCGGTTCCGTCCGACGTCGACGTGGGAGCACCAGCTCGCGCTCAGAGTGCTCCGCGATGACTTCTCCTACGAGGATCAGCGTGACGGGATTGACCCGACAGCCTACCCGTTCTTCGTGTTCGACTTCGATTTTGCCCTCACGAGCCTGTTACATCGCACATCGGTGGAGTACATCGGGTCGGTGCAGGCCTTGGACAATGCGGCGGAGCTCGCAGTGGTCTACGGTGGCAAAGCTGAGCGCGAGGACCTGGCCATCGATCAGTCGGGGGATTTCGGGGACAGCCAGTCTGACTTCGATCGCAACAACGTAGCCGGCTTCACCGAGCTACAGGGTCGATTGGGACGCGCGGTGAGCTTCCTCGCGGGGGTACGGTTCGAGAAGTTCGAGGGTCTCTCGAGCAAAGTCTTGCCTCGAGCCGCCATTGTCTGGTCCGTAGTCCCCGATGTCCTCAAGATCCGAGCCGCCGTGGGCCGCGCGTTCAAGGCACCCAACCTGCAACAGCAGCTGTTGGTGAACCCGTTCACCGTACCCAACCCGGACCTCCGGCCAGAAACGAGCGTGAGCTGGGAAACTGGGGTTATTGGCACTGCCCCGGCGCTCGGGCTTGCGGTGCGCACCACCTTCTTCCGCCAAACCTACGATGACCTCATCCGCTTGGTGCCCGTGAACCAGAGTGGCGTGAGCCAGAACCGCAATCTGGGTAGGAGCCGGGTGTTGGGCGTGGAGATGGAGTTGGAGAAATCGTGGGCGTTGCGATGGCGCATGCTCATCAACGCCACTTGGCTCGATTCCGAGCTGGCGGACAACACGGGCCTCCCGGCAACCCTGTATCCCGTCGGTAGCGCGCTGCTCGGCCTCCCGAACTGGACCGGTAATATCGTATTCGAAGGGGACTTGAGCGGACGGTTGTCCGCAACCGTGCGTGGGCGGCTGGTCGGGAAGCAGGATGTGTTCAGCGAACGCTTCTCAGGCAGCCGGGAGACGATCGATCCGTACTTCCTGCTGGGACTGACACTGCGAGGTCAGCTCGCCCGTTCGGCGGAGGCCTACGTGCGGGTCGAGAACCTTCTCGATACGGAGTACGCTACCGCCTTCGATCGTCGGGGACTACCACTCACCGCCGTGGTAGGTGCGCGTCTCACAAAATGAGCCGGGAGGACGCGGTCGGTGTGCGGCGCCTCCGGACGACGGCGCGGTACCCCAAGAGCACCGCCACCGCCAGCGCAAACCAGCCCGGCAACAGCAGGTCCGCCTTGACGAGCCACAGGAAATGCACCACCGCGAGCGGGGCAGCCAGGTATACCAGCCGATGCAACCACCGCCAGCGCGTGGCGCCCAGCCGCTTCACCCACCCGCTCGTCGACGTTACGGCCAGCGGCGTGAGGAGCACAAAGGCGAGGAACCCCATGGTCACATAGGGACGCTCGCGCACGTCCTCGACGATAGCTGCGGGCGAGACCCCGAGCCCGGACAGGTAGGTCTGGTCCACTCCATAGGTGAGGACGTGCACCACGGCATAGGTGTACGCGGCAAGGCCGAGGGTCCGCCGAAGCGGCATCAGCGCGCCGAAGCGCAACAGATCACGCGTGGGGCGCACCGAGAGCGAGAGGGCGAGGAGCGTGAGCGCCGTCAAGCCGGTCCGATGCGTGACCGTTTCGACCGGATTGGCGCCGAGCCCGCCGGTCAGGGCGTCCAGCAGCAGCCACGTGCCAGGCACCGCGGCCCCGACCCACACGAGAGGCCGCGCAACGCGACGAACGAAGGCTCCCGGTGTCACGGCGTCTCAGTAGTTTCGGCGCAGGTCCATTCCGGCATAGAGCGACGCGACCTGGTCGGCATAGCCGTTGAACATCAGGGTGGGGCGTTTGCGGAGTTCGCCAATGCGCCGCTCGCGTGCCTGGGTCCACCGCGGGTGATCCACCATCGGGTTCACGTTGGCGTAGAGACCGTATTCCCGCGGGGCGGCGGCGTTCCAGGTGGTGGTCGGCTGTTCCCGCACGAGGCGGATCCGGACGATCGACTTGATGCTCTTGAAGCCGTATTTCCAGGGTACCACCAGCCGTACGGGCGCCCCATTCTGATTGGGGAGTGCCTTGCCGTAGAGCCCCAAGGCCAAGATGGTGAGGGGGTGCATCGCCTCATCCAACCTCAGCGCCTCCACGTATGGCCAGGGCAGGATCCCACGCCGCTGCCCAGGCATCTGCTCGGGGTCGAGCAGCGTGGTGAATTCCACGTATCTGGCGTGGGACGTCGGTCGGACGGCGCTCAGGAGATCCCGCAGCGGGAGTCCGAGCCAGGGAATCACCATCGACCAGGCCTCGACGCAGCGCAGGCGGTACACGCGCTCCTCGGGCGTGAACCGCTGCCACAGGTCCTCGATGCCGAACGTGCGGGGCTCGTGGACCTCACCCTCGACGTCGACCGTCCACGGGCGCGTCCGGAGCGTGTGCGCGTTCTTGGCCGGATCGTCTTTGCCGGTGCCGAACTCGTAGAAGTTGTTGTAGCTGAGCACGTCTTCGAGCGGGGTGAGCTCGTCGCTCTGGAGCGCCCGCGGCGGCCCGCCGGCCCACAAAGACCCGGGGGCGGCGAGCCCAAGGGTGGCCAGACCCATCGTCTCCAGGAAACGACGCCGGTTCTGGTAGACACGCTCGTCGGTGATCTCACCTCCGGCAATCGGATCGGGTCGTCGAATCAGCATCAGGTCCTCGCAGTCGGGTACCGGTCAGCGCACCAGTAGAACCGCCTGGGCCGGGCCGATGTTCCATCGACATCGACCACGACCCGGAGATCCGTCGAGGATTCTAGGCGGCGAACGAATTCAAGCCGAGTATCAACGGAGAGACCTACTCCGGGGTGATTCTCATCGGACGCGCGGGGCGCTCGGCGCTCGTCCCGCAGCCTGCCGAGACGACAACGGTTAGACCGCAACATCAGCCGGGCTGAAACCGAATGGTCACCGTCGTCCCACGATCTGGCTCGCTCTCGACCGCGATCGTTCCCCCCCATGATTCGACCAGTCGTCGGCAGATGGCCAGCCCGAGTCCCGTGCCGCTGGTGTTGGTCGAGAAGTGCGGCTCGAACACCAGGGGGAGGTGATCCGGCGAGATCCCGTCCCCGTCGTCGCGGACACGCACAAACGGAACGCCGTCGTCCTCGCGCCCCACGTCGATGTCCACTCGATGCGCGCTCGCATTCCGCGCGTTCTCGATCAGGTTGATCAACACCTCCTTGACCTCGTCCTTCCGCACGGGCGCCATCACCGGTCCTTTGGACAGCATCCGCACGTCGGTGGTGCTACCCAACCCGTAGAGCGCTGCCGCGTCTTGGGCGATCGCCGCGACGTCGGCACTCACGACCGGGGAGGTTTCGATCGGCGGCGCGCCAAAGCGGGCGAAGGCTCGGGCAATGGCATCGAGACGCTCGATCTCCGCCAGGATCTGCTGCGCGGTGCGCTCGAGCGTCGCGTCGAAATCGGGTCGGCCGTGCCGGCGCGCCCGCTGCAAGTGCTGGATACCCAACCGAATCGGCGTCAGCGGGTTCTTGATCTCGTGTGCCACCTGCCGGGCCACCTCACCCCACGCCAGCACGCGAACGGCCTGCGCCAGTTCCGTCGTGTCATCGAGCGCAACGACGCAGCCGCGCGGATCGGCCGTGAGCGCTGCGACCTGCACCCGAATCCGCCTGTTCTCCACGGAGAACTCGCTCTCGGCGTGCTCGTCCCCACTGCGGAGGAACCACCCCACCCACTCCCATACCGGACGCCAGCCCTCGGCGGTAGCCGGTGCGACGCCGATCCCGGGCTCGAGTGCACTGCCGAGGAGCCGTTGGGCGCTGGGGTTGGCGATGGTCACCCGCAGCTCACCGTCGAGGGCGACCACACCGGTGGCCACATTGCCCAAGACTGTGGCGGTCCGGCGGCGCGCCGCTTCCAGCGCGAACTGGCTGGCTTCGACATCCCGCGCCATCCGCCGAAACGCATCGACCACGGGCACGAACTCCGATGGGACCCCGGGATCGAACGGCGGAACGGGGGAGCCCTTCCCCACCGCCAGGGCTGCGGCCTCGAGCGACTTCACGGGCCGGGCGAGCGACCGGGCGGCCAATGCCGCGAGAGCCGCAGCGCCCCCGAGCCCAAGCAGCGTCGTGAGCAGCAGCCCGAAGGCGAGGTCCTGCCGCTCCCGCTCGATGCCGGTCACCTCTACCAGCCGAGGAGCCGCCAGGACCCACCCCGACCCCTGCAGGCCACCCAGCGACCGATACCCCACGCGCGTTGGCTGACCCGCGATGGACGCGTCGGCCGTGACCTCGAGCGCATCCTCTTGGCTCAGGGCGAGGAAGACTTCAGCCGGCAGATACGCCCCCAAAACCCCCAGCTGCTCCAAGATTTCCGCGCTCGTCGCCGTGAGCTTGCCGTCGGCGTACCACATCAGGTCCGCGCCCAACCGATCCGCAAGATCGTCGAGGCGCGGCCCGGCCTCAGTGGGAGCCAGCCCGGTAAAGGCCCTTGCCGTGCCAGCGGCGTCGCTCAACGTCTGTTGGATGAGGAGGTCCCGGCTCCGAATTGCCTCGACCCGCAACCGGCTAACCGACCACGCCGCATAGCCGACCGTGGGGATCACGAAGAATCCGGCCAGCGCGATCAGCAGCCGGACACGATATGACCGGAACCGCAGCAGATCAGGGAGCCAGGTGGGCGGCCGCACCTCCTCACCCACAGCGCGCCCCACGAGTCCCAGGAGGAGTAGGAACGCGACGTCGAGAATGATCAGCAGCGCACCCCGCACCACGAGCTGCGATACGTCTCCAAGTGGGACGACCGCATGTAGGTGTCGGGTGCCCTCCGGCCGCATCAGCGATTGACTCCCGCGGACGACCCACCGATCGCGGCGCCACTGCAGCCCCGTGCCCTCCGGCACTGTCTCGACGGGCTCACCCAAGAACATGACGTACGGCGCGACCAGACGGCGCTCGCCACGGAGGAACCGCCCAACGGCGACCGGCGGGATGACCTGCGACCGCGGGGCTACCCCCGCCGTGACGACCGTGCCGTCCGGGAACGGGGCCGCTACGACGTAGTGCACCCCAGGCTCGAGCTCGAGTGCCCGAACCACCGCCTGGCCGCTGTCCCGGGCCGCGTCGGCGAGGGCGGCCAGAAGCGGCAGCCGGAGGTCGAGCTGGGCGAGCTCCAAGCCGGCCAGCATCCGGTTGTCGGGGCTCCAGACTACCAGCACCCCGGGGTAATCGTCTTGGCTGAGCGGCGAGTGACGCCAGCGTGAGTACAGCTCGGCCGCGCTCGTGGGCGGCTGCTGTTGGAGCAGGGCGGCCCCGAATCGCTCCAGAAAGCCGATCGCGACGGGGTCCCCGCCCTCCAGCCGCTCGGCGTCGCGTTCCGCCAACAGCAAGCGCCCGTGCATCACCTGACCCCAGGTGAGCAACCCGGCCCCGGCCCCAACAACCACCGCAATGGCCATGAGCTGCCGCGCGCGCGCGACCGGCTGAACGGCCAGCCACACCGCCGGCATCCAGAGCAGACCGTACCACAGCGGCCAGTTCCCCGTGGGTTGCCAAACCACGAGCCCGACCACCGCGAGGACTCCGACCCATCCACCGGCGACCCACGACACCCACGACGGCGCCGACGGGCGTCGCCCCAACAGGAGGGCCGCGCCCAGTCCGAGCGCGCCCCCTGCCGTCAGCAGCGTCAGCTGCCAGCCCAACCACGTCCCGAGCCCAATCTCGGTCGCCGGGGGGCTGATCCCAGATGCCAGGCCCCACATGAGGAACGGGCTGGCTGCCACCACGAGGCCCGCGGCAAGCAGCCCGAGTACCGACGCCGGAATCCCACGCCGACCCACCTGCCGGAACGCAATACTGGCGACGGCCGCGACCAGGAGCAGTGCTCCCGCCGAGGCCGACAGAGGCCCCAAGAGCTCCAGATAGTAGGTGGCCGGTGAGAACAGCGGCGAGAGCCCGATCCGCTCCCCGACCGGGGTGAGGACGAGCAGCGCGGCGAGCCCCAGTATTCCACCCCATCGGGCCACGCGGCTGCCGAACACGGTCACCAGCACGAGTGTGAGGGTAGCCAGCAATCCCACCCACTCGCCGCCATGCGCCATGATCTCGAGCTTACGCGCTCCCTGGGACGGTGGGATCGCCCGGACGCTGAACAGCGTGTCCGGGGGTGGCCGCCCCGATTGCGCGACGCAGGTGGGGAGGCAGTAGTCGAAGACGTCGGACCCCAACGGCCCGGTACCGGGGTAGTAGAACTCCAGGGCGGACCCGGTTTCGGCGGCAAACTGCCACGCCAGTGTGCCACTGCGATCGGGGACCGCGCTCTCCGCGGCGAGAAGGACGCGCCCCACACTCACGCGATCGCCCACCTGGCGACTGGCTTCCAGAATGACGTAGAATGGAGTGATGTGTGCAGACAGCTCAGCCGGCCCGGGGTCGAGGTGGAGCCGATTGGTGCCCGCCCATGCCCACGGCCGCCCCGCCTCGTCGAACACGACGACGCTCCGCTCCGGCCCGCGGGCGTCGCCCAGCGCCTGCAACCGGCGCATGGCGTCGGCGCGGGGCTCTCCGGCCAGTTCGGCACCGCGCGCCGCCAGGCCCCTGGCCACGTCGACCGCCTCCGCCAGGCTGCGGTCCAGGCGGGGGCCGGCCTGCTGGATCAAGCCTTCGCGAACTTCTGGCCACCGCCGTTCGACTGCCCGCGTCTGCAACGCATTGCTGAACACGGCCACCGCCGCACCCACGGCGACGGCCGCCGTGAGCAGGACACCCAAGCGACGGGCTCGGGCGGCCGCGGCAGCGACCACCACACTGGCGATGACAGCCGCGATCGCCGCGAGGAAGTGCGGCTCTCGGCTCCACAGCCCCAACGCCACGGCCTCCGCGGCGACCGCGAGTTCCCAATGAGCGAATCGACTGGCGCTCACCGACACCCCATTCTTCTGAAGCACCTCACCCCCGAAGAGGTTCGCACGCATCTCGACCGCGACCCCCGACTCATCCTGCCGGTCGGCACGACGGAACAGCACGGCCCGCACCTCCCGCTAGGGTGCGATACGATCATCGTCGAGCGTCTCGCCGACGACCTCTCAGCCGAGTTCGGTGTGCTGCGCGCGCCGACCATAGAATATGGTGTCAACGCCGATACCGCGCGTCCCTTTCCCGGCAGCGGGTCGCTCCACTTCAAGACCCTGCACCGCTTGATCAACGATCTCGTGGTTTCGTGGGAGACCGGAGGAGTGCGGGAATTCATCATCCTGACCGCACACGGACCGGATCCGCACCAAGAGGCCTTGAGCACCCTGAGCCTGCGCGAGGCTCGAGCCCGCACCGTCGACATCTTCTCGATGCCACTGCCGGAAGAGAGGTCCGACACCTGGCGCGTCGTGCACGGAGGGGAGATCGACACCTCGCTGCTCCTCTACGTCGACCCGGTGTTGGTGAAGCTCGCCCAGGCCCAGGACTTCGACGCGACGCCCGCCGTGGCCCGCCGCTATCAGCGCGGCGGGCGCAGTTCGATTCCCGCGCTGAGCCCGGGATCGCTGGGCCGACCCTCGCTCGCATCGGTCGAAAAAGGGGAGCGTCTCTATCACCTCATTTACGAGCGGGTCGCTTCGCGTATCTTTCGGGCCACATGACCAGGCCCCTCTCGGAATCATCGACCCTCGCGACGCTCCTCGTGATCGCCGCCGCCATCGCAGCGCCTGGCAAGCTGTCCGCCCAGCAGCGCGAGCTGGATCGGGGCGTGCTGCTCATCACTCGCGACGCGGCCACCATCGGGCGGGAGGAATTCGTGCTGCTGCGCGGAAGCTCGGGCGCACCTGGCCTGAGTGGCTTCACGGTCACCAGCACCGTGCTCTACCCCGCCGACCGACCGGAGACGTCGGTCAACGCGATGATCGAGTTCGGTGCCGACTCGGTCCCCACCATGTCGCGGTACGAGGTCGGGAACGGCGAGGTGGTCCGCGTGGTCATGGGACTGGGCGCGCGGCGGATCACGGTCCGGACGCTAACTCGCGCTGGGGAGTCCGCCAGGGAATACCCTGCACGGGAACGGCACCTCGTGATGGACGATTCCGTGTTCGCCGCCCACGTCATTCCACCGGGCGCGGCCGGGCGAGCAACACGGAGTATCACCCTGAGCGGGGTGCGGGGCGAGACCCTGCGCGTCGTGGATCATGGCATGGAGCCGACCACCGTCGGACCGGCCCGGCCGGTCTTGCGCCACGTGACAGTCAGCTCCTCGACGGAAACTCGGCACCTCTGGTACGACGATGACGGTCGGCTCATGAAGCTCGTGATCCCTACCCGCAACATCACGGTGATTCGCGTCCAGGCCAGCCAGTAGGGCCAAGGCTGCACCGCCACCCACCTCCCTCATGGACCGTCCCGAACCGTGTCGTCGCATTGTCTCGGAATGAAACTTTTGGGTGAGGTGGGCGTACGGGATCGCGGTAGTGTTACGACCATAAACCGAAGGCAGACGCAATGAGACGTGGAGCTACGCTTTTGCTCACGGCGCTCGGGTTGGGTTTTTCGAGTGCCGTGTGGGCGCAACAGGAGCCCCTTCCCTCGACCCCTCAGACGCTGACCCTGGCCGATGCGATCGCGACCGCCCAGGAGCACAATCCGCTGCTCCGCCAGACGGCCAACGACCTCACGGCCACCCGCTGGGGGGTACGAAATGCCTATGCGTCTTTCGTTCCGAGCCTGTCGGTCAACGGATCGTTGGCCTATCGCGGTGCCGGTTCGCAGACGTTCCTCGCCCAGGAGTTCGTGCAGCAGTCCGCGACGATCGGCTCGAGCTACGGCGTCGGTCTGTCGATGCAGCTGTCGGGACGCACACTCATGCAGCCCGGCGTGGCCAGTGCGCGGCACCGTGCGGCCGAGGCCACCTTGTCTGGGGCGGAGATCAACTTGGAGTCAGGCGTCCGGCAGCAGTACCTCGCGGTGTTGCAGGCCGAGGCGCAGGTCGACCTCGCCGAGCTACAGGTCACGCGAAACGACGAGTTCCTGCGTCTTGCCCAGGCGCGGTTCCAAGTGGGCCAGAACACGATCCTGGACGTGCGGCAGGCCGAGGTGGCGAAGGGGCAGTCGGAGGTGCAGCAGCTTCAGGCGCGGCAGGCCGTGGTGGTCGAGATGCTGCGGCTGTTCCAGCTGATGGGGGTGCCTGCGCCCCAGGATCCGACCCTCGTCACTCTCCCCGACACATTCCCGATCGTCCCACCCGAATGGTCGCTCAGCGACCTGCTTGGCGAAGCCGAGGCGGCGAATCCGGACCTCCTGGCCTTGCAGGCGCAGGCCACCGCCGCTCGGGCCGGGGCGCGGGCCGCCAAGTCGACGTGGCTACCGACGATGTCGCTGTCGGCAGGGTGGAGCGGGTTCACGCAGCAGTTCACGAATACCGATCCGCTGGTGAACTCGGCCCTCGCGAGTGCTCAGGCCAACGCGAACGACATCGTGCAGCAATGCGACTTTGCGAACACCAACTGGCTCAACCCTGGCTTGACGCCCATCGACTGTTCGGTCTTTGCCCTCACGCCGGCAGCGGAAGATGCAATTCGAGACGGCATCCTGCAGCAAAACGAGGTGTTCCCGTTCGACTTCACGCGGCAGCCCTTCTCGGCGAGCCTCACGGTATCGCTGCCGATCTTCACCCAGTTCGGGCGGCCGCTGGAAATCGCCGAGGCGTCGGCCTTCGCCGACGACGCGCGGGAGGCCGTGCGCTCCAAGGAGCTCCAGGTCAGGACCGATGTCAGCCAGGCGCACTACGCCTTGGTAGCCGCCTTCGAAGCGTTCGGCATCCAGGAGAACAACCGCGTGGCGGCCGCCGAGCAGCTGCGGCTGGCCACGGAGCGCTACCGGGTCGGCTCCGGGACCTTCTTTGAGCTCCTCGACGCGCAGCTCGCCTCGCAGCGCGCCGAGGCCGACTACATTAATGCCGTCTACACATACCATTGGTCGATCGCAACCCTCGAGAACGCCGTGGGACGGCCCTTGCGCTAGAGAATGGATTCGACATGTCACGTCGTAAGAAACTCTTGATCTTTGGCGGCGGCGCGGTGGCCGTCGCGGCCCTCATCGCCCTGAACGCCGCCGGTCGGCGGGACCGCGGGGAGTCGGTCCGCATTGCGGCGGTGGAGCGGCGAAACCTGGTAGCCACTGTGACCGCGAGCGGACAGATCGAGCCGCAGCGCTCGGTGGACATCAGCGCCGACATCACGGGCCGCATCATTCAGATCCTGGTGCAGGAAGGCGACTTCGTGAAGCGGGGCGATCTCGTGCTGCGCATCGAACCGTCGCAGTACGAGGCCCAGGTGGCGCAGGCGCGTGCCTTGCTGTCTTCCGCCGAAGCCTCGGCGCTCCAGTCCCGAGCCAACCGCGACCAGGCCAAACGGGCTTGGGACCGCGCCCAGGAATTGCGCCGGCAGAGCCCGAACCTCGTCTCCGACGAGCAACTCGAGCAGTCGCAGACGTCGTTCGAGGTCGCCGAAGCCGTCTACACGTCGGCCCAGTACCAGGTCGCGCAGTCGCGGGCGGCGCTGCAGAACGCGCAGGAGCTGCTCGCCAAAACGGTGCTGCGAGCACCGATGGACGGCGAGGTCACCCGGCTCGCGAAGGAAGAGGGTGAGGTGGCCGTTCCCGGAACCTTTTCTCCGGAGACCGGGCTGCTCATGACGATCTCCGACCTCAGCGTCATTCAGGTCGCGGTCCGAGTGGACGAGACCGATGTCGTCCGGCTGCACCTGGCCGATTCGGCCGAGGTCACGATCGATGCGTTCCCGGACACCACGTTCACCGGTCGGGTGACCAAGATCTCCAAGAGTGCGGTCCAGGGCGTGGCGGCGCAGGCGGGGGCGACGAACCAGGCCGTCGACTACGATGTCGAAGTGACCCTGGACGACCCACCATCCGAGATCCGGCCCGATTTGTCCGCGACGGCCAAGATCATCACGGCGACACGGGACAGCGTGCTGAGCATTCCCATCATCGCGCTCACGGTGCGAGAGCATGAGGCGATATCGACCGAAACGGCCCCTCAAGACACGACGAAAAGCAAGAAGGAAACGGAGGGGGTCTTCGTGGCCGTCGCGGGGATCGCCCAGTTCCGGCCGGTCAAAGTCGGCATCGCCGGCGAGGAGTACTTCGAGGTGATCGACGGGCTGGCGGAAGGCGACTCGATCGTGGCGGGGCCGTACCAGACGATTCGCGACCTGCGCGACGATACCCGGCTGCGGCCGGTCAAGGAAACCACGACTGAGAGGCCCTGATGGCTGAGCAGCCATTGATCAGCTTGCGCGGGCTGACGCGCGAGTACCGGATGGATGCCGAGACGGTCTACGCGTTGCGTGGCATCGAGCTCGCGATTGGGACGAATGAGTACGTGGCGATCATGGGACCTTCCGGATCGGGGAAATCCACCCTCATGAACGTCATCGGCTGCCTCGACACGCCCACACGGGGTGAGTACTGGCTGAACGGGACCGAAGTCTCGAGGATGAGCGACGACGAGCTGGCCCGTGTCCGGAACCGGGAGATCGGTTTCGTCTTCCAAACGTTCAACCTGCTGCCCCGGGCGACGGCTCTTCACAACGTGGAGTTGCCCCTCATTTACGCCGGAACGAGTGCCAGAGAGCGGCGCAGGGCGGCGAGCCGGGCCTTGGAGCGCGTCGGACTGGCCGACCGCATGCACCACCGCCCCAACGAGCTGTCCGGTGGTCAACGTCAGCGCGTGGCCATCGCTCGGGCCCTGGTCAACGATCCCAGCATCCTCCTCGCCGACGAGCCCACGGGCAACCTCGATTCGGTGACCAGCCAGGAAATCATGGCGGTGTTTGGAGAGTTGCACACGCAGGGTCAGACCGTCTTGATGGTGACCCACGAAGCCGACATCGCGGCACACGCGCACCGCGTGGTCACGCTGCTGGACGGCGTCGTGCATTCCGACTCGGTGCGCGAGGCAGCCTAGGCCATGCCGTTTCGCGAGGCGATCCGTCTGGCGTTCCAGGTCATCTGGGCCCAGAAGATGAAGAGCAGCTTCTCGGTGATCGGTGTGTTCATCGGGGTGACGTTCCTCATCGCGGTCGTCTCGATCGTGGAGGGCATGAACGCCTACATGACCGACCGGTTCGCGACAACGCTGCTGGGCGTCAATACGTTCCAGCTGCGCCGGTATCCCGGCGTACAGATGGGGGACGTCTCGCGGGAAACCCGCCGTGAGTGGCGGCGTCGGCCGCGGATCTCCTTCGAAGACGCCCGTGCCGTGGTCGAAGGGCTCTCGCTACCGGTCGTCACCGCATGGGAGTCAAGCTCACGCGCCGATCTCTCGCACGACGGCAAGATCGCCAAGGACATCGAGGTCGTCGGCGCCACCGAGGACTACTTCCAGATCAAGAACTGGGATCTGGAAGCCGGCCGCCCCTTCAGCCCTCAGGAGGCGCAGGCGGGGCAGCCCGTGATGGTCATCGGCCACGAACTCGCAGAGCGCCTGTTCGAGACCCGCGATCCCATCGGGCGAGAAGTTCGGATCCGCGGGATCCCCTACCGGGTGATCGGCGTGGTCGAGACCCAGGGGAACCTGTTTGGGATTTCCCTCGACAAGTTCGCCGTGGCACCCGCACTCTCACCGATCAAACGGATCGTCAACCCCGCACGCGTGGTCGACGCCCTTCTCGTCCGGGCCGGCTCATTGGAGGAACTCGACGTCGCCATCGCCGAGACCGAAGCGATCATGCGGAGCCGACGACACCTCCGGCCCTCCGATGGCAACAACTTCTCGATCGAGACCGCTGACGCGGTGCTGGACTTCTGGGGCAAGATCAACCGCGTTCTCATGATGGCGTTGCCGGGATTGGTGAGCATCTCCCTCGTGGTAGGCGGCATCGTCATCATGAACATCATGTTGATGGCGGTGGCCGAGCGAACGCGCGAGATCGGCATCCGCAAGTCGCTCGGTGCTCGGCGCCGGGACATCATGCGTCAGTTTCTGGTCGAGTCGGCCACCCTGGCCACCGTGGGTGCGGCGATCGGGATCGCGACCGGCATCGGTCTGGCAGGCATCGTTCAGGCCACCACGTTCCTGCCGGCACGCGTCGCCCCCTGGTCGGTCGTGGTCGCCATTGTGCTCGGCGGCGGGGTCGGTGTGACAGCGGGACTGTATCCTGCAAGTCGCGCCGCCCGACTCGATCCCGTCGATGCCATCCGTCAGGAGTAGGCCGTGACCTCTCTATTTGAAGGTGTCGGGATTGCCCTGAGCTCGCTCCGAGCGAACAAAGCGCGCGCGGCACTCACGATTCTCGGCGTTGCCATCGGTGTCATGGTAGTGATGGTCATCGGCTCGATGATCACCGGGATCAACCGGGGCGTCGAAGACATCTTCAACCAGCTCGGCCCGCGGACGTTCTTCGTGTTCCGATACTTCCAGGCGGGTATTCAGGTCTCCGACGGCTCCGACGAGATGAGCCCCTGGCGTCGCAACCCGCCGCTCACCGTCGCCGAGGCCGAGCGGATTCGTCAGCTCGAGAGTATCGGGTTCATCGTCGTCGACGAGGGGTCGTCCGCGGACGTCGAGTACGGAAACCGCCAGCTCGAGTCGGTCCCTGTCAGAGGCCGCGGTCCGCAGTGGGTGCAGGTCGGCGGAGGGGACATCGCGCCGGGCCGGTCGTTCACATCGGTGGAGAGTGCGGCGAGCGCCCGCGTCGCCGTGGTGAATGAGAAGCTCGCCTCCGAGCTCTTCGCACTGCTCGACCCGATTGGCAAGCGCATCAAGATCGCCGGCGTACCGTATCAGGTCGTCGGTGTCTTCATCCCGCCACCGGATATCTTCGGCGAGGGCAACCGGCCGGAGGTCGTGATCCCTCACAACACGTTCGAGAAGCACGTACCCTACTGGCGCGGCTGGATGGACTTCCTGGTGTCGCCGTCGCCGGACGCCAGCGTCCAAGACGCGATCGACGACGTCACTGGTTCACTGCGGGCCGCTCGCGGTCTGCGTCCGGCAGAGGAGAACACGTTCTCGATCGTAACGCAGGACAAACTGTTGGACAGCTGGAATCAGGTGACCGGGATGTTCTTCCTCGTCATGATCGCGCTCTCCAGTGTTGGGCTCATGGTCGGTGGCGTCGGCGTGGTGGCGATCATGATGATCTCCGTGACCGAGCGGACCCGAGAGATCGGTGTGCGGAAGGCGCTGGGCGCACGGCGACGCGAGATCCTCTGGCAGTTCCTGGTCGAGGCGGCAACCCTGACGGTCATTGGTGGCGCAATCGGTATGCTCGTCGGCGGCCTCATCAGCCTCGGCGTGGCCACCTTCACCCCACTTCCGGCCAAGGTACCCCTGATCTCGGTGGTGGCGGCGCTCGGGATGTCGGCCCTGACCGGGATCGCGTTCGGCCTGTACCCAGCGGCGCGGGCGGCGCGCCTGGACCCGGTGGAGGCGCTGCGCCACGAGTAGTGCCATTCGCGTGGTCGTGCCCTGCCGCCCGTGAGCGTCGCCCCCCCTGCGTCCGACACCGGATGTCTCGTTTGACGACTCGAGCGTCGTAGCTTCCGGATCATGCCCCTCTTCGACGGACTTCGACTCGCGCTGCGCGAGATCTCCGCGCACAAGCTGCGATCGTTCTTCACCCTGCTCGGCATCATCGTCTCAGTCGCCTTCCTCGTGGCCGTCGTAGCCGTGATCCAAGGCATGAACGCCTACGTGCGGGAGAACCTGGCCGGGGCCATCGTGGGCAAGAACGCCTTCCAGATTCGACGCACGCCGATTTCGGTGGGATTCATCGACGACGAGGAATATCGCGAGCTGCAACGCCGGCCGATCATCCGCGCCGAGGAGGTCGAGTTCGTTCGGCGGGCAATTCCCGACGCCCAGGCCATCGCGCTCCAGTCCGGCTGGCCCACACCGCTGGCAGACGTGACCTGGAGGAACCGCACCGTCGGCGACGTGGCCGTGTTCGGCGTGACGGCGCCGTATCAGATGGTCCAGGATTATGAGATGGCCGCCGGCGAGGCGCTCATCGACCTCGACATCGACGACCGTCGCCGAGTCGCCGTACTCGGGTTCGACGTGGCCGACAAGTTGTTCGACGAGATCGACCTCGCCATCGGTCGCAAGATCCGCGTCCGGGGACAGGAGGTCGTGGTCAAGGGCGTCACCGCCAAAAAGGGTACCGTGCTCGGGCAGTCATGGGATGGGTTCGTGATGCTCCCCATCACGCTGTTCGAGACGACGTACGGCCGACGCCACACCACCGTGATCTCGGTCAAGATGCCCGAGGCCTATCAGGTGGCGAGCGCGATGGAACGCGCGGAGGAGGCGATGCGGGTCGCTCGGCGGTTGCGGCCGGGCCAGCCAAACACGTTCACGATCGATACTGCCGAGGGACTGATCAGTTTCTGGAAGAGCCTCACGCGTATCATCTTCACGGTGGTGCCAGCCGTGGTCGCGATCGGGGTGATCGTGGGCGGGATCGTCATCATGAACATCATGCTGATGAGCGTGACCGAACGCACCCGCGAGATCGGCATCCGCAAGTCCGTGGGGGCGAGCCGCGCCGATATCCAGCGGCAGTTCCTCATGGAGTCGATCTGTCTGGCAACCATGGGCGGACTGCTCGGGATTCTCGCCGGATGGGGGCTGGCCGAAGTCGTGGCCATCCTCTCGCCACTACCGAGCCGAGTCACGCTATGGTCTGTGGCCTTGGCTCTCGGCCTTGGGATCGGTGTGGGCGTCCTATTCGGTGTCTACCCCGCCCGCCGCGCAGCACGCCTCGATCCGATCGTCGCCCTCAGGTTCGAATGACCAAGCCGAGCGTCACCTGCCAGCGACAACTGCGGGAGGCGATCGCCGGAGCCATCGCCGCTCGGGGGGCCTAGGGTCACGCCCATGCGCCTCACCAATCTCGCCGAAGGCGCCATGATGGCGATGGACGCGATCCGCTCGCAAAAATTGCGGTCGGCCCTCACCATCCTTGGTATCATCATCGGCGTGGCGACCGTCATGTCGATGGCTTCGATCGTCCAAGGCATCCGAGGACAGATTTTCAACACGCTCGAGGTGGTTGGACCCACGACGTTCCGCATTCTGCGGTTCTTCTCGTCCACACCCCTCAACCCCGACGCCCTCCCACGCGAGGTACGGATCCGACCGGTGCTCCGCGCCGAGGAAGCGGAGGCGATCGCACGCCTCCCGGAGATCCATTACTCCGCGATTTGGGTCGGCGTGTTCGAGCGGCTCGAATACGAAGGATCGCGCACTCAGCCTACGGTGGTCTACGGCGCCGACGAGCGGTTCATGGAGATCCTCGGGGGCGGCATCACTGCCGGCCGGGTTTTCACATCCCCGGAGGCGCGCAGTGGTGCCCCGGTCGTGATCATCGAAGAAGAGGCCGTGGCGAATATCTTTGGCCAGATCAACCCGCTGGGGCGGACCATGCGGATTGCCGGACGGCCCTTCCGAGTGGTAGGGGTGTACCGGAAGCCCGAGAACATCTTCCAGCCCCCGGGCCAGGAGATCTCGGCGATCGTCCCGTTCGAGACCGCCAAGCGGGCGTTTCGGTACGACGAGACCAATAGCCTCATCATCCTGGTGAAGCCCCGAGAGGGCGTCACGGTGGCGCGGGCAATGGACGCCACTACCGTGCAGTTGCGGCGCATGCGCAGTCTGCGCCCCGGCGATCCCAACACGTTCGACATGATCACGTCCGATCAGATCCTCGACGTGTTCAATCGCTTGACCGGGGTGTTCTTCCTCGTCATGATCGTCCTGTCAAGCGTGGCGTTGATGGTGGGCGGCATCGGGGTGATGGCCATCATGCTGGTCTCGGTCACGAGCCGAACCCGGGAAATCGGCGTGCGGAAGGCCCTCGGGGCCACCCGCCGGGAGATCCTGTGGCAGTTCCTCATCGAGGCGGCCACGCTCACCCTCGTTGGCGGCGCCATCGGGATTGTGGTCGGTCTCACCGCCGGCGAAGTACTCAAGCGATTGCTCGGATTCGAGACCGGCGTTCCGGTGTGGAGCGCCGTGACCGCCACGGCGGTGTCGGTGGGAATCGGCCTGGCGTTCGGACTGCTGCCAGCCAGCCGCGCCGCCCGGCTCGATCCGATCGAGGCCCTACGATACGAGTGACGAGGACAGATGTCTGAACCCTGCCATCTTCTAGCCATCGGCGCACACCCAGATGACGTCGAGCTCACCTGCGGTGGGACGCTCGTCAAGGCAGCACGTCAGGGATATCGAACGGCCATCGTCGACATGACCGGAGGGGAAACCGGCACGCACGGGTCCCAGAGCGTGCGGGCGTCGGAGGCGGACGCCGCCGCGAGCGTACTCGGAGCCACGATCCGGTTGAACGCCGGCCTCCCCGACGCGGGGCTGCACAACACCGACGAGACCCGCCGAGTGGTCGTCGAGTTGATCCGCCGCATCCGACCGCTGGTGGTGGTCCTTCCCTACCCGATCGGACGCCATCCCGACCATCGCATCGCATCGGAGCTGTGCCGGGACGCGTCCTACCTGGCCGGGCTCGCGAACTACCCGGCAGCAGGCGAGGCCCACCGGCCGGAGAAGATCCTCTATACGCTCGCGTATCGCGAGGACGCCGTGAAGCCCGCGTTCGTCGTCGACATCAGCGACGAGTTCGAGACGAAACTCGAGGCGATTCGCTGCTACGGGTCGCAGTTCGACGGACGGATGGCGGCCGGAGAGATCTTTCCCGCGGGCGGGGACGTCTACGAGAACGTCCGCATGCACTGCGCGAGGTACGGGAGCCTCATTCGCGTGGCCTATGGTGAGCCATACCTGACGCACGAGACCGTCCGCATCGACGACGTGGTCGCCATGGGCGTCCGCTCGATGTGACACCGGCACGGCGCGCGTGCCCTACTACCCCCCGCCCCCGCCCTCCCCGTACGTTTCGAGCGCCATGTCCACCCGACCCGAGGCCTCGACCGCAGTCTATCTCGACCACGCCGCCACCACTCCGGTGCGGTCCGAGGTGCGCGAGGCCATGCTGCCGTTTCTGTCAGACGCCGCATTCGGCAACCCGTCCTCCGCTCACCGGATCGGCCGGGCGGCCCGCGCAGCACTGACCGACGCTCGGCAGCGGATCGGCACGGCCCTCGGCGTCCGACCCGACACCGTGGTGTTCACGTCCGGCGGCACCGAAGCCGACAATCTCGCGGTGTTGGGCAGCGCGCTCCGGGCCCGCGCCCGGGGTCGACCATTCCGCGTCCTGATTGGCGCCACCGAACACAAGGCGGTCATCGACGCGGCCCACGCAGTCGAGAATCTTGGCGGGTCTGCCGTCGTGCTCCCGGTCGACGCCAGCGGCCGGATCGACCTGAACGCCCTCGACGCGGCACTGGACGAGACCGTCGCCGTGCTCAGCGTCATGTGGGTGAACAACGAGACCGGCGTGTGCCAGGATCTCGACGCCATCGCGGCGCGAGCGCGGGGGGCAGGGGTGCCGTTCCATACCGACGCCGTGCAGGCACTCGGGAAGGTGCCTTGGGTGCTCCCAGACCCATTGCCGGGCCTGATGTCGATCTCGGGACACAAGATCGGAGCGCCAAAGGGCATCGGCGCCCTGATGGTGGCGGATTCCGACGCGGTCGAGCCCCTCATCCACGGTGGTGGCCAGCAGGGGGGTCTCCGCCCCGGGACTGAGAACGTGGCTGGCGCCGTGGGACTGGCCGTGGCCGTGGAGCTGGCCGTGGGTGAGCAGCCAGCGTTCGCCACCCGCACCTCGGCGCTGCGGGACCGCCTCGAGGAGGCGATCACCGCCATGGACGAGACGGTCCACATCCACGGGTCACCTGCCCCCCGCGCGCCGCATGTGGCCAACGTCGCGTTTCCAGGAGCTGACGCCAACGCCATGCTCCTGCACCTGGACCAGGCCGGTGTCGCCTGCTCCGCGGGATCGGCATGCTCCAGCGGAGCCGTGACGCCATCACACGTTCTCTCGGCGATGGGGATTGCGCCCGAGCTGTCCGGGTCGTCGGTTCGCTTCTCGTTCGGGGCGACGAGCAGCGACGCGGATGTCGGCAGGGTTGTTGCCGTCCTGCCCGACGTGATGGATCGCGTGCGGGTCCTGACCCGAGCGCTCAGGGAGGACGGCGGGTGAGCGCGGGCCGTGTGCTCGTCGCCATGTCGGGCGGCGTCGACTCGTCGGTGGCGGCCGCGCTGCTAGTAGAGCAGGGCTACGACGTGATCGGTGCTACCATGCGGCTCTTCTGCCACGGTGAGAGCGTGCCCGACCGCCCGTGTTGCTCGTTGGACTCCATTGCCGACGCGGCGGCGGTGGCCGACCGGCTCGGAGTGCCGCACTACGTGCTGGACCTCGAGGATCGATTTCGCCGGCACGTGATCGAGAACTTCGTCGCGGAGTACGCCCGAGGTCGCACACCCATCCCGTGCGTCCGCTGCAATACCTTCACCAAGTTCCAGGACCTCCTGGCGCACGCCGACGCGCTCGCATGCGAGTACGTGGCCACGGGCCACTACGCCGTTGCGCGGGATGGGGCCCTCTACCGCGGGCGCGACGCCGACAAGGACCAGACCTATTTCCTGTGGGGGATTGACCGCTCCGTCGTGCCACGCATCCTGACCCCGGTCGGCGATCGCACGAAGACCGAGACCCGGGCCATCGCGCGGCGACTCGGACTGGTCACGGCCGATAAGGAAGAGTCGGTCGAGATCTGCTTCGTCCCCGACGGGGATTACGTCGGCGTCCTGCGGCGCTATCTGCCGGCGGACCACCCCGCGCTGTCGCCGGGACCGATCCGTACGGCGGCTGGGGAGATCGTGGGAGAGCACGACGGGTACGCGCAGTACACCCTCGGGCAGCGCAAACGGCTCCCCGGCGGGTTCCCCGAAGCCATGTTCGTCGTGGCCATCGAGCCGGACGAGCGGGCCGTGGTCGTCGGGACCGGTGACGAGCTGCTGGGCCGCCGGGTCGTGCTCGGCGAGGTGAACTGGCTGACCGAGCCCTTGCAGCCCGGCGATTCCTGTGATATTCAAGTTCGGTACCGAGCGCGCGCGGCGCGCGCCAACGTGGTCGCGAGCTCGCGGCCCGATGGGGGACTCCTGGAGCTCGAGTTGAGTGAGCCGGTGCGGGCCATTACGCCCGGACAGTCGGGAGCCCTCTACGACGGGACCCGCCTCCTCGGCGGCGGCGTGATCGGCTAAGGAGCTTCCGTGAACCTGGTCGACGAAGTGACGGAGCGACTCTCCGTCGATGAGGCCCAGGCCCGTCGGGGCCTCGGCACGATGTTCGTTGCCATCCGCATGGCCCTCGACATGCGGACCTTCACGACAATCGCCACCGCCTTTCCCGACATCGGTGATTGGATGGTGGAAGCCCCGTTCCAGGGCGACGGGACGGGCGAGATGCTGGTCATGGCCACCCCGTCAGCCGTCAGGCGCACCCTCGCCGTTGCCGACTTCGACGGCGGCCGGGCGACCGAGCTGTGCCGGATCGTCGGCGACGCCATCAGGACCCAGGTCTCTCCGACGGTGCTCGCGGCCCTGAACGCCAAGTTGCCGCTGTTCGATTGAGTCCACGCGGGTCGGTCTTTTGACCGACCCACACCCCGCACGAGCAGGACGTGCACTCCATGGCCCAGATCACTGCTGAGCTGACCTCGGGACTGCAGGTCACGATCTCCAACGGGCGCCACACCTGGCGCGCAGACGAACCCACCGAAGCCGGCGGAGACGACGCCGGCCCAACCCCGTACGAGATGCTAATTGGTGCGCTCGCGGGCTGCACGCTCGTCACGCTGGCGCTCTACTGCCGGCACAAGCAGATCCCCCTGAAGTCGGTCTCGGCCACCTACGAGCATGGTCGCGTCCATGCCGACGACTGCGAGGACTGCGGGGACGACAAGCAGGGATATCTCGATCGCGTCACCAGCAGGGTGCGGATTGCAGGTTCGTTCGACGACGCCCAGCGCACGCGGCTCGAACAGATCGTGAGCCGCTGTCCGGTACACAAGACGCTGGAAAACGGCGTGGTAATGGTGGACCGCGTGACGTTTGCCGAGTGAGCAGCGTGGCTTGACGCGTCGCGGGTGGCATGACGAGGTTGCACCAGCGAGTTGCTTCGACCCCACACTAGGCAATCGGCATGCGCGGGTTCATTGCGCGGGTATTCATCACGGCATTCGGCCTGTGGATGGCCGACAGCCTGCTCGCGGGCGTGCGGTTCGACGGGGTCTTCACTCTGTGGCTCGCGGCGGTCCTGCTCGGGGTCGTCAACGGCGTCGTGCGGCCAATTGTCATTCTCCTCACACTTCCCATCACGCTGCTCACCCTCGGCCTGTTCCTCTTTGTGGTGAACGGTGCCATGGTCATGCTCGTGGCGTGGATCATGCCGGCCTTCCACTTGGAGGGCCTGGGGAGCGCCATTCTCGCGTCGGTGATCGTCGGACTGACCGGATGGGCGGCGAACGCGTTCGTCGGCCCTCGGGCAACCGTAGAAGTGTGGACCAGGGACCGTACCTAGCCGCGCCTACTCGCCGACCACGACACCGACGACCTCGCGCGTCCGCCGCCGATTGTCGAGGTTGAGAAGCAGCACCTCCTGCCAAGTCCCGATCTGGAGCTGTCCCTCTATCACAGGGATGGCCAGGCTGGTCTTCAGGACCGCCGATCGGACGTGCGAGAACCCGTTGCCGTCGTGGTAGGCCTCGTTGTGCTCGTACTCGTCCGTGGTCGGCGCGAGCAGATCCAATGCACGTCGCAGATCCGCCAAGGCCCCGGGTTCGTACTCGATCGTGGTGAGCGCCCCCGTCGATCCGGTGAGTTGCACGCTGACGATGCCGGTCGTGACGCCGGAGTCCGCGACGAGCGTCTTCACCTCTGGACTGATGTTCCGATGGCCGAACTCGGCATCGAGCGTGAAAGTCCAACGGCGCGCGAGTGTCATGGCATCCTCCCATCCGGGTCCCAACCAGTGCACGGTCCCTTCGACCATGAGGAATTAAGCCCTCCGAACCTTCGGCGGTAGTCCGGTACTGGTAGCCCAGCCGGCCCCGTCTATACTTCCCACATGCATCAACTCGACTTGCTCCGGGACCTGGTCATCCTGGTGGCGCTCGCGATTCCCGTGGTCGCAGTGGCGCAGCGGTTCCGAATCCCCACGGTCGTCGGATTCCTCCTCACGGGACTCGCCATCGGCCCCCACGCGCTGGGGTTCATCCGAGATTCCGAAGAGGTTGCCGGCCTGGCGGAGCTCGGCGTCGTGCTCCTCCTCTTCACCATCGGATTGGAACTCTCCCTTTCGCGGATCATTCGGTTGGGGCGCTCCGTGGTGCAGGGCGGCGGCGTGCAGCTGGTCGGGACCGCCATTCTGGGCGGGTTGCTCGCCATGACCATCGGTCTCGCCATCGAGCGTGCCGTGTTCTTCGGCATGCTGATCGCGCTCAGCTCCACCGCCATCGTGCTCAAGCTCTACGCAGACCGGCGCGAGCTCGATCTGCCGCACGGGCGGGTGGTGGTCGCGATCTTGTTGTTTCAGGATCTCTGCGTCGTGCCGCTCATGCTGCTGACGCCGCTGCTCGGCGGGGCGGACGAGGGGATCACCGCTGTGCTCCGTGCGACGCTGGTCAGTCTCCTGGTCGTCGGCGTCCTCGTCGCTGGTGGGCGGCTCGTCGTCCCGTGGGTGCTGGAGAACGTCGTGGGAGTTCAGAACCGCGAGGTGTTCACGCTGGCCATTATGTTCTTCGGACTCGGTGCGGCCTACGTGACCGCGATGTTTGGCCTGTCGCTCGCGCTCGGAGCGTTCATCGCCGGGCTGGTCGTGAGCGAATCGGAATACGGCCTCCAAGCTCTCTCCGACGTCATGCCATTTCGTGACACCTTCACGGGAATCTTCTTCATCTCGGTCGGCATGTTGGTGGACCTGAAGTTCCTCGCCAACAACGCGGCGTTCGTGCTGCTGCTCACCATGGGTATCGTGGCGCTCAAGGCATTCATGGGTGCCACGGCGACGCGCACCCTGGGCCGATCTCTTCAGGTGAGTATCGTGAGCGGCATCGGGCTGGCCCAGGTGGGGGAGTTCTCGTTCATCCTCGCGGTGGTCGGAAGCAGCGTGGGGTTGCTCGCCGATGACGTGTATCAGGTGTTCTTGGCCATCTCGGTGCTCTCGATGCTGGCGACACCGTTCCTCATCGCCGGCGCCGCCCCGATCGCCGAACGCATCTGTCGGTGGACACGGCAGCCTGCCCTGCAACTCACGACGCACGAGTACCAGGCCGTGTCGGTCCTTCGCGATCACGTCATCATTGTCGGATATGGCCTCATCGGTCACAACCTCGCCCGCGTGCTCAAGGCCGCAGAGATCCCCTACGTGATCCTCGAGCAGAACGGACAGATCGTGAGGAGAGCCCGGCTCGACCGCCAGCCGATCTTCTTCGGGGACGGCACGCGGCGCGATGTGCTCGAGCACGTTGGGATCGATCGCGCGCGCGCCCTCGTGTTTGCCATCAGTGCGTCGGCAGACACCCGCCGGGGTGTCGCGGTCGCGCGGCAACTCAATTCCGACGTCAGCATCATCGTCCGCACCCGCCTCATCACCGAGATCGAAGAGCTCCTGCGACTCGGAGCGAATCAAGTGATCCCCGAAGAGTTCGAGACGGCCCTCGAGATCTTCAGTCGCGTCCTCAGGCTGCTGGGCATTCCCGCCAACGTCATCGAGCGCGAGGTCCACGCCGTCCGCGGCGAGCAATACGAGATGCTGCGAGGGCTCTCTCTTCCCGACTTGCGCCTCGACGCGCTGCGGCACCTCGGCGTGCAGGTAAACGTCGAAACGGTGATGGTGGAGGATGAAGCTGAGGCGGTCAACGAAGATCCCGTGAGCCTGAGTCTCCGCCGCACGACCGGGGCCACCGTCATCGCCGTGATCCGCGATCGACAGACCCACCACATTCCGGACCCCGACTTCCGGTTCCACGCCGGTGACACGGTCGTGCTCGTGGGTACTGTCGACGCACTCGGTCAGGCGGTGCGCAGGTTCCGGGGCAGACTGGGAGGCCCACCGGACGGGAGCGCACCGGCGGGCGCCGACATCCCCGCCCACCCCCCGGCCTAACGGGCCGCGATCTGCCCCGCCAAGCGTACGGTGGTTGCGTGGATGTCCACCGTGTCGGTAACCCGTCGCGCATATCCGCCGCCCATGGTCACGGCCACCGGCAGCCGCGCGGCCCGACACGCTCCGAATACCAGCCGATCACGATTCGCGAGGCCCTCTTTGCTGAGCGCCAGCCGACCCAGTTGATCGTCCACGTACGGATCAGCACCCGCCACATACACCACGAGGTCCACCGGAGCCGACCGCAGCACGTCGTGGAGCGCCGTCTCGAGCACCGGGAGATACTCGTGATCGGCCATGCCATCCGGTAGCGGCATCGCGTAGCGCGCCTCCTCCTTCGCGAAGGGGTAATTGCCGGAGGCGAACAGGTCCAGCACGACCACAGTCGGATCGTCGCGGAAGATCGCCGCCGTACCGTTGCCCTGGTGGACGTCCAGGTCGACCACGAGCACCGGGCCAATACGTCCCTCGGCGCGAAGCGTGCGAATCGCCACGGCGACGTCGTTGAAGACGCAATACCCCTCGCCCCGATCGGGAAAGGCGTGGTGCGTCCCCCCGGCGAGGGTCACCGCCACCCCATCGGTGAGGGCCCTCCGACACGCGCCCAGGGTTCCCCCGACCGAGCGGCATGAGCGCTCGACGAGGCCCGGCGACCAGGGAAAGCCGAGTCGCCGCACTTCCCCGTGGCTCAGTGTTCCCTTCCTGACTCGCGTCACGTAGGTCGAACTGTGCACACGAGTCAGGTCCTCGTCGGTGGCGGCATCGGGGACCACGAGGCTCTCGAGCTCCACCACGAGATCGGCAACGAGCCGCTCCCGCAAGAGCCGGTATTTCAGCATGGGGAATCGGTGACCCTGTGGGAGCGAGACCTCGAACTGATCGGTGTAGTGAACCCGCATGCGCCCCTCTCGTGGCCAAGGATACCCCACGTCTGCAGTCCCGCACCCAATGTGATGTGTGTCCACCGCTCGACGTGAAGCCCGTCACAGCGAAAATGACCGATGAAAGCTTACACTGTGGGCGACATCCGCCCTAGTGACTACGACTGGAGTCTGTCATGATGAGTTCACGTCCAAACGACGGTTCCCGACTCGCCCGCGCCTCCGCAATGCTCGTGGCGACTGCACTGGCCGTTGGCGCGTGCGGCGATGCCGCTGCGCCCGGAGACTTCGACGCCGTTCAGACCAATCAGGCCGCGCTCGAAGCGCTGGGACCATTCGCTGGTAACCCGGCCATCGAAGCGATGGGCCTGCTGACCACCGCCATGCCGGACTTCGGGGCCGCTCCGGTCGCCCCGGCCATGCCGGCCGCTGACGGAATGCCCATCCCAGAGAACCTCCGGCTCCTCACGCAGGTCGCGCCGTTCCTGAGCCCGACGCAGCCGGCCGTGATCTTCCCGGCTGACCTCCTAGGCAAGACGCTGGTCTACAACGGCTCGACCGGCAAATACGAGGTCGCCCCGGACAGCACCACCGCGCCGGCCATCGGCATTCGCCTCATCCTGTATGCAGTCGATCCGATCTTCCATCAGCCCATCGATCCGCTCACACAGGTCGGGTATCTCGAATTGACCGACGAAGGGACCCCCGCGGCCGATCGCCTGGGGGCGATCGCCGTCGTGAACGGGATCACGTATCTGGAGTATCTGGCCAGCGCGGTGGTCACTACCTCCAGCCTCACCTTCACGGCCGAAGGCTACCTGTCGGATGGGACGACCCAGGTCGATTTCTCCCTGTCGCACACCTGGTCGCAGGTCGACGGATTCCACCTGTCGTACGCGATCGACGTTCCGTCGAAGGGCGTGGGCCTCACGGTCACGGCGAACCTCGATCCGCAATCCGAGATGGGGACGTACGAGCTGACCGTTTACGATGGCGGTAGCTCGGTCGTTCTGTCTGTCCAGGCCACCCCGACGAGCCTGACCGGCTCGGTCACCCATGGCGGGAACGTCGTGGTGAAGATCTCCGGCACGCCTGAGAACCCGGTGTTCACCGATGGCGCCGACAACCCGCTCACGGCCGAGCAGGTCCAGGCCCTGGGCGAGCTGTTCAACAGTGTCGGAGCGGTGATCGACGGATTCGACGACCTGCTGATTCCTGCGTATCTTGTGCTCCAGGTGAGTATCGGAGCCTAAGTATCGATGATCGGCAGGCTGCTACTTGGCGGCCCGTTCGTTGTGGCTCTGTTCACGGCGTGCGGGCCGCCAAGTGATTCTGGGGATCTCATATTCGTCGATGGCCGCGCCGTGACGGCTGTCGGCGATTCCGTGCTAGCCATCACTCGGCAGGGCCAGTCCTCCATCATCCTCCGCGACCGTCGGACCGGAGCCGTATACACGCGGGATTCGGAGGCCCTCCACAGCCCCCATCACGTCCAAGAACGGGACGGCATGTGGTACGTCTCGGATGTCGACGATGAGGGGGCCTGGATCGTCATCTTCGATGCGCAGTGGGAGGTCGTCGATCGCCTCAGCGTGGATACCCTGGCGACCGCGCCGCACCAGTTCGCCGTCCTACCCGATGGACGGATCGTGGTGGAGGGCAGGAACGCCCGACTCGTCGCGATCGACGGTGACAGCTTGCACACGTTCGCGCTGTTCGACCCCGCCACGCGCACGGGGCTCGTGGTGGCCGCGCTGGGAGGCGTCATTCATGCCGTTCCCGACCGCTACATCACGCTGTACAACGCCAACGGCAACGTCCGGTGGCGACTCCCCTGGAAATGGCACGATGAGGTCTTCGTGAGCGATCTGTCCGTGGACGCGCACGGCCGGATCCACATGCTCGCAAGCGAGGGAGGAGCGCGCAGCCGCTTTGTCTGCTTCACCCTCTCCCCAACGACGGGGGAAGTGGTCCGATGGTCGGAGCCCGGTCCGGCGGCGACGTTCCTCGCAACCCCGCTGGGCGAGATCGTGCCCGACAGTGTGGACCACTGGTTGCGGCGGTGAAGGCGGGTTAGTACTTGAGGCCGGCCGAGTCGGCGAACTGCCGTAGCGCCTCCACCTGGGCCGGCGTGAGATCCTCGGGGATCGTCACGGTGACCTCGACGATCTGATCGCCCCGTGTGTTTCCCTTGGCAATGCCCTGCCCACGAATACGGAAGCGCCGTCCCGGCTGCGTGCCAGGCGGAATGTTGAGGACCACTCGGCGACCATCGATTGTGCGCACCTTGATCTTGGCGCCGAGCACCGCCTGCACGAGGTTGACGGGCACCGTGCAGTGCACGGCGAGGCCTTCCCGACGGAAGAACCGGTCGGGCGCTACCTGGAAGGTGACGATGAGATCGCCCGGCGGACCGGCGTCAGAGCTTCGCTGTCCCTGGCCCTTGAGGCGCACTTTCTGGCCGGAATCGGTGCCGGGCGCGACCGTCACCAGCAGCCGCTTGTTCACATCGATTTCCGCGGATCCGCTGCATCGTCCGCACGCCTGGCTCGGGATCTTGCCGCGGCCGCGACAGGCGGGACACGGCCGCGTGACCGCAAACCCGCCCTGCCCGAACGTGACGGTGCCCCGTCCCTTGCATTCCTGGCAAATGTCGACCTTGGCCCCGGCTGCTGCCCCCGTGCCGCCACACACGGGGCAAGCCTCCGTCACGGCCACCGTGACAGGGATCTTGCCACCCAGCGCCGCCGTGCGAAACGGGATCTCGGCCGACACCTCGATCGGGTCGGCGCCGGCCGATCGCTTTCCCTTGCCGAAGATGGAAGAGAAGAGATCCCCCAGGCCGCCGAATCCCGGGAATCCCCCGAAATCGACGTCCTCCATCCGAACCGACCCGCCACGCGACGTCCGGCCGAATCCACCGCCGCTGGGTGAAAACGCGCCGTACTTCCGCATGGTGTCGTACTTCTTGCGCTGTGCTTGATCACTCAGTACGCCGTAGGCCTCCCCGATCTCCTTGAAGCGCTCGGCGGCCGAGTCGTCACTGGGATTGGCATCTGGATGGTACTTCTTGGCGAGCCGCCGATACGCCTTCTTGATCTCGGCTTCGGGGGCCTTTTCGGAAACCCCTAGCACACGATAGTAGTCCTTGGCGGGCGGCATCGGTCAGGTCCTAGGCGTCCGCGGTGGTCCCTTCAGCCTGCTGCTCCCCCTCGATCCAGACGACAACACGCGCCGGACGGAGCAGCACCTCGCCAAGCCGGTATCCCGGCTGAAGCACGGAGCCCACCGTTCCCGGCAGCCCGTCTCCGCTGGCCGGTCGGGTCGCCACGGCTTCGTGGAGGTTCGGATCGAACGGTTCGCCTTCGGCACCGACGCGCTGAAACCCGGCGTGCTCCAACTCCCGCATCAGCTTCTGCTCCACGAGATGCACGCCGTTGATGACGTCGTGGACGGTGGCGTTGGCAGCCTCCAGTGCCACGACGCGCCCCAGGTCGTCCAGCGCCTCCAGCAGCTTGCGGGCAAACTCCGCCTGCGACCGCTGCCGGAGCTCGGCGCGCTCACGAACGGCCCGCTTGCGGAAATTGTCGAATTCGGCGGCCAGACGCAGATAGCGATCATTCTGCTCCTCCAGCTCCGCCGCCAGCCGCTCTACGGCCTCCGACGCCTCGACCCTCTCCACCCCCTCGTCTAGCTCATCCGGGGGGGTCGCCACTTCGGCAACACCCGGCTCATCTCTCACCGGCTCGTTGGCCTGCTGCACAGATGTCTCCTCCACGGCCTCACCGTCTTCCACTGACTTTCTTCGTTTTCGGCTCATTCGTCACTCGACTGGTCTGCTGGCCTACTTCCGGAACCTTGCATTATAGCGTCCAGAGCCAGAACCGTACCAAGGATGTCTGCCAATCCGACGGCCCTGGGTGCGCCACCGCTACGACCGGGCAAGGAGCAAACGCAGCAGGTCGAGGGCCGCCTGAGTGCTGCGGGACCGTACTTCTTGTCGCGAGCCTGGTAGGTGCAGGGTCCTCACCACCGACCGCTCCAGGGCTCGGGCGGCGACCACGACTGTACCGACCGGCTTTTCCGGGGTCCCGCCAGACGGTCCGGCCACGCCGGTCACGGCAATCGCCGACTCGGTGTGAAACCGCTTGGCAACGCCCTCGGCCATCGCGAGAGCCACCACTTCGCTGACTGCGCCCTCGGCGGCCAACACAACCGGCGGTACACCGAGGTCCCGGGCTTTCGAATCGTTGGCATAGGCGATGATGCCCCCGACGAACACGTCCGACGCCCCTGGGATGGCAGTCAGTCGGGAGCCGACCATGCCCCCGGTGCACGATTCGGCCACGGCGAGGCGCCACCCTCGGGCCCGGAGGCCCGCCAGCACGACCTCGGCGAGATCGACCTCTCCCGGACCGTAGTAGCGCTCTCCGATGGCATCCTGGATGCGGGCAGCGGCCCGGAGCAGCGGGCCGTCCCCGTCCCCCTCCCCCTCCCCCTCCCCCCGGTCCGCCACCTGGGCGGTGAGCCGCAGATCAACCCCTTCCCAACCAGGCAGATAGGCCAGGCTCACCCCCTCAAGCCCGGGCTCCAGGCCAGCCAGCAGGTCGGCCAGCCCCGATTCGGTGACACCTGTCGTGCGGAGCGTGTGAGAACGGATGGGCCACCCGCGGTGGCCTTCCCGGCTCATGAGCCCTTCGATGAACGGCACCACGTGGTCCCCGAGCATCTGCCGCATCTCGGCGGGAACCCCGGGCAACAGCACTGCCGTACCGAGTGGGCCCTGGAGAATGAGGCCGGGCGCGGTGCCGCGGGCGTTCGGGATCCTGGTGGCCCCTCGCGGGAATTCTGCTTGGGAGCGGTTGCTGAGGGGCATAGGCGCGCGCCGGAACCGGGCGAAACGGCGCGTCAGCGCCCCCAGATAGGCCTCGTCGAGCTCGAGCGGCGCTCCGAACAGCCGGGCCACAGCCGTCTTGGTGACGTCGTCTTTGGTCGGACCCAGACCGCCGGTCACCACGGCTAGCTTCGTGTGGCGCAGACTGCCTGCAACCGCATCGCGAATTGCGCGTTCGTCGTCCCCCACGGTGACGCGGCGTGTTACGCGTGCGCCCACGGCCGCGAGAGCGCGGGCAATGTCTGCGGCGTTGCTGTCGAGGGTGAAACCGAGAAGGAGCTCCGTGCCGACCGTGACGATCTCAAGCTCCATCGTGCGACGTGCCCTGCGCGGTCGACGCTCCCCGAAACAGCCTCCGATATCGATACACGTAGTACACGAGCGAGTAGGCGGTGAGCAGGACCGCTCCCGCCAGCGTGATGGCAACCACGGTACCGTGGAACTGCTCCCAGAACGAGCCGAGCCACCCGCCCTGCCATCCGAATGCGGCACGCATGTCTTTCCACGCGAACCACAGGATCGTGGCACCGATGAAGACGTCCTGCACAATCGTCTTGATCTTCCCGGCCTTGGCCGCCGCGATCACCACCCCGCGGCGTTTGGCGACCTGGCGGAACACGGTCATCACGACTTCTCTGCCGACCAAGAGCAGCGCGACCCACAGGGGGAGGTTCCCCCACCATGGAATCTCGTACTGTCGCATGGGATAGCGGCTGATCCAGTAGATGGGGATCAGCGTGGCCACGAGCAGCAGTTTGTCGGCGAGCGGGTCGAGGAGTTTGCCGAGGTCGGTGATCTCGCCACGTTCGCGTGCCAGGCGCCCGTCGTAGATGTCGCTGATCGCCGCCGCGAGGAACACCACGAACGCGATGAGTTTTGGCGTATACCCCCTGATGAACGGCAGGAGCGCAATGACTGGCGCCAGTGCGATGCGCGCAACGGTGAGGATGTTGGGCAGAGTCCAGATCACCGCGGACCCCTCAGCTCAGCGTGCGGAGCACCATCTTGGCGACCGCCTTGAGCGTGTCGAAAACACCGTCTCCGGTAATCGCCACCGACTCGAAATACGGCGCCCGCTGGATCCAGACACCGTCCCGCTGCTCGATGAGCGATTCGCCGGCGTGCCGCGGATCGGGCACGGGTTTCTGCTTGCTCGGCTCGGTAACTTCCCAGCCGGGGTTGACCTGTCCCTGCAGCTCGCGAATGGGTGCGGCGTTGGGGAGGTCACGCTTGTTGTACTGAATGACGAAGGGGAGCTTGGTGAGGTCGTACCCGTACTCCGACATGTTGTCGTACAGATTCTGCATGGACTCTGCGTTCGCCTCCATGCGCTCGACTTGACTGTCGGCGACGAACACGATGCCGTCGACCCCCTTGAGGATGAGCTTGCGCGACGCGTTGTAGTAAACCTGCCCCGGCACCGTGTACAGGTGGAAGCGGGTCTTGAACCCGCGAATCGTCCCCATATCGACGGGTAGGAAGTCGAAGAAGAGCGTCCGCTCGGTTTCGGTGGCGAGCGATACCATCTTCCCCCGCGTTTCCGGGGCGACTTTGGTGTACACGTGTTCGAGGTTCGTGGTCTTACCGCCCAGCCCCGGCCCGTAGTACACGAGCTTGCAGTTGATCTCGCGAGAGGCGTAGTTGATCATTGACATGGTCGAACGAGCCTCCGCCTAATCCCCGAATAGTCTGTCAATCTCGTCTTCGGCTCCCGCGAGCGGGCCGCTGGGTCGCTGCTGCGGCCCACCGGCCTCCGCCGATGCCGCTCGACGGAAGATCTGCTCGAACAGCGCAGCGAGATCCGCCACGGTCTGCTTGACGCGCAGCCGCACCAGCCCGACCGTGGTCCGCTCGTCGAAGAGCACGACGAGAATGACGCGCCGCGCGACGTCGGCCAGATACATCGACTCGTGCTCCCCCTGGTGGAAGAGCGAGGCAAACTCCGGCTCGCCGATCATCTTGGCGAGCTGGTCGTTGGCGCTGAAGTCGGCGGCGGTCAGCGACGCGAACGCGGTGGGGTCGAACGAAAGCTGCTCCCCCGTACTCGCGAGTAGCTGACCGGCGCGATCAACCAGCAGCGCGCACCGTGCGTTCGACTCCTTTAGGAGTGAAGCCAAATGCGCGGTGATCTGCCGATGGTGGCGCTCGTCCAGCGACCACGTGCCCGCACCAGTCATCCGGTCCTCACCTCAGCGAGTCTCGCTTCCATGCGCCGAACGATCCGTTCCGCGCGGCGACGCAACATGGGATGCTGCTCCCACGTCAGGTAGTCGTGCAACAGGCGAACCGCTTCGACCGAGGGATGCTTACCCACATAGCTCAACGCCGAAAGGCGCCGCAGCGGGCGACCGCTGAACAAGGCTCGGCGATGCCGTCCGACCGACTGCTGTGCCAACACGGCGCCGACGACCGCCCCGACCCCGAAGCCCACCACCAACACCTGCACTCGCCGGCTCATGATCACTCCATTTCGCGCCGTGCTGCGAGGGCCCGTGCGATCGTGACGTTGTCGGCATATTCGAGGTCGCCGCCCACCGGCAGGCCCAACGCGATGCGGGTCACGCGCACGCTCTGTGCCTCCACGATTCCCCGCACGTACGTCGCCGTCACTTCTCCCTCCATCGAGGGATTGGTCGCAACGATCACTTCGCGGACGGACGAGCCGTTGGACAGGCGCGCGCGGAGTCCGTCGAGGCGGAGGTCGTCCGGACCGATGCCGTCCAGGGGCGACAAGTGACCGCCGAGTACGTGGTACACGCCGCGGTACTCCCCGGTCCGTTCGATCGCCCCGATGTCGGATGCTTCTTCGACCACGCACACGGTTGAGCGATCGCGACGCGTGTCCTCGCAGATCACGCAGGGATCCGTCTCTCCCAGGTTCCCGCACACCGAGCAGGGGCCAACCCGCGTGGCGACGGCGTCCAGGGCGCGAGCCAACCGTCGACCGGCCTCGGGCGGCTGTTTCAGCAAGAAGTACGTGAGACGCGTCGCGGTCTTTCTCCCGATGCCCGGGAGCTTGCTCAACTCACCGATCAGATCCTCGATCGCCGCCACGGCTTAGATCGGGAATTGGAACGGAAGCGGCATCCCGCCTGCGATCTTCTTCAGCTCGGTCCGGTACAGGTCCTCCGCACGACGCTGCGCGTCGGCGACGGCCGCGAGCACCAAATCCTCCAACATCTCGACGTCGGCATCGGTGAGCGCCGCGGGGTCGATCGACACCGACCGCACCTGTCCCCGGCCGTCCGCAGTGACCTTGACCATACCCCCACCGGCCGAGCCGGTAACGCTCTGCTCGGCGAGTTCCGTCTGCATTTGGGTCAGCCGTCCCTGCATCTGCTGGCCCAGTTGAAGAAGCTGAGAAAGATCAGCCATAGGTGTGTGGTGAGAGTTCTAGGTTTCCCGACCCGAACGTGCAAGCTACCCTACCCCCAGAAGCCTCGCAAGTTACTCCAGGAGTTCGAGATCCAGCGCTTCGGCAGCGGCGTCCAAGGCCGGATCTTTCTCGCGGTAGAGCCGCAGTCGCCGCTCCCGATCCGACGCCTCGTCCAGGCGCCGCACCTGCGGCTCCGCCGACGTGGATGGCTCGGTCCCAGCCGCCTTGAACGTGGTGCGCACCCTCCGGCCGACGACCGCCTCGATCGCACCAGCCACGACGGCGCTGGTGCGTGCCAGCCCCTCGACTTGGGCCTCGCTCCCCCCCACTTCGATGACCAGCTCGTCGCCGTCGAGTGCGACGGGCACGGCGTCCGTGAGCGCCTCACGCAACATCCGTCGCCGCCGGGAGACTTCGTCCAACACTGCCGGCCAGTGGGTGCCGAGATGCTCCATCGTGAGCGGTCCCTCGGCCGGAGCCGTCGGCTGAGCCCGTGGGGCCCGCTCGGTCTCGCTTGGGGGGGCGGGCGCGGGCGTCGGCACCGTGTCGTCCCGCGGGGGGGCCGTTCGGCGACGTGACGGCAATGCCTTGGTCACCCCACCAGGTTTGGCGGGCCGGACGTCACCCAGGGCATTGAGGATGTCGCCGAGCGCCACCGTGCGATCGAGCAGCGTCCACTGGAGGAGCAACACCTCCACCTGGAGCCGGGCATTGGGGCTCCGGCGGATCGCGGCTTCGGCGTCGTTCAGAAGCTTGAGCATCCGCAGCAGGTCGCCCGCCGCGTGGTCCGGCGCATGTCGATCGATGGCTCCACGGAGGACCTCGGTTACACCCTCCGGCTCACCCCCCAAGAGGCGGACGAGGAACGCCCGCAAGACCTCTCCGGCGCCACCCATGAACTCCGCCAGGTCTACGCCTGCCTCGACCAGTCGGGCCACGTACGGGAACACTCCGGCCGAGTCGCCACCGGCCACGAGATCGAGCAGTTCAGCGTACATCTCGTCGTCGATGAGACCGAGTGCTTCCCGGACCCGCGCGGCCGAGATGCGACCCTCCCCGAATGCCACCGCCTGATCCAGCATCGAGAGCGCATCCCGCATCCCGCCGCGCGCCACCCGCGCGATGAGCTGCAGGGCCTCGGGCTCGATCTCGATCGCCTCCTGTTCTGCGACAAACTGCAGCCGCTGGACGATCGTGGTAGGTCCGAGCCGTCGGAAATCGAACCGTTGCACCCGGCTCAGGACCGGGGCGGCCGTATTGGCGATCTTCTGCGGTTCGGTGGTCGCAAAGACGAACACCACACGGGGCGGCGGCTCCTCGAGGATCTTGAGGAGCGCGTTCCAGGCTTCCCGCGTGAGCATGTGGGCTTCGTCGATGATGTACACCTTGAATCGCCCGGCACCGCTCGGCGCATAGGAAGCGCGCTCACGCAGGTCCCGTGCGTCGTCTACGCCGCGATTGCTCGCGGCGTCGATCTCGACCACGTCGAGGTTCGCTCCACCAGACCAGATGCGGCGACAGGACTCGCACGTGCCGCATGGCTCGCCGTCGTTCCCTCGTGCCTCACAGTTGAGGGCCATCGCCAGAATGCGGGCGGCGCTCGTCTTTCCAACGCCGCGAGGACCCGTCAGCAGGTACGCGTGGGCCACGCGGTCTCGTGCGACCGCGCCGCTCAACCCCACCGCGACATGCGCTTGGGCAACTAGGTCGACGAACCGCGTGGGTCGGTATTTCCGGGCGAGGGCGAGATACGTCATTGGGGATTGAAGATAAGTGCCCCAGGCACCCCGAAGCGACCCGTGACATCACTTAGCGCTGCTACCTGCACGGTCCTGACGCGGTTCGCGCGCACGGGCCCCCCGGACCTGGGGCACCCGAAAGGTAGCCCCGCCGACCGGCACTCGGCAGTGCCGGTGCTCGTGCCACGCTGCTACTCGGTCCCTCCCCAGCTCGCCCACGTGCTGGGGAAAACGAGGACGAGCAGGGTGTAGAACTCGAGCCGCCCTAGCAGCATCAGGAGCGACAGCACCAGATGGGCAGCACTACCCAGATTTCCGTAGTGAGACGCGGGCCCGACCTCACCCAGCCCGGGGCCGATGCTGCTCATGGCCGCCAAGGACGCGCTGAGGGCAGTAACCAGATCCTCGCCCATGGCCGCTAGCAGTAGCGTGCCAATCCCGTGGGTCACGACGTACAGCGCGAGGAACGCCAGAACGTTGTGCAGCACCTCCGGCCGCACCGCGCGTCCGCCCAGCTTGGTGACCACCACGGCGCGGGGATGCAGCACCTTGCGGATCTCTCCGGCCACGTGCTTGAGCACGACGCCGGTCCGGACCGACTTGAAGCCTCCTCCGGTGGATCCACCCATCGCACCCATGAACATGAGCCCCAGCAGGATCACTTGGGCAAACGCGGGCCACAACCCGAAGTCGGCCGTCGCAAACCCGGTAGTGGTGTGGACCGCGGTCACGTTGAACATGGCTTCGCGCGCCGCGTCCGCGCCCCACCCGCCGCGGGAGACACCGAGTGCGACGAACACCATCGCCCACGCCACCGCCATCGATCCCACGTACCAGCGCCATTCCTCGTCGCGCACCCACGCGCCGAGCCGCCCGCTCAGCACTCGATAGTGGAGGGTGAAGTTCGTCCCCGCCACGATCATGAACAGCATCGTGACCCATTGCGTCACGGCCGAAAACGCACCCATGGACGCGGTGCGCGTCGAAAACCCCCCGGTGGCTAGGCAGCTCATGGCGTGGTTCACGGCCTCGAACACGTCCATGTCGAGTAGGAGGTAGAGCCCGGCGAGCATCGCCGTGAGGAGAGCGTACACGCCCCACAACAGCCGCGCGGTCGATGCGATCCGCGGCCGGAGGCGGTCGCTCGGAATCCCTGGAGCCTCGGCGTGGAATAGCTGTGCCCCCCCCATGCCGAGAAGCGGGAGGATCGCCACGCCAAGTACGATGATCCCCATACCGCCGAGCCAGTGGCTGATGCTGCGCCACAGAAGAATGCTCCGCGGGAGATCTTCGATGATCGGGAAGATGGTGGCACCGGTCGTCGTGAAGCCCGAGACGGACTCGAACACGGCACCGGCCACGGTGGGGGCCGTGCCGGTCACGATGAAGGGCACGGCCCCCGCCAGCACGATGGCGATCCATCCCAGACCGACGATCGCCACGCCCTCACGCGGATTGATCCGGATCTCCCGGGGGGTGAGGCGCCAGAGGCCGAGGCCGAGCACCGCCGTGCCCAGTGATGCCGCCATCCAGGGCACGAAGAGTCCTTCCCCGGCGGCGTAGACCGTGGGGAGCAGCATGGCCCCCGCCGTCCACATAAGGAGGGCCCCGATGACATGCAGAACCTCGCGGAGGTTCACGCCGGGAAGTACTCGCTGACGGCCTGGGCGGCTTCCGGCAGGGTGAACACGACGACCGAGTCACCGACTTCGATCCTGTCGTGCCCTCGCGGGACGACCACCTCCGTCCCGCGGACGATGGCGGCCACAATCGCGCCGGCGGGGATGCCAGCTTCCGCGAGCGACTTCCCGGCGATCGGTGACGCCGGGGAGACCGTGAACGCGATGGCTTCAGCGTCGCTCCCCTCGAACGTCGCCACCCGGGTCACGCTGCCCCGCCGCACATGACGCAGGATCGCGTTCGCCGCGGACAGCCTGGGGCTCACGGCGGCGTCGAGGCCGATGTGTCGGGCGAGGGGGATATAGTCCCGCTTATTGACCAGCGTGATGACCTGGCGTGCGCCGGCGCGCTTGGCGACCAGCGAGGACAGGATGTTGATCTCGTCATGTTCTGTCAGGGCGACGAACCCGTCCGCGCCGCCGACGCCCTCGAGCTCGAGCAGCTCGACGTCCGTGGCGTCGCCGTGCAGCACGAGCACCTTGTCGAGCTCCTCCGCGAGATCCTGGGCTCGCTGCCGGTCCTCGATCAGCAGGGTCGTCTGCACCCGGTGCTGTTGCAGCAGGTGGGACAGGTAATACGCCTCGGTGCTTCCGCCGGTGACCATCACGCGTCGAACCGTGGCAGGCTGATAGCCCACCAACTCCAGTGCCGTCGCCACCTCCCCCGCCTTGGTGGCCACGAACAGATGGTCACCGACGCGGATCTCCGTGTCGCCTCTGGGCACGATGGTCGCGCCGTCGCGCTCCACCGCGACCGTGAGGATGGGCCGGTCGCCATGCTCCGCGGCGAGATCGACCAGCCGCCGGCCGGCAACGGGTGCCCCGGGTGCCACCATCAAGCCCAGCAGCTGCACCGCTCCGCCTGCGAACACGGCCACGTCGGTCGCGGCCGTGGTCTTGAGGAGGCGAACGGTCTCGAGCGCCAGCTCCCGCTCGGGGTTGATCAGCACGTCGACGCCGAATGCCGCCGGTCGCAGGTTGCGGGCATCGCGATAGAACGTGGGGTTGGACACCCGCGCGACTGTTGTGAGCGCCTCGACCTCCCGCGCACTCATGCACGTGACGAGGTTCACCTCGTCCACGTTGGTCACGGCGAGCAACAACGCCGCCTTCTGAATGCCGGCTTCCTCCAGGGTGGCCATACTCGTTCCACTTCCCTCGACCACCGCGACGTCCAGATGATTGGCGACGTATTCGAGACGCCGGGGCTCCACGTCCACGACGACGACGTCGTGCTGGAGTCCGACAAGCCGATCCGCCACGTGGTAGCCGACTTCCCCCGCACCGACAACGACGACATGCATGGAGATCAGCCCCCTGTCCGATCGACGCGAAGGACCTTGGCGATCGTGTCGTCTCGTCCGACCACAATCGCGAGATCCGACTCCTTGAGTGGCGTGTCCGGGTCCGGGACGGGCTGCAACGTGTCGGTCAGCACGTCATACAACGCGACCACGTTGATGCCGTGTCGCTTGGGAAGCTCCAGATCACGCAGCGAGTGCCCGATCCACTGATCCGGGATCGCCACCTCCTGCATTGAGTAGCCCCGAGACAGGGGGAGGTAGTCGAAGACCGCCTTGGAACTGATCCGGTGAGCCAAACGCAGCGCCGCTTGGCGAGCGGGGAATACCGTGTCCGACACTCCGATGGATTCGAACACGCGAGCCGCCTCGTGGCTCGCGACCTTTACAAAAATCTCCCGCACGTGGAGATCCTTGAGCGCCTGCGCTACCAGGACGCTGGCTGCCAAGTTCTCGCCTGTGCTGAGAATGGCCGCGTCGACCCCGTCTGCGCCGAGGTCCGCTAGCAAGGCCGGGTCGGTGGCGTCACCCACGATACCTCGCGTCACCATCTCCGCGTGACGGTCGACGACGGTGGGATTGGCATCGATGCCGATCACTTCGTGGCCCATTTGATACAGCGTCTGCGCCGCCCAAGAACCGAAGTGGCCCAACCCGACGACCAGAAAACGAGACATCCGGGAACCGCCTCCTATCGGACTCGTGGAGCCGAACATCAGCCGACGACAACGTCTTCGAACGCGTGCCGATAATGTGCCCGGCGGCGCTGGGCCGCAATCGCCATGGACGCCGCGAGTGTCAGCGGGCCAACACGGCCCAGGAACATCAAGAACGTAATGACCAGTTTGCCCGCCGTGGTGAGAGCGGCGGTGAGACCCATCGATAGGCCGACGGTTCCGAACGCGCTGGCCGCTTCGAAGGTGGCCCGCACCAGGAGGGTGCGGTCCTGCACGTTCACAGGGAGCTCGGAGATCATGAGCACGAACACGGCGGCCGCGAGCACAGCAACCGTTCCCACGGCGAGCCCCGTGGCGAGTGCGACATGCTCGGGTCGCACCGTACGATGGCGGGCCGAGACCTCGCGTTTGCCTCTGAGATGGGAAACGAACAGGAGCGCCAGAAGCGCCGCTGTGGTGGTCTTGATGCCGCCGGCTGTCGATCCGGGGGACCCCCCAATGACCATCAAGAGGATCGTGAGCACCACGGACGTATCCGAGATGGTGCCGTAATCCACGGTATTGAAGCCCGCGGTCCGCGCGGTCACCGACATGAAGGCAGCGTTCAGGGCTCGGGTCACGACGCCCATGCCCCCCAACACATTAGCCGCCTCGAAGACGTAGAACAGCACGGCGCCGCCGACGAGGAGCACCACCGTGGTCGCCAGCACCAACGTCGTGTGGAGCGACAGCCGGCGCGTGGTGCGCGGGACGACCCGAACCCACACATCGGTCAACACGACGAATCCCAGGCCGCCCAGAACGATGAGCGCGCTGATCGTCGCCAGGGTCGGCAGGTGCTCTCGAAACCCGACGAGGGATGTCGAGAAGGTCGAAAACCCCGCGTTGCAGAACGCCGAGATCGCGTGGAACACTGCCGGCCAGACGGCACGCGCCCATCCCATCTCCCCGCCCCACGACAGCCACAGCACCATGGCACCCGCCCCCTCCGCGATGAAGGTGACGACCACGACGGCGCGCAGCACCGCACGGGGGCTCCCGAACCGGCGGGGCAGGTGTTGCCCAACGGACTGGCCCACGGCCATGGTGGGCCGCCGCCCGAGCGCCAGGATGATCAGGGTGGCAATCGTCAGAATCCCCAGACCGCCCAACTGGATCAGCCAAGCGATCCAGGCTTGCCCCCACCCAGTGAAGAACGTCGCGGTGTCGACCACCACCAGGCCGGTCACGCAGACAGCGCTCGTGGCAGTGAACAGCGCATCGATCACCGAGAGCCGCGGTCCAACGTACAGGCCTGGAAGCAACAGGAATCCGAGCGTCCCCACGCCAATGAGACCCGCGAACGACAGGGCAAGGAGCTGAACGGCGGGGAGTGTGGCACGCCTCGTCCGACCCTCCAACTCTGTATCGAAGACCCACCGAAACCGCGGGTGCACTGGGTCGGCGTCCTACGACGCCAACACCCGGGCGATCGTCCCCCCCGCCCAGGTCACGTCGTCCGCCGACACGTCGAGGTGGGTGACGGCCCGCAGTCGCGTGGGGCCGAACGGCACGAGCAAGACGCCCTCCACAGCCAGACGGGGCAACACCGCGTCGGCCGACAGACCGTCGCCGACGAGATCCAACATGACGATGTTCGTTTCCGGAGTGAGCGGACGCACTGCCTGGTGGCCGGCCAGGGCATTCGCCAATGCCACGGCGTTCGCGTGATCTTCGGCCAGTCGATCAAGATGGTGCTCGAGAGCGAAGAGCCCAGCAGCACCCAGAATCCCGGATTGTCGCATCGCCCCGCCGAACCGCCGCCGTGCCTCGCGCGCCTCGTGGATGAACGCCGCACTGCCGGCGAGACAACTGCCCACCGGACACCCGAGGCCCTTCGACAGCGAGACCATGAGCGACGCCGCACCTCGCGCGACCCGCGCCGGCGGCACCGAGAGTGCCGTGGCGGCGTGCCAGAGCCTCGCCCCGTCCAGGTGCAGCGGCACGTCCCGGTCCCGCGTCAGCGCCACCAGCGCATCCCACACGGCGAGGGGCATCACTTTGCCGCCAGCGGCGTTGTGGGTGTTTTCCGCAGCAACCAGGCTGATACGCGGTACATGGGGGGATGCCGGGCGCCAGGCGGCCGTCGCCAGCTCCGCCGTTAGAAGACCATCTGGCGTCGCGACCGGTCGTATCTGCGCACCGGCCAGACCGGCAATGCCCGCCATCTCGTACAACACGAGATGGGCATTCGCCTCGAGAAGGACCTCCGTGCCCCGATCGGCGTGGAGCCACACCGCCGTCTGGTTAGCCTGCACGCCCGAGGGGAAGAAGAGCGCGGCCTCCATGCCCACGAGGTCGGCAATCCGTTCCTCCAGACGACGGGTCGTGGGATCGCCGTCGAGCACATCGTCACCGACCTCCGCCTCGACCATGGCCCGGCGCATGGCTGGCGACGGTCGCGTCACGGTGTCGCTGCGGAGATCGACGACGCGGGGAGCCGGCGTCATGTCCCACCCGCGCCCAGAAGGCCCGCTCTCACGCGAGGATCTCCCGCTGCTCCCGTTGGCGCCGCACGAGATCGTACGTCTCAGCCACCTCCGCGCCGACGAGGAACACGCACGACATCGCATACACCCAGAGCACGAAGAGCAACACCGCAATGGCGTTGGCGTCCGAGATGAGCTGGTCGATCGTGGCCGTGTTAGAGAGGTAGGCGCTGTACCCCCGCTTTGCCAGCTCGAACCCCAACGACGCAACGGCCGCAGCGACCACGGCCGTGTCCGGCCGCATGCGTCGGGTGGGGGCGATGGTGTAGATCACGTAGAACAAGAGAACCCCGAGCGCATAGGTCGACACGGTCGCCGCGAACCGGCCGAGCCAGGGAACCTGCGCGAACCGGAGCGTGAGGTAGGCGTTCGCCACCACCAGTACCAGCGTCACGAGCACGAGGTAAAGATCGATCATCTTGCCGCGCAGGTAGGACCGCGTCTCCGACGTGTCGAATACCTCGTTCAGCGCGGCACGGGTGCCGCTGAAGAACCTGGTTGCCAGCACGAGAAACAGCGGGATACCGAACACCGACAGCTGGGCGCGGCTGTCGATCACCGACGTCAGGATGCCCTCGGCCCGGCGGATGGGCCCCTCGGCGGCGCTGGATGAACGGGGCAGCAGGCGATCCAGCAGGGCAGTGAGGTCCTGCATCGCCGGATCCCCGGTCGAGTGCAGGACCTGCCCAAGCACCGCCAACAACAGCAGAATCAACGGGAGCGACGCCAACAGTGCGTCGAACGTCATGGCGCTCGCCAGGAAGAGTACCTTGTCATCGTAGGCACCCCAGGTCACCCGGCGCACAAAGCCCAGCGGCGACGATGCCCACCCCCGACGCCGTGCGGACGGCACGACTCGTTCCGTCTCTCAGCTCAGGTCGTCTCGTCCTCTTCCCCGCGCGCCGCGCGCGCTTCCTGCAGGCGCCGCTCCAGCTCGTCGCGCGCCGTGTGAACGGCAGCTCGGCCGGCATCGACGGCATCGTGCGCTCCGGCTCGCTTCTCGCGAAACGTCCGACGCGCGGACTCGACGCCCTGCTCCATGCGCTCCTTGGCGCGATCATAGCCGTCACCGAGCCGATCCTGCAGCTCCTCAGCCTTGGCCTGAGCGTCGTCGCGGAGTTTGAGCCCGCGGGTCCGCAACACTTCCCGTGTCTCTTCGCCACTCTGCGGCGCGAGGAGCAGCGCTGCTCCCGCCCCGATCAACAACCCGAGGAAGAACCCACCCAATCCACCACTGGATTTCTCGATGATGATCACCGGCTTGTCATCCCTCACATGGGGCATGCTGATCTCCCTCCCTTCCGTCCCCTCTCTCGGGAACCACTGAAGGCGGACAGAGATATGAACCGCTCAGAACACGAGCCATGCGACGCTGAGCGGTCCGTGAAAAATGCCCTCGATCCCCGAGTCGAATCGAGCGGCGCTACGTGCTTGTGCCCCTTGAAATTACCATCCCGCGAGATCGCCGTCAAAACGGAACGACGAGCCCATCATAGGCCGGTGCGATCCCCTCCGGCAACCGCGTTTCGAGCCAGGCATGCGCATAGCGGTGCGTCAGATGAGTGATGAACGTCCGGCGGGCACCGACCCGACGCGCGACCTCGACTGCCTCGTCGAACGACAGATGCGTCGGGTGTGGGCGTTCGAAGAGCGCGTTGATGACCAGCACGTCGACCCCCTCGAGCGCGGAGTACGCCGCGTCGCTCACCATTTTGACATCGGTGAGGTAGGCGGCGCGACCGACTCGGTACCCGTAGACGCGCGAACCTCCGTGATCGAGCTCGACGGGCAGCACGGACACGGCATCCACCTGCACCGCCTGGAGCGGTGCGATGCCGATCGGCCGCAACTCCGGCTTGTTGGTGCCGGGCGTCGGCTCCACGGACGGGTCGAAGATGTACGAGAAGCGCCGCGCCAGCTCAGCGAGCGTGTCCGGTGGGCCGTAGACCGCCAACGGACCCCGACGGACCGACATCGCCCGAAGGTCGTCGATCCCGGCGACGTGATCGGCATGCTCGTGCGTGTAGAACACGGCGTCCACCCCGGCGATGCCGGCGCCGACCAGCTGCAACCGCAACTCCGGCGGTGTATCGACCAGCAGGCGCACCCCACGCGTCTCGATCACGGCCGCTGTGCGGGTCCGCCGGTCCCGCGGATCGTCGGATCGGCACACCGCACAGTCGCATCCGACCACGGGCACGCCGAACGACGTGCCCGATCCGAGAATCACCATCCGTCCGCTCAAATCGTCTCCACCTTGAGCAGGTTGGTGGTCCCCGGCACGTGGAACGGCACTCCGGCCGTGACGACGATGCGATCCCCTTCCCGCACCACCCCGCGAGCGAGGAGTGCGTCCCGCGCTTTGCCCAACATCGTCTCGTAGGTCGGCGCATCCTCCACTCGGGTCGGCATCACGCCCCAGACCAGCGCCAATCGTCGGCAGGTCTCAATATCGGTGGAGAGGCCGACAATCGGGATCGTCGGACGATGGGCAGCGATCTTGCGTGCCGTGAAGCCGCTCTTCGTGAAACAGACGATCCGCGGGACCTCGAGGGTCTCGGCCGCCACCACCGTCGCGTACGCAATGGCATCGTCCACCGTCGGCGTCTCGCCCTCGGTCAGCACCCCGCGCCGACGGCGGCTGCCGCCGGTGGCGACGGTGCGCTCCACCTCCACGATGATCCTGGCCATGGCCTCGACGGCTTCGACCGGATACTCGCCAACCGCCGTTTCGGCGGACAGCATCACGGCATCCGTCCCGTCGAGAATGGCGTTGGCCACGTCGGACGCCTCCGCCCGGGTCGGTCGGGGACTGTGAACCATCGACTCCAGCATCTGGGTTGCCGTAATGGCCGGTCGCGCGTGGCGGTTCGCTTCCGCGATCAAAAGCTTCTGGGTGAGGGGGACCTTCTCGAACGGCAGCTCGACACCAAGATCGCCGCGTGCGACCATGAGGGCGTCCGCGGCATGGACGATCCGATCGAGGTCGTTGAGAGCGGCGGCCATCTCGATCTTGGCGACGAGGCCAACCGTGGGCGGCACGAGGGCGCGAACCATCGATACGTCCTCGGCACGGCGGACGAACGAGACCCCGATGTAGTCGGCCCCATGATCCACCGCCACGGCCAGATGGCCCCGATCGCTCTCCGTGAGTGCCGGCGCACTCACGAAGATCCCGGGGAGATTCATGCCCTTGTGACTCCGGAGTACTCCCCCTTGCCGCACCTCACCGTGGACGCGGGGACCGTCGACCGCGACGATCTCGACCGATAAGAGCCCGTCATCGAGCAACAGGGTCTTCCCGACTTCGACATCCTTGGCGAGCGCGGCGTATGTCGTGGGAATCTCGCCGGGACGGGCGCTCCCCTCCGGGGCAAACACCACGCGGTCATCACGATCGAGATCGAGCGGCCGGTCGAGGGTGCCGACGCGAATGCGCGGACCCTGGAGATCGACCAGCACCGCTACGTGCCGATCGAGGTCGGCTGAAACACGACGCACCCGATCGATCCACTCTCCCCAGGTCGCGGGGTCACCGTGCGAGCTGTTGATGCGGACGACGTCGACGCCCGCCCGCATCAACCGGCTCAACACGGATTGGTCGGCTGACGCGGGCCCGAGTGTAGCGACCACCTTCGTGCGCCGGAACGGAGCCACGGAACTCATCGTGAGCCCAGCGCGCTCAGGGATCCATCCAACATCGGGAGCGCGGTCGCGGCCGATCCGGGCCACCAGAGGGCGGCGTGCGCGGTGAGCGGCGTTCGCTCGGGGTTGATTTCGATGACGGGCACACCGCGCCGCAAGGCGATCTCGGGCAGCGCCGCGGCCGGGTACACCACGGAGGACGTACCAACAACGAGCAGCACGTCGCACCCTTGCACCGCCGCCCACGCGCGCTCCAGCGCCTCAGCGGGCAAGACCTCGCCAAACCACACGACCGCTGGTCGTGCCGGACTTCCACATTGCGGGCACGCCGGGGGGGTGACGTCACCGGGCTCCGAACCACCCAATCCCTCCAGGGCACCGACGTCGAACGGATGCCCGCGGTCGGCGCACCGAAAGGACTCCAGCGACCCATGCAACTCGACGGGGTCGCGACTGCCCGCCCGACGGTGGAGACCGTCCACGTTCTGCGTCACCAAGGTGAAGTCGGAGAAGCGCTCCGCCATCGATGCCAGCGCATAGTGTCCGGCATGCGGCTCGACGGCTCGTGTCAATCGAAACCGCCACAGATACCACCCGAACACGCGCGCCGGATGGCGAACAAACGCCTCGGGCGTCGCCAGGTCTGAGGGGTCGTACCGCGCCCACAGGCCGGTCTGCGCCTCGCGAAAGGTCGGCACCCCCGACTCCTGGGACATCCCGGCACCCGTGAGCACCGTGACCCGGTCCGCGTCGGCGAGAAGCGTGGCGGCGTGTTCACAACATTCGTGGTTATCCACAGATTTCGACACGGACTCCACACTCCTGCGGCGTTCTCCACAGGGACTTTGCACATCCGTGTTGAAGGGTAACCTGGGTGAGTTAGAACGCAATCTCGATCCCGATTCGCACGAGCCGAGGAGGGCCATGGAGAAAGACGGGTGTGAAAGGTCCCGAGCAGCCCGGAGAAAGAGCGGCAGCAGCTCGTCACGACCAGCAACGATTCCGTCCCCGTCGAGATCGGCCCAAGGACGATACCGCGGCGCGATCACGGTCTTCGGACGGGCTGAAGGTGAGGCGGAGCGGGAGTTGGGCGCTCGCCGGTCCCATCGGCTCGCGATCTCGCAGCTCGAAGGGGGTGGTGTGCTCGCAGCCGACGAGCAGCAACAGAGCAACCAGTCGCGACACGGTACGTCGAGCCACTGCGCTCCTCCCAGCCCTCCACTACCGGCGGCGGCGGTTGCTCAGGACGTGACGGGTTCCCTCGGCGTCGGATACGTTCGTCCGACGTATTCCTCGAGAATCTCGATGAACTCGTCCACGATCCGATCCCCCTTGAGGGTCACGGACAGCTTGCCATCGACGTACACGGGCGCCTTGGGTTCTTCGAAGGTGCCGGGGAGCGAGATCCCGATATTGGCGTGCTTCGACTCCCCCGGACCGTTGACCACACAGCCCATAACGGCCACGCGCATCTCCTCGACGCCCGGATGATGCTCTCGCCAATCCGGAATCTGCGCGTGCAAGTAGGCTTGGATCTTCTCCGCCATCTCCTGGAAGAACGTTGACGTGGTGCGGCCGCACCCGGGACAGGCGGTCACCTGCGGCATGAAACTCCGAAGTCCCATGGCCTGGAGAATCTGCTGCGCGACACGCACCTCCTCCGCGCGGTCGCCGCCGGGCGCCGGCGTGAGGGACACGCGGATAGTGTCGCCAATGCCCTCCTGGAGGAGAATAGCCAGCCCCGCCGCGCTCGCGACGATGCCTTTGGCCCCCATGCCGGCCTCGGTGAGCCCGAGGTGTAGAGGATGGTCAGACCGCGGCGCGAGTTGTCGGTAGACGTCGACCAGATCCTGCACCTGCGACATCTTGACCGAGAGGATGATGCGGTCGTGCGCCAGGCCGCCCTCCTCGGCAAGCTCCGCCGAGCGCATCGCGCTCTCGACCATGGCGTGGAGGGTCACGTCTCGCGCGGAGAACGGCGTGGACCGTCGGGCATTCTCGTCCATCAACTCGGTCAGGAGGCTCTTGTCGAGCGATCCCCAGTTGACCCCGATTCGCACGGGCTTGTCGTGGGCCACAGCGATGTCCACAATCGTGCGGAAATTCTCGTCGCGCCGCCGCGCACCGACATTACCCGGGTTGATGCGGTATTTGGCCAACGTCGCCGCGAGCGACTCGTGCCGAGCCAGGAGCAGGTGGCCGTTGTAGTGGAAGTCTCCGATGATGGGCACCGTGACGCCCCGATCGGCCAGACGCTCTGCAACCTCCGGTACGGCAGCGGCGGCCGCGTCGGAATTGACGGTGACGCGCACCAACTCGCTGCCGGCAGCGGCCAGCGCGGCGACCTGCTCGGTCGTCGCTGCGACATCGGCCGTGTCGGTGTTCGTCATCGACTGAACGACGATCGGATGGGCCGATCCGATCGGGACGCCGCCCACCTGTGCCGTTACGGCTCGTCTGCGCTCAATAATCGGCATGGCGAAATATAGAGACCGGCTCGGGGGGCCGTGAGATTGGTGGTGGGCGTCGCGGGCTCGGGGTGGAACCGGTTCAGCAGGGGTGATCCCAATCCACCTCGAACTCACCCCCGCATTCCGAGCACGGCATGCGTTGCGGCTTGGCTTCTTCGAAGTTTGTTCGCGAACGGCACACGGGACACACGGCGTAGATCATGGTGTGACCGTCCTGGCTCAGGCGTTTCGCACCGGCCTCGGAGGGATCCCAGCGCACCACACTCCACCGTGACGGCCGCTGGTCACTCACCTCGACCAGGGCCCGTGGGATAGGAACGTTCCGCCTGGAGACGTCCACGAGCACGAGGTCGTCTCTCACCTCGCTTACCACGGGGTACCACGCGCCGCGTCGGAGCCCGTGAGCTCCCCTTCGGCGTACTCGCGCCCAGATTTCGCTGGTCTTCATCGCGTCACCTCGGTCATCGAGATAGCCCGAACACCACCGCCAGCGGGATCGCGACATACAGGACGAGGTCGCGGACGAGGTAGAACAGGACCACCATGACCACGAGGGTCCATCCCCGTCTGCGCACCAGTCCGCGCCAGCCGAGATCGCGCCCTTCCTGCCGGAGTTGCCGTACGAGCTGGAACGCCTTCGACACCGTTGCGCCCCGTCAGCCATCTGGCCGCCTGCCGGCTCCCACGGGCCCTCTCCCGACCCACCCTGGGTGCAACATACCAAAGGGGGCGCCGTCGCGCGCCCCCCGGTCCGTCGTGTTCCATCCGTCCACCGCGCCGGGGGGTGGGATCAGCCGCACTCGCTGAAGCCACACACGTGGCATTTCATGCAGCCCTCGGCAAACTCGAGCTGGGATCCGCAGTCCGGGCATGCGCCCGCATGCTGATCGGCATCGAGCTTAAAGGCAAAGAGGGTTCCGTCGGATGGCGACGGGCTGCTCTTGGGCGGTGTGGCCACAGCCCCGGGAATCGTGACCTCTTCCAAGAGATCTTGCTGGACGCCCTGCTTCTCCTGCATCCACTTCTCGATGGCGATCCCGATGGCATCCGGTACGGACAGGACCTTGTTAGGGCCGAGACCGCTCACCCGGTCGGACGAGATCCCGCGCAACTGCCGGTAGATCTCCTGTAGCGGGATACCTGATCGCAGCGCCAGCGAGATGAGTCGACCCATGGCTTCGACATCGGCCATCAGGGCACCTCCGGCCTTGCCGAGGCTCATGAACATCTCGAAGGGCTGGCTGCGATCGTCCTCCGTGATCGTCACGTACAGGGTCCCCAGCGGTGTTTCGAGGCGGCGGGTCGTCCCGCGCAGCAGCTCCGGTCGGGAGCGCTTCTGGCGGCGTTGGAGGTTTTCCGCCTCCACCTCGTGCATCCGCTTACGCGTCAGACCCAGCTCCGCCTCCAGCTCGGCAACCTGCGCCTTCAGGTCGACCACCTCGGTATCGCGCCCGTCTCGCTCACTCCCGTGCGCGTCCTGCACTTCTTTGGCGGTCTTCCCGGTCGAGAGCACCTGGAGATCCCGGCTGCCATCTCGGTACACCGTGACGCCCTTGCAGCCGACGCGGTACGCCATCTCGTAGATCTCGCGAACGTAGTCCTCGGTGGACTCGTTTGGGAAGTTGCAGGTCTTGCTGATCGCGCTGTCGGTGCATTCCTGGAACGCCGCCTGCATCCGAATGTGCCACTCGGGTGACACGTCGTGAGCCGTGACGAACACCGCTTGCGACCGCTCCGGGACCTCCGGGAAGTGGATGTGGCCCTCTTCGGCGATGCGCCTGATGAGGTCCTCCGAGTACCACCCCTCCTGTCGAGCCAGGGCCACGAAGTCCTGATTCACGTCCGGCATCAGGACACCCGCCTGGTTGCGCATGAACGCCACCGCAAACAGCGGTTCGATCCCCGACGAGCAGCCGGCGATGATGGAGATGGTACCCGTCGGCGCGACGGTGGTCAGGTTGCAGTTCCGCAGCCGCCGCATCGGCCGGATGCGATTCCCCTCCGCGTCCCGCGCACACGACGCATCGGGTCCCCAAATGCTCCGCTCCCATTCCGGGAACACCCCGCGGCTCTCGGCGAGGCGCTCGCTTTCGACCTTGGCCTCCTCGTCGACGAATTGCATCATCCGGTGCGCCCACTCGATGGCGTCGTCGGAGCTGTACGGGATTCCAAGACGCACGAGAAAGTCCGCCCAGCCCATGATCCCGAGGCCGATGCGGCGGATTCGGTTCGCGAGGTCCGTGATCTCCGGCAGCGGGTACCGGTTGACATCGATCACGTTGTCGAGGAAGTGCGTGCACAAGTGCACCGTGCGGCGCAGGCCGTCCCAGTCCACCTCCCCATCGTGCACGAAGGCCCCGACGTTGACTGAGCCGAGATTGCACACATCGTAGGGCAGGAGCGGTTGTTCACCGCACGGGTTGGTCGCCTCGTAACTGCCCAGATGGGGAACCGGGTTGTAGTGGTTGGCCCGGTCGATGAAGAACACCCCGGGCTCGCCCGTCTTCCATGCCCCGTGGACGATCGACTGGAACACCTCACGGGCATCGAGCTGTCCGACCACCTCGCCGGAGCGGGGATGCACGAGATCGTACGGCCAGCCAGCTTCCACCGCCTGCATGAAGGCGTCCGTCACGCCGACCGAGATATTGAAGTTCGTGACCTTGGTGATGTCGTTCTTGCAGGTAATGAAATCGAGGATATCCGGGTGGTCGACCCGCAGGATGCCCATGTTGGCTCCGCGCCGGGTGCCGCCCTGCTTCACGACCTCGGTCGACGCGTCGTACAACGACATGAACGAGACCGGACCGGACGCGACCCCCATGGTCGAGCGCACCACGTCGTTCTTGGGTCGCAGCTGTGAGAACGAGAACCCCGTCCCACCGCCTGACTGATGGACGAGGGCCATGTTCCGCAGCGTGTCGTAGATCCCGGTCGCGCCGTTCGACAACGCATCGTCGACCGGCAACACGAAGCAGGCCGACAACTGCCCCAGGGGCCGCCCGGCGTTCATCAGGGTGGGACTGTTCGGCATCCACACGCGTGACGCCATCACGCCGAAGAACGTCTCGGCGAGCGCTTCCACGGCGCCCGGACTCGCGCCATAGCGTGCGTCGGCCTGCGCGATGTTCCGAGCGACCCGCCAGAACAGGTCGCCTGGCTCCTCGACCGGCTGCCCTTGCTCATCCTTGATCAGGTAGCGCCGCTTGAGTACCGTGACGGCGTTGTCGCTGAGCTGCGGCTCACTGCGCTGCGCGGAATCGTCCCCAAATGCCATGAAAAGCCCCTTCCTCGAGCTGGCGAGCGGTGTCCGAACTGAAAGCTACTCGACTTCGATGGGCCATCCGAGGGAGATGGACCCGCACCGGCGTGGGGAAGCAAGGTAGAAATCGACCTGAGGCGACGCAAGTGGCCGAAGACGCGGCGCGGCGGCGCGCCTTCCGAGTATTCACATCACAAAGATGTTGTGTGCCTCGGGATTCCTCCGGCTCGGTGCCGCCGGGCCAACGCCACGTAGTGCCGCCAGGTCGTTTCGATCCGCCCGGCGAGCCGCTCGTCGACGGATCGCACCACGCGGGCCGGCACTCCGAGCACCAGCGACCCGCGGGGGGATCGTCACCCCCTCCGTCACCACGGCGCCGGCGCCGACGACGGACCCCGCACCAACGTGGACATGGTTCAAGAGCACGGCACCCATCCCCACCAGGCACTCGGCCTCCACGGTGCAGCCGTGCAGAATGGCCCGAAGCCGCACCGGGGGCGATGAACGCGGAAGGGTGGATCACGTACCGCGGATGGGCTACCGACCCGTGACCGGCAGGAGGAGCCAGGCATCCACAGATCGGCCGTTCCTCGTGGCTGGGGTGTAGGAGAGTCCCTGCCGGGCAAACGCCTGTGCCGCCACGTCGAAGCGGGGGGAGCCGGATCGCCGCTGCCAATTCACCTTCTTCACCTGACCATCCGAACCAACCAGGACCCACAAGATGGTCCGCGGGGTCCCCTGGACGCCATCGGGCAGCGGGAGGATGGGAGCACGGCTCGGCGCGGGTGCAGCATCGAAACAGCTGCCGTTCTTGTTGTATTCCGGACCCGGTTCGGCACAGTCGTCGACCGGCTTGGGCCGCACCACCGGCTGGTCGACCGGGAGCGGAACCCGCTCGAGCTGCGGCACGACCACGCGCACGCGCATGCCCCGACCCACTGACTCCGACGTCTCGTAATCGACGTAGCCGGTCCGCGTAACCCGCAGGTGATAGGTCTTGGGCTCGACGTCGACGACGGTATCCGACTGGGCTTCCCCGTTGAGGAGCCATCGAGTCCCCGCCGGCAACCCGCTCACGATGAGCGTACCGGTTGGCGGCACATCGCCGGACGGCGACGGCACGGCACCGCTGCCGGCAACCGCCGAGTCGGGCGATGGGGTATCGAGGGTGGCGAAGAGCGCCTGGAGCGAGTCTAGGGCGGCAGTATCGATTGGGGTCGGCGGCGGGGTCGCCATCGGCGCAAGCAGCGAGTGCACGAACGGCGGCGGCCACACGCCGTCCAACATGAAGTACCAATAGCCCCCGGCCCCGCCGGCACCGAGGAACATGAACAGGAAGAACGCGACTAGGGCGCCACCCCGCTTCTTGCGGGGGGCACCGTCGGCAGCCTCCACTTGCGGGATGGGCGTCGTGGGGGTCGCCTCCAGCGCCCGCCGCGCCCCAGACGCCGCTCCGAGCGAGTCGGGGGTCGCACCCGTGGCCTCGGAGATCGAGGTCCGGAGAACCCGGTCGCCCGCCGCCCCCTCGCCCTGCAGAAACGCCTCCAGCTCGTCGGCCGACTGAAACCGATCCTCTCGCGATTTCGCCATCATCCGCCGGATCACCGCGAAGAGCTCTCGCTCCTCGGGCGTTTGCAGCGGTGGCTCCGGGATCGGCTCCATGATGTGTTTGTAGCCGATCGAGAAGGCATCCTCCCCGTCGAACGGTACCTGGCCGGTGAGGCACTGGTAGGCCACGACACCCAGGGAGTAAATGTCGCTCCGTCCGTCCAGCCCCTGCGCCCGCGCCTGTTCCGGGCTCATGTAGTGGGGCGTCCCGATCGACATGCCGGTGCCCGTGATTCGGGTCCGCGTCGCCGCCTTGGCGATCCCGAAATCCATCAGCAACGAGTGACCGAGCTCGTCGAACATGATGTTGTCGGGCTTCATGTCCCGGTGGACGATTTCGCTCCGGTGTGCGTACGCGAGCGCCCCGGCGGTCTCGATCAGCAGCCGACGGATCTCGTCGACCCGCAGCCGCCCACGGCGTTCCAGCAGATCCGACAGCGACCCGCCTCGCAGGTACTTCATCACGAAGTAGGTGACGTTGGCGGTCTTGCCCACTCGATAGATGGGGATGATGTGCGGGTGCTCGAGGCGCGCTGCCGTTCGCGCTTCGCGCTCGAACCGCTCGACGAACTGCCGATCGAACGTTAGGGAGAACGGGAGAACCTTGATGGCGACGTCGCGCTCCAGATGGCGGTCGCGCGCCCGGAACACGATCGCCATGCCGCCGCGTCCGAGCTCCTCCTGGATATCCCACTCAGCCTGGAGGGCCTCGCGAACGGCAGTGATTTCGCCGTGCTCGGGCTCGTCCACCGAGCCCACCGGCGTCACCTGCGAAAAATCGAAACCGCACGACGCACAGAACTTCGCCTGGTCGTCGACGCCGGTCCCGCAGCGCGAACAAAACATGCACCCTCCGGTACCTTCGCAAACGTAGGGTGTGAAGTACCAACGACTTGAGCAACTTACGTGCCGATCACCTCAAGTGCTGTCTGGCGCTCGATTTGCGCCGTTCCACGGGGGTTTTCCACCAGGATTCGCATCCGATACCGACCGGCGGACAGGTCCCCGATATCGACGGTTTGCAAAACGCGGGTAGTCGGGCCAGACGCCACGCCCTCGAAGGTCAGCGAAATGGGCGGTCCGCCGCCGCCAAACAGCCGTTTGAGCCAGCCGAAGACCGACCCCCCACCCTGCTTGGCCACCTCGAGCCGGGCTCGGTAGGGCTCCCCCTCCCGGAGACCATGGAGTTCGTAGTAGACCTCGAGTTGCGACTCGGCCCGGAACCGGCGCAGTGGCGCCACGTGCACCGTGTCGTTCCCCGCCGGCCACGTGAGATCGGACCCAACATGACCAACCACAATATCGCTGACGGCTAACGTGTCGGCCGCGAAGTCCGGCATCGTGAGACGTTCTTCGGCCAGGAGATCGCCGGCGTCACGCCGCGGCTCGGCGACGAGCACTCGCAGCGCATACTCGCCAGCGGCCATCGGCACGGTGAGAAAGCCCTGCAAGTACTGGCCAGGTCCGAACGCCTGCTGGGTCCTCACCGACCGAAGCGTGTCCACATACACCGACCCGGTCCCACCGTCCGCGGCGGCGAGCACGCGCATGCGCACCCGGTACGTGATGCCCTCCGAGGATACCTCCGGCACCAGCGCATCCCCCGGTACCGCGAACACGAGCAGCAACTGTCCGCCAGTGTGGGCCTCGTTGCCGACGACGTGGTGGCGCACGATGGTGTGAAGCGCGGACCGAAAACGGATCGCGTAACTGTCCGTCGTGGTCCCGGTGCGGATGGCCCGGCTCCCGGCCCGGCGCTCCGTGGCGAGCCCGCGGCGGTGGTCGGCCGTTCCGATGGCCGCCAGTCGCTGATAGACAGGATCCAGAGCAATCCGCGAGGCAAACAACTCCGCCACGAGCGCGGTATCGAAGTCCCCGCCGGCCTGCAGGAGCAGCGACACCTGGCCCCCGAGGACGTCCGCCAGGCTTTCGATGAGCTTGTAGTCCTGGACGTCTTCGCCAGCCGAGAAGTGGAAGAGGAGGTTGCCGTCTGCTCGGGCATACAGCCAGGACTCGTTCGAGGGCACCTCGATCTCCCGAATGCCGCGGCGTATTCGGGGAGAGGCGAACGTGGAGCGACGATCGGGTTCCCCGTGACGCAGGTAGATGATCCCCCGATCGTCGAACTCCTGTTGCTCGTTGCGGTAGGGATTGATCACGTCATATCGGCGGTGCCTGCTCACCAGCCGGTAGTGATCCAACGCGTAGAAGTACCGCCGGTAGTGCTCCGCCAGACGCTCCCCGGGGGCTCGGACGTCAGCCAGGTCCCGCTGCTCCCAAAACCGACGCAGCCACGGCTCGCGGTCGCCGACCGCGAGGCGATCAAACTGCTCCAATTCCTGCGGGCTCGCTGCCCAACCGAGATCCCGTCGGTAAAGAGCCGTCGCCCGCTCCGACCCGGCGACGCTCATGCCGGCAAAGTAGGCCCGCTGGCCATCCGTCTCGCGGCCCCCGAAGTGGAGTGACCTCGCAAGCTCGAGGAATCCGACACCCGAGTCGCCACCCACCGCGAGGTACTGCTCGAGGGCCGCGATCGACGAGTCCCCGCTCCCGGCGATGCGCTCGAGCCGCGCGCGCGCGAGCTGAACCTCCGGGACGCTCGCCGCCTCGGTGGTGGCCGCCTCCCGCACTGCTCCGAGCGCGACTTCCAGGCGGGGGCGAATCCGTTGGCGCATGGCGGCGTCGGCGAGATCAACGACGGCCGCGGCAAAGGTGGGATCGACCTCCGCCGCGCGGGCGAACGCCGCCGTCGCTTTGGACAGGTAGTCTTTCCCGAGCACCTGCCGAATATTTTCGAAGGGAATGACGGAGCTCTCGCCCAGCGCGAGTTCGGCCAGCCCCAGCCCGTGCCACGCGTAGGGCCACAGTGGCTGCAGCTCGGCCGCCCACTCGAATTCCGACGCCGCATCGTCGTAGTGCGTGTTCGCCCCGGTAACCTCACCCAGCTGGTACCCGAGAAAACCCAGCTGGAGATGGAGCAAGGCGTTGTCGCGATCGACCCGCGCCCGGCCGATCATCCGGGCCTCGAGCGCCACCAGCTCGAGGCTGTCCTGCATAGTCTCGACCTCGGCTCTGAAGCGAACGAGCGCGTCCCGCTCGGCCGGCGTCTGCGCCGAGCCGCGACCTACCGTGCACCACGGCACAATCGCGAGGATCAGTAGGGCCTTTTGCATAAATGTGTATACCCGAGGTGCCGGTCACCGTTCGCTGACGCTCGACGGCGCGCCAAAACCGTAGCCGTCGCAGTACGCTACGTCAATTTCGGTCTTGGTTGACCCCATTTTTCTCGGACTGTAGATTGGCTTTCCGTCGCGTCGACCACGCCTACGTGATTGGGGTACAACCATTTGGGCGGTTCTTCACGGCACCGTTCTTGCGCCTGAGCGATACGGCGTTCAGGCGGGTCCGAGCGCACCCGCTCGAGAAACGGACCCACTCGCGAGGGGACCGATGGACACATCGAAACCGTCCTCGACGGGACCGAGGCCCTCTACCGGGATCACGACCTGCCCCTCCTGCGGCGGAGCGGTCGTGTCCGGTCTGCCATTCTGTCCCTCATGCGGCAAGCGCGTGCGGACCAAGGTGGAAGGTCCCCCCTGCCGTCGCTGCGGAACGGGGATTCCCGAGGGGACACAGTACTGCCCGGCCTGCGGACTCGATGTCGACATGCGGCCCTCCAGCGTGCCGTCCGCACCGGCCCGCGACGCCTCGGCGTTCTCGCTCGCCCTGCTCGACGAAACGAACAACGTGACCGGCCGCTTCACCCTTGCGCAGGGAGAAACCACAATCGGACGCGAGGGGGCGACGCTCGAGTTTCCCGACGACGTGTTCATGTCGCCGCTCCACGCCAAGATCACGGTGCGTGACGACAAGCTCTCCGTACGCGATCTCGGGAGTCGGAATGGCACCTGGGTGTTCCTCACGGGACCGCACCGGATGCTGGACGGCGATCGTCTCCTCCTGGGTTCGCAGGTGCTCGAGTACCGACGGTTGGGCTATCCCGGCCCCCAGCCCCCCGAGCGCGACCTGACACGACGCATGGGCAGCCTGGTACCGAGCGCCGATATCGCCTGCCTCACCCAACTGCGGGCCGACGGCTCGGCGCGCGATGCGGTCCACCTCTCGCCGGGCCGCACCATTCGGCTGGGACGGGACGAAGGTGATATCACATTCCCCTACGATCCATCGATGAGCGGTCTTCACGCCGAAATCCGCTCCGAAGACGCCGATTTCGTCGTGGTGGACCTGGACAGCCGCAACGGCGTGGCGGTGGCGACCCGGGGAACGATCGAACTGGCGTCCGCGTCCAAGATTCTGGCGGGCGACAAGATGCTGCGAGTGGAGATGGCGTGAGGACCTGCCCAGTCTGTGCGGCCGAGTGGTCCGACGACACGAAGTTCTGCCCCAATGACGGCAGCACGCTTCGAGCCGCCTCGGGATCGGCGAGCCTGATCGGAACGGTCATCGCGAGCGGCTACCACATTCAGCGCAAGCTGGGCGAGGGCGGCATGGGCACCGTCTACCTCGGTGAGCATGTCAAGATGGGGCGCAAGAGCGCCATCAAAGTGATGACCCAGGCCATGGCGCGCGATCCGGAGGCCATCGCCCGGTTCAACCGCGAAGCGGCCAACGCCGCCCGGATCACCCACCCCCACGTCTGCGGCATCTACGACTTCGGCGAGACCGAAGACGGCCTGATCTACCTGGTAATGGAGTTCATCGAGGGAGAGAGCTTGAGCGATCTCCTGCGACGCGAGTACGTGCTGCCGCCGCGCCGCGCACTCACCATTCTCGCGCAGACCGCCGACGCTCTCCAGGCCGCCCACGACCTCGGGATCGTGCATCGCGATCTGAAGCCCGATAACATCATGCTGGCCCGTGACCGTGACGGGGGTGACGTGGTAAAGGTGGTCGATTTCGGCATTGCCAAGGCGATGACCGGCGACCAGCGGCAAGAGGTAACCAAGACCGGTCTCGTGGTCGGCACGCCCGAGTACATGAGCCCGGAACAGCTGTCGGGCGACGTCGTGGACGGACGCAGCGACATCTACTCCCTGGCGTTGGTATTCTACCGCCTGCTCACCGGTACGCTCCCGTTCCAGGCTGATTCCGCGCAGGAAATGCTGATCAAGCGGCTCACCGACGAACCGTTGCCGCTGAACCAGGTGGCCACCGGCCGGCGCTACCCCGACGAGCTTCAGCAGGTCATGGATCGGGCCTTAGCCAGGATGCCTGCCGATCGACACGAGACCGCCATCGATCTCGCGCGGGCTGCGCAACGCGCCGCCCGGCCGCTCACGGTTGCGTCGGACGAGGTGACGGAAGCGGAGACCCAACGCATCATGCCGGGGAGAGATGGGGCGGTGCCGGCAACGCGCATCTCGCGCCCCGCGGCACCACCGACGCCGCGGACGCCCATTCCATCGGCATCCGTGCGGGCTCCCACAAAGAAGAAGCCTACCGTCGCGGTAATTCTCGGCGCGGCGGTCATTGCCATCGGGGGCGGCACGGCAGCCGTGCTTCTCGCCGGGAACGACGGAAGCGGTGCACTCCCCACCCCCGCCGAACGGGACTCCGTAGGGACGGTGGCGCCCACCGCCCCCGCGCTTTCGGGGGGCGATACTGCCTCGTCGCGCCCGGTGGCGACGCAAGAACCCACCTCGACGATGGCAGCCGAGCGACAACCCGTGCCGGAGGGTCAACCGATGGCCAGCGGCGTGGGCGACCCGGCGTCAGCGACCATGCTCGATACGGCGGCGCTGCGCACCACCCTCGTCGACCTCGGCCGTCAGATCGCGGTCGATCGCACGCGGGCGTCGGCCCGAGAGCGGGCGCTGGCTCTCTACGGCGAGCCCGACGTGCCCGCCGTGATGCGCGGGCTCGCGGCATCGGTCGTGGCGGAATCGTACGAAGTGGAGCGGCCGGCCGACGCCTGTCGCTGGATCGGGAGAGCGCTGGCACTCGACCCGGACAACGTCAGCTATCGCCAATACAAAACCGTCATCTTGGTAGGTTGCGGCTCGTGAGACTCTTCACCCACAAAGGCTCGGGCATCCGCATCGCCGTGTTCGGCAAGACCGACGTCGGGCGAACGCGCGAGCATAACGAGGACTGCTTCCTCGTCGCCGATTTGACCCGCCGGAAAGCGTCCCTCCAGCCCGATGTTCGTGAGCACGAGTTGGGCGCCAAGGGATCGCTCTTCGTCGTGGCTGACGGGATGGGAGGGGCCGCGGCAGGCGAAGTGGCCAGCCAGATGGCCACCGAGACCGTGTACCAGCATCTCCTGGATCATTGGCTCACCGACGACGAAAACACGCCGCAGCAGTTCGCCTATCGCCTGAAAGAGGCGGTGGAGACGGCCAACGCCCGCATCCACACCCACGCCAAGGAGCACCCAGAGTTGCGGGGTATGGGAACAACCACGACGGCGGTCGGCGTGCTGGGGGACCACTTGTACCTGGCCCAGGTGGGTGACTCGCGCGCCTACCTCATCCGCGAGGGCGAGGCCATTCAGCTCACCAAAGACCAGTCACTCATGCAGCGCTTGGTCGATGCCGGGGAGATCACCGAGGAGGAGGCGGAAAAGAGCGAGCGGCGCAACATCATTCTCCAGGCGCTCGGCCCGGACGCCAAGGTGCGGGTCGATCTCACCAATCAGCAGCTGCGCCGCGGTGATGCCGTGGTGCTGTGCTCCGACGGACTCTCCGGACAGCTCACGCGCGAGGAGGTCGCCACGCTCGTGGAGCAGGCCGACAAAGACCTCATCGCGCAGTGCTCCGAATTGATCGACAGGGCAAACGAGCGCGGCGGTCCTGACAACATCACCGTGGTGATCGTCCGCTTCGACGGACCCCAACTCCGCGACCCATCCAGCAAGGAAGATGTGGGCCACAAGGTGTTCCCGCTCCTCGATCCGGAAGCTGACACCGAGCCCGTGCCGATCTATCGAGACAGCCCGCCCCCGTTGCCGCAGAACAAGATGCCGCTCGTGCTGGCCAGCGCCCTCGCGGCGGGTCTCGTCGCAGCCGCCCTGTTGTTCGCCATGAGCGGCGCCTGACACCCGACGCGTGAAACCACAGCTTCGGATCCTCTCCGGCGCGCGGACCGGCCACACCGAGGTCTTTTCCAAGCCCAGTATCGCCGTGGGGCGCCACCCGTCGTGCGACCTGTGCCTCGACGCCGAGCGGGATCTCACCGTGTCCGCGCATCACGCGGTCATTCTCAGGAAGGGGGATCGGTGGTACGTCCGGGACACGGAGAGTAGCAACGGAACGCTGATCAACGGGCATCGCATCATCGCAGACACGGCGCTGAGCGACACGGACCAGATCGGGCTCGGGGTGGGCGGACCCGTGATCGAAGTGCGGCTCGTCGCCGACCGTACGGCGGACGGCATTGTCCGCGAGGCCGCGAATCCTCCAACGGACGTCGCGCCGACCGGCCCGATCCGCACCACCGACCACGTTCCTCGACCGCGGGAGAGCGCCAGCGCAGAGATCCGTGCGGTGGTTGGGCAGCAGACCCGGAAGCTCCGTGCGACGATCGGAGTGCTCCTCATCGCGCTCGTGGCGGTCGCGGCCCTCTCCCTCTACCAGAGCCGTCGCCTGGTACAACGGCAGGTGGCCGACGCCGCGGCCATGCAGGCCCACACCGACAGCGTGCTCGCCACGGCGGACCGGACGGTGGCCGCGCTCCGCGGCCAGGTGGAGGGGATGGCCGCCCGTCTCCGAGCCTCGCAGGGCGAAGTACAGCAACTGCAGCAGGACCTGAATGCCGCCTACCGTCGCGGGCAGTCGGACGACGTCCGCACCCTCACCCAGCGCCTCGAAGCGGCGACCAGGAACCTGCAATATCAGCAGGCGGCGGCCCAGGTCGACTATGCGGCCATCGCCGAGCGGAACCAGCGGGCCGTGGCCATCCTCTGGGTGGAGTTCGGCCCCAACGAGGTGCAGACCGGAACCGCATTCGCGGTCCGGCGTGATGGCGTGCTGATCACCAACCGCCATGTGGTTGCCGGCCCGACCGGGACCCGGCGTCCCACCCGGGTGGCCGTCCGGTTCGCGGACTCCGACCAGACGTGGCGCGCCCGAGTGCTGGCGGTGTCCGATGACGCGGACCTGGCGGCTATCAAGGTCGATATTCGCGGTGGCGTCCCCTCGGTGCAGCGAATCAATCCGCGCGCGGATACGCTCCCGCAGGGCGCCCCGGTAGCGGTCATCGGATTCCCGCTCGGCACCAGCCTGCCGATGACGGGTGAGATCGTCCGAACCACGCTGCTCGCGGGCACCGTGAGCAAGTCGCTCAGCAATGTCCTCCAGATCGACGGGTACGGAGCGGCCGGTTCCAGTGGATCACCGGTGTTCGACGGCAACGGAGACGTGGTAGCCGTTCTCTACGGCGGTGACGCCACCAACGGGAGGATTGTTTTTGGGGTGCCGGGGAACGCGGTGGCCCGGCTCCTCGGATCGCTCAACTGACCCCGCCTCGTTCGACCCGGAGTGCAGGCGTGACACTCCCCAGCACCCGAGTACGCCCCGCCCCAGTGGCCGCGGGGACGTTTCCGGGCAGCCCGCGAAGGGTCCGCCAGCCCAGATAGGCAAACGCCACGGCCTCCTTGGCGTCGCCGTCGAAGAACTCCTCGTCGAACGATCGGACGACCCACCCGTCCAGCGCCCGTCGTAATTGCACCATGAGCGTGGGGTTGCGGGCGCCGCCACCCGACACGACCAGATCCCGCTCCGGCTCCGACGGCATCCACCGTGCAAGCTGTCCCGCAATGGACCGTACGGTGAGCGCGAGTGCGGTCGCCACGAGGTCGTCTTCCGAGGCGCCCGGCGCCACCACGTGCGTCCGTTCGACCAACGCCCGGGCGAAGGGGTCTCCGAACACCTCTCTCCCCGTGCTCTTGGGGGGCGGTGCGGCGAAGTATGGGCGGTCGAGCAGCTCCTGCACGACCGACGCGACGGCTCGACCTCGCGCGGCTCGCGTCCCACCGACGTCGTACGGAGCGGACGGATCGACCAAGCGCGCAACGGCATCGATCACCGCCACTCCCGGACCCGTGTCGAACGCCACCACCCCGTCGAGCCGCCCGCGCCGCGGTACCCAGGTTACGTTCGCCATTCCGCCGATGTTGAGCAGGGCACGACCGTGTGCGTCATGACCAAAGAGCATCACGTCGGCCACGGGGACGAGCGGGGCGCCCTGGCCTCCCGCTGCGACGTCTCGAGCCCGAAAATCGCTCACGACCTGCACCCCGGTCCGCTCGGCGATGGTCGCCGGACAGCCGAGCTGCAGCGACACCAGGGGTGGCTCGTGCCAGACCGTCAGCCCGTGTGACGCCACCAACGACAGGCGATCCACCGACAGACCCGCGACGGCAAGGACATCTGCGACCGCCTGTGCGAACCACTCCCCCAGCTGACGGTGCAGGAGCGCCAACTGTCGCGCATCACCCCGCTCGAGCACCTGGCGGATGGCCGTCCGCTCCGAGCGGCTGAACGGTCGTGTCACGAAAGCTTCGAGCTTGACCTCACGCTCGCCGGCAACCTGCACCAACGCGGCGTCCACCCCGTCTAGCGACGTACCGGACATGAGCCCGACGACCCTTGCGGTCATGAGTGCACCGGCGGGGGCTCGCCCACCACGCTCCGCACCAACCCGCCCGCCTCCCCGAGCAGCCGTTTGGCCACGTCGGGCCCTACCCCCTTCCGCACCATCACGATCGCCAGCTTCACCGATCCGCCGGCCCGCTCGATGGCCTCACGCGCGGCGGGTCGATCGATCCCGCAGGTCTCCATGACTATGCGTTCTCCACGGTCACGCAACTTGTCGCTCCACGCCATCAGGTCGACCATCAGGTTCCCGTAGGCCCGACCGGAGCGGACCATGGCACCCGTCGTCACCGTGTTGAGCACGAGCTTCGTGGCGGTACCCGCTTTGAGACGCGTCGACCCGGTCAGGGCCTCCGGGCCCACCGGGACGACGATGGCGACATCGCACGCGGCGGCGAGATCGGCCGGCGGGGCCGAGCAGGAAAGCAGAACCGTTCTCGCCCCAAGCTCGCGAGCTCGATCGAGGGCCGCCCGCACATAGGGCGTGGTCCCGCTCGCGGCGATGCCGCATAGCACATCCCGAGCGCCGAGGCGGACATCATCCACGGCACGGGCACCGGCCGCCATGTCGTCTTCGGCTCCCTCCTGGCTGCGGACCAGCGCGGGTGGCCCTCCGGCGATGATGCCGACCACCCAGTCCGGGGGCGAGCCAAAGGTGGGCGGACATTCCGCGGCGTCAATCACCCCAAGCCGACCGCTGGTTCCGGCCCCGACGTACACCAGCCGGCCACCGGATCGGAAGGCCTCGACCACGAGATCGATGACCCGGGCGATCTCATGCCGGGCCTCATGGACCGCGTCGGGCACGCGCCGGTCCTCGGCATTCAGGAGCTCCACGATTTCGAGCGACGAGGCCACGTCGATGCGCGCCGTATGCGGATTCCGACGCTCGGTGAGTCTGGGATCGAGGAACTCCGGGACGGACATCGCGCATTCTCCGACAGGCGATAGATTCTCGGGAATCTTCCCTTCTCGGACGACTCCGGTCAACGAGGCACGCATGCGATCCGGCTTTTCGCCATTGGGACGGACCCTGCTGCTCGCGCTGCTACCGACCATGCTTCTGGCATGCGCCGGGACGGGCTCGGTCCAACGTGGTGCCGCGCCATCGGTAGCGCTTCCCTCCCCGTACGTTCCGGCTGACTGGCCGCTGCTGACCGAAACGGTGTCGGTCGCAGCACCGCACGCCATGGTCTCGTCCGTCCATCCGCGGGCCAGCGAGGTTGGAGCGGCGATCCTCCGCAAGGGTGGCAATGCCGTGGACGCCGCCGTGGCGGTCGGATTCGCGCTCGCGGTCGTCCATCCGTCGGCGGGGAACCTCGGCGGTGGCGGGTTCATGGTGATCCGGCTGCGTGACGGATCGGTGTACGCCCTGGATTACCGTGAAACGGCGCCGGAGGCCGCCACGAAGGACATGTACGTGGATTCGCTGGGTCTAGTGTCCGAGCGGAGCGTCACGGGGCATCTCGCCGTCGGGGTTCCAGGCAGCGTGGCCGGACTGGCCGAGGCGCAGCGACGGTTCGGGACGCTGCCGCTCGCGACCGTAATGGAGCCGGCCGTGCGGCTCGCGGAGGACGGCGTGGTGCTCGACGAGGCCCGCAGCCGATCTCTGCAGTACGCCGCCCCACGGCTGCGTCGGTTCCAGGGCTCCCGCGATCAGTTTCTGCTGCCCAGCGGCGACGCACCGCCACCCGGGACGCTCTTCGTGCAGGCAGACCTCGCGCACACGCTGCGTGCGATCGCCGACAGCGGGCCCGCGGTCTTCTACGAGGGCACCATCGCCGACCTGATCGTGGCCGAAATCGCCCGGGGCGGAGGGCTGATCAGCAAACGGGATCTCGCCACGTACCGTGCGGTCTGGCGCGAGCCGGTAGAGATCCACTATCGCGGCCACCGGATCTACTCGATGCCGCCCTCGAGCTCCGGCGGTGTCACGATGGCCGAAATCCTGAACATCCTCGAGGGATTCGATCCGTTGCCGCCGTTCGGCAGCTCGGCGCAGGTTCATCTCGCTGCCGAGGCCATGCGGCGCGCGTTCACCGACCGGAACCACTTCCTCGGCGATCCGGATTTCGTCGACATGCCTCTCGAGCGGCTGACGTCGAAGTCCTACGCGGCGGAGCAACGTCGGACGATCGATCCACGGCGCGCGACGCCGAGCGGCACTCTCACCCCGGGGATCGTCGAGGGGGACCACACGACCCACTACTCGGTGGTCGACGCGGAGGGCAACGCGGTCAGCGTCACCACGACCATCAACTCGGGATACGGCAGTGCCGCGACCGTGCAGGCTGCCGGCTTCCTGCTCAATAACGAGATGGACGATTTCACCGGCGCGCCGGGACAGCCAAACCAATATGGGCTCGTGCAGGGAGAGGCGAACGCCATCGCGCCACGGAAGCGTATGCTGTCGGCCATGACCCCGTCGATCGTGTTGGATCGCGACGGACGGCTCCTCATGGTCGTGGGCACGCCCGGTGGTCCCACCATCATCACCACAGTCGCGCAGGTAATCTCCAACGTCGTGGATCATGGCATGTCGCTCGCCGAGGCGATTGCCGCGCCCCGGATCCACCATCAGGCGCTTCCGGATCTGATCGCGTACGAGCGCCGCGGACTCCGCGGAGACGTGGTGGCCGACTTGATGCGACGCGGGCACCGCGTGGAGGAACGACGTGGGTTCAGCGGCGAGGTGGCCGGCATCATGCGGACCGCCGACGGGTGGGTCGGGGTCAGTGATCCCCGCTCGGGTGGCGGATCCGCCGGATTCTAATCGGGATCGACTGGCCCGGGACACGAACGGGCGGCGGCATCTGCTGCCGCCGCCCATCGGGTTACACCGCCCATGGGTCGCGTTGGTGCTACGAGACCGGCTCGAGCACCATCTGCCGCGCCAGCACGATGCGGATTCGTCCACCCGCCGGCAGGACGATGTCGCTGTCCTTGGTGGCAGCGGCGATGCCCGTGCCCGCTGCCGCACCGACGATGCCACCCACCACGGCACCACCCGTCTTCTTGCTGATGATCCCGCCCACGACCGCGCCCGCGGCCGCACCGGCCCCGACCTTGGCCACGTCACCGCCGCTCACGCCACGGCCCTGGGTGTGGGTCCCCAACGAGTCCGACCTGCCCTCCAGCGAGTAGGTCTTGCCACCGTAGGTCACCCGGTTGAAGGCGAGCACCAGCGTGCCCTGGTCGCCCGGATTCTCGGCTTCCTTGATCACATCGATCACGCCCTGGAACGTCGCCCCGGCGGGGATCAATACGCGTCCCCGCTCGTCGACCACATCGGCCGACGACGTCGCCCAGACAGCGTCGCCGGCCTTGTTGGTCTTGGAGGAGATCGTGTCCCTAGCAGTCAGTTCCATGACCGCGCCTGCCGGAACCGTGCGCGGGGCGGTCGGGGTGGCTGCCCGCGGCTGCGTGGGGGCCGTCTGCGACGGCGGGCGCTGCTGCGCCGGCGCCGTCTGCCGTGGCGTGCTCTGCTGGGGCTGTGGCCCCGGCTGCGGCCGGTCGTCCAGCGCCGCGATCGACTCGGCCGGTGCAAGACTCAGGTCGCGCGCCTCATCGTCCGGCGCTCCCTCCCCGCCACACCCCGCGAGCATGATGGCGGCGCCGAGGGCCAGCGCCGGAGTCCGAAGTCCAAACATGTGTATTCCTCCGTTCCAAGTAGTGTCGCGCGGTCGCCGACGCGCCGCGGTTTCCTCGTCGAAAACGGTGCTTTCGACCATCACTGTACTTTCACCGGATCCCGTCCCGACGTCAACTCCCCGGGGGGCCGTCTCGGGAGGCATGCCCCGGGTGGCGGGGTCCGTAGCACCCCCGTAAGTTCCAGTCGCCCGACCGCACCTCGAGCGGCGGCGCACCAACCGCAACGTATCGCCCGTAATTCGAGAGGAACGAGGCTCATGGATATCGAGAAGCTCGCTACTACTGCACAGGCCATCGTGGCCAAGGGAAAAGGCATCCTCGCCGCCGACGAGAGCTTCGGCACCATCGAGAAGCGATTCAAGAAGATCGGCGTTTCTTCCACCGAGGAGAACCGGCGCGCCTACCGGGAACTGCTCTTCACGACGAAGGGGATCGGCGAGTTCATCAGTGGCGTCATCCTGTTCGACGAGACCCTCCGGCAGGCGAGCGCCGACCGGACTCCCTTCCCCAAGGTGCTCCAGAAGGCTGGGAGCATTCCGGGGATCAAGGTCGACATCGGTGCCAAACCGCTCGCCGGATTCCCCGGCGAAAAGATCACCGAGGGGCTCGACGGCCTGCGCGAGCGGCTGGCGGAGTATTTCAAGCTGGGTGCACGGTTCACCAAGTGGCGGGCCGTCATCACCATCGGCAACGGTATCCCCACGCGATTCTGTATCGACGCCAATGCTCACGCGCTGGCCCAGTACGCCGCTCTCTCTCAAGAAGCGGGGCTGGTGCCGATCGTCGAGCCCGAGGTGCTGATGGACGGCGACCACTCCATCGAGCGTTGCGCGGAGGTGACGGAGACCACGCTCAAGAGCCTCTATTTCCACCTCCACGCCCACCGCGTCGTTCTGGAAGGCACGCTGCTCAAGCCGAACATGGTCATCGCGGGGAAGAGCTGCCCGACCCAAGCCAAGGTCGGGCAGGTGGCCCAGGCGACCGTCGACGTGTTGCGCCGCTGTGTGCCGGCAGCCGTGCCGGGGATCGTGTTCCTCTCCGGAGGCCAGAGCGAAACGGAGGCCACGGTCCATTTGAACGCAATGAACCGCATCTCCGGTCTCCCGTGGGAGCTGAGCTTCTCGTACGGGCGCGCACTCCAGGCCTCGGCCTTGGACGCGTGGGGCGGCAAAGCCTCTCAGCTGGGCGCCGCGCAGAAAGCCTACTACCATCGCGCCAAGCTGAACGGGGCAGCCCGGCACGGCAAGTACACACCGGCAATGGAGAGCGCTGGCTAGACGAATCCGACGACCTGAGTGAAGCGGCGCCCGGTCACCCTCCTCGGTGGCCGGGCGTTGTCGGTTTTGTCCCGCGACTCGACTGGAGGCAGGTCACAGCCGTTCGCGTAGGAAGTCCGGCGTCAGCCCCTGGAGCCATGTGGCGAGCATCGAGAAGTACCCCGACACGAGCAGGAGGCCAACCACCACCAGGACCCCACCGGCGATCCGAGTCGTGAGCGGGATGAAGCGACGGAACTTCTTGAACCACTCGATGAACCGATCGACCGCCAAGGCCGCCAGGAGGAACGGGAGCGCCAGGCCCATCGAGTAGGCGAACAGCAGGAGCAGGCCCTGGCCAAGCGACGTCTTGACGCTGGTGTACATGAGGATCGACCCGAGGATCGGTCCGATGCACGGTGTCCATCCTGCCCCGAACGCGAGGCCGACGAGCACGCTGCCCAGGTAGCCGACCGGTTTGTCTTGGAGGTGGACCCGCCGTTCGCGGGCGAGCGTGCCCCACCTGACCGCCCCGAGCAGATAGAGGCCGAAGAACACGATCAGGAGTCCGCCAACGCGCTCGAGCCACACCTGGTACTGATTCAGGAACCGTCCCAGCTGGGTCGCCGAGGCGCCGAGGGCGAGGAAGATGATCGTGAACCCCGTGATGAAGAGCAGGGCGTGCACGACGGCGGTCCACCGGCGCTCTCCGAGCTCGTCGAGCGAGAGCCCGGTGATGAACGACACGTAGCTCGGTACGAGGGGCAGCACGCAGGGAGAAAGGAAGCTCAGGATGCCGGCGACGAACGCGACGGCAATACCAACGGAGTCGGCGTCCATGGTATCTCGGAAACCCCCGGACTAGGCGGTTCGTTCCCGGCCGTGCTGATGGCGCGCGTAGAACGCGACCAGCTTGTGCACCAGTTTGGCGGCAAGAAAGTCGGGAGCGACGATCCCGGGAAGGGGGGCCAGTTCCACGACGTCGCAGCCCACGACACGCTTTTCGCGGAACACGGCCTCGAGCAATTCGATCGTGGGATACCATTGCCCGCCTCCGGGCTCCGGTGTGCCGGTCGACGGCATGATCGCGGGGTCGAAGTAGTCCACGTCGAACGTGATGTAGACGTCGTCACCCAGTGCGGCAAGGACCCGATCGCTCCAGCCGGGCCGCGCCAACTCGTGCCCGAACACCACCGGGATGTCCCTGGCCCGCGTCAACGCCCGTTCCTCGGCGGTGAGCGCTCGGATGCCCACGGGCACGAGGCGAACTTGCTCATGCACCCGATGCATGACGCACGCATGGGAGTACGGTGTTCCCTCGTACTCCTCCCGCAGGTCGGTGTGGGCATCGAACTGCAGCACCGACAGCGGCCGCCCGAGCCGGTCGGCGTGCGCGAGGATAGGGGGTCCCGAGACGGAATGCTCGCCGCCTAGAAGGATCACGAACTTGCCGTCGTCCAGCACAGCGTCGTAGGCCGTACGCAGCTCCTGCAACGCCACCTCGGGGCCGGCGCCAGAGAGCAGCAACTCCGGCAACGTGTGCACGCCCACGCGGTACGGCTCGAAGTCCAACTCGTGATCGTACAGCTCGATGTACCGCGATGCGTGCAGCAGGGCCCCCGGGCCGAAGCGCGTTCCGCCCATGTAGGAGACCGTCGCTTCGTAGGGCACCGGCAGCACGACGACCGGCGACTCCGCGTAGGGGCATTGGCTCGGCGGGAGACCGAGGAACGACTCCGGTGGGGCCCACGCGAGCGACTCCAAGGGTGGGGGGAGCTTCTGACCCCCGCGGTCCCGGAACTCGTTCACCCGCAGAACACGACGGCGCTCACGGCGGTCACCCACCGCCCGTCATCCTGGGCCTCGGCGGAGCAGCTGATGTTCATCGAGTCCACGATCTCACCGGACACACGCCATTGTTCGCGGCGCTCGTCCCAGGCCTGGTCTGGGTCGAACGGCACGCCCAGCACCGTCGCGAGCATACTGGCCGCCAGATCTTCCGCGTAGTCACCGGCCGGCTGCTGGCGCTCCCCGAAGGCGTGATGCTCGGAGATGTATCCGTGGTGGGCTTCATCGGCGGGAATCGCGAGGCCAATGGCTGCCGTCGCCAGCCGAGACGGCTCGTTGGTCGAGGCCTCGGCGACGACAGAGAAGACGACCTGCCCGGGCTGGAGCAGCTTCACTCCCTTCTCGCGGGGCACCAGCTCGCAATGCGGCGGCCAGATGGAGCTGACACGAACGAGGTTGTACTGCGCAATGCCCGCCTCGCGAAGCGCGAGCTCGAAGCTCGTCAGCTTCTCCTTGTGGCGTCCGACCCCCTTGGTGAGAAACGCCTTGGAAGGGAGAAACGTGGAGGGATCAATCACGGTGTGCGCCTCACTGGGGAGTGGCGGTTGATGTCTCCGGGTCTGCGACCCGGTCGAGCCGCGGCGCGGTGTCTGTCGCTGTCTCGATCGCGGGCTGGAAGCCGTTGTCTCTGAACCATCGATCCGGGGGAACTTCGACAGGAGGATGTGGATCACCGGTGCGCTCCTGGACCCCAGCGATCACCTCGTGCACGACAGCGGGGGGGCTGTCGCCGACCTCCTCGACCGTCACGCGTCCCTGGCCGCGCTCGCGGCCCCGCACCACCAGCAGATAGCTCGCGGTATACAGTCGCCGACGGTCGTCGTCCGTGCGGCAGGCGACCACCGCGGTGCCCCACTCGCGCTCCTCGCGACGGATCGGCGCGAACAACCAGACTCGGTCGATGGCGCTAGCGGGCACGGCACCGGAGAGCGATTGAACCACTCGCGTCCACCCTGGCCCGACGCCAGGCGTGGCTACCGCGCGTGCATACGTCTCAGCGTTCACCTATCCCTCGGTGCGACAAAGCGCGTCCAAGATACCGGTGTGCACGACCGCTATCAAGACGCCTGGCCGTCATAGGAGCGAGACGGGATCACGATCGATCACGAGACGCACGGTCTTCGGATGGGGGGCACGGCGCGACGCGTAGCGCACAACGCGCCCCAGGAGACGCCGACTGGGCGACCGCAGCAGGAGATGCCAGCGCCACCGACGCTTGATCCGTGTCAACGGCGCGGGAGCTGGTCCGACGACCTCCGCCTCACCCGGCGCTCGCGTGGCGATGAGCCCCCGAAGCCACTCCCCGAGCGCCACGGCCGCGTCGGCCACGGTGTCTTCGTGGAGACCGCTCACCACGAAACTCGCGAGTCCGACGTGCGGGGGATAGGCCGGCACCCGTCGCACCACCAACTCGCGCTCGGCAAACGCCTCGAAGTCGTGCGCTGACGCCGCCACCAGCGCGTAGTGCGTCGGCGTGTGGGTCTGCACCAGCACCTGCCCACCCCGAGGGCCCCGCCCAGCGCGACCCGCAACCTGCGCGACCAACTGGAAGGTGCGCTCTGCGGCGCGGAAGTCCGGCAGATGCAGCGCGGTGTCCCCGTCGACCACCCCGACGAGGGTGACCCCGGGGAAGTCGAGCCCCTTGGCAATCATCTGCGTGCCGACGAGCAGATCGATCTCACGTCGCGCTACGGCATCCAGAATCCGCTGATGCGACCACTTCCCCGTCGTCGTGTCGGCATCCATCCGCGCCAGGCGCGCACTCGTGAAGCGTTCCCCCAACCAGCGCTCCAACGACTGCGTTCCGACGCCGCGCGATCGGTGCACCGCCCCCCCACACTCCGGACACGCGTCCGGCACGGTGCTGTGGTAGCCGCAGTAATGGCACCGCAGGCCCGCCGGTCCCGCGTGCACCGTGAGCGAGATACTGCAGGCCGGACACGCCCAAACATGGCCGCACCCGCGGCATTGCAGGAAGTGCGCAAAGCCGCGCCGATTGAGCAGCAGCATCACTTGGCCACCGGCGTCCAACGCCCGCTGCACGGCGTCATCCAGCGCAACCGACCAGGGCACGGCACGCGCCTCCGCAATTCTCGGCTCCGACCGCATGTCCACAAGGGACACGTGCGGCAGCGGCTGGTCCCCAACCCGCGAGGGCAGCGCCACCACCGGAATCCGGTCACGCTGCGCCCACGTCTCGAGCGACGGTGTGGCGCTCCCCAGCACGACTCGCGCCCCCTCCAGCCGACCACGCTCCAGGGCGACATCCCGAGCGTGATACCGTGGCTGCTCGCCCTGCTTGTAGCTCCCGTCGTGCTCCTCGTCCACCACGATCGCCGCGAGATCTCGCACCGGTGCGAATACGGCCGACCGAGCTCCGACGGCAACCCGCTTCGTACCGCCGGCTAGCCCCCACCACGCGTCCACGCGTTCCCCCGCCGACAGGCCGCTGTGGAGCACCGCCACCGTGTCGCCGAACACACCCCGCACACGAGCAACGGTCTGGGGGGTGAGCGCGATCTCCGGCACCAGGACGATGACCCCTCTGCCCGCCTGTACGGCCTCACGGAGCGACTCGAGATACACGAGCGTCTTGCCGCTCCCCGTGACGCCGAACAGCGTGACCGCCGATCCCAGCGCCGCCGCACCAATGGCGTCGATCGCGCGACGTTGGTCGGGCGAAGGTTGGGCGGGCACCGTACCCGCCACGTCCCGGAACGGATCGCGCGGGTCGACACGCTCGGCAATGCGGGCGACTCCACGGTCGACGAGCCCGCGGACGACTGATGCTGAAAACCCCAGGCGGGTAGTGAGAAGGCGGACCGGAGTCTCTCCACCGGCGGCGTCGACCACTTCGTACGCCTCGCGCTGACGGGTCGCACGGCCGAACGCGCGCTCTCGCTCGAGCAGGGTGGGAAGGGCGGTGGTGAGCACCAGGATACGCTCGGTGCGCGCCCGAGGACCCAAATCGGGCGCTTCGGTTTCCAGAGCCACGGCTCCCGCCCGGGCCAATCGCTGCAGCACATCCCAGACCGGCCGACCGAGCTGGCGGGCCAGGGTCGTGGCCGCGATGCGCCCGCCCCGGCTCTCGAGGGCCTGCACGACGGTCCGGCTGGTCCCGCCCGCCGCGAGCCGAGGATCGAGAAGGCGCGCGGCCAGGCGCGAGCTTCCCCAGAGCGCCGCCGGGAGCATCGCGCGAAGGGTCAGGCCGATGGGACACGCATAGTACCGCGCCATCCAGTAGGCGAGCTCCAGCATGCTGCTGGGCACCACGGGGATCGCATCGGGTGCGAGGAGCACCATCTTGAGATCGTCGCCGGCGCCCTCGCCGGTCCAATCCACGTCGAGGACGACGCCAACGAGTTCGCGACCGCGTACGGGCACAACGACCCGAGACCCCCGGGTCACTCGATCACCGAGTGCCGCCGGAACGGCGTAGCGGTAGGGTTGAAGGCTGGGAATGGGGAGCGCGACCGAACAGGTCGCGGCGGTCACTCGTGCGGCCAACGGATCCCCTTGATGATCGACAGCCCTAGCACACGTCTCTGCGCCATGGCGCGTAGCGCCTTGAACTCCTGGCTCAGCACCGAGGTTACACCCGCCCACCGTGCTGCCCACCAGCCGCGCACGAGTGTTCCGAACCCTCCTTGAGCGATCCACTTGCCATCCTGCGCGGAATCCTCAACGGTGATCTCCACGACCCCCGCGAGCCGGAACGCGCTCTTCCACTCCATCAGGAGCTGCGGCACCAGCCCGAAGGACGCCAGCATGCTCGCGTCGTTCGGGTCGGGCGCCGACAGCCAACATGGAACCAGCGCCGCGACCGTGCTCATGGGACGAGCGACGCGCGCCGCCTCCTGCAGGACCTGCGCTCCGTCGACGCCGAGGAGGTGCAGCATGTCGGCGCAGGTCACGTCGAACACTTCGGCCTCGTGCGGGAGATTGGTGGGCATGGCGGTCTGAAACGTGGAGTACCTGGAGAGACCCGTTTCGCGCGCTGCAGCTTCTGCCGCATCGATGGCCTTGGGATCGGGATCGATCCCCTCGACGTGCGTCTCGAAGCGCTTGGTCCACCACAAGACCGGCCGTCCGGCACCGCAACCTATCCACAGGACCTCCTGACCTGGTTCGGCGTCGATGAGACGGGCCAGGCGTCGGTGGATGGGTTCCGCCACCTCCGCCCACGGCTGGATGACCGCCGTGAATTGGGTGGGAGACAGCCTCACGGGCATGACCGAACTTACCCCCCCGACCGCCGGCCCACTACCCGACAGGCGCCCGGAAGGATGCGGCGCAACATGCCTCACCACTCCTCTGTCAAGGCCCGAACGTGGGCCGCCGCCGCGTCCGCAATCCGGTCAGGCACGTACCCCCCTTCGAGCACCGACACGATCGGGACCGCGAACCGTCTCCACCCACCGATCCAGGTGGCGAAGTCCGAAGGCTCCAACGTGAAACCGGCGAGCGGGTCACCGGCCATGGCGTCGAACCCTGCCGAGATGAGAAGGAGATCGGGCGCCCAGGCATCCGTGGCGCGCGTCACCGCTTCGTCCAGGTCCTCGACGTAGCGCTCTCGGGGGAGATCCGGAGGACGGGGCACGTTGAAGACGTTGCCAACCCCTCGCTCGTGGGCCAGGCCGGTTCCCGGATAGAGCGGCCACTGGTGGAGCGAGACGTATCGGATGCGGGACTCCCGTTCGACGAGCGCCTGGGTTCCGTTGCCGTGATGCACGTCCCAATCCACGATCAAGATGCGGTCGACACTCCGTTCCTCCAGCGCCGTCATGGCCGCAATCACAACGTTGTTGAGGAGACAAAAACCCATCGCCGCCTCGGCGGTGGCGTGGTGTCCCGGTGGTCGGACGGGAACGAAGGCGTCCGTGCCCGTCTCCAGCGCCAGACCAACTGCCATGATGGCCGCGCCGGCCGCGTGGAGCGCCGCGTCGAGGGAGTACTGGTTCGTAGACGTATCCGCATCGAGGCGCCCGCCTCCGCGCTCGGAAACGGCCTGGAGCCGATCGAGATGCGCCGCCGTATGCACGCGCAGCACGGCGCGCTCCGTGGCTGGCGCGGCCTCGTGCCAGATCAGGTGGTCCGGGGGGGGCCAAGTTCGGAGCCGCTCGAGGATAGATCGGGTTCGCGCGGGGGATTCCGGATGTCCGGGACCGGCGTCGTGGAGTTGAGACGAGGGATGCCAGACGATGTGAACCGACATTGGGTAGACCGTCGGTGCGAAGAGCGGTTCAGTCGATGGTGGCTATCGTACCGGTTGCCGGCGGGTTGGCAACACGATGAGCGAGGCCCGATCGGCGACATTCAACGCGCCCAGGGTCTCGGACTCGTCGATCACCAGGGCGCCCCGATACTTGACCAGGTACAGGTCCGAGTCCAGGGTGCGGCCAGTGGCGAGGGTGAGCGCCGTGCGCTTCAGCCGCCGCATGGACCAGTCCGGTGCCGCGGTGACCTCGACAACGTCCCAGACATCGGGAACCGAGACCTTCACGCGGAGCGCGCTCGCCACGGTCACCCGTCCACCTCATCACCCGCGGGTAGCGTGGAGAAGAACCGCCCGATCACCTGATCGAAGAACAGCGTGGATGCCCGGACGCGCGTGCCGGCCGAGCCTGGCTGCACCGCCAGCGTCAGCTCCTCCCCACCCTGTCCACGGAACGTCGCGAAGTGCGGACCTTCGAGCTCGACGAAGGCGGCATTGTGCGGCGCCCGCTCGGCGAAGAACGCTTTGGCGCGTCCGAGGACGTCGGCGGGTGGAAGCGATGTGATTGTCTCGTGGGTCATCCGGTGCCTGTCTCCTCGCAGACATGGCGTCTAGTGGCGGTGAAAGATAACGCCCCTCATGACGCCGGCCTACCGGGCGGCACCGGCCCGTCGGCGGCGGGGGTGACGGTAAGGAACGTCCGGAGCGCGGCCTCGAGTCGAGAGTTCGGCACCGCCACGGCGCCGGCCTCCCGAGCCGTTCGGAGGCTGTCCGCATCCACGTGTGATCCGAACGCCAACACGCGCGTTCCCGCCTCGGTCAGGCGATGGATACGCTCTATCTGCTGGGGGCTCCCGAGCTCGACCACCGCGAACGACGCCGGGGTATCGCGGACCACGTGCCGGCCGAGCTGCTCTACCAGCGCCTCAATCCTGGCGCGGAAGAACAGGTCCCGCGCGAAGACCGCGACTGCCCCCTCAGTCCGCAAGATCGACATCGGCGCGTACCTCGGTCGGCGGCCGGCCGGATCGAAAGAGATCCGTCAACCGCGGCTTCCTGCGAAGGACCACAACCACCTCCCCCTCCGGCGGATCCTGCAGACCGTCGAGTGCCAGAAACACAGGAAGCGTCGCTTGTGGGACGGTCACCGTGTACCGCCGCCCATGCCACGGCACGGCGATGCTCGCCGGCAGCGATGTCACCACGCGCTCGATGAACACGTCGTCGTCGACGCGAAAGACGCCGTCGGCAACCCGTTCGCCAACCTGAAAGAAGAGCGGATCGAACGGGTCGCCGCTGTGCCGCCGGAAATTCTGCTCCACAGCCCAGTCGAAGCCCTCGAGATCATCGGCATCGGCCTGCCACTCGAGGTGATGCCGCACTTCGTGCAGCAGGGTTTCCCGAGCCTCCGCTCCCCAGTCGAATCCCGCGTCCAGCTGCGCCAGCGCCGCGAAAGAGCCGTGATACAACACGACCCGCGACACGATTTCCCCGGAGGTCGAATGGATCGGCACGCACTCCCCGAGCGTGTACACATCCGCGTGGACGGGATGCGGCACCGCGCGCCGACTCACATCGATGGCGGCGATCCCGGCCACGTACTCTGCGGGGATCTCCGCCGCGAGGCGGTCAACCAGGTGACGGAACGCGTCGAGCTCCACTGTGCATGCCGGGCACCCGAGGTGCCCGAGGCCGATCAGGTGACGGGGTCCACGGCGTCTGGCGGCGATGCCCGCGCGGTCCGCGACGCCAGCCAGCGGTTGACCAGCAGCAGGGCCAGCAACACGACACCCCACTGGGCAACCAGCGTCCCGACATTGGCCTCCCGCAGGGGATCGAGCCACCCGGCGAGGTCGGCGCCTCGCACCTGGTAGAACCACCACCCGAGCAAGACCAGCGCTTCGAGGGGCACGACTACGCCAATCACCACGTCCCACCACCGCCCGATACGAATGTCGGAGTCCTCGTGATTCAACTGCTCCTCGCGGAACCGGCGCACCCCGTAGGTGATGATGGCGATGGCGAAGAAGAGTCCGGAGAGCATGAGCGCCACGCCCCACACGAAGTCCTGATTGTGGAGAAACCGGAGGGACAGGGCCGAAGGGAGTCCCAGCAGGAAACCGCCCACACCAACGACCCGGATGGCGTGGGGGCGCGACATCCCCGCATCCCGTAGCACCCGGCTGGCGAGTTCGATCATGGCGATGAGGCTCGTGAACGCCGCGAACGACAGGGCCAGGAAAAACACGATCATTAGGCCCCGTCCCCACGGCAGTGTGGCGAAGAGCTGTGGCATCCAGATGAACGTGAGGCCCTCGTTCCCCTGACTGAAGATCGTTTCTTGCATCAGCTCCGGCGTGAGGCTGGCCCCCCCGCGCACCGCCTCGGCCAGTGCCGGATACGCGCCGAGAGCCTCGGTGTCCGTGGCCAGATTCGCGACGAGTTGCGGTACGACGGCGAAGACCGTGCACAGCACCATGATCCCCGCCAGGAGCGAAACGGTGTTGTTCGCTACGGGCAGCACGAACGCGTTCAGGGCGGTATCCTCTCGGACGCGCAAGTAGGCTGCGTAGGCCAGGATTAGTCCCCAGCCCGCCCCGGTGTCCCAGGCGTTCTGCGTGAGTGCCTCGATCCAGATCTGTGCCTTCCCGAGATGGGCCCAATCGACCGTGAAGAGATACTGGAGCCCGTCCGCCGACCCGGGCAGCGTCACCGCTCGGATCGCCAGCACCACGACCAGCACGATGAGCGTCGGCATCAGCACTCTCGCCACACGTTCGATGGCGCGCACACCCCGCCCCACGACGATGACGCCGCACCCCATGGCCACCCCGTGGGTGAGCACCGGCCACCACGAGCCTGTGTACGCGTTCCAGAATGCGCCAGGCTCCGTGCGCGGAATCTCGCCCGCCACCGAGGCGACGATGTAGCGCAGCGTCCAGCCGGCCACCACGGAGTAGTAGAACATGATCGCCGTCGCGACGAAGGCGATGAACGCGCCCATCCAAGCCCACCGGGGTCCCATGAGGCGTAGGAACGCGCCGACCGGCCCCAGGCGGGTCTTACGTCCCGCACCGAACTCCACGAGGATGAGCGGGATCGACCACAGGAACAAGAAGACAACCCAGGCAACGATGAACTCTCCGCCGCCGTTCTGCGCTACGATCCTGGGAAACCGCCAGATATTTCCCGTCCCGACCGCCATGCCCAGCATGGCGAGCATCATCAACCAACGGGAGGAGAAGGCCTCGCGTGGCTGCCTCATGTCACATCAATCCAAGATGGCGATGGTCCGGTCCGCCACCGCCGCAAACGAGAGCGGAGCACCGCATACCTGCTGGGCAATCTCGTCGGCGGTGTCCGTCTGCCCGCGGTGCATCCACGCCTGCACCTCGGTCCCTGCCCGGGGATTGCGATACCAGTCCTCGTCGTATCGCTCCACCAGGAAACGCGACAGCGCTGCCTCCAGCTGCCAGGCCCGAAGGTAGCGCGCGGAGTAGAAGCCGGGGTCGACATCAACCAGATAATCGTCCGCCGAGTACCGGAACTTCGTGGCATCGGTGAGATAGTCGGCGTAACGCTCGGATACTGCGCCGAGATCGCTCGAGTGCAGCTCCAGCTCGTAGTTGATCTTCGCCGCGTATCGCCGGGCAAGAAACAGCTCTCCCACGGCCAACTCGTGGGCCAGCGAGGCCGCATCGTCCGCCGACAGCCCGCCGTACCGCCTGAGCCACCCCAGATCGAGCGTGAGGTGATCCCACAGCATGGCGTATCCCTCGGTGACCGAGTTGTCTCCGAGCCACCGGGCTGCGAAGGGCAGCGTTTCCGAAACGGACGCGAAGTGCATGGCATGCCCGAGCTCGTGCCAGAACGTCCGATAGTCGCTATGGCCGCCCCGAGGGCGGAGCACGAGATACACCTCGTGCGGTACACGGACCGGCACGCAGAACGCCCGGGCCTGCTTGCCCTCCCGCTCTTCAGTATCGAACCGAACGCGGCCACCGATCGTGGGATCCAATCCCATCTCGCACATCTGCCCCACCGCGGTCTCCACGAGCGCGCCAGACGGAAACGCAACGTCGAATCCGTCGGCGCGGAACAACCACGCCGCATCCGACCGGACGAGCGCGTCGATGCCCGCACCGATGCGGCGGCGCGCGAGGCGGGCCAGGCCGTCGAGGTACGGGGCTTCCGTGCACGCCAGGAAGTCCCGCGCCTGTCGGGCCAACGCGTCCAGATCGACGCCGGACAACGACGCCACCGTATCGACGTAGGTACCGAGTCCCAACGTCGCGACCACCTCGTGCTCCGTGCGAAAACGATCGAGGCGGATAGTGTTCAACGCGGCCGACACCGCCCGGGCCCGGGCGGTGTCCAGGGCGATCCGCAGATCGCGCTCCGGCATGTTCGCGATCTCGATCGGCGCGCGAAGAAACGGAATCCGACGCCCGGCAACTTCGAGCTCGGCGCCCTGCTCCCACACCAGTTGCCGTTCCTGGTGGGTGGCCACCGCTCGTCCCACCCGCACGTCGACCACCCACTCGAGCAGCGGCCGTGAACCGGATGCCCGCGCCGCCTCGAGTGCATCATCGCTCGCGACGTCCGCGTAGCGATCGTAGATCGCGTGGAACGTAGGATCTTGTTTGAGGCCGGCGCCGGTGAGGTAGTATTCGAGCCCGAGCTCCTCGTGCATCGCCTCACCACGCGCGAGGAGCGTTTCGAGCTTCACGAGCCCAGGCGCTCCGCCAGGTAGCTGACGAGACGATCGGCAGGCACACGCTCCTGGGCGAGCGTATCGCGATCGCGCACCGTCACTGTCTGGTCGTCCATCGTCTGCCCGTCCACCGTGATCCCGAACGGTGTGCCGGCCTCGTCCTGCCGGCGATATCGACGCCCGATCGAGCCCCCGTCGTCGTAGAAGACCGGGAATAGCCGCCGGAGGTCATCACACACGCGATGCGCGAACTCCGGCATCCCGTCCTTCTTCACCAGGGGAAACACCCCGGCCTTGATGGGAGCGATTGCCGGCGCCAACGCGAGGACCACGCGCTGCTCACCAGCCACCTCTTCCTCCCGATACGCATCGGCCAGCACGACCAGCGCCAGGCGATCGGCACCCAAGGACGTCTCGATGATGTACGGGATGAATCGCTCTTTGGTGACCGTGTCGATCTGCTCGAGCTTCTTGCCCGACGATTCCTGGTGACGCGACAAGTCGAAATCCGTACGGTTGTGAATCCCCTCGAACTCCTGCCAGCCGAAGGGAAACTGGTACTCGATGTCGAACGCAGTCTTCGCATAGTGCGCGAGTTCGTCCGCGCCGTGCTCGTGAAATCGCAGCCGTGCGGGATCGATGCCCAGCGAGCGATGCCATACCATCCGTGCTTCCTTCCACTCCTCGAACCACCGCTCGTCCTCCTCGGGCTTGACGAAGAACTGCATCTCCATTTGCTCGAACTCCCGAGTGCGGAAGATGAAGTTCCCCGGAGTGATCTCGTTGCGAAACGCCTTGCCGATCTGGGCTATGCCGAAGGGGATCTTTTGACGGCTCGCCTGCATCACGTTCAGGTAGTTGACGTAAATGCCCTGCGCCGTCTCCGGACGGAGATAGACCACGGCCGCCGCCTCTTCGACGGGCCCCATGAACGTCTTGAACATGAGGTTGAACATCCGCGGGGCGGTCAGGGTGCCCGTATTGCCACACACGGGACACTTGGCGTCGGGCGTCCCCGGCTCCCCTTTGATGCGCCCGTCGTCGGCCCGGAACCGGTTCTTGCATACCTTGCAGTCCACGAGCGGGTCGGTGAACCCCGCGAGGTGTCCCGACGCCTCCCAGACCTTGGGGTGCATGAGGATGGCGGCGTCGATCCCCTCGATGTCCGACCGCTCGTGGACCATCGAGCGCCACCAGCGATCTTTCAGGTTGCGCTTCAGCTCGACGCCGAGCGGACCGTAGTCCCACACGGACCCCAGCCCGCCGTAGATCTCTGACGACTGGAACACGTACCCGCGCCGCTTGGCGAGGGAAACGAGCTTGTCCATCAACGCGGCGTCGGGCATCGCGATATCACGTTTCCGTGTGTTCATTTGAGTGAGGTCGACCAAGTATAGAGGGGCATCAGGAGGCCAGCAAGCGAAGTGCGCGACGAATCGCCACGTTCGCTCGGTGCTCGAGTTCCGCCAGATCCCAGGGTGCGCCACCCGATTCGAGCACGACATCGGCCGGCACGGCTTCGGCACGCGGCGTCACCAGGACGGCAGTCACCCCCATCTCGCGGGCCTGGGCGATGACCACGCCGGTGAGCTTGCCCTCCAACGAGGTGCGGTCGAAGCCGCCTTCACCAATGAGAACCAGCTGGGCTCCGCGCAGTGCCCGCGCCAGGCCCGCCCGGCCGAGAACCCACTCGGCTCCCGAGACGAGTTCCCCGTCGGCGAACTGCAGGATACCGAAGCCGAGCCCACCGGCCGCGCCGGCGCCGGGCCGCAAGGCCGCCCCACCCGGACCGGCCGCACCCGTCACGGCCGCCAGACGTTCCAGGCCGGCCGCCAGTCGCTCCACGTCTCGCGGAGTGGCCCCTTTCTGTGCGGCATAGATCCGGGCACCGCGCTCGCCGTTCAGGGGGTTCGCCACGTCCACTAGGCCGGTGATGGCCACCGGGGGGCGGCGTCCGGGGCGGAGGCTGGCCAACTCCGCCAGGCTGCCCCCACCCTCCGCCAGCGGCTCACCTGACGCATCCAGCGCCCGCCAGCCCCAGGCACGCGCCATGCCCAGCCCTCCGTCGACCGTGGCGCTCCCGCCAAGGCCGAGGTACACGCGCGTCGCGCCGCCTTCGGCCACCCGCTGGACGGCCGTGCCCACCCCTCGGGTGCTGGTCGAGAGCGGTTGCCGTTCTCCCGGGTCGAGCAGCGCGAGACCACACGCGAACCTGGACTCCACCACGGCCGTGGAGGCATCGAGCCAGCCCACCGGCACGCGTATCGGGCGCCCCAGCGGATCTTCGGCGGAAATCGACGTCGTGCGGGAGAGCTGGCTCCGAAGGGCATCCAGGAGTCCGTCGCCTCCGTCACTCCCGAGAACGACGATCGGGTCGGCTCCGGCCGCACGCACCCCGCGTTCCCAGGCCGCGGCCACTTCGGGCGCGGCAAACGACTCCTTGAACGCCTGGGCGACGACGACGACTCTTGACCGGCCCACGGAAGCGGCCCCTTACACTTGAATGATCTGATCTCGTCTGGTACCGACGCTCACGTAGACGATCGGTGTTTCCAGCTCGCGCTCGATACGCTCGAGATAGGCGCGGGCTGGTCCGGGCAGATCCTCGATACGCCGAGCCTCGGTCGTGGGCCGCTGCCACCCTTGGAGCACGTCATACACGGGCTCGACGCGAGCCAGGCGCTCGGCCTCTGCTGGGATCTCGTCGAATTCCTCCCCCTCAATGCGATACCCCACGCATACCGGGATTTCGGAAATCGAGTCGAGAACGTCCAGCTTGGTTATCGCGAGACCGGTCACACCGTTGACGCGACCGGCGTACCGGGCCACCGGCGTGTCGAACCACCCGCACCGACGCGGGCGACCCGTGGTGGCGCCGTACTCGCCGCCCAACTCCCGCAACCGTGCGCCCATGCCGTCCTGTGCCTCACTGGGAAGGGGACCGTTGCCGACTCGCGTGGCGTAGGCCTTGAGGACACCGACGACCGCATCGATGGCCGTGGGCCCGATACCGGCTCCCACAGCCGCGCCTCCTGCCGTCGTGTTCGACGAAGTGACGAACGGATAGGTGCCGTGGTCCACGTCGAGCAGCGCGCCTTGGGCTCCCTCCAACAGCACGCACTGATCACTGCGCAGCGCCTGATGCACGGCGCGCCCCGTGTCGGCGAGCATCGGGACGACAGTCGGCGCTATCCGTTCGAGCAGGCCCATGTGTTCCGCTACATCAGCCCGGTCCGCCGATCCCCAGAGACCGAGCAGCGCATTGACCCGCTCCACCCGCTGCTCGAGCTGGTCCCGGAGTCGGGCGAGATCGCGCAGCTGTCCGGCCCGAACGCCACGGCGGCCGAACTTGTCTTCGTACGCCGGTCCGATGCCCCGCCCCGTGGTGCCGATTTGCTGGCGGCGCTCAGCCGCCTGCTCCAGTTGCTTGTGATACGGCAACACCAAATGGGCGCGGTCGGAAACCAACAGCCGGCCGCGCGCTTCGATACCGCGCCCCTCGAGCTCGCGGACTTCCTCGACGAACGTGAGTGGGTCCAACACAACCCCGTTGCCGATCACGCACGTCGTGCGCGGATGCAGGATGCCGGATGGAATCTGATGGAGAATGAATTGGTCGGACCCGCGAACCACCGTGTGCCCCGCGTTCGCACCACCTTGATACCGCACGACGTAGTCGGCCTGCTCGGAGAGGACGTCGACGATCTTCCCTTTCCCTTCGTCCCCCCACTGGGCCCCCACCACCACCACGCACCGGCGATCGCGACCGAACATGCCGACTCACCCCTCCGTTGGTGACAACAAAAACGCCCCGAGGGGTCCCTCGGGGCATCCTTCCATTCAAGCTACGGCGTTCCCGCGAGACCGTCAACAAGCATGAGCCGCACGGCAGCCGCCACCGCTCGACCGGCCTCGACGGCCCCGTCGATCGGCGCGCGGTGGGGGCTATCGCGACGGGTGTGCACCACGTGAAGCGTCGCGGCGTCGCCTCTGCTCAGCGTCACACCCGGCTGCCCAAAGCGAGCCAGCACTCGCCCGTCCACCAATACGCCCGGGGGAAACGGCGCCACCCGAACGCTCCGGCCCCGCCGCTCGAGCTCTGCCCGTATCCCGTGGGCGACGTGCCGCTCCACCCGGTCCGTGTGACGCGACCCCGTGGCCCGATGCGGTGCAAGGTGATACCGTCCGCGCACATCGATGCCGTCGACGTTGACGAACGGCACCGTGGTTTCGGCCCTCGCGGCCCACACCCGAGCCCCCGCCATGGCGTATTCCTCGGCGCCCGTGATCAGCACACCGACGTCCAGTCGGTCGCGAAGCGCTTCCGCCGCCACGAGGACGGCCACCATGCCCGTGGCGTTGTCCACCGCGCCGGGGCTCGTGTCCCGGGCGCCGCTGCGCGACAGGATGCCGCCACTCACGACGATGGGCGCGCAGACCAGTGCCGCCGCAACCGAGCTCACGGGTCCGGCGAGGCGGAGCAGCAGCACCGCCACGAGCCCAAGCACGCCAACGGCAAGTGCGACCACCGCCACCACACGTCCCAAAAGCGACAACCCCTGCCCTTTGCTATCACTGTGGGCCACGAGCCAGAGCGCTGGCTGCCCGCGCCGCGCCTCGAGGTTCCGCGCCTCCACCGGCTCCAGCCGGCTCGGCAAGCGGCCCGAGCCGATCCCCCCCGCGACCACAACCACGGTGGCGACGGCCGATAGGATGAGCAGGGCTACGCTCCACCCAGCCAGTGGCAGCACCAGCAAGGGGAAGGCACCGAACCCGATCACGCCGATTCCCGCGCCAAAGACGCTCACAGCCTCGAGAGAAGCGGCGGTCACGCGAAACGGGACGAGAGACACCTCGAACCCCCACCCGGCGAGCCGCTCCACCAGGCGAGCCTCGACTTGCGGGAGGGCGGGGGAGCCGGGCAGCCTCGGCACGGCGATCTCCCGATACAGGTCGCGCGCCCAGTCGGGAACCGGATCAGGAATGGAGCAGCTCCGCCTCGCGCAGGAGATCCACGATCCTGCGGCGGTCCTTGTCCCCGAGAGGAGGGATCGGCGGGCGCGGGGAGCCGCCGAACAACCCCACAACATCCATCGCCAGCTTGATGCCGGGGACACCGAGCTCCCCGACGATCACGCGGTGGAGCGGCGCGACCCGCTCCTGCGCCGCGCCGGACGCCGCTCGGTCCCCGCGATCGAAGGCCTGGTAGACGGCAACGGTCGGCCCCGCAGCAAAGCAGGCGACCGCGGCGATCGCTCCAGCGGCCCCGAGTTCCAGCGCCGGGTAGAACAGGGCGCCGGGACCGACGAACAGCGACCACTTCGGAGCGGCGTCTTGGAAGGCCGCGAACATTTTCAGGTCGCCCGACGAGTCCTTGGCGCCCCAGATGTTCTCGTGTTTCGCCAAGGCGGCGACGATCTGCTCGGTGAGCGCCACGTGGGTGTACCGCGGGAAGTTGTACAGGATGATGGGGATCGGAGACGCATCGGCGACCATCCGGAAGTGATCGATCAGCGACGCGCTGGTGAACACGGGGCCGTAATAGCTCGGGGCCCGCACGAGAGCCGCGTCGGCGCCTGCCTCGGCAGCGCCTCCGCACGCCTCGATCGTCGCCCTCGTCGACTCGCGCCCACTCCCTGCCACGAGCCATCGGCCGTCGGGGACGACATCCCGCATCCACGCCACCACCTGCCGGAATTCCGCCTCCGACAAGAGCGAGGCCTCACCGGTAGAACCGGCGGCGACGATGCCGGCGGCCCCAGCGGCCAGGACGGCCCGCACGTTGTCGCGGAGATGCACCGGGGCAACATCACCAGTGGTGGGATCGAAGGGCGTCGTCACCGGCACCAACAACCCTCGAGGTCTCTCTGTCATCACTCGGGTCCCCCTATCCGCTCCCGCCCAGACCTATTTCAGCTTCTTCAGTTTGCGCTCGAATTCGCCGGGGCTGCTCGACGCGGCCTGGGCCGTATCGGCCGTGATGGTCCCGGCACTCACCAACTCCAGGAGATGCTGGTCGAGACTCTGCATGCCATACTCATCGCGGCCGGCTTCGATGGCATCGCCGATCTCGGCGACACGCGTGCGGTCGCGGATCTGCTCCCGGATCTCCGGCGTGCAAATCATGATCTCGGCGGCGACGCAACGTCCGGTTCCGTCTGCCCGGGGCAGGAGACGCTGTGACACGATGGCTTGCAGCGCCTCGGCCAGCCGCACACGTGCCACCTCCTGTTCCTCCGGCGGGAACATCGCCACGACTCGGGCAATCGTTGCCATCGCATCGGGCGTGTGGAACGTGGTGATCAAGAGATGCCCGGTCTCTGCTGCTTTCAACGCCGCGTCCAGGATCCGGGTGTCAGGCATCTCGCCGAGCAGAATGACGTCCGGGTCTTGGCGGAGCACGGAGCGCAGCCCCGCCGCGAAGCTCTCGGTGTCGGGGCCGACCTCCCGTTGCGTGACCGAGCCATTGACGTCCCGGTGGAGGAACTCGATGGGGTTCTCCAACGTCACGATGTGCCGACTGAACCGGGCGTTGATGTGATTGACGATCGCGGCCATGGTAGAGCTGTTACCGCTGCCGGTCGTGCCCGTCACAAGGATCAGGCCGCGCTCGCGCTCGGCAATGGCGCCGAGCACCTCGGGGAGCCCAAGCCGCTCGAAACTCGGCACCTCGAAAGGAATGACCCGCATCACGATCATGAACGACGAACGCTGCCGCAGGATGCTCACGCGAAACCTGCCGATCCCCGCCGCTCCCCAAGAGCAGTCATAGTCCCGGATCTCGTCGATGCGCTTCCGGTCCACCTCGACCGGAATGAGCTTCATCGCGATCGATTTCGTCTGGTCCGGGGTGAGCCGCTGTTTGGTCAGCGGTACCAGCTGTCCGTCGATTCTGGCGCGGAACACGTCACCGGCCTTGATGTGGATGTCCGATGCGCCGCGCTCGACCGCCGCTTTGATGATGGTTTCCATATCCTAGTATCCCGCTTCCAAGTCGACCACGTTCTTGAGTCGCCTTCCGTCGCGGTAGCGCCGGATGTTTTCCTCGATGACTGCCGTTTCCCGCTCCCAAAACCGCTCCGACACGCAACTCACGTGCGGTGAGAGGAGGACCCGCGGATGTCCCCAGAAGGGATGCCGCTCCGGGAGTGGCTCCTGCCGGAACACGTCAAGCACACAGCCGCCCAGGTGCCCCCGATCGAGGTGGCGGAGTAGCGCGTCCTCGTCCACGAGAGCACCTCGAGACACGTTGATCACGTACGCCCCGCGGGGGAGGGCGGCGAGCACAGCGTCGTCGACCAGGTGACGGGTCGCGCCCGTAAGCGGTGCCGCAACGACGAGTACGTGACTGGTCGAGGCCAGCCGGACCGCGTCCCCGGCCCCTCCCACCCACCGGAGACCCGCGAGTCTCCGTCGTGCAGGCCGTCGCCGAATCGCGCGCACCTCCATGCCGAGGGCACGGCAGCGCTTGGCAACGGCTTTCCCGACACCACCGAGACCGACGATCCCGACCCGGCTGTCTGCAAACTCCCGCACGGGGATCTCCCCGTCGAACACCTCGCCCTTGATCCACCGGCGGTCCCGCTGCGCCTCGACGAGCGCGTGAAATCCACGCAGGCAGTATCCCATCGCGGCCACGACCCAGTCGGCCATCGGCTCGGCCTGGACGGCCCGCGAGTTGGTCAACACGGCCCCGCTGGCAGCAAGTTCGTCGCTCAACGACGATCCCACTCCTGCGGCAGCGCTGTGTGCCCAGCGGAGGGTACCGTTCGCCACCCGAACCAACGCGGGGGAAATCCCCCACCCAAAGTAGACCTCCGCGCCCGAAACCGCCTCCAGGGCAGCGCGCGATCCGCCCGACCCGTCACCGTCGCTCGCCGAGGGCTCGGTGACCTCCACGATGTCCCACCCGCGACTAAACGCTGCGCGAATCGCTGCGACGCTCCACGGGGGGATGGACCAGCTCGCCCGCGTCGACGTGAGATCGACGACTGCTCGTCTCACTCTTTGATGCTGAGCTTGTACGCGCCGGAAACTTGCAGGAGCCGCAGCTTCGCCTTGTCATGCAGGCGTTGCGGCCCGCTCATGGCCACGTGCACCATGATCCGATCACCGTGCGTTTCGGAGCGAAGCTCCTCGATCCGGAGTCCCGCCTCCTGCACGATCCGCTCGATGTCGGACACGCGCTTCGGATCGGCGTCTACCTCAAGGGCCAGGTGCGTGATGCCGCCGTACTTCCGCAGCGACCGCTCGAGTCGTCCGAGCAGGCCGAGCACCAGCACGACCAGCAAGGTCGCTCCCGTGGCTTCGACCAGCGCTTCTGCCCCGACGGCCACCCCGATGGCCGCGACGAGCCAGATCGTCGCCGCGCTCGTCAGGCCGCTCACATGACCGCGGCTATGGAGAATGGTGCCGGCACCGATGAAGCCGACACCGGTGACGATCTGGGCGGCGATCCGCCCGGGATCGCCACCCCCATCGACAGCCACGGATATGGAGAGTCGCGTGAAGAGCGCGGCACCCACGCAGATCAGGATGTTGGTCCGCAGCCCCGCGGCCTTCCCCCTGATTTCCCGTTCCAGACCAATGGCACCACCCAAGACAACGGCGATGACGAGATACCCGAGCAGATCCAGTTGGAGGACCTGTACCAGCTCCGTCCAGGTGGTGCCGATCATCGCGGTCGTGCGGCTCCTTCGGCCGAGAGAAAGCCCATGCGCTCGCGCACTTCGCTCATCGTCTCCGCGGCGAGAGAGCGCGCGCGTTGCGCCCCGTCATGGAGGATCTCCCGTACCTGCTCGGGAGCCGCCTGCAACGCCGCCGCCCGCTCGCGGATCGGGGCGAACTCCCGGGTGATGTTCGCGGCGAGCACCCGTTTGCAGTCGAGACAGCCCCACGCCGCGGCACGACACTTGGCGGCCACCTCCTCGACCGTGGCGCTCGGCGAGAAATGCTGGTGGAGAGCGTAGACGTTGCACACCTCGGGATTGCCGGGATCCTTCCTCGTCACACGGGCCGGATCGGTGACGGCCGGTCGCAGTCGCTCCCAGATCTGCTCGGGCCCCTCGAGGATGCCGATCGTATTGCCGAGGCTCTTGGACATCTTGGCCTGTCCATCGAGTCCCACGATACGGCCCGCCGGGGTGAGCACGGGCTCCGGCTCCGGAAAAAATCCGTCGCCATACCGCGCATTCCACTTCCGAGCCACTCCCCGCATCAGCTCGATATGTTGGACCTGATCTTCGCCGACGGGCACCCGCTGCGCTCGATACAAGAGGACGTCGGCCGCCTGGAGCACCGGGTAGTTCAGCAGTCCAGCGGGAACGCTTACCTGCCGCTGCGCCTTGTCTTTAAATTGGGTCATTCGCTCGAGCTCGCCGAGCGGTGTCACCGTCGTGAACACCCAGGCCAACTCGGTGTGCTCCGCGACATGCGACTGCACGAACAGCACCGAGCGCTGCGGATCGATGCCGGCCGCGAGCAGGCTCACCGCCATGTCGAAGGTCCGCTCGGCGAGGGCCGTTGCCTCGTACTCCTGCGTGATGGCGTGGTAGTCGACGATGCAGAAGATGCACTGGTATTGATCCTGGAGGGCCACCCAATTCCTGACCGCCCCGAGATAGTTGCCGACGTGCAGTTCGCCAGAGGGTTGGATGCCGGAGAAGACCCGCATTGGCCGGAAGCTATGGACGGGGTGAAGGGACCGCAAGGTGAGTGAATACTACGACTTACTGGCTGTCGCCCTACCCGCCGCCGCCGCCGCGGCCGACCACATTCGCTCGCGAGCTCGCCCCCTCGCTGACGCCTGGCACCTCAAGGGCCAGAGCGATTTCGTGACGCAGGTCGACCTCGAAACGGAGGCGCTGATCGCCGATCGACTTCGCCAGGCAGTCCCCGGTTCCGTAGTTCTCGGCGAGGAACTCACGCCGCACGCGACCAGCGCCGATCTCGTGTGGGTCGTCGATCCGCTCGACGGCACGACAAACTTCCTCCATGGCTACCCGGCCTATGGCGTGAGTATCGGTGCGGTCGTCGAGGACGAGCCCACCGTTGGCGTGGTCGTCGACGTCGCGAGATCGATCACGTATCACGCGATCCGTGGCGGCGGCGCATGGTGTGAGGGACGGCAGCTCGCGGTCTCCACGACGACGGAACCCGCCAGCGCACTCATCGGAACGGGCTTTCCGTTCAAGGTCGCCCATCTGCTCCCCACCTATCTGCGGCAGTTCAGCGCCATTCTCCAGCGAACAGCCGGCGTTCGGAGAGCGGGGGCCGCATCCCTCGATTTCGCCAGCATCGCTCAGGGACAGCTTGACGGTTTCTGGGAATTGCACCTTGCCCCGTGGGATGTCGCGGCGGGGACGGTTCTCGTGCGCGAGGCGGGTGGAATGGTGACCGACCTGGAGGGGAATGCGGGGACCCTGCGCCACGGCCCATATGTGGCAGGAAACCCGGTCATCCATGCCTGGATGCTCGAAGTGTTGCGGGAGTCGGGGACGGGGCTCGCCCCCCCGGCGAGCGTCCCTACGCCTCCGCCGAAACCGGCGCCGGCGTGAGCACCCGAGGTCCGTCGGGTTGCACGACGACCGTGTGCTCGAAGTGCGCCGAAAGAGAGCCGTCCGCCGTCACTACGGTCCATTTGTCGTCCAACGTCCGGATCTGGGGAAGGCCCAGGTTGACCATCGGTTCGATGGCCAGGGTCATGCCCGGCATGAGGCGGGGGCCACGCCGCGGCTTGCCGTAGTTCGGGATCTGCGGCTCCTCGTGAAAGCTGGTACCGATCCCGTGCCCAACAAGCTCCCGCACAACGCTGTACCCGGCGCGCTCGACGACGCGCTGCACGGCATGCCCGACATCCCCTACGTGATTCCCCTGGATGGCGGCCGTAATACCGGCGTCCAGGGCATCCTGGGTCACCTGAAGCAGGCGCCTGGCTTCCGGGCTCACCGTGCCGACAGGGAGCGTGACGGCCGAATCGGCGTGTAGTCCCTCCAGGCAGACCCCGCAGTCGACGCTGATCACGTCGCCCTCCCTGAGGATGCGCTCCGGCGACGGAATTCCGTGAACGATCTCGTTGTTAATCGAGGTACAGAGCGTGGCGGGGAAGTCGTACAGTCCCTTGAACGACGGGGTCGCTCCAAGGTGACGGCAGATGAACGTCTCTGCAATGGCGTCGAGGTCCGCCGTGCTGACCCCTGGCTCCGTTCGGCTCGCCACGAGCGCCAGCGTGTCGGCGAGGATCCGGCCCGCCTGGGCCATGATCTCTATCTCACGGGCCGATTTGATCGCGATCATATTCCCAGCACCGCGGCGATGCGCGCCGCAATTGTGTCGATGTTCCCTGTTCCCCGCACCTCACGGAGGACCCCCCGGTCCCCGTAGTACTGCACGAGCGGTGCCGTCTGTTCCCCGTAAACGGCCAGGCGCTTCCGAATCGCCTCCGGGGTGTCGTCGCTGCGGCCCTGCTCGCGGGCTCGTCCCGAGAGCCGCCGAAACAGTTCCCGATCGGGCACATCGATGTTGAGCACGTGGTCCACGCGGCGGCCCTGTGCCTCGAGCGCTCGATCGACCGCTTCGGCCTGAGCCAGCGTGCGTGGAAAGCCATCCATCATGACCCCGTTCGCGGCCTCTGCCAAGCCCAGGACCTCCTCGATGAGACCGATGATCACGTCGTCCGGCACGAGCAGCCCCTGGTCCATGCACGACTGCGCGCGGCGGCCGAGCGCCGTCCCACGCGACACGGCGCTGCGCAACAGATCGCCGGTCGAGACCCGTGGGATCCCGATCCGATCGGCGAGGAGCGCCCCTTGTGTGCCTTTGCCGGATCCGGGAGGACCGAGGAGAACGATGTCCACAGTGACCGCCGTCGGGGTCGGGGCCGGGTGAGAGGCGTGCGTCGCTCTCCAGCACCCGGCCGCGGGCTCACATGTAGCGGCCGCGTCGGCCGCGGAACTTGACCCGCCCCTGCTTCATGAAGTCGTCGTAGTGCCGGAGGTGGAGATGCTGCTGCACCTGAATCCACGTATCCAGCGCGACACCGACGACGATGAGGAGGGCCGTGCCGCCGAATCCGAACGGGACGTTGAAGGCGTCGAAGATGAAGAAGGGCAGTAACGCGATGAGCGTGAGGAACACGGCTCCCGTCAGCGTCACCCGGGTCAGGACCTGGTCGATATAGTCCGCCGTCGCACCGCCGGGCTTCACGCCCGGAATGAACCCGCCTTGCTTCTTCAGGTTCTCCGCGATGTCCAGCGGGTTGAAGATGATCGACGTGTAGAAGTAGGTGAAGAACATGATGAGCAGCCCATAGCTCACGTAGTACACGGTCGTGCCAGGCTGGAACACCTCGGAGATGGCCCGCAGGCTCGGGACGTTGCTGAAAGTCGCGATGGTGCCGGGCACCACGATGATCGCCTGCGCGAAGATGATGGGCATCACCCCCGCCGAGTTGATGCGGATCGGAACAAAGGTCTTCTGCCCTTCCCGAATACGTCCTCGTCCCATGACCTTCCGCGGGATCTGAATCGGAATGCGGCGCGCCGCGACGGTGATGGCTATGACGCCCGCAATGACGGCCAGCATGACGATCAACAGGATGATCAGCCGCTGCACGGTGATCACCCCGGTGCCCAAGAACTGGAGCGTGAGTGCCGTGCCAGGCAGGAACCCCTCCATGATCGAGAAGAAGATCATGAGGCTCATGCCGTTCCCGACCCCGTGTTCCGTGATGCGCTCGCCCAACCACATGACGAAAATCGCGCCGGACGTGAGGGTGATCATGGTCACGGCCCGGAAGCCATAGCCCGGGCTCCCGACCGCCCCCTGCTGTTCGGCGAAGATCGCGAATCCGTAGGCCTGGAATACCGAGAGTACCACCGTGGCATACCGGGTCCACTGCGTGATCTTCTTCCGTCCCTCTTCTTCCTTCTGCAGCTTCTCGATGTACGGGAAGACCGCACCGCCCAGCTGGAACATGATCGAGGCGGAGATGTAGGGCATGATGCCCAGTGCCAGCACCGTGGCCCGGGACAGCCCACCGCCAACGAACATGTCGTACATCCCGAAGAAGGTCCCTGCGCCCTGGTTTCGAATGAAATCGGCGAGGACCTGCACGTTCACGCCCGGCGTGGCGATGTGTGCACCGGCCCGGTACACGGCCAGGCACAGCAGCGTGAACAGGAGCTTCTCCTTGAGCTCCGGGACGGCGAAGAGGTTTGGGAATTTGGGTACGGCCATCCGTCTACGCCTCGATCCGCCCGCCCGCCCGTTCGATCTTCTCCTGCGCGCCCTTCGAGATGCCGCAGCCGCGGATCACGTATGGACGCGTCGCCTCTCCGGTTCCCAGGATCTTGACCGGCACATCCGTGTGGCGGATCAATCCGAGCTCGAGCAAGACGGCCGGATCGATCGCTTCACTGGGTGCCTTGACGAGATCCCGCAGGTTCACCACCTGCGCTGGGACCCTGAAGGGATTCGTGAACCCCCGTTTGGGCACGCGCCGTATGAGTGGCATCTGACCGCCTTCGAACCCCGGCCGGACGTTGCCGCTGGCCCGTGCGCGTTGCCCCTTGTGGCCACGACCGGCGGTCTTGCCCAAACCGGAGCCAGGTCCGCGACCCTTGCGCTTGGGGTCGGTGCGCGCGCCGTCAGGCGCGGGGAGGTTGTGCAGCCCGAGCTGTTCCTTCTTCGCCATCACGCCTCCTCAGGGGTCACCTGAACCAGGTGCCGCACCTTGAACAGCATCCCCTGCACCGAGGGGTTGTTGGGCACCACGACCTCGTCCTGATGGTGCTTGAGGCCGATGGCGCGCAGGGTACGTCGAAAGGTGTACGCGTGACCGATGCCCGAGCGAACCTGCTTGACACGCACCCGGCCCGTGGCCACCGGTTCCGGTGACTTCGGAGCGGCCCGCTTGGTAGCCTTCTTCGTCGTCGACTGCTTGGTGGCCTTCGCCTTCGTGGTCTTCTTCTTGGTCGCCTTCGTCTTCGTCGCGCGCTTGGCGGTCTTGGCCTTCTTCTCAGGCATTCGGCGCTCCCTGGCGCGGACGGTAATCCAGCTCCGTCGGCTCCGTCCCGCGCTGCCGCGCGACCTGCTCCAGCGTCACCAGCCGGCTGAGGCCGTCCATGGTGGCCCAGACCATGTTCAAAGGGTTGGCCGATCCCAGCGACTTGGTGAGGATGTCGGTGATCCCGGCACACTCGAGCACGGCCCGCACCGGTCCGCCCGCGATCACGCCCGTGCCGGAGGTCGCCGGCTTGAGGAGCACTCGGCCCGCTCCGTGCCGCCCGACGATCTCGTGGGGGATCGTGGTTCCCTCCCGGGGCACCGGTCTCATGGACCGCCGAGCGGCCTCTACGGCCTTCCGTACGGCCTCCGAAACCTCGTTGGCCTTGCCCGTCCCGACGCCGACCTGGCCCGCCCCGTCGCCGACGGCGGCGAGAGCGTTGAACGAGAACCGCCGGCCGCCCTTCACCACTTTGGCGACGCGGCTGATGTTGATCACGTTCTCGATCTGATCTGACTCGCGGTCCTTGCGTCCGCGATCTCTGTCTTGTGCCATGGTGCTAGAACTCCAGTCCGCCGTCCCGCGCGCCTTCGGCAACGGCCCGGACCCGTCCGTGGTACGGGTATCCGCCGCGATCGAACACGACGCGTGTGATTCCCTGCTCTTTGGCCCGGGTGGCCAGGAGCTTCCCGACGGCGAGCGCCACCCCGGTCTTCCCCTTGCCCTGGGGCTCGACTCCCTTCACGAGGTCGCTCATCGCGACGAGCGTCACGCCCTGCTCGTCGTCCACAAGCTGGGCGTAGATGTGCTTGAGCGAACGGTACACGACCAACCGCGGCCGCGCGCCGGTCCCCTGCACGGTTTGGCGAATCCGTAAATGGCGACGGGCGCGCCGCTCTTGCCGTGTCTTCGGGGTCCGAAACAATCTCATGGCGCTAGCCTCCCGTCTTGCCGGCCTTGCGCCGCACGTATTCGCCGACGTAGCGGATGCCCTTGCCCTTGTACGGTTCGGGGGGCCGCACGCGTCGGAGATCGGCCGCAACCTGACCAACGAGTTCCTTGTTGATGCCTTCTACCGTCAGCAGTGTAGGGTTTTCGACCTTGATCGCGATGCCGGCGGGCGCAGGGTACTCCACAGGATGGGAGAACCCAACCACGAGTCGCACACCCTTCCCCATGGCCTCGGCCTTGTAACCCACGCCCTGGATCTCCAGCTGCTTGGTGAAGCCCTTGGTCACCCCATCCACCATGTTCTGCACGAGTGAGCGCGTGAGGCCATGCAGCGCGCGGTGCCGTCCGCTGTCGCTTGGCCGCTCGACCGTCACGGTCCCTTCACGCTGCGTGACGCGCATCTCGGCTGGGAGTGTCCGAGTCAACTCGCCCTTCGGTCCCTTCACCTCGATATGGTGGCCGTCGAGCGTCACTGTCACCCCGCTGGGAACCGTCACCGGCCTTCTGCCGATTCGTGACATGATTCCTCCTACCAGAGCACCGCGACGAGCTCGCCGCCCACGCGGGCCTGGCGTGCATCGCGATCGCTCATCAGTCCCCGGGGGGTGGACAGAATGGCCATACCGAGGCCGTTCTTCACCCGTGGGATCTCGCGTGCCTTCACGTACCGTCGGAGCCCCGGCTTGGAGACGCGCTGCACCTCGTGGATGACGGGAAGATCACCGTCATACTTGAGATAGACACGCAATACACCGTGACGTCCGTCGTCCAAGACGGCAAAATCATGGATGTACCGGTTCTCGCGCAGAATGCGCGCGATCTCCACCTTGAGTTTCGACACCGGAACGTCGACCCGCCGGTGACCAGCCTGGCACGCGTTCCGAATTCGGGTCAGCATATCGGCGACCGGATCGTTCATCTCACCAACTCGCCTTCCGCACGCCGGGGATCTCGCCCCGGAGCGCCTGTTCGCGGAAGCAGATCCGACAGATTCCGAATCTGCGGATGTAGGCTCGAGCACGGCCGCAACGCGCGCACCGCTTGTACGCCCGCACGCCGTATTTCGGCTTCCGCTTCGCCTTCTCAACGAGACACTTCTTTGCCATCCGGTTGGCTCCCCCTTATCCGATCGTCACCGGTGTCTGTCCGCGGAACGGCATACCCATCTCCCGCAGCAGCGCCATACCGAGGTCGTCCCGACCCGCGGTCGTGACGAACGTGATGTCCATGCCGTGAATCTTCTCGACCTTGTCATAGTCGATTTCCGGGAAGATCATCTGCTCCCGGATCCCGACGGTGTAGCTGCCACGCCCGTCGAACGCCCGTGTCGGAAACCCACGGAAGTCGCGGATACGCGGCACGGCAATGCTGATGAACCGGTCCAAGAACTCCCACATCTGTGCGCCGCGCAGGGTGACCCGGACACCGACAGGCATGCCGGCCCGCAGCGAAAAGTTGGAGATGGCCTTCTTGGCGCGGGTCACGACGGGTCGCTGGCCCGTGATCGCCGCCAGCTCCTCGACGGTGGTGTCGAGCAGCTTCGCGTTCTTCGGCGCCTCGCCCAGTCCCACATTCAGCACGATCTTCTCGAGTCGCGGCAACGCGTTCGGATTCGTGAACCCGAACTCCTGGGCGAGCTTGGGACAGACGGTCGTCCGATAGTGCGCCCGGAGCCGCGGCGGCGGCGCTGGCGGCGCCGCGACCTGCTCGGTCCGATCCTGGTCTTTCTTCTTCTTCTCCGCCATGTTCTGACCTACCGGTTCCTCGGGATCGGCTGACCCGATTTGACACTGAGCCGCTCTACAGTCCCATCCTTGTCCTTCTTGCGTCGCACGCGCGAAGGCTCACCACTCTTGGGATCGAGCAGCATCACGTTCGAAACGTCGATCGGAGCAGGGAACGTGATGATACCGCCCTCCTCCGTAGCGCTCGTCGCACGGCGATGCTTCGTGACCACGTTGACGCCGTCGACCACCACGCGTCCCTTGCGCGGCAACACGCGGATCACCATGCCTTCCGCACCCCGGTGTTCCCCTCGGAGCACGCGCACCTTGTCGCCCTTCGTGATCCGCATCTTCTGAGGCGTTGCCGCCTGCGGCCTCTTCTCGCGCCGGCTCTTCTTGTACACGAGCGGTTTCATCTAGAGCACCTCCGGTGCGAGCGAGACGATCTTCATGAAGCGCTTCTCACGGAGCTCGCGACCCACGGGCCCGAAAATGCGGGTCGCCCGGGGCTCGCCAGCGTCGGTGATGAGGACCGCCGCGTTGTCATCGAAGCGGATGTAACTGCCGTCCCGCCGACGCGTCTCCTTCGCCGTTCGGACGATCACCGCCTTGGCAACGTCGCCCTTCTTCACCTGACCGGCAGGCAGCGCGTCCTTGATCGCCACGACGACGATATCGCCAATGCCGGCGTAACGGCGCTTACTCCCGCCAAGCACGCGGATCACCAGCGCCTTCCGGGCACCGGAGTTGTCCGCAATCCTGACGATCGATTCCTGTTGTACCACGTCGGCCTCACTTACTCCGCACGAGTGACGATCTCAACCACCCGCCAACGCTTCGACTTCGACAACGGGCGGGTCTCGACGATACGGACCGTGTCTCCCGCCTTCGCGCCATGGTCGTCGTGGGCATGAACCCGCTTCGTTCGCGTCAGCTGCTTCCCATACAATCCATGCGCGAACTGGCGGGTCAGCTCGACGGTCACCGTCTTCGACATCTTGTCGCCCACCACGACGCCGGTGCGCACCTTTCGCCGCCGCCGGGCCAGTGCATCTTGACTCATACCTACTTCCTCTCGCGCAGGACCGTCTCGATCCGCGCAATGTTCCGACGAAGCATCCGGAACTGGCTCGGGTTGTCGATGGCCTCGGTGGCCGACCGGAACTTCAGTCGGAACCGCGCTTCCTTGAGCCGCGCCAACTCGTCCTCGAGCTCGCGGTCCGTCAGCTCCCGGAGCTTTCCGGAATCGAGTCGCTTGTGTTCCGCGTCTTTCAGCGCCATACCGCTAGCCGTCCTCGCGCGTGATGATGCGGGTCTTGACCGGCAGCTTCGTCGCCGCGTGCGACAGCGCCGAGCGGGCGACGTCTTCCGACACACCCTCCAACTCGAACATCACGCGTCCAGGTTTCACGACCGCGACCCATCCCTCGGGGTTGCCCTTGCCCTTCCCCATCCGTGTCTCGGCCGGCTTCTTCGTGATCGGCTTGTCCGGGAAGATCCGAATCCAGATGCGCCCACCGCGTTTCATCACCCGGGTCATCGCCACCCGGGCCGCCTCGATCTGGCGACTGGTGATCCACCCCGGATCCAGAGTCATCAACCCGACGTGGCCAAACGCGACCGAGTTGCCACGCGTCGCGTGCCCCTTGGTCCGGCCCTTCATCTGCTTGCGGTACTTGACCCGCTTCGGCGCTAGCATCGCTCACGCCCCCGTGCTGTAGGTCTTGCCGCGCCGATCGTCGACGACCTCACCCTTGAAGATCCACACCTTGACGCCGATGGTGCCGTACGGCGCCTTGGCCGTCGAGACGCCGTAGTCTATGTCGGCCCTGAGCGTGTGGAGCGGCACCCGGCCCTCGTGATACCCTTCCGACCGGGCGATCTCCGCCCCCCCGAGCCGACCACCGCACCGGATCTTGATCCCTTGCGCACCCATGCGCATCGCGTTTTGGACGGCGCGCTTCATCGCGCGCCGGAACGAAATTCGCTGCACCAGCTGGTGAACCACGTTGTCGGCCACCAACTGCGCGTCGAGCTCGGGACGCTTGATCTCCTCGACGTTGATCCCGACCTCGTTGCCGGTGAGCTGAGCCAACTCGTCCCGGAGCTTGTCCACTTCGGCGCCCCGCTTGCCGATCACGACGCCGGGGCGGCCCGTGTAGACCGTCACCGTCACCTTGCCCGGCTTGCGCTCCACGTGCACGTCCGACACCGCCGCGTGGGACAAACGGGTCTTCAGATACTTCCGAATCAGCTCGTCTTCCTTCAAGAACGCCGGGAACTCCGCCCCAGCGAACCACCGGGAGCGCCACGGCTTGACGATGCCAAGCCGGAAACCGTACGGATGTGTTTTCTGGCCCACTTAAGCCCTCTCTTCTTTGGATCGAACGCGGATCTCTACGTGGCTCGTCCGCTTCCGGATCGGCGCCGCGCGCCCCATCGCTGCCGGCCGGTAGCGCCACAGCGTCGGCCCCTCGTTCACCACGGCGTACGCGACGTACAGACGATCGACATCGAACGCCTCGTTACTGCGGAGCGCCGCCTGCTCGGCATTCGACACCGCCGACCGCAGCACCTTCTCGATCTGCTGCGCCGCGTGCTTCTTCGAAAACTTCAGGAGTGCGTACGCGTCGTTGACGTCTTTGCCCCGAATCAGGTCGACCACCAGCCGCATCTTCCGAGGCGACTGCCGCACCCATTTCTGAATCGCTCGAGCCGTCATCGTCTCACGCCCCCGTGCTGACCTTCTTGTCCGCTGCCGCTCTGCCGGAATGACCGCGGAACAGGCGCGTCGGTGCGAATTCGCCCAGCTTGTGCCCGACCATGTTCTCGCTGACGTACACCGGGATGAACTTGTTCCCGTTGTGCACCGCGATCGTGTGCCCTACGAAGTCCGGCGTAATCGTCGAGCCGCGGGACCACGTCTTGAATACCCGCTTCTCGCTGGACGTATTGAGCGCCTCGATCTTCTTCTGGAGCGAGGCCTCGACGTAGGGACCTTTCTTGATGCTTCTCGCCATACCTAGAGTCCGTTCCGGCTACTTCGTCGCCTTGCCGCGCTTGCGTCCGCGGACGATGAGTTTCGTGCTCGCCTTCTTCCGATGCCGCGTCTTGCGACCCTCCGGCTTGCCCCACGGCGTCACCGGCGGCCGCCCACCCGACGTCTTGCCTTCGCCACCGCCGAGCGGGTGGTCCACGGGGTTCATGGCCACGCCTCGTACGATCGGCCGCCGCCCGAGCCAGCGGGTCTTCCCGGCCTTGCCGTAGCTCGCCAGCTCGTGCTCGGCGTTGCCCACTCCACCGATCGTGGCCATGCACTCCTGCCGGACCATCCGGACCTCGCTACTCCTGAGCTTCAAAGCCACGTGGTTTCCCTCCCGGGCCACCACCTGCGCACTGGTACCGGCGGAGCGGCACAGCTGACCACCCTTGCCAACCTTGAGTTCGATGCAATGCACCGTGGTGCCCAAGGGGATCTCCCTGAGCGGGAGGGCATTCCCCGTGCGGATGTCGCTGCCCGGCCCCGCTTCGACCCGATCCCCAACGGCCAGCCCCCGGGGATGCAGGATGTAGCGCTTCTCGCCATCGGCATAGGTGAGCAACGCGATTCTGGCCGTCCGGTTGGGATCGTACTCGATCTCGGTGACCGTAGCCGGCACTCCATGCTTGCCACGCTTGAAGTCGATCATCCGATAGCGCCGTTTGTGCCCGCCGCCGCGGTGCCGAGTCGTCAGGTGGCCGCGGTTGTTGCGTCCGCCTGACTTCTTGATCGGTCCCACGAGCGACTTCTCCGGCGTCGACCGAGTGATTTCGTCGAAACCACTCACCGAGCGAAACCGGGTGCCTGCGCTCGTCGGACGGAATTTGCGAATACTCATCAGCCTATCCCTCGAAAATCTCGATCGTGTCGCCCTCAGCGAGCCGGACGAGCGCCTTCTTCCACCGTGGCCGCCGGCCAACCGAACGCCCGCGCGTCCGGCGCTTCGACCGCTGCTGCATGGTTCGGACGCTGGTCACCTTGACACCAAACATGGACTCGATCGCTTCCCGGATCTGCGGCTTGGTCGCCCGTGGATCGGCCTCGAAGGTGTACTCGCGCAGTGCGGCGTACTGTGCCGAGGATTTCTCGGTCACCACCGGCCGTACCACGGCCCGAAAGCGATCAAGCATCCTTGCCACCCTTTCGCGTCGACTTCTTCTTCTTGGTCGACTTCGTTGCCTTCTTGCGGCCGGTCTGCTTGGCGGTGGCCCGCTTGCGACTCATGGCCCGGCCGCCTGCCTTCTTCTTGCTCGCCCCCGCCACCGCCCGCTTCGCACGCTTGGGCGCCGAGCCCGCCACGACATGACCGCCGATGGCGCTCTCCTCAACGACCACGGTGTCGGCCCAGAGCACCTCGTACGCCGACACATCCTGGTAGAGCATGACGTGCACGTCGGGCACGTTGCGCCCGGAGCGGTACACCGCCTCGCGGTGATCGGCCATGAGGAGCAGGACCTTGTGATCGTCCAGCCCCAACTTGTCGATCAACTCCACGAGCCGTCGCGTCTTCGGTTCCTCGAACGCGAGGTCCTCGATGACGACGAACGCTCCCTCGTTCGCCCGCGAGTTCAAGGCGGACTGCCGCGCCAAGCGCTTGACCTTGCGTGGCAAGCCCGTTCGATACCGCCGCGGCTTCGGGCCGAACGCAACGCCCCCGCCAGGGTAGTGCGGCGCCCTTATCGTTCCCTGCCGGGCGCGCCCGGTGCCCTTCTGTCGGTACGGCTTGCGACCGCCGCCCGAGACCTCGGCCCGCGTCTTGGTCGAGTGCGTCCCCTGCCGCTGGTGATTCCGATAGGCGCGCACCGCATGGTACAGCGCCGCCTGGTTCACCGTGCCGTCGAACTCGCCCGGAAGGGCATAGCTCCCCTTCTCCTGCGCGGTCGCCGTATAGAGCCGTGCCTCAAGCATACCGGCTGCGACCTCCCTGTTTGCGCACCACCACGATGCCGCGGCGCGGTCCCGGGATCGCCCCCCGCACGAACAGCAGGTTGCGCTCGGGATCGACCCGGACCACCGAGAGCCCCAGCTCCGTGAAGCGCACGTTGCCGTGCTGACCCGGGAGCTTCTTTCCCTTGATCACCCGCGACGGATCGGTGCCCGGTCCCATGCTGCCCGGCTTCCGGTGCCGGGTATTTCCATGCGAGGACGGGCCACCGCGGAAGCCGTGTCGCTTGACGACTCCCTGGAACCCCCGGCCCCGGGTCGTGCCCGTCACCTTGACCCGCTCTCCCGCCTCGAAAATCGCGACGGTCACGACGTCGCCCGGCTTGGGCGCCTTTCCCGAGTCTGCCGACAAGTGGAAGCTGCGCAGCACCCGCGGGGTGGTCTCCACCCCGGCTTTCGCGGCATGGCCGGCAGCGGCCTTCGTCGCGCGCTTCGGCTTCCGCGCTCCAAACCCCAGCTGCACCCTGGCGCCCGCGCCCCCCGGCGCCGCGACCTGCACCACCGGACACGGTCCGGCCTCGATCACCGTGACGGGAATGGCCCCACCCTCGTCGCTGTAGATCCGGGTCATCCCGAGCTTTCGACCGATCAGTCCGTTCATCGCTATTCGACCTTGATCTCGACGTCGACGCCGGCGGGTAGATCGAGCTTCGTCAGTGAATCCACCGTCTGCGACCGCGAGTCGAGAATCTCGATGAGTCGCTTGTGGGTCTTCAATTCGAACTGCTCGCGGCTCTTCTTATCCACGTGCGGGCTCCGCAACACCGTCCACCGCTGCGTCTTGGTGGGCAGGGGGATCGGGCCGGAGACCGTGGCGCCGGTCTTTTCGACGGTACGCACGATGTCCGCCGCAGCCTGGTCCAGCACCACGTGGTCAAATGCCTTCAGTCGGATTCGAATCTGTCCTGCCATGGCCGGAACCTTTCGTCGCACCGCCGGTTTCGCGGTCCGCTATTTCAGGATCTTGGCAACCACGCCGGCGCCGACGGTGCGGCCGCCTTCGCGGATCGCAAACCGCAGCCCCTCCTCCATCGCAATCGGCGTGATCAACTCGATCGTCATCTTCGTGTTGTCCCCCGGCATCACCATCTCCACCCCCGCCGGCAACTCCACGTCCCCCGTCACATCCGTCGTGCGAAAGTAGAACTGCGGCCGATACCCCTTGAAAAACGGCGTGTGCCGGCCCCCCTCCTCCTTCGTCAACACGTACACCTCCGCCTCAAACCCCGTGTGCGGCGTCACCGACCCCGGCTGCGCCAACACCATCCCCCGCTCGATCTCCTCCTTGTCCACCCCCCGCAACAACAACCCCACGTTGTCCCCCGCCTGCCCCTCGTCCAAGAGCTTGCGGAACATCTCCACCCCCGTCACCACCGTCTTCTTGTTCGCCCCAAACCCCACCATCTCCACCTCGTCCTGCAACTTCACCTTCCCCCGCTCGATCCGCCCCGTCGCCACCGTCCCCCGCCCCGTAATCGAAAAGACGTCCTCCACCGGCATCAAAAACGGCTTGTCAATGTCCCGCTCCGGCACCGGGATGTAGTTGTCCAGCGCCGTCAACAACTCGTCAATGCACTTCGTGTCGTCCGTCCCCGGCTCCCCATTCTGCAACGCCTTCAACGCCGACCCCTTGATCACCGGAATCTCGTCCCCCGGAAACTCGTAGCTCGACAACAACTCCCGCACCTCCAACTCCACCAACTCCAACAGCTCCGGGTCGTCCACCATGTCCACCTTGTTCAAAAACACCACGATGTACGGCACGTTCACCTGCCGCGCCAGCAACACGTGCTCCCGCGTCTGCGGCATCGGCCCGTCCGCAGCACTCACCACCAGCACCGCCCCGTCCATCTGCGCCGCCCCCGTAATCATGTTCTTCACATAGTCCGCATGCCCCGGACAGTCCACGTGCGCGTAGTGCCGCGCCTCCGTCTGATACTCCAAGTGCGCCGTCGCAATCGTAATCCCCCGCTCCCGCTCCTCCGGCGCCTTGTCGATCTGGTCAAACGGCACAAAATCCGCCAACCCACGCTTGCTCTGTACCTCCGTAATCGCCGCCGTCAACGTCGTCTTCCCGTGGTCCACATGCCCAATCGTCCCCACGTTCACATGCGGCTTCGTCCGCTCAAACTTCGCCTTCGCCATGATCTCTTCCCTCGAATCGATTCCCGAACGCTACTTCGACTTGACCGACCGACTGGTGATCTCTTCGATCATGCTCTTGGGTGCCTCGGCATAGTGCGAAAACTGCATGGAGTACACCGCACGCCCCTGACTCATGGACCGCAGCGTGGTGCTGTAGCCGAACATCTCGCCGAGCGGGACACTTGCACCGATCACCTGTGCTCCGGCCCGCTGCGTCATGCCGCCGACCTTGCCCCGCCGACTATTCAGATCGCCGATCACGTCGCCCATATAGTCGGCCGGCGTGATCACTTCGACATCCATGACCGGCTCGAGCAAAATCGGCTTGGCGCGCCGCACCCCCTCCTTGAACGCCATGGACCCTGCGATCTTGAACGCCATCTCGCTGGAATCCACGTCGTGGTAGCTCCCATCCACCAGCTCGACCCGCACATCCACCAGCGGATACCCCGCAATGACGCCGTTCTCCATGGCGTCCTTGACGCCCTGCTCCACCGGGCCGATGTACTCGCGCGGGATCGAGCCACCCACGATCTTGTCCTCGAACACGAACCCGATGCCCGCCTCCGCGGGTTCGACGTTGATGACCACGTGGCCGTACTGACCGCGGCCACCGGTCTGGCGAACGAACTTGCCCTCCACCTCCTCGACCCGCTCCCGGATCGTCTCCCGGTACGCCACCTGTGGCCGCCCAACGTTCGCTTCGACCTTGAACTCCCGCTTCATGCGGTCGACGAGGATCTCGAGGTGCAGCTCCCCCATCCCCGAGATGATCGTCTGCGCGGTCTCGGGATCGGTGCGCACCTGGAACGTCGGATCCTCCTCCGACAGCTTCTGGAGCGCGATCGACAACTTGTCCTGGTCGGCCTTCGTCTTCGGCTCGATCGCCACAGAGATCACGGGCGCCGGGAACCGCATGGCCTCCAAGATCACCGGATCTTCGGCGTCGCACAGCGTGTCGCCGGTCCGCGTGTCCTTGAGGCCGATGGCCGCCGCGATGTCCCCCGCCCGCACCTCCTGAATCTCCTCCCGCTTGTTCGCGTGCATCTGCAGCAATCGGCTGATGCGCTCGCGGCGGTCCTTGGTGGAGTTGTGGACGTAGGACCCCGACTCCAACACCCCCGAGTAGACGCGGAAGAACGTCAGCTTCCCCACGTACGGATCCGTGGCGATCTTGAACGCCAGCGCGCTGAACCGCGCTGCATCCGACGCCTCGCGGGTCACGAACGTCTCGTCGTGATGCGGCAAATGCCCCTTCACCGGCGGCACGTCGAGCGGGCTCGGCAGGTAGTCGATCACCCCATCCAATAACCGCTGCACGCCCTTGTTCTTGAACGCCGCGCCGCAGAATACCGGCACCAATGCGTTCGCCAGCGTGGCCTTCCGGACGGCCCGACGGATCTCCGCCTCGGTCAACGCCTCGCCCTCCAGGTACTTGTGCAGCAGCTCCTCGTCGTGCTCCACGGCCGCCTCGATCAAGTCGTGACGCAGCGCGGCGATCCGCTCCGCGAAGACCTCCGGCACCGGACCCTCCACCCACTTGACCCCGAGCGAGTCCTCGTCGTAGACGACCTCGATCTGCCGGACGACGTCGATCAGGCCCGTGAACAGCTCCCCGGAGCCGAGCGGGAGCTGCACCGGATGCGCCTTTGCGCCGAGACGCTCGCGCATCATGGTCACGCACCGCTCGAAGTCCGCCCCCACCCGATCCATCTTGTTCACGAACACGATCCGGGGCACCCCATATCGGTCGGCCTGGCGCCACACCGTCTCCGTCTGCGGCTCCACCCCTCCCACCGCATCGAGCACCGTGACGGCCCCATCGAGCACGCGCAACGACCGCTCGACCTCCACGGTAAAGTCGACGTGGCCGGGGGTATCGATGATGTTGATCTGGTAGCGCTCGTCGAGCCGTTCCCACTCGCAGTACGTCGCTGCCGACGTGATCGTGATCCCCCGCTCCTGCTCTTGCTCCATCCAGTCCATCGTCGCCGTGCCGTCGTGGACCTCGCCGATCTTGTACGTCCGGCCGGTATAGTAGAGGATCCGCTCGGTCGTAGTCGTCTTCCCGGCATCGATGTGCGCCATGATGCCGATGTTCCGAATCCTCTCCAGCGGTGTCGCTCGCGGCATACCCTCTTCTATCTCTTGCTGCCCGCCGATCGGAGACCCCTCCGCACGGCCCACGGCAGCGAAAAAGCGGGGCGACCGTCGTCCGCTTCGCGGACAGGTCTCGCCTCCGCATCGGCCGGGATCGCTCCCTGCGCCGCCGGATGCCCGCACCCGGGCTCCGGATGTTACCCTACTGACACTCAGTCCATCGCGTCGGTGACCGAAGACCCCGGCCACCGACCAGGACCTGCTACCACCGATAGTGCGCAAACGCCCGGTTGGCTTCCGCCATCCGATGCGTGTCTTCCTTCTTCTTGACGGAGCTGCCGTCGCCCTTGCTCGCCAGGATCAGCTCCGCGGCCAGCCGTTCGGCCATCGACTTCTCGCTCCGACCTCGGGAATAGTCCACGAGCCAGCGCATCCCGAGCGCCGTGCGTCGGTCCGGTCGCACCTCGACCGGGACCTGATACGTGGCGCCACCGACCCGGCGGCTCTTCACCTCGACGACCGGCTTGACGTTATTCAACGCCTGCTTGAACACCTGCACTCCGGGCTGGCCCGTGCGCTGCTCGATCAGGTCCATCGAGTCGTAGAATACACGTTCGGCCACCGACTTCTCCCCCGCCAACATCAGACTGTTGATGAACTTCGACACCGTCTGACTGTCATACCGGGGATCCGCCGGCACATACCGCTTGACCGCCCGCTTCCGTCGACTCATTTGGGCCTCTTCGCCCCGTACTTCGATCGACTCTGCCGCCGGTCACCCACCCCGGCCGCGTCCAGCGTGCCCCGGATGATGTGATAGCGCACTCCCGGGAGATCCTTCACACGACCGCCGCGGATCAGCACAATGGAGTGCTCCTGGAGGTTGTGCCCCTCCCCGGGGATGTAGCTCGTGACCTCGAAACCGTTCGTGAGTCGCACCCGGGCCACTTTACGGAGCGCGGAGTTCGGCTTCTTGGGCGTCGTGGTGTACACGCGCGTGCAAACACCGCGCTTCTGCGGGTTTCCCCGAAGCGCCGGCGCCTTTTCTTTCCTCGCAACCTGCTTCCGTCCGTGACGGACCAGCTGATTGATGGTCGGCATAACCTCACACGAGTGTACGCTCGCCGAACCGTGGTGAACCCAGTTCGGTGACAGACTTAGAAAGTTAGAGGGGCCGCAACGGGAGGTCAAGCAGCCCACACGCGGCGTTGAGCCGGGCGGGGGCGGGGCCCCGCTCCCGACCCCCCAAAACGCTCTCCTCGGCTACGGTGCCTCCACGGTCTGCGGGCGCTCCGCCTGGGTGTCGGCGAGGAACGGGCTTGGGGCCCCGGCCTCCTCCTCCACCTGCGGCGGGGGCGGCGGCTCGAACCCCTCCGGCGGTTCGATCTCCAGCTCCGAATACCGGTAGACCCCCGTCCCGGCCGGAATCAGGTGCCCGATGATGATGTTCTCCTTGAGCCCGAGCAGGTCGTCCTTCGCTCCACGGATGGCCGCATCGGTCAGCACCCGCGTCGTCTCTTGGAACGACGCAGCCGAGATGAATGACTGCGTGGTCAACGAGGCCTTGGTGATGCCGAGGAGCAGCGGCTCGCTCGTCGACGGCTTGCTGCCCTTGCGGATCACCCGTTCGTTCCGCTCCCGGAACACCAGCTTGTCGACGTGCTCGCCCTCGAGGAAGTCCGTGTCACCCGGCTCGACCACCCGGACTTTCTGGAGCATCTGCCGGACGATCACGCCGATGTGCTTGTCGTTGATCTTGACCCCCTGCAGCCGGTACACCTCCTGCACTTCGTTCAGGAGGTATTCCTGCACGGCGCGCGGGCCCTTGATCCGCAGGATGTCGTGCGGGTTCACGGGGCCCTCCGTCAGCCGGTCTCCGGCGTACACCCGGTCGCCTTCGTGCACGCGCAAGTGCTTGCCGGCCGGGACCTCGTAGACCTGAGGTTCACCCGTCTCGGGGCTCACGAAGATCTCGCGCTTACCACGCTTGATGTCCCCGAACGCCACCGCCCCGTCGATCTCCGAGATCGTCGCAGGATCCTTGGGCCGGCGCGCCTCGAACAGCTCGGCGACGCGCGGCAGGCCGCCCGTGATGTCGCGGGTCCGGTAGGCCTCCCGCGAGATCTTGGCGAGCACCGTGCCCGGCGTGATCTGCTCGTTGTCCTCGACGCTGAGTTGCGCCCCCTCGGGAATGACGTAGTTGCGAACGCGCCGCTCCTTGCCTCCCTTGATGGTCTGCACGATCTCGATGTGCGGGTGCAGCTTCTTTTCGCGATCCTCGACGATGACCCGCTGCCGCCGGCCCGTGATCTCGTCCAGCGACTCCCGGACGGTCTCGTCTTCCACGATGTCGGCAAACCGCACCCGGCCCTCAACGTCGGCGATGATCGGGTTCGCGTACGGATCCCACGCGAACAGGAGATCGTCCCGCCGCAGCACCTGCCCGTCCGTTGCCGCCAGACGCGCGCCCAGCGGCACCTGGAACCGCGATCGGACCTGCCCGTCGTCGTCCTTGAGCACGAGCTCGCCGTCGTATCCCGTGACGATGCGCTCGCCACTGGGGTTCTCCACCACTTGCAGCCGGTCGCCGTACGCGATGGTCCCTGCCAACTTGGTTTTCCGGGTCGTCTCCTCCGCGATCCGGGCTGCCGTGCCGCCGATGTGGAAGGTCCGCAGCGTGAGCTGCGTCCCTGGCTCGCCGATCGACTGCGCGGCGAGAATCCCGACCGCCTCGCCGAGGTCCACCATGTCCATCGTGGCGAGATTCCGACCATAGCACATGCGGCAGATGCCGCGCCGCGCCTCGCAGGTGAGCACCGAGCGGATCCCCACCTTCTCGATCCCCGAGTCCTCGATGAGCTCCGCTCGCTCTTCGTCGATGAGCTCGCCGGCCCTGGCCAACAACGACGGATCCCCGTGCTCGTCGCGCTCGTGCGGATCAAACACGTCTTCGGTCACCACGTTGCCGACAATGCGCTCGCGGAGCGGCTCGATGATGTCTTCCCCCTCCTTGAGGGGCGAGATCTCGAGGCCCAGGATGGTCCCGCAGTCCTCCTCGGTGACCGTCACGTCCTGCGCCACGTCCACGAGCCTGCGGGTGAGGTAGCCGGCGTCCGCCGTCTTGAGCGCGGTATCGGCCAGCCCCTTCCGAGCCCCGTGGGTCGAGATGAAGTACTCGAGCACCGTGAGACCTTCCCGGAAGTTCGACCGGATCGGGCTCTCGATCACTTCGCCGATACCACCGGTGAGCTTCTTCTGCGGCTTCGCCATGAGGCCCCGCATCCCGGCGAGCTGCCGGATCTGGTCCCGGCTCCCGCGGGATCCGGAGTCAAACATCATGTACACCGGGTTCAAGCCGCCGCGGGACTCCTTGAGGTTCTGGACCATCGCTTCGGCGACGTCGCTGTTCGCGTGCGTCCACGCGTCGATCACTTTATTGTACCGCTCCCCAAACGTGATCTGGCCAGCCTGGTACGCGCGCTGGAACCGCTCGACCCGTTCACTCGCCGCCCGGATAAGCTCTTCCTTCTTCTCCGGGATCTCGAGGTCCTCGATGCCAATGGAGATGCCGCCCACCGTGGCATGCCGGAACCCGAAATCCTTCAGCCGGTCGAGGAACACGACCGTGCTCGCGAGCCCCGCCTGGCGATAGGCTTCGAACACCAGCTCGGAGAGTGCCTTCTTGCGCATCACCTGGTTCTGATAGCCGAGCTGCGTCACCAGGGACGGGGGCAAAATGCTATTGAAGAGCACCCGCCCCGCCGTCGTGATGATCCAGTCCCCCTCGCGGTCTTCCCGGACCGACGTGGCCTGCGCGGCCTCCGGCGGCAGCAGAAACTTGATGGTCGAATGGAACGCCAGGCGACCCGTCGCGAGGCCCATCTCGACCTCCGAAAGGGAGCCCAGGTACGGCGCGTCGGGGATCCGGTCCGCCCAGTCGGCCGGCTGTTTGGTGAGGAAGTAGCACCCGAGCACCATGTCCTGACTGGGCTCTGCCACCGGCCGTCCGTCCGACGGTTTCAGCACGTTGTTGCTGGAGAGCATGAGCACCCGCGCCTCGAGCTGGGACTCGAATGACAGGGGCACGTGCACCGCCATCTGGTCACCGTCGAAATCTGCGTTGAACGCGGCGCACACGAGCGGATGAATCCGGATGGCCTTCCCCTCTACCAGCACGGGCTCGAACGCCTGGATCCCCAACCGATGGAGCGTCGGCGCCCGGTTCAAGAGCACGGGGTGGTCTTGGATGATCTCCTCCAAGATCTCGTACACCTCGGGGCTCTCCCGCTCCACGATCTTCTTGGCCCGCTTGACCGTCTCGGCGATCCCCTTCTCCACCAGCTTGTGGATGATGAACGGCTTGAACAGCTCGACGGCCATCGTCTTGGGCAGGCCGCACTGGTGCAGCCGCAGTTCTGGCCCCACCACGATGACGGAGCGACCGGAGTAGTCCACCCGCTTGCCCAGCAGGTTCTGCCGGAACCGCCCCTGCTTGCCCTTGAGCATGTCGGACAACGACTTGAGCGGCCGCTTGCCGCGGCCCCGAATGGCCTTGGAGCGCCGCCCGTTGTCGAACAGCGCGTCCACGGCCTCCTGCAGCATCCGCTTCTCGTTGCGGAGGATCACCTCCGGCGCCTTGTGCAGGATCAGCTTCTGGAGACGGTTGTTCCGGTTGATCACCCGCCGATAGAGGTCGTTCAGATCGCTGGTGGCAAACCGCCCACCGTCCAGCGGCACGAGCGGCCGGAGATCCGGCGGAATGACCGGCACAACGTCCATGATCATCCAGACCGGGTCGTTCCGCTCCCCGCCGGCGTCACCCGAATTCCGGAAGGCGTCGACGATCTTGAGCCGCTTGAGCATCTGTTTCTTGCGTTGCTGGCTCGTCTCGGTCTCGATGCCCGCCCGCAGCTGCTCCGAGACCTTGTCCACGTCCAGGCGGCGCAAGAGCTCGCGCACGGCGGGCGCACCGATCTCCGCGAAGAACGCTTTGTCCCCCTCGCTCTTCGCCTTGGTCTTGAGATCGAGATAGGTCTCCTCGTCGAGCAGGTCCCGCACCGCGACTTCCTGCTCGCCCGGATCGATCACGACGTAGTTCGTGTAGTAGACCACCCGCTCGAGATCCTTCAAGGTGAGGTCGAGCAGGTTCCCCATGGGGCTCGGCAGCGTCTTGAAGAACCAGATATGGGCCACGGGCACGGCCAGCTCGATGTGGCCCATGCGCTCCCGGCGCACCTTCGACAGCGTGACTTCGACCCCACAGCGGTCGCAGACGACACCGCGGTAGCGAATCCGCTTGTACTTCCCGCAGTGGCACTCCCAGTCCTTGACCGGTCCAAAGATCCGCTCGCAGAACAGCCCGTCCTTCTCGGGCTTGAACGAGCGGTAGTTGATGGTCTCGGGCTTGAGCACCTCACCCCACGACCACCAGGTCCGCTGGCCTTGGAGGGCCAGGCGATCCCGTTCCTTCGTGTCCTTCGGGCCCCGGATCTCGTCCGGGCTCGCGATCCGGATCTGGATGAAATCGAAGCTCGAGCCTCGGGCATCACGCGTACTGCGAAAATCAATCATCGTTACTCCTCACCTTCCTCGGTGACGCCGAGCGTGACCTTGAGACCCAACGCTTGGAGCTCCTTCACCAGCACGTTGAACGACTCAGGCGTTCCCGGTTCCGGGAGATTCTGGCCTTTCACGATCGCTTCGTAGACCCGGCTCCGCCCGTTCACGTCGTCGGACTTCACGGTGAGCATCTCCTGCAGCGTGTGGGCGGCCCCGTAGGCCTCGAGCGCCCACACCTCCATCTCACCGAACCGCTGACCGCCGAACTGCGCCTTGCCGGCCAGCGGCTGCTGCGTCACCAGGCTGTACGGCCCGATGGAGCGGGCGTGAATCTTGTCGTCCACGAGGTGAGAGAGCTTCATCATGTAGATCGAGCCCACGGTCACCTCCGAGGCGAACCTCTCGCCCGACCGACCGTCACGCAGGTTGACCTTTCCGGTCGGCGTGAGCCCGGCCAGCGCGAGCAGTTCGTCGACTGCCTCCTCCACGTCCAGATCGCTCTTCGGCCCGAACGCCTTCGAGAGACCCGGGAAGCCACCCGCCATGAGCCGCTCGGCGTCGTCCGCCGTCAGGAACTTCTCGGCCTCCTTGAGACCGGCCTTGAGCTTTGCCTTCTCGGCCTTCTCCAGCTCAGGATCCGCGAGAAGAGCGCGATGGTGGTCTCGTTGCCGTTCGGCCTCGGCCGCGCCCCGGCTCGCGATCTCCTTGGCAGCCAGCTCCACGAAGTCACGGACGGCGCGGAACAGGTCGCGCGTCTCCTGCGAGATCGCACGACTTCCCAGCGCGTCGACCTTCAGCGACGTGAGATCCGGCGAGTGGCCGTTGTCGCCCGGCAGCCTCCGCAGGTCCGCCACCAGCTGCCTGAGTGTCGCGGCGCTCAGTTGCGGGAACGGCTCGGAGAGGCCCAGGGCCTGGGCCGTCCACTTGAGTCCTGCCAACCGAAGCTGGAAGCCGATCTCGGCCTCGTTGGCGCCCTGGAACACCGGCGTCTCCGCCCGAAAGCCCAGGATCTTGGCGCACCAGCCCAAGTGCGTCTCGAGAATCTGTCCCAGGTTCATGCGGCTCGGGACGCCGAGCGGATTGAGCACGATGTCGACCGGCGTGCCGTCGGGAAGGAATGGCATGTCCTCTTCCGGCACGATGCGGGCGATGATGCCCTTGTTGCCGTGGCGACCTGCCATCTTGTCGCCCACAGCGATCTTGCGCTTCTCCGCCAAATAGACCTTCACCAGCTGGATTACGCCCGGTGGGAGCTCGTCGGGCTGGAGGATCTTATCGATCTGGTCCTCCGCCTTCTCCTCGATCTTCGCTCGCTCGCTCGTCGCGGCGTCGATGGCCGCGCGAATGCGCTCGTTGGCGGCCTTGGACCGCACCCGCAGCGTCTTGAGGTCGACGTCAGCAAACCGCACGTCGTTGATCATGGCCCCCGTGAGCTTAGTGCCTTCGTCGAGGTACTGCTCGATCGTGCCTTCCTTGAGCATGACAGCGACCTCCTGCCCCTGCAGGAGGTCGTGCAGCTCGTCGAAGAGGGCGGCCGTGATTCGGGCCTTTTCCTCGATTTCGAGTCCGCGCACCTCGCCAATGCGCTCCCCGCGGTCCTTCTCGACCACCTGGTCCTCGATGCGCGAGAAGATCTTGACGTCGATGACGACCCCTTCCATCCCCGGCGGGATGCGGAGCGACGAGTCCTTCACGTCCTTGGCCTTCTCGCCGAAGATCGCCGTGAGCAGCTTCTCCTCCGGCGACAACTCCGTCTCGCCCTTCGGGGTGATCTTGCCGACCAGGATGTCGCCCGGTTTGACATGCGCGCCGATCCGGACGATGCCCCGCTCGTCGACGTCGACCAGCGCTTCTTCCGACACGTTCGGGATCTCACGCGTGATCTCCTCCTGGCCGCGCTTCGTGTCTCGAACGTGGAGCTCCAACTCCTGGATGTGAATCGACGAATAGGTGTCGTCCTTCACCAGACGCTCCGACAGCACGATGGCGTCTTCGAAGTTGTGGCCGTACCACGGCATGAACGCGACCGTGACGTTGGCTCCCAACGACAGCGTCCCGCCCTCGGTGCCCGGTCCATCGGCAATCACCCGACCCGCCTCGACGACCTCCCCCATCCGTACCAAGGGCCGCTGGTTGATCGCCGTGTCCTGGTTCGTCCGCCAGAACTTCTTCAGCCGGAATCGGTCATGCTGGAGCAGGCGGGCCAGCGGCGTGTCGGCCGCGCCCTCCTTGGATTCCCGCCCTGTGTCGATGATGATCTCGTCGGCGGTCACCTTGCTCACGACACCACCGCGCCGGGCGACCACGACCGCCCCGGAATCCGAAGCGACCTTGCGCTCGAGTCCGGTGCCGACGTACGGGGCCTGGGGGAAGAGCAGCGGCACCGCCTGCCGTTGCATGTTGCTGCCCATCAACGCGCGGTTGGCGTCGTCGTGCTCGAGGAATGGGATGAGCGCGGCCGCGATGGACACCAGCTGCTCCGGCGCCACGTCCATGAAATCGATGCGCGTCGGCGTCAACAGCGGGTAGTCGTCTCGCTTGCGGCAGAGCGCCATCTCGTTGATGAACCGCCCTTTCTCGTCGAGCAACGCGTTGGCCTGAGCGACCGAGTACTCCTCCTCTTCGGACGCCGACAGCCAGCGGATTCCGTCGGTCACCGTGCTGTTCTTCACCAGGCGGTACGGCGTCTCGATGAATCCCAGGGGGTTCACCCGGGCAAAGGTCGAGAGGCTGGTGATGAGGCCGATGTTCGGCCCTTCCGGCGTCTCGATGGGGCACATCCGGCCATACTGCGAATAGTGGACGTCCCGGACCTCGAAACCGGCGCGCTCGCGGGTCAGGCCACCCGGGCCGAGCGCACTCAAGCGGCGCTTGTGCGTCAACTCGGCGAGCGGATTGGTCTGATCCATGAACTGCGAGAGCTGCGAGCTGCCGAAGAATGCCTGAATCACCGCACTCACCGTGCGCGCGTTCACCAGATCGTCGAGCGTGATCTTCTCCGGATCGTTGTTGATGCTCATCCGCTCCTTGATGAGCCGCGCCATGCGCGAGAGGCCGACCGAGAACTGGTTGGCGATCAGCTCGCCGACCGTGCGCACCCGGCGATTCCCGAGATGGTCGATATCGTCCGTGTAACCCCGTCCCTCGGACAGCTCCAGCAAATAGCGGATGATGGCAACGAAGTCCTCGCGCGTGAGGACCGAGTGATCCGCCGGCATGTTGACCTTGAGGCGCTGATTGATCTTGTAGCGACCGACCCGGCCGAGGTCGTACCGTTTGGGGTTGAAGAACAGTCGCTCGAGCGCGGCCCGGGCAGTCTCGAGGTTTGGCGCTTCGCCCGGCCGAAGCAACGAGTAGATCTGCTCCAGCGCATCGGCCTCCGAGGTGGTCGGATCCTTGGCGAGGGTGTGCTTGACGATCGCCGTCTCCCCGCGGGCGCTCGTGATGAGCACGTCCACCTTGTGAGCGCCGGCCTTGATCAGGCGTTTGCGCAGGGTCTCGGAGATTTCCTTTCCCGCCTCCGCCAGGACTTCGCCGGTCTCTGGATCCGGCACGTCCCACGCGAGCACGAGTCGCTCGGGATGCTCCCTCACCGTCGTGGGTCGATCCTCGTCGCGCAGGTCCACCGCGGCGTATCGCGCGAACACCCGGGCGGTCTTGATGCCGGCTTTGCGCAGGGCGTTGTATCGCTCCGGGGTGATGTCCTCGCCCACGCGGCCCAGCGGCTCGTCATCCTTGTCTTCCGGATTCGGGACCGTTTCGGCCAGCAGCGCCCCCAGCACCTCGCGCCGAAAGGCACGATCGTCACGCTTCTGGGTCAGGTCCAGCGTCTTCGTCGCGTAGAACAGGCACAGGATGTCGTTGTTGGTGCCATAGCCCAGGGCCCGCAACAGGGCCGTCGCGGGAAACTTCTTGCGCTTGTCGATGTGGACGTACACCACATCGTGAATGTCTACCGTGAACTCCACCCACGAACCGCGGAACGGGATGATCCGTGCGCTGTTCAAGCGCTGCCCGTTGGGATGGACGGTCTCCTCGAAGACGACGCCCGGGGACCGGTGGAGCTGCGAGACGACGACCCGCTCCGCTCCGTTGATCACGAACGTGCCCAGCGGAGTCAGAATCGGCAGCTCGCCGAGATACACTTCCTTCTCGATGATGTTCTTCGGCCGCTGAGTACCACCCTCCAGCGTCTCGTTGATCACCAGTCGCAGCGTCGCCTTGAGCGACGCCGAATAGGTCATGTCGCGCTCGATGCATTCCTCCACCGAGTATTTCGGTTCGCCGAGCGCGTATTTCACGAACTCGAGGGAGTAGTTCCCGTTCACGTCGGCGATCGGGAAGACCTCCTGAAAGACGCGCTCCAGCGACACGTCGGCGTGTTCCGCCTCCTCGGAGGACTGCAGGAACGCGCTGAACGACCGCGTCTGTATGTCCAAGAGGTGGGGCATGGGCATGCCCTGCGTGAGCTTGGCGAACGAAATGGTTGGCAGCAACTGGCTCATGGGCTTTCCTCAGTCAATACGGACGGCCCCGTCCGCCCCGACCGACAGGGTCGGCCGAGGAGCGACAGCGGGGCTCGTCAGACGAGCAGGGTTGTAGCGCAAACGTCGGTTCATGCCGTCTCGGCTGAAGTGTGGCGAACCACCGGTCCCGCGCGGGGCGGGACACGATGTGCCCTACTTCAGTTCGACGGTCGCGCCCTGCTCCTCGAGCTTCTTCTTGATGGCTTCGGCTTCGTCCTTCGTAACGTCTTCCTTCACCGCCTTCGGTGCCCCGTCGACCAGGTCCTTCGCCTCCTTGAGGCCGAGCGAGGTCACCTCGCGCACGACCTTGATGACCTGGATCTTCTTGGGCCCAGTCTCCTTGAGGATGACGGAGAACTCCGTCTGCTCCTCGACTTCCGCTGCGCCGGCCGCACCGCCCGCAGCGGGAGCCGCCGCGACCGGTGCCGCTGCGATCGTGACGTTGAACCGCTCCTTGAACGCCTCAATCAGGTCGGCCAGGTCCGTCACCGACATGCTGCCGATGGCGTCGAGAATTTCTTCCTTGTTCCCAGTCTTGGTAGCCATGCTCTATCTCTCTCTGATCCTAGGGACTCACGTACCGGCACGCTGGGCGCGAAGCGCCTCAACCGCACCCGCGAACTGATATAGCAACCCACTGAGCGCTCCCACGAAGCCCTGCATTGGCGCCTGCATCGCGCCTGCGAGCTGACCGAGGAGCTCCTCGCGGGATGGCAGCATGGCCAACCGCTTGATCTCCTCGGGACCGACCCGCCGCCCTTCCACCAGACCCGCCTTGAGCGTCAGTGCTGCGTGTTCCTTCTGAAACGCGGCCAGCACCTTCGCCGCCGCCAAGGGCTTGTCGCCGGCAAGCACGACCGCCGTCGGCCCGTTCAGCAACTCCTCGAGCCCGCCCACCGCCGCGGATTCCAAGGCGCGGAGGGCTAGGGTGTTCTTGACCACGACATACTCGACGCCCACGTCGCGGAGCTGCCGCCGCAGCTCCGTGATCGGCTTCACCGCGAGCCCGGTGAAGTCTGTCAAATAGAGATTCGGCGATTCGCGCAGGCGGACGGACAGCCGCTCGACGACATCGCTCTTCTTCGCTCGGTTCATCGGTACCCCGCCGGATCGATGTGAACGCCGGGCCCCATCGAACTCGATACCGTGACCGAGCGGATGTAAGTGCCCTTCGCCGCCGCCGGCTTGGCGCGCACGACCGCGTCCATGAAGGTGGTCAGGTTCGCCCCGAGGTGCGCCTCCGAGAACGACACCTTCCCCACGGGCGCATGCAGGTTCCCGGTCTTGTCGACCCGGAACTCGATCTTGCCGGCCTTGACCTCTTTGACGGCCCGCTCCACGTCCATCGTGACCGTCCCCGACTTCGGGTTGGGCATCAGGCCACGGGGTCCGAGAATTCGACCTAGCTGGCCCACTTGTCCCATCAGGTCCGGTGTCGCGATCACGACGTCACAGTCGAGCCATCCCGTCTTGATCTTCTCGACGTATTCCGGCCCGACGAAATCGGCGCCCGCCGCCTCGGCCTCTCGCGCCTTGTCACCCTGGGCCACGACGAGCACCCGGACCGTCTTGCCCGTGCCGTGCGGCAGCACCACCGTGCCGCGCACGATCTGATCGGCGTGCCGAGGATCGACCCCGAGATGCACGGCCACGTCCACCGTTTCGTCGAACTTCGCGAACGCCGCGCCCTTCACCGCCTGAAGTGCTTCATCTAGTGCGTACAGCCGCTGACGATCGATCGTCGCCTCGGCCGCTCGAAACTTCTTGCCCGCGACCGTCATGAGTCCTTCACCTCAATCCCCATGGATCGGGCCGTGCCGGCGACGATCCGCATCGCCGCCTCGACGTCGTTGGCGTTGAGGTCAGGCTCCTTCATCTCGGCGATCTTGCGGACCTGTGCCCACGTCACCGAGCCGACCTTGTCGCGGTTCGGCATGCCCGACCCCTTGTCGAGCCCGGCCTCTTTCTTGAGCAGCACGGCCGCTGGCGGCGTCTTGGTGATGAACGCGAACGACCGATCCTGGTACACCGTCAGCTCGACGGGAATGATGGTTCCCGCCTGGGACTGCGTCAGCGCGTTGAACTGCTTGCAGAAGTCCATGATGTTGACACCGTGCGGCCCGAGCGCGGTGCCAACGGGGGGTGCAGGTGTGGCCTGACCGCCAGGCACCTGCAGCTTGACGAACGCTGCGACCTTCTTGGTTGGTCTTGCCATCGTTTCCTCGTAACGCCCCGGGGCCGTGCCCCCGAGCTCCCACGTCACGCCGTGGTCTGCGTGGGCACCACCAGTGCCCGATGTTGATTGCCCCTCCTACCGCCCTGCCTCCCTGCCGCCTAACCGCCCTTAATGCGCCCGCAATTGCAGGTAGTCCAGCTCCACCGTCGTCGGCCGACCGAAGAGGCTCACGCTGACGCGAACCTTCCCCTTGTCGGCCAGGACCTCTTCGACCGTCCCGCTGAAGTCGGAGAACGGACCCTCGGTGATCTCGACCACTTGTCCGACCAGGAAGGGAATCTCCTCCTTCACTTCCTCGTCCTCGGTCACCTCCTCGATGCCGAGCAGCCGATTCACCTCATCCTGCCGAATGGCCTGGGGTGTCCAACCCTGTCCGACGAACTTGATGACGCCCTGAATCCCGTTGATGGCGTGCATCGTTTCCTGGTTCAGCACCATCTCGACCAGCACGTAACCCGGGAAGACCTTTCGCTCGACGGTCACCTTCTTGCCGTTCTTGATCTCCACCTCTTGCCGGATGGGGACCAGCGCCTGCCGGATGAGCCGCTCCTCCTCGGGGCGGGGATCCGCCTGGATCTTCCGTTCGATCAGCGACCGCACCTTGTTCTCGTGTCCGGCGGTCGTCTGGATCGCGTACCAGCGATGGTCCATGGCCGTCCCGATCACCCGAATATCCTGCCGAACAGATCGATCAGAATCTTCGAGAACATCCAGTCCATGAGGCCGATGATCACGCCGATCACGATCACCAGAATCGTGATCACGACGGTCGAACGGCGAAGGTCGTCCCAACTCGACCACGAGACCTTGCGCATCTCGGCCCGAACGTCTTGCAGGAACGCGTTGGATCGCTGCGCGAAGGCCACGGCCGGCTGTCGCCAGATCACCAGCGCCAACACCAGGGCGGCCAACGCCGCCAGGCCGATGAGGAGCGCGGGGCTCACGAGCTACTTGGACTCCCGATGCGACCGGTGGCCAACACACCGGGGACAGAACTTCCGCGTCTCCATGCGCTCCGGATGCTTCCGCCGGTTCTTCGTCGTGAAGTAGTTCCGGCTCTTACAGTCGGTGCACTCCAGAATGACCTTATCTCTTGGCATATCGTTCCCCGGTCCGACCGGCGCCGTGCCCGTCCGACGACCAGCACACGCCTATTTCAGGATCTTGGCAACCACGCCGGCGCCGACGGTGCGGCCGCCTTCGCGGATCGCAAACCGCAGCCCCTCCTCCATCGCAATCGGCGTGATCAACTCGATCGTCATCTTCGTGTTGTCCCCCGGCATCACCATCTCCACCCCCGCCGGCAACTCCACGTCCCCCGTCACATCCGTCGTGCGAAAGTAGAACTGCGGCCGATACCCCTTGAAAAACGGCGTGTGCCGGCCCCCCTCCTCCTTCGTCAACACGTACACCTCCGCCTCAAACCCCGTGTGCGGCGTCACCGACCCCGGCTGCGCCAACACCATCCCCCGCTCGATCTCCTCCTTGTCCACCCCCCGCAACAACAACCCCACGTTGTCCCCCGCCTGCCCCTCGTCCAAGAGCTTGCGGAACATCTCCACCCCCGTCACCACCGTCTTCTTGTTCGCCCCAAACCCCACCATCTCCACCTCGTCCTGCAACTTCACCTTCCCCCGCTCGATCCGCCCCGTCGCCACCGTCCCCCGCCCCGTAATCGAAAAGACGTCCTCCACCGGCATCAAAAACGGCTTGTCAATGTCCCGCTCCGGCACCGGGATGTAGTTGTCCAGCGCCGTCAACAACTCGTCAATGCACTTCGTGTCGTCCGTCCCCGGCTCCCCATTCTGCAACGCCTTCAACGCCGACCCCTTGATCACCGGAATCTCGTCCCCCGGAAACTCGTAGCTCGACAACAACTCCCGCACCTCCAACTCCACCAACTCCAACAGCTCCGGGTCGTCCACCATGTCCACCTTGTTCAAAAACACCACGATGTACGGCACGTTCACCTGCCGCGCCAGCAACACGTGCTCCCGCGTCTGCGGCATCGGCCCGTCCGCAGCACTCACCACCAGCACCGCCCCGTCCATCTGCGCCGCCCCCGTAATCATGTTCTTCACATAGTCCGCATGCCCCGGACAGTCCACGTGCGCGTAGTGCCGCGCCTCCGTCTGATACTCCAAGTGCGCCGTCGCAATCGTAATCCCCCGCTCCCGCTCCTCCGGCGCCTTGTCGATCTGGTCAAACGGCACAAAATCCGCCAACCCACGCTTGCTCTGTACCTCCGTAATCGCCGCCGTCAACGTCGTCTTCCCGTGGTCCACATGCCCAATCGTCCCCACGTTCACATGCGGCTTCGTCCGCTCAAACTTTGCCTTCGCCATGGCTCGGAATCCTCGGTGGAGTTGCTCGGTCCTCGTCGTCGGGTTTCACGTCATGCGCCCGGCACCACCGTGGGTCGTCGGAGATCGCAAGGCGCTCCCCGACACCCGATCCGCCAGTCCGGACACGGTCCTCCAAGCTCGCGACGGGGATTGAACCCGTGACCTCCTCCTTACCAAGGAGGCGCTCTACCACTGAGCTACGCGAGCAGCAAGCGGGCGACGGGACTCGAACCCGCGACCCTCAGCTTGGAAGGCTGATGCTCTACCAACTGAGCTACACCCGCGTCGCCACGACCCCAGTCGGACAAACCGGCCACCGTCGCGACCAGTGGTGGGGGAAGGATTCGAACCTTCGTAGGCGTACGCCGGCAGATTTACAGTCTGCTCCCTTTGGCCGCTCGGGCACCCCACCATGCCCGCCTCGCTAACCGCCTCTCTCTGAGAGGCGCAGTCACACACACAGGGACGCCAAGGCGCCCCTGCGACAGGTACTGGAGCTGACGAAGGGACTCGAACCCTTAACCTGCTGATTACAAATCAGCTGCTCTGCCAATTGAGCTACGTCAGCCAAGCCCGTTTTCGTCAGACACTTAGGATAACCAGGGCGTGGGGCGGCGTCAACGCCGACCACAGGGTCCAAATCCGGGGTCCCGTGCCTCCAGGACCCCTCACCCCCGTCGCCGCCAACGCGTCCCGTCTGGGGTGTCCTCCAGCTCCACCCCTTGGGCCAGAAGTTCGTCCCGAATCGCGTCCGCCCGGGCAAAATCCCGGTCGGCCCGGGCCCGAGCCCGGTCGGCGATCAGGCCTTCCACCCAGCGCTTGACCTCCTCGGCAACCGGGGCCGGCCCGGGAACGAGGTCCAGTACCGCCATCACCCCGTCGAGCGCCGTCAGCCCAGCTCGAGCCTCGGCCGGACCCCACCCCCCGTCGTCCAGCTCACGGTTGGCCGCCCTGATGAAGGAGAAGAGGGCCCCGATCGCCCGCGGGGCGCTGAGGTCGTCATCCATGGCTTCACGGAACTCGGCCAGAAACGTCCGGACCACCGGCGGATCGTCGGCCCGCCCCGACGATCCGCCGGCCGATTCCTCCGCAGCATGCTCCAGCCTGGCCCGGAAGTCACCGATCCGGCGCACACCCTCTACCGCAGCGTCCAACGCGTCGTCGGTGAAGTTGAGTGGCTGTCGATAGTGGGTCGAGAACAGGAGCATGCGGACGGCCGCCGGATCGAGCCCTTCCTCCTTGAGATCCCTCGCCGTCAGCGTATTGCCGAACCGCTTGGACATCTTGGTCCCGCGAATGAACAGGAACTCTCCGTGCAACCAGAACCGGGCAAACGGCCTGCCGGTCGCCCCCTCGGACTGGGCAATCTCGTTCTCGTGATGGGGGAAGACCAAGTCGACCCCCCCGGCGTGGATATCCAGGGTCTCGACCCCGAACCGCTGCCGGATCTCGGTGAGCGCCATGGCGGAGCACTCGAGATGCCAGCCGGGCCGACCGCGCCCGAACGGTGCATCCCACGCCGCGCCAACCTGCTCGTCTTGATCCGCGGCGGCTTTCCACAGAGCGAAATCCCGAACGTCCTCCTTGCTATACTCGTCGGTCGCCACCCGAGCCCCAGGTCGCAGCTCCCGTCGGTCCAGTTGCGACAGCTGCCCGTAGGTCGGGAACCGCTCCACCGCGTAATAGACCGACCCGTCGTCCCCCACGTATGCGACCCCACGCTCCAGCAGGCGCTCCACGAGATCCACCATCGGCGCCACGTAGTCCGTCGCCCGTGGGTAGACGTCTGCCGGCCGGATGCGGAGATAGTCGCGATCCTCGAAGAACGCCCGGACAAACGGTTCCGTGTGGTCGGTGAGCGACACGCCGCGCTCCGCCGCGGCCTTGATCGTTCGGTCGTCGACGTCCGTCAGGTTCATGATGAAGAGGACGTCGAACCCCGAATACTCCAGGTAGCGGCGGAGCAAATCGCCGAAGACGAACGTCCGGAAGTTGCCGATGTGCGCGTAGTTGTAGACCGTGGGGCCGCACATATACACGGTGACGCGTGGCGGCGCCAACGGCTCGAACGCATCGAGACGGCGGGTGAGAGTGTTGTAGAGTTTGAGCGTCATGCGTCGCCACCGACCCCGGACGGAGTGCGCCGTCCGGCCCTTGGTGGCGGGTAAGCTAGCATCGGGATCGGATTGGTCAACGCATGCCGACGCCCCCTCTCACCGGAGCACGATCTGAATCACCATGGGGCCGAACGCCCAGGTGAGGACACCAGCGCCGGCCAGGCACAGGATGGGGAGGGCCAGGTGCCAGGGCGCCCACGACCGACCATCAAGCGAGTGCAGCCCCAAGGCCCAGAGCCCCGCACACCAGACGGACACAAGATTGACCCGCGTCTCGAGGAGCTCCACCCATTCGGGGACAGTGACCGACCCAGCCCAGAAGAGCGCCGGGCCTGTGGCAAACCTGTGCGGGGCCATGATCGCGTCGCCCGCGGTCAGGTGGGCCCCTGGGCCGAGCAAGTAGGTGACCGCGAGCTCGCCCACACGCTGCACCACGAGCGGTGCCAGCCCGAGGCCGATCACGGCGACCAGGCCGGGACGTTGGTCGCGCGCCAGCATCAGCACCGGCTCGGCAGCCACGAGCACCAGGATCGCGGCCACGAGCAGCGTGGGCGAGGGAACGAGACGATCGACCACGATGAGCCGCAACACGCCGGCCCGCAGTACCTCCCGCTGCGCGTCGAGCGCAGCATCGCCGAGGGACACCAGCGTTCGATTGAGAATGGCCACCTGGCGCGGCACGGTCGCCACGCCGAGCGCGACCACGACGGCCCCTATGCTCGCAAGCGCCAGGATGGGCCTGCGAGCCTGCACGGCCCCGCGGTACGCCGTCCAGGGGTCGACGAGGGCGAGACCAGGCAGCCGCCACCATTGGGCCAACCCCGTACTCATCTGACCCGGTCCTCGACCGATACCGCCGCCACGAGGATGTCTTCCAACACGCGGTACCGCACCCGTGAGGCGGCCACGGGTACCCGATCCTGACGACACACGGCGAGCACCTGTTCGACGGTGAGACCGCCGCGGAGCGGCACGGCAATCCCGTGCCCCATTCGGGATGCCCCGCGGAACGTCTCGAGGAGCCGCCCAACCCCGGCGAGCGCCGACCCGGTCAAGGTGAGCTCGGCGACACGCTCTCTGACCAGGGTAGCCGTGGACACGTCGGCGCAGACCCTGCCTCTCGCCAAGACGATGACCCGAGTGGCGATTCGCTCGAGCGTCCCCAGATCATGAGACGCCACCAAGACCAGGCGCCCAGCCGCGGCGAGATCGGCGATGTGCCCCCGCAATCGCCGCCGCACCAGCGGATCGATGGCGTTCAGCGTTTCGTCGAGCACGAGGACGTGGTCCCCGGCAATTGCAGCTGCCCCAAGGGCCAACCGCTGAGCCATCCCCCGTGAATAGGTTGCAATGCGGCGCCCCACGAACTCGCCCAGATCGGCGAAGCCGATGGCCCAACCCATCAGGCGGTCCCGTGCGGCCGCCGACGGCGCACGATGGGACGCGACATAGGTGAGCCATTCCAATCCCGTAAGCTCCGGTGGCGCGATCGGCGGATCGGGGGCAAGCCCGACCGCGTGCCGAGCCGCCAAGGTGCCCGCACGGCAACCGGCCACGACCATCTCGCCACTCGTGAGCGTCATGTCGCCGGCGATTGCCCTGAGCAGGGTCGTCTTTCCGGCACCGTTGGGGCCCACGACACCCACGATCTCTCCCGGCTCGGCGGCGAATGTACAGTCGACCAGGGCAGCGCGTCGCCGGCGACCGCTCCCGAAGCTGCGACCGACCGATCGGCACTCGAGCAGCGGCATCAGGACCCACCCCGCCCCGAGTGAGCCGGCAACCGTACCGCCCCCCATGCTGCCACCACCACCCCGAGCACGACCCAGCCGGCGAGCAGGATGGCGTCGAGCGCAAGGCCCTCGACATGCAGCCGATCCGCCCGCCAGCCAAGTGGCAGGACGTTCCAAAGCCACACGATGGGACGCTGGACATGTGGCCAGGCCTCGAGCAAGGCGAACATACCCGATGGGGGGATCCCTCCGAGCCACACGAGGAGAAGCCCAAGGGAGGCCGCGCCGCTCGCGCCGACGAGCGGCCCGAGGCTGAGGGCGAGGGTCCCCACGGCTCCGGCATACACCCAGCCGACCAGCGCCAGTCGCGCCACTTCCGGCCACCCTCCGACCGGGCCAACCAGCACGGAGGCTGCGCCGACGACGATCGGCCCCAGCAGCACGGCAACTCCTGCCATCCGCCCGACCGAATGCACCCACCCCGGTGCGGCCACCCGGCGGACAGCGGCGAGCGCCGGCCCCGTGGCCAGCAACTGCGATCCGGCCACCGCCATCAGTGACCCGCACGCGACGAACGTGAGTCGCCCCGCCGCCGCCAGGCTCTCGCCGACCCCTCCGAAGACGCCCATGCCTGTCAGCACCGCGGCCAGGAGCACAACGAGCTGCACTGCCCGATTCCGGATGACCAACTGCAACCCCACCACGCACTCCGCGCGGAAAGCCAACGCCAGCGACCCGGCACTCATGGGGAGAACTCGAGGGGGGGCACGAGGCCCCCCCTCCGCGTCCAGCCGATCGGTGAGTCCACTGAGAACGAAGCGATCACGTGGGATCGAACGCGTAGCACATCCCGGTGCGAATCAAGTAGCAGTAGCCGCGGACGGCCGTCATATATGGGTCCCACCCTTTGAATTCGTTGTCGCATGTGGTGATGGCCTCGGCCATACACTTCGCGAGCTTGTCCTGCCGGGCATCGGCCGGTTGCGGGTTGGGCAGCATCGCCACCGCTCCGGCCAGGAGCAGGCTAGTCATGAGAGCTTTCATCCGGTCCTCCTTCACGACGGTGCGTGAGGCTGGGGACCGGCTGGACTGCGTGGGATACGATAGGTGAGAGGCAGGACCGCCAGCGCGGCTGAATCGCGCGGCGGGGGCCAAATTATCGCTGACGGGGCGGACCCACCCGGCTGGAGCTCGCTAGCGCCGCTCGTCGCGGCGGCACGTCACTTGGCTGGCGCGGGGGCGTCCTCTTCGACCATCACCACCTTCCTCTCACCGGTCATAGACTCCACCAGTACCGCCTTCGGGGCGCGGGACGGATCCTGATCTCCGTAGACCTGGCCAAACAAGATGTGGCGGGTGAGGACCATGACGGTGGCCAGCGTGGGCACCGCCACGACGAGGCCCAAGGGCCCCATCAGGGTGGCCATGGCCAACACACTGAAGATCGTGAGCACCGGTGGCAGACTCACGCGTTCCTCGAAAATGAGGGGGGCGACCACGTTCGCCTCGACGAGGTGGATGATGACGCCCAGCCCGAGGACGGCCGTGGCATGGACCCCGCCGCTGACGCTCAGCATGAGCAGGGCCGGGAGGATGGTCGACACCGTCGATCCGAAGAACGGAACGATCGCCACTACGCCCGTGAAGACGCCGAAGCCCAACGCATACGGTACCTGCAAGATCCAGAGACCGATGATCGTGAGAACGGCGAGCACCAGCATGGCGAAGAGCTGAGCCCAGATCCAGGTGCGGAGCGTGCCGCCGAGGTCGGCGGCAATCGTGCGGGCCAGATGCCGGAACCGGGGTGGCACCAGCGCGAGCATCCCGTTGCGGTAGAGGGACGGGTTGCGCGCGATGTAGATGGCCATGGCCAGCACGGCCACGAGCTCGATGGCCAGCTTGCCGCCCGCCTGCAGATATCCGACCAGCGACCCCCGCACGAAGTTCATGGCGTCGTCGATGACCGTCTGGACCACGCCCCCTCCCTGAGGTCCCAGGGCCGTGCCTTCCAGCACGGGGTAGCGCTCGGCGAGCCTGGCGAGCAGGGCTTCCAGGTCCCCCGCACGCCGCGGAATCGAGCCAATCAGATCCTGGGCTTGAGCCACGACGGGAGGAAGCACCAGCGCGCCGATGCCGGCCATGGCGAGCAGGGTCCCCACCACAGCGACGGCGAGCGCAGTGGTTCTCGGGAAGGCCACTTGGCGCACCAGGAGGTCGGTCAGGGCCGAAAGGTAGACCCCGACGAGGGCCGCCATGAAGAGCAAGATGGCCACCTCCCTGATGCGCCCAAGGACGAGCAACAAAAGGGCGGCGACGAAGAGAAGGATCAACGTCACCGCCAGACTCCGCTCCTCGGAACGCATCAACGGTCCTGCGGCTCCTCGTCCTCCACCACCTCCGCCTCCCCCTCTTGGATATCCTCACCCTCGGGTAGCTGGCGCCGGTCTTCGCCCTCTCCGGGCGGGAGCATTCCCATCTTCCGCTTCAACTCGAGCAGCTGATTGTCGGCGGTGCCCTTGTACTCAAGTGCCTTGAACTGCTGACCGAGCACATCCCCTTCCAGCTCGCCGGCAAGCTCGGCCGCCGCCAGTGCCTGCCGTTCCATGTCCTCGATCTTTTCTTCCATCCGCCGGAAGCTCTCGAAGGCGCTCTGGTTGGACATCGATGACATGGTTTCCTGGATCCGACCCTGCGCCTCCGCCCGACGCTGCCGTGCCACGAGCAGGTTCTTCTTGCGCTTGGCGTCCTCGATCTTGTCGTTGAGTTCGCGGAGCGAGACCTTGAGGGTTTCCACGTCGGCCTTGTGGCGTACCCACGTCTCGTGCATCGCCTGGGCGTGCTGGAGGTGTTCGTTGTGGCGGATCAGGGCCTGCTTGGCCAGGTCGTCCCGTCCCTCCTGGACCGCCAGCATGGCGCGCCGCTCCCAGTCCTCGGACGACCGCTTCTCCTTCTCGACCTGTGCCTGGAGCTTCTTCTCGTCCGCGATCGCCGTGGCCACTTCCTGCTTGGTCTTGGCGAGCTGTCCGCGCATCTCGAGCAGCAGCTGATCGAGCACCTTCTCCGGGTTTTCCGCCTTGCCGATCAAGGCGTTGATCTGTGCCTTGATCACCGTCGCCAGACGCTGAAAGATGCCCATGTCCGACTCACCCCTCTCTCGATGGCACGCCGGCACCTCCCGCCCGCGCGCGTCCGTTTCAGCTGCTAATGTACCACGAGGACCCCGCCATGTCCCGAGCGGGGCCTGTTACGACCCCTGGGTCCCGTCCTCGCCGCCCGGAAGCAACCGTTCGTCGCGGTCCCGGGCCAGCATGCGCTCGGCAAAATCCACTTGCTCGTGTAGCTCGGCGACCTCTTCCCGCAAGCGCTCCACCTCCTCGAACACCGCGAGCTGACCCTCCCGCAGTCGAGTCACCTCGTCGCCGGCCACCGCCGATCCCCGCTGCCGGATCCGATCGGCAATCGCCCGGCCCACCGGCGAGATGGAGATCAGAAACAGCGCGCCGCCCCCGAACAGAAACGTGATCGCCAGAATGTCTTCCATGCCTCGGTCTCTCCGATCGTTCTCGCCCCCCTACCCCTCGCCGGGCTTCAGCCGGGTCTGTTCCCGCTCCCTCGTGAGCAGCCGCTCCGCAAAGTCGAGCCGCTCCTCGACCTCATTCAGCCGCAGTGTGAGGTCCTCGACAAGACCCGACTGAGCTTTGAGCTGTTCCAGACCCGATCGCACCCCATCCAGCTCGGCCTCTCCTGCGCCGAGACGATGGCGCTCCAAGAGACGTGTGACGATGCGATAGGCGCCCCAGAGGACAAACCCACCCATCGCCATGCCGAGCAGCGGCAGCACGATCTCGTTGAAGATCATGACCGAGCCGATCTCGGGCGGCAGCGGAGGGATTCCTCCGGTCTGTGCGAGCGCGTGCGGGAGTGGGGCGGTCATTGGATCCGACCTCAGTCGCTCGGCGGGAGACGCCCCGGGTCGCGTTCCCGGGTCAGGACCCGCTCAGTGAAATCGACGCGCTCCTCGAGATCCTGCATCCGGCCAGCCAGCTCTTCCAGCATGGCGACGCGCTCCTCGAGGCGCGCGACCGTCGGCTCCACCGAAGGGCCGGCCGAGCTGACCCGCCCGTAGTGGCGGTCCACCCAGTGGCGGATCAGCCGCGCGACGGTGACGACGAAGATCACCCCGGTGGCCATCCCGGCGAACGGAATGAAGGGATCCATGCGTCAGCCTCCGGGACGGTGTGGGCGTCGCCAGCTCATGCAGCCCCCGGCCCGAGACGATCCGTTTCCTTATTGCGCGCCAGCATCCGCTCGGTGAAGTCGACCCGCTCCTCGAGCTCCCCGAGCCGGTAGCGCATCTCGTCCAGGTCGGCTCGCAGGGCCTCGCTCTCGCCGGGCGAGGGGAGGGCACCGTGCTTGCCCGAGATCCGCTCCCCCAAGGCCTTGCCCAACGGACCGCGCAGAATCGCCACGGCGCCGATGGTGAGGAACAGCGTAATGGGCACCAGAAACGGTGCGATCATTCCCATGGTCAGTTCCTTTCGGGCAGGCGCGCCGAGTCCTGGCGGGCCATCATCCGTTCGGCGAAGTCCTATCGCTCCTCAAGCTCGGGCGTCGCGCTGCTGCGGCTTCTTCACCCAGGCCCGGGCCAAGATTGCGAGGATCGTGACCCCGCCGAACGACGCCACGATCATCGAGAGGGCGGCCCCGATCTCGATGGGATCGCATATATCCGATTATCCTCCCGCTCCCTTGTACGGCCGCTGTTTCAAAAAGTGTCACGGCTGGCCGAATTGTAAAGCCGGTTACGCCCCCAGGACCGCCGCCAGAAAGCCTCCGGTGTACGAGCCCTTCCGTTTTGCCACCACCTCCGGCGATCCCGCCGCGACGACCTCGCCGCCCGCGTCCCCCCCCTCCGGGCCCAGATCGATCACCCAGTCGGCCGTCTTCACGACGTCGAGGTTGTGCTCGATCACGATGACGGTGTTTCCCTTGTCCACCAACCGATGCAGCACGTCGAGCAGCAGTCGCACGTCCTCGAAGTGGAGGCCGGTGGTGGGCTCGTCCAGGATATACAGAGTCCTCCCCGTGTCACGCTTGCTCAGCTCCGTGGCGAGTTTCACTCGCTGCGCCTCGCCACCGGATAGCGTCGTGGCGCTCTGTCCAAGGTGGATGTAGCCCAGCCCGACGTCGTTCAGCACCTCGAGGCGGCTGCGGATCCGCGGCTGCTGGTCGAAGAACTCCAGCGCGTCGGCAACCGTCATGTCGAGCACATCGGCAATGGATTTCCCCTTGTAGCGAATGTCCAGCGTCTCCCTGTTGTAGCGTCTGCTGTTGCACACGTCACAGGAGACGTAGACGTCGGGCAGGAAGTGCATCTCGATCTTGACGAGTCCGTCACCCTGACAGGACTCGCACCGCCCGCCCTTGACGTTGAACGAGAACCGGCCCGGGCCGTATCCACGCAGCTTGGACTCGGGAAGCTGCGCATACAGCTCCCGGATCGGTGTGAACAGGCCGGTGTAGGTCGCCGGGTTGGAACGCGGGGTGCGGCCAATCGGGCTCTGATCGATGTCGAGCACCTTGTCGATCGATTCGGCGCCGTCGAGACCGTCGTGCTCGCCCGGGAGGGCTTTGGCCCGGTAGAATTGCCGGGCCAGCGCCCGATAGAGGATCTCGGTCACGAGCGTGGACTTGCCCGAGCCTGAGACTCCGGTAACCGCGATGAACAGGCCGAGCGGCAGCTCCACGGAGAGATTCCGCAGGTTGTGCTGCCTCGCCCCCAGCACCCGCAGCACCCGGCCGGGCTCCGGCTCCCGTCGGCGCGCCGGCACGGGGATCCGGAGCTCCCGCCGTAGGTACCGGCCGGTGAGCGACGTGGCGTGGTGGACGACGTCGTCTACCGATCCCTGCACCACCACCTGCCCGCCTTCCCGGCCGGCCCTCGGCCCCAGGTCGATCACGTGATCGGCCGACCGAATCGTCTCCTCATCGTGCTCCACCACAATGACCGTGTTCCCCAGGTCCCGCAGCCCGAAGAGCGTTCTGAGAAGGCGTTGGTTGTCACGCGGGTGCAGACCGATGGACGGCTCGTCGAGCACATACAGCACACCCACCAGGCGGCTACCGATCTGGGTCGCGAGCCGGATCCGCTGAGTCTCCCCACCCGACAGCGTGGACGCTCCGCGGCCGAGGGTCAGATAACCCAATCCCACGTCGGTCAGGAAGCGCAGCCGGTCGATCACTTCCTTCAGAATCGGGCCTGCGATTTCGGGATCCACCCCCCGTTTCCCGTCCGAGCGCAGCGGCACCGCCTCGAAAAAGGCGAGGGCCTTGTCCACGGGCAGATCGACGACCGCGCCGATGCTCTGGCCTCCTACGAACACGCTCAAGCTCTCCGGCTTGAGGCGGTGTCCGTGACACACCTCGCACGGCACGTCGGACATGAAATCGGAGAGCTGCTGGCGGACCGCGTCAGACGAGGTCTCGTGATAGCGGCGCGTCACGTTGAGCAGGATGCCTTCCCACTCGATCTCGTAGTCCTTCCTTCGACTCCGGGCCGTCTCGAAGCGGAATGTCCGGCCGGGCTCGCCGTACAGCAGGGAATTACGAACCGGCTCCGGGATCTCGGCCCACGGCGACCCGAGATCGAAGCCCAGCTCCCGAGCGAGGGTGGGGAGCACCACGGTTCGGAGATATCCCTTGGGCTCTGCCCACGGGATCACCACGCCCTCGAGGATCGAGAGACTGTGGTCGGCGAGCACCAGCTCGGGGCTCACGACCCGCCGCTCCCCGAGTCCGCCGCATGCGGTGCACGCACCGTAGGGCGAATTGAACGAAAACTGGCGGGGCTCGAGCTCCGCCAGCGAGTACCCGCAGGTCGAGCAGGCAAATTGCTCCGAGAACACGACGGAGTCGGTGCTGCGGCCGTGCCGCGTGACCTCCACCAGGCCGTCCGCGGCTCGGAGCGCCGTCTCCACCGAGTCGTGGAGACGGCGGCGATCCTCCGACCGCACCGTGAGCCGGTCCACCACGAGTGCGATGTCGTGGTTCACGCGCCGCTTGAGCTTGGGCGGCGACGACAGATCGTAGACCTCACCGTCCACCCGCACACGAACGAACCCCTGGCGCCTGGCACTCTCGAACAGGTCCTTGAACTCGCCTTTGCGGCCTCGCACCAGCGGGGCCACCACCTCGATCTTCGTCCCCAATGGCCACGAGAGCACGAGGTCGGCGATCTGGGAGGCACTCTGCCGCGAGATCGGCGACCCGTCGTTCGGGCAGTGCGGGGTCCCGACGCGGGCCCACAGCAGGCGGAGGTAGTCGTAGATCTCGGTGACGGTGCCCACCGTCGACCGCGGATTGTGACTGGGGGCCTTCTGCTCGATGGAGATGGCCGGCGAGAGACCCTCGATCGCGTCGACGTCCGGCTTCTCCATCAGGCCCAAGAACTGCTTGGCGTACGCCGACAGGGACTCTACGTAGCGCCGCTGGCCCTCGGCGTAGATGGTATCGAACGCCAGTGAAGACTTGCCGGAGCCCGAGAGTCCCGTCACCACCGTGAGTCGGTTGCGCGGGATCTCGACGTCGACGTTCCGGAGGTTGTGCACTCGAGCGCCCCGGACGACCAGATTCTGGTTCGGCATAGCCTTTGAAGCTAGACACTGCCGGGTTTCGAGGTCAATTGCCGGGCCCTGCCGCGGGTGCCTTGCGGGGGCCCAAACCGAGCCGTAGCTTCTCGACCCCCGAGCCGTCTGAGGAGATCCGGCGTGAGCGCCACCGACCCCAGCAAAGCCATGCTCGTCTTGACCACGCTCCCGACGGCTTCGGCGGCTCGCGCGTTGGTCCGGGCACTGGTCGATCGGGGGCTCGTCGCGTGCGGCACCATTGTGGACGGTGTCACGTCGATCTATCGGTGGGAGGGGAAGGTCGAGGAGGCGGCCGAGGTCCAGGTGATCCTCAAGACGCGCCGAGGTCGGTGGGACGCCCTGCAACAGGCGATGATCGAGCTCCATCCTTACGAGGTGCCAGAGGTGTTGGGGCTCACTATCGCAAGCGGGCTCCAGGCATATCTTGAGTGGGTGGGGAGCGAAACCACTGAATCGGAGGGTGGAGGGGCATGAGTCGTCACAGACGCCGCCGTCGGTCCCGCCGACGGGCAGCCGCCAGAGCGGTGGCAGGTCGCGTGTTTTCCGACGCAAGCACGTCGCACGACCATGCCGGTGCTCCCTCGCGCCACCCCTTTCCTTTTGTATTGGCCTCGGGCAGCCCGGGGGAACCCGACCGCGCCGAGACGACAGCCGATTTGGCACCGGAGCAGACCGAGGCAACGATGGAACCGGACCTCCAAGACCGCGAGGCACCACCCGACGTACCCGAGCGTCCAGAGCCGCCGAAAGTGCGTTGGATCCCCACTCCGCAGGCTCCCCCGGCACCGACCGCCACCGCACCCGAGCCCGCATCCGACGAGCTGCTCTATCGCGCGGCGCGCCAAGCCGAACTGAACGGCGAGAATGCGCGCGCGATCGGCATCTACCGCGAGCTGCTCCATCGGCATGAGAGCCACGTGGCGGCTCGCGCCAATCTGGCCCTGCTTTTGGGTCGGACGGGTCAGCCTGACGCGGCGCTCGTGGAGTTCGCGACCTGCCTCTCGCACGACCCCGGCAACACCGAAGTGTTGGTGTATCGGGCGGCGCTCCTCGCCACCGAGACCCGGTACGCCGAGGCGGAAGGTGACCTGCACACGGTGCTCAGAGTCGACCCAGGGAACGTCGAGGCGCACTATCACCTCGGACTCGTGCTCTCCCGCAAGGGGCGCTGGGCCGATGCCACCCCGTACCTGCGTCGGGCCATTGAGCTCGATTCGAGCCGGGCGTCGGCGTACTTCTATTTGGGGGAGGCCCTCAACCACGTCGACGACCTCGATGGAGCGCTTCGGTGTTATCAGCGGGCGGCGGAACTTCGCCCCAACGATTCCCGTGCCCTCTACGGGATCGGCATCGTATTGGATCGCTTGAACCGTCCCGACGATGCCGCCCAGATGTACCGGCGCTCCCGCGAGATCCTACGGCAGTGATCCGCGTCGCGGTGGACGACCTCGCGTTCGTTGAGGCGGACGCGCTGGTCCGCCCGACGACCGCGAGCCTCGAACCCCTCTCTCCAGCGCTGCGCCGGCTCGAGCAGATCGGCGGACCGGCGTTCGTCCAGCAACTCGCCATGCCCATGCCGCTCGCGGTGGGAGCCGCCGTTGTGACGGCTGGCGGGGACCTCGCCGCGGAGTTCGTCATCCATGCGGTGATCGCGAGCGAGGTCGACCCAGTCACGCCGAGCGGCGTGCGGCGGGCGATCACCAGCGTGATGCAGCGCGCGGCCGACTGGGAGTTGGGCCGAGTCGCGACCCCCCTGATCGGCGCCGGCCCTGGCAACCTCACCCTCGAGGACGCCGCCCGGATCCTTGTCGACACGGTCGCCACCGACATGCGAGCAACCACATACCCCAAGGAAGTGTGTATAGTGGTGGAAACCGAGGAGGATCGGGAAATCGTGGAAGCCTTCATCAGGGGTCGCACGCGGCTGTGAGGCGACGGGTCGGCGCCGTCGCCGTACTGCTCGTCTGGATCGGCGTCATGGGCTGGCTCGTCAAGCGGGAGTATTTCCGCCCGCAGGCCGAGCTGTTGGCCGAGGCCGGGCTCAGCGTCTCGCCGGCTGCCACGTTCTATCGGCTCGATCTGGGCGGACAGCAGATCGGGTTCGCGTCCAGTCTGGTCGATACCCTGCAGGACACGATCCGGGTGCAGGATCAGATGGTGCTCCGAATCCCCGCCCTCGGCTCGCTGCAACGGGTGGAGGCGAGGACCAGCGCCAACCTCACCCGCACGCTCCGGCTCAGGAGTTTCGACGCCACGCTCCGCGGTCAGGATGTCCGCTTCGGCGTGGTTGGACGGGTGACCGGCGATTCGGTTCTCGATGTCGAGATCCAGAGCGCTGATTCGAAGCAGACATACCGGATCCCGCTCGAGCGGCCCATTGTGCTCCCGGCGCTCCTCCCGCTCAAGCTCGCGTTTGGCGGCAACCTCGGTGTGGGCCGAACCTACTCGATGCGGCTGTTCGACCCGCTCACGCTTGCCGAGCGGGACGTGAATATCACGGTGACGGCCGAGTCCACGTTCATCGTGCCCGATTCCGCCGAGCTGAGCGGCGCCGAACCTGTCTGGATCGCGGCGCGCTGGGATACGGTTCATGCTTGGAAGGTGAAGCAGGAGATGGGCGGATTCTCGGTCGAGGCATGGATCGACGACGTGGGGCAAATCGTGCAGGCCACCACGCCGGTGGGATTCGCCATGGAGCGGACCGCCTACGAGATCGCCTTCGAGAACTTCATGCGGCGGGAACCGGAGCTCACCGTCGAAGGGGTCGGCGCCGACCTGATCCGTGCGACGGCGATCGCCTCGAACGTGGCACTGTCGGATGCCCAGGACTCGGTGCGGGTGCGGCTCACGGGCGTCGACCTCGTCGCCTTCGATCTGTCGGGCGGCCGTCAGACGCTCGTCGGCGACACGCTCGTAGTGGTCCGGGAGAGCGAGGATCTCTTGAGGGCCCAGTACCGGTTGCCCGCCTCGGGCCCACCGTTCGATCCGTATCTGGTATCCGAGCCGCTCGTGCAGAGCAAGGATCCGCGTATCCAAGCACAGGCCCGGCAGATCGTGGGCCGGACGCGCGATCCGCGCCGGGCGGCGCAGTTGCTGAACGATTGGGTGCACGGCGAGCTCGCCAAGCGAGTCACCGTGAGCGTGCCGAGCGCTCTCGAGGTGCTCAAGACCCGCCGCGGCGACTGCAACGAGCACACCGTGCTGTACGTGGCGCTCGCACGGGCGGTCGGCATCCCGGCCCGCACTGCCGCCGGCCTCGTGTATGTGGACGGGCGGTTCTACTACCACGCCTGGCCGGAGGTCTACCTGAATGGCTGGGTGGCCGTCGATCCGACCTTCGGTCAGTTCCCGGCCGATGCCTCGCACCTCCGGTTCACGGTCGGCGGACTCGCGCGCCAGGTGGAGCTGATCCAGCTGATCGGCCGGCTCGAACTCGAAGTGATCCAGACGAGGTCGGACAGATGATTCGGCTCGAGCGCCTCACCAAAACGTTCGGCAAGTTCGTCGCGGTGAACGCGATCGAGCTGCATGTCCCCCGTGGCGAGTTGTTCGGCTTCCTGGGGCCCAACGGGGCGGGCAAGACCACGACCCTCAGGATGATCGCCGGCATCCTGCGTCCCACCGAGGGTCGCATCTGGCTGGGGGGCGACGATCTGATCGCCGACCCCATGTCGGCCAAGCGCCGGCTCGGCTTCATTCCCGATCGACCCTTCGTGTACGAGAAGCTCACCGGCGCGGAGTTCCTGCGCTTCGTAGCGGGCCTGTTCGGGCAGGACGGCAAGGTTGTCGAGCGGCGCATCGACGAGCTGCTCGACCTGTTCGAGCTGTCGGTCTGGAAAGACGAGCTGGTCGAAGCCTACAGCCACGGCATGCGCCAGAAGCTCATCATCTCGAGTGCGCTCATCCACAAGCCCGAGTGCATCGTGGTCGACGAGCCCATGGTGGGGCTCGACCCCAGGGGCGCGCGGCTCCTCAAGAACATCTTTCGCGCCTTCGTCGAGCGGGGCGGCACGGTGCTCATGAGCACCCACACGCTCGAGGTGGCACAGGCCATGTGCGACCGAATCGCCATCATTCAGGAGGGCCACATCGTCGCGCGGGGCACGATCGACGAGTTGCGACAGCAGACGGCGGCGGGCGACGCCTCGCTCGAGGAGCTGTTCCTGAAGCTCACCGGCGGTGAAGCCGTGAGAGAGCTCGCCGCCATCCTGCAGGACTGATGCGGCGAATCGAGGGGCATTGCGCGCTGTACGCTGCCCATTGCACCGATTCCCCTTTTTCCCGTAGTCTATGCACCCTTTAGCCCTTATTATCGCTCCCAAGTGGCGCACCGCGCTGGCCCGCTTCCGCCAGGGCCAGACGCGCGGGAAGGCGCTCATCATCGGCAGCGTCGGGCTCGTCTTCTGGCTCGCGGTGTTCGGAGTGCTGTACCGGGTGCTCGGCTACTTCCGCGGGGTGGAGGAGATCGGCCCGCTGCTCGCCAGCAAGCTCTTGAGCCTGGTGCTGCTGTCGTTCTTGTCGATTCTGCTTCTCTCGAACGTCATCACCGCCCTCTCCTCCTTCTTCTTGGCGAAGGACCTCGACCTGATGGTGTCGTCACCGGTGGACTGGTTGCACGTGTACCTGGCGAAGCTCGGCGAGACACTGGTGCACAGCTCGTGGATGGTGGCGCTCATGGCAGTGCCGATCTTCGCGGCATATGGGGTGCGCTACGACGGGGGGTGGTTCTTCGGCTTCGTCGCCATCGCCGTCGTCCTGCCGATCCTGATCATGCCTGCGGTGGTCGGCAGTGCGGTCACGCTGATCCTCGTCAACGCCTTCCCCGCGCGTCGCACGCGCGACCTCCTCTCGGTGATCGCCATCGTGGCGGCTGGGGGCGTGGTGATGCTGTTCCGGCTCATCCGCCCGGAGCGGCTGGCCCGGCCTGAAGGATTCCAGAACCTGCTCGATTTCATCACGGTGCTGCGCACACCCACGTCACCGTTTCTGCCGAGCGAGTGGACCACGGACGCGGTGATGGGATACCTGGTGGGACCGTTCGACTGGTTCCCGGTGATCGTGCTCTGGAGCTCTGCCCTGGCCACGGGGGTGTTGGGCGCCATGCTCCACTACGCCTTGTATCCTACCGGCTTCACGAAAGCGCAGGAGGGAGCAGAGCGGTTCGTGAAGGGGTGGATCTGGCAAGCACTCCTCGGCCCAGTGTTCTCGCCGCTGTCCGTGTCGAAGCGAGAGTTCGTGATCAAGGATCTGAAGCTGTTCTTTCGCGACACCACCCAGTGGAGCCAACTCATTCTCCTCGGCGTGCTCGTCGTGATCTACCTGTTCAACATCCGTGCGCTGCCGTTGTTCACGGGCGAGCAGGTGCCCTTCTATCTCGTCACAGTCGTCTCGTTCCTGAATCTCGGCCTCGCAGGTTTCGTGCTGGCCGCCATCGCCGCCCGGTTCGTCTTCCCAGCCATCTCGCTCGAAGGACGGCAGATGTGGTTGCTGCGATCGAGTCCGCTCGACCTCAGAGCGTTGCTCTGGTCCAAGTATTGGGTCGGGACGGTGCCACTCCTGGTGCTGGCGCTCCTCATCACGGTCTTCACCAACGTGATCCTCAAGGCGAGCCCATTCATGATGGCCGTGAGCGTCGGGACGATCGTGCTGCTGACAGTCGCCATCAGTGCGATGGCACTCGGGTTCGGGGCGCTCTATCCCCAGTTCGAAACCGAGAACGCGGCCCAGATCCCCACGTCGTTCGGCGGGTTGGTGTTCATGATGACGACCATCGCCCTGCTCGCGCTGGTGATCGTGATCGAGGCGGTGCCGGTCTCCACCTATCTGCGTGCGAGCTTCAACGGGCAGCCGGTACCGGTGGACATCTGGATGATCGCTGCGTTCGTGGCGGTAGCCGTCATCTGCCTCTCGGCCACGGGGCTGAGCCTGAAGGTGGGGCTCACCAAGATGGAGGGGTTCGAATTCTAACGCTCTCCCGCACCGACTACGGGTACTTCAGCGAATCGTTGTCCCCCGCCGACGGCGGCGTGTACTGGAAGTCTCCATTGTTCGCATCGTGCTGCTTGCCATGGCACGTGAGGCCGCAGGCCCGTTGCCGAGTCGTGACGTTGATCCGGAACAGCGGCTTGGTGAACCCGTTCGGGGTGACGTTCGGCGCGAAGTCGATCATTCGGGTCTTGTAACCCACTGGCGGGCTCTGATAGTCGGTGGTCGTTCCGTCGACGATCCGGTAGATCGTGTTGCTGGCCGACTGGTTGCCATGGATGTTGTAGTGGCACGTGCGACAGGACACGCCGTCGGCCCAGCCGTCCCAATGCCTGCCGTGGAGGTTATCACCCTTGTAGTAGTTTGTGTTGTCCGAGTTGCGGCTGATCACGTCGTTCTGGTTGTGACACAGGAGGCACAGGGCGACGTCGCTCGCCGGCCGCGGATTGTCACTCGACGTGCCGAGGCCGAGGAACAGGTTCGCCCGCTGGATCGGGAAGATGGTGGAACCGTGGGGCCCCTTGGGACCGGCCGTGGAATTGGCAGCCCGCCCCTGCGCGTTGGCCGTCTGTTGGTTGTTGTGACAGTCACTGCAGCTGATGGTCGACGCCGTGGTGAGCCCACCCACGAGCTGATTCTGCAGCGCCGTCGAGGTGTTGCGCCCCGCTTGCTGCACCGGGTGGTAGGCACTGGCGCTTGCTGCGAAGTCCAGCCGCTTGTTCGAGGCGTCGGCGCGTCCGTCCCCGTCCAGGTCCCTGCCCGAAAGGAACGTGTCGCCGTGACACTTGAGACATACCTCGTAGGCTCCCGGATCGCGCGGGTTCGCAGTCCCCGGCCCCACCGGGTTGCCGGCGAGATCGATCCCGGTCACCCCCTTCACCCGATTCGTGCTCGTGGCCTGATGGGGGTTGTGGCAGTCCACACACTCCACCGCACGACCGGTGCCTGTCGTCGCTTGCTCTGAGTCGTTGACCGGATGGTGATACGTCCGCGTGGAGGTGTTGGTCCCCTTGGCAAACTCCCCCTGGACGTTGGTGCTCGCCGGGCCGTTCGCGTCGTGGCACACGTAGCAGAACGCCTCTTCCTCCTCCGCGTTGGCCGGAGGCGTGGGGGCGGTCCCAGCCGGCGCCAGGAGGCTCTGCTTGGCCGATCCGTGCCCGGTGGCGTGGCAGCCGAACAGCCCATCGCCGTAGCACCCCACGATGGGGGCCGACTGTTCGTGGGACGAGGCCACCCAGAATACGTTGTCGATCACGGGCGGCGTCTGACCGTCGCTGAACGGCGTCGAGCCCCCGGCGGCATCCGCGTCATGACACGAGAGACAGAAGTCCGTGAGCTTTGCTGCTTCGTTCGAGTTGGTCGCCGGGTCCCCGGTGAGCGCGTACACGATGCCGGCATTATCGGCATTCTTGAGCCGCACAGAGCCCTGCTGGTGCTGAGCCAAATCGTGGCACGTGGTGCAGTCGGCATCGGGAACCGAGTCCGCAGGGGTAACCTGCACATGGTGGCTCGAGCGCCCAAACTCGGACACGATCGCCCGACGGCCGCCGATCGGCACCCCGTCTCCGTTGTCCTGTGCGGTGCTGTGGCAGACGGTACAGCCCCCGGAGGGCTGAAAACCGCTCGTGTGCGTGTGGCACACCGTGCACGTCGCCCCGGCATTGTGAATCCGCGCCGTGTCCGGCGTGACGGCGTGGTCCACATGGTACTTGGTCTGCGTGTGGCAGACCTCACACACGCCGTCGTACGCGGTGTTGCCGTCCGCAAACGAGTTCGCCCCGGCGCGCGCCGTGAACACCACCGTCTTGAGCCCGGTGTAGCGCGAATTCAGTTGCCGCGGGATGAGCGCCAAGTTGCCGCCCGCTTCGCCCTCGTGGTCGTGGCAATCGATGCACGAGGTCGTGTCCGCGGCGGCATGGTCCGTTCCGGCATGCACCGCCACGCCCTTGGGCACCGTCTCCCCGTTGTAGGTCGGCGGCGCCCCGTCGTCGTGGCAGGACAGGCACAGATCCACATCACGGTTGTGATCGGTGAGCGGAATGAACCCGCCCCCGCCGTGGACGTTGTGGCAGTAGTCGCAGTCGTTGTGGACGGTGTTCTGCGCATGAGCCGGCTGGGCTGGTATCGCCAGCGCCACCCCGACCACCAAGCACGATCCGATCCATGCGAGCACCCGCCTCATGGGGTGCCTCCCGCCCGGAACCGGACTACGCGGGCGGTGCTCGTGCTCGTCACGAACAGGTGCCCGGCCCCATCCACCTCCACGTCGGTGGGGACACGCAGATCGCTGACGGCGGGATCGCCCGTGCCAAGCGCCCCGACTCGCTCCCCGCTGTCCCGGTCGAACATCAGGACCTGAGCCAGCACCGCGTCCGTCACGTACACCCGCGCGCCGTCCACCGCGAGCCCCCGGGGCCGGGAAAACCCACCGCTGCACCCGAGGGAACCACAGGTGCCCGCACCGGAGATCTCGCCGATGAAACCGTCCCACGTCTCGGAGCCGTAGGAGAAGATCTTGATCGACGCGGCCACGCCGCTCGCCCCGTAGTCGCTCACCAGGACCTCGCGCCGTACTGGATCGACTGCCACACCGGCCGGCGAGTGCAGTTGCCCGGCGGCAATGGTCCCCTTGAGCGACCGGGCAGCCACATCGAACACCTTGATGTCCCGCGCCCGACCGTCGAGCACGAAGACCAGTCCCTCACTACCGTCGATCGCGAGATCGCTGGGGTGGGCCACCGTCCCGATGCCACCCAAGGAGCCGATGGCCCGGCCGGACGCGTCGAAGACCTCCACCGTCTGCCGCTCCTCGACGCCGACGAAGATCTGGTCGCCGAGCATCCCAACCGCCAGCGGGGTGCCGTCGAGCCGGAGGGCCTGATCTGGGAGGAGGGTGGCCGTGTCGACCCGGAACACCATATGGCGCTTCGAGTCGGTCACGAGGAGCCACCCGGTGCCCGTCACCTCAACCCTGAGCGGCGACACCAGTGTCGTGCCGGTCGGCGGCAGCTGTGGATCGACCGGCACCGTGTTGGGTGGCGGATCCTTTTTCTCCGGCTTGTCGATGTCGACCACGTCCCCCCCACCCGGCACGTCACCCAGGCAGCCGGCCAGCAGGCCGAGCACCAGCAACAGAGTGAGGGGTTTTCCCGTCATCGTACGCTTCCCGCGTGTGGCCACATTCGATACCGACTCCATTGATACCCGCGCCCACCGCACGCCGGTATGAGGCCAGTCACGCGCCACACGATCCTCAGCACGCTAGCGATGGATCTCATGGCACGACTCACACTGTCCTGACGAGGCCACATGACCGAGCCCGGCGTGCGCTTCCGGCAGCCGCAGCGCCGGCACCATGCTGATCGCTGGCGATCCCATCGCAGGATCGTGGCACGAGCGGCACAGCAGCTCGGTGGAGGCTTCTTTCAGCAGCGGCCCCCGCGTGCCCCGGTGGAGTCGATGGCAGTCCGAGCACGCGACGGACTCGTGGCCGAGCAGATAGGCCCCCGCATCGTGACATTGGCCGCACAATGCAGATTGCTCGTGCTGCCGCGGCAGGCTTCCGGCGCGATCGTGCGGGTCGTGGCATCGAGTGCACTCGATCCGATCGTCACCGAGAGTCCCTAAGCCCACGGTTGGGCGAGCTGCACCCCCCCCACGAGGAAGCCCCGAGCGGAACGTTAGATCGATCCTGCCCACTGGGTGGTGGCCGGAGAGGTCAAAGCCGAGATAGCTGCCACTGGAAGCGCCGACGAGCTGGCGCTGAGTTACCTCGGGCTGGCGCTCGCGCATCGCCGCACTCACGTGGCACCGGAGACACGATCGCGACACCGCCCCCACACCACCAACCACCCCTGATCCGAGCCACACGTTCACGTCAGCGGTCTTCAGGTTGTACTCCCCCGGACTCCCCCGACTGTGGGGTCCATGGCAGAGATCGCATCCCCGCTCGCCGAGCGTTCCCTCGGCGTGCTGCCCACGGGCCGTGGCCGCAGCGCTGAGCATGACGAGCGCGAGTGCAACGGCGCGGCCCTGCATGTCAGAAGTCCCTCGTGAATCGGACCACGAGACGATCGGTGGTGCGGTCGCGACCGTCATCCCACCACCCACGATCGTACGCGACTCGAAGCGTGAGCAGACGCAACCGCACATCGGCGTCGAGTCCGATACCATTGAACGACTCGCTGCGCACGTCCCCCTCCTCCCACCACCAGAGCGCGGCACGGGCCCCGAGCCGGAGCGCCCCGATCGGGGTCCAGACCAGCGAGACGTGACCCTGCACGTTGTCGTAGGGGAGGAGCGCCCCTCGCTTCTGGTACCCGCTCGCCGACACCGTGGCCCGGAAGGCGCGATGGACGTCCGCCGCGAGGCTGGCGTTCACGAGGTACGTCGATGCCTCGAGACCATCGTACCGCTGGCGCTGGTACTCGCCCCGCACGTCGGCCTGAACCACACCCAGCGAGGCCGTATACCCCACCCCCGCCGTGATGAAGTTCTGCGCCAGGCCCAGGAAGAACGGACCCTTTTCGTCGAGGTCGCGGATATCGTGGCGGAAATACACCCGGAATCCCCGCACTTCGACGCCTGCCCCATATGACACCACGGCACCCTCGGAGCGTGCATCCGGCGAAATGCGAAACAGGTAATCCACTAGCACCGTGTCACCTGCCGCGATGCGGCCCTGCGGGAGCACGAGCACCTCCAGCAGAGGCCCGCCCTCTACGAGCCGATAATCGAGATCCGGCTGGTACACGATCGTCTCGGCTGCATCGGTGACGGTGACCGTCGACGGATCCGCGAACCGTTCCGCCAGCGTGAACCGGCCGGACGCGTCGATCACGTGGAGCTCGTTGATGACCGGCACCGAACCGTCGGTGGCGGTCTGCCGCACCGACTCGTAGCCGACCGACCCGTGCAGCCGCAGCACGGCCGTGGCCGGGAGCCGCGCCGTCAGCGCCACCATCGGCATCACCCGATACTCGTCCCGCGTCCCGTTCGTGTATCGATTCCAGCGGGCCGAGCCGTCGGCCGTCGCCCGAAGCCACTGCGACGGCGTGTAGGTGAACACCGCCTGCGCGTTGCGGCCACGCTGCTGGGTAGCGCTGTTCTCGTCCCAGGACTGCCCATAGCGCAAGTCGGTCGCGAAGCTCCACGAATGCTGCAGGTGGAGCTGCTCCGCCCATGCAAGCCGCTGGTGCGGCATGAACCCGGTGCGGTCGAGGTACACCAGGTAGGAGGACAGGGTGCTGCGCTTTCCCCACCGCGCCCGGTGCTGGAGGGTACTCTGGAACGATTCGAAGTCGCGCCCGTCGGTCCGGTCGGTGAAATCGCGGCGCTGGAGATCGGCGCTGAACTTCCGGTTCCGTGCCCGAAATTCCAGGGTCCGGAGCGACTCGTCGCGGAGAGCGAACTCGCTGCCATCCCGAACCCACGACTCGACCCGCGTCTCGTTCCGGAGATCGACGTACATCGGGAGCGGGGCATAGCGAATGTCGAGCCGCGCGCCCAGCTCCCCCAGATCGTAGTCGCGAGCGGCGCTCAACACGTCCAGGTCACTTCCGACGAGGCGCCGCGCCCTACCAGATAACGACACAGGGAGCCCCGAAAACAGCGCGGCGTGTAGATCGTAGTTGACGTACTGGGTGGCATCGCTCTCGGACGCCCCCAGGACCTCGCTGTAGCCCTGGAGCCACGTTGGTCGCACGTGCGCCCTGAAGAGGAAGACCCGCGGATGCTTCAGCGCGCCCGTCAAACTCAGGTCCACCCACTCCCAGACCGTCCCGAGCTGCGTCGCGCTGGAACCGGGGACGCGCGACGCCGCGCCGCGGAACTCGGCACCGAGCTGGCCGGTTGGCACCATCACCTGCACCTGAGCTTGGCCCGGGACCGGGCTCGCGGCGAGCAACGCCACCGCCGTGATGATCCGGAAGCCCGAGCCCCCTACACTCACGGCCCTGCGTCTCTTCCGGGTCCGGCGCCGACCGTGTGACAGCGGTCGCACTGGGTGAGCCCGAAGGCGGTTCGGCTGTCATGGCACGTCCCACAGGCCTGACCGTTCTGCATCGCCGCCATCGTCAGAGGTGTGGACCCGAGCCGCATGCCAAATGTCTCGGGGTGACAGGTCGTGCAGGTGTACCGGATCCGGTGGACCCAGTGCGGAAATCGCGCGGCAGGGTATGCGGGTGCGCCCACGGCGCTGTCGCGTGGCAGGATCATATCCGCCCCGAAAGAGGCCACCGTGCCGGTTGACGGCGGCATCTGGGGATGGCAGCGGAAGCAGTTGGTGGCGGGAAACGCCACCGGGCCATGGCACTGCCCACACGCCTCTCCCCGATTGATGGCCTCCATGCTCGTCGACTTGTGGAGGAACCGGACCACCGCGGGATGGCATCCCTGACAGTCCAGCCACTTCACGTGCGAAGAGTGCGGGAACAGCGCGTCGAACATGCGGTCGGGACCTTCGAGATAGAAATCGAGGGCGAAGCCCTCCTCAGACGGGGGAACCGGGTGGCCCGGCAGACTCCGGCGCGGCCTTACCACACCGCGCCGCACCGCCTCCACCCAATCCACGTTTCCCCCCGGATCGCGCGGGAGCAGCGCCAGCACCGTGTCGGGGTCGAGCGTGCGCTCAATCTGGAGGCGTGCCGTATCCGGCACGAATCCGGCGATCGCGGGTTGGCCGGCGGCCACCGCGGCCGTTCGGGTGCGAGGCTCCTGCGTCTCGGTTTGCGGGGGCAGATCGAGAATCACGGAGGCCGCACTGCGGCAGGCCACGACCAGCACGACGAGGGCGACGCCCATGAGCGGCTTACGGTATCCCACGCTCTGCCTCCTTGGGCTCGACGAACCCGTACACTGTCACCTTGTCCGGGCCAAACTGATTGGTCACCAGGACCAGGTGCTTGAGGTTGAACCTTGGATTCACGAACTGCTGGAAGTACGAGAGGTTGTCGTAGTCCACCACGACCTTGACGGGGAGATACAGATACCCCGGCCCCTCGTACGGGCCGCCGAAGTACGTGAGCAGGTTGCCCTCGACATCGAACAGCTGCACGTTCTCGAACGCCGCGTCCACGGCATAGAGCCGGCCCTCGCGGTCCACGGCGATGCCCTTGGGGCGCGCGAACTGGCCGGGACCCCGACCGAGCGTTCCGACCGCGTGTAGAAGGTTGCCCTCCAGATCGAAGACCTTCACCGTGAACAGCAGCCCATCACTCACGTAGAGCCTACCATCCCGCACGGCGATGTGGGTGGGCTGCCGCAGGTACGCCGGCGCCCCCGGCTCAACGCGTGGCAACTCCCAACGGAGCGCGTAGGTCCGTCGGTCGTACGCGCGGACGCTGGCGGTCCCGATGTCGCTGACCCAGATCCGGTCTCCCTCGATGAACACGTCCGCCGGTTTCGCCTCAGGGCCCTCACCGAATGCCGCCACGTAGGTCAACGTGGAGTCGAACACCACCACCTGGCCCCGTTGCACGTCCGCCACGAAGAGGCGACCGTCCGCCGCATCCACGAAGCAGCCCGATGGCGCCCCGAGCCATCCCTCTCCGCGGGGCTGGAAGGGAGTGAAGGAGCGTTTCCGGAGATCCAGGACGTCGACGCCGGGCAGCCTCGTGTCGCACACGTAGATGCGGCCCTCATGGATGGCGATGCCATAGGGCTTCTGGATCGCGGCGGGACCTTCGTCGCCGGGCCCGGCAACGACGTCCAGAAACGAGCGCCCTCGCCCGAGATCCTCTGCCCCCCCAAAGCGTGTGAGGAACTGGATACGGGCCGTATCGGGGGGAGGCGGGAAGACGACCAGCGGGGTCACCGCTGCCGGCTTCGGCGCGCAGGCAGCCAGCGTGACTGCGGCCCACGCGCCCACCGTCAGGCGGGCGTGTGCTACGCTGATCAGACCCACGCTACTTGTTATGGCACGTCAGGCAGAGACTGCTGGCGTTGTTGCTCGCCCGCAGAAACTTCCCGTAGGTGGCCTGGTCGTGCGTGTTGTGGCAGGTGCCGCACTCGACCGTGTAGGTCGGACCCGCCCCGAACAACGGCAGCGTTCCCACGCCGGCACCCGACGGAGCGTTCAGCCCCGGATCAGCCGTGTTGTCGTAGTTGATGCTGATTGGGTGGTCGTTGCCGAGGTTCGTCCCCATGATGGCGCCGGACCCGGGGAACGTCGTTCCCATGTTCTCGCTGCCGGCCCCGACACCATAGGCGTCGATGTTGGTGACCCCGTCATGGCAGCTCAGGCACTGCTTGGAGATGCTCGAGGGTTGCCCGGCGATCGTGTTGTCCAGCGTCGAACTGCTGTACATGGTGAAGGTCTGGGCCGTGGACGCGTGATTCCAGAGCGGCACCGCCACCAGCGCGTTGTGCGGCGCGTGGCAGTAGATGCAGACCTGGTTGTCCGGTGTCGTGAAATCGTCACTCAGGTCGTGCGAGGACCCCACGACCGTCTGCGCCGACGCCGACGAACCGAGGACGGCCAGGAGTGCCGTCGCGGCGAACAGTGATCTCATCTCCCCCTCCTCCTTTTGATATTAGCTCCTAAGCTCCGCATGCCGCGCCCACGGTACGTACCCCGGGGGGGGCGCGGCACAATTGCCGGTTGAGCCTTCTGACAAGTGAGCGCTAAGAGCGTGAATCACGCTGCGCTCGGAGTCCTGAAGATCCCGTGAACTTCCCATGAACCGACCACGATTGCCCCTTACCCGCCCCTGCCTCGAGCCCTCACGCCAAGAGCAATAGACGCAATTGCCTGCGGAACATGACGGGCGTGCGCGCGGTGGTCCTGCCACGACCCTCTCACGCAGGATTCAAACCACACTAGAACACTCGGAAATCGGACGTTCGGGAGTCGCTCCGTGTTGATCCACATCGATACGGCGCATGCCACAAAAAGGAGCGCCCTTCCACGGGAGGGCGCTGTTGTATCGGGGGATTCAGCGAACCGAACCGGCCGGTTGCGCCCCCACCTTGACGCCGCAGCTGTCGCAGAACTTGGCATTGGGTGACAGCGAGTTGCCGCAGGCTTCGCAATAGCGGGCTTTGGCTTTGGCGGCGGGCTCGGGCTTGGTGAGTGGTCGCCCGCAGTCGGAGCAGAACGCCGCCCCGGTTTCCGGGCGCGGACCGCACTGCGGGCAGACCGCCAGGGCGCCGCTCGCGGCCAGGCGTACCAACTCTTCGGCCGCGTCCCCTGCATTGGTGGTGACCGCCGACGTCGCCGCCTCTTCGGCCCGGATCGCGTCGAGCGCCGCCTTGGAGTACTTCGCCTTGAGCTCTGCGTAGTCCTCGTCCGACAGCTTGCCCGTGGCGCGGTCGAACTCGATCTCCTTCAGGGCGAGGAGCGCTTGGATCTTGGGCGAGGCCGACTCCTCCAGTTCCTCGAACTCGATCTCGGGCTTCGCCGTCTGCTTCCCCGCCCTGACCGGGACGAGGAGAGGCTGCACCACCGCCCCCACCGCCACGAACGCCACCAGCACTCCCGCGATCAACTCCAACATGGCTACAGCTCCAGGTTGCTCAGCTCTGCCTCGAGCGTGGCCCGATCCTCCGACGACAGGGTGTCGCCGGCCACGGTCGCGGCGGCCACGCGGCCGCGCCGTTTCGCCAGCGCCCACACCAGCAGCGCGCCCACCCCAACAACCGCCGTGCCAGGCAGGAAGTAGGCGAGCAGGTTGAACCCTTCCTTCTTGGGCGCCATCAGCACCATCTCGCCGTGCTGCGCCACGAACGCGTCGAGCACCTCCTGCGCAGTCTTTCCTGACTCCACCATCTCCACCACCTGTCGGTGCATGGCGGGAGAGGTGCCACAGGTGAAGTCCGTGGTCCGGCAGGTGTAGACGTCCAGGTTGCAGCCGCACGTGCACCGGAGCCGGCTCTCGAGTCCCACGATGAACGGGTCGTTCTCGTAATCGGTGACGCGGTCGCGTGGCCGACCCACCCGGAAGGGATCGTATAACTCCGGAGCCGCCACCCGATCGCCTGTCGCGCCCTCCTGCGCACCACCTGCCGGTACCTCTTGAGCGCGGACCAACCCGGCCAGCGGGATCACCGCGACGGCGGTGAGGTGGGCCAGCACGTCACGCCTATGCACTCTTCGACTCCAGGAGCTGTGCCGCGTACCCGCCCTGCGTGTCGCCCTCGCCAACCGTGCGGATCGTGGTGCCGGGCCACAACGTCACGACGCCCCCCACCACGAGCACGAAGCCCCCGAACCACACCCACCAGACCATCGGGTTCAGGGTGAAGCGGTAGACGGCCTCTTCCGTCCCTTCCACCACGCCGGCGAAGACGATGTAGATGTCTTCGCGCAGATCACTCCGGATCCCCGCTTCGGTGGACGGTTCGAACGATGGCTTCCGCAGCTGCCGCGGACACGGGCGGATGGGTGCGGAGCAGATGAAGTGCTGCCGCTTCTCGGACTTCATGATGCCCATGCGCTCGCCGTCCCGCGCGACTTCGACGCTCGCCGCACTCACCAGTCGGTTGAGCTCGTCGTATTGCGATACGCCGATATGGGTGAACGCGTAGGTGTGTCCCCAAGGGGATTGCATTTCGGCCGTCTCGCCCGGGTTGAGCGACGCCTCGAGGTCGACTCTGAACGCCTGGCCCGTGAACGCGAGGAAGTAGATGACGATGCCCAGATGCACCACGTACCCACCGTAGCGCCGGCGGTTGCGGCCCACGAGGCGCGCGAATGCTTGCAGGTAGCCCTCGCCGTGCAGCCGATGCCGCGCGCCGACGCCGCGCACGAACTCCTGGAGAATCGTCCCCACGACGAAGACCGCCAGCGAGACCGTGGTGATGGCGTAGAAGTTCCCCATGCCCAGCGCCGTGAGGATCGCGGCGGCGATGCCACCCGACACCACGGGCACCGCAAACTGGCGCCGCAGGTTCTTGACACTCGCCTTGCGCCACGCGATGAGCGGCCCAATGCCAGTTAGAGCCAACAGCAGAAGGCCGAGTGGGATGTTCACCTGATTGAAGAACGGCGGCCCGACCGTCACCTGCGTTCCGCGGACGATCTCGGAGATGACCGGAAACATCGTGCCCCAGAGCACCGAGAACGCGATCCCCACGAGGATCAAGTTGTTAAACAGGAAGCTCGCCTCGCGCGACACCATGCTCTCGAGGTGCGCATCGGACTCGAGCATGGGGAGTCGGAGCCAGAGCAGCACGGCCATCGCGAGGATGATGAAGATCAGGAAGCCCAAGAAATAGTAGCCCACGGCCGACTGCGCGAACGAGTGGACGCTCGAGATGATCCCGCTCCGCGTGATGAACGTGCCGAAGATCGAAAGCAGGAAACTCAGCGTGATGAGCACCATGTTCCACTTCTTCAGCATCCCGCGCTTTTCCTGGATCATGACCGAGTGCAGGAACGCGGTCATCGTGAGCCACGGCAGGAAGCTCGCATTCTCCACCGGGTCCCAGGCCCAATAGCCACCCCAGCCCAGCTCGACGTAGGCCCACCACATGCCGAGCGTGATCCCGATGGCCAGGAAGAGCCACGAGACGATGGTCCACTTCCGGATCGCGTGCAGCCATCCGGTGTCGAGCCGCCTGGACAAGAGCGCCGCCACGCCGAACGCGAACGGGATCGTGATGCTGATGAACCCGAGGTACAGCATGGGCGGGTGGATCACCATGCCCGGGTTCTGGAGCTGGGGGTTGAGACCGCTTCCGTCGGCCGGCGTGAACGGCAGCCGCTCGAACGGGTTGGCGGCAAAGAGCGTCACGATCACGAAGAACAGCGTGACCGCGCACGTCACCCCGGCCACGTGCGGCAAGAGGTGGTCGTACTTGCGCGACGTGAGCCACTGGGCGAGCGCGCCGAAGAGCGAGAGCACGACCGCCCAAAAGAGCAGGCTCCCCGACTGTCCGCCGTAGAACGCCGACAGGACATAGACCGTCGGCAGGTCGCGGCTCGTGTAGTTCGCCACGTAGGCGACGTTGAAGTCGTGCTTGAGGAGCGCGACGAGGAGCCCGATGGACGCCACGACGAGTACACCGCACAGGGCGTACGTGGCACGCCGGGCGCTCGCGATGAGCTCGGGGCGGCCCGTGTACCCCCCGTAGAAACCGACGAACGTCCCCCACGCGCCGATCAGCAGCGCGAGCCACAGCCCGAGTTGTCCCAGCGTGGTCATGACGCTAGGCCTGCGGAGTGGTTTCGTACCGCGAGCCGCACTTGGCGAGCAGGGTCGTGGCGCGGAACGTACCGTCCGGCTCGAGGCGGCCCTCGACCACGACGTCCACGTCGTCGGTGAACGTGTCGGGCGCAAGCCCCCGGTAGACGACCGGATAGGTCTGCGTCCCGTCGGTCACTTGGAACGTGATCGTCTGGGTACCAACGTTTCGCGTGATCGAGCCGTGAACGACACGCGCGCCCATTTTGACGCCGACATCGTGGAACGACGGATCGGCCGACACCTTGGCAGCGAGCTCGGACGGGGTGAGGAAGTAGACACCCGTCTCCTTGATCCCCGACGTCATGAGGAACCCAACGGTTCCCCCGACCAGCACGGCTCCGAAAAGGAACTTGTATTTGGCTTTCATGACGGAAATATACCCCCCATACGAATGGCGGGAAACTGCATCGGGATTCCCGCCCAGTATGATCTATGCTATCCCAGAGGCCCACAAAGGTTCGTGATCAGCCTGTAAAGGTTTCCTTAGGCGGATCGGACCCTCAGGGGGCATCCGGCCGGGCTCTGGCCCACGACAGCGCGGTGTCCACCGCCCGCCGCCACTCCCGGTACTCGACGTCCCGGCGCGCCGCCGGCTCGAACCAGCGGTAGGACCGGTTCGCCAGGAACTCCTCGGCGTTTCGCCACACGCCCGTAGCGAGCCCCGCGAGCCCAGCTGCGCCCAGGGCGGTCGTTTCCACCACATCGGGCCGCGCAACTCGCACCCCCAGCGTGTCAGTTTGGAACTGCATGAGCCAGTCGTTGGCCGCCGCACCACCGTCCACCTTGAGTTGGGTGAGCGGCACCCCCGATGCGTCGGTCATGGCCTCCAACACGTCTCGCGTGCCGAACGCCATGGCCTCCAGCGCTGCCCGAACCAGGTGTGCTCGGCTGCTGCCGCGGGTCAGGCCCACGATCGTCCCCCGGGCCTCGGGCTCCCAGTGCGGGGCGCCGAGCCCCACAAAGGCGGGAACGAAGTAGACCCCACCGGTATCGGTCACCGCCGCCGCCAACTTCTCGCTGTCCGCGGCCCGCTCGATGATGCCGAGCCCGTCACGCAGCCACTGCAAGGCCGCCCCAGCAATGAAGATCGACCCTTCCAGCGCGAAGGTGGGCGCCCCAGCCGCATCACACGCCACGGTCGTCAGCACCCCACGCCCTGCACCCCGCTCGCGACCCGCTGCACCCTGCACCCTGCGCCACTCGCTCCCAACGACCATCAACAAGAATGCCCCCGTCCCGTATGTATTCTTTGCCTGTCCCGGCTCCCAACACCCCTGGCCGAACAGCGCGGCCTGTTGATCGCCCGCGATCCCGGCAATCGGCAGCTCGGCGCCCAGATGCGACGGATCCGCCACACCCACGACTCCGCTGGAACGGCCGATGGAAGGAAGGCTCTCACGCGGCACACCGAACAACGCGAGCAGGTCCGGGTCCCAGTCCTGCGCACCGATGTCGTACAGCAGCGTCCGTGAGGCGTTGGTGTGATCGGTGACGTGGGCCGCTCCCGAGGTGAACTGGTAGATCAGCCAGCTATCGATCGTTCCGAATGCCGCTCGTCCTTCCACGGCAGCCTTCCGGACCTCGGGAACTTCCCGGAGCAGCCACTCGATCTTGGTCCCCGAGAAATACGGGTCCCAGACCAGCCCGGTGCGTTGGGCGATCCACTCGTCGCCCCGCTCGGCTCGAAGCTCACGGCACCGGCCAGCCGTACGCCGATCCTGCCAGACCAGTGCCCGGGCGAGCGGTTGGCCGCTCGTGCGGTCCCAGGCAACGACCGTCTCGCGCTGATTCGTGATGCCGATGGCGGCCGGCGTCTCCTCGACCTGGGCCAGCGCCTCGCGCGCCACGTCCAGCGTCACCTGCCAGATCTCGCTGGCATCGTGCTCTACCCACCCGGGCTTTGGGAAGTGCTGTGTGAACTCGCGGTAGGCCCGGGCTACCACACGGCCCTCGGCCGAAATGACCAGTGCCGTGGATCCCGTCGTGCCCTGGTCGAGTGCAAGAACGGATGGCATCGTCCCTCCCTAGCTCACAGTCATCGCCGGACGGGGCCGCAGTGGACAGCGACCAACGGCGTCCCTTGGGCCCTCTCCGTCCGCCCGCCGCCTCTCGACCATCACCACCCCTTCACCGATTCTTCATCCTGTCCGGTCTATCGTTCGGTACCGTACGCGCTCGGGAAGGTCGACTATGTCCATCCGCACCATCGATGTCCGCGAAAAGGTGATGGAGAAGAACGACGAGCTGGCGCGAGAGGTCCGGCGCCGCCTCGAGGCGCACCGCGTCACGGCGTTCAACCTGGTCTCGTCACCGGGCGCCGGAAAGACCCTATTGCTCGAGCGCACGCTGGCCTGTCTCGGCGAGCACCTCGAAATTGCCGTCATCACCGGAGACGTGCAGACCCAAAACGACGCCGAACGCCTGGCGGCACACACCAGCCGGCTCGTCCACGCCGTCGTGACCGGTGGTGCCTGTCACCTCGACGCCCGGCAGATTCTGACCGCGCTCGACGCCATCGATCTCAACCGTACCGATCTCATCTTCATCGAAAATGTCGGCAACCTCGTGTGCCCGGCGGCCTGGGATCTGGGCGAGGAGGCCAAGATCGTCGTCTTCTCGGTGACCGAAGGCGAGGACAAGCCGCTCAAATACCCCAAGGTGTTCCGCGAGGCCGACTACGCCATTCTGAACAAGATCGACCTGCTCCCGTACGTCGACTTCGATGCGGATCGTGCCATCGCCAACGGAAAGCGCACCAATCCCGACCTCCGCTTCTTCCGCACGTCGGCGTTGACGGGCGAGGGACTCGACACATGGTGCACGTTCATCGAGGCCCACGTGCGCGACGCGATCGTCGCCTGATCGACCCCGCTCGACCCGTTCCAGCCTAGGATGACAGTGCCGCGATCGCTGCCTCCAGCGGCGGCCGCAGCACACCCCGGTCCGTCACGATCGCCGCGAGCAAACTGGCCGGCGTGACGTCAAACGCGGGGTTGTACGCCTCCACTCCGGGCGCCGGATCGATCTCCTCCGGTCCGCGCTCCTCGATCGGGATCGCGTCACCCGTGCGAAGCGAGACATCGAAGGTGCTGAGCGGCGCTGCCACATAGAACGGAATGCCGTGCGCGTCGGCTAAGACCGCGAGCGCGTAGGTGCCGATCTTGTTCGCGACGTCTCCATTGGCCGCGATCCGGTCGGCGCCCGTGATCACGAGATCGATCTCCCCTCTAGCCATGAGCGAGGCCGCCGCGCCGTCGACGATCACGCGCGCCGGGATTCCGGCCTTGGCCAGCTCCCACGCCGTGAGCCGGGCGCCCTGCCGCAGCGGCCGGGTCTCGGTCACCACGACGTCGATCTCCATACCGCGCGCATGTGCCTCGGAAATCACGGCGAGAGCGGTGCCGAGCCCGCCGGTAGCGAGTCGACCCGTGTTGCAGTGTGTCAGCACCGTGGAGCCCGGTGTGATCAGCTCAGCGCCGGCTTCACCGATCGCCACGCACATTCCCGCCTCGATGTCCCAGATGCGCTGCGCTTCGTCTCGCAGTGCCTGCGACACTTCCCGGCCCCACTTGCGATCCGCAAAGGCAGCGGTGGCCCGCTGCCTCATCCGGTCGAGCGCCCACGGCAGGTTCACAGCCGTGGGGCGGGTGGCCTGCAAGAGATCTGCTGCCGAGTGGAACCACGCCGGCGTGAGCATGCCCGCCTCTGCAGCGTCCTCGGCGGCAACTGCGAGCCCCATCGCTGCCGCGATCCCAATGAGGGGCGCACCGCGCACCCGCAGCGACCGGATTGCCTCCGCCATCGCATCCGCGGTGCGGATATCGAGGTAGACCTCCCGCTCCGGCAGGTGCGACTGATCGAGGATCCTCACGCCGCCGGTTGTCCACTCGATCGGTGCGAAGCTCGCGGGAACGGTCACGTGAGCCGCCTTGGCTCCCCGCGCTCAAGCAGAAACACGACGGCCGTGATCGCCAGCGGGGTGAGGAGGCCGGACACGGCCACAACCGTGACACTCGGAGGGGGCGGTCCCACGACCGCCACCACCTGGACCATCGCGAGGATCGAGATCAGCACCAGGAGTCCCCTCCTGAGCAGCGTCGACCGGGGTCGCGCCGTCCGGAGGTAGAAGGCCACAGACCCCGCGAGCAATCCCACTTCGAGCACCGTGGATGCCACCGGATATCGCCACAGGCCGAACCCCACCGGAAAGCGGCTCCCGTAGAGGGGCAGCTGTGCCGGGTGCACCACGGCGTCGAACAGCCAATGCACCAGGACCACGGCACCGACCAGTGCGGCCGTCCCGCGCACCCGGCCGTACTGCACGAAGGTGTTGTACGCCATGACGGCCACGAGTGCCCAGATGGCAGCAGCGGACAAGCTGTGCGAGAACGGCACCGACACCAGCACCAGCGCATTGGCGGCCGTGTAGCCCGGAACGATGCGGATCTCCTCCACCCCAAGCAGCAGGAAGCCCGCCCAGATCACGTCGAGGAGCTGTGCGGCCAAGATCAACACCCAGAGCGGCAGGGCACGATCCACACCCTTCACGACGAAGCTGGCGGCGTAGTGACCAACGAACATCGGTTCGCTAGTAGCCTTGCCGGGTGGTGGGTCCGTCGTGCCCGCGGCGCTTGCGGCGTTCGCGCACCCAATACCCGATCAGTCCCCCAAAAGCGAGCCCGCTCATCACCACCGTCAGGAACTCGTTCCGCAGATCGGACTCCCCCCGCAGGATGTCGCGGACCGCCGCCCAGTCGAGGGCGATCAGGACGACGACGACCAGTGCGAGGAGCAGCCTTTTCATTGTTTGCCTTCAGTAGCGAGTTGCGTCCGTACCACGACGCCATCACGCCGCGGATCGGCCGCCCCGGTCCAGGTGCCTCCCTCCAGCGCGACCGCGTGCACGCCGCCAAAGTACGGGTCCAGGTGCCCCGCCGGACCGTCACGCGGGACCAGCACGAACCCGTCGGACGCGAGCATCCCGCGCCATCGATCTGCGTCCGTCGGCTCCTCGACATAGAGTGCGCTGTCCGGCACGACGTGCAGCCGGGGCATGGCCACCGCGCGTTCGACGTCGGCGTACCCGTCCATCCACAACTCTGCCACTTGCACCACTGCCGAGATGATGCGGGCGCTGCCCGGACTCCCGAGCGCCAGTACCGGCTTCCCGTCCCGTACCACGATGGTGGGGCTCATCGAGGAGTACGGCATCGCCCCGGCACGAAGCGCGAAGGGATGGTCGGGCCGCCCGAGCTCGTACTCACGCATGTAGTCGTTGTAGAGAAACCCGAGCCTCCCGCTGGCCACCTTGGCTCCGAAGGCGTAGTTGATGCTCTGGGTGACGCTCACGACCAGCCCGTCGCCGTCGACCACCGAGAAGTGCGTGGTCTGCCCATCGCCCTCGCCGAGCAGAGTGCGGGCCGTCGCCTTGTCGAGCTTCCCGGCCACATCGTTTTCGTAGTCGACCAGATTCCGCACCGGATGATCCCGGCGTTCCCGGTGGCCGATGCGCAGTGCCCGAGCGACGGCGGCCGCGCGCTCCGGCGTTCCCGGTCGAAGCGCGCTCGATGGTGATTGCTCCAGGAGATTCAGCATCGTGAGGACGACCCACCCGCCACCGGGCGGCGGCAGGGAGTAGACGTCGAAGCGCCGGTAGGTCCCGTGCAGCGGTTCGATCTCAACCGGCACCGGGAGTCCTGCGAGGTCGTCGAACGTCAACCAGCCACGGTGTTCAGCCATGTCCCGCGCGATCTCGCGGGCCAGGGTCCCGCGATAGAACTCCTCGGCGCCGTCCGATGCCAGGCGGCGCAGCGTCCGGGCGAGAACCGGTTGCCGCCAAACGGCTCCAGCCACCGGTGCCCTGCCGTCGCCATCGAGAAACAGGCGTCGCGTGGCCGCATGCGCACCGAGCTGCTCCGCATAGCGCTCCCACACGCTGGCGCCGAACGATCCGACGACGAACCCATCCTCTGCGTAGCGCACGGCCGGCTCGAGCAAATCGCTCCACGCCACCCGACCGCTCCCGTACGCCCGCCACGCGTGGTCGAGCACGCGCACCGTTGTCGGAACCGTTGTTGCACGGTGGCCTACGATGTCGGCAGCCGCGGCGCGGCGCGGCGTCGCCCGGGGAGCATATGAGGTACCGTTGATCACCACCGGTGGGCCGTCCGGCGGGTGCACCAGGATCTGCGTTTGCCCGCCGAGTCCGGACATGGCCGGCTCCGTCACTCCCAGCGCGAACGACACCGCTACGGCGGCGTCCACCGCGTTGCCCCCCGCCAGCATCACGGCGATCCCGGCTTCGGCAGCCTGGGGTGTAGGGGCGGCCACCACCGCGACCCCATCCGTGGTGCGGGCCGGGCCGGGAGTACACGACGCAAGGATGAGGACCGCGAGGCCTGCCGCTGGTCGACGGACTCCTACCACCCGTCCCCCCGCTCCGGCGGTTCGTCCGCTACGAGGTAACGGTCCCGGATGATGTCGAGGTGGTGACGCTCGTGGCCGAGGATGATCCACGGCACCGCCCGCACGCTCATCGTCGCCTCGTTGGCCGTCCCCCGCCTCGCGAGCATCTCCGGGCTCATGCCGCGAAACAGCGCCAGCGTACCGGCCCGCACGACGGCGAGCTCTTCGAGGAGGTCGGCGAGGGCTCGGCTGCCGAAGTTGCCGCCGGCCACGTAGTCGTCCTGCTCGAATCCCGGGAGCGGCGTGGCGTCGGCGCGGCTGAAGCGAAGGGCTCGATAGACGAGGACCCGCTCCACGTCGATCACGTGTCCCACGACTTCCTTGATACTCCACTTTCCGGCTCCGTACCGGAAACCGCTCTGGCGCGCGGTGAGCACACCCAGCGTCGCCCGCGTTTCCCCCCGTTGCGCATCGAGCAAAGCGAGGATGTCGCCGGCGGGAAGTCCAGCGAGGTAGGACTGGTAGTAGGGACTGTACTCGCCCGGCTCAGGGCGCTGTATGGGTGGTGCCGACATGACCACGGTGCTCCGCCACGCGGGAAGAGGGGAACTTAAGCCCGAGATCGGCGCGTCACCATGGCGGCGCCAGCGGCCGGCGCGCGCCGTCAGGCACGGACGGAAACGGCCCGGCGGACACTCCTTCAAGCCGACCAGGGGGGCTATCTATGAGTCGGTCGAGAACGAGGCTAAGTTCATGTTCTACAGCATGTTAACAGGCAAAACTCGCGATGGTCTCGAGTGGCTTGCGGGCGATATCCGGCACCACTGCATTGGCAGAGGGATAGCCGACCACCAGGAGCACGAACGGCCGCTCGTTCTCCGGACGGTGCAGGATCTCGTTGAGGAACCCCATGGGGCTCGGCGTGTGCGTGAGGGTCGCGAGACCGGCGTGGTGCAGTGCCACGACGAGCAGCCCCGTGGCCAGCCCCACCGATTCACTCACGTAGTAGTTCGCCCGGCGCGAGCCGTCGGCAGCCACGAGGTACCGCTCGGCGAAGACGGCGATGAGGTAGGGTGCCGTCTCCAGGAAGGGCTTGTGCTCGTCGGTCCCCAGCGGGGCGAGCGCCTCGAGCCACTCGTCGGTGGCCCGTCCGGCATAGAACTCCCGCTCTTCCCGCTCCGCCGCTACCCGGATCTCCCGTTTGAGCGCCGGATCGCCGACCACCACGAAGTGCCACGGTTGCCGGTTGGCGCCGCTGGGCGCGGTCCCCGCCGTGCGGAGGCATTGCTCGATAACGTCGCGGGGCACAGGTCGGGCCGAGAAGTGGCGCACGGTGCGGCGACGCCGCATCTCGTCGTAGAACGCCGCGGCACGGCGCCGCATCTCGGCGACGGGGTATTCCTGGTACCCCATCAGCGGCACCAGCCGCGGGGTGCTCATTGGCGCCGCGCCGATCGCACGACGACCGGGTCGCGCGGGACATCTCCATGCCCCTTCTTGGTCCCGGTCTTCACCGCAGCGATGGCATCCACCACGTCCATGCCCTCGACTACCTTCCCGAACACAGCGTAGCCGAAATCGCGCCCTCCGTGATCGAGAAAGGCATTATCCGCCACATTGATGAAGAACTGCGAGCTGGCGCTGTTCACGTCTTGGGTGCGCGCCATCGCCAAGGTTCCGCGGCGGTTCTTGAGGCCGTTGTCGGCTTCGTTCGTGATGGTGGCACGGGTCTTCTTCTGCACCATGTCGGCGGTGAATCCACCCCCCTGGACCATGAATCCGGGGATCACGCGATGGAAGATCGTCCCGTCAAAGAACCCGGCATCGACGTACTGCCGGAAATTCTCGGCCGTGATCGGCGCCTCGTCGGTATGGAGTTCGACGGCGAAACTGCCGAGTGTGGTATCGAACTCGATCATTGCAGGTCTCCGGAATCGGTCGGGTTTGTCATCAGGGGGCTGGCAGTCCGCCCGTCACGCCGAGCAGCCATTTCATGCACCGGTGGGGAAGATCGACCGGCTTGCAGAACATCATGGGGCACCCGCCGGCGATGACGTGGATGTTGTGGGCCCGGCACCAGTCCACCGCAGTCTGCGAGACGCTCCCCTGCCCAAACGACCGATGCATCCAGACCCAGCGAATCCCGAGCTCGGCGCATTGTTCGACGAGGGTCTGGACGGCCGACGGGGGAGTCGCAATCACGACCGCATCCACCCTGTCGGGAACGGCCGCCAGATTCGGGTAGCAGGGCTGCCCCTCTGCCTGGTCGGTCCGCGGATTCACGGGAACCACATCGTACCCTGCCCCGTCGAGTTTCCGGAAAATGACGTTCGCCGCCTCGCGTGAATTCCGCGATACGCCGGCAACCGCAATACGTTTCTGGCCCAAAAAGCCACGCACCAGCTCGTCACGCCCCATCACCGCGCCCTCCCCGGATACGGTCGATCCTTCCAATTCCACCACTTCAGTAATTCCGGCCGGTGGCGTTGCCGGTCGGCGTAGTACACCGCGCAGCGAAACACGTACAGCACGCAGCGATCAATTGGCCCACCATGCCGAGCCATCAGGTCGGCATAGAGCCGCTCCGGATCCCGCCCGCGGAGGTCTGCGACCCGTCGGACCCCGAGGGCTTGGAGATTACGAGCGATGCTCGGCCCCACGCCGGGGATCGTCTGGAGGTCGCTTCGGTCCGCCCCACTCATGTGTCAGAAGGTCTCGCCCCGGATTGGCCGCGTCCAGACCCGGAAATGACACGGCCCCCGGAGTCGAGCCGGACTCCGGGGACCGTACCGCGATCCAGCAACCGCCTACGACGTCACCTTGTGGCAGTAGCCGCAGTACTTGCTGTCGTTGATGCCCTTGTCCAGGTGGCTCTCCGCCGGCGGTGCCGGAATGTTTGCCATCTTGCCACTGTGGCACATGAGGCAGTTGGCCTGGCCCTCGAGCGCATGCGGAATCGCCTTCGGCTCCTTCGTCTGAATCGCAGCATCCGCCGCGTGGCAGAACGCGCAGCTCTCGTTGGGGCGCTCGGCATGATCTGCCGGCGCAGCCGGTAGGCCCTGCATCTTCCCACTGTGGCACATCATGCAGTTGGCCCGGTCCTCGGTGGTGTGGATCAGGACCGGCGGCTTCTTTGCCGGCGCAGTCGCCTGTGCCAGGGCCTGTGCCGGCAGCACCACTCCAACCACCGTGAGCGCCGCTGCAGCCGTGATGAATCTTACGAAACGCATCTACATTCCCTCCCCCAAAAATGTCCAGTGCGATGACGGATCGTCATACCCGGAGCCTCCCGCTCCCGACTCCACGTACCCGCAAAGATCTGCCGTGATCCATGTGGAGGCCAGCCCTCAGGGCACACGTGAGACCCCATCACGTGCCGCCCGGAATATTGGCTCCGTGGCAGGTGGCACACATGTCGGCGTTCCTCGCTCGCAGCCGCTCGGCATTGAAATCCGGGCCATGCGGGTTGAGGCGGGTGTGACACTGCAGACAATCGCGCTCCGCGTGGCACGAGACGCACGACTCGAGATTCTGCCTCGCCGCCTGACCGTGCCCGGCGATGAACGCCCGGTTACCATCGTGATACCCAGAGCCAAGCGCGCGTTGCGCCACCAGCCCTGCCTGCTGATGGCAGCTCTGGCAGAAATGGCCGACGTTGTGGCAGTCACTGCAGGAGATCTCCCGGTTGTACGCGGACGTCGGGTGACGCTGCAGGAAGTCTACCGGATGATACCCCCCGCCGGGTGAGGCCGCGCTGGGACGATGGCAATCGAGACAGTCCGAGCGTACGTGGCAGGTGGCGCACCATTCCGGCGCGGCAGCCGCCTCCGACGCGTGGGCATCACGCCAGCCGTACCCGTGGGATACCGGCGCCGGGGGCTGGACGTGACAGGTTTCGCACGTCGTAACCGTCGCGTCCTGATGCTCCCCCTGAGGGCCGTGACAGGAGAGACACTGGTCTACGGCCACCACGCCGCCGCGCGGGTGGCACAATTCGCACGTCGACACCAAAGGGTGAACCTCGTGCCGGAACTTGAGGTTTGCCCCTCGTGGCCCCGTCGGCGGCCGCCAATCGACCGTCGGCTGCATTTGTCCGTTGTGACACGACGCACAGAGCAAAGGGTCGGGATAGACCTGCCCCTGGGCAACGTTCGCATGGCACGTCGCACACCCGAGGCCCTCGTGCTTCGCATGATCGAACTGCTGGACGGGCGCCACCTCAGCCCCCTGGGTGGGCGGCGTGCCCGCGATGGCCGCGATCACCGCCGCGGCGGCGAACGACACGAGCGTCTTCATCGCGACCTCCGAGCGTCTGGGATCCGGAGAATGGCCGGGTGCAGTCCGCGGGAATCGGAACCCGACCCAAACACCAGTGTCGCCCCGATGTTGATTCGAGGCTGGTTCCAGGCGAATTGTGCTTGGTCCGGTCGTTCGCGCGTCTCGTCGTACAGTACCACCTCCGCGTTGACGCTAAGGCCCGCAGTGGGGCGCGCGTCCACTCGCGCACCGTAGGACCACACGTTCGCGTCATCGAACCGGAACTCGAGCGGACGACTGAGGTAGCCGCCGTGGGCGCTGACCGTCACCCGCCGGTGCGCCCGATAGGCGACCTGCCCCCGGAACCCCCGAGCGGACGCACCAGGACCGAACGTGATGTGATAGCTCCCGTTGAACACGAAATTGCGGACTCCTGCATACGCGGCGCCGGCACTCCACCGCCATCCACCGTCCTCCGCCGCAACGAGCGGCGTCTCGGCCGCCGCGTCGTCGTACCTGTACGATTCGCCGCGTGCCCGCACCTCCAGCCCCGCCATCGGATAGGCCACTGCAGCACCGTAGTAGGTGGAATACGCGACGGGGCTGAAGGCGCGCCAGATAGACCACAGCGGGAAGTACGGCCGATAGTGCCGCCCGCCCACCTCGACTTGAAACCGGTGGCGCGGGTCTCGGAACGCTACCCGGAGGTCGCGCGTGCCAGCCACCGCCGCGGCAAAGTCGTACTCGATCCCGCCGCTGACCGTGACGCCGGAACCGGGGCGGAGCGTCGCTTCGAACGCTCCGCGGTTGCCGGCAGTGTGACCCGCGTCGGGATTGACCTCTCGCTGCCATATCACTCGAGCGTCCAACGTGTTCGACGCAACACCGGCGGCGGCGCCGAAGACGACCTCACGATCTGGCGGACGGAAGTCGGCCAATGGATTGATGTCGGGGCTCGTCACGGGAAGTGCGACGCCCTCGGCAAGCCGCCAGCCGCCGAACGCGCTCACGCGAACGAGACCGCGAAGCGGGCGGACCGTTGCCTGCGCCCCGTCAAACCCGGTCCACCCAAGGCGCGAAAATACGTGTGTCCGTCCAGCCTGGACCGTCAGAAGCCGGTTCTGGTACTCCGCGTAGCCCTCGAGCAGCTGCACCGCCGGGCTCGTCGCCGGCCAGACATTGGGATCGGCCAGGTCCGCGCCGGCGCGTCCCCTGATATGGATTCTGAGGCCTGGCTGCCCTAAACCCCAGACCGATGCGGAGACGGTCGTGACCAGCGGGCTGCCGCGTTGCTCCGGGCCGGGTCGGAAAAAGGTGCAGTACGCGGCACCTGTCCGGCATCGAGTTGCGATCCCGTCGGGCGAGAGAAACCCGCCTGTACTGCCGGTCGTGACGTCGGAAGCGGGAACACTATCGAGAGCGATGCCTCGATAGGTCATCGACTGGAACCACGTGTCGAGGCGCACGTGGAAGCCCTGAGCGTGGAGCGGCGCCGCCACCAGTAGCAGTCCCCCAACAGCGGCCGCCGCGCGAACGACGGACCTTCTCATATCCCCTCCCCACAAGGACTGTACGACCCAAAGTAGGAACCCGGACCCGAACCGTCCAGAGCGGAGTCGCCACATCGGCTCGAGCGGTTTCGGTGCGGGCTCACGAGGCGGCTGCCTCCACTCACTGATAGCCGAACAACATCGAGTAGATGATCAGCCCGATGAGGGTAAGACCGATGCCGAGGGCCGTGAAGCCGAACACGCGGAAGGCGCGCTCGAGCTTCCGTGGGTACGGATCGACGAGGTGGCGCTCCAGCTCCCCGCTGGCGACGAGGGCCGCATACTCCCGCGGCTTGTCCCGCTTCATCTCCTCGAGCGGCACCCGGCCCGTGAAGATCCCCTCGTCCATGGGGAATTTGTCGGGCCGGAAGTGGGTGTTGAAGAAGTGCACGGTAAAGATGAATGCCACCGCCAACAGAGCCTCGTCGCTGTGCAGGATCGTCGCCACGTTCACAGACCAGCCCGGAATCACGTTCGTGAAGAACTCCGGGAACCACAGGAGGATCCCAGTCGAGCCGATCACAAACATCCCCCAGAACACGGCGAAGTAGTCGAACCTCTCCCAGTAGGTGTACCGGCCGTAGTCGGGCCGCGGACCGCGGCCGAGGAACCACTTGATCGACTGCACGAACTCCCAGAAGTCGCGCCTGGTGAAGATCAGCGATCGCTCGGTTCGAATGAACTTGAGCCACGTGAGGCCGGAGCAACGCTTCCGCTTCCGGACATCCCACAGGTGGGCGCCGAAGGTCCCGATCAGCGCGACGGCCCCGAGCCGGTGGAGCGCGCCCGTCGTGGCGAACCCACCCACGAGCCCGGCGAACGTCTGGGCCCAGGCCATGTAGGAGAACTTCAACACCATGCCGGTCAGCGACAGAATGAAGAAGCTGATCAGCATCACGCCATGCATCGACCGCTCCCAGACCGTGAAGCGCAGCACCACCTTCTCGCCGGGCTTCAGCTTGGCGTGCGGGGCGAGCCCAGGGGTCCACAGCAGGCGCCACAGCCAGGCCAGTGTGTGCAGCGTCGCGAGCCCGAGCGTGCCGATGAGGAGCCCCGTCATGCCCCAGAAGGTCCAGAACAGCCACGGGTAGCGCTCGGCATCATGGTGGGTGGCGTGCGTCAGGTAGCCGGTGAAGCGGGTGCTGACGCCCGAGTGACAGTTCGAGCAGGTCGCCACCACGTTCCGGCGGCTCAGCGTCGACGCGGGCTCCGTGGTCGGCAGGATGTTGTGAGTGCCATGGCAGTCGTAGCACTTCGCCGCCGCCGCGTCGCCGAGCCGCGAGACCTTGCCGTGGAAGGTGTCGAAAAAGGTCGTGGCCTCGGTCTCGTGACAGCGCCCGCACTGCGCCATCATCATGAGCCGGAAGTCGCCCTGATCCGTGCGGCTGATCGTGTGCGAGGTGTGGCAGTCCTCACAGTTCGGCAGGCTGTCCGGCCGGACGTCGCTGCGCTCGGGCGCGTGGATGCTCATCGCGAACTGTTCGGCGATCCCGTGGTGACAGCTTCCACACGTCCTCGACAGGTTCGCGTGGTTCACCGTCGAATTGGGATCGGACGCCGGCAGCTCGCCGTGCGCGGTGTGGCAACTGCCGCACGTGGCGGTCACGAGCAGCCCACTCTGGAACAGGCCCTTCCCGTGGATGCTCAGCTCGTAGCTCTCCACGGGAGCCGGCACATCAGAAACGATCCGGACGGCTGCCTTCTCGCCCTTGCGGTGGCACTGCGCGCACAACTGCGGCACGTTGCGCGGGAAAGACGGCGACTGCGGGTTGAGCTTCCCCAGGGTCGCGTGGCGGTCGTGGCAGTCCAGGCACCGCGGCGCGTCCTCATCACCCTGCGCTACCAGTTTGCCGTGGATCCCTCCGTTGTACTGAGCGACCGGCGCCGCGTGGCAGATCGCGCAGTCCACCGGGTTCTCGATCGTCGAACACGGTCGCGCCAGGGCCGGGTTCACCTCAACGTGACATTGAGCGCACGCCGTCTGCGCGTGCATGCCCGCCCCAAACGTCGACGCATCGACGTAGAGCGAGACGGTGTCTCCGCGGGCGACTCCCCGCAGCGTTCGGTCCTCGTGACACGTCAGACAGTCCCGGTTCGCCACACCGGTGTCGTAGAACACGCGGCGGATCCGATGCGGCGAATGGCAATCCACGCATGCCGGGATCTTGTGCGGTTCCTCTTCCCACAACCGCCCCTCGATGAACTGCACGTGCACCTGCTCAATTAGGGCGTGGCACTGCGTGCAGGTCGCCGCAACGTTCCGTATGTGGATGCTCGACCGCGGATCGGTGTGGGGCAGGATCTGATGCGAGGTGTGACACGACGTGCACACGGCGGTCACGGTGAGTCCCCGTCGGAGGAGGCCGGCGCCGTGGATGGACTCGGAGTAGTTCTCCAGGATGCTATCCTGCGGAATCGTGGGTCGGCGGGAGACGGGCGTGCCTTCCTGATGACACTCCCCGCACAGGTACGGGATGTTCATCACCCGTGTGGGAGAGGTGGGATCCAGGTGGGACTTGATGTTGTGTCGCCCGTGGCAATCCACACAGCCCGGCGCCAGCCGATCGCCGCGCGCCGCCGCCTGTCCGTGCAGGGATTCGCGATGCTGCTGACTCTGGACGGCATGACACAGGCCACAATCGACCGTCGGGCGCGGATCGGGGTGCGGGAAGTCCATTCCCAGATGGCACATCGCGCACGGTACGCCGGCAGGACCGTGGACGGAGCGCTCCAGCGTCCGCACGGACACATGGAGCCTGGCACTGTCCCTGGATCCGGCAAACATCTGCCCGTTCCCGTGACACATCAGGCACGCGTCATCACCCTGCGCCGCCGCCGGTGACGCGGGAACGGCGAGCGCCAACAGGACGGCGAGAAAGCCGAATCCTACCGCCGGATATCCCCCTTGAGAACGCCCCCCCGTCATGAATCCGACCTCTCGCAAGATGGTGTCGCTCGGCGAGTTTGGGAGACCCGCACCGGCAATTTAGCGACCGCCGAGAACGCCTATCGCTCTCTAAAGGAACTCTCATGGAGTTTTCGAAATGGAGGTTCTCCCCATGGGTATCTTCCGGGTGCCCGTTCAGCCTTTGGAGCGGACAATGATGACGGAGCTCTTCCTGCGAGGGTTCCCGTGGCGGAGTGGTCGGGTCAGCGGGCAGACAAGTGGGTGTGCTGGGACGCACGACGCGGACGCACGGCCCGATCGCATCGACCGCGGGAGCACCGCGCGCTGCAATAGCGTTCCCCTTCCGCTTTGGGGGTTGGTCCTCGGATTGGCCCTTGCCGGCGCCCCCTCGGCCGAGGCACAGACCTGCCTCACCTGCCACGGCAGCGCCGACTTTCTGCGCAGTGTCACCGGCGACTCCGCTCGTGCCGCGCGGCTCACCGTGGACCCAGAGGAATTCCGGTCCACGGTCCACGGCGCCATGGGCTTCTCGTGCGAGCTCTGTCATGCGGGCATCGGCGATTTCCCGCACGCTGCCTCACCGCGCGTGGCCTGCGGCGGGTGTCATCATCGGGAGAAGGAACAGCTCGGGCACAGCGTGCACGGGCAGCCCCATGCCCTCACCGGCGAGGAGCCGGCCGCGTGCATCGATTGCCACAGCGACCATCACATCCGGCGCCCCAGCGATCCGCAGTCGACGGTCTACCGCCTCACCGTGTTCGAGACGTGCGCCGTGTGCCATGAAGACGCGGACAAGATGCGCCGGTTCGGACAGGAAAACGTGCACACCGTTGCGAGCTACCTCAACAGCGTCCATGGACGCGGCCTGATAGCCAAGGGACTCACGGTCGCGCCCATCTGCACGGACTGCCACGGGAAGCGCGGAACGGGCGCCCACGAGATCCAGATCGTCCCCGACTCGGGCTCACCCATGCACCGGGAGCACGTCGTCGAGACCTGCGGCCGCTGCCACGCCGGCATCATGGCGCAGTACGACCGGGGGCTTCACGGCGAGCAATTCCGGGCCGGCAACCTCGACTCCCCCACCTGCATCTCCTGCCATGCGGAGCACGGGATCCAGGCGGTGGCCAACCCCGCATCGGGGGTCAACCCGCTCCACATCTCCCGGACGTGCACGGCCTGCCACGACCGGGAAGGCTTCAACACCAAGTACGGGATCCGTGCCGCCCGCGGCAACACGTTCGCGCGCTCGTTCCACGGCATCGCGCTAGGCAGCGGTCAGCTCACCGTCGCGAACTGCGAAAGCTGCCACGGGGCCCACGAAATCCTCCCGTCGAGCGATCCGCGCTCGATGATCCACGCCTCGAACCTCGTGGCAACCTGCGGCAGTTGCCATCCCGGAATTGGGAAGGGCGTGGCACAGGGCCGCATCCACGTCGCCTCGTTCGAAGAAGAGCAGTCGCTGGTGGGCGCGGCGGTGCGGTGGTTCTACATCATCGTGATCGGAGTGACGGTCGTCTATGCCTTTGGCCTCATCGCCCTCGACCAGTACCGGTACCGTGTCGTCGACCCGCGACGTGGCGGAGGCAGCCATGCCTGAGTGGGAACCCTACGAACACGACCTCGACCACATCACGGTCACGCGGTTCACGCGCCACGAGCAGATCCAGCACATGATCCTGATCGTGAGCTTTGCGCTCCTCATCGTGACGGGCCTACCGGTGTTGCTCCGGACCGGCGTCAGCGGCGTGTTCTCACTTCGCACCTGGGTACATCACCTCGCCGGAGCAACCCTGATCGTGCTCGCGGTCTACCACACTTTCTGGATCCTCCTCACCGAGGAGGGCCGCCGCGATTTCGGCAGCGTCCTGCCGCGGGTGCAGGACCTCAGAGATCTCGTGCAGTTCGTCAAATACCACATCGGCACCACCGACGAGCCACCGCAGGTCGACAAGTTCGATCCGTTTGAGAAATTCGAGTACTTCGCCGTGGTCTGGGGCTCGATCATCATGATCGTGACCGGACTCATGATGTGGTTCTTCGAAATCACCCTTCGGGTCTTTCCGAAGTGGGCCTACGATCTCGTGCTGCTCATCCACGGATACGAAGCCGTGCTGGCCCTCTTGGCCGTCATCCTCGGCCACCTGTACAACGTGCACCTCAAGCCCGGCGTCTTCCCCATGAGTCGCGTCTGGCTGGACGGGAAGATGACGCTGCGGAAGCTGAAGGAGCACCACCCGCGCGAGTATGAACGCTGGCTCAAGGCGCAGCGTATCCAGCGCGCGGAGGGGGTTGAACGCACCTCCTGACTCCCGCGCCGGCGCTCCCGGCTATCGGCGGCCGGCCTCCTCCAGCGACCGTGTGCAGCGCGAGCAGAATTCGGAAGCCTTGAGATCTACCTCCTCGACATACGTGGATGCGCGCATCACGCAGTCGGCCTCCGGGCAATGCACGAACCCGAAGGCGTGGCCCAACTCGTGGACCGCCTCCTTGATCGCTCGGTCGACCAATCGGCCCTCGTCGGGCGGGAGGCCGTAGTACTCCGAGTGTAGCCGGTGCGTGGACACGATGGCTCCAGGGCCGTCGAGCTGAGACTGGCCGAACACAAACGTCAGCACCGGGATGAATAGATCCATTGACGTGAGCCCGAGGATCTTGGCCGCCGGATCCCGACGATGGCGGAGCAAGGCGGCCAGCAGGAGGGTCGCGTGATACTGTCGGCGCCCTGGCGCAAACGCCACGACCGTATCGAGCTCGACGGGAAACGCCTCGACGGGAACTGAAAGGGCATCGGCAATACCGCTCACCAACGCATCGGTCCACCGCGGCGCGTAGCCGTTGAGCAGGGCGACGTGCACGGGGACCGGCACGGCTACCGCCTGATTCCGTACCTCTTGAGCTTGTTGTAGAGTGTCGCCCGATCGATGCCAAGCGTCTTGGCAGCACGCGTGACGTTGCCGTCGAACTCCTGGAGGACCCGCTCGATGTGCTCCTTCTCCACGGCGGCCAGCGACCGGGCAGCAGGTTCCGTCCCCCCGCCGGACTCGATGTGCAACGGAAGGTCTCCGGGCTCTATGGCCGGCCCCTGCCCGATCACCATGGCCCGCTCGATCGCGTTCTCGAGCTCGCGAACGTTTCCGGGCCACCGGTACCGCACCAGCACCTCCTCGGCCGCGGGAGCGATGCTTCGGAGGGGCTTTCCCATGGCCCGTGCATACTTCTCCACGAAGAACCGCGCCAACTCCAGGATGTCCTCCGGCCGCTCACGGAGCGGTGGCACCTCGATCCCGAAGACGTTGATACGATAGTACAGGTCTTCGCGAAAGGCGCCCTCGCTCACCATCTGCTCCAGGTTCTTGTGCGTGGCACAGACGAGCCGGAAGTCGGACGAGACTTCCTGGTTCCCGCCCAGGCGGGTGAACCGCTTGGTCTCCAGCACCCGGAGGAGGTCGATCTGCATCTTGGGTGTGACGTCCCCGATCTCGTCCAGGAAGAGCGTGCCGCCGTGCGCCAGTTCGATCTTCCCCTTCCGGCGATACTGGGCACCCGTGAACGCCCCCTTCTCGTGACCGAACAACTCGCTTTCCAAGAGCGTCTCCGGAATGGAGCCCGCGTTCACCGCCACGATCGGGAAGAAGCGGCGCTTGCTCTGCGCATGGATCGAGCGCGCGACCAGTTCTTTCCCGGTGCCGCTCTCGCCGCGGATCACCACCGTCGAATCGGTTTCCGCCACCGTGCGGATGGTGTCGAGCACTCGCCGCATCTTGGGGCTTCCCCCGATGATCGGCGCGCTCTGGATGAGCTCCGAGACCTTCTCCTTGAGTCGGAGATTCTCTTCGGCCAGCTCTTTCTGACGAAGCGCGTTCCGTACCAGATTCGAGAGGTCGTCCGGGTCGACCGGCTTCGTGATGTAGTCGAAGGCCCCGAGCTTGAGGGCCTCGACAGCGGTCTCGACCGACGCGTACGCGGTCAGGATGATGATCGCGGCTCCCGGGTCGATCTCACGAACGCGTCGCTGCACCGTGATGCCGTCCATGCCGGGCATCTTGAGATCGAGCAGGACGATGTCGTAGGGCCCGGCCTCCATCTTGGCGATCGCCCGGTTCCCGTCCTCGGCCGTCTCCACGTGAAAGCCGTCTTCGCGGAACCACTCCTCCAGCGACCCGCGAACCGACAGCTCGTCGTCGACGATCAGGATCTTCCGCGTCGTCATTCCGCCACCCCCTCCCCGACACCAGCCCTCGCCCGATCTCGCGCCACCTGTTCCGGATCCCGCGGCAGCGTGATGGTGAACGTCGTTCCCCGTCCCCGGCCCGACTCCACCGCGATCGTGCCCTCGTGCCGCTGCACGATGCCATACACCACCGGCAGGCCGAGTCCCACGCCCTTCGCTTCGTTCTTCGTACTGAAGAACGGATCGAAGATGTGGGGTTTCACCTCGTCCGGAATCCCAATCCCGCCGTCCGTGACGGACAGGCACACCGATCCCCGACTCGGCTCGTCAACGGTCCGCACGATGAGCGGTCCTCCGTCGGGCATGGCTTCGACCGCATTGATCAGCAAGGCGATGAGCGCTTGCACGACCTGCTCCCCGTCGGCCATGAACCGATCGTCCTGCAATGACAGCTCCGTTGTCGTCGTGACACCACCGAGTTCCACATGATGTGCCACCAGCCTGAGCGCCCGATCGATGAGGGCGTGAAGATGCACGGACTGGAGCTCGGCGCTCCGGCCGCGCGCATACGTCAACAGATCCCGCACGATGTTCCCGCACCGCAAGGACTCCGACCGGATCAGCTCAAGCTGCTCGAGCATCCGCTCCCGCTCCTGCGACTCAGGCAGAGAGACGGCGATCCGCTTCGTGATGAGCTTGGCGTACGTCAGGATGCCCGACAACGGATTGTTCAGCTCGTGTGCCACCGTCGCCGCCATGCGTCCGAGCGATGCCGACCGCTCGACCTGAATGATCTGACGGTTCATCTGATCGAGCTCCGCAGTCTTCTCTTGCACGCGATCCTCGAGAGTCTGCGACCACGCGCGCAGCTCGGCATCGGCCGCCTTGAGGCTCCTGGCCATGTGGTTGAACGACATAGCCAAGGCCCCCAATTCGTCCGACCGCCGCAGCGCGATCTCGACGTCGAGATTGCCCCGCGCTAGCTCCTCAGTGCCCTGTCGCAGCCGGTGGGTCGGCCGGTGGACAGCCCGATATACGATCACCGCCACCAGGGCCATCGCGAGGAGAATGATCCCGATCGCCAGGGCGAGGACCTGACGGCGCGAGTGCGCGACAGCCGCATCGAGCGCTTCCATCGACATCTGCACGTCGAGCACGCCGAGGATCGACTGATCGGCCTGGTGGGCGTGGCACCGGGCGTTCCAGCATCCGTCCGCGTTCTGGATGGGATTGATCATGCCGAGCACGCGGTGCCCTTCCTCCTTCCGGTAGATCCGGGCCCGCTCTTTGGTGGGGACGGCCTCGAGCGGGTCTGCGGTCGCGTGGCAGACGTAGCAGGCCTCCGCCCGGAGGTCGACCGACTGGCCGATTTCACCCTCGTCACTGGAGAACTTGATCTCTCCCTGTTTGTTATAGATACGGATGGCCCCAACGCCGGGCTCGGCCGCGAGGAGCCGGATCATCGCGTACGTCCGCTCCCGCTCGTTTCGGAGCATGCTGGTATAGAGGCTCTGCTTGATGAGGTCGCTGGAGCGGTAAGCTTCGGCCTTGACTTCGTTCTCCAGCGTGCGCGACTGAAAATGTCGGCTCAATCCCACGTAGCCGCCGAAGAGCACGAAAATCTTGAGCGAGAGGACGAGGAAGAGCTTGAAGCTCAACGTCGACCCCAGGGACCGGAGCTTGTCCGGAATCGTCGTCGCCGGACCCCTGTTCACCCCAACGCCCACACCGCCTTCCGCCGAGACCGCGAGCGCGTGGCACGCCGCGATTCTAAATGTGCGTCCGAAACATCTCCGACACCAGTCCTCGGTAACGCTCCCGGCCGAGGACCTGCTCCAGATCGGGGGTTGGCAACCCGCCGTCCTCCATGGTTGGGCCAACCGACGCGGCCTGCGGGACGGAGACCACGGCTTCGAGGTGGCGCTTCAGGAGTTGGATTTGCCCTAGGTACCAGCGCACCGCATGCTCGCCGCGGTACAGGTCACCCACCTGGTCGGGATGCTCGTGAGGTCGAAGGGTGAACAGCCAGTCGTCGTTCGGCGAAGGCCCGGACCGCCACGCCTCGATCCGCGGGTTCACATCCAGGACCTCGCCCGCGATGGGATCGGTGAGCGGGATGCTCAGGCGGCGGCGCACGATCCAGCCACACGGCTCGCCACGCGTGAGCCAGACGCCGGTTCGCGGGAGGACCACCTCGTCGATGGGCTCGAGAACGCGGCGAGCGTGGTCGTCCAGGCCGACCCGAATGGTATCGTCTGCTACGGACTGGAGCCACAGGTGGCCCGGGCTGTGGGGGCGATCGAGGTGGAGCGTGCAGCCGGTGGCCAGTCGCGAGAGGAACGCATTGACGGTGTCACCGGGCCGGGGATCGACCGGTGCGCCATGGGCCCGTGCACGCACCGCGTCGCGATCCATGCCGCCCTCCCCCCCGTGGCCGCCTTGGAGCGCGTGATACAACTCGCAGTCCTCGCACTCGTAGTTGCGATCACACGGCCGGTAGCTGAGCACGCCCGCCAGCACCCAGATGCAGGGGAGTTCGTCGTCTACTCGATCGGAGGTCGTCATCGCACCCCCAGTGCCCGCTCGGGCTACTTCAGTCACTCAACAGAAACTCGCGCGCCACCTGGTCCCAGTGCTCGGGGTCCAACAAGCGAACGAATCCTGCCACGGGCTCACCACCATCGGGCATCACGATACCGAGCTCGCCGGCCGGCATCCTGCGGAGTCGCTCCACCGTCTGCGCCATCCAGGCGCGGGCCAGATCGCCGCTCAGCAGGTTCCGCCACGTCGCCCCCGAGCGCGGGACCCGCACCTTGAGCAGCCACCCGTCGTCGTAGGGGCTTCGGGCCAGCACCTCAGGCGAGTCGACCACGGCTCGGTTCACCGCCACGACCTTGCCCTCGACCGGAGCCACCATGCTGATCGGTTTGTCGTCCACCACAAGCGTCCATCCGCGCTCACCGAGCCGCAGGCGCGTCCCGACCTGCGGGAGGTGGATGGCGTCCACGGGCCCGAGGAGGCGCTGAGCGAAGTCGTCGACGCCCACGGTCACGATCTCTCCGTCGTCCCGGGCCGCCCAGGCGTGGCCCTGGTGAAAGTGAAGGCCTTCCGGCATCGCGAACCACGACCGTGGCGGTCTCGGCCGAACGTGGCCGCGAGACCGCATCCCGAACATGCGGGCCACTCGGGGAGGACTCAGAAGTCGCAGAATGCCGACCAACACGAGCAAGTAGGCAATGACGATGACGTACTCGATGCCCTTGGTCGCGTAGATGTCGCCTTGCATCACTCACACTCCTCTCACGCCGCCGAACGAACCGGTTCCAACGACCCATCTGGGCGATCCGAAAGGCCCGGTATGACGTCCAGCACGGGCATCCGGTTCACGACCCATCGGAACACCCACAGCTCCGCACTGATGACACCGAGCGTCACCACCACTTCCATCCAGGTGGGCACGTAGCGCACCGCGGCGTACCACTTGAACGCGATCACGGAAACGTTGAGCCGGTTGAGGACGATCCCCACCAACGCGAGGACCGCAGCTACCTTGATCGCGGTCATGTGGCGTACCTGGCAGGCATACGCATACAGCACGGCCGGCACCGCTACGAAGCCCACGATCTCGAGCAGATACCATGCCCCCCACCCCGTGGACAGATACTCGCCTCGCTGGCCATGCACGAACACGAGGAGCTGGAGCACGAGGTACACGAACATCACGCCGGTGCAGATCTTGGCGAGTCCCACCACGATGTCGTCGTGGGTGGCGTGCAACCGTCTACTCGCCCGGTGGGCGAACACCTTGTGAGTAATGCTGCCCTCGAAGATCACCATGGACAGGCCGGCGAAGATGCTCGAGACCACGAAGAGGATCGGGATGAACTCCGAATACCACAGGGGGTGGATCTTGGCCTTGGCCATGAGGTACAGCGCGCCCAGCCCTGACTGGTGGAGCAGCGACAGCGTAATCCCGAAGATCACCGCTCCCAACGTCATGGCGCCGAGGTATCGACGGATCCGGCGCCAGCCGAGCCATTCGGCCACGGCCGGCGAGAACTCGACGAACTCCGCCAGCATGTAGAGCAGGAAGTGCCAGGCGACCAGAAACAGCACCGAACTCACCCCGAACGAATTGCCGATGACGGGGTTGATCACGTTCCACGGACGGCCAAGGTCGAGCAACAACGCGCCGGCGTAAAACACATAAGCTAGAAATCCGTTCAGGACGGTTACCCGCACGATTGGGTGGTACTTCTCCATCCGGAGGATGTAGACCATAAACGTGAGCACGTAGGCGCCGCCCGCGAAGGCCACACCGGTGACCACATCGAACCCGATCCAGAGACCCCAGGGATAGTCCTGGGAGAGATTGGTGACCGCCCCCAGGCCCTTCGTGAAGCGGATCGTGAGCACCACGGCGCTCACCAGCATGATGGCGCCGGTGATCAGGTTGAACGGCGTGAGGATCTTGCCCTTCGGCTTCAGCTCCGCCAGCATGAACCGCACGAACCGCCGAAGCTCGGCGCCCACCGCCGGACGTCCCGTCGTCGCAACTCCCTCCGTCATGCCCCACCTCCGTCGTCATACTCCTCTTCACCCTCGTCGCGTGCCCGCGTCGCCCGGCTCAATGCCAGCAGGAACGGCGGCACGAGAGTCAGCACGAGCGGAACCGCGTACAGGAACTCCTTGGTGAGCACCGGATACCCGGTGGTTCCGAGATCGGTGCGGAAGCCGAGCTGGTCGAACGGCACGGCACTCAGGTAGAGCCAGCTCGTGCCACCCACCTCATGCTCTCCATACACGTGCCGCACGTAGCGATCGGGCTCGCCGTACACGCGACTCCACGCGAGATCGATCAGCTCCGAGCGGCGACCGAAAGTGAGGCATCGCGCCGGGCAATTGGCCACACAGGCCGGCTCCTTCCCTTCCTGCACCTTGTCGAAACACAGCTGACACTTCTGGATCTTCGGGACTGCGCTGTCGTATTCGAATTTCGGCACGTCGAAGGGACAGGACACCATGCAGTAGCGACACCCCATGCACTTGGACTCCCGCCAGATAACGGGGCCCTCCGGAGTCTTGAGCATCGCCTTGGTGAGACAGGCCGAGGCGCACGCTGGTTGGAGGCAGTGCAGGCACTGGCGCTTCACCGAGACCGGTCCCCTGTCGGTCTCGAATCGGCACACGACAGACCACTGATCCGGTGACGTCTGCCTGGTCGCCGTCAGCTCTACGTCTGCTTCGGGCGTCGGGAGCCCGTTGGCGTCCGCACACGCGTATTCGCACATCCGGCATCCGAGACACGACGTGGTGTCGACGAGCACGCCCAAGCGATCCCGTTCCCCGACCACGGCGCCGGGTTCCTCGGCCCGCAGCGCGGTCGCCGCAACGCTCGCCCCTCCGGCGGCGCAGAGTGTCTTGAGCAGATCTCTCCGCTTCATCGTGGCAGCTCCCTTCCCTCTCGCACCTCGATCCCCACTGCGTTGGCTACGAACCCAAGAACTCGCGCTGCACCGCCTGCCATACGTCGTCGTCCATCCCGCTCAGTATCCCGACCGGAATCTCACCGCCGTCCGGAAGCGCCACCCCGATCTCCCGGGACGGCGTGGATCGCAGGAGGAACGCCCGCAGCTTGTCGTACTGCTCGCGGGTCCATGCCAAGGCGCGCTCGCCGATCATCGACCCGTCGACCAGCGCGGTCACCTCTGCGGGGTGGATTCGATACAGCCAGGACCCGTTCTCGGCTGCGGGGCTTTCCCACCCGGCGTCGCCAACAATCCGGCGATTGACCTCGGTGATCTCGCCCGCCACAGGCGAACGGATGGTGAGGCGGTGGCCAGCGTGGCCCACTCGCGTGAGCGGCTCGCCAGCGGCGATGCGCTCACCACTCGGCAACAGGTCGAGCTCGAACGGTACCCCAACGAGACCGAGCAGCATGGGATGCACGCCAACGAGCACGTCCCCGTCCTCACAGATACGCGCCCACGTGTACGTGGGCTGCACAAAAACGCCGGCCGGCAGCCGGCGCATGACCTCGGACATCGGTCCGAGACCCGGCACCGGAACGTCCTCGGCTCCCTCCGCTTCGCGCCACTTCCGAAGCACGAAGTAGTCGAGGGCGATCAGCGCCAGCATCGTGACGACCACCAGGACCGCAACCATGATCAGCTCCTCGCCTTGAAATCCCCTAGCCTGGCCATCGGAAGTCGGTGGCGCCCGAGCCCGGCCCGAGCCGTCATCCGTCTTCGTGGCACTTCCTCTATTGGCAAGGCAAGGGCCAAGTGCGCGACTGCACGTTTCGCGTCGCCAATGCCATTGAGGTCAACGAGTTAGCCGGCCGAGTCGCAGCCAATGACCTCACCGCGCGTGTCGTCTTTTTCAACAGCGCGGCCGACGGCGAGGTGGCGTGTGTGCTCAAACGGGGCGCGCAGACTGGGATCCTGAACGGTGGGGTCTTTTTCGACGGTGGGTGTCGCTGGATTCAACGGTTGCGCCCCCGACCGACCGCAGCGGAACACAACATGAGCCCCGGACATCTGTCGCAATCGACGACGGCCGGGGCTTGGCGGCGGCGAGACGCCCGAGGGGGGGTGGCGCGGTTTACGTCCCGCCGCTCAGGGGGGCCACCTCATGGCACAACTCGCACGCGACAGGAGCATTGTGGTCCACGCGGTCCACGTGACAAGTCGTGCAGACCTGGCGGGTCCACTTGGTCACCCCGGCGACCTTGTCCCCATGGCACTGGCTACACTGCAGGTGCGCGAAGGAACGGTCGTGTTTGGCCTTCACGCCCTCGCGATGGCAGGACACACAGGTCGCCTCAGGCTGATGGTGGGCGTCATGACACTGCGCGCAGTCGACGCTCGTCGCATCCATGGCCGGCGGCTGATGGCAGGCCCCGCACGGGAGACCCGCCGTGACATGCGGCGCGTGGGGGAACGCTCCCACGGCGTGTTCGACCGGGGCGACCGGAGCGCCCTGCGGTCCCGCATGACAGGTCGAGCAGTCTTTGGGACGGGTGGCACTGTGGTGACAGCTGGAACACGCCGCACCCGACCCCACGACCGTCTTGCCGTGGTCCTCCATGGATGTGTGGCAGTTCGTGCAGGCGATCTCGGCCACGACCACGTGCCGCTCGTGATTGAACGTCCGACCGGCGAAGGGCACCGTGCGGCGCTCGATGCCAAGGTGGCACTGGAGACACACGTTCTCGCCCACGTTCGGTCCGAGGTCGATGGTCGGCACCGCATACGGCAGCTTCCCGATCCGCACGGCCTCGCGCACGAGATCGAGGGTAGCGCGGAGCAGATTGTCCGCGTAGCCGATGTTGTGCGCACCCTTCCCCCGTTCGAGGAACCCGACGTTCTCCCGCGCGAGGCCGAGCAAGCTGTCGACTGGTCCTCGCGTCCCCTGGGCGCCCGATGCGGCGCTTCGCTCGGCCGCACGCACGATCGGCTCGACAGCGCGCAGCTTCCGATCCATCTCGCGCTGCCACGCCGGGAGAATGTTCACGTACTCGATACCGTGGCATGAGAGGCACGAGGCTTCGCCGGCGAAACGGACCTGCTCGTGTCCGCGTATCTGCTTGGTGAGCTCGTGGCAGCCGGTGCAGGACACCCGGGCCTGGAACATCGCGCTCGGCTGGTTCTCGGTGCCGTGTCCGCCTATGCCGGCGTACAGCCGCTGCTGGGCCTCATGCACGCGGCGGTGACACAAGGCGCAGTCCAGATCGGCGGTCTGGCTCAACGCCACCGAGCGATGCTCGATAGGCGTGTGGCACTGTGCACACTCGACGTTGTGCTCCGCGATGTGGGTCTCGTGAAGAAAGGTCGTGTTCTCGAATTCCTCGATCCGATCCGGCTCGTTGTGACAGCTGTAGCAGCGCGACACCTCGGCCGCGCCCGATCCGCTGACCACTTGCTCGTGGCACGACGTGCACGACACGAGATCACGCACGTATTGTGGATGATCGACCACGAACCCCGCGGGCGACACGATGCGCGGCGGCGCCCGATGACAACTGATGCAGCCGGTCACGGGCTCGGCACGCTGGGTGTCCTTGAAGTGGCAGAGGTTGCACGTTTGCGGCGTGACAGCCAGGTGGTTCCCCTGTACGATCTGCGAGTGACAGCTGGTGCAGCGGAGCTGCTTGCCGCGACGGAGCTCGCCCAGGTGCTGGGTGTGGTCGAAGCGCACGACGATCGTGTTGCGAGTCGGATTGGGGTTGTAGCTCACGACCCCTTCGACCTTCCGTAGCGAATGACAGCCCGACCGCAGGCACGCCGCATCCTCGATTTCCGCCCATGGCTTGGTGCCGTACGCTCCGGTCACGTACTTCACGACCTGGTTTGCGGCCTGCATCTTCCCCATCGCCTCTGCCCGGATCCCCGGCGCGTAGTGGCACTTGATACACGGGACGTCGTTGTGGGACGAGGTGGCCCAGGAGTCGTAGTACGGCTGCATGTTGTGGCACTTCTTGCAGAAGCTCGGCTGGGCACTGTACTCGATGAACCCCACGGCCCCAACGGTCGACAGAATGACCGCCAGCACGCCGAGCTGGACTGCCAGCTTCAGCGGACGCGACAGCTTGCGAAACCGTCTGACCGCGCGCTCAACCATGGCTCACCCTTCCGAGTTCTCGCAGCTTGAACGCCGCAAACGCGACACCCGAGAGCGTCAGGAACCACAGGGGCATCAGTAGCAGGTTGTGCTCCCAACGCTCTTCGGCGTAGGCCTCGGCCGTGGAGCGGACCACGGCGGCATTCGACCGCACCTCGCGCCCGAGATCTTCGAGCTGCTCGAGGTCGAGGGAATGCTGCACCTTGGCCAGCTGCTGGTACGCCGTGTAGGCGGCCCGATACCGGAAGCGCTCATCCGAGACGTCGCGGCCCGTCTTGACCATGCGCGCAATGGCCTCGGCGGCAAGCTCCAACTCCCCACGAGCGTGCAGCACTTGCTCTTCGATCTCCTGGCCGAGCGTGGCCATGCTGCTCTCGGCCGCATGACACGTGACGCACAGCTCGCTGATCTGCTCCGGTGGGAGCCGCTCGGTGCCGTGATTGGTGTGACACCCCAGGCATCCGGGGATGCGCCGCGTCAGCGACGGAGTGCCGTGCGGTCCCGCGTACAGTGCATCAGCCAGCAACACGTGGCACTTGCCGCACACGTGGTCAATCTCGGTCACGTCGGGTGGCAGCGCCGCGTGCGAGCCGTGGCACCCGATGCACGTCGGGGCAGCGAAGTTCCGGTCCTCGAAGATCGCCTTGCCGTGGGCGCCAGCCATGAAGCGGGACAACTGATCCACCGAGAGCCCGTACTTCCGCATGAGGGCGGCATCATCGTGGCACAGCCCGCAGGTCCGGGGAATGTTGGTCGGGTGCACCATGCTGCGCGCATCGTTCGCGGGACGGATCGTGTGCGCTTCGTGACAGTCGGTGCAGGTCGGAGCATCGGCGTTCCCGCGACCGAGGAGCAGCTCGCCGTGGCGACTGGTCCGGAACTCCGCCAACTGATCCGCGGCCAGTCCGTATTGCCGCATCTGGTTCGGGTCCGAGTGGCAGGAGGCACACAGCTCGGTCGTGGCCTGCTTCGACGGCGCGCCGAGGAACCGGCCGCGGTGGGCGGTCGCGACCTCGACCTGTGACGTGTCCCCCCCGTGGCAGGTGTGGCAGCGAATGCCGCGTTCCGCATGTGCGCCCTGGGCGAAGGCCCGACGCATGTCGGCATGGCACACGATGCAGCCGTAGGTCGAGGCATCCTGGTTGGACCGGGTTCCCTCCTGGGCGGCGAGCCTGGCGGCGTCGCTGCCAGCAACCGGCGAGAGAAGCACCAGGCCACCGATCGCCGCAATCAGCCCGCGTCGACTCATCGGACGCCCCTTTCCCGCTGGGCCTCGGGCGCCGGAACCGGCTCGGCGCGATTGCCGTCCGGCACCGCGAGCGACGGCGGGCTCGGCACAACCTGCTCGGCCACTACGCCCGTCCCCAGGGACTCCGACGGCGTCACCGACCCAATGGCTCGCCCCGCGATCCACAGGGCGACATACCCGATGAAGAACGTGAGGCCCAACACCGCCACCACAGGACGCTCACGGAGCCTCCGAGCGGGGCCACGGTCGAGGAGGGGCACCAGGATGAGGCTGACGCCCAACAGGGTGAACAGCGTGAATCCCCACGTGCCCGCCAGCCGGATCAACGCCAACGAGACATCCACCGGCACCCAGGTCGACACCAACTCGCCCGGCACGGCGTACGGATCGGCCGGATCGGCAAGCCCCCGGGGAAACAGGATCGCGAGCGTGATGGCGATCGCGATGGTCACGACGGCGACCATGAACGACCGGAGCAGGTGGTTGGGGTAGAAGGGGACCCCTTCCTTCGCTTGCTCATCCGGCGAGTACCGGCCGCTGCGCCGCTGCCGCCGCCGCTCGCGCTCGACGTTCATGGGTGGTGCGATACCGCGTCGCCGAACCAGCGTAAAATGGTACCCAAGGAGTGCGAAGGCGATCCACGGAAGCACGATCACGTGCAGCGCGAAGAACCGGCTCAATGTCGCGCCCGAGGGGATGACGTCACCCATGATCGCCTCGGCAAACCTCCGCCCGACGAGCGGAAACCGAGCGATAGCCGTCATCACCTCCGTGAGCGTCCAGTACGACCACTGGTCCCACGGCAGCAGATAACCCGTTCCCCCGAAGAGGAGCACGACGAACAGGAGCAGGATGCCGATGAGCCAGTTGGTCTCCCGCGGCGGCTTGTACGCGGCTTCGAAGAACACCCGAGCCATGTGCATGAGCAACACGATCACGATGAGATTGGCCGACCAGTGGTGCAGGTCACGCACCAGCCAGCCGAACGGCGTCTCCGACACGATGTGCTGGATGCTCGGATACGCTTCCTGCACCGACGGGCGATAGAAGATCGCCAGCAGGACTCCCGTGATGACGAGAACGACGAACAGCAGATACGTGATGCTGCCAAGCGCGTGTCGCCAGCCGACATGAGGTGCCAATCGGTAGCGGAGCGCCTTGCGCCATGCCTGGTCGATGCTGAGGCTGCGATCGATCGGTCCGTAGAGAAGACCGATGAACCGAGCCATACCTAGGAGGCTCGCGTCGGTACTGGCTTTGATATCGTCCCACACGCCGACGATGGCACGTCGGAGGGCAGCGAGCGTCAGTCGAATCACCGTCACGACCTCCCGACGTAGGCGATGCCGTCCCGTAGAAACACGGGATAGCGTTGGAGTGCCCTCGTCGAGATCCCGGCGACAACGCTCCCGTCGACGTCATACACGACGTAGCTGCAGGGCGACACGATGCGCGAGGACTCCTCCTCCCAGCGCAAAAGACACCCGTCGCCGGGCGACGTGGCATCGACGGCCGCAAAGCGATCCTGCCCGAGGCGAACGACCAGGATGGCCCGATCGCCCCAGCGGACGAGCCGGCTCGCACCGATGGGGATGTCGCGTTCCTGCGCGACGCGGATCACCGGCTGGAGCTCGGGAATCTCCAGATGGTCACCTGGCGAGACGTACAGCGCGGTGCTGAGTGCAACAGCCGCGATGATCAATGTGATCACCGCCGCGAGGAGGAGATCGTTGAGTCCCCATCCTGGTTCACGGACTTCCACATGGGTCATGTCGTCGACAGTCGTCCTGTAGATGCTCGTCGTCCGCCGGTCACGGCACCACTGCAGTGCTCATGCATGGATCCGCACCGAACGTGGAGTAGCAGGCACTCGCCGTCCGTCCCTCACAAGGCCCGGCGACGTTGCCGGTGGTGTCCGTCTACATTTACGCGCTTTGGTCGCATCCGGCAACATGCGCTCCGACGAGCACGAGCACCGGGGCATGACGAAACGAAGAAGGGGCCCGCACCATTGTGCCCGGTGCGGGCCCCAGGTTCACGAGCGCGGTGTAGCGAAACCGGCCGCCGCTACCGTCTGGTGAGGCCAGCCGGCGGCGCTGCCTGAATCGCGAGATCCACCGTCGCCGGTGCCGTCACGCCGTACTCGTCCTGCAGCGCCCTGATGGACTCCACGAGCAGCGCCTCGAGGAGGAACGGGTTGTGCACGCCCTCGGCGCTCGAGTAGTGCGCCGTGTTCGACCCGCCCTGCGTCGTGCATGTGTCGGTCGACGCGCAGCTCAGCTGTCCCGACACCTTGAAGCTTCTCCAGTTATCACGATTGTGCGTGGACGCGAGCTGCGCGTTCCAGATGGCCCCCTCCGCCGGGGTCTCCACGGTGTCGTACATGTTGATCTCGTTCAGGTTGTTCGCGGCAATGGCCTGCGCCAGCACTTGCGGCAGCAGCCCGCCGTCGGTCGTCTCCATCACGGAGTCGTTGTCCATGTCGGCCCACAGCGCGTCCGTAAGGAGGTCCATGCGTCGCCGCACCACCTCGAACGCCGTCCGCGCGGCATCTGCGTGGCCATGGCACCCTGAGGCGGCGCAGCCGTTGAAGTACCGCTCGGTGACCACGCAGTCCGTTGCACCGCTCGGCAAGCCCGTGGTCGGGCTGATGCAAGGAATCGCCTTGAACGTGTGTCCCGTGCTGACGACCCTATTACCCTGCCCGTCCGTGCCTTCGTACGCCAGAATGTGGCAGGACGCGCACAAGCGAGGGTTCGCGGTAGCGTGCGAGCCCAACACCGGCCCTGTATACGGCCAGTTCGGTGGGTGCCATCCAGCCTCTTCGGCGATCACGATCAGGCCTTGCGCCGCGTGTGGGCCGCGCCGCGTCGAGGAGCCTTCCTCGGGCTCTCCCTCCCGGCGGTGGCAATGCACGCACAATTGTTCCTCCGACACCTCGCCCAGAGGAGCCCGGAGTTGCCCCTCGTGCGTGGCGTCGTGCGGATCGTGGCAGACTGCGCAGAACGCCGTCGGCTGGGCCGCGTCGGGCGTACCCGCCTCAACATAGGTCCCGAGCGGGCCTCCAGCCTGTCCCGATTCGCGGGGATCGAATCCCTCGAAGTTGACCCGGAGCGCCTCGCGGCCCTCGTGGCAGTTCTTGCAGGGGTCCCGGTTGTAGTACGACAAGTACGTGTGACCGGCTAAGCCGTGCCTCGACGAGGCCCATTCCTCGAGATAGGGATAGTCAGGGCCCGAGTGGCATTCGCCACAGCCGTTCTTAAGGGCCGTGTCGACCGCGATGGACGCCAGCGGCTGGAATGCCTCGGGACCCTCCACATGCTGGAGCCCGGCGCCGTGACAGCTCTCGCACTGCACATCGAAGTACGCCGTGTCCGCCACTAGGTTGAAGCCGGCCAGCGCGTCCAGCGCGTTCCCCATCTCGTTGACCGTGTGGCAAGGCCGGCAGGTGTCCTCCGCCTGCCCGGACGCCTCCAGGTCCTCGTAGGCGCTGGCGTGCTTGGTTTGCAGCCAGGATGTCTGCTTTCCCACATGGCAGCCGCCACACGTCGTGAGCTTCTCGGACGCCGTGTAGTACCCGAGGAAGCCGTTCACCGCATCCGGCGGGACGTTGAACCGAGGCCGCTCGACCTCGACAAACTTGATTACCTCATCCGTGCACCCCACCCCGGCCAGCAAGCCGATCAACCCAACAGCCAGCAGCAGGCGCCTTCCTGACAGATATCGAGCAGTCACTGAGCCCCCTCTCTATTCGTCACTTTGACCGATGCCCCCGTGGGCAAGAGCCGGGGAAGCACACGACCAACCCCTTATACACTCGAGTGAACTATGGAAAACGCGGTGTCAAATTTCAAGAGTGCCGGCCCACGCTAAAGGAAGTTTCACAGTCAATTCATAGGGTCGGGCTCGGCTATCTCGCCCCCCCGACATCCCTAGGTGGTGGGACTCGCGGTGTACCCCAGGTAGGTCAGGATGATGATGTAGATGATCGCCGCGATCACGAGCCACGTGATGAGTGGAGTCCCTTCGCCTCGGTCGCTCCTCTTGTCCAAGACCGGAACGATCACGAGCAGCAGCCCCGCCACCGCGAAGGCGAAGATGCCTACGAGCTCGCCTTCGAGCACCAGGATGTGGGCCGGAAGGTATTTCAGGGTCTGGAACATGAACATGAAATACCACTCGGGTTTGATGCCCACCGGAGCCGGGGCAAACTGGTCGGCTTTCACGCCGAGCTCCGCCGGGAAAAACGCGGCGAGCGCGGCGAGCACGGCGAGCGCCGTGAGCCAGCCCACGAGGTCGCGGAGCAGGAAATTGGGAAAGAACGGCATCGTCCCCCCCGCACCCCCCTGCCGCTCGACGTCGAGCGGCACGCTCATGCCGTGTTTCTGCACCATGAAGAGGTGCACTCCGAGCAGGGCGACGGATGTGGCCGGAAGCACCGCGATGTGGAAAGCGTAGAACCGCGTGAGCGTGGCGCCGGTGACGTCCTCCCCGCCCCGCGCCACCCGCAGCAGGAACTCCCCGGCGAGGGGCACGACACCGACGATCTCGGTCCCGACGCGCGTCGCGAAATACGACAGCTCGTTCCATGGCAGGAGGTAGCCGGTGAACCCGAAGGCCAGCGCCAGGCCCAAGAGCCCTGCCCCGCTGAACCACGTGACCTCCCTCGGCGCGCGATAGGCTCGCAGCCAGAGCACGCTGAACATGTGGATGAACAGCGTGAAGATCATGAGGTTGGCAGCCCAATGGTGGATGGAGCGAACCAGCCAGCCAAATTCCACTTCGGCCATCAAGAACTGCACCGATTCGTAGGCCTCATCGGAGCTTGGACGATAGTAGAAGAGGAGGAGGATGCCCGTCGCGATCTGGACGACGAAGAGAAACAGCGTCATGCCCCCGAGGTAGTACCAGATGGTGTGCCGATGGACGGGGACGTCCTTCTTCTTCGCCAGCGCACCCATCGCCGCCAGCCCGAGCCGGTCGTCGAGCCACTCGTAGAGCTCCTTGAGCCACCCCCGCTCAGCGACCATCTCAGCTCCCTCTGCTCACGACGATCTGGTCCTCCCGCACGTTGACCGTGTACACCTCGAGCGGCTCCGGCGGCGGTCCCTGCAGCACGCGGCCGTTGAGATCGAAGTGCCCGTTGTGACAGGCACACCAGACGTGGTGGATGTCCGGTCGGTACTGGACAATGCATCCGAGATGGGTGCACGCAGCCGACATGGCACGGAGCTCGCCGGTGGTGGTTCGCACGAGAATGCCCGGACGGCTGCCGAACTTGAAGATCTTCCCCTCGTTGGGCGCCACCTCGTCCGGAGTGAACGGGAGCGTGACCGAGGTTGCCGCCGATTCGCCGGCCGCGGGCGGCACGAGATAGCGGCCGGCTGGATACACCACGGCAAGCAGGAGGCCGCCGGCGCTGGTGCTCAAGAGCCACGTCGTCAACGTCCGGCTCATCAGCCAGTCGATGAACCTCCGGCGGGACTGGCCAGAAGCCGATCCGGACTGCTCCATGCCATTCACCTCATGCAGTGGGTCAAGGGTGGCTAGCGCTCGGCCTGTCGGATCTTGATCACGAGCCCAACGATGAGCGCCAGGATGATCGTCACGGACACCCCGAGCCCGGTTCGGCGAAAGCGGAGATCGCCGAGGGCCTCGACACCCTTCTGATGGGCGGCGGCCGTCACGTCCAGCCCCTCGTCGACGTACGCCGCGACGCGCGCGGGGTTGAATGTGTGCACGGCAGCCCGAGCCTGGACCAGAGCGTTCAGCGCACCCTGAAGCTCGAACCGAGCCTGGCTGACCTCCATGCCGGCATGCTCCGCTCGCAGGAGCAGGGAGTCGGCGCCGCCATAGGCGGCGCGCAGGGAATCGAGCCGCCCTCGCATGGTCGTCGCCGTGGTGCCTCCCGCGTCCTGGGCCACGTGACACTGACCGCACACGGCCCCCTCGCCGAGACCCAAGAGCTCCGGTCTGGCGCGAAGGATCTCGTGGTTGCCGTGACAGGTGGCGCATCCAGGATTGCCAAGCAGCGCAAACGTCTTCGCATGGCGGCTCTGGGCGAAGTGGTCTGCAATCACTGAATGGCATTGACCGCACACGTTGCCAACCCACGAGAAGCCGGGAGGCGCCGCCCCGTGGTTGCCGTGGCAGTCGTTGCAGGTCGGCGCCGACAGGTCTCCTCCGTCGGTCATCATGGCCCAGTGCACGCTGCGTCGATACCTCTCGAGCTGATTGGTAGGGATCTGGTAGCCCGCCATGTGCTCGGCGTCCGCGTGACACGCGCCGCAGGTCTCGGCGACGTTGAGCGGGTGCACACTCGATGCCGCGTCAGAGGGGGGCTTGATGGCGTGGGCCGGATGGCAGCTGGTGCAGACGGCGACGGCGGTGTCACCGAGCTCCGCGAGGCGTCGTCCGTGAACCGACGTGGAATACTCGGCCACCTGGTCCACGCGGAGCGACGGATTGAACTGCCGCATGAACGCGGCGTCCGAGTGGCAGCGCCCGCAGAAGGTGGCCACCTGCAGCTTTCCTGGACGGCCCACGAAGCCCTTCGCGGGGTCCATGCCTTCGAATCCGGCCAGCGTCCGGTCACCACCGTGGCAATCGGCACAGCCGAGACCCCGCGCCGCGTGAATGTCGCCGGTGAACGCCCGGGCCGGCCCCCCGAGACGCTCGTCATCGAGGACGCTGTGGCAGACCCTGCAGTTGTCGACCTCCGCCTCCTGCTCCTGGGCGCGAACGGCTCCAGTCCACGTGACCGCCACCACCACGAGGATGAGGCCTCGGTTCCACGTCCACTGCATCTAAACAGCCCTCCCCAACCGTCTCAGGTACCCCCGAAACCACGACCCAACACAAGCGCTCAATTTGGGTGTGCCAGCCAACCGGTCAAAATGCATGGCTCAGTCCCGCAGGGCAACCAGGCGCCTTTGCCGGGGGGGCGAGACCCCACCCTCTCACGAACTTACCACGAGTCTTGGAAAGGCTACGCTAGGGTCCGGTTTTGGGCTCGCCGCTCCGACCGCCCACAACGAGGCCCACCAAGCTGACGGCAAAAGCGACCACGCCGATCGTTGCCGTCCCCCGCTGCAGCACCGCGAACCAGGCGGGCACGTCCACGACCCGCCTCAACACGTATAGCACGAAGGCAACGGTCAGTAGCGCCACTCCGAAGTAGAAAAGCCGCATCCACTTCACTCGCCGCGCGTACCGACCCAGCGGAAAGCCGCATTCGGGGCACACTTCACCGCTCGGCGGTCGCCAGACGAACGACCAGCGCCTCACGCCCAGGGCCGGTGGCGGGACTGCGTCGCCGGTTGACATGACCGGCTTCACCAATTTCCGGCACCCGGGACACCTGAGCGACGTCATCGCCGCACTGATTCGCGCACTTATCAGATTCATCTCGCGTCCTCACGCGGCAGCCGCGCCATCTCCAATACCAAGGCCTACCGCCAACGATTCTGGAGCTGACGGCAGGCCCGCGGGATCATCCTTGGCTCGGCAGCCCTGCGGCCGGCCCCTCGGCTGCTAGTGCCGCCTCCCCCGGTGCCTCATCCATCCACGGCGGCAGGACCTTGACCAGAGCCCACAGGATCACGAAGGGAAGTAACAGCAGAGCAACCGACATGGCGAGCCCCTCGATCCCGAACAGCTGGACCTTGTAGACCGTCAGGCCGCGCAGGCTCTTCGAGAAGAGCTGGCCGCCAATCACCACGTTCCATCGGATGCTGAAGATGCCGATCTGGATCAGAACGGCGGCGACCAGGTACGTCAGGTGCTTCAGCTCGGGCGGCAGGCGCACGAACCCACCTTTGCGCAGTCCGGGAGACACCAAGGCGAGCATGATGAGCGGAATGATGGTCCCCATCAGGAATTGCAGCACGATCAGGCTGAGAAACAGGCGGCTCTCCACCATCTGCGACAAGATCTGGATCGACTCCTCGGCTTCGTACAGCCGGTGAATGAAATCCAGTGCCTCGAGCGAGAAGTCCACCACGATAGCGTAGAAAAGAAACTGGGCCAGTTTGTCCATGCACGCCACGTCCACTTTCCGCCAGCGGAACATGGTGGTCAGCATGTAGATGACCAGCACGAGCGCAATGCCGGACACGATTGCCGAGAACAGGAACACCACCGGCATCAGCACGCTACTCCACCACGGATTGGCCTTGATCGATCCGAAGATGAAGCCGACGTACCCGTGCAGAAGAAACGCCGATGGAATACCCACGATCGTGATGACCCGACCCGCTCGGTCGTCGAACCGCAGGGACCGTTCCGAGAGGTCGGTGGCGCCCAGGGTGAGCGCATAGCGAATCCACCGCATCACGCCGCGATCGTTGCGGGCCCACAGGACCAGGTCCTTCCGATAGTCGAACCAGACCTCCAGCAACAACACGACCGCCAGGTACCACGCGTAGACGAAGCCGAACATGGCCATCGCCGACTTGCGGTTGGGCGTGAGGAAGATCTCGTGCGACCGCAAGGGATGTCCGAGATGCGCGAGCAGTGGCAGTGGGGCCACCAGGAGAAACGCCAAGGCCGTGAGCAACGCGAGCCGATAGGTCGGCTGCACTTCCCTTACATTGAAGACCCGCTCGAGCGACGCGAGAATGAAGGCGCCGGCAACCAACCCGGTGAGGTAGGGATACAGGACGATCAGGAGGCCCCACTGGAGCTCGAACTCGTTGGGATAGATGTACCCCGGCACGCTACCTCACTTCCCCGTCCAGGTTCGCGTACAGCACCTTGGGCGCCGTGTTGAGGTGCGGCTTCAGCACCTGGATCTGATTGAACCGCATGAACCGCGCGAGGGGTGTGGCTCGTCCCCGCACCTCGCCGAAGATCCGGGCGCCCGTCGGACACACCTCGACGCAGGCAGGTACCTGGCCCCGCACAAGGCGATGGTAGCAGAACGTGCATTTCGCGGCGACGTGGGTCTCGGGATGGAGGTACCGCGCCCCGTACGGGCAGGCCTGAATGCAATACCGGCACCCAATGCAGTACTCATCGTCGACGAGCACGACGCCGTCTTCGGTCATGAATGTGGCCCCGACGGGACAGACCTGGACACACGGTGGGTTGTCGCAGTGGTTGCACAGCTTCGGTACGAAAAAGGTCCGCTCCACGTTAGCCTGTGTCAGCGGTGGGAAGCCGTCCAGTCCGCCGTTGGGGCTGTCGACCTGCACTGCGTCGTCCTCGGTGATGACGTAGCGCTCGATCCACGTGTTGAAGAAGTGCGGTTCGGCCGGCACGTCGTTCTCCGTCTTGCAGGCCGCGACACAGCGCGCGCACCCAATGCACCGTCTGGGATCCACCCCCATGCCGTAGTAGTGCTCGCTCGCATCATAGGCACCGTCGGGCTGCTGGCCGAACGCCGCGGGCAGCCGCACGACACCGAGAAGAAACGGGGCGGCGGCGCACGCGCCCGCCGCGGCCTCGCCCAAAAACCGCCGTCGATCGAGTACAGGACTCGCTGGCGGTTCGCTCCGGGAGCGCGTGGGATCGAATCGGGCGGTACTCACGGCGCCTCCGGGTGGTGAGGGTAGTGACACTGCCAGCACGTGTACGGCTGACCGTGCGTCTGCAGATCGATCTGGGGAATGGCCGCACGCGGATCGCCGATCGCGTGACACGCCCCGCAGAAGCTCCGGTCCGTCGGCTTCGAGGGCCGCGCCGACCGCGGATTCGACTTGTGTGTCACCGGCGCTGCATGGCAGACCTCACATTCCAGGCTGGCATGGTGTGACACCAACTTCTGCCGAGCGATCTCGCCATGGCACGCCGCACACGACTCGGGCACCACCGGGGGCTCCGGGGCGTGGGGGTCGTGGCAGTCCTTGCAGGGCGTAAGAGGATTGTGCACCACCGGATCGATCTGCGGGAATCCCGTGGGGCGCGACGGATTGAAGGCGTGACACAGGATGCACTGGTCCCGACCGCGCGGAATGGACGGCTTGACCTCCATCGGGGCGGCAATGTGGGCGGCGGCCGGTCCATGGCACACCTCGCAGCGCACGCCCTTGTGGTTGGACGCCAGCCTCGCCTCTTGGATCGGACTGTGGCAGAGGGTGCACTGCTGATGCCCGGCGTACTTCATGGGACGAGCGGCTATCGAGTCGACGGCCGCGGCCCGATAGTGCCCGATGTCGCCGAACGTGTCGGGCACGAGGTACCAACGGGCAATCACCATGGCGAGCAGCGCCACGGCAAAGACAAAGACCAAGCGAGGAACTTGTTGGGGCATCCGAGGCCCATCCCCTCCGCGGAACCGCGATCCCGAGTACCTTGGCATCAGTGCGCGAATGTGCACGGAGGTCGATCCCGCGCATTGTGAAGCGATCGTGAAGGAGAGTTCATACTTGTCGTAGTCGGACCCACCGACCCGCACCGCTGCACCTCGGTATGTTTCCTAGCACCGCCGTTCCTAGCCGCTCGGGAGGAATCGCCCGGATGTCCACCGTCGACGCGTTCACCGTGAGCACACCCGTCACGACTCTTGCCGTCGAAACGCGGGGCGTGTCGGTCACGCAGATTCGGCTCAACCAGTCCGGCCTCCGTCCGCCCGGGACACCGTTCGAGCAGCACGTCGCCCGCGAGCTACAGGAATACGCCCGCGGCCAACGCGAGACGTTCACGTTTGCCACGGCACCTCAGGGAACGGCATTCGACGACACAGTGTGGCGTGAGGTGGCGCGGATCCCCTACGGCGCGACCGCGACCTACGGCGAGATCGCGCAACGGATTGGCCGTCCCGGAGCTGCCCGGGCGGTGGGTCATGCGAACGGCCGGAATCCCATCCCGCTCGTCATCCCGTGTCACCGGGTCGTTGCGGCCGGCGGCAAGCTCGGCGGTTACGGCGGGGGACTCCCGTTGAAACGGCGACTGCTGGCGCTGGAGCAGCGCGGCCTAGTGCAATCCGCATGAGCATCGGCGCACCCCGACCGCGATATGGACGCCCCGCGGTGGCCGCGGCGCTGACCTTGCTGGGGGCGGCCGCCTGCGCGGAACCTGTCCGACCCGACTTCGGACCGGGCCGGTTCGGTCCCGACACGTTTCCGCCGCGCATCGAGTTCCTCGCGCCGCCAGACAGCGTGTACGCGGCCGGTCAGGAGATCCGCGTGCGGGTACGCATCACCGATCGAACGCCCCTCGCATCGGTGGCTGCGAGCGTGCTGGGTGAGGTGACTTTTGGCTTCCCCACCCTGTTTCCGGCCGATACGCTGTTCGTCGCGGACTATCCCATCACCACTGATCCGGGAACGAACGGAACCATTGTCTTTCGTGTGGTGGCGACCGACACGCTGAGCAATCGCGCCGCGGCCGACCGCTCGTTCATCATTCAGTAGACCGGGCTCTGGCGCTTCGTGCGGCTCACCCAGCTCACCATAAGGACTTTCCGCAACATCGCGGCGCTGGACATCGAGCTACCTGCAGAAGGTGTCGTGGTGATCGGGGAGAACGGTGAGGGGAAGACCAACCTCCTCGAGGCCATCTACTACTTGGTGTTGTTCCGATCGCTCCGGGGCGCCAAGGATCGGGAGTTGGTGCGGTTCGGCGACGCCAGCTTCTTCATCGCCGGAGAGGGGCCGCGGCGGGTGGCGGTGGGATACGAGATCGCCGGGCGCCGCAAGAAGGTGACGGTCGATCGCGTCGAGATGAAGAAGCTGGCCGACGGGGTCGGTCGGCTCACGGCGGTGGCGTTCGCGCCCAGCGACCGCACGATCGTGGCAGGAGGGCCCACCGGACGGCGGCGCTACCTGGATATCGTGCTCGCGTTGAGCGAGCCCGGGTACCTGGCTGCGCTCTCCGCCATGCGACAGGCGCTGCGGCAGCGGAACGCAGCCCTGCGGAACGGTCACGGCGACGCCGCCCGCGCGTTCGACGCGCCGTTCGCAGCGGCGGCGGGAACGGTCGCCCGCGCTCGGCGGCGTTGGGTGGCGGCGTCGGCCGCACGGTTCCAGGATCTGTGCACCACACTCGGGGAGGCCGGCACCTGCAGTCTGCTGTACGCCCCGGACCATCACCGCGAAGACGACACCGCGGGCCACATCGAGGCGGCACTCCGGCGGACCTTCGCGCGCGATACCCGGCGGGGCATGACCACGGTGGGGCCGCACCGCGACGACTTGCGGCTCTCCCTGGACGGACGCGACCAACGAACCTACGGGTCTGCCGGCCAGCAGCGCACGGCGGCCGTCGCACTCCGACTCCTGGAGGCGGAGTCGCTCGCGGCGGCCGAGGGATCGCCGCCGGTGGCGCTCTACGATGACGTCTTTGCCGAGCTGGATCGCGGACGACAGGAACGTCTTTTGGCCCTGATCCGCGAAACGCTGCCTGGACAGGCGGTTGTCGTGGCGCCGCGGGAGTCGGAGGTGCCACGGGATCTGCTCGGCATGCCGCGCTGGACCATGCGAGGAGGAACGCTTGACCGGCCGTGACCGCCCGCCGCCCGCCACACCGCTCGAGGAAGCCATCGCGGCGTACATCAAACGCGCCGGCATCAAGCGACGACTCGATCAGGCGAGCGTGATTCCCGAATGGGGGGAGCTGGTCGGTCCCCAGATCGCCGCTGTGACGACGCCGCATCTCGTCACGCAGGACGGGGCGCTGATCGTGAGTGTGGCCTCCGCAGGATGGTTGCAGGAATTGCAGCTCATGTCGCCGACCATCCTGAAACGGCTTGGCCAACACGGGAAGAAGATCCGACGGATCGTGTGGCGGGCCGAGTGAACGCGGGGCCGACAGCACGGCGCCGCGGCCGTGGGCCGGTTGTCGACGACCCGACGCATCGAGCGTCACGGGTGGCCCAACCCGGGCACCTCTAACCCGTTTCTACATTGGAAGTTACGCGACCCCAGCGCCATTGCCTTCGGGGGAGCGCTCAGGTATATTGAAGGGACCTCACCGGGGTCGCTCTCGACCCCGTTTTTCGTATCTCGACCGACCGGATCATGACCACATCACGCAGGCAGGACTCGTACAGCTCCGACGCCATTCAGGTGCTCAAGGGCCTGGAAGCCGTGCGTCGGCGTCCGAGCATGTATATCGGCTCGACCGGACCCAGAGGACTCCACCACCTCGTGTACGAGGTTGTCGACAACGCCATCGACGAAGCGATGGCAGGCTTCTGTGACAAGATCGACGTGACGCTCCACGCCGATCACGCCGTCACCGTGCAGGACAATGGGCGGGGTATCCCCGTCGATCTACACAAGACGGAGAAGAAGCCGGGTGTGGAGGTGGCCATGACGATGCTGCATGCCGGCGGCAAGTTCGACAAGAGCACCTACAAGGTCTCCGGCGGACTCCATGGGGTCGGCGTGTCAGTCGTCAACGCGCTTTCCGAGCGGCTCGACGTCTGGGTGTGGCGCGACAGCCAAGAACACCACATGGCCTTCGAGCGTGGCAAGACGGTTCAGGGGCTGGAGGGGTCGGGCAAGGTCAAGCGCTCGGGCACGAAGGTCACGTTCAGACCCGACGGGCAGATCTTCCCTAGCCGGGACTACGATTACGGCACGATCAGCAACCGGCTTCGGGAGCTCGCCTTCTTGAACTCGGGAATCACGCTCACGCTCACGGAGGAGCGCGGCGACACGCCGAAGAACGAAACGTTTCTCTACAAGAACGGGATCGCCGAGTTCGTCGAGTTCCTGCGCGGAAATCGCAAGCCGCTGCATGCAAAGCCATACCATCTCACCACCTCGAGGGACGACGTCGAGGTCGACCTCGCGCTCCAGTGGGACAGCAGTTACCAGGAAAACACGTTCACCTTCGTCAACAACATCAACACGCACGAAGGCGGAACCCACCTCACCGGCTTCAAAGCGGCGCTCACTCGGTGCGTGAACGAGGTGGCCAAGAACAAGGGGATGTTCAAGAAGGACAGCCTCACGTTGAGTGGCGACGACGTGCGGGAGGGCCTGACGGCAGTGCTCCACGTCAAGGTCAAGGAGCCGCAATTCGAGGGGCAGACGAAGACCAAACTGGGCAACTCCGAGGTCGAGGGCATCCTCAAGACGGTCGTCTACGAGCACGTCGGGAACTGGCTCATGGAGACGCCGTCGGCGGCGCGTGCCGTGCTCGACAAGGCGCTCAGCGCCGCACGCGCACGCGAGGCGGCGCGGAAGGCACGAGAGCTGGTGCGCAAAAAGAGCGCACTCGAGAACAGCGTGCTCCCCGGCAAGCTGGCCGACTGCTCACTGAGCGACCCGGCCCTGTGCGAGATCTACCTCGTCGAAGGGGACAGCGCGGGCGGGTCCGCCAAGCAAGGGCGGGATCGGTCGTTTCAGGCCATACTGCCCCTTCGAGGGAAGATCCTCAACGTCCAGAAGGCGCGAGTCGACAAGATCCTCTCCAACGAGGAAATCCGCACGATCGTCACCGCTCTGGGGACCGGTATCGGCGAAGATGAGTTCAAGCTCGACGAGGCGCGGTACCACAAGATCATCATCATGACCGACGCGGATGTCGACGGCGCCCACATCCGGACGCTGTTGCTGACCTTTTTCTACAAGGAGATGCGTCCGCTCATCGAGGCCGGGTACGTGTACATCGCGCAGCCGCCGCTCTATCGGGTCGCGAAGGGGAAGGAAGAGTTCTACGCCTACGACGACGAAGAGCGCGACGACTACATCAAGCGCCTGACGAACGGGGGCGGCAGGGGAAACGTCGGCGTGCAGCGGTACAAGGGCCTCGGCGAGATGAACCCGGACCAGCTGTGGCGCACGACCATGGATCCGGCCACCCGAACCGTGCTCCGCGTCGAGCTCGAAGATGCCGTGGAGGCTGCGCAGGTGTTCGAGACGCTCATGGGCGATGAGGTGGAGCCGCGCCGGGCATTTATCGAGGAGAACGCGCGGTACGTGAAGAACCTGGACATCTGACATTCTTCGCCCGCGACCCCGCCGACAGCCCGGCGGGGCCGTTTTTTTACCTGGCTTGGCGGGCTCGGACTCCACCGCAGACCCCATCCATTGACATATAGAAACATTGCTATTAGCTATATTCCTATGTCTAAGCCCGCGTTGGTGCGTTCCATCGAGCCGGCCCTGCTGAGCCGGGCGGCCGAGATCATCAAGCTGCTCGGCCATCCGGAGCGGCTGAAGATCGTGGAGGTGCTCGAGCTGGGTGAGGCGACGGTGACAGAGATCCGTGAAGCACTCGGACTGCCGCAGGCCATCGTGTCACAGCATCTGGCCAAAATGCGTGGGTGCGGAATCGTGGCCGCGCGCCGCAACGGGAACCACGTGCACTATCGAATCACCGAACCCAAGGTGCAGCACATCCTGAACTGCATCCGCCACTGTGATATGTGATGGGCTCGGTTGGAGCAGACCCTTTTTATTTGGCCTCTGAGATATGAATATTGCTATACTATTATTGAGCACCGGCCTCGCGCTGTCTCCGGCCGATACCTCTCGGCTGTCACTGGACGAAGCCGTGGCCCGGGCACTGGAGGCCAACGCCACGTTGCGGGCCGAACGGGCGAGCGCCGCCGCCGCGCGCCAGCTCCCGCTCCAAGCAAGCCAGGCATTCTTGCCGAGCGTCACGCTCGATCTCCAAGGCCTACGCACCACGGACCCCGTTGCGGTCTTCGGGCTCAAGCTCCGGCAGGGAAATTTCACCGGACCCGATCTCAGTCTCGCCGCCCTCAATGGTCCGGACGCCTACTCCGGCTTCAATGCCGTTGCGTCGGTCCAGTGGCCACTGCTGGCCCCTGAGGGGCTGTTCGGCTATGCCGCTGCCCGGAAGGTCGCCGCGGCACAGACGGCGGCCGCCGGACGCGCGAGCGGCGCCACGCGGTTCCTCGTCACGCAGGCCTACTTCGACGCCCAGCTCACCACCTACAGACTTGATGCACTGGATAGCGCGCTCACCGCCGTCCGCGCCCATCGCGACCAAGCGGAGGCGATGCGCTCCCAGGGCCTGGTGACCGGTCTCGACGCACGCCTGGCGGGCCTTCGCGCTTCGGAGCTTGAGGTGCAGCGCCTGACCGTGGCGGCGCGGGCCGACGTGGCGATGTCGGCGCTCCGGATGATGCTGGCCCTCCCCGAAGCCACGGTGTTGGTCCTCACCGACTCCCTGCGGTCGACCGAGCCGCAGTCGATGTGTGCCGAGGGTGCCACGACCTGCGCGCTCGATGACCGCGGCGACCTGGTGGCCGTTCGCATGGGCTCCGACGCTGCTCGTCTCGGCATCAAGAAGGCATGGGCCTCGCAACTCCCCGCCGTCGCCGCCTTCGGATCGGTGGCGCATTATGCGCGGAGCACGCCGTTCGGCACCGGGAGTGGTGACTGGACCGTGGGGATCGGCGTTTCCTGGCCAATTCTGAGAGGCCTCGCCGGTGCGGGGGCCGTGCGCGCAGCCAAGGCAGAATCGGAGGCGGCGGCGGCTCGCCGCGAGGCCGCCGAGCGGCAGGCGGCGCTCGAGGTGCTCGAAGCGACGCGCATGCTCACCGCGGCGCGCGCACGGGTGCGGGTCGCGGGAGCTGCCGAACTCGAGGGCCGCGAGGCGCTCGAACAGGCTCGGCTCCGCTACCGCACCGGTGCCGCCCCGATCACCGAACTCCTAGACGTGCAGGCGGCCGCGACCAACGCCGCGCTCAACTACCTCGCCGCCCGACGCGATCTGCACGTCGTGGCGGCAGCTCTCGATCTCGCATACGGAGTATACGACCGATGATTCGTCGTCTTCTAGTAGTGGCGTTCGCCGCTGGCGCTGTGGCGTGCGGAGGCGGGGAGCCCGCCGAGGAGCAGGTGACGACAGTCCCTGAAGGCACCGTCATAGTGGTTGCCGAATCCCTCACCGCGACCTTGCCGGTGGCGGGAACCGTCGTCGCCCGGCGTCGCGCCGAGGTGACGACCCGAATGATGGCCCGGATCACAAGCCTCCCCGTGGAGCTCGGGGCCCGAGTCACGCAGGGGCAGGTGCTGGTCCGCCTCGGGGCCGACGACATCGCCTCCAACCGTGCCAAGGCAGAGGCCGGCGTCAGGGCGGCTGACGCCGCACGCGACGAGGCGGCTCGCCACGCCGCACGAATGGACACCCTGCTCGCGCTGGACGTGGTTGCTCACGTCCAGCGCGACGGCGCGCACGTCCAACTCACCCAGGCCGAGTCGCAACTCGCGCTGGCGATGGCAACGCTGAGGGAGGTGGAAACGGCGGCGAGCTATGCGTCGATCCCTGCCCCGTTTTCCGGCGCGATCGTGGCACGATTTGCCGACGAAGGGGACATGGCCGCGCCCGGTGTGCCAATTCTGGTCGTCGAGGATCTCGGCCCGAGAGACGGGCTGCTCGCCGTGCCCGCCGATCTCGCCGCCAGGATCGAGCCCGGCATGCGCATCCGCATCTCTGGGATCGGGGCAGACCCGGTGAGCGCCCCCGTACGTGCCATCGCCGCCGGTGCCGACCCAATGACGCGAACCGTCGAGGTCCGCGTGGAGCTTCCAGCGCACTGGCACACCGGAATCTCCGTCACCGCCCTCGTACCCGCTGGCACGTTCGAAGGTGTGGCCATCCCCAGCGGCGCCGTGATCCGTCGCGGCCAGCTCACCGGCGTGCGGGTGGTCACCCCGCATGGGGTCGCAATCCGCTGGGTTCGACTGGGCCGGACGCTGGCCGATGGCGGGCGGATTCACGTCCTGAGCGGGATCGCGCCTGGCGATCGAATCGTGCTATGAAGACCGGCCTGTCCGGCGCCGTCGCACAGCGCTTTCTCAACTCCAAGCTGACGCCGCTGCTGACCGCGGCGTCCCTCGTGCTGGGCGTCGGCGCCCTGCTCACCACCCCGCGCGAAGAAGAGCCGCAGATCCGGGTCCCGATGATCGATGTGGCCGTCGGGCTACCCGGTGCCGGACCGCGGGAAGTGGAGCGCCGCTTGGTGGAACCACTGGAGCGGGCCATCTGGGAAGTGCCAGCGGTCGAGTACGTCTACAGCGTCGCACAGAGCGACGGAGCGCTCGTCACGGCCCGATTCATGGTGGGAACGGATCCCGAGATTGCGCTGACGCGCCTCTACGGGAAGCTGATGGCGAACATGGACAGGATCCCGCCCGGCGCGACCCCGCCGTACGTCACCCTACACGGCATCAACGAGGTACCGATTCTCACCCTCACCCTGTCGGGCGGCACGGATGCCGGTGACGGATATCTGCTACGGCAACAGGCCGTCGAGTTGGCCGCCGAACTGAAGCGCATTCCCGACGTCGCCGAGACCTGGGTCATTGGCGGAGCGCCTCGCGAGGTTGCTGTCACGCTCGACCCGCAAGCCCTGGCGACGCGAGGGCTGTCCGCCGCAGCGGTGCTGCAGGCGCTTGGCACGGTCAACGCCGAACTACCCGCCGGTGACCTCGTGTCGGCCAACCGCTCCGTTCCGGTGCGCATTGGCCACCTGCTGAGGACCGCCGACCAGGTGGGCGAGGTGGTCGTGGCCATGATCGACGATCGGCCGGTTCGGCTGCGCGACATCGCCGCTATTCGCGACGGCCCGGCCGAGCCCGATCAGTACGTGGCGTTCGTGCTGGGAGGGGAGCCGGGCGCCGACTTCGAGCCGGCCGTGACCATCGCGCTGGCCAAGCGCGAGGGAAAGAACGCGGCCACGATCGCGCATCGGGCCATGGAGCGGGTCGAGGAACTGCATGGCAGCGTGGTGAGCGAGGATGTGCGCATCACGGTCACCCGGGACTACGGTGAGACCGCGACGGAGAAGTCCCAGGAACTGCTACTCCACATCTTCGTCGCGACCATCGGCGTGGTGCTCCTCGTCTGGTACGCGCTGGGCTGGCGTGAGGCGGTCGTCGTGCTCGTCGCGGTGCCAGTAACCCTGGCACTCACCTTGTTCGTCTACCGGCTCTACGGCTACACCCTGAATCGCATCACGCTGTTCGCCCTGGTCTTCGCGATCGGCATCCTGGTCGACGATGCCATCGTCGTGGTCGAGAACATCGCGCGCCACCTCCACCTCAGGCACCGACATCCCGACGAAGCGGCGGTGCTAGCCGTCGACGAAGTGGGTAACCCCACGATCCTGGCCACGCTTGCCGTTATCGCGGCGATCCTGCCGATGGCCTTCGTGTCCGGTCTGATGGGCCCCTACATGCGGCCGATCCCGGTGGGGGCGTCGGTGGCGATGCTGTTCTCGCTGGCAGTGGCTTTCATCGTCACGCCGTACCTCGCCGTACGACTGGTCAAGGCACACAACGGCGCTCCACCGAGCGGAGTGCCGGTTGAGACCACCGACGAACAGGTCCCCACCGGCCCCATCGCCCTATGGTATCGCGGGATCATGGAGCGGCTGTTGGGAGACACCAAGCGGCGGGGCATGGCCTACGCGGTCGTCCTCACCCTGCTGGTCCTCTCGGCGGCGCTCGTGCCCTTGAAGCTGGTGACCGTCAAGATGCTCCCCTTCGACAACAAGAGCGAGTTCCAGCTCATCGTGGACATGCCGGAAGGCACACCGCTCGAACGGACAGCCGAAGTGGCGCAAGCACTGGCCTTGGTCACCGCACAGGACGATGCCGTGCTCGATGTGCAGACCTACGCCGGGGTGCCGGCCCCTTTCAACTTCAACGGGCTGGTACGCCACTATTTCTTGCGCCGCGGGCCGACGGTCGCCGATGTGCAGGTGAATCTGAAGCCGAAGCACGACCGTTCGGAGCAGAGCCACGAGATCGCGCTTCGACTGCGGCCCGTGATCGACTCCGTCGCGCGGGCCTACGGCGCCGCCGTGAAGCTGGCGGAAATCCCACCCGGGCCACCGGTGTTGGCCACGCTGACTGCCGAGGTGTACGGGCCGACGTACGAGAGACAGATCGCAGTGGCGGACCAGGTGCGGCAGGTCTTCGTCGAAACCGATGGGGTCGTAGACGTGGACTGGACCGTGGTGGCGCCGCACGCCGAGGTGCACGCCGCGATCTCGCAGGCGGAGGCGCGCCGTGCAGGCACGAACCCCTCCGAGATCGCCCAGACGATCGCCGCCACGATGAACGGCGCAGGTGCTGGCCTGCTGCACGATCCGGCCGCTGCGGAGCCCGTCCCCATTCGGGTACGGCTCGCCGACTCGACTGCGGGCACCATGGGCGATCTCTCAGCTCTCCCGGTCGCGACTCCGCGCGGGGCGCGGCGATTGGGCACTCTCGCGACCCTGGATAGTGTCGACGCGAAGACGCCCATCTTCCACAAGAACCTCCGGCCGGTGGTGTACGTGACGGGCGACGTCGCGGGGCGGCTCGAGAGCCCCGCATATGCCATGCTGGAGATGGGTGACCGTCTAGAGGCCGCGACCGGCGGCGTGGATCGGCACTGGGTCGGCTCGCCCACTCTCACCGAGGAACCGTTCGTCGTTTGGGACGGGGAGTGGCAGATCACCGTGGACGTGTTCCGCGATCTCGGGATCGCGTTCGGCGCCGTGCTGATCCTCATCTACGTGCTGGTCGTGGCCTGGTTCCAGTCGTTCACGGTGCCTTTGGTGATCATGGCCCCGATCCCCCTCACGCTGATCGGCATTCTCCCCGCCCACGCGGCGACGGGGGCCTTCTTCACGGCCACATCGATGATTGGCATGATCGCCCTGGCTGGGATCATCGTGCGCAATTCCATCCTTCTCGTGGACTTCGTCGAGCTCGGGCTGGAACGCGGCCACGGATTGCGGGAGGCGGTCATCGCGTCGGGCCTCATCCGCGCGCGCCCAATCGTCCTCACCGCCCTGGCCGTCGTCATCGGCGGCTTTGTGATGGTACGGGATCCCATCTTCCAGGGCCTCGGGATCGCGCTCATCAGTGGTGCGGTCGTAGCAACGGCCCTCACCCTCGTGGCCATTCCACTTCTCTACTACGAGATGCACAAATGAAGCTGCTCTTGATCTTCGTCGATTCCGACCACGCCCGCGACGTCGAACGCCTGCTCGACACACATGGCGTGCACGGGTACAGCACGTTCCCGAACGTGCTCGGCAAAGGCCAGACCGGGCGCAAGCTGGGCACCCGGGCGTTTCCCGGATCCAGCTCCCTCTATTTCGTTGCCTTGCTCGATGGCGATTGCAGAGGACTGTGCGACGAGCTCCGGACCTTGCGGGACGAGAAGGGACCGGAGGAAGGGCTCAAGGCCTACACCCTCGACACTATGGAGGTTCTATGAGAATGCACTACCTCATCCGCGGGATCGCCGGGACATTCGTCCTCGCTTCGCTGGCGCTCGGTAGCTGGGTCAGTCCGTACTTCTTCTTGTTCACGGCGTTCGTCGGCCTCAACCTGCTCCAGTCTAGCTTCACCCGGTGGTGCCTCATGGAGCAGATTCTCGAGAAGGCCGGCGTCGGCCGGGCAGCAGACTAGAAGGCACCTCAGCTCCCCGGTCTCGTCCAGATCCGATTCGGCACGCCAAATCTCGATTCGGGACCTCCGGAGCGCCGAACAATGGCCCGAACCGGCACACTTGGCGAGTAGAGCCGCGATATTCCGGACCCGGCGTGCCCGGTACGGATGTTGCCTTCTTCAGATGCATTCTCGTAATCGAACCCGGAGCAATCATGTCATCGATCGTAGATATGTTGATGCAGCAGTTGGGAAGCGGTGAGCAGGTGGGTCAGCTGAGCAAGCATCTCGGTACCGACACACGAGCCACGCAACAGGCCGTCGGGGCCGCCATTCCGGTGCTGCTCGGCGCGCTCGCTCGGAACTCCACTCAGCAGCAGGGCGCCGAGGCCCTGAATCGGGCGCTCGACAAGCACGACGGCACGGTCCTCGACAATCTCGGCGCGTATCTGCAAGCGCCGGACGTGAATGACGGTGAGGGCATCCTGCGTCACGCACTGGGCGAGCGGCGGCAGGCGGTGGAGGCCGGAGTGAGCAAGGCCAGCAGTCTCGATCCATCGATGATCGCCAAACTCCTCCCGATGCTCGCGCCGGTCGTGATGGGCGCGTTGGGGCGGCAGCGTAGGCAGCAGAACCTGGACGCGGGCAGCCTGGCAAGCATGCTGGGCGGCGAGCGGCAGCAAATGGAACAGGCCAACCCCGCCTTCGGCATGCTTGGCAAGCTGCTGGATCAGGACGGGGATGGGAGTATTGTGGACGACATCGCCGGCAAGCTCGGCAAGGGGCTGCTGGGCGGGCTGTTCGGCGGCCGCGGGTAACAATCGACATTCACCGGAACGGAAAGGAGCCAGTCGTGGGTCTCTTTGATTTTGTGAAAAGCGCTGGGCGGAAAGAGAAGGAACAGGAGGAAGCCGAGCGCGACGAGAAGAACCGCGAGTTGATCAAGGGAAACAAGATCCTGCGGTATGTGATAGGGCTCAAACTCGACGTCGAGAATCTTCGCGTGAAGTTCGACGACGGCGTGGCCACGGTCACCGGCAAGGCCAAATCACAGGCCGAGCGGGAGAAGGTCGTCCTGGCGGTCGGCAACACCGAGGGCGTGGCGCAGGTGGACGATCAGATGGAGGTCGTCGACCCGGCAGCCGAGGCGAAGTTCTACGCGGTCAAGAAGGGTGACTCGCTGTCCAAGATCGCCAAGGAGTTCTACGGGGACGCCATGAAGTACCCGGTCATCTTCGAGGCGAACAAGCCGATGCTGAAAGATCCGAATCTCATCTATCCCGGCCAGACCCTGCGGATCCCGCCGCTCGGCTGATTCCAGGAGCTGAGGGCTCGACGCAGACCAGGCCCCGTCCGTCGCCTCCACGGTGGCGGGCGGGGCTTCCCCGTTCCGGGTGGCCGGATCGGGCAGGATTCCCCTGGCGCCGGCCACGCGTGCGTTTACTCTCAAGCAGCAACGCCGCGACCCGACCGCGGTCCGCACTCCCGTCTGCGCTCGGTGAGGACACATGCCACGCCACCGGACCATCGCCGCGCTCAACCGCTCTATCGTCACCTGCCGCGAGTGCCCCCGGCTGGTCCGACACCGCGAAGCGGTAGCGCGGGAACGGCGGCGCGCCTTCAGCGATTGGGAGTACTGGGGCCGACCGGTCCCCGGGTTCGGGGATCCCACAGCACGCCTCCTGATCGTCGGGCTCGCCCCCGCCGCCCACGGTGCCAATCGGACCGGGCGGATGTTCACGGGGGACTCGAGCGGCGATTGGCTGTACGACGCCTTGCACGAGTTCGGCTTCGCCAGCCAGCCGGGCTCGACGAGCCGCGATGACGGTTTGACACTGACCGACTGCTACATCACCGCCGGCGCGCGTTGCACCCCGCCCGGAAACCGCCCTACTCAGGAGGAGTTCGACCGGTGCCAACCGTATCTCGAGGCGGAGCTCCGCCTCCTCCGTGGTGTGAGGCTGGTCGTCACTCTGGGACAGATTGCCCACAGGCAATGGCTCAAGGCGTCGGGCTGGTGGCACCGTCTTCCGGTCGCGGACCGACCACCGTTCGCCCATGGTGCCCGCCGGGAGTTTTCCGACGGGACGGTGCTGCTCTCCTCGTACCACCCCAGCAGGCAGAACACGAATACGGGACGACTGACCCGCGCGACGTGGTTCAGCATCTTTCGGGAGGCGCGGCAGCTGCTCGAAGCGGGGTGATCCGGCCCACGCCGTGACCCCGGGACCGAAGACGTCACTCTTGGCTGGCAGCCCCAATCGTACTACTTTATCATACAAAGTCCTTTATTGCGCTCATGCCGGGGGAACCGTGACCATTCCCACACACGAGGATCGCGAGAGCGCCAAAGAGACGCTGGCGTACATCCGTCGCACGATGGAGTCGGCCTCCTCCTTCACCGCCGTGTCGGGGTGGGGGCTCATCATGGTGGGCTTCGTGGGCTTGCTCGCGGCCTGGCTGGCCTGGAGCGGAACCCATGACGCGGACCTGCGAATCTGGCTGCCCACCGCAGGGATCTCGATCGCCCTTGCCTGCATATTCAACATCCGCAAGGCCAAGCAGACGGACGTCCCGATATGGTCGGGCGCGATTCGGCGGCTCGTGTGGGTGATGGCCCCCGCCCTGGCGGCGGGTGCGGTGCTCACCGTCGCGCTCGCACGGGGAGGCTCCGAGCACCTGCTTCCCGGCATGTGGCTTGCGTTGTACGGCGCGGGGGTGACCGCAGGAGCCGAGTTCTCCATTCGCGCCATCCGCTGGATGGGAGTCTCCTTCCTCTTGTTGGGCGCAGCGGCGCTGCTCGAACCGGGCGCCGGCCTCCTGCTCATGGCGGCAGGCTTTGGCGGACTGCACGTGGTGATCGGGCTGGACATCGTGATGCGCCATGGTGGGTAGCCTGGTGTCCGAAACGCTGGATCGTCTGATCCATGAGCGGATCCGTCTGGGCATCGTCTCGGCGTTGGCGGCGGGCGAGGGGATGAGCTTCGCCGACCTCAAGCAGGTGCTGAAAACGAGCGACGGGAATCTCAGCGTGCACGCGCGCAAGCTCGAGGACGCCGGCTATGTCCGGGTGCTCAAGGGGTTCGAGGACCGGAAACCGAAGACCGAGTACCGGCTCACGGCCAAGGGGCGCCGGGCACTGGAGGCCTATTTGGCGCAGATGGAAGCAATCCTCAACGAGGCACGGGACGCGTTGGAGCGAACATGAGTGGTTTACACGTCGGCATCATCATGGACGGCAACGGCCGGTGGGCACGAGCCCAGGGACGACCCCGGTGGCGCGGCCACCTGGCAGGCGTGGACAGCGTTCGGGACGTCGTGCGAGGCGCGCCCGAAATAGGCATCACGACGCTGACCCTCTACGCGTTCTCCTCGGACAATTGGAAGCGGCCTCCCGGCGAGGTCGGACGCCTGTTTTGGCTGCTTCGCGAATACTGTCAGCGGGAGCGGAACGAACTCGTGGAGAGCGGCGTGCGGGTCACACATGTCGGACGGCGAGACCGGATCCCTCAATCCGCGCTCGCCGAGCTGGATCGCACGCTGAAGGCCACGGCGCGCGGCCACCGGCTCCATCTGCAGTTGGCGATCGACTACGGCTCGCGGTGGGCGCTCACCGAGGCGGCTCGGGCGATCTCTCGCCATGTGGCAAGCGGTGACCTCCGTCCCGAGGAGATCTCACTGGACTTGCTCGACCGAGCGGTAGCCGGGGAAGTCCCGAACCCCGACCTGATCGTGCGCACGGCGGGCGAGCAGCGCCTCTCGGACTTCCTGCTGTGGGAGTCGGCGTATGCGGAGCTTTACTTCACCGACGCCCTCTGGCCCGACTTCCGGCGGGAGGACTTGGCCCTGGCCGTCTCGGAGTTCCAACGCCGGGAGCGTCGATTCGGCGCGGTGACCGCTCCGGCCGAAGCCCCCCAGCCCACCGTCGTTGGCTAGCGGCATTCGGCGGGCCCAACCCATGGAACACCGCGTCTGGTTTCCCACGCTCGTCGTGGCCGGCCTCCTCGTGACGCTGGCCTCGAGTGCCGGCACCCAGGATTCGATCTCGCTGTCCGTAACCTGGTACCCCGGACAGCCGGTGCAAGGATCAATCATGCATCTGGTCGTCGACCGCCCAGGGCCGGTGACGGATCGAGACGGAAACACCCTACCGGTCCGGGGAACACTCGCCGGCCAGCCGCTTCATTTCGAGTGGGACGGTGTCCGGTCGTATCGGGCACTCGGCGCCGTTCCCGTGAACACTCGCGAGAGCATTCCGTTGCTGCTCACGGTCGCGGACGGTGCGGGTGGCACAGCAGATCGCACCATCCGCATTCCGGTATCGCCGGGCAACTTCACCGTGGAGAAGCTGCGCGTGGCGCCGCGATTCGCGGAGCCGCCCGACTCGGCGCTCGCGGCACGCATCGCGGCGGAGCGGGCTCAGGCCGGTGCGGTGGCGCGCCGGTCACATCGGACGCCGCGACTGTGGTCCGGCGAGTTCACCCTTCCCGTTGCCGGCCGCGTGACGAGTCGTTTTGGAGAGGGGCGCGAATTCAACGACGTCATCCAGAGTCGCCACATGGGCACCGATCTGAACGGAGTGATCGGCACGCCGGTGAAGGCCGCCAACCGCGGGGTGGTGGCGCTCACAGGGGATTTCTACTACGCCGGCAACGTCGTCTATCTGGACCACGGACGCGGTCTCATGACCGTGTACATGCATCTGAGCCAGATCCACGTCCAACGGGGAGATACCGTGGCGGCTGGCCAAGTGATCGGCGACGTGGGTGCCACGGGCCGCGTCACGGGCCCCCACCTCCACTGGGTCGCCCGCTACGGACCGATCTCCGTGGATCCGCTCAGCCTCGCCAGGGCGGCGCTCGCCGCGTTCGGCCCAGCCAACTGAGGGACCGGAACCGCCGCACCGGCGCAAGAATCGGGTTGCCCCTAGCCAACGAGTCTCCCAGCTTCCGCCCAGTCACACACACGCGGGAGCGGTGAGCGATGTCGGCAGCAGACGCACAGCGGATCGAGCGTGCCATTCTGTTCCTAGAGGAGCACTGGCGCCGTCAGCCTTCCCTCGATGAAGCCGCTCGGGCGATCGGCCTGAGTTCCTATCACTTCCAGCGATTGTTTCGCCGCTGGGCCGGTGTCTCGCCCAAGCGGTTCGTGCAGTACCTGACCCTCGACCATGCCCGCACGGCCCTGGCGGAGGGACGGAGCGTGCTCGAGACGGCGTATGACTCCGGTCTCTCAAGTGCGAGCCGACTGCACGACTTGTTCGTCACGTTCGAGGCGGTCACACCGGGCCAGTTCAAGGAGCGCGGAGGACACGTTGCGATCGAATACGGCTACGCTGCGACCCCGTTCGGAGAGGGGTTCTTCGCCCTGACGACCCGTGGACTCTGCGGGCTGATGTTTGTCGCTCACGGAACACGGGGTGCGGTGACCGAGGACTTCAGGCGGCGCTGGCCCCGAGCGTCGATGCGGCGGAACGACGAGGCAGCTCGGGCGGTGGCCCGACGCGTATTCGCCACTCGGGAGGCCGACACCCCACTCTCGCTCGATCTTCGAGGCACCAACTTCCAAATCAAGGTCTGGGAGGCACTGCTCAGGATCCCCCCCGCGGCGCTGGCATCTTACGCCGATATCGCCTCGGCCATCGGGCAGCCAACCGCACAGCGGGCGGTGGCCTCGGCGGTGGCGCGGAACCCTGTCGCGTACCTCATTCCGTGCCATCGGGTCATCCGGAGTTCCGGCGCCTTTGGTGCGTACCGATGGGGAGCGGCCAAGAAGAAAGCCCTTGTCGGATGGGAGGCCGCCCAGCGCGATGCGGTGTCCGTGGTCGGCTAGGACCCCCGCTCCACCGGATTGCGCAGTACCCCGACCCCCGGAATCTCCACCTCCACGACGTCACCCGGCTCGAGCGGCCCCACCCCGGCCGGGGAACCCGTCGCCACAAGATCACCGGGCTCCAGCGTCATGATGTGGGAGATGTACGAGAGGATGTGCGGGATAGGAAACACCATGTCGCTCGCACGACCCTGCTGACGCACGGTGCCGTTGACCCGGCAGACGACCTCCAACTCGGCTAGCGGCGGCAGCGCATCCAGTGGCACGATCCGTGGACCCACCGGACAGAACGTGTCGAACCCCTTGGCACGCGTCCACTGGGAGTCGGACCTCTGGAGATCCCGCGCCGTGACATCGTTGAGGCAGACGATACCGCGCACCGCGCTCAGCGTGGCATCGGCGTCGACACGACGGAGCCGCCGGCCAATGACGACCCCGATCTCTCCCTCGTGCTCCACCCGCTGGGACATCGAGGGAAGCACGATCGGGTCACCGTCGGCGATCACCGAGGACGGCGGCTTGAGAAACAGGAGTGGGTGTTCGGGGACGACGTTGCCCAGCTCCTTGGCATGCTCGGCATAGTTTCGGCCCACACAGACGATCTTGGTCGGGGTGACGGTGGTTCCGGTGGACACGCATGCATCCTCGGTTCGGGACGATCCACTCCTGCGCGCCGGACCGTCCGCCCGGCGGCCGATGCAAACCTATCACCGGACACTACCGTCGGCGACGCAGACCGGTCATCTTCGCCGGCACGATGACAGCGACCTGTAGATGAGCGCTCTCACCGCGGGGCTGGTGACGGCCGGCGGCATTGCCCTACTGGTGGTCGGAGGTGAGCTGCTGGTCCGCGGTGCGGTTTCCATCGCACGGCTCGCCCGAGTCAGTACGGCCGTCATTGGGCTGACAATCGTCGCCATCGGGACGTCGGCCCCCGAGTTGGCGGTCAGCCTCACGGCGGCGGTGTCCGGACAGCCTGACATTGCCGTCGGAAACGTCGTCGGCTCGAACATCTTCAACGTCACGGTGATTCTGGGTGTGGCGTCGCTCCTCCTGCCACTCACCGTTCACATGACAGCGGTGAGGCTCGAATGGCCATTCATGGTGGCCGCGGCGGGCCTTTTCCTGATACTCGCACGCGACGGTCGCATCGATCGTCTCGAGGGAGGATTTTTCCTCTTTTCGCTCGTGGCGTTCCTGGCGTACGTGGTCCGGGCATCGCGCCTCGAGATCAATGCCACCGCGCAGCGGGAGTTCGCGGACTCGGTCGACGCGCTCACCCTTCGGACCACCGGGCGACGGGCCATTATCGACTTCGTCTCGGTGCTCGCGGGCCTCGGGATCCTCGTCCTTGGTGCGAAGATGCTGGTAGGTGGTGGCACCGGACTGGCCCGTCTTGCTGGAATCTCCGACCGGGTGATCGGCCTGACCATCGCGGCTGCGGGAACGAGCCTTCCCGAGTTGGCCACGTCGATCGTCGCGGCCCGACGCGGCCAGCCCGATATCGCTCTCGCCAACGTGCTCGGGTCGAACATCTTCAACGTGCTCGGCATTCTCGGGATCGTGGCCCTCGTGACGCCGCAGACGGTTCACCCGGCCATCGTGAGCAGCGACAACTGGTGGATGGTCGGAACCGCGCTCCTTCTCTTTCCACTGATGCTGTCAGGGCGCCGGATCGCGAGATGGGAGGGTGCGGTCCTGCTCGTGGCGTACGCCGTCTACTTACGCACGCTCTGGTGATGGGGGGAAGAGCGCCCCGATCAAGACCGGATCTCGCAGGAGCGGCTCCAGCACCTGCCACACGGTGGCGGCGATCCGGCGATGCCCTTCTGCCGTGGGATGGATCCCGTCCAGCTGATTCAACTCCGGCCGGCCTGCCACGCCATCCAGAAGAAACGGGATGAGCGCGGCGTCATTGGCCGCAGCCAGATCGGGAAACACCCGCCGGAATGCCGAGGTGTACCGGCTGCCCATGTTGGGCGGCGATTCCATGCCGGCGATCACGATTCGGGCGTGCGGATACCGCGCTCGGGTCCGATCGACGATTTCCTGGAGGTTTCTCCGCATTTCGTCCACGTCGAGGCCACGGAGACCGTCGTTCGCGCCGAGCTCGAGGACCAGAACGTCCACGGGCTCGCTGAGCAGCCAATCGATCCGCCGAAGCCCACCCGCGGAGGTCTCTCCGCTCACGCCGGCATTCACGACGCGATATGGGAGACCCGCACTATCGATCACCTCGGCCACGACGCTCGGGAACGCCTGCTCGATCGCCAGTCCGTAACCTGCCGTGAGGCTCGTGCCGAGGAACAGCACAACTCGCCGCGCGTCGGGAGTCTGGCGCGCCACCGGATCCGGGCGGTCGGCGGCATCGGCCGGTGGGCGCTGGTCCCCCGCGCACGCCCCGCTCAGCGCGAGCGCAGCGATCACGACTATTTTCCGAACCATGATGATCATCGCTCAGGATCTCGAACAAACATACATCAGCGGCGGACGTCGGCTCACCGTCCTCCGCGATGTGAACTTCACCGTCGAGGAGCGCGGGCTCGTCGCGGTGGTCGGACCGTCGGGGAGCGGCAAGACCACGCTGCTCGGCCTGTTGGCTGGGCTCGATCGACCTTCGCAGGGAACCGTCATCCTCGATGGCCAGAACCTCGGCCCGATGTCGGAAGACGACCGGGCCCGGCTCCGGGCCGAGAAGATCGGGTTCGTGTTTCAGACCTTCCAGCTCATCCCGACGCTCACGGCGCTCGAGAATGTGTTGGTGCCGGTTGAATTGCAGCCGTCACGAAGGTGGCCGGCCGCAGAGGCCGCTGCGCACGCGCGAGACCTGCTCGCCCGCGTCGGCCTGGTCGATCGATGGCACCACTACCCAGCCCAGCTCTCGGGCGGCGAACAGCAACGCGTCGCCCTGGCACGAGCGTTCGCGAACCGTCCAAAGATCCTGTTTGCCGACGAGCCGACGGGGAACCTCGACGCCGAAACCGGCCACGCGGTCATCGACCTGCTGGTGGCGCTCAACCGGGAGGCCGAGACGACGCTGGTGCTGGTCACCCACGATCCAGAACTGGCCGGGCGTGCGCATCGCGTGATCGGGCTCGCCGGTGGCCGCATCGTGTCCGATTCGGCCGGCACTGCATGACCGGTGCCCTGTTTGTCCTCCGGCTCGCGCTGCGGGAAGGCCGAGCCGCGCGACGCCAAATCGGGCTTTATGCCGGGGCGATCTCCCTCGGGGTGGCGGCGTTGGTGGCGATCGGCTCCTTTCGGGCCGACGTAACGGAGGCGATCCACGCCGAGTCGCGGAGTCTAATGGGCGCCGACGTGGAACTCCGCAGCACCAGTGAGTTCTCCGGTGGGGCCCGCGGGCTGCTCGACTCCTTGCGACAGGACGGGGTTCCGGTCTCGCGGGTGACCAGTTTCACGTCCATGGCATTGGCCACCGCAACCGGCAAGACCCGGCTGGTGGACGTGCGGGCCGTGGAGGGCGATTTCCCCTACTACGGTCGTATCGAGACGGCGCCGGCGAACCGGTGGTCGCGGTTGCGGGACGGGCACCACGCCTTGGTCGACCCCGCGCTCCTCGTCTACCTCGGGGCGGAGGTCGGCGACACGCTTCGCCTTGGGGATGCGGCCTTCGTCGTCGATGCGGAGCTGAGACGCATCCCCGGTGAGATCGGCATTCAGACGGCAATCGGCCCGCGGGTCTATATCGCGGCCGACTACGTAGAGGAGACGAACCTCCTGCAGTTCGGCAGCCGTGCTCGCTACCACGCTCTGCTGAAACTGCCCGGCGCGGCGGCCGCGACGGAATTCGTGGCGACACACAGGCCCATGCTCGACCGAGAACGCGTACGGGCCGCGACGGCTGCCAGCCGCGAGGAGGATTTCCGCGAGTGGTTCGCCGCTTTCACTCGGTTCTTGGCACTGCTCGGACTCACGGCCCTGCTGCTCGGAGGGATCGCGACCGGGAGTGCCGTGCACGTGTTTGTGCGTCGGAAGCTCGACACGGTGGCGGTACTCCGGTGCTTGGGTGGAACCCAGCGAACGGTGTTCGCGGCCTATCTCCTCCAGGCAGCACTCATGGGGTTGGTGGGCGCCATGGTCGGCGTGGTACTCGGGCTCGTCGTCCAGCGCAGCCTTCCCTCGCTGCTGGCGGATTTCCTCCCGCTGGCAGTGCACCCGAGCATCCGTGTCGGACCGGTCGCCGCAGGTCTGGGGATCGGACTCTGGGTCGCGCTCGCCTTCGGTCTGCTCCCGTTGCTCACCGTGCGCAACATCGCACCGCTCCGCGCCCTGCGTCGCTCCGTCGAAGAGCCCGCTCGGCGATGGGACCTCGCTCGCGTCGCAGCCTACGCCGCTGTGCTCGGGACCATACTGGTGCTCAGCGTGACGCAGGCGCCGCTGCCGGCGGTCGGACTTGCCTTCGCCCTCGGTATCACGCTGACCACGGCCGTGCTCTGGGCGACCGCGCGGGCCCTCGTTGCCGCAACGCGGAAGCTCTTTCCGGCCAATGCCCCGTATGTCGTGCGCCAAGGCATCGCCAATTTGTTTCGGCCGCACAATCAGACCGTGTCCGTCGTGTTGACCGTCGGATTCGGCGTGTTCTTGCTCGGTACGCTCCACGTGGTCCAGCGCAACCTCCTCGACCAATTCGCTTTCGAGACGTCGGGATCGCGTCCGAACCTCGTGGTCTTCGATATCCAGCCGGATCAAGTAGATGACGTACGGGCCCGACTGGCGGCAGCGGGGGCGGGGGAGACCGCGGCGGTACCGATCGTCCCGGCACGCATTGCCGCGATCGGCGGCGTGTCGATCGACGAGTTGCTGACCGACACGAGCAGCCTTCGCCGCAGCCGCTGGGCGCTCCGGCGCGAGTACCGCAATACCTACCGCGATACGCTCGTCGCATCCGAGCGGCTCATCCAAGGCAGTTGGTGGACGGGCGCACGCCCCGACACGCTCCCGGCCCGGATCTCCGTCGAGGAGGATCTGGCCGACGAACTCCACGTGCGACTCGGTGACCGCCTCACGTGGGACTTCCAAGGCGTGACTGTCGAAACCGTGATCGCGAGCGTGCGTCAGGTGGACTGGGCACGATTCGAAACGAATTTCTTCGTCGTCTTCGAGCCGGACGTACTGGAGAGCGCGCCGCAAACGCTGGTCACCCTGGCGCACATCGACGACGCTCGGCGGCGCGCCGAAGTCCAGCGGGACCTGGTCCTTCAGCATTCCAACCTCTCGCTCCTCGACATTTCCGTCGTGCAAGAGGTGCTCGAGCGCCTCCTTGGGAGCGTGGCGTTGGCCATCCGCATCATGGCCGCCTTCTCCATCGCCTGCGGGGCAGTGGTTGTGGTGGGTGCGGCGGCCACATCGCGGTTCCAACGGCTCCGGGAGAGCGTGCTACTCCGCACGCTCGGCGCGCGAACGTCGCAAGTCGTGCGGGTGCTCGCGGTCGAATACGCCGTGCTCGGGAGTCTCGCCTCAGTGCTGGGTGTAGTGCTCGCGGCCCTCGCCGGCTGGGTGTTGGTGAAATTCTTCTTCGAGCTCCGGTTCACCCTCCCGTCGATCCCCCTCCTTGCGCTCGCCTTGGGCACCACGGTCGTCACCACCGCGATCGGGATCTTTGCCAGTTGGGACCTCGTCCGTCGTTCGCCGCTTGCTGTGTTGCGTGACCTCGCGGACTGATCCACCTCCGCGCGACCCTGGCGGGCATTCCGAAGGCCGGTTTGATTTCAGGGCATGACGGATCCCCTCAAGAAGCTCATCGTGGTGGGAGACCGGGTCTTGGTCGTTCCGCAGGAAGGTGAGGAACGCACCAACGTGGGTCTGTACCTGCCGCCGACCGCGGTGGACCGGCAGGCTGTGCAAAGTGGCCGCATCGTGGCCACCGGTCCGGGGACGCCGCTGTCTCCGCCCGCGGAGCTCGACGCCGAGCCATGGAAGATTCCGGGTGGCGAGGGACGGTTTCTCCCTATTCAGGCGCGCATCGGTGACTTCGCGCTCTTCTTCCGGAAGGCCGCCGTAGAGATCACGTTCGAGGGGAAACGCTACCTCGTCGTGCCGCAGGCGGCCATCCTCATTCTCGTCCGGTCCAAGGACATCCTCGACGAGCTCGGCTCCTCCGACCTCTGAGGCTCTCCGGGATGCCGTCCGTCCCCCTCGCGGTCGTGTTCCTCCTCTTGCTCGTCGTGTTCCTGTGGTTCATGCGAAAGCCGGGCGGCTTTCGGCCGTCGCGGCCCGAGTCGGCGGCCCAGGATCCGGAGGTGCTCGAGGACGCCGAAGAGGAAGTTCGCGATCTGGATGCCTTTGCCACCCCGGAGGATGCAGAGGACGACCTGCCGGACTGGGGGCCCGGCGCACCCCGGAGTTAACGCGGAGGCGGCACTCGGATCGGGGAGCTCGAAGTCACGTCGATGCACCCGTTCGGCGCCGATCACGAGTGAATCGGAGACGGGTGCCGTCCCGGAGGCGCTCATCTGAAGCGTGAGTGTGGCGTCCAGCGGCATGCCGCAAAGGTAGTAGTAGCCGCTCTCATCGGTCTCGCTCTCGGCGCCGAATCGTTCTTCCCGCAACACGCCCCCGGACCGATACCACCGACTCCACCGTGCCGCGACTGCCGCGCCAGACACCGAGGCCCCCGTTTCGCGGATGCGAACGAGGCCCGCAACGACGCCCGAATCGGCGGGCAGCTCGGGACACAGCGCTCCGATGATCGACTCGACCGCGCGCAAGCGCACTTCGACTCGAACCGTATCGCCCCGACCGAGCGTCGCGATGAATGGTGGCTGGACGTGGCGCGCGACATCGATGGCGGGATGACCCACGGCGAGGCGGTATCGACCCGGCGCGAGACTGTCCACGGCGAACGCGCCGCGCCCATCGGTCGTCACCGCCCAGTCCGTTCCCAACAGATGCACGGTGGCAGCGCCCACCGTGGTGGCTGACGCCTCATCCACCACCACACCTTCCAATCGAGCGGTCGGAGCGTTCCAGATGGTCGAACCCGCCAACGTCTGCACCTCGTCCACCCACCCACCTTGCTCGAGGATGCCAATCACGATCCATTCGCTGCCTCGTAGGCCATTGGGGAGAACCTGCCGCTCGCGATACCCGAGTTGCGGCATCCGAATCCACCACTTCTCCACCATCCAGGGACCGTCCGGCAGCCGCCTGAATTGGACCGACCCACCAATGTTGGTGGCGTCGATCTCCCACGGGAGGCCACTGTACCGGAACTCCTACTGCCGGAGCTCGGCGGTTTCGGCATCGAGCCACATCACACCGCTGATGTCGGTGACGTCCCGTCCGCGTACCGGCTCGAAGGTGAGCCCCACGAGCCCTGGACGTTGGCGATGCGGCCGCTCCACGGCGAGGCAGTGCAAGTCGGCAAACGCCTCCGAGAGCAGGACTCGGGCGTCCGGGGCCTCATAGACCCATTCGGCGTCGAGGGTCTCCCGCACGTAGTTACGGTCGGCGAGCAGCTGCGGTGCCGCCGTCACGAAGGAGCTCCCCCGGTACACCCCCTCGCGGGTGGACTCCCGGTGACGACGCTCGTCGAGCGATCGCGGATCGAGCTCCCGCTCGTACCGCACGATCCGATGGCGCAGTGTCCCTTCCCGCTCCGTCCAGACGACCGCCTCGAGGGCCTTGCGGGCCTCGTTCCAGAACTCGCCCGCCGCCACACCGACGCCGGGACGCACGCGGCACCGACGGTCGGCCTGGCCGTGCACAGGGCAAGGCCGACGCGCTGGCACGTCACGTCAAGGATTCCACGCCGCCCGCGGTGACCCGGTGTGAGACCAGAGGGAGGGGACTGTCGGGTCGCTCCGAGCCGATCCGCACGGCGTCGTCGAGCGCGGCCATCGCCGTGCGGCATCCGGATTCGTCGCGGGCGTGCACGATCGCGATCACATCGTCGCGTTCCACCAGATCGCCGGGCTTGGCCGGCACGACGATGCCCACGGCTGGATCGATCTCGTCGTCGATCGTCTGGCGCCCACCGCCCAGAGCCACGACCGCTCGTCCGATCTCCCGGGCCAGGGTGGCGTGGACGTATCCTGGTGCCCGCGCACGATACTCGCGGACCAGCGGCGCTCGCGGGAGCAGTTCCGGTCGGTCGATAACCGCGGGATCACCACCCTGCGCTTGGACGATCTCCGCAAACTTCTCGGCGGCCCGACCGCTGGCGAGCGCGTCGCGCAGTCGGGTACTGGCCGCAGCGCGGTCGGCATCGATGCCGGCGAGGAGCAGCATCTCCGCGCCCAGCGCGAGCACCACGTCGTAGAGGTCGGTGGGTCCGTTCCCGCGCAGCATCTTGACCGATTCGGCAATCTCGAGCGCGTTGCCGCACGCGTGACCCAACGGGCGATCCATCGCGGTCAGGAGCGCCACCGTCGGGCAGCCGCGCTCCTCGCCCAGTCGGATCATGGTGGATGCCAGGGCGAGCCCGCGGTCAAGCTCAGGCAGGAACGCGCCGTTGCCGCGTTTGATGTCGAGCACCAGACCGTTCAAGCCCTCGGCGAGCTTCTTCGACATGATGCTCGCCGCCATGAGCGGGATGGCATCCACCGTGGCCGTGACGTCGCGGAGCGCATAGAGCTTCTGGTCGGCCGGCGCAATTTCCGCTGTCTGCCCGACCATCGCGGCACCGATCTGCTCGACCTGGCGACACGTGGCCGCCAGCGAGAGGTCGACCCGGAACCCGGGGATGGCTTGAAGCTTGTCGAGCGTCCCGCCGGTGTGGGACAGGCCCCGGCCCGAAATCATCGGCACCGCCACCCCCACCGACGCGACGAGCGGCGTCAGCACAATGGACACTTTGTCGCCCACGCCACCCGTCGAGTGCTTGTCGACGCGTGGCGGCACGTGGTCGCCGAACTCCATTCGCTTGCCCGATGCACGCATCGCATCGGTCAGCGTCCCCAGCTCGACGTCATCGAGCCCCCGCAGCACCACCGCCATGAGCAGCGCGGCCATCTGGTAATCCGGCATGTCACCAGCCGTGTAGGCGCGCACCACGAACCGCCACTCGTCTTCGGTCAACGACTGGCCGTGCCGCTTGCGCTCGATGAGGGTGGGCACAATCATTACTCGGTCACTCACCTTTCGGCGTCACTGGAGTCGTCATGCGTGCTGCGTTCTCGGTCACCCTCATGCTCCTGTTGGGAGCGCCTGCCGTCGCCGCCCAGTCGTCGTACGACGAGCTGGTACGACGTGGTGACAGTCTTTCCCACGCCCTGGAACCCGCCAAGGCGCTGGAGGCCTACCGTGCCGCCTACATGGCCAATCAAACCTACGAGGCGATGTGGAAGTTCGCCGAAGCGCAGATCGATGTGGCGAAGCGGCTCGAGGACACGAAGCAGGCCAAGCTACGGGACAGCTTGTACAGCGTCGCCGAGATCTACTCCCGAGCGGCGATTCGCACCGACTCGCTCGACGCCGAGGGGCATTTCATGCTCGCCAACGCGTTGGGTCGCCTGTCTCGAACCCGCGGTGGCAAAGAGCGCGTGCGCTTTGCCAAAGAGATCTACGAATCCGCGGCGCGCGCCGTTGCGCTCAACTCGGCTCACGACGGGGCCTATCACGTGCTCGGCGCTTGGCATGCCGAGGTGAAGCGCCTCTCGGGCATCGCGAAGTTCTTCGCGAAGACGTTCTTCGGCGCGGGATTTCTCGACCGTGCCAGCTGGGATTCTGCGGCGGTCAATGTCGAGCGGGCCGTGGAGCTGCGGCCGGAGTATCTGTACCACCGGCTGGAACTGGCCGAGATCTACATCGACGTGGAGCGGTACGCCGATGCGCGGCGCGAGCTCGAAGCGCTCCTGGCGCTGCCGCCGACGAGTGACGTGTCGGATCCGCAGTACCAGTTGGAGGCCCGGGAGCTCCTCTCGGAGATTCGCGACCGGCCCTGACGGCGCGGGACGACGACGTCAGTCGTCCCGATGGAGACGCCGGCGCAGCTGCCGCTGCCGGCGCCGGAGTTCCCGCTCTGCCCCGTCGCGCCAGTCATCGAACTGCTCGCGCGCGTCGCCCGACACGTCGCGGATTCTGGCCTTCAACCGCCGTCTCGTCACATCCCCGCGCTCGGGTGCGAAGAGAAAAGCCACCCCCACGCCGATGAGCGCCCCAACCAGCAGTCCGCCGATGAATCCCACGATGCCGCCCGCGCCATTGTGTTCGGCAAGGGCCTCGAGTTCCTCCTGCTCCTCGTCCAATCCTTCCTCGTCATCGACGAGGTCCAGCTCTTTTTCGCGTGCCATGGTCGCTCCCAGGTATCCCGTCGTTGTCGTCCCGAGCGCAATGGTGCGCTCGTCTTCTTCGTCCATCACATGGCCCGGGACAGGCTTCCTCCCGCTCACCCCTCACGAAGCGTCTCCGTTCCCCCCCCGCCGGTGTCGGTCGAGCCCGTGGGCCGGGTTCGGTTGGCGCAGCGGGTCCTCTCGCCCTGCCTCCTGGGATACTACTGAGTCAACGCTGCGACGTCGAGGGCGCTCCGACTCGTGCGAGCGACCGAGAGCGACGCCTCATCGCTCTTGCGTCACTCCGGCAATCTCCCCTATGTTGCCACGTCTGCTACCGGGTCTTGATCATGGCACATGCACCCTATCAACGGGGGGTGGTTGGCATCGGCGCGAATGCGCTTCGTGTGCTCCGCACATCCCTCCTCAACGACCTCGGCGAGAACCAAGGCGCGACCCGTCTGCAGGAGATGGGATATGCGGCCGGGAACGAGGTGTATCAGTCGTTTCGCGAGTGGCTTCCGTCGTTCACCGACATCGAGGACCCGGCAGACCTCGATGCGTCCCTGCTCCCGGAGGTGCTCTCCGAGTTCTTCGGCGCCCTCGGCTGGGGGACCCTGCAAACCGAGCGCATCGGCGCGCTCGGGCTCGCGATCACTACGAGTGATTGGGCGGAAACCACGCCGACGGTAGGCGACGGTCCGGCCTGTTTCTTTTCGACCGGTATGCTGGCGAGCTTCCTGACGGCGTTGGCGGGTGGGGGCCCAATCGCCGTGATGGAGATCGAGTGCCGGGGTCAGGGTGACGCGCACTGCCGCTTTCTGACCGGATCGCCGGAGACCTTGGGGAACGTGTACGACGCGGTCGGTCGCGGCGAGGATTATCGAGCCGTTCTGCGATGACCGAGGGCGGGGGACGTCGCCCCGCACTCAATCCTTCTCCAGTTCCTCCAGCTTTGCTGCATACTCGGGACGGATGGTGAGGTGGCCGTCCACCACGACCTCTCGGTCCCACGGAAGAATGATGAAGCTTTGGGTCTGCAGCGCGTGGTAGTCCGGCTCGTAGCCACCCGTCTTGATCGAGACCGCCGTACGGACCTCTGCCGGTGCGAGTTTGCGCACGGCGACCAGCGCGACCTTCAGCGTGTCCCCGCTGTCACATGTTTCGTCAACGATGAGCACTCGGTGACCACGGACGGTGGGCGGCGGGCCGGAGACGAGCGTCGGTCGACCGGCTGCCGTGCGCCGGGTGATCGACATGCCGGCGAACTCGCACCCCAGCATGGAGGCCACCACGGCCGCTGGAACCACCCCCGCCTTGGCGATGCCGAGCACGAGCTCGGGCTCGTAGTCCCGGGCAATCCGGAGCGCCAACGCCCGGCACAACTCGCCGAACAGCGGCCAGTCGACCTCCAGAACGTCCCGGGGACCCGACACAGCGAGAAAGTCACGCATCTCCATACCCATCATACCCTCGCCACACGACCGAAACAACCTGAATCGGACACTGCCCCTACCGGTGGCCGGCCCCGCTAGGCGTCGGGCTGGCTGCACGTTATCTTCCCGCTCGAATGGACTTCTGGAAACGCCTCTTCGGTCGCCGCCGGCATGTGAGCGTCCAGCCGCAACGACTGGACTACCTCAACGAGGCCCTCGCGCTGGAGCGACAGGGCGACTACGACGCCGCGCTGACCTCGTATCGCTTGGCGCTGCGGGATCATCCTGCCGACCTGCGGGTCCTCCAGAACATCGCCATCGCGTTCACGAAGACCAATCGTCACGACGAAGCCATCCGGCACTATCGTCGAGCGCTCGAGATCGACCCGGACCTCGCGGGTGCCCACTACGGGCTGGGGTTCCTACTGCTCCGTCGTGGGGAGACGGAGCACGCGGTCGAGCACCTCCGGACGTTTCTCCAGCGTCCGCCGCGCGGACCCGACGCAGACAAATGGGTCGAGCACGCACAGCGGGCACTGCAACAGCTGGCCGAGGAGGGGCTTTCCTGAAGCGCTGGCTTGCCATCGCGGCGTGCACGGCCGCGTGTTCCCAGATCGTCGGGGATTTCGATCGCATCGTTGCCATCGAGATCCTGGGTGCCACCACGCGGACGGTCGAAGAGGGCGACACGGTGCGCCTCGCAGCCCGGGCCGTGAGCGCCGCCGGCGCCATCGTGCCCGAGGCAGCGATCGTGTGGGGCCTTTTGGACGTCGACTCGGGCCAGGTGGGGTTCACGATCGAGAGCGAAACGGGGTTGGTGACGGCCATCGCGCCTGGCTCCGGACGCGTTCGGGCCCGCGTCGACGAGCTCACCTCCGGGACTGTGGTCGTGACCGTCAGTGCGGCCCCTGACTCGGTGGGTCCTCAAGGGGCGACCCAAGTCACGGTGGACTCCACAGCCACAATCTCGCCCGCACTGGTTGTGGGGGTGGTGGACCTCACGACGAACCCCGGAGCGCCACTCGCGCTGGCCGGGAAGCTGGTGCATTTTGTCACGATCGATCCGGTTCCGGGATCGGCCGCTGCCGACGGCTTCTTCCTGAGCGTGTCCGGCGCAGGCCCCGGCACCGATCCGCATCGGGTGGTGGTTACAACCGGCACCGATGGACTGGCGAGCGTGGTCGTTGCGCGCCAAACCGGGGTGCCGCAACCCGACACCGCGTCGATCGACGCCGTGGCCCTCACCGCCCGTGGCGATACGATCGCAGGATCGCCGGTCAGATTTTTGGTGGTGTTCGAGAACAATTGACGCCGGAGCTGCAGGGTCCGAAGAGAGCCCGGTCCCGACGGGCTCGAGGAGGTTTGCCGTGAGCGCCCCACGCACCCTCAACGAACTGTTCTTCACCGCCGTCGAGCGTTTTGGCACGAAGCAAGCCGCGCTGCGTTACAAGGATGGCGACGTCTGGAAGGACGTCACACACCAGGAGGTCGCGCGTCGGGTCAAACATGCCGCGCTGGGACTGAAGGAGCTGGGGATCCGGCCCGGAGAGCGAGTGGCGATCCTCTCGGAAAACCGACCCGAATGGGCAATGGCCGATTTCGCGACCCTGACAGCCAGGTGTGCGGACGTGCCGGTGTACCCCACCCTTCCCGCGGCACAGGTCTCCTACATCCTGAACGACTCCGACGCCCGGGCGGTGTTCGTCGAAGGCACCCTGCAGTTCGAGAAGATCGTCGCCATCCGCGAGGCTACCCCGAAGCTCGAGTTCGTGATCGTGTTCGCCGTGGCCGAGGGCATGGCCGGGCCAGGCGTCCTCAGCTTCCAGGAGCTGACGCAGCGTGGGGCCGCCGCAGACGGGAAGTACCCCAAGTACCGTGAGGAGGCACTGGCCGTGGACCCGGATTCGCTGGCCACACTGATCTACACTTCCGGGACCACGGGACCGCCGAAGGGCGTAATGCTCACCCATCGGAATTTCTGCTCCAACGTGCACGCCGGCCTCCAAGTGCTGTCCGTGGGCCCGGACGATTCGTGCCTGTCGTTACTCCCCCTGTCGCACAGCTTCGAGCGGATGGCCGGACACTACGTGATGTTCCACGCCGGGACCACGATCAGTTATGCGGAGAGCATCGAGAAAGTCCCGGTCAACCTGGGCGAGGTGAAGCCCACGGTCGTGCTGTCCGTGCCCCGGCTCTTCGAGAAGATCTATGCTCGGGTGTTGGAGAATGCGATGGCCGGTGGCGCCGTCAAACGGCGGATCTTCTTCTGGGCTCGGCGCAATGCCGAACGCTGGGCGGACCTCAAGCTGGCCGGAGAGCCCATTCCCGCGGTCCTCGGCGTCAAGAAGGCGATTGCCGACCGCCTCGTGTTCTCGAAGCTGCGAGCCCGTACGGGCGGGCGCGTACGGTTCTTCGTTTCGGGAGGCGCCCCGCTGAATCGCGAGATCGCCAAGTTCTTCTTCGCCGCTGGTCTCCCGATCTTGGAAGGCTATGGGCTGACCGAATCGTCGCCGGTCATCACCGTGAACCCGTACGAGGCGCTCAGGATCGGGACCGTGGGAGCGCCGATCCCCGGCGTCGAAGTGAAGATCGCCCCCGACGGGGAAGTCCTGGCGCGAGGCCCGAACATCATGAAGGGGTACCATAAGAAGCCCGAGGCAACCGCTGAGGCCATCGACGCGGATGGCTGGCTCCATACCGGTGATATCGGTGAGTTGGACTCTGCCGGATACTTGAAGATCACCGACCGAAAGAAGGATCTCATCGTCACGGCGAGCGGCAAGAATATCGCCCCGCAGCCCATCGAGAACATGATCAAGACGAACCGCTTCGTGCTGAACGCCGTCATGATCGGCGACAAGCGGAAGTTCCCCGCCCTGCTCGTGGTCCCGGACTTCGACGCGATCGCGGCCTGGGCGAACGAGCGCGGGCTCACCTACGCCGACATCCCGTCTATGCTCGCGCTACCCGACGTGACCGCGAAAGTTGAGCGGGAAGTGATGGGAAGCCTGCGCGACCTCGCGAGCTTTGAGATGCCAAAGAAGTTGTTGCTCTTGGAGGAGGACTTCACCATCGAGAGCGGGGAACTCACGCCGACGCTCAAGGTGAAGCGCCGAGTCGTCGAGCAGCGATACCGCGCGCGAATCGACGCGCTCTACACGGAGTAACAGCCGTGACCCACCGGGGCGGCCGCCTGTCCAGGCCGCCCCGTCAGGTGGCAGCAGCCGTCAACTCCGTTCCCCAACCCACATCCCTTGTCCCGAAGCCAGGTGTTTCACGCCGTGGATGTCCTCCGGCTCGCCCAAGACAACGACCCGGAGCCCCCTGAGCAATACCCTCGCCGACTCGCCGAGCCACGGGCGTTGAACGTGGTCGCGTCCGATCAGGACACCTCGCGCCATGGACGGCGCGAGGGGGATTTGCCCGCGGCTGAGCACGCTGCTCGCGGGACTGGAGGACGCGACGTCGGTCGGCGGATTCACCAGCACAAAATGCACTCCGGGCAGCAACTTGCTCAGGGCCGCCACTAGTCGGCACGCTGAACCGAGCACCACGACATATCCACCAGGACCCACCACGCCAAGCAGTGCACGCACATCGTCTGCCGCGGGAAGGGCTGTCGCATCCGGGACCGAGGCGCCGCCACCATGATCCTCGGCACCACGAAAGTCGACGACACCGTCGACGATGGGGTAGGTCGCCTGGCACGTCGGGCAGGCGATGAGTCCGGCGCGCACGTTGCGCTCAACGATGGTCTCGGGCATCAGCACGCAGTAGTCGCGCGGCCCGTGCCCCTCTGGGCACCGCAGGAACTCCGTCAGCTCGATGTGCATGGATGGCGACCGAAACGGCGTGCGGATAGTCCCGGCTGGATGGTCAGGACGCCGGCATGATGCGAATCCACTCCACGGCGACACGCTCGGGCTGCGTGATTGCATAAACGACCGCTGCCGCGACGTCGCTCGGCGCCAACATGTCGCTGCGCGCCGGCGTGTCGTAGGACCCCTGTGCTTCGATCGGATCCCATAAGCGGGTGTCGGTGGGTCCGGGGGAGATCAGCGTCGCCCGGACACCGGTCTTCCGCAGTTCCTCGACCAGGACCTCGTGAAGGCCTCGCACACCATACTTACTGGCCCCGTATGCCGCGTTGCCGGCATACGGCTGGTGGTCGCCAACACTGCCGATCGTGATCAAATGACCACGTCGGGCTCGCACGAGATGGGGCAGCACCTCCCGTACCACGAGGAATGGACCGCAGGTGTTGACCGTCAGTTGCTGGAGGAATTCCTCCGCGCTCGTTTCGACGAGTGGTTTGAGGAGAAAGGCGCCGGCGTTGTTGACTACGATGTCCGGAACGCCGAATTCCTCGATGGCGCGCGCCAGTGCGCGTCGAACATCATCCGGAACCGTGACGTCGCACGGAATCTCGAGATGGCTCGCATCGTGCGCACCTTCGAAACTGCGAGCGAGGCAGGCCACGCGCGCACCATCCTGCTGCAGTCGATCCGCAACGGCTCGCCCGATTCCTCTGCTAGCTCCGGTGACCACCGCGATACGGCCGCTCAAGGCGCTCACTGAAGCCACGAACCTCCATGGGCCAGTCGGAGGAATTCATCACGCGTCGTGCCATCGAGAAAGGCGCCGCGCAGCGCGCTGGTTACGGTCTTCGAATGCTGCTTCTCCACGCCGCGCATCATCATGCACAGATGATAAGCCTCCACCACCACCCCGACCCCACACGGTTCGAGGACTGCCATGAGCGCGTCGGCCACCTGATCGGTGAGCCGCTCCTGCACCTGGAGGCGTCGCGCGAACACGTCGACGACCCGGGGGATCTTCGAGAGGCCGATGATCTTGCCCTGCGGGAGATAGGCCACGTGCGCTTTTCCGAAGAACGGCAGCATGTGATGCTCGCACAGAGAGTAGATCTCGATATCCCGCACGAGGATCATGCTCTCGTGGGGCTCCTCGAACACGGCGTCACGGACCACGTCCTCTACCGATTGCTGATAGCCCCGTGTGAGCCACTTGAGTGACGCTTCCACGCGCTCGGGGGTTCGGCGGAGGCCCTCGCGCTCGGCTTCCTCGCCCAGGAGCAGCAAGGTACGCCGCACCATCGCCTGGAACTCCATATCGCCGAGGCCTCGATCGATGGCCACGATCTTGTCGTCAGGTCTCACATCGAACTCCCAACATCACAATTCCGCGCGTCCAACTCGCCGGCAGCGTTTGCCGGACTGGCAATGTAGCAGGTGAGCAGCGTATGGGATACGCGACGCCTATGTCCCTCGGGCGCGCGGGACCTCGGTGAGAAAGAGAATGCGGGAACGAAGAGCGCTTATTGAAGCCCGAATCCGAAGGAACCGTGCCAGCCGAGCCATGTCTGACGTCCCCCTACGGGGCATGCCATCCAAAGTCCAAAGCAGGCACGTGGTCGAGCCTGTTGGCTCAATAGTCCAACTCTTCGCTCCCGCTCAGGCTATAATAGAGGCAGTACACGAACGCGTCAAGCAAGAATCGTCGCAATCGAGGTCGCAATGCATCCGGCAACTCTGCTCGCGATCCTGAGTCTCGTCGTCTGGGTCATCTTGGCGTTCGTCGTCGCGATTCCCAGTGGGTGGGTCCACGTGCCCTTGGGGTTTGGATGCGTCCTCTTGGTGCGCGGCCTGGTCGGACAGCGGACCGACTGACTCAGATTTCCCAGTTCGAGAACAGGATCTCGCCACGTGGAACGGCGCCCTCCGACCGACCACGCAGCGTCATACGCAGGTCCGTCCAGCGCACTCGGTATCCACGCTCGACCAGACTCGCGTAGGCGGCTCCATACCCGGTCTGGCAACGGATGGCCACGCGCCGCAGGCGGCCGGCGTGCGCGCATGCCTCGAGGGCCGTGATCACACGCAGGAAGCTCGAGGTCGAGTCGGAGAACAGTTTGAGCACGCGTAGCTCTTCGGCGGGCCGCCCCGCCGGGAGTGCCGCCGAGTGGAAGACGGCAAATCCGGCAATTCCGTGTGGACCGGTGACGACGACGGTGTCCCCCAAACCGATTTCGGCGGTCAGCTCCATCTCTCGACTGTAGTCGTACCCGGGCACCGATTGCTGCAGCCGTTCCCGACAGCGACCGATCGTCGCCGCGCGGTCGGCGGGGGCGAGATCGCCCACACGGATCGCCTCGTCCTCCAGCTTCCCGCCGGCGGTGTCGCCCGTCACGGTTACCGTCAAGTGCTGTGGAGCGAACCCGAGCCGGCTGTAGAACCCAATGTTGTCGACCGTCCGCGGCATGGTCTCGAGCCCGACCGTCGTCGCCCCCTGCGCAACGAGCCAGTCGACGGCGGACTGGACGATGGTGCGCCCTATACCCTGCTCCTGTCGATCGGGTCGAACCGCCAACGGACCCATCCACCCCTCGGCACCTGACCGGTGCGCCATGTTGAACGCCAAGAGCTGATCGTCCCGATCGAACCATAGCATGGCACCGTCGCCGGCATCTCGAAGGGCGTACCGCCACACTTCAGCATTGAGCTCCGGAACGCGCACCCCAATCAATCCATCCCGATGGTACCGCTCGGTGAACGCCTTGGCGAAGACGCGGTTCAGCGCGGTGATGTCCTCCGCCGTGGCGACACGCCGACGGACCGCCGTGCTATCAGGCGGCGACATCGGCTCCCTCCAGCGTCGTCGGGTCCTCGCGAACCAGTGAGGCCCCCGTCTCCGAGTCCAGGTCGACGCGGAGCGCGCGATCGACCCCTTCACGCACCGACTCGATGTGCGTAATGAGCACGACCTGTGGGAAGCGGTCCGCCAGCCCGCGAAGCAGCGACACTACATTCTGGCGTCGGTGCTCGTCGAGGCTACCGAAGATCTCGTCCAACACCAGCAGCGACAGCGGCTGTCCGGCCCGCTCGGCGACCATCTGGCTGATCGCGAGCCGTAGCACGAGGTGCAGCAGATCCTCTTCCCCCCCCGAGATGACCGGTTTGACCTGGCCGTCCTCGACCAGGAGGAGCCGGTAGCTCTCATCGAGCTCGACCTCGTTGTAGCGACTGTCAGTGAGGTCGCCTAGGAGATCGGATGCGCGTTCGGCCAGCTCCGGTCGCATCCGGGCGTTGAGCTCGAGCCGGAGGTCGTGAAGCGCCCGGTCCAGCTCGTCGTGCAACGTGAAGTCGGTGCGAACGACGTCGATGCGGCGAACCCGCTCCTCCCGTTCGCGGAGACGTCGCTCGGCACTGGTGAGCGCTGCCTCGGCAGCGCGGACGTCACCTTGGACCGAGGCCAGCCGAAGCTCGGTCTCTCGTAGCGTCGCCTCCGCTGCCTGGTACCGCTCTCGCGCCGCGGTGAACGCCTCTTCGCTGAACCCAAGGTCGGCGATCGCCGTCTCCAGCCCCTTGACCTTTGCCTCGCACTCCGAGGCAGTCCGTTCAGCGGCTTCCGCCCTGCCAACGAGATCTTCGGCCTTGCTCGCCGCGGACCGAAGCTCGGCAGCTCGGGTGATCGTGGGCTCGAGGGCCCGAAGTGACTCGCGCACCTGATCGTGGCGATCGGAGTCGTAGGTTTCCGGGAGCGTGGTCATCTCTTCGTGCAGCTCGCGTTGTCGCGAGGCGAGTCGCTCGAGGTCTGACTCGACGTCGTGACGCTGGCGACGACGATCCTCACAACGCGCCACCAGCTGGGCCGCCTCCTCGACGGCCGTCCGCGCCGCTTTCACGGCGGCCTGCGTCGCTCCGAGCTCGTCGGGAGGCTGCTTGAGTTGTTCCGTCCTCCGCTTGAAGAACTTACCCTTGACCTCGATCTCCTCCATCTGCCGATGGAGCGTCTCGAGCACCTCCTGATAGACGGCTCCAAGCGGCCGCTTGCAGATCGGGCACTCATCTTCCGCGCCGGCCGCCACCACGCTTTCGCGATGTTTCTGAACATCGACATACTGATCGCGGAGGTTTTGGCGTTTGGTCTCCGCGTCCTGCCGATCCCGAACCCATGCCGTGCTGGCTGCTTCCTCCTCGACTTCCGCCCGTCCGAGTGCCACGCGAGCGACGTCGAGTGCCGATCGAGCCGAGGTGAGGGCTGCGTCCACGTCGCCAAACCGCTCGGCGCGTTCACGCTCGCGCTGGAGCTGGCCTTCCACTTCCCGCAACCGACCCGCCAGGGAGCGGCGTTGTCCAGCCGCTCGGGCCTGCCGCTCCAACGTCTCGAGCTCCTCTCGAAGCGGCGCCACCGTGGAAAGATCACTCTCGAGCCCCGCAAATTCCGTTCGGGCGGCGAGCGCCTCCGCGAGTTCCTTGTCCAAACGCTCAAACTCGCGACGCGCCTCCCCCACATCCCGCTCGGCGATCCGCAACTCCCCTTCGAACTCCAGAACCGATTCGCGGAGCTCCGCCATGCGGGTCCATACCGGGCCCTCGAGCTCCAACGCGGTGGTCGCTTCCTCGCGCGTCCGCGTCGCCGTGTCCAATAGCCCTTGCACCTCGGCGAGTTGCGCTTTGGCCTCGGCGTGTTCGCTCGCCAGCACCTCGGCGTCTGCCAGGCCGCGCTCGAGCCCGGTTAGCTCGCCGCGAAGCCCGGACCTGGTCTCGCGGACCTGGTCCTGCGCGAGCCGGAGCTTCTCGTAGCCGAGTACACGCGAGAGAAAGCGGGCGCGGTCGGTCGGACCGAGTGCCGCCATCACTGCGAGTTCCTTCTGTCCGGTGAAATACGTGTTGAAGAACTCGTCGCGCGTCATCCCGAGTAGGCGCTCGAGGCGTCCCGAGACTTCCTGATGACCCACAACCGTCGGCGCGTCGAGGCGATCCTGAAACAGCTCCGCACTGTAGAGCCCGCGACCGACGCGAAACTCGTGTGCGCCGAGCGAGAACTCCACTTCCACTCGAACCGAAGCGCGGGCCGGCGCCCGGTTCCAGCGGATCGAGTCACGGCTGCCGCGTGCTGCGGGGTTTCCGTAGAAGGCCCAGGCAATCGCCTCGAGCAGCGTCGTCTTCCCCGACCCGTTGGGGCCGATAATCGCCGTGATCCCCGTCCCAAAGACGATCTCGGTGGAAGCGTGCTGCCGGAAGTTGAGCAGCTTCAGCCGATGGAGCCGCATCTACTCCTCGCGGAGCCCCTGCTCGACCGCCTGCATGTACCGTACGCCCAGGTCGACGAGACTCGGGCGATCGACGTCGGCGTCGAGCGGCCGGCGGCCCAGGTATTCGGTGAGCACGTCCGTCAACGTCTGCCGTACGCCCGGCGCCCCGACCCCGATCTCGCGGTGCGGAACCGGTCGGCGAAGATCCAGGTGGAAGTGCAGCGCCCCCGCCTTGAACGCCCGGATGCGCTCGTGATCCAGATCGCGCGCGATCGGCCGCGGAATGTCGAACACGACCTGACGAACGATCTGGTCGTCGAGGCCGGGCGCGCACGCTTCGACGTGGGCCACGATCTCGGCATCCACTTCTGCGGGAGCCAGGCTGGCGGCATGAATGGGCGGGAGATCCACGATGTGGCGAGCCAGGGCAACCGATTGGAACTGGACCTCGAGCCGGTCCGTCAGATCGACGAGCAGCCAGCCCTTCTGTCCCGGGCGGCCCTCTCGCTCTTCGTCCTGCAGCTCGCCCCACGGATTGGAGCTCACGTATTCCAGCGATCCGCTGTACCACGCGTTGTCGGCAACCTGATGCGCTACGTGGTAATGACCCAGCGCGATGTAGTCCCACCGGTCGGCATGCAGCTCTCCCGGATCCACCAACGCCCCGCCGTGCTCGAGTGCCGTCGCGTCGCGTCGGAGCACCCCCGCCACTTCGCCGTGCGTAACGAGCACGTGCCGCCCGGAGCTGTCAGGTGGCGTGAGCGTCGGACGAGCGCCGGACAGCCATGCCGTGTGCGGCACGCACGTGACCGTGACATCGAGGTCGTCGAACACCAGATCTTTCGGTCTCTCGGCCACGACTGACACTCCCTCCACGGCCTCGAACAGGCGGAGGATCGTGCCCGTCTCGACGGACCGCGGCGTGTCGTGATTCCCGGCGATGACCACGATGGGGGCCCGGGGAAGAGCGGCGCGCAGCGTACTGAGGAGATTGAACGAGTGCAGAATGGCGGGGTTGCTCGGCCGGACCGAGTTGAAGAGATCGCCGGCGATGATGACCATGTCGGGAGCCGCACGCACCACGCCGTCGATCGCCCGCCGGAATGCAGCAGCGACATCGGCTTCGCGCTGATTGATCCCGTTCGGCGTAAGCCGGTGGTATTGCCGGAAGCCGAGGTGAATGTCGGCGAGGTGCGCGAGCTTCACGACCTAGGGGAGCACGGCGTGACGAACCGTGGTCTCGATCTGGAGCCGTCGCGATGGGCGACCGCTCGTGCCACCCTCATCGGCGACGACCTCGTACCGGACAGCACCCGAGACCACCCCACCCCACCCGGAGGACCAAACCAACGTGCCGTTCACGCGTCCCCCATACACGACGAGGACACCGTCGGCCGCGGTCGCGGACTCGGGTTCGATTCGACCTTCGATGGAAAGAAAGGCGAGCGTATCCCGCGCCCGGCCAACCAGGCTATCCACTATCACGGCGCCGCGCGCGAGGAGCACGGGCCGCTCGGACGCGAGTTCCAGGTCTTCCCCTGGGGTGCCTCCGGGGAGCGTCAGCGACACCGTCCACCGGTCGCCCGTCCGGATCGGTCGATCGGGGACCGTGAAGCCTGGGATGCCCACGAGGATCTGGTCGAGGACTCCGCGCTCCACGAGGGACGCGGGACGGATGACCCGACGGACGCGAAGCCGGCGGTCCAGGGTGAGCTGCACCCACTGACTGTCTCGCGCCGTCACGGCGAACTCCTGCCACGGGGCCGCCGCGTCGCGCCGACGAACACGCACTGAATCCAGAGCGAGATGAACGGAGAATTCCTCGTCCGTCGCCGACAGCCCGTATTGACTCACTCCGCCCAGGCGCGCGATCTCACTGGTCGCGGTCGTTCCCCGGACGCGGTCCTCCAGCGTCACGCGGGTGAAGATCTGGAACAGGCGACGGACGAGTGTCCCCTCGTCCGCTCGGGCCCGCAGATCCAGGGTCTGCTGCGCAGCCACCGCCGCTGGCCACACGAGCAACACAGCCAGAAGAAGCACCCATCGTCGCGACATCACTGCACCCGAAACCTCCCCGCGATTTCCGCGGTCGTCGTGAGTACCTCTCGCTCGTCCTCCGGCGTACCCACGTAGATCCGGAGCCGCACGCGGCGATGCACCGTCCCCGAAACGAACGTGTGCCACGCCGTAGACCAGATGAGCCTCGCCCCGAACCCGCCATCGATCCTTGCATGACCCTGGGCCATCTCGATGGGAGCCGTGAGGGTCGTGGGGAGAAAGCTGCCCGACACCCGGAGATACGCAAGCGTATCCACCTCTCGATCGACGATGCTGTCCACCGTGAACGTGGAGCGGGCGATCATCGCGCCTGCCTTCGCGAGCCACCCCGCCGCGGCGGGCTCCGTATCGACCCCCACCAGCGCCACCAACGGGTCGATCACGTCCCCAACCCAGCTCTCGCCAACCGCGACCGGCCCCTCCGGGAGCGGGAACTCGAAGCCCGAGGCGAACGCCCGGAGCCGCCCGAGCACCTGGCCGCCTGCGGTCGTGCCGCCGCTCACGGACTCCAAGCGGAGGCGGTCGTCCACAACGAGGCGCGCCGTCGTTCTCCCCTCGGGTGCGCGCACCGTTTCCCACGTTCCGCTCCCCGAGCGCACTTGCACCAGGGTGGAGTCGATCGTCACGTCGACCACGGTCCTCCCGTTCTCGCGTCCGACGGATCGCTGCGTGACGCTCGTGACTTCAATCGCCTCAACCACGCGAACCGTCATGCCCCGAGGGGGCGTCGTCACCGTGCTGGTGGCGCTGTGACGCCAGAGCGCCTGCACCATGGCACCCGTCGGCGGATCGTACCGCAACTGGATGGCACGTTGCCCATGCGCGTCACGCGCACCGAGCAGCAGCACGGCGAACACGATCCCCGCTGCCAGAACGCTACGGCGCATACGGATCCTCCACCGACCGGAGCGGCACCCCCTCACGACGGGCCGCGACCCGCTCGCGGGCTACCGCCGGCCCGAGGGCCGCCCGAAAATACTCAAAGGGGTCGTCTGGTCTGGCGCGTTTGGTGGCCAGCAGTGTACGCCGCACATCGGCGTCCCGGCGACCGGCGATCAAGTCACGGACCCGGCCCGCCGGGATCCGCCGATCCATCGCCGTGAGCTGCCGCACCACGGCCTCCTCGAACGACACATCAGATGAAGGCGGGAATCGCTTGGTGCCCGTGGGACCGCTCATCACCGCCGGACGCGGAAAACGCACGAATACGGGTTGCGTGAAGTGCGGATGCCGCACCATCAGCTCGCCCTTCGGTAGCGTCGCCAGCTTGATCTTCGTGGCCGGCGACAGGACCTGATACCCGGGTGTGGCCAGCTCGTCCATGTCCATGCGGCCGAAGAGTACGGTGCCCGCATTGCCGACGACCCGCCGGTGGACCTGCGATCGGAACTGCTGCGCGGCAAACAACACGAGTCCCAGGTAGCGTCCCCGTTCCGAGATGTCGAGCAGCATCTTCCGTACGTACGTGTCCTGACCATCTCCCGGAGCGTACTTGTTGAGCTCGTCGACGAACACGATGACGTGGTCCACGCCAAGCGCCCGGCGCTCGAGATGCTCGCGGAGGGTGGAGACCACACGCGTAAAGACCAGATCCTGCGCCACTTGGTCCATTCCGGCGACGTCGAGCACATAGACCGTCCGATCCTCGAACTCGCCGAACGGCAAATCGCTCACCGAACCGTCGTCGGTCACGAGTCCCTTGCATCGGGTGGAGATGTTGAGGAGACGATTGCGAACCTTGCGAATAGTGGCGATGTGATGGGTCCGCCAGATATCGGAGCGCCCCGCTTGCTCCAGACCGTCGAAGATGGCGCGAAACAGCCGATCCAGATCGGCGAAGCTCTGGACGCGGTGGGTTGTGCCCCACTCGTCGCGAAATTCCTTCTCGACCACCCGGTCGACGAGGAAGTCCAGGAACCCGTCGGCCTTGGCATCGATGTCGTCGCGGTTGAGCAGCACCTCGTGAAAGCCCAGGACTTCCCGGAGTCCCCAAACCAGCGGCTGCACGTCGGCCACGAGGTCCGGATGCGAGCGCAGGGTGTTGAGGTTGACCCCGTCGGCCCTAAACGGCGCCAAATACCGCACCCGGTCGAACGGACGCGGATCGATGCCCAAGACCGCATACAGCTCGCGGTCAGCATCGGTCAGCTCTCCCGGCTGATCGAGGAAGCAGAGATCGGGGCCCTTGACGTTGAAGCACACTGCCGCCACCGATCCCTTGTGTGCCGGTAGCCGCTGGAAGATGCTCGCCAGCAGGAACTCGACCGCGCTCGTCTTCGTGGCGAGTCCCGAGACGCCCGAGATGTTGAGGTGCGCCGACTCGGGCCCGAGCAGGAAATCGGCATCCATGCACACCGGCGCCGACAGGCCGCCGGCCCGGTACACGCCGATCGGAATGCCCGTGGGCCGTTCACCCCTCACGTAGGCGTCCATACGGAGTGCGACCTCGACGTCCTCCTTGGTTGCCAGTCGGACGTCTGCCAGTGGAACCGGCTGGACGGGCTCCTCCGGATCCTGGCGGAGCACGGCCGCCGTCCACAACCGGACTTCCGTACGACGCGTAGGGGCGCGGTCGCCGGCCGGATCGCCTTGGGCCACGACCACCTCGTGCAGCGGCGAGGCCAAGTCGGAATAGCCCTTCCCATCGACGACGACGGCATAGACGGAGCGGCCCGCCCCGTCGTCCACGCGTACGATGGCCCCGATGCCGATCGGGGTGTCGATCGCGCTCCAGAAGAAGAACTGGTGGGTGCCGGCCGGGAGCGTCTCCGTCGCCACGACCCGACCGACTGGCGCGTTTCCACTCGTCTGACTCACCACCAGCCTCCTGCGAGGGCGCGCAAATACGTCTCCACCTGCTGAATCGGATACACGAGTCGATCCCATCGGCTGTCAGGCGCCGACAGCGGGGCCCGCTCGGACAGCAACCACCGGCTCACGCTCGTCGCCTCATCCACGCCGTCTGGAGTCGGCGGTCGCTCGATGCGGACGAGGCCGTGAAGCAACTCGTGGTCCTCCCACGGCCAGAGTCGAAGATACCACGTGTAGACCGTGGCCCGCTGCCCGGCCGTTCGCGCAAACACGCTCGTCCGGTGGCCCGCCGGCAGGGTGAGGGCCACCTCGAGATCCGGACCGTCGAGGAACTGGGTCTCGTGACTCTTCACAAGGCCGAGGATCCGCGTCGCGCCATCGCCGCTCAGATCGTCGATCCCCGCGAGGGATCCGTCCACCACCAGCCAGGTCTCCGGGTCGGCGACGAGGGTACGCCGTGTGACGTCGATCTCGATGCGCTCTCGCCGATGTTCGACCACCTTGGCTGCGAGTTGCACGTCGAGAATGGGGTGCGATCGCTCGGCGCCCATGCAGTCGAGCAGTCGAAGACCGGATCGTTCGAGGGCCGTTCGCTGGTCTGCCGTGAGCCGACGCAGGGGCGCCACGATGAATTCCTGGGCCCCGGAATCGATGACCCGGAGTTCCCCCCGCTCCCGGCGCAGCGCCGCCGCCGCGACATAGCCCCGAACGATCGGCACCAGCCCAATCCGGCCTTCGACCGCGTAGCGCTGAATGCCGTCGATGAAGGCCATGGGCTCCGGGGCTGGCATCGCGCCGCCGACATCGATCGCCCTCACCGGTCGGCCCTCGACATAGTCGGCGCTGCCGAACGGCGCGCCCAACGGTGGCGGGGCGTGCGTGAGCATTGCCCCCGCACCGACCGTCCCACCGGCCTGCTGCAGCGCTGCGATCAGTCGACGGCGTGGCGAGTCCGTCAGACGCTCACCTTATCGACGGACGGAGAACAAGTCACGGATCGGTGCCGTCGCCCCCCTCGGTACACCCATCGCCCCGCCAGCAGAAAGATCGAGGGACAGGCATCACACCTCTCTCTCTTGGGGAAACGGTGGAACGGACAGCAGCCAGAACCCGGCGGGCTCCCCGCGCTCGTCCACATCGAGGAGGAGCTTGTCGGCGAGCGCCACGCCACGTGTGGGTCGCCGACCCCCGATCCCCACGTGGATGGTAGACTCGTCGGATGTCGCTTCCGCCCACAACACCGCATCGACCTCCAGAACGGCGATCCCTGGCTGCGACGGGCGCGCTGGGACGACGAAGCGCCCCCGCTCGTCGGTAGCAGGCGGGCTGAGGTCTACCCGGGTCATCTCAGGCCAGACGACCACTTCCAGACCCTGCATCACCCCACTCACGAAATCGAGCGTCACAATGGCACCTTGGGCGTCCTCCAGCTCGATCGAGCCGGTCAGTCCTCTGGTGCTCTTGACGTCGAGATGGCAAGACAGGATCTCGGTCTCGGCGTCCCACGCATACGTGAGCGCCGGAAGATCACCGTCGAGCGGCTCGACTCTGCCGCTGAAAAGACTCGCCTCGGTCATGACACGTCGCCTCCCGTAAGAGACCGCACGAAGGTGGCCAGGCCTTCCAGCCCCCGTTCGATATCGCGACGGCTGGCGGCATAGTTGAGCCGCACCCATCGCTCGTCGCCAAACGTGCCGCCATGGGCGAGCGCGACACCGTGTTCTTCCACCAGCCGTTCGCAAAAGGACCGGGCCGATGTAATCGACCCACTGAAGAAGCCGTCCACGCGGAAGAAGAAGTAGTACGCTCCGAGCGGCTCGATGAACTCGACACCGGGGAGCTCGCGGCGAAAGTACGCCACCACGGCATCACGGTGCTCGCGCAGCGTGTCGAGCCACTGGGCCAGATCGTGGTCGGCGCGGTCGCTCGAGAGCGCCGCCGCCGCGCCACGCTGTGCCGGCCAGGGCACCGCCCCCATCGCGTGCTCCTGCACCCGGCCCATCGCGCGGCTGACCTCCGGCGGTGCCAAGGCCACCGCGATCTGCCAGCCCGCCAGCCCGTGGGAGGCGTCCAGTCCCGTGACCACGACCGCCCGCTGCAGCAACTCATCGGGCAGATCGAGGGCCGATGGGGCGGGACCGGATCCGTAGTGCACACGGCGGTACGTCTCATCGCACACGATCCAGAGATTGCGCTCCAGTGCCCATTCAAACAGCGTCTTCAGCTCCGAGCGGGTATACACGGCGCCAGTCGGATTCACTGGCGTCGAGAGCACGAGTCCCGCGGTTCGGGCGTCACTCCGCGCGCCGAGATCCTGCGCACTCACCTTGAGGCTCCACTCGAGGTCGCCCTGAATCGCAACCGGCGAGGCTCGCGCGAGCCGGACGAGACCTTCGAACGCAGGCCACCCAGGCTTGGGAAGCAGAACGTGATCACCGTGTTCGAACAGGGAGAAGAACGCGGTGAAGCATGCGTGTCGCGCGCCGGCCGACACCACGACGTGGTCGGCGTTCACGGGCCGACCTCCGGACAGCAGCGACAGGTACCGCGCCGCGGCAGCCCGTAACTCCAGCCCGCCGGCGGCCGACGTCGACCCATGCCCGTCGCGAAGCGTCTTCAGCGCCGCCTCGAGCGAGCCGCGCGGAGGGTCAATCGCCGGCTCCTCCCGAGCGAGGTCCGCAACGAGAGCGCCAGCAACGCGTCGACGCTCCACCTCGCGATCGAGAGACCCGTGTGCGTCAGACGCGAGGTGCGCGAGGTTCCGCGACAAGCGGACGCTCGGGGAATCGGACTCGGGTGTCATCGTTCCACGATACCGTGACGCTTGAGAATCTCCAGCGTGGCATCGATGGGCAGCGCCTCGCCGACGCCGCGATGGCCGCGGACGGTGGTGGCGTAGAGCAAGGAGTTGTAGATCGCCTCCTCGGTGGCCTCCAGTGCGGCCAGGAACAGCGGACTCATCTGGTCATTCGGCACCTCCGTCGCCTCGCGCGCCGCCGCCACCCGCACCGTGCTGAACGCAATGACGTAGTCGCCGGACCCGTTCGTCATCGCGCTCCCGGTCCGGGCCAGCCCTGCCAGCGCTCGCCGCGCCAACCGCTCCAAGTTGCGGTGCGAGAGGGGCGCGTCGGTCGCCAGCACGATCATGATGGACCCGTCCGCTCGATCCTCGGTGGAGGGGTCGACGCCGCTGTCGCCCCGTATACCGTCGGGTGCGGCTTCGAGCCTGTCCCGGAGATAGTACCGTCCCATCTCCCGCCCGACCGGCGCGCCGGCGATGCTGAGCATCCCGCCGAAATTGCTCTGCACCAGCGCGCCAACCGTCCACCCACCCATCGCGGGTGAGAGCATCCGACTCGCGGTACCGATCCCACCCTTCCAGCCGAACGCCATCGTGCCCCGTCCGGCCCCAACGCTCCCCTGCGCCACGGGACCCCCACGGGCACCACGGATCGCCTCGAGCACGTGATGCTCCTCGATCGGTCGGCGCCGGATGTCGTTGAGGAACCCGTCGTTCGTTTCGCCCACTACGGGGTTTGCCGACCGCACCGATTCGTTGCCTGGAAGCTCGAGCAAGTAGGTGAGGACGGCATCCGCTGCCCGCGGCACGCAGAGGGTGCAGGTGAGCACCACAGGAGACTCCAGCTCCCCGAGCTCCTGCACCTGGGTGAACCCGGCCAACTTGCCGAAGCCGTTGCCGACCACCACCGCTGCCGGAACCTTGTCACGGAAGACGTTGCCCCCGTGCGGCAGCACTGCCGTCACCCCGGTGTTGATGGAATCACCCAGCGCGAGCGTCACGTGGCCCACGCGGACCCCTGCCACGTCGGTGATCGCATTGAGGGCGCCCGTGGGGAGGATCCCCGGTTGAACACCGAGCGAGCGAATCCCAACCCGCTCCTGCGCGTCAGCCGGCATCGCGAGCGCCAACCCAGCAGCCAGCCAACCGACAATGAACCTCGAACCAGATCGTGTCACCGTTCCACTCCTCGGGCGTCACGCTAGGCATCAACGGGGGACGGTGGTTGCGTCGCCATCCCGACCGGCGCCGGATAGGTCCCCCGCTTCCAGCGAAAAGGGAGCTCGAGCAGTCCGCCCGGCTCCGCGATACGGGTCACCGCACCCAACGTGGCTCGCAGCACCGCCTGCTGCTGTGCCGCGTTCCCGGGCTCACCCACCACCTGACCCAACCGAAACGGCACGAACACGTTCCGCGGCGCCGGCGTGCCCTCGATCATGCTGCGCACCACTCCCAGCGACACCGTGGGCATCCCACGCGCTTCCAGGATCCGCGCAACCAGTCCGACCGACCGGTGGCACGTCGTTCACCCCGGCACCGTCAGCACCAGGCCCACACCATCCATCGCAAACACCTTCCCAATCTCAGCGGCACTCCGATCGAGTAGCCGTTCGAGCTGAGGTCCCGACACGTGGCCCATGAGGCCCACGTGCCGTGGCGCGACGGAACCGATCTCCCGCGCGGCGACGAGTTCCCGAAGACGGTCGATCGGAAACACACAGTTCACGTCCTCGTCGGCGGCCCGGTGATCGTAGTAGTCGTGCGTGATGCGGAGCGCCCCGGCCGCGGCGTCCCCGGGGATGATCCGAAACGACCCGTCGCCCTCCGGGTCCTGCATGTCGAACGGAGGATCGTGTGCCAAGTGCACGCCGCCCGCCGTGACGATGCCGACCCGCGAGGCCGACAGCAACGTGGCGAGCCGCGCCAGCGGCGGGAGTGGCACCTCCCCGACAGTGCCCGATCGGCGGCCATAGCGTTCGGACAGGCTTGGAACCCGGGCATAGACGCGGGACATCAGCTGATTCCACCAGCGCGTCATCGAGAACCTCGGGAAATGGCGACCGTCCGTTGCGTCGGAACCGAGTGCAAACTACCATGCTTCCGGGAACCGTACCACCAGCACCTCTTTGACAATCGAGGGTGTCGTGTCCTGGACGTTTGCGCCGAAATTCGATGCCGCGCACCGCGCAGCTGTTGAGACGGGGAATCCCCTCATCTACGAGGGACCACCGGCGGGCTGGGGAGTGCGCCCACTCTTCGAGCAGATCCCTGCCTGCGCATCGCCGGGGCTGGCGACCCTCGTGCTCGCCCCCGACCTCCCCACCGCCGACGACCTCGTCGTCGAGGCTCGTGCGTGCCGTGATCTCGAGCCCGTGCATCAGGCCAGCGGACTCGCGCGGACCCGTCAACGACTTGGGGCGCAACGGGTCGGGACCCTGGTCGCATCTCCATCAGAGATCATGCAACTCCTGGAGCAGGGCGGGCTCGGCCTGGACCGCATCCAGCGCGTTGTCGTGTGTTGGCCAGAGCATCACGCGCGGCTGGGAGCTACCGGGCACCTGGACACGATCCTCGGCGAATGCGGCCAGGCACAGCGGTTCGTGGTGACCGCAGACGCCGGCGGCGTGTCCGAGTTCATGACTCGCCACGCGCGCCGTGCTCCGACGCTCGCGACCACCACCCTGCCGGTCACGCCCACCACCCCGGCTCGGTACGCCGTCGTGGGCCGGCCCCATCTCGTCGCCACTGTGCGCGCCGCCCTCGACACCCTCTGCCCCACGTCGGTGCTGATCTGGGATCCGACGGCCGCGACGGCGCGATGGAGCGACTATCGTGCGGAGGACGGGATCAGCATCGGGCACGACGTCGGCACCCAGCAGGTGGACCTCGTGATTGGCACGGAGGTTCCGACAGTCGAGGCGCTGCGCGCGATGCACGAGATCGCCGGACGCGTGATCCTGTTCGTCCGTCCGTGGCAGCAAGCGTATCTGCGGCGCATTGCCGCACCCCTGACGGCGATCCATGTCGATGCGGAGGTAGACCGGGCCCGCGACGCGCGGGCACGCCTGCGGGCGGCAGTGCGGGAGCGCATCGAGGGTGGAGGGACCGAGGACAGTTTGCTCGCCCTCGCGCCGCTCCTCGACGAGCACGATCCGGCGTTGGTCGCCGCGGCGTTGCTCGCGATGCGGGACACCGCGGACACCTCCGGTCCATCCCTCCCCGAGGGCGTGCCGCTGTGGGTGCACGTGCGCCTCAGCATCGGGCGCCGCGAGGGTCTTCGGCCCGGCGACGTCGTCGGTGCCCTGCTCAATGCCGCCGGCCTCGCAAAGGACGACGTCGGGCGGGTGGACCTGCGGGAAAACTTCACGGTGGTCGAAGTACGCGCAGAGGCCGCCGATGCCGCCCGCAGGGGGCTCGACGGCCTCTCGCTGAAGGGCCGGTCCGTGTCGGCCCGCTTCGACCGGAAGTAAAGCCCGCTTAGTTCAGCGCGTCCTTGAGTGCCTGGCCGGCCTTGAACGCCGGAAGGGTCGCGGCCTGGATCTGGATAGCGTTACCGGTGCGCGGGTCACGACCGGTTCGGGCCTTGCGCTGGCGGGCGACGAACGTCCCGAACCCCGTGATCTGCACCTTCTTGCCCTTCTTCAACGCACCGGCGATGAGCCCGGCGTCACCGAAGATCGCCTCGATGGCGCGTCCCGCATCCGCCTTTGACAGGCCAGCCTGCGAGGCCAGCGCCTCGGTCAGTTCCGTCTTGTTCACCGCGTACCCCCTTTGAAATAGGATTGACCTTCCGGTCGAGTTCCGACCGCCCTCCGCCGCGGCCGTGCTGGAATCAAAGAAAGGGGGAAGGGATCGGATTTGGCAAGCGCTTGCACCGGCCCGCCGCGGGCGGTAGCCTCCTGCTCGGATACGGAGGATGCACGGATGGTACACAGCACACGTCCCGGATGGATCGAGGTCATCGCCGGCGTGATGTTTGCGGGGAAGAGCGAGGAGCTTATTCGACGGGTCCGACGCGCCATCATCGCCAAGTGCCGTGTCCAGGTCTTCAAATCCCATCTGGACGACCGCTATGGGGTCTACCAGGTCACCACCCACGACGGCCTGTCCGTCGAGGCCCAGCCCGCCGACTCGTCGGCCGAGATCATGCGGGAAGTGCGGCCCGAGACCGCGGTGGTCGCGATCGACGAGGCGCAGTTCCTCGATACTGGCGTGGTGGAAGTCTGCACCGCGTTGGCCAGGCGCGGTCTCCGGGTCATCGTGGCTGGGACAGACACCGATTTTCGTGGGGAGCCGTTTGGCCCCATGCCCCACCTGCTGGCGGTGGCCGAAGTCGTGGACAAGCTCCACGCCATCTGCGTGTGCTGCGGCGACCCCGCCTGCCGCAACCAGCGCCTGATCGATGGCCGCCCGGCCCGGTACGATTCCCCGACGATTATGGTCGGGGGAAGCGAGAGCTACGAGGCACGGTGCCGACACTGTCACGAGGTCCCGCGCAAGGACGAGGACCAAACCCGACTCCTGTGATCGTTTTCACTCACCGCACCTGCTGATTCATGCTCAACGTGGGTCTCACCGGCAACGTGGCGAGTGGCAAGTCGACCGTCGTGACACATTTCGCTGCCTGGGGCGCTACCGTGTTGGATGCCGACCGCCTGGTGCGAGAGGAACAGGCGCCGGGAACGCCGACCCACGACGCTATCATCCGCGCATTCGGGAGAGAGGTGCTGCTGGCCGACGGCACGCTCGATCGGGTTTGGCTTCGTCGTCGCATCCTGCAGGACGACACGGCCCGGGCTCGACTCAACGGAATCGTCCATCCCGCCGTCCGGAAGCGGCGTGCACGGCTCGCGGCCGCAGCGGGCGCGCGTGGCGATGCGGTCCTAGTCAACGACATTCCGCTGCTGTTCGAGGTCCTGGATCCGGACCAGTTCGATCTCGTGGTGCTCGTCGACGCACCGGCCGACGTGCGGCGCCAGCGCCTGGTGAAACACCGCGGCCTCGCGACAGAGGACGCGGACCGGCTCATCGAGATGCAACTGCCGTCTGTCGAGAAGCGCGAGCGCAGCCACATTGTCATCGACAACACCGGAAGCCTCGCGGCTCTCGAGCGATCGGCGTGGGACGCCTGGCGCGAGCTCCGCCAGGCGGCGGCTCGCACGACCGACGGTGGTCGCGGGCCGTTGCTGATCGCCATCGCCCACGGTCAAGACCTCATCGCCACAATGCGCGGCACGGTGGCGCGGTATCGAGATGCCGACGTCGAGATCCACGTGGTGAGCGCAACGACCACACCTTCAGTCCCGGGGTTTTCCAGAATCGTGGCCCTCGGACGGTCACCGGGCACCCTCGATCCCGATGACGCCACTGCAACGAGCGCCCTGGCGAAGGCGGCTACCGATGGCCGGCCAACAACGGTCGTCACCTTCGGGCCCGACGGACTGAACGGCGATGCCGATCACCGCGCCGTGCACGCCTGGACCCGCCAGGCCCTCTCGCACCTCGCTGCGCCCCCGCGCCTCATCTACCTGGCAAACGCTCCCCGCCTCGAGGCCGACCTGAAGGACCCCGTCCTGTTCGGCATCGATGTCCGTCCCTGGGCGGAGCAGGGAGTTCCAGATGAACGGCCCACCACGATCCCCTGCGGGGTGTCGATGAGATCCACGCAGGCACAGGCCAAGATGCCAGGTCGCGAGTGGTACCGAGTGGCCGCGTCATAGGGGACTGTCCCGAGGCATCTTCTCGACCATCGGGGAGGCCGGTTGACAGGCCGACGGAGGGCGCATAACCTACCCTCGCCGTTGAACGCCTAACCACGGAAACACCATGTCCGAGATCCCTGACAATCTGCACTACACGGAAGAGCACGAGTACGTGCGGCCGGCGGACGATGCCGGCATCGTCGTGGTTGGCATCACTGACTATGCGCAAGGCGAGCTCGGCGACGTGGTGTACGTCGATTTGCCCGAAGTCGGTGCCAAGTTCAACGAAATGGAAGAATTTGGCTCCATCGAAGCCGTGAAAGCGGTCTCACAACTGTTCTGCCCGCTGGCTGGGGAGGTCGTGGAGATCAACCAGGCGCTCGAGGCAGATCCGGCGCTGATCAATCGCGATCCGTATGGTGAAGGGTGGATGATCAAGCTCGAGATTCGCAGCCGAGCGGACCTGGATCAGCTGCTGACCGCGGCCGACTACGCCCAGCACGTCGGGGAGTGAGCAGGCGGCCGGTTTCGGGGGACGACACAACCGCTCCGCCGTGAAACGCCCTGGGACCCCCCGGGGCGTTTGCACGCATAGAGGTAGAGAATCATGACACACCACGCTGCGGCCCCACGCCACGGTGATCCCTTTGTCCGGCGTCATATCGGTCCTCGGCCACGTGACATCGCGGATATGCTGGCCACGCTGGGCTACGATTCGCTGACGGAGCTCATCGAGACCGCCGTTCCCAGTGAGATTCGGCTCGAGCGCCCGCTGGACCTTCCCCTGGCACTCACGGAGTACGAAGCGCTCCGCACGCTCAGGACCATCGCGGCCAAGAACCACGTGTTCCGTTCGTACATCGGCATGGGGTATGCGGACTGCATCGTCCCCCCCGTGACGCAGCGGAACATCCTCGAAAACCCCGGCTGGTATACGGCGTACACCCCCTATCAGGCGGAGATCTCCCAGGGACGGCTCGAGGCGCTGCTCGGGTTCCAGACGATGGTGTCGGACCTCACCGCTTTGCCTGTGGCGAACGCCTCGCTGCTCGACGAGGCAACAGCAGCCGCGGAGGCGATGACGTTCACAATGGCGGTGGCCAAGGCCAAGGATGCCGACCATCCGGTCTATCTGGTGGACACCGGCTGCCATCCCCAGACGATCGCGGTGGTGCAGACGCGCGCCGAGGCGAGGGGCATCTCGGTGGTGGTGGCCGACCCACAGGATTTCGAGTTCACGGGGCACGTGGCCGGAGCGCTCGTGCAGTACCCGTCCACCGAAGGTCGGATTGACGACTTCCACGGTCTGTGCGAGCGAGCCCATGCTGCCGGCGCCATCGTCACGGCCGCGGCGGACCTGCTGAGCCTGGCGCTCCTGGTCCCGCCGGGAGAGTGGGGTGCCGACGTGGCGGTGGGCAACACGCAGCGTTTCGGTGTTCCCATGGGGTACGGCGGTCCCCATGCTGCGTACTTCGCAACCAAGGAGGAGTTCAAACGCCACGTGCCCGGCCGGCTCATCGGCGTCACCCGCGATCCTGAGGGACGACCGACCTTACGGATGGCGCTTCAGACGCGAGAGCAACACATCCGTCGCGAGAAGGCCACCAGTAACGTCTGCACCGCGCAGGTACTGCTCGCCGTGATGGCCGGCATGTATGCCGTCTATCACGGTCCGGAAGGCATTCGACGAATCGCGGAACGGGTCCACATGCTCACCGTGACCCTGGCTGATGCGCTGCGTCGGCTCGGGTACCGTGTGGCCCATGAAGCGTTCTTCGACACGCTGGCGGTCGAAGCCGATGCGGGCCGTGTGACCCGGGTGAACGAGCGCGCGCGTGCCAGCCGAGTCAACTTCCGGTCGATCGCGCCGACCCGAATTGGGGTGACGCTCGACGAGACCACGTCGGAGAGTGACCTCGCCGACCTGATCTCAATTTTCGCTCTCGGGACCACGCACGATCTGGACGTGCCGGCCCTCGTGGGGGGCGCGGCGTCGGCGATCCCTGCGACCCTCAGGCGGGCGTCGCCGTATCTCGTACACGAGTGCTTCAATCGGTATCACTCCGAGACCGAGATGCTGCGCTACCTCAAACGGCTCGAGGACCGCGATCTCTCGCTCACGTCGGCCATGATCCCGCTGGGATCCTGTACGATGAAGCTCAATGCCGCGGCGGAGATGCTGCCTGTGAGCTGGCCCGAATTCGGGGGCCTCCATCCGTTCGCGCCCCGCGAACAGGCGGCAGGGTACACGCAACTCTTCGATGAGCTGTCGTCGTACCTCTCCGAGATTACCGGATTCCCGGGCGTCTCGCTCCAGCCCAACGCCGGCTCACAGGGTGAGTTCACGGGGCTGCTCGTGATTCGCGCGTATCTACGCGCCGAAGGCGAGGGTCACCGCACCGTCTGCCTGATCCCGCAGTCGGCCCACGGGACCAATCCGGCCAGTGCCGTCATGGCGGGGTTGAAGGTGGTCGTGGTCAAGACCGACGAGGACGGCAACGTCGAGATGGACGATTTGCGCGCCAAAGCCGGGCAGTACCGGAACGATCTGGCCGCTCTGATGATCACGTATCCCTCGACCCACGGCGTGTTCGAGGCCACGATCCGCGAAATGTGCGACGTGATCCACACCAACGGCGGCCAGGTCTATCTGGATGGCGCGAACCTGAATGCCATGGTCGGCATCGCCCGGCCCGGAGACATCGGTGCCGACGTCTGTCACCTCAATCTCCACAAGACGTTCGCCATTCCGCACGGCGGGGGCGGACCGGGCATGGGCCCCATCGGGGTCGCCGAGCATCTGGTGCCATTCCTGCCGGACCACCCCGTTGTCCCACTCGGGATCGAGCAGTCCTGCGGGACGGTGTCTGCCGCCCCGTGGGGGAGCCCGTCCGTGCTTCCGATTTCGTGGGCGTACATTCGCATGATGGGCCGCAACGGCCTCACTGAGGCGACGCAGGTGGCGATCCTCAATGCCAACTACATCGCCCGCCGACTCCACGGACACTTCGACCTGCTCTACGCCGGCCAGAACGGTCTGATCGCCCACGAGTGCATCCTCGACACGCGTCCTGTCAAGCACTCGGCAGGCGTGGACGTGAGCGACATCGCCACACGCCTCATGGATTACGGGTTTCACGCGCCCACCGTGTCGTTCCCGGTGGCTGGCACGTTGATGGTCGAGCCCACGGAAAGCGAGTCCAAGGAAGAGTTGGATCGCTTCTGCCGGGCGATGATCGCAATCCGCGACGAGATCCGGGAGATCGAAGAGGGCCGGGCCGACCCGGAACGCAACCTGCTCAAGAACGCCCCGCACACGCTCGCCGATCTGTTGGTGGACGACTGGGATCGGCCGTACTCCCGAGAGCGTGCCGCCTTCCCCACCCCGGAAACGCGGGAGCACAAGGTGTGGCCCCCAGCGGGGCGCGCCGACGCGGCGTATGGTGACCGGAATCTCGTCTGTACGTGCCCGCCGCTGGAGGCGTACGAGCCGGCCGGAGCGGCGTGACGAGTCACGGGACCGCCGGACCCCACGCGCGAGGCCGCGGGCCCGCCGTTGCGCGATCGGTCGATCCTCCTGACAGCCGAGCCACGGTGCCGTGGCGGCTCGCGGTCGACCCCGTCGGACGATCCGGCCCCGAAAACATGGCGATCGATTGGGCACTCCTCCGCCTCGCCCAGAAGGGCTCCGCTGCCCTGAGACTCTACCGCTGGCAACCACCCTGTCTTTCGTTTGGCCGCAACGAGCCCGCGAGCGCGCGGTACGACCGCAGCGAAATCGCTCGTCTCGGCCTGGGCACAGTGCGCCGTCCGACCGGCGGGCGCGCCGTGTGGCACGAGCACGAGGTGACCTATGCGCTCGCTGCACCTCCGCATGTGTTCGGGTCCCTCGAGAATGCGTACATTTCAATTCACGAGATGCTCGCGGGTGCCCTCAAGCGGATTGGTGCCCCCGCGGTCCTCGCCGCCCCTCCGGCCACGCGCCTCGGTTTTCCCGCGGGACCATGCTTCGCATCGTCCGTCGGCGGAGAGATCATGGTTCGTGGACGGAAGCTTGTGGGTAGCGCGCAAGTTCGAGAGCGCGGTGCGCTGTTGCAGCACGGATCGCTGCTGCTTGAGGACGGTCAGGACCTCGTGGCGCGGGTGACCCGTCGAGCCGCCGGCCCATCCGGCGCGACGGCTCTCCGGGAGGTGCTTGGGCGCGCCGTGCACTTCGAAGAAGTCGCCGACGCGATCGTCGCGGAGGCACGGGCGGCGTGGGGCGGGACGTGGAGCACCGGCACGATCGTGCCGACTGCCGACGACCTGGCCCGCTTCGCCGACGCCTCGTGGACGTGGCGTCGGTGACACCGGCCCTCGACTCGATGGACCGACACCGGAGGCCACCGATGCCTCGGATCTGTGCCGCCCTGATCGCAGGAGTGCTGGCCACCGCATGCGTCGCCGAGCGAATCGCACCTTGCCCCGACGATTGGTGTGGCACGGCCGTGATTGCGACACCTGCTGAGGCCGACGTGCTGTTCCCCCCGAGCACACAGGGAGATATCGGGCGATCGATCATCGACCTCGTCTTCACGAGACTGGCCGACCTGGGCCCGGACTTGAACACCGTCGACCCGACGAGCTTCGAGCCGAGGCTCGCGAGCTCCTGGACACGCGAGGACTCCCTGACGATCGTGTTCTCGTTGAACCCCAGTGCGCGCTGGCATGACGGCGCGCCCGTGACCGCTGAGGACGTCGCCTTCACCTACGAGGTCTATCGCGATTCACTGGTGGGTTCGCCCGCGCGACCTCGGGTGCTCCAGATCGCCGGCGTGGACGTGCGCGACCCTCACACGGTCGCGTTCCGCTTTCCGCGTGCCTACCTGGAGCAGCTGTTTGACGCGGTGTACCACATGTGGATCCTGCCGAAACACCTGCTGGGCGCGGTGCCGCGCGGGGAGCTCGTCTCCCATCCGTTCGGCCGCAACCCGATTGGGGCCGGACCCTATCGCTTCGTGCGATGGCGGGCCGGAGAATCAGTGGAACTGGTGGCGGATTCCGCGTACTTTCTCGCCCGCCCGGGGCTGCGACGCGTGATCTGGCGGTCCACCGGCGGCGACATGTCGGCCGCCATCACACAGTTGTTCTCGGGAAGTGTGGACGTTCTCACCTATCTGCCTCCCGAGGCCGTGCAACGAACCGAGACCTCGGACGAGATCCGGGCCATCGCCTACCAGCCGTCCACTTTCTATAGCTATCTCCTTTTCAACTTCCGGGACCCGGCCGACCCGACTCGGCCGCACCCCCTGTTCGCCGACCGCGCGCTGCGGCGGGCCCTCGCCGTCGCCGTCGACCGCGCGGCAGCCGTGCGCGCGGTTGACGGCGCGGACGGCATCGTGGCGGACGGGCCGGTGAGCCCCGCCATGTGGATCTACGGCGCCGAGTATGAGCGGCTCCCGTACGATGCGGCACGTGGCCGGCGCGAGCTCACCCAGTTGGGGTGGCGCGACTCCGATGGAGACGGTGTGCTGGATCGCTACGGTCGGCGGCTCAGCTTTTCGATCATCGTTCCCGAGACCAGCGCGCAGCGTCGCCGCTTCGCACAGATCATCCAGGAGCAGTTCAAGAGCCTCGGGGTGGAGATGCGGATCACCGAGCTGGACTTCAACACGTTTCTCCAGCGAGCGGAGACCGGCAGGTTCGACGTGTTCTACGGGTCCTATGGCGGAGATCCGAGCCCCGCCTCCATCAGCGAGGTCTGGACACGGGACGCCATCGGCGGCTTCAACTTTGGCTCGTACGTCAACCCCGACGTGGATCACGCCGTTCGCACCGCGCTGGATGCCCGGGACATCGAGACCGCTCGCGGACGTTGGACCGATGCGGTGTCCTTGATCAATGGCGACGCTCCCGCCATCTGGATCAGCTGCACGGTCCCGAAGGCCGGCGTCCACCGCCGGTTCGAGAACGTGTCGATCCGTGGAGACAACCTGACGGCGACCCTCCCGCTGTGGCGCGTGCCGACCGCCCGACGCCTTCCGCGGGACCGCTACGACAACTGAGCGTGCATCGGTTCGTCGCGGCACGCCTGCTCCAAGCGGTGGCGATCGTCTTCCTGGTCGGAACACTCACGTTTCTCCTGTTACAGCTCGCGCCCGGAGATCCACTCAGCAGCACCAGTAGCTCACTGCTGGTTCCGCGGACGGTCGTCGAGCAGCAACGGCGTGCCTTCGGCCTGGATCGCCCGATCCTCGAGCAGTACGTGCGGTACCTTGGCAATCTGGCGCGAGGCGATTTCGGCTACTCGTACCGTGAGCATCGCCCGGCGTGGCACGCAATCCGGGACCGGCTCCCGAACACCCTGCTCCTCGCCGCCGCGGCCCTAGTGGTCACGTTCGGCTTGGGGATCGGCCTCGGAGTGGCCCAGGGCCTCCGAGCCGGGTCGCGGGTCGACGACGTCCTGTCCTTGGTCTCGCTGACCGTGTATTCCACCCCCGTCTTCTGGCTCGGAATCGTCCTGCTGCTCCTCTTCGGCGAGACGCTGCGTTGGCTTCCCGTGTCCGGGGCAACGGATCCCGTCGTCTACGACCAGCTCTCCCTGCTCGCGCAGGCTTGGGATCGCATCCGACACCTCACGTTGCCGGCCGTCACCCTCGGCGCCATCGGTGCTGCCGCCACGGCCCGGTTCCAGCGGGCCGCAATGCTCGACGTCATCCGGCAGGATTTCATTCGCACCGCCCGCGCCAAAGGCTTGGCGGAGCGGACGGTGGTGTTGCGTCATGCGTTACGGAACGCGCTGCTCCCGGTCATCACGCTCTTCGGGCTCGCATTCCCTCTGCTGCTCGGTGGGACGGTACTGGTCGAGACCGTCTTCGCGTGGCCTGGAATGGGCAAGCTGACCGTCGACGCAATCCACGGACGGGACTACTTCGTCGTCACGGGAGCGGCCGTGCTCGCCGCGGTCATGGTCGTGCTCGGCAACCTGCTCGCCGACATTCTGTACCGGGTGCTCGACCCACGCACGCGGGAGGCGGCATGAGCCGAACCCTCCGGCTCGTGTGGCAGGATCGGCGCGCGCGCGTCGGGCTCGCTCTCGTGGTGCTCTTCGCGCTGCTCGCCGCCTTCGCGTCGGTGGTGGCCTCCCACGATCCCACCGCACAGCTCGACCTCGTCGGAAAACAATACCAGCCACCATCGCTGGCTCACCCGTTCGGCACCGACTTCTACAGCCGGGACCTCCTGAGCCGTGTGCTGCACGGTGCGAGGATATCCCTCAGCATTGCCGTGCTGTCGGTCGCGGTCTCGATCGTGTTGGGAACCGCGGTGGGTCTTGCAGCCGGTCTCGCCGGCGGGCTGGTGGACCAGGTGCTCATGCGCGGCGTCGACGGCGCCCTGGCCATGCCCCGCCTGTTCCTCGTACTCGTCGTGGTGGCCTTGTGGGAGGATATCGGCGTGGTGGGTCTCGTCCTGATTCTCGGGCTCACCAGTTGGTTCGACACGAGTCGCATCGTTCGCGCCGAGGTGTTGAGCGTGAAGAGCCGCCAGTTCATCGCGGCGGCGCGCGCCGTCGGTCTCGGCCTCCGCGGCATCGTCGGGCGGCACCTCCTGCCCAACATCGCGGGCCCGATCATCGTGATGGCCACGCTCGGCATTGGTCAGATGATCCTGCTCGAGGCTGGGCTCTCCTACCTGGGTGTCGGTGTGCGTCCTCCAACACCGTCGTGGGGACAGATCATCGCCGATGGCCAACAGGTGCTGCGCACCGCGCCCTGGGTGGCGCTCTTCCCGGGTCTGGCGATCGTCGTCACAGTGCTGGCGTTCAGTCTGCTCGGCGACGGCGTGCGCCGCGCCCTCGACCCGCGTTCCCAATGAAGCCGCTTCTCGAGGTTCGCGACCTCCGCACCACGTTTGCCGGCAATCCGGCGACCCGCGCGGTCGATGGGGTGAACTTCACCCTCGACGTGGGCGAAACACTGGCCATCGTCGGGGAATCGGGGTGCGGCAAGACGGTGACCGCGCTCTCAATCCTCGGGCTCATCGACGAGCCGGGGCGTATCGAGCCCGAAAGCGTGGTCGAATTCGGTGGCGTGAACCTCCTCACGCTCGAGGCGCGCGAGTTGCGTCGCATCCGCGGCGCGGAGATCGCCATGGTGTTTCAAGAGCCCGCGACGAGCCTGAACCCAGTTCTCACGGTCGAAACCCAGATCACGGAAACGCTGCGCGCCCACCGCACCATCTCGCGCACAGCCGCGCGGGCCCGCGCGACCGACTTGCTGGAGTTGGTGAGAATTCCGCAGGCCGCCGAGCGGCTGGGTGCCTATCCGCACGAGCTGAGTGGAGGCATGCAACAGCGCGTGATGATCGCCATCGCGCTCTCCTGTGAGCCGAAAGTCCTCATCGCCGACGAGCCTACGACGGCCCTCGATGTCACCGTGCAGGCCCAGATCCTGGAGCTGCTGGCGGAACTCCAGGGCCGTCTGGGGATGGCCATGCTGCTCATCTCCCACGATCTCGGGGTCGTCGCGGGACTCGCCGACCGTATTGCCGTGATGTACGGCGGGCAGATCATCGAGCAGGCCTCGGCGGCCGCGATCTTCGAGCGCCCCATGCACCCATACACCGAAGCACTGCTCAAGGCGGTGCCCAGACTAGATCGACCAGTGACCCGGCTGTCGGCCATCGCTGGCTCCGTGCCCAACGCCGCTACCTGGCCGGACGGGTGCCGCTTTCATCCCCGATGCCCCCACGCGTGGGATCGATGCCGTACGTCTCACCCGGAACTCACACCGACGGCGGCGGGCGATGTCCGCTGCTGGCTCACGGATGAGCCGCACCGGAGGGTCCGATGAACGGCCAGCCCCTGCTCGCGGTCGATCGGCTCTCGAAGACGTTCCGGTCCGGAGGGGGTCTGTTCGGTCGGGCGCGGACCATCCGGGCGGTGCACGAAGTCAGCTTCGCGATCGCTCGGGGGGAGTCACTGGGACTGGTCGGCGAGAGTGGGAGCGGCAAGACCACTCTCGGTCGGCTGATCCTGCGGTTGCTCACCGCGAACAGCGGGACCGTACACTTCGATGGCACCGACGTGCTGACGGCAGATCGGCGGACCCTCCGAGCGCTCCGCCGTCGCATGCAGATCGTGTTCCAGGATTCGGCCGGATCGCTCAATCCCAGAATGACGATCGGATCGGCCGTGCGGGAACCGATGACCGTGCACCGATTGGCACGCCGCAGCGAACTCGACACGCGAGTGCGCACCTTGTTCGGCGAAGTAGGCCTAGATCCGATCCTCGTCGATCGGTATCCGCACGAGCTGTCGGGCGGTCAGCGGCAGCGCGTGGGCATCGCTCGCGCGCTGTCGGTCGAGCCGAAATTCGTCGTGCTCGACGAACCGGTGTCAGCGCTCGACGTGTCGGTGCAGGCGCAGGTGCTGAATCTGCTCGCCGATCTGCGAGAGCGGCGATCGCTCACGTACCTCTTTATCGCGCACGACCTGGCGGTGGTCCGCCATCTCGCCGATCGCGTCGCGGTCATGTACTTCGGCAAGTTGGTCGAGATCGCCCCGACGCCACGGCTGTTCGCGGCTCCTACGCATCCGTACACCACAACGCTCCTTGCCGCGATCCCGGTCCCCGACCCACGGCGCGCCCGACAGCGGTCGATGGCGGGTGAGCCCGTGGGCAGGTCAGCGGGTCCCGACCCGGCTCCGGCCGAGCCGCAACCCGGCTCGCAACCTGCCGACGCCTGTCCTTTCTACCCACGGTGCCCGCATCCGGCGAAGGACGAGCGGTGCCGGCGTGAGGTCCCGCTGCTGCGCGAGATCGGGGTCGGCCGGCTGGTGGCCTGCCACTACGCAGACCCGTCGGCACCCGATCGGCCTCCGGCCTGACGTTGCCATCAGTCGGTGGGGCCTTCATTTTACCCCGCCCGTCGGCCATGCCCCAAGGTAGGAGATCCCCATGAGCCTGTTCGCCGTCGTCGTCCTGGCCTACCCGTTGGCGCTCATTGGCGTCAGTCTCTGGCGCTCCCGGAGCGTCAAGAGCCACGACGACTTCATGGTGGCCGGTCGCGCCGTCCCCGTGTACATGCTCGTTGGCACGTTGGTCTGCACCTGGATTGGATCGGGGTCGCTGTTCGGCGGCGCGGGCCTCGCCTTCCGGTCCGGCCTGTCGGAGCTGTGGTTCTCCTTCGGCGCCTGGGTCGGGCTGGTCTTCGCCTACTTCATTGCCGGTCGCGTCCGCCGCATCGCGCAATACACCGTCCCGGACCTGCTGGAGCAGCGGTACAACGCCGCGGCACGTGTCCTCGGAACCATTGCCATCATCCTCGCGTACGTGACGATCGCGGCATACCAGTTCCGCGGTGGTGGCTGGATTCTCACCATCGTCACCGACGGTGCGATCTCGCCGACTCAGGGGATGCTCATCACCGCCGCCGCCATCGTGCTGTTCACTGCACTTGCCGGTATGGTGTCCATCGTGACCGTCGACCTCTTCAACGGCATCATCATCACGCTCGCCGTGGTCTTCACGCTCCCCTATATGGTGTTCCAACTTGGCGGGATCGGCGCGGTGGCCGAGCGACTGCCGGCGGAGCACTTGACGGTAATGGGGGGTCACAACGTGCTCTGGGTCCTGGGCGTCTCAATGCCGACGTTTCTCCTGCTTCTTGGCGAGAGTGGGATGTACCAGAAGTTCTTCTCGGCCAAGGACGCCAACGCCGCACGGCGGGCAGTCGTCGGCATGGTGGTGGGCGTCGTGCTCATCGAGACGACGCTGGCCCTGGTCGCCATCGTCGGGCGTGCCGCGTTCCCCGACCTGACGACGCAGACGTCGATCGTGGGGCGCGCGGCGTCGGAGACCATCATCATGCATACGGCTCGCCACGGACTCCCGGTGCTCGGCGGGGCGTTCCTCCTCGCCGCTGCGGTGGCGATCGTGCTCTCAACCGGCAACACCTTCCTGCTGGTCCCCTCCACCAACGTGAGCCGCGACATCTACCAGCGATTCATCAATCCGGACGCGAGCGAGAAGCGCCTGATCAACCTTCAGCGCGTATTCATCGTGCTGTTTGGTGGCCTGGGGCTCGTGCTCCTCACCCAATTCCAGACCATCCTCTCGATGGCGCTGTACGCGTACTCGTTGGTGGGGGCGAGCCTCACACCCGCACTGCTCGCCGCGTTCCTCTGGAAGCGCGTCACGCCGTCGGGGGGCGTCGCCTGCCTTGCAGGTGGCTTGGGAACCATCATCGGCATCGGCATCGTGGGTCGGATTCCGGCACTGGCGGGGAAGTTCACCCTCACCCTGAGCGGGTCGGAGTTCGATTTCGCCAGCAGCGACTACATCGTGATTCCCGGCGTGCTCGTCTCGATCACGCTGCTCGTGGTCGTGAGCCTGCTCACGAAGCCGTCACCACCTGAGAAGTGGGCACCGTTCTTCGCGAAAGGCGATTAGGCGGTTAGGCGGCAGGGGGGAGCCGCAGCTGCACTGCACCCTCGGTCAGGCGCCTGGAAGAAGATCCCCGCGCCACGACAGCAAGACGGCGCGGGGCGAGACTCAGTCGAACAACTCGTTCTGCTCGTCCGACGTCTCGGTCCCCTCCGGTCTCGTAAGGCTCCGCACATGGCGAATCCAGGCCGGCACGTCGAACCGCGCTTCCGTCACCAGCACGCGCCGAAGCACGTCCGGGATGTCGTCCAGGGCGTCGACGAGGTCGCCCAGCACGGCGCGTGCCTCCTGCATGCGAAACTGCTCGTCGCTGGCCACGGCCATTTCCCGGAGAATCGCGCGTTCGCTCCGCGAGGCGACGATGGGCGCGTCCAGGGTCGCCGTGAACACCTCGGTGCGGCGACCGGGACCCCGCTCCTCTTCGATCGGCCTGAGCCCGACAATGGCGTCCGATCGCCAATACTTGCCATACCCCAGATAGACCATCCGGCCCGCTTTGATCTCCACGGCCCTATCCTTTCCCCATCTTCTTCTTCAGCTCGCGCAATTGCTCCTCGGCCCGCGCCTCGCGCGCCGACCGGTCCAGCCGCGATCCTAGCACCTGGTTCTCGAGATCGGTGTCCGGCCGGCTGCCGCCGGCCGCCTCGAGGTCCCGCCATGCCGACTCGACGCTGCGCGCCGCATCCGCCGCGGGACGCTGCCGCTCGATCTCGATCAGCTTGGCCTTCATCTCCTCGAACTCGCGCTCGGCGAGCACCAGTTCGCCCCGCTGCGCCTCGAGCTTCCGCTCCAAGACGTCGACCCGCTCGCGGTGCTTGGCGGCAAATTGCTCGGCGACGCCCTGGGTCTCGGCATCCTGTATTTCCTGCGCCAGCCGTCCACGCCGCTCCGCGTCCGACAACTGCTGCCGCTCGTGGGCCAAACGCTGCTCGGTCTGCCCAATCCCCTGCCGCATCGCCTCGATGGACGTGCGGGCCTGGATCACGGCATCCCGCATCCCCGACACCATCTTCCCGGGTTCGCCCGCCGCTGCCGCGTCGAGCGCCGCGTTGATGGCATCGCGAAAGCGCCGAAACACTCAGCTCTTCTTGCCCGTCTTGGCGAAGAACGCCGACAACACCTGAGAGACCTTGACCGATTTGCACTTGGGGCACTTCCGCCGGGATGCCTCATGCTTGGAAATCGACTCCACCACGGAGAAGCGCTTCCCACAATTCGCACACCGATACTCATAGGTCGGCATAGCTGATTCCTCGAACAGAGACCACTTGATTAGAGACCGAGACTTGAGGAAACGATAATCCTCCAATCGAAGGGGTCAAGCGAACGCGACCCGAGCCACCAGTGGATTCCCCCAAGGCTCCATCGCGATTCCCGCGCTGGCCTGGCCTGCCGTTCACGGGTAGGTTTGGGTCATGAGACCCCTCTTCTTGGTGTTCGCGGCGATTCTCGCTGTCGCCTGCGGCACACGCAGTTCCGAGAATAGCGCCTCGTGCGGCCTCACCGCCATGGCGGGCGCCACGATGGCTCTGGAGGAGTTCCGCGGTGGGACCAAGGTGCTCGTAGACGTGCCGCCTGGCCTCGACGGCACGGTGCCGGCCAGAGTGGTGGGCTACGGCACCACGGCGGCCACCGTGGTTGCTGGGGACGAGGGACCCATGGTCATCTACGGCGGCGAGGGGTTTCCACAGCTGCCCGGCTTCGGGTTGGCGCTGGTGGAGGACTCCACAGACACCTTCAAGGGCGTGCTGATCTACCTGAGCGAACCGCCGCGCGGCTACCCAGCCCTGGGCGGTGTCTCGAGCGGGACCTACGCCATTCCCCTCTACGGGCTCCGGGTGAATTGGCAGGCGGTATCGACGCCGCGGTGTCCGCTGTTCGCCGACATCGACAGCCTCCGAACCTGATGACCTCCCGCTGGGCCTACGCCGGCGTGAAGCCGTCGGCGACCTGCCGCAGCAGGCGGCCCGGCGTGTGGATGGACGGGAACAGCAGGCGATCGGAGATATGGTTCAGGGCCACTCGGATGCGGTGGAACGAGTCGGCCACGGTCCGGTAGGTGCCGCTCATCTCCAGTTGTCGCGCCAATCGATGCTCTGCGGCCAACGAGAACCCCCGCGCCCCCAGCTCGTCGTAGTACCCGATCCCTGGCGCGCCGCGGCGCTCGTTCCGGGCCGTCACATGGTCTGGGAAAATGCCGGCCAGCCAGAGGCTGAAGTTTCCCAAATGCACGCTCAGAAGGAATCCCCGTCGGCCCGATTCGACTGAGAGATCGTCGACGATGTCGACCAGGTAGCGATAGGAGGCATCGTCGTGCTCGGCGATGCGGAACGCCCGTCCCCGCTTCCCGAATTCGAGAATCAGCGCGCCCAGGTAGTCACTCAGCGTCGCGTCGTCGATGTCTGCGGCCAACAGCGCGTGCCTCACCGTAACGTAGATGAACAGGTGAGCCGAGGGGCTCCCCAACTCGGGGTGCGATCGAAGGCGCTCCGGAAGGCCCTCTCGATCGAGGAGCCGATCGACGCCCTCCGTCGCGATCTCGCGTTCGATACGTCGCCGCGCCGCGTCGTCGCCATCGGCAAGCACGCGGATCACGAGATCGAGATCGGAGGCCCCGATTCGCGGCCGGAGATTGGCAAGGATCATGGCGTCCCCTCCAGGTGTCACTACCAGAACCGGAAGCTGTGGTTCCCATCCCTCACCGCCCCCACCAGTGTGCGGGTCTTCGGCACCCGCTCCCGTGAGCCCCATCACACCGGGCTCCCACCATGATGTAGATTGCCGTCCTGAACTTTCGGGCCGTCCCGCGGTATGAGCGGGTGGACGGCAGACGGCCCACTCGCACAGAGGAATTGCCGTAGTGATATACGTCTGCATCGCAACACACAATGATGCTCCGACCATCGGGGTCCTCCTGTGGAAGCTCCGGAAAGTCTTCGCGGAGTTCCCCAGGGAGTACCACATCCTGGTCGCTGACGACGGTTCCACCGACGGCACCGGGGATACGCTGGAGATGTACCAGCAGGCGCTGCCGATGACGCTCACGCGGTCGCCGACCCCGTGTGGCCGCGCGGCGAGCCTGGAATCCCTGTTCCGCGATGCGCTGGACCGGTCGGACCGACCCCGCCGGGACGGCGTCGCCACGCTGCCTGCCGACTTCTCGTTCTCGCCTGCTGTGGTGCTGGACCTGATCAAGCGCTTCGAATCCGGTGCGGACGTGGTGATCGGGGAGTCCGATCTGGCGGGTGAGTCACTGGGCATGCGGCTCGTGCACCGGTGGGCGCCGCGGCTCCTGCGTCCCGGCATCCAGCTGCCCGGGCTCCGGGACCCGCTCTCGGGAGTGGCGCTGATTCGCCTCGTGACGCTGAAGAACGTGCTCGCCGATCGGCACGGCGGCCTCCTCGAAACCGACGGTGTCTCCGCCCATGCCGAGCTGGTAGCCAGAGCGGCCACTCAGGCCCGGCAGATCGCCGCCGTGCCCGTTGGCCGCCACGTGAACGGTCTCCGATCCCACTCGACTGACGCGCTCGGCACGGCCATGGCCCTATTCCGAGCGGGCCGACGACTTGAAATCCCTGCCCCCTCGGTTCCGATTCAACGCCCGGTGTCACCATGACGCGCTCCGGACTGCTCACGTTGGCAGTGCTGACCGGCGCCGGTCCGGCAGTCGCCCAGACCCGGCCGGATTCCAGCCTCGGTCTCACCCGGCGGTTCCCGGTGGGCGAAACCCTCGTCTACGATGCTCGGTTCGGCATCTTGACCCTAGGCGAGGGATTGATGCACGTGGCCGGGATCGACACCATCCGCGGCGCTCCGTCGCTTCACGTCGTCTTTCGGCTGCGGGGCGGCTCGTTTTTCTATCGCCTCGACGACCGCATGGACTCGTGGATCGGGATTGATGACTTCGCCTCCCGCCGGTTCATCCAGGACTTCCGCGAGGGCAACTCCGAGCGGTACACGGCGTACGAGATCTTCCCCGATTCGGGGTACTACAGCCAGAATGGGACCGACTCGGTGTTTCCGACCTCCGCCGCACCGCTCGACGATGCCGCCTTCTTCTACTTCGTCCGTACGGTGCCCCTCGAAGTCGGCGAGCGGTACGAATTCGAACGTTACTTCCGTCCGGACCGCAACCCGGTGGTCCTGGAGGTCCTGGGTCGGGACACCCTCGACCTCCCGGCAGGCCGATTCCCCACCATCGTGGTCCGCCCGGTGATTCAGGGACGGGGGATTTTGGAGGAAGCCAAGGAACCAAGGATGTGGCTCACCGACGACGCCCGCCGCCTCATGGTCCAACTGAAGCTGAAGTTCGCCTCCATCGCGACCATCACGCTCCGCCTGCGCGAGATCCGGGACACCCCACCCGCCGATCTCGCACGCCGCTGACCTGGATACGGCAACGGTGCCGGCTGGTCGGGAAGTCGACCTGCCGGCACCGTCGATTCGGCCTACCTGGCTCTATTCCGCCTCGCCCTTAATCTTCTCCTTGACCCGCTTGGCGGTCGAAGGGCTGATCACCTTCAAGACGAGGTAGAAGATGAACCCGAGGAGCGCGAGCCAGAGCAACGCCCAGAAGAGCGTAAACGCGATGCTCAACAGCCCGAAAAGCAGCTTCAGGGCCAGAATACCGAGAATGGCGAGCACCGCATACCCGACGATCGTGCGCAGCATCCCTTGCCTCCCGACGTGAGAGGGTTCAGTCTACAGTACGAACCTATGACTCCACCAGTTTCAGCTCAAGGGAATGCTCAGTCCTGACGTCGTCGTGATCGGCGGTGGCATCATCGGCGTGGCGTGCGCCCACCGATTCGCCAGCCACGGGCTCACGACCACGGTGCTCGAATCGGGACCCGAGCCCGGCGCGGCCACCCCGGCCGCGGCCGGGATGCTGACGACGTTCGCCGAGAGCGACCCGGCCGACCCGATGTTCGTCTTTTCCGTTCGGGCTCGGGATCTCTACGCGGAGCTGATCCCCGCGCTCCAGGAGGAGACGGGACTCGACATCGCCTACCGCACCGACGGCATCCTGCAGTTGGCACTCGACGAGGACGACATCACCCGGTTGCGCGAAGCGGTATCCATGCAGCGCCAGAGCGGCTTCACGGTCGATTGGCTCTCGATCGACGAGGTACGGAAGATCGCCCCGGGCGTCGGTCCAGATGTGCTGGGGGCGGCGATGGCCGCCGAAGACGGGGGCCTCGATCCGCTCGCCTTGCACCAGGCCCTGCTCGAGAGCGCCCGGCGGCGCCACGGCGTCGAGATCGTCGCAAGTCGGGGTGACCAACTCCTGTTCGACGGGGAGCGCGTAACCGGTGTGCGCACCGCGAGTGGCACGGTCAGCGCCGGCGCCGTGATCCTCGCGGCCGGCTGCTGGTCGAGTCAGGTGCGGGGACTGCCGCGGGCGTTGCCGGTGGAGCCGATTCGCGGTCAGATGGTCGCGCTCGACTGGCCCCCGGACGAGCCCCCCGCCACGGTCTACGCCGGCCACGGCTACGTGATGGAGCGACGGGGTGAGGCCATCGGGGGCTCCACCATGGAGCATGTCGGCTACGATCCCTCCACGACCCAAGACGGGCTCGACGACGTCCTTGCGAAGATCCGGCGTATCTACCCAGCACTGGGGAACGCGACGGTGAGGCGGACCTGGGCTGGCCTCCGGCCGGGGACCCCCGACATGCTGCCCATCATCGGCCGCGATCCCACGGTAACCAACCTGTGGTACGCGACGGGCCACGGCCGCAATGGCATCCTCCTCGCCGGGATCACGGGAGAGGTGCTCCTTCAGCTGTTCACCGGAGAAGAAGTGGAATACGACCTGACGCCGGTCGACCCGGCCAGGCTGTGGCCCGCGTGATTTCGCCGGTCGTCGTTCGTTCACCTCGATTGCCCTGACCCCACCGCACCACGGACAGCACGCTGGTCGCATCTCATGCGGCTGGCTATGTTTCGCTGCCTATGCAACTCATCCAACTCACGTCCCGCGCGCCGACGCGAAAGCCCCCCTGGCTCAAGGTGAAAGCCCCCGGGGGACAGACCTACGTCGGCGTGAAACGCATGATGCGCGATCTCGGCCTCCACACCGTCTGCGAGGAGGCCCATTGCCCCAACATCGGAGAGTGTTGGGAGCACCGCGCGGCGACGTTCATGATTCTCGGTGACGTGTGCACGCGGAACTGTGCCTATTGCGCCGTCGCGCACGGAACGCCGGCGCCCTACGATCCGGACGAACCGGCGCGCCTCGCCGAAGCCGTTGCCCGACTGGGCCTAAAACACATCGTGATCACCAGCGTCGATCGGGACGACCTGCCGAACGGGGGTGCCGAGGCATTCGCCGGCTGCGTGACCGAGATCAGGGCACGACTGCCCGAGGCTTCCGTCGAATTGCTGATTCCCGACTTCAAGGGATCCGACCGGGCGCTCGCGATCGTCGTCGAGGCCAAACCCGACATTCTCAACCACAACCTCGAGACCGTCGCGCGGCTCTACCGCATCGCGCGGCCCGGCGGTCGGTATGACCGAGCCCTTCGCCTGCTGCGTCGGGCCAAGGAGATGGATTCGAGCCTGCTCACCAAGTCGGGGCTCATGGTGGGGCTCGGGGAGGAGTGGGACGAACTCGTCGTCGCCATGCAGGACCTGCGTGACGAAGCCGTCGACCTCTTGACGATTGGCCAATACCTCCGTCCCTCGGACGGCCACCTGCCCGTCGCACGCTTCTACTCACTGGAAGAGTTCGCCCAACTCCGCGAAGTGGGCCGGCGGATGGGGTACCGACACGTCGAGTCGGGCCCGCTCGTACGTTCATCGTATCACGCGTGGGAGCAGGTGCAGCAGGCAAGCGCCAGCACCTGAGCCCCAAAGGAGACGTCTGCGGTGTCGCAACCAGCCCGCCTCCATCATGTTGAGCCCGGGCGTGCCGAGTTTTACCACCGGCTGCTTCGGCAGATGCTGCTGGTCCGTCGTTTCGAGGAGCGGGCCGGCGAAGCATACGCGCAGGGACAGATCGGGGGCTTCTGCCATCTGTACATTGGGCAGGAAGCCGTGGCCGTTGGCGCGCTCAATGCGATCCGCCCGGACGACTATGTGTTCGCGAGCTATCGGGAGCACGCCCACGCCATCATCGCTGGGACGGCGCCCGGTGCGGTGATGGCGGAGTTGTTTGGTCGCGAGGGCGGGTGTTCCGGCGGCAAGGGCGGCTCGATGCACCTGTTCAACGTCGAGCACAACTTCCTTGGCGGGCACGGGATCGTGGGCGCTCATTTACCTCTGGCGGCAGGTGCCGCGTTCGCCTCGCGGTACCGCGGCACCGATCAGGTGGTGCTGTGCTTCTTTGGCGAGGCCGCCGTCAACATCGGTGCCTTCCACGAGACGCTCAACATGGCCGCCCTCTGGGAGCTGCCAGTGGTGTTCCTCTGCGAGAACAACCGGTACGGGATGGGCACGGCGCTCGAGCGGGCGGCGGCGGTGTGGGACGTGTACCGGCGCGCATGCTCGTACGATATGGCAGAGGAAACCGTCGATGGCATGGACGTGCTCGCGGTGTACGAGGCGACGCGTGGCGCCGTCACCCGCGCCCGCCAGGAGCATCTCCCCACCCTACTCGAGGCTCGCACCTATCGCTACATGGGTCACTCGATGGCGGATCCCATTCACGGGCACTACCGGACGAAGGAGGAGTTGGAGGAGCAGAAGCTGCAGGATCCGATCCAGCGACTGCTGCGGCAGCTCTTGGACGACGAGCTCATGACGGATGCGGCCATCGAGCGGATGCGCGGCGAGGTAGAGCAGGAGGTAGAGGAGGCTCTGCGCTTTGCCGACGAGAGTCCGGAACCGCCGCCCGAAGCGCTCTACACCGACGTCTACCGAGACTGACATGCCAGTCGTCACGTATCGCGACGCCCTGAACCAGGCTCTCCGCGAGGAGATGGACCGTGACCCGAACGTCTTCCTCATGGGAGAGGAAGTCGGGGTCTATCAGGGGGCCTACAAGGTGAGTCGGGGCTTGCTCGAGGCGTTCAACGAGCGACGGGTCATCGACACACCCATTGCCGAGCTCGGGTTTGCCGGGATCGGCGTCGGCGCGGCCATGGTCGGACTGCGACCGGTGATCGAATTCATGACCTGGAACTTCGCGCTCCTCGCCGTCGACCAAGTGGTGAATTCAGCGGCCAAGATGCTGTACATGTCGGGCGGCCAGATCCCGATTCCGATCGTGTTCCGTGGCCCGGGCGGGGCGGCGCTTCAGCTCGCGGCCCAGCACTCCCAGGCGCTCGAATCGTGGTACGCCCACGTGCCGGGCCTCAAGGTCGTGGCTCCGGCCACGCCGTACGACGCCAAGGGACTGCTCAAGGCGGCGATCCGTGACGACAACCCGGTCGTGTTTCTCGAGGGTGAGATGCTGTACAACGCGAAGGGGGAGGTGCCGGACGGGGACTACACCGTTCCCATCGGCGTGGCGGACGTGAAGCGGGAGGGAAGCGATGTCACGTTGATCTGTCACTCGAAGACGGTGACGGTGGCGGAACGGGCCGCGGAGCGGCTTGCCGCCGAGCTGGACGTGTCGGCCGAGGTGGTGGACCTTCGGAGTATTCGGCCCCTCGATACCGAGACGATCGTCACCAGCGTGCAGAAGACCAATCGGTGCGTCGTGGTCGAGGAAGGCTGGCCATTCTGTGGCGTGGGGGCACAGGTCGTGGACGAGCTGCAGCGCCGGGCTTTCGACTCTTTGGACGCACCGGTTCTTCGCGTGACCAGTGCCGACGTACCGATGCCATACAACAAGAAGCTGGAACGGGCGGCCAAGCCGAACCCCGACAGAGTGATCGCGGCGGTCAAGCAGGTCGCCTACCTCGACTGACCCGGATCGGACTGACCATGGCGACGAAAGTGCTGATGGAGGCCCTCTCCCCGACGATGGAGGAGGGCAAGGTCCTATCGTGGCTCAAGCGCGAAGGCGACACGGTGTCGAGCGGCGAAGTCCTCGCTGAGGTCGAGACCGACAAGGCGGTCATGGAGTTGCAGGCCCGGGGCTCCGGCGTGCTGCGGAAGATCCTCGCCGGAGACGGTGCCACGGTCGAGGTGGGGAGCATCGTCGGAATCATCGCCGCCGCGGACGAGGACATTGGGAGCCTGCTGCAGGCGGATCCCTCGAAGCAGGCGCCCCCACAGGCCGAGGCCGCCAAGCCGGCGGCGAGCCGACCCCCACCGAAGCCCGAGAGCCCGGCGATGGCGGCGGCGGCGACCACCGCACCTCCGTCTGCGGGACGGGTGAAGGCATCGCCACTGGCTCGGCGGCTCGCCGAGGACCGGGGGCTCGAGCTCGCCGGTGTCAGCGGATCCGGCCCCGGCGGGCGCATTGTCAAGCGGGATGTGGAGCGTGCCGCCATCCGGCCGCTACCGGTGGCGGCGGGCACGTCGTCGGGGTACGAGGACGTCGAGCTCAGCCAGATCCGCAAGACGATCGCCAAACGGCTGGTCCAATCACTCGGCCCGATCCCGCACTTCTTCCTGACGACCGAGGTGGACATGGAGCGTGCGGCGGACGCGCGCGCTCACCTGAACGGACTCGATGACGGCCCGCGCATCTCGTTCAATGACATCATCCTCAAAGCCGTGGCGGCGGCGCTGACGCAGCATCGTGACTGCAACGCCTGGTGGCTGGACGGGAAGATCCGCTATTTCAACGAGGTCCACCTTTCCGTGGCAGTCGCCGTCCAAGACGGGCTCATCACCCCGGTGATCCGCAATGCGCACATGAAGTCGCTTAGGCAAATCGCCGCCGAATCGCGCGAGCTCGCCGACCGGGCCAGGAACCGCAAGCTCACGCCCGAGGAGTACACCGGAGGAACCTTCTCCGTGTCGAACCTCGGGATGTTCGACATCGACCAGTTCACCGGCGTGATCAACCCTCCGGAAGCCGGTCTCATCGCGGTGGGGAGCATCGCCGAGAAGCCGGTGGTAGTGGACGCAGACGTGACCGTCCGGCGGCGCATGCGCCTCACGATGAGCTGCGACCACCGCGTGATCGACGGAGCCACCGGTGCCCGGTTCCTCCAGACGGTGCGACGGATGCTGGAGAACCCGCTGGCGATCGTGTGGTGAGCATGGCCCCGGGATGACCGACCGGCACGCGGGACGCCACGAGATTCCTCAACCCAGTCACTGGATGCTCAACCGTGTCTCAGACCTTTGACGCCATCATCCTCGGCGGCGGACCCGCCGGTTACGTGTGCGCGATCCGATCGGCCCAGTTGGGGCTGAAGGTGGCCGTCGTCGAGCGCGACAAGCTTGGCGGCGTCTGCGTCAACGTCGGGTGCATTCCCAGCAAGGCCCTCCTACACAGCGCCTACGTGGCCAATCTGGTCCGTCACGACGCCAAGACCCTGGGGGTCACCGTCGGAGCAGTCACGCTCGACTTTGGGACGGCCATCAAGCACTCGCGACAGGTGAGCGATCAGAACTCCAAGGGCGTGGGGTTCCTGATGAAAAAGCACGGCGTGACCGTGATCGCGGGAACGGGGACCCTCAGGAAAGGGAAGACCGTCACCGTGGACGGTAAGACATACACCGCATCCAAAGCCGTCGTGATCGCGACGGGGACGCGGGTCAAGGGACTGCCGCAGATCGGGCTCGAGCTCAACAAGTCGACCGTGATCTCGACCGACGATGCGCTCTTCCTTCCGATGGTGCCGTCGTCGGTCGCCATCGTGGGCGCTGGAGCGGTAGGATGCGAGTTCGCCGACATCTTCAACGCCTTCGGCTCTGCCGTGACGCTCATCGAAGTGCTGCCGCAGATTCTGCCGCTCGAAGACCAGGAGTCGGCGGCGGCGCTCGCCAAGAGTTTTCAGAAACGGAAGATCACCATGATGACGGGGGCAAAGGTCTCGGGCGCCAACGTCGCTGATACGAGCGTCACGCTCGACGTCGAGGCGGGCGGCTCGCGCCGGACGGTGACAGTCGACACCGTGCTGATGGCGGCCGGTCGAGCCCTCAATACCGAGGGGGTGGGGTTCGACAGCGCCGGCGTCCAGCTCACCGACGGCGGCTTCGTCAAGGTGGATGCGAACCTGCGCACGACGGCTGACGGCGTCTACGCCATCGGCGACATCGCCGGACCACCCATGCTCGCCCACAAAGGAAGCCGCGAGGGCGTGTTCGTGGCGGAGGTGATCGCGGGCAAAACACCACACCCGATCCGCTACGACAACATCCCGAGTGTCACCTACTGCCATCCCGAGGTCGCCAGCATCGGGCTGAGCGAGGCGCAGTGCAAGGAGCGGAAACTCGACTATGTGGTGGGGCGGTTCCCGTTCAGCGCCAACGGTCGGGCGCGAGCGACGATGGAAACCGACGGATTCGTCAAGATCCTTCGTGACTCGCGCTACGGAGAGATCCTGGGCGCGCACATCGTCGCCTCCCACGCCAGCGAGCTGATCCACGAACTGGTCGTCGCACGCGAGAACGAGTACACCGTGGAAGAAATCGACCTGGCGGTCCATGCTCACCCGACCCTGTCGGAGGCCGTCGCCGAGGCGGCGCTCGATTCGCTCGGCCGGGTCATACACACCTAGGCGGTGCCCACCACCGATCCCGTCGGTACCGCCCTCGCGAGCATCGGCGCCGGAGCGACCACCGGCGCGGCGGTCATGACCGGTGGGGTGTTGGCGTTACGCCTCCTGCAAGCTCGCGAGGTCTCGTCGGTGTCGACCGAGACCGGCTCCCTCCTGCTGGCTGGATCGGCCCTGGCCGGGCTGATCGCCGCCGTGGCCACCGGATGGCTCCGCACGCGGGCAATCGACGATGTCTGGCGTAGGGGCGTCACCGGTGCCGTGTCGGCGTTCGGCACGGTGCTCCTCGCCTTGGGCACGACCGTGGCCGACATGCTTGCCGGACCGATCGGGGTGGCCGTCTATCTCGCGCTGTTGCTTGCGGCCGCAGTCGCCGCGCACCGAGCGGCGCGACGGGCAGCGTCCCGGTGAGCACAACGCTCGAGGTCGTCGGCCTGGGCCGGCTGGCGTACGGAGAGGCCCTCGACCTCCAGCGGCGGGTAGCCGAAGCCCGTCTCGACCGACGCTTCGACCACGATCTCCTTCTGCTGGTGGAGCATCCCCCGGTGGTCACGCTGGGCCGGTCCTTCCGGCCGGAACACCTGTCGACGCCGCGGGCAGAGTTGGAGGCACGCGGGGTCGAGGTCTACGAGATCGAGCGCGGTGGCGACGTGACGTTCCACGGTCCCGGTCAACTCGTGGGGTATCCGATCTTCGACCTGACGGAGCACCGAAAGGACCTGCACTGGTTCTTGCGTCAGCTGGAGGCAAGCCTGATCGACGCCCTGGACGAATTCGGCATACCGGCCGAACGTCAGCCCGGCCTGACTGGGGTGTGGACGCGGGGCAGGAAGATCGCGAGCATCGGCATCCACGTGCGGCGCTGGGTCACGTGGCACGGCTTCGCCCTGAACGTGCTCACCAACCTCTCGTACTTCGACCTCATCGTTCCGTGCGGCATCGATGGCGTGACGATGACGAGCGTGAAGCGCGAGTTGGGCGAGAACACGCCGCGCGACGTCTGGGCCCGCGCCGCCGACCAGGTCGTCCTCGGATTCGCCCGGGTGTTCGGACAGCGTCCGCAGGCCGGTAATACCAATGATCTCCGGAACGGGCTCGCCGGAGCTGGCTGACTCCACCTTGCTCCGGGACGAGGGCCCCGCCACGCCCCTCCCCGGGTCGTCCCGGGCTGCTACCTCCCCAACGCCGTCAGAAACCGCCCGAAGACGCGCACGCCTTTGAGGAACTGGTCCACCCCGAGCTTCTCGTTGGGGGCGTGGAGTCGATCGTCGGGAAGCCCGAGACCGGCCATCATCACTGCCGCCCCCCGCTTGCCGAGTACCGGCACCACTGGAATGGACCCGCCGGACCGCGTGAAGACCACGCCGCGGCCCTCGACTTCCCTGAAGGCTTCATCGATCACGCCGAACGCCGGATGATCGATGCTCACCAAGACAGGGTCGGCGCCGTGGATGAACGTCACGGACACATCCGCGTAGGGGGGCGCCAGATCCTTGACGGCGCGCTTGAGCAGACGCTCCACCGTCTTCACCCGCTGGTTCGGAACCAGCCGTAGGCTCACCTTGGCGGTGGCTTCCGCCGGAATCACGGTCTTGGCCCCGTGGGCGGTGAATCCCCCCACGATCCCATGAATCTCGAAGGTCGGGAGGCCCCACAGCCGCTCGAACACGGAATATCGTGAGAGACCCGTCAGGGCCTTGGCCCCCACCTCCTCCCGCATGAACCTGCGCTCGTTGAACGGGAGCTTCTTCCAGGCATCGCGCTCCACTTTGGCCGGCCGTTTGACTGCCTCGTAGAGCCCGGGGATGTTGATCCGCCCGCTTGACGACTTGAGCTTCGCCAGGATCCGCACAAGCGTGTCGTGCGCGTTGGGGGCGACGCCTCCATACAGACCCGAGTGGAGATCGCCTTTCGCGGTGCGCACAGTGATCTCACCGTAGCAGATCCCACGGAGCCCCACTTCAATGGCCGGCCAGCCGGGCGCCCAGTATTGGGTGTCGGCCACGATGGCCACGTCGGCCTCGACCAGCTCCGGTCGTTTCTCGAGCAACCCGAACAGGATGTCGCTCCCCGACTCCTCCTGGCCCTCGATGAGGAAACGCACGTTCACCGGCGGTTTGCCGCTGCGCATCACGGCTTCGAAGGCCTTCACGACGGCGAAGAACTGCCCTTTGTCGTCGGTCGCGCCACGCGCGTAGAGGTTCCCGTTGCGGATGGTGGGCTCGTACGGCGGCGAATCCCACAACTCGAGCGGCTCCGGGGGCTGCACGTCGTAGTGCCCGTACACCAGCACGGTGGGCTTTCCGGGAACGCGCGGTCCGTCCGCGACGACCACCGGGTGCGTCTCGCTGGCTACCAGTTCGACGCTGGGGCACCCGAGGGCTCGGAGATGATCGGCGACCCACTCGGCCGCGCGGCGGCAGTCGCCGGCATGGTCCGGCGACGTCGATACGCTCGGAATCCGAAGCAGCTGCTTCAACTCGTCGAGCATACGGTCGCCCTGTGCCGCGACAAACGAATCGAGTTTGGTCATTGTCTGACTCTCTGGACGTGATGGGTGGGTGATCGCGAACGGTTGTCGTGGCCCGGCGATCGCCGGAAGCGTGCCTGACGGAGGGCCCTTCCCCACCCGATCCCGAACCTGCGCTCAATATACGTGGGCGGCAGCGCGCGCACATTGCGGCCCGTCCGGGCAGTGGTCCCGACCGCTCAATGCGGGACCATGGTGGCCAACACCTCAAAGGGATCACGGTCGCCGCGGGCATCGATGGCAGCACGAATGGCGCCAACCGTGGCCCGAAGATCTCCGCCATGCTCGGCGAGCAGGCGGTCGAACAGATCCACATCGGTGAGGTAGATGCGAAAGGCAAGGAGACTGGCGTTGTTGAGCGGTCGCTCTGCGACGCTCGCCGCGTCGAACGCCTCCAGCTGTTCGGCGAGGGGTCCCATCAAGCGCTCCTGAGCTCGATCGAACAGCGCCTGGCGCTCGCGCTCGCGCGGCTCCGCGGGAAGGTGCGCAGCGTAAAGCGCCTCGAGCTCAGTCACGAGGTCGGCATAGAAGCCGCTCAAGCGTTTCTGATCGCGCCAGATGGCCCGCACGCGCTCGGCGCGTGCCGTGTCACCTTGTCCGAGGAAGAACGCCTCTGCCCCACGGTACCCGACGAACAGGGCAAAGCTCTCGTCGAACGGCGTGGCATCGGGTACGTACAACGTGTTGTGCGCGATCTCGTGGATCACCAGCTCCACCAGCGACACCGGTCCGCGCCGGAGCGCCGTCGACGGCAGGGGATCGTTGAACCACCCGAGCGTGGAGAACGCCGCAGACGGCCGGAGATACGTATCGTACCCCCGTCGCTCGAGCCGCGTGGCGGTCGCGCGGGCGGCTTCGAAATCGAAGAACCCCTTGTACGGGACGGCCCCAACGATCGGGTATCGCCATAGGAAGGGAGCGAGGGTGTCGCGCCGAGCACCCGTGACCACGAGCACGAGCGTATCCCGCCCCACTTCCGCAAACGTGGTGTACGTGTCACCAGCGGCGAGCCCGAGGCTGTTTGCCGCGAAGTCCCGGGCATCAAGCACCAGACGGAACATCGTCCGTCGATCCTCACCGAGTTCGGGATCATCGAGGAGCTCGGCAATGGACCGGCGAGCCAGAAGGATGCGCGCCTCCTCGTACGCCGCGCGCAACACGAACCGAACCTCTGCACTGAGGAGCACACCGAGCAGCAGCGCGACGACCAGTCCGGCAGCCCCACCAACCACAATACGCACGATCCACCGCCACACGGACCGCCCAAGACGTCGCTGCTCCGTCACAGGGTCATGCGGAACCCGAGATGGTGGGCTCTTTCGTCGAGCAGGTCGCGATGTCGGTAGGCATAGTCCAGCTTGATGGCGCCGAGGGCCATGCTTCCCCCAAAGCTCCAGTTCGCGTTCGGGAGGCCGACGGCGTCACCCCCATACCCAGCCCGTGCAATGATCCCGATACCCTCGATGACGACGCCCGCCTCGCCCCCGATCACCCAGCGGGTTCCGGCGTCCTCCGGCCACTGCACCTCGAGGGTCGTGAGCAACCGGAAGGACTCCTGGGGATCGACGTAGTTCATGGTGAATCCAAGCCGTGTGAGACGGGGAAGCACCATGGGCGACTCCTGCCAGTTGCCGCCCAGGTTCTGAACGCCGACGGCGAGGGCCATGATATCGAAGAAGGCCACGGCGAGCCCCGCGTCGCCCGAGAAGCCCCGCACGTGCAGTGAGTCGACGCTCCGGCGCACGTACTTGCCGCTGATACCCATAGCGATCAGGCCGAAGCGATAGACCAGCGAGCCCACGCCCAGTACCTCACGTGTCTTCGATCCGAGGGGCGCACCCGCGATGTACTGCGCCGGCGTGCCTCCGAAGTCGAAGTAGCGGCCACCAATGCCCAAATCGAACTGGGCGAGGCGCCACCCGAGTGCACCGGTCAAGAAGTCGGCGTTGCCCGGCCCGGTACGGTAGTCCCCTTCGAGGGCGATGTGCGAGATCGTCGCGAGGCTGGCCGGGTTGGAGAAGAGCCCGCCGGCGTCACCCACAAGGGCCACGCCGGCTCCGCTCAAGCCCACGCTGCGGATCGAGGCGGGAAGCGCCACCACGTACGGCACTGCCTGGGCGCGTGCGGGAGCCGCCGCTGCTTGTGCGCCAACCAGGACGGCGAGCGCGACGCTCCGGGGCCCCGCGGCCATCACCGGAGTCGCACCACGTTGAGCCGCGGGGTCCCGGTCGAGGCAAGGGGAACGCCGTTCGGACCACGGAACCTGAGGGTAAACCCTCGTTGGTTCGGTGACTGAGTCACGAGGAAGTACGCTCCTGAGCCGGACCGCACCAGACCGCTGGTGGCGAAGTTCCCCCCAGCGTACGTCGGGGGTACGATCGGAAACGGCAGGTCGAACCGATCCGGCACCTGGGAGTTCAGCGATTGGTACAGCGTGCGGAAATTCCACGTCAAATAGGAGAGCCGCCTAGGTGCGGCGAACCCCGACAGACCGGAGGTCCAGTTCGCCAGGCTCCATTCGGCCACGAGCGGCTCGAATGGCTCCCCGGTGGCAGCGGCCACGTTGTCGGCACCGCTGCGTCCGGTCTCCGACAGGCGCCGGATCACCTCGGGCCCGAACTGATCGGCGATCCAGCGCAGAAAGAGCCACGCACCCCCGCGCTCGGCCAGCGTGCCCGAACCGTCCTTGAAGAGCATGTGGGTGGCGGCCGGGGTCTTCAGGTAGAGGAACGCATTGTACAGGTCGCCGATCGCAAACCGTGAGAATCTCGTGGCGTCCCCCAGCGACTCGAAGTGCAGCGCGGCCAGCTCCTCGGAAACGTGGGACATCCCCTCGTTCATCCAGAGGACCTCGGAATTCCCCGACCGCACCAGCACGTGCTGGTTGTAGCTCACCATGTGCTGGAATTCGTGCGCGAACGTCACGGGCACGAGGCGCTCAATTCGGTCCACCGGGTGAGCGCACCCTTTCGTCCCCTGCGGATCCGCAGCCAGCGCGTAAAACACCTCGCCCTGGTTGGACCGTGAATCACCCCGGAAGGACGGATCGATGTCGATCGCGAAGAAGAACCCCGTCACGATCGTGGTCTCGCAGTCCGACTGCGGAGTGAGCCCGTTGACGACGGGTGTCATGAGCACGAGGACCAGCCCGTTCTGATCGACGTCGGACTCGGACCCGAATGCCCGGGTCGCAACCCCGTACAGATCCTCGTCGAATTCGCGTCCCAACGCGTTCATGGCGGCCGTCGTCAGCGTATCCGGCGCCTGGACATCCACGTAGATCGCCGCGTGCGCCCCGACGTACCGAGCCTTGGCCGTGACCTTGCTGAAGTCGGCTGGCAGACTGCAGGTGATGGTATCGCAGACGCGGAAGTCCCGCTTGTCCCCGACCTCGATGCCGGCGACGGCGGCTGCCAGCAGCGCAGTGTCCTCCGCTCGGGCCGGTTTCGGGACCCGAGCGAATTCCTCCTCTTGCGCCCGCAAAAAGTCGTGGAACCGCTTGGCGGCCGACTCCTCCGGCGCCGACGGGGCCGGTCCCGTGGCAACCACGACCGGCACGGCCGAGTCACCGGTGAGTTCGTAGCTCACCTCGACCCCGGGGATCGGCGTCGCGGCCTGCGGAACGATGAGATACTCGGCCCCCTGGACCCCCGCCTGCGGAAACGTTCCGCAGCCGTCCACCGCGGCCGGATCGATCGAGAGGTATCCACCCACCGGAAGCGTCAACAGCGCCGCCGATCCCTGATAGGTCCCGGTCACCTCGTTCGAGGCCCAGCCGGGAGCGCGGACCCGAACGCTCACTGACCCGGGAAGCAGACACGACGGGACCTCGATCGAGATCGCCGTCCCCTGCCCAGACGCGCCGAGCACGCGCGCCCGTGTAGTGCCGAACTCGACCGAGAGCGAATCGCTCAGGAGCGTCCCCTGCACCACGACGAGGTCGCCACCGGTGAACGTGGCCGGCGCGAGCCCCGTGAGCTGCGGGGCGGGGAGTGCTTCGGCCGTGAACAGCACCGACTGCTGGGCGTCGACCACCAACGCCGCCTGGATGCTCGAGGTCCCGGGGGTCGCGCCCAGGGTCACCCCCACTTCGGCCCGGCCCTCACCGTCGGTCACCGTTACCGAATCGGTTACCGTCGCGCCCGACGCATCCATGACGGTCCACCTGACCGCCGCCCGAGTGACCGTCATGCCGTCCGCCGCCGTCACCGACACGGCCAGCGCGATCGGCAGGCGCGCCCGGGTGAAGGCTCGCTGTCCATTCGTGGCCGGGACGAGGCCGATGTTGGCCGGAACCGGTAGGTCCGGTCCGTCGCCGCCACAGGCGGCGATCGCGGCGAGCAAAACTGCGGTGCCCCAGGTGCGAACTCTCACACAACCCTCCTCGAGTCTCCGGCGTCCGTGTGCCGCGCCTTCCGGTGCGTAACCCCCATTGTCAACGGAACATAGGGGGGTTCACTACATTTTGACAACGCGGTGGAGAGGCGATTAAGCTTCCTTTTCCCATGGCTTTCGCTCACCTCCACACCCACTCGGAGTTTTCGCTCTTGGACGGCGCGAATCGGATCTCCGATCTCGTCGCGCGCGTCGCCGAACTCGGGATGGACAGCCTCGCCATCACCGACCACGGCAATCTTCACGCCGCCTACACCTTCTACGAGACGGCGAAAGCCCAGGGAATCCGTCCCATCCTGGGATGCGAGGCGTACGTCGCCTTCGGCTCCCGGCACGCGCGGGAGCGGCCCGCGTGGGCACCCGCGAACTACTCGCATCTGGTGATCCTGGCGCGAAACCGTGAGGGGTATCGGAACCTGGTGAAGCTGTCGTCCATCGGGTACGTCGAGGGCTTCTACCGACGGCCTCGGATCGACCGCGAGGCTCTTGCCTTGCACGCCGAAGGGCTCGTGGCCCTCGCCGCATGTCTCTCCGGCGAGATCGCCTTGTGGCTCCGACAGGACAACTATGACGAGGCGCGCAAGAGCGCCGAGTGGTTCGCACAGACCTTCGGGCCGGACGGATTCTGGCTCGAAGTCCAGGACCATGGTATCGCGGAGGAGAAGAAGGTACAGGCAGGCATGTACCGCTTGGCCGAGGACCTCGGGCTACCGGTCGTCGCGACCAACGACGCCCACTACCTGGAACGCGCCGATCACGAGGCGCACGACTGTCTGCTCGCGATCGGCACCGGCAAGGACCTGGACGATCCCAACCGGTTCCGGTTTCAGGGATCGGAGAGCTACGTCAAGTCCGAAGCGGAGATGGCGGCGCTGTTCCCCGACCGGCCGGACGTCCTCGCAAACACGCAGCGGGTGGCCGACCTCTGCGAGTTCGATTTCGAAAAGCGGTATTTCCTTCCCGAGTTCCCACTGCCGGAGGGCTATGCCTCCGACAACGATCTGCTGGTCGAGCTGGCCAACGACGGAGCCGTCCGTCGGTACGGCGACTCGCTGCCAGCGGAGGTTCGGGACCGCCTCGCGTACGAGCTTGACGTGATCACGTCGACCGGCTACGCCAGTTATTTCCTCATCGTGCACGACTTCATCCAAGCGGCACGCGAGCGCGGGATCCCTGTGGGGCCGGGACGAGGGTCCGCAGCCGGCTCGCTCGTCGCCTATGCCCTCGGGATCACCAACGTCGACCCGCTCCGATTCGGTCTGCTGTTCGAACGCTTCCTGAACCCTGAACGCATCTCGATGCCCGACATCGATATCGACTTCTGCTTCGAGCGTCGCGGCGAAGTCATCGAATACGTGCGGGAACGGTACGGCCGAAAGAGCGTCGGGCAGATCATCACCTTTGGGACGTTGAAGGCTCGGGCGGCGCTCCGCGACATCGCTCGGGTGCTCGGCATCAGCCCGGCCGACTCGGATCGCATCGCCAAGCTCGTCCCATCCGGACCCGGGTTCAGTCTCTCGCTCAGCGAGGCCGTGAAGCGGGTGCCGGAGCTCGCCCAGCTGGTGAAGGGCAACGAGACGTACGCGCGGCTCACCGACCTGGCTCAACGCATCGAGGGACTGGCGCGGCACGCGTCGGTCCATGCGGCCGGCGTCGTCATCGCACCAGGGCCTCTGGACGAGTACGTACCGGTCTGTACGCCGCCCCAGCGCAACTCGCAGGCAAGCGTCGATGTCGAGGAATCCATCATCACGCAGTACGACATGGTCAGCCTCGAGAAGGTTGGCATGCTCAAGATGGACTTCCTGGGGCTCAAGACCCTCACGGTGATCCACGATGCGGTTGGCATGATTCTGGAGCGCCACGGAGTGGCGCTCGATCTGGACGACGTCGATCTCGACGACCCGGAGGTGTACCGGTTGTTGCGGGAGGGACGCACGGCCGGTGTGTTCCAGTTCGAGTCGGCGCTGGCCACCGACATGCTGCGGCAGCTCCGGGCGGACCGATTCGACGACCTCGTGGCGACCAACGCGCTCATGCGCCCGGGACCCCTGGACTCTGGCATGCATCACGCCTTCATGCGGCGCAAGCGTGGCGAGGACCAGGTCCGCTACCCTCATCCGGCACTCCGCGAGGTGCTCGAGCCCACGTTCGGCGTGATCCTGTACCAAGAGCAGGTCATGCAGATCGCCAACGTGCTGGCGGGCTACACGCTGGCCGAAGCCGATGTGCTGCGCAAAGCAGTCGGTAAGAAGGATCAGGATCTGATCGAAGCGGAGCTCAAGCGGTTCGTCGACCGTGCCGTCGACCGTGGCCACGATCGGCGGGTAATCGAAGATATTGCGTCCCAGATCCAGACGTTCGGACGGTACGGATTCAACAAGTCGCACTCCGTGGCCTACAGCATCCTCTCGTTCCACACGGCGTGGCTCAAGGCGTACTACCCGGCCGAGTTCATGGCCGCCCTTCTCTCCTCGGAGATCGGAGATACCGACACGGTGGTGGCCTACATCAACGAGTCACGCGAGATGGACCTCGAAGTGCTCCCGCCGTCGGTCAGCGAGTCGGGGTGGAAGTTCACCGTGATCGGCGACGGCCAGATCCGGTTCGGGCTCGGCGCCATTCGCAATGTGGGTCGCGGAGCCATTGAATCCATCATCCAGAGCCGCGACGCCGATGGCCCATTCGCGTCGCTCACCGATTTCTGCGAGCGAGTGGATCTTCGGTTGTGCAACAAGCGGGTCGTCGAGTCACTGATCGCGGCCGGGGCGTTGGACCAGCTCGAGGGCCACCGCTCCCAACTCGTTGCCGCGCTCGACCACGCGCTCCACGAAGCGCAACTGAGGCAGTCGGAGCGCGACAGCGGCCAGGTCTCCATGTTCGACCCCGGGGAAGCCGAGCACGTCCCCTCCACCGAGCAGGCCCTGCCGGACCTGCCTGCCTGGACCGAGGCGGAGCGCCTTGCGAAAGAGAAGGACGTCATTGGATTCTTCATCTCGGGGCATCCGCTCGAGAGGTACCGCGAGGAGGTCGCGCTCTTTGGAACGCGGACCACGGCGACGCTCGGAACCTGGAGTGAGCACAAGGTGGCCGTCGCGGCCGTCGTGACCGTCGTGAAGCGCCGCATCAGCAAGAAGACGGGTGCGGAGTACGCGCGCATCACGCTGGAAGATTTCCACGGCACGGCCGAGGCGATCGTGTTTCCTGACACCTGGGGACGGCTGTCCCGGATCATCGTGCCGGATGCAGCCCTCCTGCTCACCGGGGGATACAGCACCCGGGACCGCGGGGAGGATCGGGCACCGTTCATCGTCGAAGAGGTCCGATCATTGACCGAACTCAAGACGTCGGGAACGGTGGGGGTCGCCGTGGAGTGGCGGCTCGGCCAGGGCCCCGACCCGAAGGCGTCGCGCGCGATCAAGGCCCTCTGCGCGGCGCATCCTGGCAAAGCTCCGATCTACGTGGTCTGGAGTGACGGCAATGGTGTCACCGCGCAGTTGCGATCCCGGGCGATGGCGGTCTCGCTGGACGATTCGTTCCTGGATGCGCTGCGCAAACTCGTGGGAGCCGACCGCGTGCGGCTCATCCGCACACCTTAGGACCGATCATGGCACGGACCGAGTTCCATCTGGATTTCGAGAAGCCGATCGCCGAGCTCGAGCAGCAGATCGCGGGGCTCCAACAGATGGCCAACGACCGGCGACTCGACGTGCGTGGCGAGATCGCGCCGCTCGAAGCCAAGCTCGCCGACCTCAGGCGCGAGATCTACCGCACCCTCACGCCTATGCAGCGGGTACAGGTGGCGCGTCACCCGCGGCGCCCCTTCACGCTGGATTACCTCGCACGTGTGTTCACGGACTTCGTGGAGTTGAAGGGCGATCGGCTGTTCCGCGATGATCCCGCGATCGTCGGCGGCTGGGCCAGGCTACGGGAACGTCCGGTGATGGTGATCGGCCACCAAAAAGGACGCGATACCAAGGAGAATTTGCGGCGGAACTTCGGCATGCCGCATCCCGAAGGCTACCGCAAGGCGTTGCGACTGATGCACATGGCCGAACGATTCCATGCACCAGTCATCACGCTCATCGACACGCCGGGAGCATACCCCGGGTTGGGCGCCGAAGAACGGGGCCAGGCAGAGGCGATCGCCCGCAACCTGGAGGAAATGGGCGGTCTGAAGACACCCATTATCGCCGTGGTGATCGGCGAGGGTGGGTCGGGCGGCGCGCTCGCCCTCGGGTTGGCGGACCGGCTGCTGATGCTCGAGAACGCGATTTACTCGGTCATCTCACCGGAGGGATGCGCGGCCATTCTCTGGAATGACGCGACGCAAAAGGAGCGCGCGGCCGACGCCCTGAAGCTCACTGCCACCGACCTCGAGACCCTCGGAATCGTCGACGAGATCGTCCCGGAGCCCGCGGGCGGCGCTCACGCCGACCCGGACGGGGCGGCCGAGGCGCTCGACGAGGCCCTCGCCCGCCACGTCCCCGAGGTCGCCGGCCTCGATCCGACCGAGCTCCGAACGCGCCGGACGGACAAGTACCGGCGCATGGGTCAGTACGTCGAAGCGTGATGCCGACGGTCGTCGAAGTACGGTTCAAGGGCAACCGCCGCGAGTTCTACACCTGGGATCGGGAAAACCCGCTCAAGCCGGGCGATCCGGTAGTGGTGCCAGCCGAGCGTGGGGAGGATCTGGGGTACGTCTCGGCCGTGGGCGGGCTCGCCGAACGAAAGTGCGGAGTCGCCTGTGAGGGGTGCTCGCTCGGGAACGCGACGGAGCCCACGTCGGCGATCGTCCGGCCGGCGACGACCGACGAAGCGTACATCAGCGAGCAATTGCGGATCGCTGAGCAGGACGTGCGCCGCAAGGTGATGGAACGGGTGCGCGCGCACGGACTTGGTATGAAGGTTTCCGATGCCGAATGGCAGTGGGACCGCAAGAAGCTGACGGTCTTCTTCACCGCCGACAAGCGGGTCGATTTCCGTGCGCTCGTGCGCGACCTGGCAGCCCTGTTCCGCACGCGGATCGAACTCCGGCAGATCGGGGCGCGCGATGAGTCAAAGCGCCTGGACGGGGTGGGCCGGTGCGGGCGCCAGTACTGCTGCTCCTCCTGGTTGCCGGAGCTGTGTCCCGTGAGCCTCTCGTTGGCCAAGGAACAGCGGCTCTCGCTCAACCCCACCCAGATCTCCGGGGGCTGCGGTCGTCTCCTGTGCTGCCTGCGCTACGAGCACGACTTCTACGTGTCGGCCCGCAAGCGGTTCCCCAAGATCGGCAAAGCGCTGCAAACCGCCCGCGGCCGAGAGGTGGTCGAGGCGATCGACATCTTCCGCGATCGGGTCCTGCTGCGTATCGGCGACCAGACGCGCATCGAGCGGCTGGACGCCCTTCGACACGAGGTGGCGGGGCGCGAGCCAGCCCCACCAGCAAAACCCAAGGAGCCGGCGCAGCCGCCCGCACGGAAACCCGACTCGCCGGCGCTCACGACCGAGCAGGCCGTGGAGGCCGTCTCCCCACGAAAGCGGCGGCGGCGGCGATCGCGGCGGCGTGGGTCACGCGATCGCCAACCACCGAAGACCGAGGATGGGGACCGCAAGGGCAACGGGATCGACGGGTGAGCGACCGGTTCTACATCACGACCGCCATCGACTACTCGAACGGCGAGCCCCATCTCGGTCACGCCTACGAGAAGATCGGCGCCGACTGCGTGGCCCGTTACCGCCGACTGCGCGGTCAGCACGTGTCGTTCGTCATTGGAATGGACGAACACGGCCAGAAAGTCGCCCAGAGTGCCGAAGAGCAGGGGACCGAGCCGCAGGCCTGGGTGGACGACATCGCGGCGCGGTTCCAGACAGCCTGGCGCGAACTCTCCATCAGCAACACCGATTTCATTCGTACCACCGAGACCAGACATCGGCGCACCGTCGAGGAGCTGTTTCGGCGGATCCGGCAGGCAGGGCACATCTCCGAAGGCGTGTACGAAGGGTACTACTGCGTCGGTTGCGAGGCGTTCAAGCTGGAAAAGGACCTGGTGGACGGCCTGTGTCCGATCCACCCTACCCGTCCGATCTCGTGGGTAAAGGAGCCCAACTACTTCTTCGCCGTCGGGCGCTTCCGACGGGCCCTCCTCGACCTGTACGACGCCCGACCCGAATTCGTCCAGCCGACGGCAAAGCTGAACGAGGTCCGGAACGTCGTGTCGGACTGGGCCGACGACCAGACGATCTCGGTCAGCCGCTCACGCGTTCCCTGGGGCATCCCGTGGCCGGACGATCCGAGCCACGTGGTCTACGTGTGGTTCGAGGCGCTCATCAACTATCTCTCGGCCACGGGATATCCCGACCCCGCGTTCGCCGATATGTGGCCGGCCGACATGCACGTCATCGGCCCCGACATCGTTCGGTTTCACGCCGCGCTATGGCCGGCCATGTTGATGGCTGCGGGCCTCGAGCCGCCACGACAGGTCTGGTGCCATGGATGGATCACGACGCAGGGTGCGCGGTTCTCGAAGTCCGCCGGCGTGAGGATCACGCTTCGCGACATCATCGATCGCCACGGGCCGGACGCGCTGCGCTACTTCGTGCTCCGCGAGGTGCCGTGGAACGCCGACGGCAACTTCTCCTGGGACCGCTTCGACGTGCGGTACACCGCCGAGCTGGCCGACGGGTACGGCAACCTGGCCAGCCGGGTCTTGGCCATGGTAGGGCGCTACCTCCAAGGCCGCATCCCCGACCGCGCCGAACCGACGACCCTGGACGCCGCCGGTGACGAGATCGTGGCGGCCTACCGGACCGCCATGGACCGCCACCTGCTGCACGAGGGGGCCGACCTCACCTGGAAGCTCGTTGATCGGGCGAACGGGTTCGTGGAGGAACGGGCCCCCTGGACGCTCGCCAAGGAAGGCCGCACCGGGGAACTCGAAGAGGCCCTCGCCGCCCTCGCCAGAGCACTGGCCCGGATCACGCTGCTGGCCAGCCCCTTCATGCCGACCAAAACCCAGTCCATATGGGAGGCGCTGGGCCTGCCCGGGACCGTGGCGGACGTGCCATGGGGATATGTCGAGCGCCCGCCCACCGGGGGCGCGGCCTCCCGAAAGCCCCCACCACTCTTCCCCAAGGATGAACGCGAATCGTAAGTGGTTTCTTTACAATAATTTACATGTGTGATCCGGGTGGTTGACAGCGCTTCGTCCGGCGCTCTATCTTTTGCCCCACGTTGCCCGCCCCCGAGAGCCGACGGGGTGTGGCGATTGCGAGACACCGAAACCGAACGACGTCCGATTGGGGCCTCGATGGCTGCACGGAAGTGGACGATTGTGCTGGTACCTCATGGAGCGGGCGAATCCCGCTCGGTGAGCGTATCCCTGACGAAGTTTCGGGTGCTCGCGACGGTGCTCGCCGTCGCCGGGTTGACCGCCTTGGTGTTCGGCGTGGCCACGACCAAGCGCGCGATCGATCTGTCCAGACTGGACCGGCTGGAGCGGCGCAACGGGTTGCTGACCGTCGAGCTCGACCAGGCGCAAGGGCAGCTGGCCGCGCTCGGTGACACCATTCAGTCGATTGCGGAACGAGACCGTCTGGTCCGCCTCCTGGCCGGCCTCGAGCCGAACGATCCCGACGTGCAGCTCGCCGGTGTCGGCGGTCCGGCCGCGGCGTGGACCGAGGACGAGCAGGTCCTTTCCGAGGCACCGGAGGGCAGGCGGGCCCTCGACCTGCGGAGTGACCTGGACAACTACATTCGCCGCGCAAACCTGCTGGCGGGCTCGTTCCACGAGGCCATCGACAGCCTCGAGTCGCATACCGAGCGGCTGAGTCGCACACCGTCAATCTCGCCGATCCCCGCAGACCTGGGGTGGTTCACGAGCGGCTATGCCCTGATCCGGATGCACCCGATCTACAACGAACCACGTCCGCACCCCGGGATCGACGTGTCGGCCCCGTTCGGAACGCCAATTCTGGCGCCGGCCAAAGGCCGGGTGGTCGAGGTCCGAACCATCAGCGGATACGGCAAGACGGTAACGATCGACCACGGGCACGGCGTGCAGACGTTCTTCGCGCACTGCTCGCGGATCGTGGTCCGCGTCGGAGAATCGGTGACACGCGGCGACAAGATCGCCGAGGTCGGGAAAACGGGCATCGCGACGGGTCCCCATCTCCACTACGAGATCCAGGTCAACCGCAAGACGGTCAATCCGCGCGACTTCATCTTCCCTCGAGCGATCGTCGACTGAGCCGCACGGCCTCGTCGTGACCTCAGGCGCCTGCGCCGGGCTCCGCCTCCCCGGACGCCTCCCTTGACATCTACTCGGCAGCGCCGCGGGCGCCGTGCCCATTGGGTATCGCTCACCCTGGCGCTTTCCTTGACCACTGGGTGTGACGGAGAGACCGAGATTCTCGTTCGTGCCGCGTGGGAAGACGGGCGACCAGTGCCCGAGCTCGACATCACCGCACTCCCGTTCGACCCCGATCGCCTGCTCGATTCGCTGGCGGCCATCGCGCCGAACCCGCGACCCAGCTTTACCGAGCTCGAGCAAGAGCTTCGAGCGTACGCCCGCCCCACTGACGATCCCTATGAGGAACTGAACCGTCCCTGGCGGGCGTTGCGCGACTCAGTGGTGGCGCTGTCGGATTCCCTGTTCGCGACGGACCGCGAGGCACCCCATTACGCCGCGATGTACGAGCGGTTCCGACGATCATACGCGCGACTCGCCGACCGAGCGGCTGAACGGGACGCGGCCATGCGGCAGCTCGGTGCATCGGACCTCGGGCTCGCGCGCCGCGCCCAGGCCGCTGCCGATTCCCTTCGCCGCTGGGAATACGAAGCGTACGAGGGGTACGCTGATGCCGCCGCCGCCGCCATCGCTCATGCGGGAGCACGCGTCGTCGAGACCAGCACCGACGGCGAGGGGCGCGCGGTGCTCGGTGTCGAGCCGGGGCGATGGTGGCTCGTAGCCCGGCTCCCGGACCCCGACAACCCGTTTCTGGAGTACTATTGGAGTGTCGCGGTCACGGTGACGCGGCTGGTACCGGTGCGCATTCCCATGGATCCGGGAACGGGCGAGCGCCGCTGGCAACATTAGAAGCGATGGTGGCGGGCCGCGCCCCCCTCATCCGGACAAGCGAGGGATCGTGACGCAACGCAGGGCACTCCTGTTCGCCAGCCTGGTCGGGCTTGGCCTCCTGGCGGCAGGCGCGGCACTCACCGTGCTCGATTCGAAGGCCGACGAACCCGAACGGGCGTCGACCTCAGAGGAGCGTGCACAGGAGTTGCAGGACGATCTCCTGGCGGCGCGCTCGAAGGGTGACCGTGACGCGCCTATCACGATCTTCGAGGCGAGCGATTTCCAGTGCCCGTTCTGTCGGGTGTTTTGGGAGGAGACCCTGCCGCTCCTCGAGAGCGAGTACATCAGCACGGGGAAGGCCCGGTTCATCTTCCTGAACCTGCCTCTGCCGCAACTGCACGGCAACGCGCTGGCCGCACACGAATTCGCCATGTGCGCCGCCCTGCAGGATCGGTTCTGGCCGGTGCATGACCTACTGTACAAGCACCAGGCGGCGTGGTCGGACGTTCCAGACCCGTCACGCCTGTTCTTCGCCTTCGCCGATTCGGCCGCCATGGACCGCTCAGTGCTCCAGGAGTGCGTCGTGACGGGCACGGTCCGGGAGCTGGTTCAGCAGGAGGCCGAAGCCAGCTTCCGATCGGGGATCCGCAGCACCCCCTCGTTCGTGATCGAAAGCGGGCTCTTGCCCGGCGCACAACCGATCGAGGTGTGGCGACCTATCCTGGATTCCATCTTCACGGCAAAGACCGCGTCGGACTCGTCGCGTTAGCTCAACAGGGCCAGGCCCACGTCGTACAGCGCGTGGGTCCACGCGGCGACGCCGAACCCGCGGAATACGTAGAGCGCGCTCAGGAGCAAGCCGGCGATGGCGCGAAAGGCGAACGACGGGGTCGTAAACGGATCCCCGTAGGGACCCACGTAGTGGAACGCACTGAAGATGAGCGCGCTCGCGACGACGGCCACACCCACCGCCACCGGTTGCTTCCACCCGAACCGCAGTCCCAGCGCGAGCAGTCCCGAGACGAGCAATACCCGAAACACCAGCTCCTCGTAGATCCCCGCTCCGAGCGACACCACGAGCTGTGTGCCGAGAGGCAGGGACGCCACCGGGCCTCCCACCTGTACCACGAGCGACGGTCCCCCTTGCAGGAGCCAACCCGTGAGGAGCGCCACGGTCTGACCGAAGAACGCGGCATACAGGATGCTCTCGCCGAACATCCCGAGAAAGATGCGGCTGTTGATCGGCGACCGACGCTGCCGGTGGTCGCGCCACACGATCCAGCCACCGACGCTCACGAACAGGACGCCGAACACGAGGAGACCCCACCGCCCACCGAGGCTCAGGAACAGCGTCTTGAGCAGCACGTCGGCGCCGTTGCGCACCCCGGCCACGGCCGACCCCGACAGCATGGCTGCGAGTCCCTCATAGAGCAGCAACAGCGGGAACGCGAACAACACGCTATAGCGTGCCTCGCGGCTCGTGCGGAAGTACTGTTGCATCGTCATAGCCCGTAAAGTATCACGATCGGCATCGTATGTACCGTGCCGCCTATCACTGGGTTTCCCGGATCGCCCACCGGCTTCCACTGCCGCGGGGGACGCTCCGCACCGCCCTCGCAGGTCGCCGCCAAGCGGCTGCCCACTGGGTGACCTGGGCCCGGACGCATCGGCCGGACGGTCCACTGGTCTGGGTCCACGCCGCATCGGTGGGCGAGGCACTCGCGGCCGGCCCCGTGGTCAGCCGCCTGCGGTCGGCCGTGCCGGGACTCGCCGTCGTGCATTCGTACACCTCCCCATCCGTCACGGGATGGCGACCGTTGTTCGGACGAGCCTACGCCGACTATCTGCCTCCCGACGAACCGACGCCGACCCGAGCCGCGCTCGACGCCGTGCGCCCGGACCTCGTGGTCTTCTCGCGTGGCGACCTGTGGCCGGAGTTCGTGGAGCAGTGCGCCACCATGAACATCCCCGTCGCAGTCATCGGGGCCGAGGTGCGCCCCCGCAGCCGCCGGCTCTCGTGGCCGGGACGTGCCCTCTCTGCTCGCGTGCTCCCTTTCATTTCGTGGGTCGGAGCGGCGAGTGAAGCGGACGCGGCACGGTGGCGCCGCCTCGGGGCCCGGCCGGGGAGCGTCCAGGTCACCGGAGATCCACGCCATGACGCGGTGCTGGAGCGCGTTCCGGAATTGCACGGCACGCGCCCGCTCCTCCAGTGGGCGGAGGGCCACGCGGTCATCGTGGGGGGGAGCCTCGAGCCGTCCGATGAGCGCGTGTTCCTCCGTGCCGCGAAGGCCGCGAGCCTCGCATACCCGGCCACACGATTCCTCATTGTTCCGCATTCGACGACAGACCACGACCTCGACCGGCTGCGCGGGCGGGCTGCCGCGATCGGTGTCGACCTGGAGGAGTGGAGCTGCCCGGACCATACGCCTAGCACGCGCTACGTGCTCGTCACCATCGGTGGGATGCTCTTCGACCTCTACCCCCTGGCCGATGCCGCCTACGTGGGCGGCGGCTTCAGCCGCAACACGCTCCACGCGGTCATCGAGCCGGCCGCCTACGGGCTGCCGATCGTGATCGGGCCGATGCACCAGCAGTCTCGCGATGCGATCGACCTGCTCGAGGCGGGCGGCGGGGTCGCCCTTCCCCCCCGTGGGGCCGATGAGGTTCTCGCCGCGATCTGGCACAGCTGGATCACCGACTCCGCACAGCGGCGGCGTGCTGGACTCGCTGGCCGCAGCATCGTGTGCGGCGGTGCCTCGGCGGCAACCGTCACCCAGCTGGTCCGACTCATCGGAACCGCAGCGCTCAGTAGGGCCCCGGGTGGGTGGAATCCTGTCGTCTCGTAGGTGGGGCTAAACGAGGGGGCGAACCTTCCGGCGCCCTTCCCTACTGACCTACGACTACGCCCTCGTAGGTCACCGTTCGGGGCGCGATGAGCCCCGCCGTGAGCACGGTGAAGAGCACGTCGGACCAGCGGCTCCGCACTTTGATGCGCAGGTCGGTGACCCGCGCCGTCCCGGCGACCTGTGAGGCGAGCGCCTCTTCCAACGAAGGCTTCGAGGCACCAAGCATGCCCCAGAGAAGGTAGACCGCTTTGCGGTTCACCCGGAACGCCTCGCCTTGGGCCTGTGTGGCAGGAGGCGAGGCCATCGTCGCCTCGACGCCGAGCGTGGTCGCATCGAAGGTTTGGACGCACGCCCCGGCGCTGAGCACGGAGCACAATGCCAACAGGGATAGGAAGCGACGTCGCATGGATCTCGTAGTGGTGCGTGGCGTGATCGAGCGCTACAAAGACTCGGGGCGCTTCGGGAAGACCCCGAAGCGCCCCGACAAACTACCTCAGCGCTCGCTGGAAGGAAACCTTACATGCCGAGGCTGGGCACCGTGATCTTGTAGTGCAGGCCAGCGGACACGTGCATCGGCTTCACCGACGGATCGCCGATCGTGTACCAATCGAGCGTCGCGTGGGCACCGATTCCCATTGGGGCGGTAACCATGATGCCGCCGGAAGCGCCGAAGCCGACTTCCGAATCACTGACGCCGCCGAAGCTGGCACGCACCAGCTGCACCCGTGGCATCAACCACGGCTTCACGCTGACGCCGGGGCTGGGCACGTTGATGACGACCAGGGGACCGCCGGTCACGTTGAGCAGGGACGCGCCGGTCTCGCTCAGGTACCCAACGCCGGCCTGGATCGACACCGTGACCGGCATCATGGGCGCGTTCAGCACGTGGAAGCCCGCGCCGCCGCCGAAGGCGATCTCGGAATCGACACCTTCGACACCCATGCCGGTGGGACCGGCGCCAGCCCAGACGCTGAACATGGGCAGGCCGAGTGTGATCCGGCCACCGATGAACATCGGCGACTCCAGGCCGGCCGTCCCCGATATCTTCGCGTCGTCATTCATTCCGAGCGCAACGTCGGCAGCAACCGTGACGCCGGTTCCCGGCATGGCCGGATAGACCGCGTTCCCGTGCAGCTGCGCCGCGGCGGGGGCGGCCGACAGGCCGACCAAGACCAGCGCGAGTGTGATACCACCAATCAGCTTCTTCATCTCACTCTCCTTGAGAGTTCAGAGGCGTTGTCTTTACGGCGCCGACCGCCTCTCGGCCGGCCCCGTACCCAAATTGCGCATAAACCTTAGCAATGCCGCCGAGTTAGTCAATACCGGGTGCAACCTTCAACCGGCCACGAGAATCGGCCGGCAAAAAAGTTAACCGGTTGCATGCCAAAGACTTGCGCACAAACCCTTCGCTCTTACCGCACCCAAACGACGCTCACGGCGAACCCCTCGACATCCCCAATACCGAAGCTCGCCCGAAGGTCGAATGAACTCCCGAATCGCACATCGACGCCCAGCCCAAGGGCGAAATTGACCGTGTCATTGAGATCGTTGTTGTCGAACACCAGGAACAGCGTGGGCTGGCCGTACGGCACGATGCTCACCGACGAGTTCTCGATGTTGACCCGTCGGCCCAGCGACAAGCCGATGGGCATGATCAGGTTGTCGAAGTCCTGCGTGCCGGCGCCTAGAATGAACGCGCCGTCGAACGGGAAGTCCTGCGAGTGCGTCAGCACGCGGACTCGGCCCGTCGCGCCGAGCAGCACCACGTCGTCCGCCGGGGCATCGACGTCGAGAATCCCGCCGCGGAGCCCCACGTCCCACGTTCTGTACCCGAACTTGTACTGGCCCTCGATCCCAGTGGCCCCCCCCTCAGGGAAGCTCAGGGTCCCACCGAACTCGTGGCTCCCGAACGCGCGGTACGGCGCGTTGAACGACGGCATACCGGTGCTCTGTGCCGCGGCGGTGCCGGCGCCCACAGAGAGGGCACAAAGAGTCATGATCGATGCACGCTTCATAATGTCACACCACTCCAACCAAGGGTTGTTGCCAATCCAACTCGGACACCGGCACCATGCCGACTCCCGTTCCGTCATGCCTTCGACTTCTCGGCATGCTCTGCCACGACCCGCACCACGCCTTCGACCACCTGCAAAAACCCCTGCCGCACCTGGAACTCGTGCCGCTCGCCGCCGTTCTCCACGGTGAGCACTCCCTCACCCAGCAACGTCACGAACGGCGCGTGGCCTGGCAGGATGCCGACCAATCCGTCGTAGGCCGGCGCCCGAACCGCGGTGGCGTCGCCGTCATAAATGGCACGTTCTGGCGAAATGACCGTGATTCGCATCACGTCACCTACAGCCGCTTGCTCTTGTCGACGGCCTCATCGATGCTGCCGACCATGTAGAAAGCCTGCTCCGGCAGGTCGTCGAACTCGCCCTTCACCACCCGCTCGAAGCTCTCGACCGTGTCGTCGAGCTTGACGTACCGCCCCTGCGTGCCGGTAAAGGCCTCGGCCACGTGGAACGGTTGCGACAGCAGCCGCTGGAGCCGCCGGGCCCGACCCACCAGGAGCTTGTCCTCCTCCGACAGTTCGTCCATTCCCAGGATCGCGATGATGTCCTGAAGCTCCTTATACCGCTGCAGGATGCGCTGGGTTTCAACGGCCGTCGCGTAGTGGCGGTCGCCAAGGAACTGCGCGTCGAGAATCCGGCTCGAGGAGTCGAGCGGGTCCACGGCCGGATAGATCCCGATCTCCGTCAGCGCGCGACTCAGCACGACCGTCGCGTCGAGATGGCTGAACGCCGCGGCCGGCGCCGGGTCGGTCAGATCGTCGGCCGGCACATAGATCGCCTGCACTGAGGTGATCGACCCGCGCTTGGTGGACGTGATCCGCTCTTGGAGATCCCCCATCTCGGTGCCCAGGGTGGGCTGGTACCCCACCGCGCTGGGCATGCGGCCCAGCAGCGCCGACACCTCGGACCCGGCCTGGGTGAACCGGAAGATGTTGTCGATGAACACCAGCACGTCTTGCCCTTCCCGGTCCCGGAAGAACTCGGCGACCGTGACCCCGGCGAGGCCCACGCGCAATCGCGCGCCCGGCGGCTCGTTCATCTGCCCGTAGATGAGCGCCGTGGACTTGAGGACCCCGCTCTCCTTCATCTCCAAATACAGGTCGTTGCCCTCGCGGGTCCGTTCGCCCACGCCGCAGAAGACCGACCGGCCGCCGTGGCCCTTCTGCACGTTGTAGATCAACTCCATGATGATGACGGTCTTGCCGACGCCGGCCCCGCCGAACAGCCCAATCTTGCCGCCCTTGACGAACGGGGCGATGAGATCGACCACCTTGATGCCGGTCTCAAACACCTCGGTCTTGGGATCGAGGCTGGTGAAGGTCGGCGGATCGCGATGAATCGGCCATCGTTCCACCTCGTCCGGAATCGGCCCCAACTCGTCCACCGGCTCGCCGATCACGTTGAGGATGCGTCCGAGGACCGGCTCGCCGACTGGGACGGTGATCGGCTGCCCGGTATCCACGGCGGGCATGCCGCGCACCAGCCCGTCGGTACTGCTCATCGCCACCGCCCGCACCTGGTTGCGGCCGATGTGCTGCTGCACCTCGGCCACTACCCGCCAAGACCGATCGTTGCTCACCTGCGTGACTTCGAGCGCCGTGTACAGCTCCGGCAGCCCGTCCGGGTCGAACTCCACGTCGATGACCGGACCGATCACCTGCACGATCTTGCCGACGTTCGTGTGCTTCGTCTCTGGCATTGGGTTCCTCGTTATCCTTTCAGCGCCTCCGCCCCACCCACGATCTCCGCGATCTCCTGCGTGATCTGGGCCTGGCGGGCACGATTATACGTGCGGCGGAGGTAGTCGATCATGTCGCCTGCGTTGTCGGTCGCGCTCTTCATCGCCGTCCGGCGCGCGCCGTGCTCCGACGCGGCGGTCTCGACGAGCGCGCGATACATCTGGTTCTGGATGTACATCGGGAGAATGGCGCGCAGGATCTCGTCCGCCGACGGGCGGAGCAGGTAATTCACCGGCAGCCGGTCGGTCGGCGTCACGATCGGGAGAATCGTGAGCCGCGTCGGGGGTGTCGAGAGCGGGTTGTTGAACTTGGCGAACACGACCTCGACCGCATCCAGCTCTCCACCCTCGAACCGCTCCAGCAGGGGCTGGATCACCTCCGAGGCATGCTCCGGAGTGGGGTGATCGCCGATGTCCTGCCTTGCCGAGGCGAGTTCTCGGCCGATGTACCGGAAGTAGCCGATACCCTTTCGCCCAATCCCGTGCAGCTCGACCTCGCGGCCGCGCGACTCGAGCTCCAGCATCCGATCCTGCGCTTCGCGGATCAAGTTGGCATTGAACCCGCCGCACAGACCCCGATTGCTCGTCATGAACACCAGGGCGACGCGCCCGCGGTCGGCACCCGGTTGCCGCAGGATCGGGAACCGTTCCGCCAGGCCGGGCTCGTACAGGCCCGCGATCACGTCGGCGAGCACCTCGGCGTAGGGACGGGCGGCCACCACGCGGTCCTGCGCGCGTTTCAACCGTGACGTGGCCACCATCTCCATCGTCTTGGTGATCTGGCGCGTGTTCTCGACCGACTTGATCCGGCGCCGGAGCTCGCGTGATTTGGCCATGACTGCGCCCTACTGGAGCGCCGTGAACCCGTCGATGGCGCGCTTCAGCTCCGCGATGAGCGCGTCGTCGAGGGTCCGCTTGGTCCGGATCTTCTTGAGTACTTCGGCGTGCTTGGCGTCCATGAACTCGTGGAACTCGGTTTCCCACGTGCGGACGTCCCGTGCCGCCACGTCGTCGAGATACCCGTTGGTCACGGCATAGATGATGGCGATCTGCTTCTCGACCGGCATTGGCGTGTACTGCGGCTGTTTCAGGACTTCTACGATCCGCTGCCCACGAGCCAGCTGCCGCTGCGTGGCCTGGTCCAGTTCGGACCCGAATTGCGCGAAGGCCTCGAGCTCGCGGTACTGGGCGTACTCGAGCCGCAGCCGTCCGGCCACTTGCTTCATCGCCTTGATCTGCGCGTTGCCGCCCACGCGCGAGACTGAGATCCCCGCGTTGATGGCCGGCCGCACGTTGGCGTAGAACAGATCGCCCTCGAGATAGATCTGGCCGTCGGTGATCGAGATGACGTTGGTCGGGATGTAAGCCGACACGTCACCCGCCTGGGTCTCGATCACGGGGAGCGCGGTCAACGAGCCGCCCCCATGCGCGTCGGAGAGCTTGGCCGCTCGCTCCAACAGCCGCGAGTGGAGGTAGAACACGTCGCCGGGATACGCCTCACGCCCGGGCGGGCGCCGGAGCACCAAGGACAGCTGTCGATAGGCCTGGGCATGCTTGGACAGGTCGTCGTAGATGCAGAGGGTGTGGCGATTGTGCTCGTACATGAAGTACTCGGCAATCGCGCACCCGGCGTACGGCGCGATGAACTGCATGGGCGCCGGGTCCGCCGCTCCCGCCACCACCACGATCGAGTACTCGATCGCGCCGGTCTCCCGCAGGTGTTCCACCACCCCGGCCACCGTGGAGTTTCTCTGGCCGATGGCGATATAGACACAGATCACGTCCTGGCCCCTCTGATTGATGATCGTGTCCAGCGCAATGGCGGTCTTCCCCGTGCCGCGATCGCCAATGATGAGCTCGCGCTGACCGCGCCCGATCGGGATCATCGAGTCGATGGCCTTGATACCGGTCTGGAGCGGCTCCTTCACCGGCTGGCGCGCAATGATTCCCGGCGCTTGCGACTCGATCTTGCGATGGGCTTCCGCTTTGATCGGTCCCAAGCCGTCCACCGGGTTACCGAGCGGGTCCACCACCCGGCCGATCAGTCCTTTGCCAACCGGCACCTCCAGCACGCGCCCGGTGCACCGCACCTCGTCGCCCTCTCTGAGCTTGAGGTAATCGCCCAGGATCACCGATCCGATATTGTCCTCCTCGAGGTTGAGGGCGAGTCCCGAGATGGTCTCGCCGGTCTCCGACACGGAGAACTCCAACATCTCACCGGCCATCGCCGACGCGAGGCCATAGACCCGGGCCGTTCCGTCCTTCACCTCGAGGATCGACCCGACTTCCTGGGTGTCGAGGGCTTGGAGGTCTGCCGCCTCGATTTCCTTGAGCAGGACCTCTTTGAGTTCGCCCGGACGCAATACTGAATCGGTTGCCATCGTTCTCTATTGGAAAAGCGTAGGGTGTGAATGTACAAAGACTGTGGAAATTAGCCGCTCGCAGGCCCGGAAACCACCCTGGGAGTCCGACCGGCGGGGCGGGACACCGCCCTCCAACGCCGGCTCAGATCCGGCTGCGGGTGCGGCCTCTCAGGAAGCGCGCGAGGACGCCTTTGGGTCCGAGCGCGGGCAGCTCACTCGGTGGCACGCCGGCCACTCGGCGCGCGCATTCGGCGAGGTGACTGGGGGAGGCGAAGTCGAGCAGGCGGGCTACCGTGCTCACCGTGTACCCCGGGTTCGCGAGGAGGTCCGCGGACCAGGCGGTGCGCGCGAGATCGATGACGCGTTTGAGGTTGGGAGCGCCCCCCGCTCCGAACTCGCGGGACAGGTGCTCCCGTGTTCGGCGCAGCGCGCGCGCCACGTGGGCAGTGGTGGTCCGGGTCCCGACCCGGGCCAGCACTTCTTCCCATGCCCGCAGTTGGAGCGGCTCTGTGAGGCGGAGCACTCGCGGCGCATCGGCCAGGGCGGCCCGTCGCTGGCTGGAGGCTGCCCTGGCCCTGATCATCTCTCCAGCGGCCTCATCGTCCACACCTTCCACCAGCGCCCCCACGATGCCCGCCCGCCCGCAGGCGATCAGCAGTGCTCCGTCATCCGGCCGGAACGCGCTGAGGGCAAGGAACGGGATCCGCGGAAACCGACCGATGAGCTGCCGGAGCGTCTCACCCCACTCGGTGCGCACGTCCACGACCACCGCGTCCACGAGCCGCCGCTGCAGCACCCCTTCCAACCGCTCGACCGACGCGTAGCGCTCCACGCGCCAGCCACGCCGTGGCAGTCCCTGCCGAATGGCAGTCCTGAGGGCCTCGCTCCGGTGGACGACAGGGACGAGCGGCATCGACGGGGTCGCTCAGGGGTCGGCATGGCAGTACTGCGGGACCATTCGGACTGCGGTCCGCAGGACGGCCCGGGCGTTCCGGTACGAAATCGTCTTGATGGCCTCGTCGGTCGGGTACCACCGGCAATCGAGAATGCCCTCGTCCGCCTGCGGCTGGGGACTGCCCTCGCGCGACTCGAACAGGAAGTAGTGGCAGTACTTGTGGATGAGTTGCCCTTCGGCCTTGAAGTACCAGTCGATCATGCCGAGCGGGGCGCGCAGAATCAGGTCGCCGAGCCCGGTCTCTTCGGAGATCTCGCGACGGGCGGCGGCGTCCGGTAGTTCCCCTTCATCGATATGGCCCTTGGGAAACCCCCAGTTGTCGTACCCGTCGAGGATGAGCAGGATGCGGGGGCCGTCGTCGGTGCACCGCACCACGACGCCACCAGCACTGGTCTCGCGTCTGGCGCGGGACCTGGGTGTCACGATGCCGCGGTGGTTGGGAGAGACGGGACACCGGAGGGACATGAGGCGGGCGTACCCATGACCACCCTAGAACACCGAGAACTTGAAGTACTTGCGCGGGTTCGCCTGAATGTCGGCCAGAAGCGTCCGGAGCTGACGCACGGTCAGCGTGGCCTCGGTGTAGAGCGCGGAGTCACTCACCAGGAGCCCCAACGTGCCGGTCCCCTGCTCGAGCCGAGCGATGAGGGAATCCGCACCCTGGATGAGCCGAACCAGGGTCGAGTCGTTTGCACGCACGATACCGATCAGGGCCCGGGCATCCTCCATCGCACCCCGCGCCTGCTCGGACGCCACGGCTGTGTTGGCGAAGATCGAGGACAGCTCACCGGCCGACGTCGCCGAATCGAGGCGAGCGAGCGAAGACTGCAGCCGGAGGGCGGCGTCGGCGAGGACGTCGGATCCCTGCTGGAGGTTCACCCCCACGTCACCCATGATCTCGGTCTGGGTCCGGGTGAACTGGTTGATGTTGTCGGCAATGCCCGTGAAGTCACGGATGGCGTCCTGGAGCTCGACCACGGCGTTGGAGTCGAACACCGTCTGGATCCGCGAAGAGATCGATGCAATGTCTCCCGCCACCCGACCCGCCTGCGCCGTCAGCTGACCGATGTCGGGCAGGGTGGCGCCCGGCCACACATCGCCACCCACGGCGAGCGCCTCCTCGAGGTCGCGCCGCACGTTGGGATCTTCGGTCGGCTGCTCGAGATCGACGATCGTGGCCTGCCATTCACCGAAGAACGAGCGAGAAGCCGCGATGATGCCAGAACGCGGCGGCAGCGGTACCCCCGCATAGACGCGCAGGTCGGTCTCGACCCAGTTGTCTGCCGCCAGCCGGATCGTCTCGACCCGACCCACCCGCACGCCGCGGAACACGACGGGATTCCCGACGCCGAGCCCACCCACGGTCCGGAACCGAGCCTGGTAGGAGTCGGAGGACCCCCCGAGACGTGTGTCGGAGAGCCAGAGGGCCCCGGCGGCAATGACCACCGCCGCGAACACGATGGTCGCACCGACGATGAGTTCGTCGCGTCGCTTCATCGCTCCACTCCCGGCGGCGCGGTCTGAAGGTCCGTTGCCGCCTCCGGTCGTCCCTCGATGAACTGGCGCACGATCGGATCGTGCGTGCGCCGGATCTGGTCCACGGTCCCCACTTGGCGTACCTGCCCACGGTAGAGCATGGCAATCCGATCACCCACGGCGTAGGCACTCGTCATGTCGTGGGTCACGACGATCCCCGTCACGCCGAGCTTCTCCCGCGTCCGCACCATGAGCTGATTGATGACGGCCGACGTGACGGGGTCGAGCCCCGTGGTCGGCTCATCATACAGAAGGTACTGCGGTCGGAGCGCGATTGCCCGCGCCAGTCCCACCCGCTTCCGCATCCCCCCCGACAGCTCCGCGGGTAGTTTGTCTTCGGCGCCCTCGAGATCCACCAAGGCCAGGGACTCGTGGACGCGCTCCTCGATGACCCGCGGATCCAACCGCTGACGCTTGAGACCCAGCTCCAGGTTCTCGCGGACCGTCATCGAGTCGAAGAGCGCCGCGAACTGGAACACGAAGCCAATCCCGGAACGGAGGGCCGTGAGGCCGTCCCGGTCCAGGTCGTGCACCACCGCACCGTCCACTTGCACGTCGCCTGCATCGGGATTCAGCAGCCCGACGACGTGCTTCAGAGCGACGCTCTTGCCGCTACCGGAGTGACCGATGATCACCATCGTCTCGCCATCCCGGACCTCGAGCGAGAACCCGTTCAGGACCTCCTTGGCCCCGAAGCGCTTGTACACGTCGTTGAAGACGATCACAACAGCACCACCGCCCAGAAGGCGTCCAGCACCAGAATCATCTCGGCGCCCATCACGACGGCCGCCGTCGTTTCCCGGCCCACGCCCTCGGCGCCGCCCCGCGTGTTGAGTCCCTTGTAGCAGCCGATCATGGCAATGACGAAGCCGAATGACATGGCCTTGAGCAACCCGAACCACACATCCTTGAACTGGTAGAAGAGCCGCAGGCCTTTCACGAAATCGGGCGACGACAGGTCGAGCAGGTTGATCGCTGTGAACCAGCCGGCCACGATCCCGAGCCCCGTCGCAAGGGCCACCACCACGGGAAACATCGCCGTGGCCGCCAACGCCCGCGGCACGACCAGGTACGCGTTGGGGTTGAAGGCCAGGGTCTCCAGCGCGTCCACCTGCTCGGTGACCCGCATCGTGCCGAGCTCGGCGGCGATGTTCGCGCCCACCCGTCCCGCCAACGCCAGTCCCACCAGGACCGGCGCCAGCTCCAGCATCATCGCCTTGCCGACGAAGGTCCCCACGAAATAGAGCGGCACCGCTCCCGTGAAGCTGTACGAGGAGAGGAGCGCAAGGACGATGCCGGCGAAGACGGCAATGAAGAGGGCGATGGGTAGCGACTGGACGCCGATGCGGCGCATTTGCACCGCGGTGAGGCTCACCCAGGTGTCGGTTTCCCGCAGGCTGCGGCCCACGTCTCCCAGGAACTGCCCCCCGCGTCCGAGGGCGCTCATCCATCCAGCCACCCGAACGGTTACAGGCTCAAGCACCGGGCGAATCTAGGGCGGGTGCGGAGTGAGGGCCAGGGGACCGGCCGGTGTAGTGAGCAAGCGTCGCACGGCTCGCATCCATGGACCGCGGCGGATTCGGGATATCCCGTTCTGGGCTCCAACCCCACCACACGATCCCATCCACCCAAACAAACGTAACGAATCGTTACGCGTTCAAGCAGTGCCGACTCTGCTCGGGAACGGTCAACGCCATAAAAATCAAGGTGTTACACGAAGCGACCCACGTGGCATGGCCCCTGCCTGCTGTCATCCTGCGGGCACCCACTGATCGCACCGTCAGGTGTCGGTCACCGGAGGATACAGATGATCCTTCTCCCGGCTGCAGCGTCCCGAAATCGGCCTCCCAGCGGACGGGCCACCGCACGCTGGACGTATGTGGCCTTCTCCGCAGACGCGCTCGTCCTGATCCGCGAGACCATGCGGGTCGCGCAATGATGGCCGCCCTGCCCCCGATGCGGCGGTCCGCTCGAGGGCGATGCGGCACCGATGCCGGGGGAGTCACAGCGTCTGCTTGTGGTCCGGTGCGATCCTTGTCGCCGCATCGGCTTGATCCGGGATTCGCCTCGGCGATGCCACTCCGCATGAGGCCGCCGGTCTGCCGCGCGGTGGCCCGCCAGTTGCCGCGCCGCCAGACCGATACATGGTGGCCGACGTCCGGCGGCGGTGCCATACTAGAGTGACCGGTCGATTCCCTCTGCGCCGACACGGCCCGGCCCAACGCAGCATGGCACTCCGCGTCCTTGTAGTCGACGACGACGAGACGATCCGCACGTCGCTGGTCGAAGCCCTGGCGGGCGACGCGGTCGACGTGCGTGCGGCGGCCAGCGCGGAAGCCGCCCTGGGGATGCTTGGCGACTCTCCACCTGACGTCGTCATCTCTGACGTGCGGATGCCTGGACTGGACGGACTCGAACTGCTCAAGCTCCTCAGCGAGCGTGCGCCCTCGGCCGACGTGATCATCATGACCGCCTACGACGACATGCCGACGGTCGTCAGCGCGATGCGCGAGGGGGCCTTCGACTTTCTCCCAAAGCCGCTCGACCTCCACGACCTCCGTCACGTGCTGGTCCGCGTGGCCGAGGACCGCCGCGCACGCGAGCGGGCTCGGCGGGCCGTCGAGGACCACGTGAGCCAGGTCCAGCTCGGACAGCTCGTGGGGCACGATCCGCGCATGATCCAGATCTACAAGCTGGTCGGCCAGCTCGCGGCCAACCGGGCGAGCGTCCTCATCCGCGGCGAGACGGGTACCGGGAAGGAGTTGATCGCGCGCGCGATCCACTTCAACTCGCCCGACGCCGAGGAGCCGTTCGTGCCGGTGAACTGCACGGCGCTGCCGACCACGCTCCTCGAGTCGGAATTGTTCGGCCACAAGCGCGGGGCATTCACGGGAGCCATTGCGGACCGGCGCGGGCGCTTCGCGCTCGCCGGGCGCGGCACGATCTTCTTGGACGAGATCGGCGACACCGCGCCCGAGTTCCAGACGAAGCTGCTCCGGGTGCTCGAGCACCACGAGTTCTATGCCGTGGGGAGCGAGCACGCCGATCGCACCGACGCCCGGGTGGTGGCCGCGACGCACCGGAAGCTCGAGGAGCTGATCGCGGCTGGCACGTTCCGCGAGGACCTGTACTATCGGCTCCGGGTGGTCGAGATCCACGTGCCACCGCTCCGCGACCGACTTGGGGATCTCCCACTGCTCGCCGAGCACCTGGTGGCCCTGACAGCCGAAGATCTCCATCGCCCGGCCCCGGTGCTGTCTGAGGAGGCCATGGAGGCGCTGCTCGCCCACCGATGGCCCGGCAACGTGCGGGAGCTCGAAAACGCGCTCACGCGGGCCGTGGTGCTCGCGACGGGAGACGTGATTCACCCCGAGCACCTAGCACTCGGCCACCGGACCGAGTCACCCACAGAGCTCTTGAGCCTCGATGAGATGGAGCAGCGCCACGTGGTGCGGATTCTCGAGGTGACCGGCGGGCACAAGACCAGGGCGGCTCAAATCCTCGGTGTCTCGCGCCCGCGGCTCAATCGGCTCATCGAGAAATACGGGTTGGAGTAGGAGACCCCGTGCGTCGCAGCCTGCGGTTACGCACCCGGTTCATGCTTGTCGTGCTGCTCGGCGCCATCGTGCCGCTTGCGCTCGTGGGGCTCTGGCTCACGCGCACCACGGAACGATCCGGCGAGGCGTTGCTGCGCTCGCGACTCGACGCCAGTCTCGCACAAGTCGCACGTGAGAGCAGCGTCCGCTGGACGCTGCTGCGCTCCCGCCTGCTCGATCTTGGAGAACATGACGACGTGCGAGAGGCGCTCGCTGCGGGTGACAGTGACGCCCAGCGGCAGGTGATCGAAGCCCTCTGGTCTCGCGTCGTCCGCAACTACGACGATGTCGAGGAGATCGACTTGAGAGACGCCGATGGCACACTTGTCGTGCGGCTCCTCACGGATCCGGCGGTCGAACGGAACGCCGCCCCACCCGTGTCAGGCAGCGTTCCGGTTTCACTCGTGGTCCATGCGGCGGGTTCGCCTGCGCGGCTCGGCACACTTCACGCGCAGATCCGTCTCACCAGCCTCCTGCCCAGCGCCCCGGGCTGGTCCAGCGTGGGCGGATCGGTGCTGGGCGTGTTCCAAGGCGCGACCGGCACCGCCCTCCTGCCGCTCACCATCGACGAGAGCCTGTTCTCGAGATCGCGCTTCCAGTGGATGGACGATACGTGGATCACGGCGCGGCGGCGGCTCGAGGAGCCACCACTCGAGCTGGTGCTCGCGGCGCCGGTGGGTCCGTTCAGCGAGCCGTTTCGCGAGGCCGCGGGCCGGGGAACCATCGCACTTGTGGTGGTTGCCGGGACGGTGCTGGTGCTGGTCGCTCTGCTTACACAACGGGTGACGCGATCACTCTCCGGTCTCGCCGTGGCGGCCGATGCCGTGGCGGCGGGGAATCTGGGTCGTTGGGTGGACGAGAGCGGCGGTGAGGAGATCGGCCGGGTCGCGCACGCATTCAATCAGATGACCACCAGCCTGCAGCAGACGCTTCGACGATTGGCCGAGCGGGAATCGCTCGCGGCCGTCGGGGAGTTCGCTGCCTCGTTGGCGCACGAGATTCGGAATCCCTTGAGCGCGGTGCGGGTCGACCTGCAACGCGCCGATGAGAAGAGTGCCAATCCGGAGGCCCGGAAGCTGATCGAGCGCACACTGCGCTCGATCCAGCGGCTCGACGCCACGGTGACGGGCGCGCTGCGCGTGGCCCGGAGCGGCAACGTCGAACGCCATGCGATCGACCTACGCACACCCCTCGCGGCGGCCATGGAGAGCGCAGAGCCGGAGTTCGCCACACACCGCGCGAGGCTCGACCGGCTCCCGGATGGCCCTGCACCGCTCCCTGTCGAGGGCGACGCGGCTGCGCTGGAGCAGCTGTTCTTGAATCTCCTGCTGAACGCGGCCCAGGCACTCGAGCCAGGCGGGCGCGCCGGCGTCTCCGTTGCGCAGGATGACGGCTCAATCACCGTCTCGGTGTGGGACTCGGGCCACGGCGTATCGCCAGAGGCGCGCGAGCGGCTGTTCGAGCCCTTCTTCTCGACCAAACCCGACGGGACCGGCCTCGGCCTCGCAGTCGCGCGCCGGATCGCTGCGGCGCACGGTGGTGACATACGCGCCGAGGGCCGAGAACCCTGCGGCACGACGATGCGCGTGCGGCTTCCCCGGAGCCATGGCTCGACGAGCGCCATCCCGTAACGATCCACGCGGTGGTCCGTCACGCGCCGTTACGTTCGCGGGCGCAGATCCACGGCGGCCTTTGGCGATAACCGATTGGCAGCTCACGACATGGGGAGCATTCGTGATCATGGCATGCACCTCGCTTCTTCGCGCAGTGAACGGCGCATGTCGGCCGAAAAGGCGCATGCCATGACGAAGGAGTCTGCCATGAAGACCACTGCCGCCATCATTGGAGTGATCGTCCTGCTCCTCGCGGGTTGGACGCAGCGCGAGTACATCGGCTCCGAGCTCGGCCTCACAGGTCGGTTCGGCTCCGACGTCGCGTTCGAGATCGACACCTCGCGCATCGTGACCCGCCGCGTGTGGGCCGGGCCCGGGGTCGACCTCACCGGCTCCCCATCGCCGGATGGGACCTTCCTGTCATTTGTGGACTGGACCACCGGCGACTTGGCCCTTCGAGACCTTACCAAGGGAGAATCAAGGCACCTCACTAACAAGGGGCCATGGTCGGAGTCCGAAGAGCTTGCGCTCTTCTCAGTCGTCTCGCGCGACGGCCAGCACATCGCCTACACCTGGATGAATGGAAACGTGGGATTCGAAATCCGCTTGATCCGGCCAGCTGACGGTGAGGAGCGCGTCGTGGTCGGTGAATCCCACGAGTGGGTGCAGCCCTACGACTGGTCGCCGGATGGCCGGCAGCTCCTGATACGCATCGCGGACACCACAGGAGCGAATCGACTCGGGATGACGCCCGTGGAGGGCGGTGCCTTCCGCTCTTTGACGACGCTCAGGGACGGCAGAAGTCCCTTGCGGGCGGCGTTCTCACCCGATGGACGATTTGTCGTCTTCGATGACCAGGCTGAGGGCGGCCCACCGCAGTCGGATATCTACGTCATCCCGGTCGACGGTGGTCGCCGCCGGCCATTGGTGGAACATCCTGCGAGCGACGTAGTGCTGGGCTGGTCACCTGACGGTTCCACCATCCTCTTCGCCAGCAACCGGACGGGTACGTTGGCGGCCTGGCTGATCCCGGTGGAGACTGGGAGGGCAGCCGGGAACCCCGTTCTGGTGAAGTCCGACCTCTGGCGGGCGAACGGCATGGGGTTCACGCGGGACGGCGCGTTCTTCTATGGGATCGACGTGGGCTCGGGCGACGTGTACGTCGCGAGCATCGACGTCGCGTCCGGACGCGTGCTCACTCCACCCACCGCCGCCTCGCAGCGGTTCCTCGGCTCGAACTCGACCCCCGAGTGGTCTCCGGACGGCCAGTACCTGGCATACGTGTCACGACAGGGGCCAGGACCGATCGGCACGGGGAGCGTGATCGTGATCCGTTCGCTCGCGACGCAGGACGAGCGGACGGTTGCCCCGGAGTTGAGCACCTTCCAGGGGCTGCGGTGGTCGCCCGACGGCCGCTTCCTGCTCGCTGCGGGCACCGACCGGCGATCGAATTCGGGAATCCACCTGGTGGACGTGCAGACAGGCGCGACGCGTCGCGTTGCGGCAGCTCCGTCTGGCGGAGCCCTGACGTCGCCCGGCTGGGTGGATGACGGGGCGGCGATCGTGTACGTCGAGCGGTCGTGGGCCAATGCCCAGGATCGCATCCTGAAGCAGGAGGTTTCGAGTGGGCGAACCACCGAACTCGGCCGCTGGAGCATGCAGGAGCAGTGGCTGTATATGCTGGCGGCGGCGCCGGACGGCGATTCCATCGCCTTCGCCCTGACCGACGCCGAGGCCCATTCGTCGGAGATTTTCGTGATGGCCGCCGGCGGAGGGCCGGAACGGACGGTTGCTCGCCTACCCGCGGCTCAGGGCTCACCGCGGCAACTCAATTGGGCCCCTGACGGCACGCACCTCATCTTTACGGCGGTGATTCCGGATGAAGCCGCTGGGCCGAGCCGGATGTGGGCGGTGGCCACGGCAGGCGGTCAGCCCTATCGCATCGGCATCCAGGACGTGGGCCTGACTCAGCTGCGCATCCATCCCGACGGCCGGCGAATCGCCTACCGGGCAGGGCAACCGCAGCAGGAGGTCTGGGTGATGGCGGATTTCCTGCCGAATTCCGGAGTCGATCGTGACCGGTGAGCCACGCGCACACGAACCGGCTCGGCCAGGAGGTTCGCCATGACCCTGCAAGGAGTGGTGACGGCGAGTGCCGCCGCCGAGCGGGCCGTGGACGTGGCGGTCACGATGCTGGGTGCACTGATCGTGGGCTTCCTGGCGCTCGAAGCGCTGTACCTCGTGGCCTGCGTACTCTACCTCGGGTGCGCCCGCGGACGGCGGGCAGTGCCGGACCAGGGGACGACAGCCGCCGGCGCGGAGACCCCGGTCGCGACCCCGCGCCGGGCGCGCCCCTCG